>Ga0180219_1000046_pt1 | contig 194399 bp, 171 predicted proteins | sample eDN3rd30CBELigMG_FD_151338 | JGI IMG/M metagenome (GOLD analysis project Ga0180219, IMG submission 151338) | Enriched Miracle-Growth compost microbial communities from Emeryville, California, USA - eDNA 3rd pass 30_C BE-Lig MG (version 2)... ...
CGCTTGTTCGTGAACGGATGTCTATGGGTTCTGCGGTCTGGTGCGCACTGGCGCGACCTGCCCGAGCGCTACGGCAAGTGGAAGACGGTGCATCGCCGCTTCAGCCGCTGGTGTCATGCCGGGGTATCCGCTTCATCATGGATCGGGATGGCAGGATATTGTCCGTGCGCCTCGAGCGATCCTCGGGATTCCGGGCGCTGGACGAGGAGGCCCTGGCGCTACCCAGGCGCGCGTCACCTTTGCCCAAGCCGCCCGAGGATGTGAGGGGCGATCCGATCGAACTCGTGGTCCCCGTAGAATTCTTCATGTCCGGTCGATGACGGTTCCGGCCTTGCTTGCGCTCGCCGTCGTCAATGATCGAATTCAAACCAACGCCTTGGAGTTCGATGGAAGCGGAATAAGCGCGCCATTGGCGCTGCTTGGTTTCGTCACCGGCTCTGCGCCATCATAGCGGAATAATGCGTGATGCGGCTTGTGATGGGCTCACGCGGCTGAAGGCAGGCTCGTTCAGTCCCGCTTGCCGACGGCTGCGCCGATGATCTGCATTCCGCCGCCCTCGACGGGCTTTTCGACAGTCCATATCGCGCCAAATTCATCGGCCTTCGGTCCGAAGAAATTGCCACGGAAGACCCCGCCCGAACCGCCGTAAAATCCGTTGTTCGCAATGAAGCCCTCCATCGCGAAATCGCCGATCGGGGATCGTTCCGGATCGTCCGCGCGCAATTGCAGGGAAAGGGTGGCCGTTCCTTCAACGAAATCGGCCATCAGCCTGCTGGTGCCCGAAACGGGCCCGCTATATCCCCCCGGCCGGGTCTCGGCCGTCCCGCGGGCGATGCCCGAGTAGCTTGCGACGCCGGAGCGGGGCAGGAGGCTGGTGGGTGTCTGGATTCCGTAGACCAGATAATAATGTTGCGGGCCTGCACCGTCCGTCGTGACGATCAGGTCGGCGAAACTCGTATAGGTCAGTGCCAATGTCGGGTTTGCGGCGCCGGGATTGAACAGATATCCCGAAACGGCTCTGTCACCTGCTCGCTCATACCATGTCCGGCTGGCATCGGAGTTCCCGGCTATGATATCCTGCCTGGAGATTTCGAACGGGATTGGCTCATTGCTGCCATATGGATCAAACAGAGACAGGGTATATGTGCCCGACGCAGGATCATAGACGATCGACTGTTCTTCTATTTGCCCATAGGTGCCATTTACTGCAAATGCTCCTAATGTCGTGACCGATGTCAATCCCACAAGTGTTTGTTCAGCATCCAGGATCGAGGAATCCTGTTTGCCGGTAAATGCGCCAGCGGCCCGGTTCGCGCCATTGGAAGCGGTGAAGATGCCGCCAAGTTGCTGCGCGGCTGGGCCGTAGAACTGGCCGGAGAAGGTGCCGGTATAATCTCCGAGCCCGTCAAAGTTGAGCGATCCGGAAAACTGGTTCGTGCCGGATGCTATTTTGCCGGAACCCGAGAGCGATCCGGTCGCTGTTTCACGTTGCCGACCTGAGAAGTCATAATATTCGGAAAAGAGCAGATCGCCCGCGATGGTCAGATCGCCCGAGGCGAAGTCCGTGATGAGATTGCCCGTTCCGAAAATGCCCATGAGATTCTTGTAATGGCCGTCGACAGCGTCTCCGCTGAAGCGCAAGGCGTAGCCCGCGCGGCCGGTGCGGACCATATCGGCCACGGCGGTCGGCATTCCAAAGACGAAATAGGACAGGCGATAGGAAAAAGGCGGATTGCCATTCGGGCCAGACTGCCCGCTCAGCCAGGAGCCGGAGCCGACATAGCCCTCGCCGCCGATGCCATTCAGCCGTTCGTCACCAACGGACGGAGACGGGATGGCGCGACCTTCATGGTCGAACGCCACGGAGCGGTCGGGCGCGGTCAGCGAGTAGGTTTCGCTGGCGGCATTATACTGGACGAGGAACCCGCCCGTCGCCGTGGCCTGATGCGCAAAGGCGTTTGCGGCATCGTTATTCTCGATGCCGAGAGGCGTGGTAAAGGTCAGCTTCGCTTCGGTGGTCGAGAATAATTGGCTGTTATCCAGGCTGCCGTCCGCGTTGAAGCTGATATTCGCCGGTCGATCATCCGCGCGGCCCAGGAGCGCCCCGATGGCCACGCGCCCATCAGCGTCCTCCGTGGAGAAGATCGCGCCGATTTCCTCCGATCCAGGGCCGAAGAGCTTGCCGTTCAGAGCGCCGGAGAACGGGCCGAAATCATCGAAGCTGAACGTGCCGGAAAAATCGGCGCCGCTTCCCATCGTGCCACGGCCCTGGAACTGGCCGGTCTGTCCCCCCAGCATCGCGAGGTTCATGGTGCCGCTGATCACCACGGTTCCGCTGGCGAAATCGATCGAAGCGAGCCCTTCGCCAGACAGCGGCGAGATGAAATTCGCACCCGTTTCCGCGCCGATGAGATCAAGCAAATAGCTTCCGATGCCGGTTTTCGGCATCGCGCTGCCCGCTGTTGGAACACCATAGATGAATGCGTCGAGAGACCCATTGCCGGATGTCTGTCCGATGACACTGTGCTGCCAGAAGGCGCCCCCGACATATCGGTAGGTCAGGACGCCGCTCGTGCCGGGGCGAGTCAGGGTGAGCGTGTCGGTGCTATCGCCTTGACGACGCACATAAACGACGGCTCCCGCGCTGGAACTGGCCTGATCGATGTCGGCTGGCCGAAAGGTGATCGAACCGCCGGCCGTGCTCAGCGTGTAGGCTTGCTCCGCCGCATCATAGCGGATGGTCCCGGCCGATGGCCTGGCGGTCCCTTGCGTTCTCCCTTCGGAGTCGAATGTCGCCGTAGCGCGCCCTGCGACATTCGCGAAACTCTCGCTGGCCAGCGGAGCGAGAAGATCGGCGTTGGCGCCCGGTGTTGGCGTGGGCGTCGGTGTCGGTGTTGGAGCAGGTGTTGGTGTCGGCGCCGGAATGGGCGTCGGTGTGCTGTTCACGCCTCCGCCGCCGCCACAAGCTGTCAGCATCAAGCTGAGTGCCAAGGCCGAGACGCGTCGGCCCGACAGCCCCTGTTGCCCCATATTCCCCCCCAACTTCAGAAAGCCGGGGCACCCCACCTCGGCGATACTGACTTGATCGTTAACCTGCCATCGCGCCCATGCCAAGGGGCCCGAAACGGCACACTCATAATGCGCGAACGGCCGCGCGAAACCTGCCGTGGACCGGTCATCGAGCCGCCGGTCCAACACGCATTTGCCGGCCTCCATGAACGCCTTTGCAGGCCTCGGCGTCCATCGCTGGTCCCACGTCGAGGATGATACGATCGATAACGTCGATGCCGCATTGCTTGAATCAGTCGCCGAAGCCCAACAGATCGAGCCTCGCAGCCGAAGACGGCATAGCGACGATCATCCTCACCGCAGCCGAAAAGTCAGCGGCTGCATTGTATCCCGATCCCTCGATCTTGGTGACGGAGAATATCACTCGCGCCGATACCCGTGCCGGATGGCCATATCGCCCCTATCTGCCTAACGCGCGTTGGGTCTGCAAAAATGGTCATGTGGGTGAGTGGCGTGGTACGAGGTGGTCAGGATCAAAGCGAGCGGGGTAGGGCGTCTGCCCCTCCGAGCCGCGAAAGCGCCAAGCGGCTCCCGCTGTTGGGGCTGCTCGCGCTGGCCATGGCTGCGTTTATCACGCTGCTGACGGAGATTATGCCCGCCGGCCTGCTGTCCTCGATCGCGACCGGGATGCAGGTGTCGGAGAGCGTCGCTGGCCAATTCATCACGGCGTTCGCGGTCGGCGCCGTCATCTCCGCGATCCCGGTCACCGCCATGACCCGAGGATTGCGCCGCAAGCCCCTGCTGCTGTTCCTCATTGGTGCCTTCGCGGTGGTCAATCTGGTCACGGCGTTGTCGGGGAACATCTACGTCATCCTCGCTGCACGATTTGCGGCGGGGCTGTTCGGCGGCGTCGTCTGGTCGATGATCGCGAGCTACGCGGTGCGGATGGCGCCGGCGGGCATGGGTGGCCGGGCAATCGCGATCTCGGGGGCAGGCGCGACGGCCGCGCTGGTTCTTGGCGTACCGCTGGGCGCGGCGTTCGGACGCGTGTTCGGCTGGCAGGGCGCGTTCGGGATCGTGTCCGGCATGGCCTTTGTGCTGATGATCTGGATGCAGCGGATCATCCCGGACTTCCCGGGCGATGGAGACGGCCAACGGGAGAAGCTGCTGGCGGTCCTTTTGCGGCCGGGGGTCGCGGCGACGACCGCGGTGATCCTTACCTATATCGTCGGTCACAACATCATCTATATTTACGTCGAGCCGTTCCTGCGCTCGATCGGGCAGGTGGAGAAGCTCGACCTCATCCTGCTCCTGTTCGGCATCGGGTCGATCGGCGGACTCGCTCTGGTCGGGGCGCTGGTCGATCGCCATCTCACGCTGATAGGCCCGCTCCAGATCGGGTTCTTCCTTGCCGCCGTGACGATATGGCAGCTCGGCTGGACGGCCACGTTGCCGATCTATGCGTCGGCCATCGTCTGGGGTGTGTCGTTCGGCGGCTTCGGCGCGATAACCCAGACGGCGATCGCGCGACTGGCGCCCGACTCGATGGATGTCGCCCAGTCGATGTGCACCACGGCCTGGAACAGCGCGGTGGCGCTGGGCGGGGTCGCGGGAGGTTTTCTGCTGGATCGCGCCGGGACAGGATCCTTCCCGATCGCGACTGCGGGAATTCTCTGTCTGTCCACGATCATCCTCGTCGTGGGCGTGAACCGTCCCCTATCACGACGAAGGTGAATCGACGCCCCAGGCGGGTCTCAAAAATTTGAGAGAATTTGTGCGGTACGCCCGCCATCAGCGGGACATCGGGCGTGTCAGCGCCCATGGCAAGCGCGGCGCGCAACCTATCCTGCGCCTTGGCTTGCCCGATGGAGACGGCGACAATCCCGGTCGTCACGCCCTTTTCCTTCAGACGGATCGCTTCCCCCAACGCGATCTCGTCGAACGGGTTCATGCTCTGCTTGACGTTGGCGAGGTCCACCCGCTGCCGTCCGCCTTCACACGCGGCTTCAAATTATAGTCTAGCACCTACTTCACGGGGACGAGGATCTTCATCGGTGCTCTCCTTTCAGCTCATACTCAGTCGGGCAAGGCGAACGCGATGACCTTGCTTCCGCGGATCGGGGATTCCCGCGCGCCGCCCGTCGAGATGACGACATATTGCTTTCCGTTGGGCGCTACATAGCTCATCGGGGTTGCTTGCGCGCCGACGGGCAGGCGGGCCTTCCACAGCTCGCGGCCGGTGGTCGTGTCGAGCGCGCGCAGATGGAAATCCTGCGTTCCCGCATAGAAGGTGATGCCGCTCGCCGTCGTCAGGGCGCCGCCCAGCGTGGGCATGCCGATAGGCAAGGGTAGCCCAACCCGTAGCTTGCCGAACAGATAGGTATCCTGCACCGTGCCCATGGGCACCTGCCAGACGATCTTCTTCGTCGCCAGATCGATCCCGGTCATCGTGCCATAGGGCGGCTGCGAGCAGGGGATGCCGAGCGGCGACATCACATTATCCGTCTCGATGGCGAAGGGTGTGCCGGCCTGCGCGAAGATGCCCGCGCCATGGATGCCGCCCTTCATGCGGTCCGCTTCGGCGCGCGGGATGAGCTGCACATAGCGAGGGATGCGCATGTCATTGACGATCAATATGCCGCGGCGCTCGTCGATGGCCGCCGAACCCCAGTTCATGCCGCCGAAGGGGCTGGGATATTGCAGCGTGCGATCCGGGCCGGGCGGCGTGTACATGCCGCTGTAGCGCATGGAGCGGAAGCGGATGCGGCAATAGAGCTGGTCGAACAGGCTCACGCCCCACATCTTCGCTTCAGTGAGGTCCTCCACGCCAATTTGCGGCATGCCGACGGAAAAGGGCTGGGTCGGCGAAAGCCAGTCGCCCGCCGCCGCGCCCTGCGGCACCGGCTGCTCGACCACTTTCGTGACAGGCTGGCCGTTGCGCCGGTCGAGCACATAGATCTGGCCCTGCTTGGTGACCTGGATCAAGGCCGGAACGGTGCCGCCCTTTCCGTCCGGCAGGTCATAGAGCGCCGGCTGGGCGGGGACGTCATAGTCCCACAGATCATGATGGACCGTCTGGAAATGCCAGCGCTCCCGGCCCGTGGCGATATCCAGCGCCACGACCGACGAGGCATAGCGCTCATCGAACGGACGCCGATGGGCGCCCCAGAAGTCCGGCGTGGCGTTGCCGGTCGGGAGATAGATCAGGCCCAGCTTCAGATCATAGGTCGGCGTGGACCAGACATTGGGTGTCCCGAGCGTGTAGGTCTGCCCCTCGGGCGGCACCTTCGTGATGGCCGGATTGCCCATGTCCCAGGCCCAGGCGAGGTTGCCGGTTCGCGCGTCGAAGGCGCGCACGACGCCCGAAGGCTCGCCTACCTTCTGGCCGTCGAAGATCCAGCCTCCCACGACGATCAGATCGTTGATGACGGTCGGCGCGGAGGTCGGGATATACATGCCCGGCGGCGTCTCGCCGATATGGGCATTGAGATTGACGACACCGTTCTCGCCGAACTGAGAGCAGGGCTTGCCGGTGGAAGCGTCCAGTTCGATCAGCCGGCCGTCGACGGCGTTCATCACGATCCGTGCCTTGCAACTGGTCTGCGCGTCCTCCCCGGCGACCGATTGCGGCTCATAATAGGTCACGCCCCGGCAGCGTTGCCAGATCGGCGCGTTGCCTTGCGCCTTGTAGGTCCAGACCGGCTTACCGGTCTGTGCGTCCAGTGCATTGACGGTGTTGGTCGGTGAGCAGGTGTAGAGCATGCCGTTGGCATAAGTGGGCGTGTTCTGGTCCTCGGCCAGCGTGGCGGCCGCAGGCGGTTCGCCATAGTCGAATTCCCAGGCGACTTCGAGATCGCGCACATTGGCCGGCGTGATCTGGCTGGCCGTCGCATAGCGGGTGCCGTTGGAGGTGCGGCCATATTGGCGCCACTCGTCGCCGGCAGCGATGGCCTCGGGAGAGACAGTGCCGGCGACCGTCTGGTTGAACGGATGGCGCACGACACCCTGCGGCCGCAATCCGAAGAGGATCGCGCCGGCCAGCAGCAGCAGGCAAAGGCCGGCCAGACCTCGGGGCCAATGCTGCCCGCCCCGATACTCCGGAAAGCGCGGCATCAGTAAAAGCAGGAGCATGCCGATGAACAGTGGCCCGCTCAAGCGAGGCATGAGGGGCCAGAAATCCAGCCCGACCTCCCAAAGCGCCCAGATGAGCGTTCCGGCAAACAGCAGCCCGAACAGCCAGACGCCAAGGAGCCGGCGCTGGACGATAAGGCCGCCGCTGATCAGCAGGCCAAGGCCCGCGACCAGATAATAAGGCGAGCCGCCGAGCCAGGCGAGCTTCGCGCCGCCCCAGATCAGCGGCAGGCCCAGCAGGGCCAGGAGCAAGCCAGATGCCGGCAGGACAAGGCGCCCGCGCCTCGGCATGTCATTCATGTCCATCACTTCTGTTTCCGTTGCACGAGATAAGCCGCGCCGGTTGGCGCCAGGAACGTTCAAACCGACTTTTCAGAGCCGTGCTCCACGGCACGTCACGGGGTAGGCAGCACCAGCCCGAAATTGGGCCGTGGGGTTTCGAACAGCGTGACGAAGCGCGAGAGCGTGCGGTTCTCCGTGGTAGCGCCTTCCGTGCCGGCAAGCAGCGCCAGGAAGGTCCGGCGGTCGGTCGCGACGGTCGGCACGTCGTCAGTCGCGGCCGCCGCCGGCTGATGGATCAGGACGCCATTGCGGATTTCCACCAGCTCGGCATCCTGCCCGCCGTCGAGCGACAGGATGAAGCTCGCCGGCGCAGCGAGCGCCCGCTCAGGCACAAGTCGGACCGCCAGCATGTCGAGCATGTCCGCGAGCGGTAGATTGGCCATCGTGCCGCCGAGCGCCTCGAAGCGTGAGGGCGCCGGCCGCTCCCGTCTCAGATCGAGCACGCCGGAGAGATACATGTTCCGCCAGACCGCGCTTTCGCTCTGATAGCCGAGCTGCTCCAGACTGTCCGCCAGCGCCAGCCGGGCCTCGCGATTGCCCGGCTCGGCAAAGACGAGACGGGACAGCAGCTCCGCCGACCATTGATAGTCTCCCGCCGCGAAGGCGTTGCGGCCCAGAGCCAGCACGCGCCCGGCGCCGCCCAGCGCCTCGACATAGCGCCGTCCGGCCTGTTCGGGCGGAATCTCGTTCAGATTGACCGGGTTGCCGTCATACCAGCCCATATAGCGCTGATAGACTGCCTGCGCATTGAAGCTCAGCACGCCATAATAGGGCCGGTTGAACCAGCGCTTCGCCAAGGAGTCCGGCAACTTGATCTGCTGCGCGATCTCCGGGCCGGTGAGGCCATCGTTCATCATGCGCACGCTCTGATCGTGGAGATATTTATAGGAATCGCGCTGGGAGGACAGGAAGTCCTCGATGCTCGCCTTGCCCCAATGCGGCCAGAAGTGCGAGGTGAAGAGCGTATCCGTGCGCTCGCCATAAAGCCGGATGGTCTCGGTCAGATAATCCGCCCAGTCCTTGGCGCTGCGCACCAGCGCGCCGCGTGGGGTGAGCACATTATGCTGCGTGCTGTTGGCATTCTCCGCCGCGCAGAGCGCCCGGAAATCGGGCAGATAGAAGTTCATCTCCGCCGGCGCTTCCGTGCCCGGCGTAAGCTGGAACTCGAACCGGACGCCATCGATGGTCATCGTCTCGGCTGTATGCTGGATCTCGCGTGTGGGCGGCACCAGCGACACGGTGCCCGGCGCCTGGGGATTGCGCGTGAAGGCCGGGCCGAGGCCGACCGATATGGCAGCCCGCTCACCGACATCGAGCGGCGCGCCCGACATATACTGGATGCGGCGCAGCATGGCCGGGCCTGCAATGACATTCTCCGACACGGTCTCCCGCATGAAGCCGGCCGGCGCGAGGATAGGTACGCCACGGGTGCGTGCCTCATCGGCGCTGATGATGCCCGCGCTACCGCCGAAATGGTCGAGATGGGAGTGGGTGTAGATCATGGCCACGACCGGCTTGTCGCCCAGCGTCTTGCGCACGAGCGCCAGCGCGGCCCGCGCGGTTTCCACGCTGACGAGGGGGTCGACGATGATATATCCCGTATCGCCCACGATGATCGACATGTTCGAGAGGTCGATGCCGCGCACCTGATAGATGCGCTCGGCGACCTTGAAGAGCCCGGCCCGCGCGTGCAGTTGCGCATTGCGCCAGAGGCTGGGATTCACCGTGGGCGGCGCGGGCCGGGAGAAAAATGCCGCGCTGTCCAGATCGCGCACGACATGGCCCTGATCGTCGAGAATGCGGTTGCCCTCGAACTGCGCGACGAGGTCGCGCGAGGCCAGTTCGAATTCCTCGCTGTCCTGGAGCGGCAGGCTGGCAGCGACTTCCCGGAGATAGGCCTGCGTCGCTGCCGTCGCGCCCTGTGGCTGCACCTCCTGCGCGGAACCGGCGCCGCCGATACCGCCGGCAAGCAGCAGCGCCGCTGGCCCAAGCCGATAGATGATCCTGTGCATGATGCCTCTCCCTCGATGATGACCCGGATTCCCGCTCACGCGCTCAGCGGAAGTTGATGCGCGCTTGCAAGGCGATCGTGCGGGGGCGCTGGAGCAGCGCGAAATAGGAACCTCGGCCCATGGTCATATCGTTCGCCTGCACGGTCGTATATTCATTGGTCAGGTTGCGGCCGATCAGCGCGATCTCCCATCCATTATCCACTTCTGTGAGGGCAAGGCGGGCATCCACCTTCGCGAAACTATCCTGCACCGTATAGGGATCATTGTCGGACGAGGTGTTGAAGCGGCTTGTCATCTGCACGTTCGTATCGAACTTGATCTGGAGGTTCTCCGAAATCTGGCGGGAGAAGGCCGCGTTGAAATTGCCGCTCCATTTTGGCGCGAACATCAACCGCTCCCCCGTCTGGATGCAGGCATTGGCGAGGTCCGGATTGGGCCGTGGGTCGACCAGGCGGCACTGCGCCGTCGTATAGTCGCGATAATGAGCATCGAGATACGAGCCGGAGAAACCGAGCACGATGCCGTCGGCCACCGCCCACTCCGTCTCCACCTCAAGACCCTGGCTCCGCGCCGAGCCGGCATTCCCGACCAGGAATCCGCCCGCGCCGTTCGACGTGCTCACCTGAAGCTCGTCATAATCGCTGCGGAAGGCGGCCATGTTGAAGCGCACCGTGCCGTCGAACAGAGTGCTCTTGAAGCCCAACTCATAGGCCTTCGCCTTTTCCGGATTGAAGGTTGCGGCGGGATAATAGGCGTCGCTTGCCGGATTGGTCCGAAGTGTCGCGTCGATACCGCCGGCCTTGAAGCCTTCCCGATAGCTTGCATAGAGCATGATCCGGGACGTCGGGCGATACTGGATGTCGATCGACGGCGTGAAGTCGTGATCCTTGCGGGTGAACCGCGTGAGCGGCGCTGCGAAGAAGCCGGGCGCGGTCTGTATCGCGAGGACGGTGGCATCATCGAGGGGCGTGACGCCGTCGAGCTCGAAGTTGGTGACGCTGTGCCATGCGTGCTTGCGGACATCGGTGTAGCGCAGGCCGAGTGTCAGTTTGAGCTGCTCCGTCGCGTTCCAGGTGAACGCGCCGAAACCCGCGAATGTGCGATCGCTCTGGTCATGCCATGTCTGCGTGATGGAGCCGCCATTGGCGATGCCGAGCATGAACCGGTCGGTCAGCTGCGAGCTGTTGCTCTGGAAATAGGCGCCGACGATATATTCGATCGGGACGCCGACATCCGATGCAAGACGCAGTTCCTGGCTGAACTGGTCATAATGCTCGTCGCGCGGCACCATCACGATCGGTGCCGGCGTGAAGTCGATATCGACGTTGTTTCGATAATCCTTGTACCAGCTATAGCCGGTGACCGATGTGATGGTCTGGCCGGCCGGCAGTTCCTGCACCAGCGTCAGGCCGGCCGTGAATGCCGAACCTCGATGAATGCGGTTCTCGGGATCGAAGGCGGGATTCGGGATCAGGCCATAGGAACCGTCCTGCTTATCGCGGTCGAACCGGTCCTCGAAGCCCGTCTCGGCCGCGCTTGCGAGCGCCATGGAGCAACTGGGTGCGCCGGCGACGCCAAAGACGCCGGGACAATGGAGCGCCTGGAAATTATTGCCCAATTCATAGACATGGGAGCCATCCAGCTTGAGAGTGGCGGTGAGCGTGTCGGTCGGTTCCATCCGCACGGTGCCGCGCACGCTCCAGGTCCGACGCTGCATTTCGTCCCGGCCCAGATATGTATTATGCATCCAGCCGCCCAAGCTGCTGATGCGCCCCGCGACCCGAACACCGATCCGGTCGGTGAGGGGGCCGCCGATGGCACCCTGCGCGTCCCATTCATCATGGTTGAATTCGCGGGTGACTGACGCGAAACCATCCAGCGCGTTGCCCGGCCCGCGCGTGGCGACATTGATGGCGCCGGCGATAGTGTTGTTGCCGAAATAGGTGCTCTGCGGTCCCTTCAGCACCTCGATGCGGTCGATATCGACAAGCTGTCCCGTCGATTGCCGGCCACGGCCGAAATAGATCCCGTCGATGAAGGTGCCGACCGACTGCTCGAAGCCGGGATTGATGCCGGAGCCGATGCCGCGGATGAAGAGCTGGTCGCCGGCTGCCGCCTCAGTGATCATGACTGTGGGGAGCCGCGTCGTCGCATCGGCGAGGTTTTGGAGCCCCTGCTGCTGGATGGCTCCGCCGCCCAAGACCGCGACCGAGATCGGCACGCGCTGCGCACTTTCGGAACGCTTCTGCGCCGTCACGACGATCTCGGTGAGACCGCTCGATGCTTCCGCGCCTTCGGCCGTCTCATCCTGGGCATTGGCAGCGCCGGAGGCGATCAGGAGGCAGGCCAATGCGCCGGTGGAGACGGAACGATGCAGCAGCTCGCGAAAAGACATGAAAACCTCCCAGGGGCGGGGGAATCGCCCCGCCTTTGTTTGTCGTTGAAATTGAAGTTGCGTCGATCAGGCCGGAGCGATGTGGAAAAGCCGCATGGCATTCTCCTCCAGCACGAGGCGTTGCTCGCGTTCGCCAATGTCCATCTCTTCAATGAACCGGGCCGCCTCGTCCATCTCCTCATAGGGATAGTCGATCGCGAACATCACCCGTTCGGGGCCGAGGACGGTCAGGCAATATTTCAGCACCTCGGGTGAGAAGAGCCCGCTGGTCGTGATGGTGAAGTTCGACTTGAAATATTCGCTCGGCAGCCTGGCCAGTCGGGTGGGAACCATGGCCTGCCGCGCGACATGCCGGCGGTCTATCCGGGTGAGCCAATAGGGCAGGCCTTCCCCGCCATGTCCCAGCACGATCTGGAGCTTGGGGAAGCGATCGAACAGGCCGGACATGATCATGCGCAGGGCGTGGAGACCCGTTTCGGCCTGATAGCCCCAGATCGCCGCTTCCAGCCGATGCGGCCGGTAAGGCTCCGCCATGGCCGGCGAAGGCGCACGCGGATGCAGGTAGATGGCGCCGTCCAGCGCTTCGGCTGCTTCGAACAGCGGCCAGAATTTCTGGTCGTCCAGATACTCGCCATTGGTGTGCGAATTGATGATGAACCCGCTCAATCCCAGTGAGTGGCGCGCTCGCTCCATCTCCTTGACGGAGGCTGCGACATCCTGCGGCGCGATCGTCGCAAGCCCTGCGAAGCGAGTGGGGTGCCGGCTGACGATGTCGCGCAGCACGTCATTGGCCTGCGTCGCCATCGCCACGGCATCGGACGGCGCCAGCATCTGGACACCCGGCGAAGTCAGCGACAGCAGCTGCATGTCGATGCCGTTGCGGTCCATCTCGGCCAGGCGGATCTGCTCGACGTCGAGCAGGCGGGGTAGCAGCTTTTCGCCGAAACTGTTCCGGCCTGACAGGCCGCGCCAGAAATCCAGGTCCGGCTCCCGGGAGTCCCCCGCGGCAAGCGCACGCATCGCAGTGACATGGCCCGGGATGGTGAAGGCTTCCTCCGTCGCAATGCGGCGGATCCGGCGCGACGGTGCGGCCGATAGGCGAGCGGGCGCGGCACTCGCCGCGGCAAGGCCTCCCAGCAGCTTGTTGAATGCCCGACGGTCCATAAGTTCCCCTCCGCGCGATTTCTACCGCTTTGGGGTGCTTACCGAATCTCCTGTCGTCGATCTTTCACGGGAGCGAAGGCGAATTTCACTATCGCGAAGTGACCCTGCCATAGCGATACTGGCGCGGCGTCATGCCGAAACGGGCACGAAAGCAGCGCGAAAAATAGGAGGAACTGGACAGGCCTGCGTTGAACGCAATATCGGTGATGCTGCGGCTTCTGTCCCGCCGCAACTCCTGGGCCGCAAGATCGAGCCGCTTGCCGAGGATCACGCCGGTCGGCGTCTCCCCTTGCGAGGCGAAGGCATGCTGAATAGCACGCTCCGAGACCAACAGTTCGGCAGCCACCAGCCCCGTGCGCAGATCAGGATCGCGCAATCTGTCATCGATCAGGTCGAGCGATCGGCGGTAAAGGCTGGCATATCCGGCGCTCTGCGCAACCGGTTGACCGATCAGGAGCGCGAGCAGTTCGATGAAGCTCGTTTCGACAATGGCTGCCGCATCCATGTCCAGCGTCTGGTCGACCGAAAGCAGGCCATCCATCAACGCTCCGAGCAGACGGGTGGGGCGATCCCGCGCGGAGAGACATGTTCCGCTCGGCACAGCGAGTTCCCCGGAGCGATCCGTAACCAGACATGCCTCGAAGTCGGCAACGAACATGGTGTTGTCGTCGGACAATTCTATCCGATAATCGTCGCTCGACCGAAAGATGGCCACGTCGCCGGCCTTCTGCACGGTTTCCACCGTTCCGCTGCGATTGTAGCTCGTCCCGTGCTTCTGATAATGGAGCGTGATCCGGCCGCGACCATGATCTTGGCCTGTTCGTGCGAGATGCGCCTGCGATGACTGCACGCGAGCATAATGCACGTCCTTCAGGCCGACATGGGTGAGGGACCCTTCGAAATCCTCCGAACGCGCAGCGACAGTCACGCCGTTCCAGTTGGCGTTTGCGAGCTCATTCCAAATCTTCAAGCGCTCGGAGGGCCTCTCCGACCTTGTAGAAAAATGCGCAAATCCTCCCACTAAGCTCTCCGAACTTGCGAGGCATTGAACGCTGCATAGTCCGGTCGACCGTATTTTGCCAGTGGCGCTCGGTGGCTACAGCCTTGATCAGTTCGTAGATCCTCGACCGGCTGGGCCGGTGATCCGTACTGCAGCAGCCAGGCACACGGTGACGGGTTCGATAGGGTGGATCGGTTCTGTCGCGACTTGTCGGCCTGACGGGCTTCCCGCGCGCGAATGAAGTTGCGATCGCTTTCCATGAACGTGACCAGCATGGCCGGGATCAGGTCGGCAACAGGCTCCCCGATGCCGTAAGACTTGACATAGACGGCGGCTACCTGCGGTTTCAGCTCCATCCAGGCGATACCCATGAGGCTGACCGAGCCTACGCCGCCTCGCCGACGATCGCGCTTGAACCGGATCGCGCGTGCTGGTCGTGACCCGTAGTGTCGCCGATCACCCAGCGCGGTATCGCTCGCCGCCGTGGCAGAACCTTGAAGCCCCGGGTTTGGTCGGTGCGGGGGATGATCTCCAGGACGAAGTCACGATAGGCAGCCGCGTCCATGAGGCTTGTGCGATCATAGGCACCGTCAGTGAACAGATGTTTGAGCCACGGCGCACGGGCACTGCCTCGCAATATCCGTCTTCATTTTTCCGCCACGCGTAGTTCCCAGATGTGGATGATGCCGTCGATCCCTTCCTCGATCGATTGGTCGATCTGGTACAGCGCGTCGATCCGTTCCCACACGCGCGAATGATGGAAGACGGACCAACCGAGCGTATAGGCCTGGATGTCCGAATAGGCGCGGTGAAAAATCTGGCGATCGACATCATAGTGCTGGCGCTGCTGCTCGACCAGATTGGTCGCCAGTTCGACGACGCTTTCGTCATTCAGTTCGGCGGATTGAAGCAGGAGCATGGCATAGGGGGTGTTCCGATTGGTCTCCCACAAGGTTGCGCCAAATGCCTTCAGCCAGCCCTGCCATGAGTCACGTTGCGGCGTGCGCTCGACCATATCGACGATGAGCGACTTGATGACCTCGCGCAGGATCGAGCTTCTATCCGGGAAATACCAGTAGAGCGTGGGCGCCCGGATCGCGAGGCGTGCGGCCAGCTTCCGCATGCTCAGCCTCTCGATTCCTTCCTCCTGAAGCAGCGCCAGCGCGGCTTCGACGATCTGCTTCTTGTCGAGCTTGGTCTCTTCCATATCCCCTCATTGACACTCGAACGGTGTTTGTCTAGTGCCCTCTATCTAACACTGTTCGACCGCCATGGGTGCGGTTTGAAGCAGGCATAATCGTTCGATGTGGCGGCGCCGCACCGGGATGGGAAAAGGAGAGGGATGATGAACCGATCGGTATCATATATATTGCGTGCATCTTTGGCTGCATTGGTGGCGGCACAATGTTCTTCGGCCATGGCCCAGGAGCCGACGCTCGAACGCGCTGAGGATGCGGGCGCCGTCGCCAATGGCGGGGCGGACGCCGGCGACATCATCGTGACGGCCCAGTTCCGCAGCCAGCGCATACAGGACACGCCGCTCGCCATCACGGCGGTGTCCGGCGAGGCGCTTGAAGCTCGCGGGCAGGCAAGCATCACGGATATCGGATCGTTCACGCCGAACGTGAATCTTACGACGGCTGTTGCGACGCAATCCAATTCCATCACCTCCTTCATTCGCGGCATTGGTCAGGATGACGCGAACTTCGCGCTCGAACCGGGTGTGGGCATCTATATCGACGATGTCTATTTCGGCACGACATTCGGCGCTTCGCTGGATCTGGTGGACCTCGATCGCGTCGAGATCCTGCGCGGGCCGCAGGGGACGCTCGCCGGCAAAAACTCGCTGGGCGGGGCGATCAAGCTCTATTCGCGCAAGCCGGACGACAATCCCGGCGGCATGGTTCAACTGGGCTATGGCCGTTTCGACAAGGTCGACGTGCGCGGCAGTATGAACATTCCGCTCAGCGAAAGCCTGTTCACCCGCATCTCGGCCGTCTACCGGCGCGACGACGGCTATTTCAAAGAGCTGGATTATGGCTGCGTCAATCCGGGGCAGGGCATTGCCGCGACCGGTCGCGCCGACGGCGATTGCGTGCTTGGACGGGCCGGTGGCGAAAATATGCTGACCGTGCGCGGCGCTATCCGGTTCGCGCCGGTCGGTTCCCCGCTCGAGATCAACATCGTCGGCGACTATAGCAGGGACCGCCGCCAGCCCGTGGCAGGCAAGATCCAATATGCGGATAATCCCCTCGTGCGCAGCTATGATGCGGGGAACCCTGCGGGGGGTATTCCGTTCGACAGTCGTTTCATCACCCCCGATGGTGATTATACCAGCTATGCCGACTATGGTGATGCGGGCAATTTCACCACGATTTTCGGCACGCTCTATCAGCAGACCCCGGGCTCGCGCCCGCATAAGCGCGAAAACTCGGCCGATGGATGGGGTGTGTCCGGCGCGATCGACTATCAGCTGGGCGACAGTCTCAGCGTGAAATCCATAACGGCCTATCGGACCGTCGTGGGCACCAGTGTGATCGATATCGACGGCTCGCCGCTCAATATCCTGCTTGAGCGCCTCCGCAACAAGCATGAGCAGTTCACACAGGAATTGCGTCTGTCTGGCAAGGCAGGGGATTTGCTCGACTTCACGGTGGGCGGATTTTACTACAAGGCAACCGAGATGCTCGATTATTATATCGGGATTCCCCAGTTCCTGTTTGACTTCGATACGGAAGACCCCGTCGATAATCGCAGCATTGCCGGCTTTGCGCATGTCGAACTGCATGTCACCGACAAGCTGAATATCATCGGCGGCATTCGCTATACCGATGACAGGAAGACCTACACATTCTCGCGGACCAATTATGATGGCTCCCCTATTTCAGGCATTCCGCTGACGCCCAATTTCACGGTGGCCGATCTGGATGGCGTGTCCGGCACCTATGCCGGCAATCGCTGGGATTACCGGCTGGGACTCAACTATGCCTGGAACAGCCGCATCATGACCTATGTGCAGGTCGCGACCGGCTATAAGGGCGGCGGCGTCAATCCCAGGCCCTTCGTGCCCGATCAGGTCACCAGTTTCGCGCCCGAAACGCTCACCACCTATGAGGCCGGTTTCAAGTCATCGTTCGTGAATGGCCGGGTCGTGCTGAATGGCTCTGTATTCTACAATGATTACAAGGATATCCAGCGTACGGTCTTTGTCTGCCCGGACAGCGTCAGCACGACCTGCGGCATGCCCGTCAACGCTGGTGACGGCCGCAGTTACGGCGCGGAATTCGAGATGGCCCTCCGGCCCGCACGGGGGTGGCAGATCAACGGAGCCGTCAGCCTGATGGATTTCAAATATCGGTCGATCAACCCCCTCACCGGCATCACGATGGATATGAAGGCGCCATTTGCCAACGAACTCATGGCCTCGATCGGCATGCAATATGAGGCGGATCTCGGCAATGCGGGACGGCTGACCCCGCGGTTCGATGTCGCCTATCAGTCGGATTTCTATACGCAGCCGGTGAACAATGCCCTCTATAATCTGGTTCCCGAGAGGACTTTGGCAAGCGCGCGGCTGACCTATGAGACCGCTGATCGAAATTGGGCGGTCGCTGCGTCTGTCACCAATTTGTTCGACAAATATTACGCCGCGACGAAGAGCGAAAACATCGTCAACTTCGGCCTTTCCATGGAGATACTTGGACGGCCGCGCGAATGGATGTTGAGTGTCACACGCCGGTTCTGATCGGGGTGATGGAGCTGTCTGCGGTTTGTCCGGCAGCCACGTCCCCCCGAGCAGCGCTTGCGCCTGACCTGCGGACTGCCGAAAACGCCCTTGATGAGCGACGTTCGGCGGTCCGCCCCGATCGTTGGCCGGTGACGGGGGGAACCAACGGGCCCTGTCGACAGACATCGGGGTCCGTGGGCACTGACGGCTTCACCGGGCCCCGCCGGGTCACGGTGAAGACCCGGCGGGGCACTGCCCGATCTGACCGTAGGGCGTTGACCGCGAGACGGGAATGAACCGGCAAGGATGGATGGTGAGGAAGCGCGCGAGTAATTGTCTAACAGTGTTAGCGGAGGCGTGAATGCAATATGTGAAGAACAGTTGGTACGTCGCGTCCTGGAGCGAAGACCTCGTCATCGGCGAGCCAATGGCGGTCCGGATCCTTGGCGAGCCGATCGTCCTGTGGCGATCGCCTTCCAACCAGGTGTCGGCGCTGATCGATCGCTGCCCGCATCGTCTTGCGCCGCTTTCACTGGGTCGCTGTGAAGGGGATCATCTGAGATGCATGTATCATGGCTTCTTGTTGAACAATGAAGGCCAAACCATTGAAATCCCAGGGCAGGAAAAGATCCCTCCGCAGGCGGTTGTCCGCAGCTTCCCCGTTGTGGAGCGGCACAGCTGGATCTGGGTCTGGATGGGTGACGTTGATCGGGCCGATCCCGATCTCATCCCCGTTGCCTTTGGCTTTGATGATGACCGGTGGCGGCTCGGCCGCGGTTTCGTGGATTATGATGCCGAAGCCAGTCTGATCTGCGACAATCTTCTCGATTTCAGCCATCTTACATATGTCCATGCGAACAGCTTCGGTTCGGGGGATAGCTTCGCTCTGGAGCAGCCAATCATACGGCAGATTGATCGAGGCGTCCGAATTTCACGTTGGGTGAGGAACACGCCCGGCCCCGGGAGCGCGGGGCGGTCGGCACCGGGAAGCCTTGTGGATTATTGGCAATCCTATGACTTCTTGATCCCGGGTATCCTGGTGATGGAAAGCGGTAGCTTTCCTCAGGGAAGCGCAGATCATTTCGGTGAAGATGGTCCGCTGGATATGTCTCAGGCGCTGCGTGCATGGGCCGTGACGAGCCAGGCCGTGACTCCGGTCGCCCCCGGGAAAGCCCGCTATTTCTTTTCGACAGGTCCGCACAAGGATCATGGCACGGATGGTGATCGTGACGCGATGGTGGCGGTGGCGAAAATGGCCTTCGATGAAGACAAGGTCATGATCGAAGCTCAGTATCGGACCATGCAGGCTATGGATGAGCCCCGATTCATACCGTCGGCGCATGATCGAGCGGTCACTATCTACAACGGACTTGTTCGAAAGAGCAGTCGGTAAATAAAAAATAGCATCGACTTTAATCGCAAATCGACAAAATTCTTCGTAATGTCAGAGAGTTTTTCCCATGAATCGCGATCAATATGATGCATATCTCGCATTTTTCAATGGACGTAACTATGATGGGGTCGTCAGCCACTTTAACCTGGATGCCATCGTCGCTTTTGCTGATGTCAGATTGCAGGGACATGATGCAATTCGCCGTTTCTATGGATTTTTCCACGACTATGTTTCCGAGCAGATTCGTGTGGATCGCTTTTTAGGCGATGATGAGTCCGTGATGCTCGAAGCCACCGTGCGGATCGAAGCAAAAAAGGACCTGACCCAGGAGATCCTCCTGCAGGAAGGTTATCCATCACTTGTCCCGCTCAGCAAAGGACAGGTTGTCGAGATACCGCAGTTCATCCATTACCATCTCAAGGGCGGAAAGTTCAGCACAGCGCTCTGTGCGATGGCGATGTTCGGAATTGAGTGAGATTCCATGACCTCTGCTGCAGCGTGATCGGCGTATCGCCGATCACGCATTGTCCGGGCAGGTTTGAGCATGGCTTTCATCTGTCGTCGCAGCCAACATGGTTGGGCGATTGAGGCGCGCGCCGGAAAGCCCGGTGTGCCGCGGATGCGCCGCCTCATCGGCCGCTCGCCCCATGCGCCCGCGGTCGCGCGCGAGATCGAGGACATGGTCCGCGACGTGCTGACCGTCCGGCCCCGGCGCCGCCCCTGAAATTTCTGGCCCCTGAGCCGCGCCCGATATAGTCTGTCCCCCGATCGGCGCGCGAGACGGGCCGGCGCCACGCAGCGTGGGGAGGATTATGCAGCCCTTGATCTGGTCGACAAGCGATGTTCGCGGCGCGTCCGCGCTCAGCCGCTGGCGCGAGGTCATCGACCAGTCGCTCTTCCCGCTCGATATCAGTTCCAGCTCGGATGGCTTCCATGCGCGTCTGGAGCAGGGGGCGATGGGCCCGGCGCTGCTCAGCAAGCTGATCGCGGGCCCGCAATCCGTCCGGCGCACGACGCGCGACATCGCCCGCACGCGCGAGCGGCCGAAGCTGGACCTGATCGCCGTGCGGCAGGGCGTCTTCCGCTATGCGCAGAACGGGCATGAGGACATATTGCACGCCGGGGACTGCGTGCTGCTCGATCGCTCGGCGCCCTATCAGTTCGAAGCCAGCGACAGCTGCTCCATGACGGTCGCGCTCGACCATGACTGGCTGGCGCGCTGGGTGAGCGATCCCACGGCCCTGGCCGGTCGCCGGATCGATGGGCGCCATGGCTGGGGACGGGCGCTGTCGGCCATGCTGGACACGCTGGAGATCGACAAGGTGGATCAGTTCGCGCTGCCCTGCGGCGCGCTCGCCGAGCAGGTCGCCGGCCTGCTGGTGCTGGCGAGCACGCCGCCCGAGGACCTGCCGGCGCGGCGTCACCCCGCCGAGGCGCGCCTGCGCGAACTCATCAGGGATCATGCGCATGATCCAGATTTCGATGCGGCGCGGGCGGCGGCCAGCCTTGGCATGTCGCTGCGCTCCCTCCATCTGCTGTGCGCGCGCACCGGCCAGAGCTTCGGCACCCGCCTGATCGCCGAGCGGCTGGAACGCGCCAGGGCCATGCTGGTCGATCCGCGCAACCGGTTCGTGGCGGTGGGGGAGATCGCCTGGCGCTGCGGTTTCGCCGACCAGGGGCATTTCGCCAGGCGGTTCCGGGCCCGCTTCGACACGTCGCCCAGCGGCCTGCGCGGATAGCCCAAGGATTTTGCACGCTCGGCCAAGCGGCCCGGCGCGGCCCCATGGCAATATCGCGCCGACAAGCAAAACGGAGAGGCCGTCATGAGCGCGCGCGACATTCACATTCCCCAATTCGATCTCGGCCCGGCGATCGAGAAGCTGCGGGCATTGCTGGGGCCGGAGGGCCTGCAGACCGCCGAGCCCGAGATCGCCGAGTTCCGCGACCCCTTCCAGCACCCGAGCTGGCGCGATTTCGAGCCGGGCGCGGTGCTGATGCCCTCCAGCGTCGAGGAGGTGCAGGCGATCGTGCGCGTCGCCAACGAGTGCAAGGTGCCGCTCTGGACCAGCTCGCAGGGCCGCAACAACGGCTATGGCGGCGCGGCGCCGCGCGTCTCGGGCGCGCTCGTCCTCTCGATGCGGCGGATGAACCGCGTGCTGGAGGTGGACGAGGACAATGCCGCCGTGCTGGTGGAGCCGGGCGTGCGCTTCTTCGATCTCTACGACCATCTGCGCGCGGTGGGCTCCAAACTGTGGATGTCCGTGCCCGATCTGGGCTGGGGCAGCGTCGTGGGCAACACGCTCGATCATGGCGTGGGCTACACGCCGATCGGCGACCATGTCGGGCAGCAATGCGGCATGGAGGTCGTGCTGGCCAATGGCGAGATATTGCGCACCGGCATGGGCGCGATGCCCGATGCGCGCGCCACGCTGGTGCACAAGCGCAATTGCGGGCCGAGCGCGGACGGGCTCTTCATGCAGTCCAACTACGGCATCGTCACCAAGATGGGCATGTGGCTGATGCAGCCGCCGGAATGCTATATGCCCGGCTGGCTGACGCTGCGGAAGGACAGCGATCTGGAGCTGCTGCTCGAGAAGCTGCGGCCGCTGATGATGGACGGCACCATCCCCAACCAGCCGATGATCATCAATGCGGTGTGCGCCATGTCCGCCTTCGCCGGGCGCGAGGAATGGTATACCGGCGAGGGGCCGATGCCCGAGGCGGTGATCGACGAGATCGCCCGCCAGCCCGGTTTCGGCCGCTGGGTGATGCGCTTCGCGCTCTATGGCGACGAGAAGATCGTCGAGCGCCAGCGCGAGATCGTGCAGGACGCCTTCGGGACGATCCCCGGTGCGGAAGTCAGCTTCTCCAAATATGATGGCCGCAACCTGCCGGAGCTGGAGAACCCGCATGAGCGCGTGCAGGCCGGCATCCCCAGCATGGCGCTCGACCGGATGACGCGCTGGTATGGCGGCGAGCATGGCGGCCATATCGGCTTTTCCTCCGCCGCGCCGATCACCGGGCAGGATGGCGCCGCGCTGCGCGATCTGGTGCGCGGCGAGCTGGAAGCGGCCGGGCTGGACTATAGCGGCGTCATCATCGTGACGAAGCGCAGCATGATCCATGTCGGCCTCGTCGTGTTCGATACCGAGAATGAGGCGCAGGCCAGCAACGCCTATGCCGCCTGCCGCTCGATGGTCCGCAGCGCCGCGAAGATCGGTTATGGCGAATATCGCTCGCATCTCGACTTCATGGATCTGGTGAGCGACCAATATGATTATGGCGATCACGCCCAGCGCCGGTTCAACGAGCGGATCAAGGACGCGCTCGATCCCAACGGCATATTCTCGCCCGGCAAGCAGGGCATCTGGCCGGCCAGCTATCGCTCGTGAGCGATCGGGAGGGGACGGTCAGGCTTGGCCGTCCCTCTCGCCAGCAGCGCCCCGCCATCGGTCGTCCCCCTGAGGAACCGCTCGATTTTGGGAGACGCCACCGGGCCGGAAATCTGCTATCGAAGCCGGGCCGGGCCCGTGCGAGCGGCGGCCCGGCCAAGCGGGAGGAACGCGCATGAACGACCAACGGCTGGGCGCCTGGACCCCGCAAATGCTGAGCATCCTGCGGATCGTCTCCGGGCTGATATTCCTTGAGCATGGCATGCAGAAATTCCTGTCCTTCCCGCCCGGCCAGAGCGCCGGCATCGGCCTCGCGCTCGATACGCCCGCGGCCTATGCGGGCATCGTCGAATTCGTGGCCGGTCTGCTCATCACGCTGGGCCTGTTCACGCGGCCGGCCGCGTTCCTGGCCTCGGGAACCATGGCGGTCGCCTACTGGATCGCCCATGCGCCGCAGGACGTCTTCCCCGTGAACAATGGGGGCGACGCGGCGATCCTCTATTGCTTCGTCTTCCTCTATCTCGTCTTCGCCGGCCCCGGCCCGTGGAGCATCGATGCCGCCCGCACGGCGCGCGCGCGGATGAGCCCCGCACGGGGCGCGCGCGGATGAGCATCGCCATGCGCGTGAATGTCTTTCGCGGCATCAGGCCTTGCCAATATCGCCACGGGCGCGATGATCGGCCGGCTTGGGGATTTGCGAAGGAAAGGTTTCGGAATGAGTGATGGACTTGAGGTCACCGGGCGCCTGATCGCGGCGGCGCGGGCTCTGGTCGGTATCAGCCAGCAGGATTTCGCCACGGCCGCCGGCCTGTCGCTGGAGTCCCTGTGCCTCATCGAGGCCAGTGGCGCGGCACGGCTGCAATCGAGCGGGGATGTCGAGGCCGTGCATCGGGGCCTGGAGACATTCGGGGTCGTGCTGATCGGCGAGGCCGATGGCATGGGCGCGGGCATCCGGCTGAAATTCACGCGGCAGGACGTCAGGCAGATCGCTCGTCTGGAAGGCGAGGGCGGCATCGTCGGCTCCGATGACGCGCCATGACCTGACCGCGCGGTCCGCCACGCCGCCCGGCATGGCGGACCATGTCCGCAAGGTAGAGACGGCCAGCGTTGCCGCAAGACCGCGGCGAGGGCTCGGCACCGGCTTCGTCCGCCGCTGCCGGTCCTTCGATCAGGCGTCGCTGGGCAGCACCGAGAGCACCCGGGCGATGAAGGTGTGGAACTCCTCCATATAGGTGCGCAGGAATTTCTCGGTGGATTCGACCGTCACGACGCCATCGTCGTCGATCAGGCCGGGCGTGAACTGGATATAGGCTTCCGGCGCGTTCATCTGCGGCGAGTTGCAGAAGCCGAGCACGCTGCGCAGGCTCTGCTGGGCGACGGCGGTGCCGATCGCGCCGGGCGACGTGCCGATGACGGCGGAGGGCTTGTTGGTGAAGCTGTTGGTGCCATAGGGCCGGCTCGCCCAGTCGATGGCGTTCTTGAGGCCGCCGGGGATCGAGCGATTATATTCCGGCGTGACGAACAGGAGCGCGTCGACGGCCTTGAGCGCATCCTTGAAGGCGCGTCCGGCCGGCGGATAATCGGCGTCATAATCATAGCTGTAGAGCGGCAGCTCCGCGAACGAGATCTCGGTGAAATCCAGATTCTCCGGGGCGAGGCGGATGAGCGCGTTCGCCAGCTTGCGATTGATCGATGCCTTGGCGAGGCTGCCGATCAGATAACCGACCTTATAATGTTTCATGACGGGGACCTTTCCATGCGGGGAACCGGGGAGGGCGCGGCGGCAAGGCATGCTGCTGCTGCGCCCTCCTCGCCTTGTTGCTTAATGCTCGCCCATGCCCTCGGCCGGGCGAGGCGCCGCGCCGGCGCGCACCTTGTCCTCGATGCGCTGGCCGACGCCGGCATCGATGCTCTTCCAATAGGCGAAGGCGCGGCTCAGCACCGGCTCGCGCACGCCGCCCAGCAGGCTGCCCGCCACCTGATCGACCAGTTTCTGCCGCTGGTCGTCGTTGAACACCTCGCGCACGAGGATGCCGGGCTGGGTGAAGTCGTCATCCTCCGCATGCAGCGTGTAGGCGCTGCGCACCATGGCGCCGTCGGTCTCCCAGCCGTCCGCGGCCGGGCCTTCCTCGTCGGCGAAGGGCCGTCCGCCGCTGTTGGGCACATAGACCGGCGCATTGCCGCTATGCTCATAGGCCATCTGGCCGTCGAACATATAGGTGTTGACCGGCACCTTGGGCCGGTTGACCGGCAACTGGTGGAAGTTGGTGCCGATGCGGTTGCGCTGCGCGTCGTTATAGGCGAACGCGCGGCCCAGCAGCATCTTGTCCGGCGAGAGGCCGATGCCGGGCACGGTGTTGCCCGGCGAGAAGGCGGCCTGCTCGATCTGCGCGAAGAAATTCTCCGGGTTGCGGTTGAGCGTCATCGTGCCCACCGGCACCAGCGGATAGTCCTTGTGCGACCAGGTCTTGGTCAGGTCGAACGGGTTGAACCGATACCCCTTCGCCTCGGCATAGGGCATGATCTGCACAGAGACGTCCCACACCGGATGCTCGCCGCGCGCGATCGCCTCGAACAGGTCGCGGCGGTGGAAGTCCGCGTCCGCCCCGGCCATCGCGGCGGCCTCGGCATTGGAGAAGAACGCCATGCCCTGCCGGGTGTGGAAATGATATTTCACCCAATATTTCTCACCGGCCGCATTCACCCACATATAGGTGTGCGAGCCATAGCCGTTCATGTGCCGCCAGGTGCGCGGCAGGCCGCGCTCGCCCATCAGATAGGCCACCTGATGCGCGGTCTCGGGATTGTTGGTCCAGAAATCCCACTGCATGTGATTGTCGCGCAGGCCCGAATCCGGCAGGCGCTTCTGGCTACGGATGAAATGCGGGAACTTCATCGGATCGCGCACGAAGAACACCGGCGTGTTGTTGCCGACCAGATCGTAATTGCCCTCATCAGTGTAGAATTTGAGGGAGAAGCCGCGCACGTCGCGCCAGGTGTCCGGGCTGCCCATCTCGCCGGCGACGGTCGAGAAGCGCGCCAGCATGTCGGTCTTCGCGCCCTTCTGGAACAGCGCGGCCTTGGTATAGGCGGACACGTCCTCGCTGACCTCCAACACGCCGAACGCGCCCGAGCCCTTGGCGTGCGGCTGCCGCTCGGGCACCTTCTCGCGGTTGAAATGCGCCATCTGCTCAAGGAAATGCACGTCATGCAGCAGGATCGGGCCATCCGGGCCGACCGTCAGCGAATTGCGGTCGCTCGCGGCGGGCGCGCCGGTGCTCATCGTCGAGCCGGTCTGTGTCTTGGTCATTGACATCCTCCTTGTTGGCCGAAGTCGGCATATTGGAAAGGCGTTGTTACGATCTGCGGTCGGCGGATCGATTTTTCGTGGACTCTGTCGCGGCGGCGGGCCCCGCGGAACCCCGCATGATCGGTTCACGGGCGCGGTCCGCGACCCGATGGCCGGTTCTGAAACGGATCATGGACATACTCCCTCCGGCGAAGCGCCGCGAACATGCCTTTGCCCGCGCAGCTTAGCGGACGACATGGCAAATGGCCAACGCTCCCGCTCGTTCCCGCGAAATCTTGCGGGGGTCGTGGCAGGCTGGCGGGAGAGTCGCGGGGACCGGGCGCTCAGTCCCTGGGCCGATCCGGTCCGGCCGGGCGCAGCCAGCGCCGCAACAGCCCGCGCAGGGCGGCGTTGTGCAGGCACATCCCGCCCGCCAGCCCGATGAGCGAGCCCACCACTGTATCCGCGAGACGCGCCACGATCAGGGTGGAACTGTCGGCATGGCCCAGGGTCGTGGCCTCGGCGAGCAAGATGGTGAGCGGCGTGATGAAGATCGCGGCGAAGGCATAATGCCGCACGATCGCGGTCTCGATGCAGAAGGTCAGGACCGTGATGGCGATGGCGACGGCCCAGGGGTTCGCGGCGTAGCGCGCCAGCGCCCAGGTGACGCAAAGGCCGATCATCGTGCCGATGATGCGATGGGTCTGGCGGTTCCACACCGCGCGCAGATTGATGCCCTGGATGACGGCGAGGCAACTCACCGGCACCCAATAGGGCTTGTCCAGCGCCAGAAGCTGCGCCGCGCCCAGCGAGAGGCCGACGAACAGGCCGATGAGCAGCGACTCGATCACGACGCTGTCCAGCAGGTCGGGCGGCGGCGGGGATATGGGCAGCGGCGCGCGGAACCGCAGGATGTGCACATTGTAGAGGAACGCGACACCCACCGCGCCCATGGCTCCGAGCGCGAACACGCCCAGCTTCAGCGGCGCCTGCGCGATGTCCCCCGGCGTATAGGCGCCGATCGCCGTCGCCATGATGAAGAAGAGCGAGCCGGGCGGCACGACGCGATAATAGCGGCAGGCCATGGTCACGACTATGGCCACGAGCGTGATGATCGGCGCGCGCGCCATCGGGACGAGATGGCTCAGCTGCCCCAGCGCATAGCAGGCGATCATCGCGAATCCGACGGCCATCAAGGTGGCCATGCGATGAGCGAGCCGGGTGCGCGGCACATAGATGATGGTCATGGCGCCGATGGAGGCCAGCGCGGCAAGTCCCATATCACCGAGCCAGGCGCCGAGCAGCATGGGCAGGCCGGCGGCCATGGCGACCGCGAAAGGCAGCTCCCAGGGCCGATCGCTCGGGTTGATGGTGACGAATTCATGCCATTCACGCCGCGCGACGGCACCGAGGGAATCACGACGGGAAGGCTTGGTCCGGGACATGGACGGCCTCTCTAGCCGCGATGATGTTTCCGATCCATCGGCGGATCGCTACCCATCGCGGCGCCGGTGGCGGAGCGCTCGAAGCAGAAATGCCATCACGCGATGGATGACAGCCCGGGAACGCCTCGCTACCGGGGTTTTCCATCAATAATGAAAGTGAAGCATGCTTTATGACCGGTAACGATCTTGTAGACGCGCTCGCCGCCGCCAACGGTATCACCAAGGCGGATGCCAAGAAGTATCTCGACAGCCTGCTCGGCGCGATCGCCGATGCGGCCGCGAAGGGTGAGGAAGTGGCTCTTGCCGGCTTCGGCAAGTTCGTCGTGACGAAGACCGCGGAGCGCGAGGGTCGCAATCCCAGCACCGGCGAGCCGATGACGATCAAGGCTGCCACCAAGGTTTCGTTCAAGGCCGCCAAGGCGCTCAAGGACAAGGTGAACGGCTGAATCGGCCGGGCGGCGGGGCGGGCCATGACCCGATCCCGCCGCCGCATCGCCCATGGCCGGGCCGCCGGCACGATCATCGTGCGGTGCCGCCTGAGCAGGTCGCTTCGTCCGGTGCGCCGCACTGTCCGGCGACCGCCGCTCGACCGTCATGGGGGAGTCTTGCTGCTATGCCATCGCGCACAAGACGGGGGGAGGCTCGAGAACGGAGACTCCTGATGAGAGATACGCACAAGAATGACTGCTTGCGCGAACATGCGCCGCGCCATGCCGGGACTCGGCCGTGCTCCGATCCCGCACGGCGCGAAACCATCCACAGCCATGGCCTTGCCGAGCCGGGATTCTGAATGACGCCGAGCCGATGGCGGCGCGGCCGGGAGGCGCACCGCTGATTTTTTCGCCGTTCAGATCCACCGAGCATTTTCCATGACTATCGTCACCATTGATTTCGAAGCGTCATGCCTGCCCTGTCATGGCCGGTCCTTTCCGATCGAAGTCGGCATAGCGGAGTCCGGCGCATCGTGCCGCGCCTGGCTCATCCGGCCCCATGATGGCTGGGCCGGCTGGGACTGGACGACCGAGGCCCAGTCCCTTCATGGCCTCACGCGCGACCGGCTGGAGCGCGAGGGGCTGCCCGTCGAGCGGGTCATTGCCGAACTGGCGGATGCCGTGGGCGATCGCCCCGTCATCGCGGACAGCTATCTCGATGCCGAATGGCTGGCCACGCTGGCCGGGGCCGCGGGCGTGCCGCCGCCGCTGCGCATAGGGCATGTCGAGGAAGTGATCGACCGGCTCGGCGCGCGCGATGCGCAGATCGCGCAGGCGCAAGCCCTTGCGGATGCCGAGGCCTTCACGCGGCATCGCGCGAGCGGAGACGCACAATGGCTGAGTGCCTTCATCACGGCGCTGGAGGCGATCGCCGCCGATCGTCCGGACATGCCGCAGCCGCCGATGTTCGACTGGACACCGCCCCGCCCGATGCGCCCGGCGCTGGGCGCCGCAGCCTGACGCCGCCGGCCGTCCGCATCGCATTCAGAGCAGGGAGTTGAACAGCCGGGCGATATTCTCGGCCAGCTTCCGGATGGCCGGCCGGCGGCGCCATGCCTCCGGATCGACCGGATCGGAGGCGGCCAGATAGCCGCGCTGGATCGCATCGAGCCGGTCGATCGACGCTTCGTCATACAGCAGCAGGCTCGCCTCCTGGTTGAGCTGGAACGAGCGCAGGTCGACATTGGAGGAGCCGATGATCGCTAGCCTGCGATCGATGCCGACATTCTTGGCGTGCAGCAGGAAGCCCCGGTAGAGATGGATCTGGATGCCGGCGGCCAGCAGATCGGCATAATAGGAGCTTTGGGAAAGGCTCACGAGGCGCTGGTCGACCACCTGCGACAGGATGATGTGCACCGTGACGCCGCGCGCCACGGCGGTGCGCAGCGCGCCCAGGACATCCTCGTCCGGGATGAAATAGGGCGTCACGATGACGATCCGCTCGCGCGCCTGATGGATCTGCCAGACCAGCAGCGATTCGAAGCCCTCCAGCGGATAGTCCGCGCCGCTCGGCAGCAATTGCGCCTCGGCATGGCCGGTCGCTTCGGGCGCCGGGACCGGGCGCTCGGGGCGCGCGCCCGTTTCCAGGCACCAGTCCCCGCGCACAATGGCTTCCATGGCGCCCACCACGGGGCCCGTCACGCGGGCGACCAGCTCCCGGTTCACGATGCCGGGCCGGAAATCCTTGGCCACCAGATTCTGCGAGCCGGCATAGCCGATGCGGCCATCCACGACGAACAGCTTGCGATGGTTGCGCATGTCCCGGCGCGAGCGAGCCCGCAGGAACCGCCAGGGCAGCGCCTCGCGGACGGCCACGCCCTGGCCCTTGAGCAGGCGCAGCGTGCCGTTGCGCCAGCGATGCGAGCCGACCGGATCGAACATCACGCGCGCCTCGACGCCCCGCGCCACGGCGCGCCCGAGCGCCGCGGCGATGCGCTGCCCGACATGATCGTCCGCGAAGATATAGGCGAGGATGTGGACGAAGCGCGATGCGCCGTCGATGTCCGCCTCCAGCCGGTCGATCACGGCATCATAGTCGTCGATGAGTTCGACGCTGTTGCCGCCGGTGGCCGGCATATGGCCAAGGCGCATCGCCAGATCGGCGATCGGCTGCCGCGCGTCCAGCACCGCCGCATGCGCCTGCAGGGCCGTGGCGGTGTCGCTCAGGAACGGGCGCAGCGCCTCGAACCGCTGGGCGCGCCACGCGGGGAAGCGGGGGCTGCCGATCATCAGGAACAGGATCAGCCCCGGCATCGGGAGGAAGAAGATCAGCAGCAGCCACGCGCGTGTCGCGGAGGGGCTGCGCCGCTGCGGGACGACCAGCAGGGCGCCGATGCGGACGATCCACTCCGCGGCATACCATAGCAGCTCCATATGGCTCGACATAGGCTCGCTCTCCGGCTTTCCCGCATGATGCTCTAGCCGCGCCATTGCGCCGCCGCCATGATGCACGTAACTTTCCTCGTCTGCCCAGGCGCGGCAAGGGAGAAGGATGATGGTGGAGCGCTATCGGGTCGGCGATCATGTCTCCTGGAATTCCGAGGCAGGGCATGTCACCGGCCGGATCATCAAGGTCCACACGCGGGACGTGGACTATAAGGGCCATACGCACCACGCGAAGCCCGACGACCCGCAATATGAGATCAAGAGCGATAGGACCGACCATGTCGCCATGCACAAGGGATCGGCCCTGACGAAGATCGCCGATTGACGTTCAGGCCGGCGCGGCGTCCAGCCCCATGGCGTGGACGGCGGCGCGGATGGCCGGCACCAGCTCGGCCTCGAACCAGGGATGCTTCGCCAGCCAGGGCTGGTTGCGCGGCGAGGGGTGGGGCAGCGGAATATAGCCCAGCGGCAGATACGCCCGCCACGCGCGGACGGTATCGCGCAGTGTCCCCTGCCGCCGGTTGCCCAGATAGAAGGCCTGCGCATAATGGCCGACGAGCAGCGTCAGAGCGATATCCGGCAGGGCGGCGTCCAGCCTCGCATGCCAGAGCGGCGCGCATTCGGGGCGCGGCGGATTGTCGCCGGACGCGGCCTTGCCGGGATAGCAGAAGCCCATCGGGATGATCGCGACCTTGCCGGGATCGTAGAATTGCGCCGGCGTCAGGCCGAGCCAGCCGCGCAGCCGGTCGCCCGACGCATCGTCCCATGGAATGCCGGTCTCGTGGACCTTGCGGCCCGGCGCCTGCCCGACGATGCGGAGCCGCGCCGTCCGCCCCGCCTGCACGACCGGGCGCGGGGCGCGGGGCAGGCGGTCCGCGCAAAGGCGGCATGCGCGGATGTCCGCGAGGAGGGGCGTCAGTGTTTCCGGCATGGTGTGCGCATGGTGGGGGCTGCCGGCTAGAGCAGGCGGGGCTGGTCGGGCGGATAGGTGATCGCCGTCCCCTCGACCCGCGCGAAGGGCGTCAGCTTGTGCATCCGGTAGCTGGTCGGCGAGAGGATATCGACCACGGCGATGCCGCGCACGCCAAGCGCATCGGCGACCAGCGAGCGGTGGCAGCGCCATGGCACCGCCTCCGCGCACATCATCGCGGTGCGCCGGCGCCGGCTCGCCGCGATCAGCGCGTCCAGCCCCTCGGCGAAGGCCGGGGTCTGCATATAGTCGGCATAGCCACGGAAGCTCGTGTTGCGCCAACCCATATTGGGCGAGTCCCTGCGCGCGTGCCGCAGCCCGCCCAGTGCGGGCATCGGCACATAGTCGATCCGCGCGGCGGCGAGTCTTGCGGCCATGGCGTCCGCATTGAACTGGGGATTGTGCCGGGAGCGGGGCACGGTGCGGATGTCCGCCAGCAGCGCGATGCCATAGACGTCCAGCAGGGCGATGAAATCCTCGATCGGCAGGGTCGAATGGCCGACGGTGAAAATCGCACCCTCGGGCCAGTGCGCGTCCTGCGGTGGCGGGGGATGATCGCTCATGCGATCCTATATAGGGGCTGGGCCGCCCGATCGTTAGGTGGCGTGCGCCGTCAGGGCGGATCGGGATCGAACCGCCTGTCGCGCGCCAGCTCGAAGCGTTGCAGCGTCTGCGGCTTGACGAACAGCGCCACCACATCGGGATGCGCCTGCCGCACCCTCGTCTCGATCGCCGCGACGATATCCTCGATGCGCTCGGTCGTCAGCCCGTCCTCGAACTCGATGCTGAGTGCGACGATGGACTGGTTGGGCGCGAGTTGCGCCGTCAGCGCGCCATTGGCATTCGCCACGCCGGGCTCGGCCTGGGCGATCCGGCAGATGGCGCTCACCAGAGCGGGCGGCGCGCCCTCGCCGATGAGCAGGCTCTTGCTTTCCACCGCGAGCAGGATCGCGGTGATGGCGAGCACCAGACCGATCAGGATCGAGGCGATGCCGTCGAACACGGGCATGGCGAGCAGATCGGCCAGCGCGATGCCGGCGGCAGCGAACAGGATGCCGATCAATGCGGCGCTATCCTCGAACAGCACCATGAAGGATGGCGGGTCCTTGCTCCGGCGGAAGGCTGTCCAGAAGCCGGTCTCGCCGCGCGCGCGGGCGAAGCCGCGCCACGCCACCACCCAGGACGCGCCCTCGAACAGGAAGGACAGGCCGAGCACGCCGTAGCTCACCAGCACATGTTCCATGGGCTCGGGGTGCAGGACGTGGCGCACGCCCTGATAGATGGAGATCCCCGCGCCGAAGCCGAACAGCAGCAGCGCGACGATGAAGCTCCAGAAATAGAGCTCGCGCCCATAGCCGAAGGGATGGACGCGGTTCGGCCGCCGCTCGGAGCGGCGATAGCCGTAGAGGAGCAGGACTTCATTGCCGGTATCGACGAAGGAATGGACCGCCTCGCTGAACATGGCGGCGCTGCCGGTGATCATGGCCGCCGCCAGTTTCGTGCAGGCGACGGCGGTGTTGCCGGCGAGGGCGGCATAGACGGTGAGCCGCGAGGTGCGCGATCCGTCGTCAGGGTCCGTCGCAGGCGTCGTCAAGCGAACATCCTCCAGCCATGTCCGCGCCCGGCGGCGCGCATGCCCTTATAGCGTCATTTGAGCAGCACTGCCGCCTTTGCGACGGTTTCGTAGACGCCCCAGGCGATCGGCCCGCACACGGCCAGCCAGGCGAGCAGCACGAGCCCGCCGACCTTCCCGTCCGGGATCGCCGGGGCCGCGCGCGCCGTGGCGTGCGTCTCGGGCGCGACGATGGGCGCGGGCGCGTCCGCCGGCATGTGGAAACGGGCATGGACGGGGCGGATGAGCAGGTTGAGGATGAAGGCGAGCACCAGCAGTCCCGCCAGCGCCCAGTAGATGGGCTGATAGACCTGATCGCGCGGCACGCCGGCGGCGATGCGGCTGTCCCGCATGGACGTGACGATATAGGGACCCAGCACCCCCGCGGTCGACCAGGCGGTGAGGATGCGCCCGTGGATCGCGCCGACGAACTTCGTGCCGAACGTATCGGCCAGATAGGCCGGCACGGTGGAGAAGCCGCCGCCATACATGGAGGCGCAGATGCAGAAGACGAGGATGAACAGGCCGATGGAGCCGCCCACCAGCGCCGGTGCGGCAAGGCCGTAGAGCAAGGCGCCCAGGGCCGTCATCACCGCGAAGGTCTGCTTGCGGCCCAGCCTGTCGGACGAGGTGGCCCAGAGGAACCGTCCGCCGATGTTGAAGAGGCTGATGATGCCCACGAAACCGGCGCCCACGGCCGCTGCCGCCTTCTTGTCGACCTCCCCGAACGCGGTGAAGAGCTGGCCGGGCTGATCGATCAGCCGGCCGCCGAAAATCTCCTGCAACATGGGCGAGGCGACGCCGATGATGCCGATGGACGCGGAGACGTTGAGCAGCAGGACCGTCCAGATCAGCCAGAATTGCGGGGTCTTGTGCGCATCCTTCAGATCGACATGGAAGCGGCTGATCGATGCGCGGGCATTGGCCGGTGGCGTCCAGCCGGCGGGCGCCCAGCCCTCGGGCGGCACGCGATAGCCGAGCGCGCCGGCGAGCATGAACGCGAAATAGCCGATCGCGAGCACGAGGAAGGTCTGCCAGACCCCGACCTGCGTCGGCCCCGCGAAATGCTTCATCAGCAGGTCGGCGAGCGGGCTGCCGATCATCGCGCCGCCACCGAACCCCATGATGGCCATGCCCGTCGCCATGCCCCGGCGATCCGGAAACCATTTGATGAGCGTGGAGACCGGCGAGATATAGCCCAGGCCCAGCCCGATGCCGCCGAGCAGGCCCGTCCCCAGCCAGATGAGCCAGAGCTGGTGCAGGACGATGCCGAGCGCGCCGATGGCCATGCCCCCGCACCAGCAGCAGGCGGCGACCACGCCGGCCTTGCGCGGGCCGGCGCGCTCCAGCCAGCCGCCCCACAGCGCCGCCGCCGCGCCCAGCACCACGAAGAAGATCGAATAGGTCCAGACCAGATCGCTCACCCGCCAGTCGCAGCTGGTCGTGGTGAGCGCCCGCACCAGGCTCATATCCTCGCAGACCACCGAATCGGTCACGCCGATCGCGCGGGAGAGCGGCAGCCAGAACACGCTGAAGCCATAGGCCATGCCGATGCAGAGCTGGATGGCGAGGGCACAGGGCGGCACGAGCCAGCGATTGAAGCCGGGCCCCGCGACCGTGCGTGCGCGGTCGAGAAAACCGCCGGCGGGACGTGTCAGCTCCGCAACCCCTGTCGCCATGCCCATTCCTCTCCCTGGTCCGGCGCCTGCGCGGCCGGCTCGATTGAAAATCCGGCCGACGCAATAGCTTGTCCGTATCGATCGCGAAACCGTCGACGCGATGGCGGACGGACCGCGCCGCGCTCATCGATCGTGGAGAGGCTCCGGCTCGGCCAGCAGGGTGGCGATGTCGGTGCCCACGCGCATGTCGTCCTGCGCGCCGAGGCTCCGCCCGCGCAGCCGGCCGGCGCGGTCGATGAGGATGAGGGTGGGCGTGCCCTCCATCGCATAGGCGGCCATGGTGCGGGGGATCGGGCCGGGATCGCCCGGCATGTCCACGCCGATCGGGAAGCCCAGCCGATATTCATGGATGAACGCGGCGAGCGCGACCGGGCTCATGGCGGCATGATGCTCGAACACGCAGTGCAGGCCGATCACCGCGACCTGCGACGGATCGAACAGGCGCGCGATGCGCTGGGCCTGCGGCAGGCCGTCCCGCACGCAGCCGGGGCAGAGCATCTGGAAGGCATGGAGCGCGATCACGCGGCCGCGCAGGGCGGCGAGGGTCAGCGGCTGCGCGGCGTTGAACCACTGGCCGACCTGCCATTGCGGCGCGGGCGGATATGTGGACATGACGCTCGAACCCTCCATCCTCGCCGGGCTATCGGCCGCTCAGGCGCCGCATGCCGCCAGGCCCTTGTCGAGCCCGGCGATCAGATCCTCTTGCGCCTCCAGGCCGACCGACAGGCGCAGCAGCCCCTCGCCGATCCCGGCGACGGCCCGTGCCTGCGCGCCCATGTCCAGATGGGTCATGGTCGCGGGATGGGCGACCAGACTCTCGACGCCGCCGAGGGACTCAGCGAGGGTGAAGGTCTGGACGGCGGGGATGAAGCGCTGCACGGCCTCGACACCGCCGGCCAGATCGAAGCTCAGCATCGCGCCGAAGCCGGCCTGCTGGCGGGCCGCGACGGCATGGCCGGGATGGGCGGGCAGGCCGGGATAATGGACCCGCGCCACGGCCGGATGCCCGTCGAGATGGCGGGCGACGGCCATGGCGTTGCGCTGCTGGCGCTCCATGCGCGCGAACAGCGTGCGCAGGCCGCGCAGCGTCAGCCACGCATCGAAGGGCGAACCCACCGTGCCGACCACATTGGCCCATTGCCGCAACTGGTCGGCCTGCGCGCCATCCTTGGCGATAACCGCGCCGCCGATGACGTCCGAATGGCCGTTGAGATATTTGGTGGTCGAGTGGAGGACATAGTCCGCGCCGAGCGCGAGCGGGCGCTGCAGGGCCGGGGAGAGGAAGGTGTTGTCGACGGCCACTTCCGCGCCGGCGGCCTTTGCCTTCGCGCTGAGCGCCGCGATGTCGACCACGCGCATCAGCGGATTGCTGGGCGTCTCGATCAGCACCAGCGTCGGCGCATCGTCGAGCGCGGCGGCAAAGGCGGCCTCGTCCCCCTGATCGACGAGGCGCAGCGCGATCTGCCCGCGCTCCGCCCGCGCCTTGAGCAGCCGCATCGTGCCGCCATAGCAATCATGCGGCGCCAGCACGAGGTCGCCGGGGCGCAGGCGGTTGATGAGCAGGTCGATCGCCGCCATGCCGCTCGACGTGACGACGGCGCCCGCGCCGCCCTCCAGCCGGGCCAGCGCCTCGCCCAGCAGCTCGCGGGTGGGATTGCCCGAGCGGCCATAATCGAACGCGCGCGGGCTCTCATAGCCGGCGAATTCATAGGTGGTGGAGAGGTAGAGCGGGGGCGTCACCGCGCCGAAGGCAGCGTCGCTCGCCACGCCGTGCGCCGCCGCCACCGTCTCGGGCCTGGGGTCGTTGTGCCGCTCACTCATCGAAAAATCGTCCTTCCGTCACGTCACGCGCTCACCTCCCGCGCCACGCCGGCACGGATCGTGAAATCGCTGAAATGCTCGTCCGGCAGGCGTTTGCGGGCGTCGCGGCCGAACGCATCGGCGAGGATCCCAGAATCACCGGCTCGCCGACATTCGCGTTCATCATATTGTCGTGGCGCCCGCCATGGAAGCCGCCGCGGTCATCGAATGCGTGGCAGCGTCTCGAACTGATGATAGGGCGGCGGGCTGGAGAGCGTCCATTCGAGCGTGGTCGCGCCTATGCCCCAGGGATTGTCGCCGGCGATCCGTCCGCGCAGGAACGACCAGAGGATGTTCGCGAAGAAGAAGAGCATGCCGACCGCCATGACGACATAGCCGAGCGAGGCGATATGGTTCCAGATGTAGAAGGCGTCGGTATAGTCCGGCACGCGGCGGGCCATGCCGCTCATGCCGAGGAAATGCATCGGGAAGAACAGGATGTTCACGCCGATGAAGAAGAACCAGAAATGCAGCCGGCCCAGCCATTCGGAATACATGCGGCCCGACATTTTCGGGAACCAGTAATAGAAGCCCGCGAAGAGCGAGAACACCGCGCCCAGCGACAGCACATAGTGGAAATGGGCGATCACATAATAGGTGTCCTGCAATTCGTCGTCGATGCCGCCATTGGCCAGCACCACCCCGGTCACGCCGCCGATGGTGAACATGAAGATGAAGCCGAGCGCCCAGAGCAGCGGCGTGCGGAACGTCAGCGTGCCGCCCCAGAGCGTCGCCAGCCAGGAGAAGATCTTGATGCCGGTGGGCACCGCGATCACCATGGAGGCCATGGTGAAATAGATTTTGGCGTTGATCGACAGGCCCACGGTGAACATGTGGTGCGCCCAGACCAGGAAACCGATCACCGCGATCGCAACCATGGCATAGACCATGCCCAGATAGCCGAACACCGGCTTGCGGCTGAAGGTGGAGGTGACCTGGCTGATCATGCCGAAGCCCGGAATGATCATGATATAGACTTCGGGGTGGCCGAAGAACCAGAAGAGATGCTGGTAGAGCAGGGGGTCCCCGCCGCCGGACGCATCGAAGAAGACGGTGCCGAAGTTGCGATCGGTCAGCAGCATGGTGATGGCGGCGGCGAGCACCGGCAGGGCGAACAGCAGCATGAAGGCCGTCACTAGCACGGACCAGACGAACAGCGGCATCCTGTGCAGCGTCATGCCCGGCGCGCGCATGTTGAGGATGGTGGTGATGAAGTTGATCGCGCCCAGGATGGAGCTTGCGCCCGCGATGTGCAGCGCCAGGATCACCATGTCGACCGCCGGCCCCGGCGAGCCGCTGGTGGAGAGCGGGGCATAGAGCGTCCAGCCCGTGCCCGCGCCATTGCCGGTGCCGCCCGGCACGAAGGCCGACGCGACGAACAGGATGAAGGCCGGCACGAGCAGCCAGAAGCTGATATTGTTCATGCGCGGGAAGGCCATGTCCGGCGCGCCGATCATGATCGGCACGAACCAGTTGCCGAAACCGCCGATCATGGCCGGCATGATGGTGAAGAAGATCATGATGAGGCCATGTGCGGTGACGAGCACGTTCCACAGGTGGAGCGCCGCGGCATAATCGTCCGTGCCGGCCCAGATCGGCAGATACTGGATGCCGGGCTCGGCAAGTTCGAGGCGCATCAGGCCGGAGAGGGCCGCGCCCACCACACCCGCGACGATCGCGAAGATCAGGTAGAGCGTGCCGATGTCCTTGTGGTTGGTCGACATGAACCAGCGCATGAAGAAGGTCGGCCGGCCGTCATGCCCGTGCGTGTCGTGCGCGCCCTCATGTGATCCGCCGATGCCTGCGACAGCCTGGGTCATGCTCGTCTCCCTGATCCTGCCGGAGACGATCACGGTTCTGGCGCGGGTCTGGATCGCAAGGCGGCAGCGTCGCGGACGTGCTGCCAAAATGACGGATCGTCGTCCGAAAACGCAGTAGCAGCCGCATGATCGGCCACAAAGATCATCTTTTCTCTGCGTTCCAGCAATTATCTTGATGTTGGGCCGGGCGGCGCGCCGTCCTTCAGATACTCGTCGGCGCGCTCGATATTGTCGCGATGCTTCTGCGCCATGGCGCGCAGGTCGGCATGCAGCGCATCGTCACGCACGCGGGGCGTCAGCGCGTCCAGCTTGCGAACGACCCAGGCCTGGCCGCGATTGAGGAAGGCGAGGCGCTCGTGCGGATCGGCGATCGCCATGGCCTTGCCGTGGAAGGCACCCGTCCGGCGCGACGGCGTGCCGCCCAGCCGCCGGATCTGGCGGGAGAGCATCGCGCACCAATGCGCCTCGTCCGCGCGCACGGCCTGCATCAAGGCGGCATGATCGGGCCCGGCCGCCGCTTTCGCGCTGGCGAGCGCGACCCGTGCGCCGGCCCGCTCCGCCTCCAGCAGTTCGTTCAGCGCTGCCAGCAGCTCATCGCGCGGGGCATAGCCCATATAGGCGTCGTCGGCATCGGCCGCGTAGCAGACCGGGGAGCTGGGCTCGCGGCTCATGCGGAAAGCGCCGCCGCCGCGCGCAGGCCGCTGCGGATGCGCGCCATCACGCCCGCATCCGCCTTGGTCGAATGCACGACATAGGCGGAATAGGAGAATTCCGGGCTGTCCGGCACCAGCGCGAGCCGGCCCTCCTCCAGATAGGAGCGGATGAACCCCTTGCGGAAATAGCCGCAGCCGCCCGTCGCCAGGATATAATCGAGCGCCAGCGGACCATAGCTGATCGACACCACGGCATTGGGCTGGTCCGGGAAGGCGGCGTGGTAGCTCGTCTCGAACTCCTCGCCCCAGTCGACATGGACATGATCCTCCAGCGCGAGCGGCCGATTGGTCGGCGTAGTGCGCACCAGCACCAGCTTCTCCTCGAACAGCAGCTCGGCGATCATCCCCGGCCTGCTCGGCGCGGCATAGATGATGGCGACGTCGAGCGAGCCCTCCTGCACGCGCTCCATCAGGCGCTGGGAGGCGTCGATCTGCGTGCTGATGGCGATCTGCGGGCATTCGCGGCGCATCCACAGCAGCCAGTGCCGCAGCAGCGGGCTCCACAGGCTGAGCTCCGCGCCGATCGTCACCACCGTTTCCCGGCCCGGCGGCAGCGCCACGGCGCGGCGGGCGCCTTCCCACACCTGCACCAGCGTGGTCGCGAAGCGCAGGAACTGCTCGCCCGCCGGCGTGAGCCGCGCGCCGGCCTTGTTGCGGATGAAGACCGGCCGGTCGAGCTGCTCCTCCAGCACGCGGATGCGCGCGCTCACCGCCGTCTGGGTGAGGTTGAGCTTGGCGGCCGCGCTGACGAAGCTGCCCGTCTTCACCACTTCCAGAAAGGTGCGTGCGACACCGATATCCATGCAGCGAAATCTTTCCGCTCAAGCCAGAATAATATTCATTTGCTTGATGGATGCTACCGGACGGATACTGCGATGGCAAGGAGAGGCCGTCATGGTCCATCACCCCAGACCGGCGACTGGCGCCGCCCACAATTTTCCATCGGTCGCACGCGGATGAAACCGATCGAACCGATGCACCCCGAGCCGGTCCGGCGGTGGAACTGGAAAATCTTCGGCATCCTCGCCGCGATCCTGACCGCCCTGATCCTGCCGGGCGCCTGGCTGCTCATCCGGGCGGGGCTGCTCCGCGAGGAGGCCCTGCTCGTCATTCTCGTCGTGACGATGCCGCTCGGCCTGCTGGTTCTCGTCGGCATCGAGTGGGTGCGGCCGGACCTGCCGCCGGCCATGCGCTGCGACACGCGTCCGCCCACGGACATCACGGCGCTATGGCCGCTGGAGCAGCGCGGTCCGGACAAGGGGCGGCTGCATCCGCGCCGGCCCGGGAAAGGCGCATCCGAGCCCCGCGACGACGCCTGACGGGCGGTGCGCGAGAACTGACGGGGCGCAAGGATTTTTCATCTGAACTTCAAGATCATTCATTTGTTCGGCGATGGCATTTGGCTCACTCTTGCCTTCACAGGCATGAAGGAGTCCCCATGGCCATCCAGCTCGGGCAGATCGCCCCCGATTTCGAACAGGACAGCACGCACGGCCCCATCCGCTTCCACGACTGGCTCGGATCGAGCTGGGCCGTGCTGTTCAGCCATCCGAAGAATTTCACGCCGGTCTGCACGACCGAGCTTGGCGAGGTCGCGAAGCTCCGGCCGGAATGGGACAAGCGCAACGTCAAGCCCATCGGCCTGTCCGTCGACCCGGTCGAGGCGCATCGTCGATGGGAGGCCGACATCGCGGAAACCCAGGGCGCCGCGCTCGACTTCCCGATGATCGCCGATCCCGACGGGCGCGTGTCCGCCCTTTACGACATGATCCATCCCCAGAGCGATCCGACCGTCACCGTCCGCTCGGTGTTCGTGGTGGACCCGGCCCGGAAGATCCGCCTGATCCTGACCTATCCGCCCAGCACCGGCCGCAATTTCGCCGAGATATTGCGCGCGATCGACAGCCTGCAACTCACCGACGCGCGCAGCATCGCCACGCCGGTCAACTGGCGGCAGGGCGATCCGGTGGTGATCTCGCCCAAATTGTCCGACGAGGAAGCCACGCGGCTGTTTCCGCAGGGCTACAAGACGTTGAAGCCCTATCTGCGGATCGTCGATCTCGAAACGCCCGGGCCTTGACGCGCGAGCGATGACGGCGCTGCCGGCGCGATTTTTCGGCGGCGTCAGAAAAGCACCAGACAAGGCCGGCACTCACATTGTAAAGAAGGAGCCATAACCGACACTCCATCCGAGGCGCCCTTTGGAAACAATCACGATCATCCTCGCCTTGCTCTTCGCCATCGTCATGAGCGGCATCCTGGCCCGCCTCCTGCCCGTTCCGCTTCCGCGTCCCCTTGTCCAGATCGCCCTCGGCGCCGTCATCGGTCTGGTGGCGGACTGGCGCGTGACCCTCGATCCCGAGATTTTCTTCCTCCTCTTCCTGCCGCCGCTGCTCTTCCTCGATGGCTGGCGCATCCCGCGCGAAGACCTGTTCAAGGACGGCAAGACCATCCTCGAACTGGCGCTTGGCCTGGTGGTGTTCACGGTGCTGGGCATGGGGTTCTTCATCCACTGGATGATCCCGGCCATGCCGCTGCCGGTCGCCTTCGCGCTGGCGGCGGTGATCTCGCCGACCGATCCGATCGCCGTCTCCGCGATCGCGCAGCGCGTGCCGATCCCCAAGCGGATGATGCACATCCTCGAAGGGGAATCCCTGCTGAACGACGCATCGGGCCTCGTCTGCCTGCGCTTTGCCGTGGTCGCCGCGCTCACCGGCACTTTTTCCCTCGGCCAGGCCACGCTCAACTTCCTGTGGGTCGCGAGCGGAGGCATCATCATCGGCGCGGGCCTCACATGGCTGGTCGGCTGGCTGAAGGAAGCCGTCACCCGTCGCCTCGGGGAGGAGAGCGGATCGCAGATCCTCATCAGCCTGCTCATCCCGTTCGGCGCCTATCTCATCGCCGAGCGCCTGCACTGCTCGGGCATTCTCGCCGCGGTCGCGGCCGGCCTCACCATGGGCTTCATCGAGAGCCGGGGGCAGGCGCTCGCCGTGACGCGCATTCGCCGCACCACCGTGTGGGACATGATCCAGTTCACCGCCAATGGCATCATCTTCGTGCTGCTGGGCGAGCAATTGCCCAATATCCTTTCGGGCGCGGCGGACAATGTGCGTCTCACCGGCCATCAGGAGCTGTGGTGGCTGGCCGTCTATGTGGTGGCGATCACGGCCGGGCTGGCCGCGCTGCGCTTCGCCTGGGTCTGGTTCTCGTTCCGCCTCACCCTGTTCCGCCACCCCGAAGCGCGCGGGAGCATGGGCTGGCGGATGATCGGGGCGATGTCCTTTGCGGGCGTGCGTGGCGCCATAACGCTGGCCGGTGTCCTCACCCTGCCGCTGGCGATGGGGGACGGCTCGCCCTTTCCGGCGCGCGAGCTGGCGATCTTCCTGGCCATGGGCGTCATCATCGTATCGCTCGTCGCCGCCAGCGTCGGCCTGCCGCTGCTGTTGCGCGGCCTCGAAATGCCCGCCGAGCCGAGCCGGGACATGGCGATGGAGGCAGCCCGCACCGCCGCGGCGCAGGCGGCGATCGCGGAGATCGAGCGGGCGCAGCATCGCCTCGCCGAGGGGCGCAAGGATGCCGACGCCTATGTCGCCATCGCCTCGCACCTGATGGACCTGTATCGCCAGCGCATCGATCGCCAGACCGATGTGCCCGAGCAGGCGGCCCTGATCCGCCGTGACGAGAAGATCGAGCGGGAACTGCGGCTCGCCGCCCTCAAGGCGGAGCGTGGCGAAATCTTCCGCCGGGTGCGCAACCGCGCGCTCGGCAGCGAGGCGGCCGGCAAGCTGGTGCGCGAGCTCGATCTGGCCGAGGCGCGTTTCGCGGGATAGGCCGGGCAGATCATTGGTGGCGCGGCCATCAGGATGTTTGACTTGAGCAGGGATGCAGGACATCATTGCCGCATGCAGATTCGGCACTCTCATACCCGATTCCGTCACGACGTCGGTCAACTGCTCGCGGGCATCTAGCCCCGGGTTCCGGTGCGGCACGCCCCGAACTCGGGGTGTAAACTCTCGATAGACCAGCGCGGTTCGCAAGAGCGTCCGCGCATTTCCTTCATCCGGGAAACCAGCACCATGACGAGCAGCAAAGCGGCCAAACGGCCGCCCATCCACATGATCGATACCGAAGCCGACGCCCTCACCAACCTGGCGCTGAGCGTCGAAGACCGTCTGCCCCAGGTCAGCGAGCTGCTGCTGGAGGAGATTGCGCGCGCCACCACCCATGCGGCCGCCCGCATGCCGCAGGACGTCGTCACCATGCATGCCGACGTGGAGTTCATCGACGAGACCAGCGGCGCCGCCCGCACCGTGCAACTCGTCTATCCCAAGGATGCCGATATCTCGGCGGGGCGCGTCTCCATCTTGACGCCGGTGGGCGTGGGCCTCATCGGCTTGCGCGAGGGTCAGTCGATCCTCTGGCCCGACCGCGACGGACACAAGCGCAAGCTCACCATCGTCAAGGTCAGTCAGGCGCCCAACGCTGCCTGAAGCGCTGAATTTCTGTAACTGCTTAAGGAAGACCTATGCCCTCATCGATGCTCGATCAGGCTCTCACTCGCCTCGACGACGCCGCGCGCCATCTCCAGATCGATGCCGATGTGCTGGAGAAGCTCAAATATCCGCGCGAGACGACCAAGACCCGGCTCCTGATCCGCATGGACGATGGCTCTCGCAAATCCTTCATGGCCTGGCGCTGCCGTTATGACGACACGCGCGGCCCGACCAAGGGGGGCATCCGCTTCCATCCCGATTCGAGCATCGACGAAGTGGAGACGCTCGCCTTCTGGATGACCTTCAAGTGCGCGGTGATGAACCTGCCCTATGGCGGCGGCAAGGGCGCCGTCCAGGTCGATCCGCGCACGCTCTCCAAGGCCGAGCTGGAGCGGCTCTCGCGCGCCTATATGCAGGCCTTTTCGAGCATCATCGGGCCGGATCGGGACATCCCCGCGCCCGATGTCTACACCAATGCGATGATCATGGGCTGGATGGCCGATGAATATGCCTCGATCGTCGGGCGCGTCTCGCCGGCGGTCATCACCGGCAAGCCGATCGCGCTGGGCGGCTCGCTCGGCCGTGACGATGCCACGGCGCGCGGCGGCTTCTACCTGCTGCGCCATCTGGAGACCGAGCTGGGCGTCGGCCCGGGCGCGCGTGTCGCCATCCAGGGCTTCGGCAATGCCGGCACCCATATGGCGACGCTGCTCGGGCAGGCGGGCTACCGGATCGTCGCGGTCTCGGATTCGCGCCACGCCATCCACGGGCCGGACGGCATCGCCGTCGAGCGGCTGTTCGCCGCCAAGCAGGGCGCCGGGCTCGGCAGCCTGGCGGGCGCGGACGGCATCAGCGCCATCGCGCCGGACGACATCGTCGGCATCGATTGCGACGTGCTGGTGCCGGCCGCGCTGGAGGATCTGATCCACGAGGGCAATGCCGGATCGGTCACTGCCAAGGTCGTGGTGGAACTGGCCAACGGGCCGATCACGCCGGAAGGCGATGCCATCCTGAAGGACAAGGGCGTCGCCGTGCTGCCGGATATTCTCGCCAATGCGGGCGGCGTCACGGTCTCCTATTTCGAATGGGTGCAGAACCGGCAGGGCTATTACTGGACCGTCGCCGAGATCCATGAGCGGCTGAAGGCCAGCATGGAGACGGAAGGACGCGTGATCTGGGAAATCGCGCGCGACCGTGGAATCACGCTGCGCAGCGCTGCCTATGTCCATGCGCTCGGCCGTCTCGCCGAGGCGATCGAGGCGCACGGCACGCAGCAGTTCTTCACATCCTGAGCCGGTGAGGGCGGCCGGCCTGCTCAGATCAGGCCATGGCTGCCCGCAACCGCCCCGAGCAGCGTGACGATCGCGAGGATGAGGAGGATGCGGTGCATCCGCTCCATCCGCGCGAAGTCCCTGGCCGGGGCGGTCGACCGGGCCATGCGCCGGTGCAGGACCAGCGGCTCGGCCACGAAGAGCAGGATGGCGAACACCGCCCACAGGCCGACCATGGCGTGCATCCACCAGTCATGAAGATCGGCGAACCTGCCCCATAGCTGCGCGCGATGGACCATCCAGAAGCCGCTCGCGCCGGCGAGCAGCACCCAGAGCCGCGCCTGCGGGGCGAAGCCCGACTCGATCCGGTGAAAGGCGGCGAGCCGCTCGGCCGGCGGGTGATGGCGCCGGATCGAGGGCATGACCACGCAGGTCACGAAACCGACACCGCCGATCCACATCAGCACGGCAAGCACGTGCAGCGCGCGGGCTATGACGATGTCGTCCATGGCTGTTCTCTCCCTTCTCTCCGTCAGGCCGCCAGCAGATCGTCGGCGGGTCCGAAAAATTCATAATGGATGCGGTCCGCCGGCACGCCCGCGAGCGAGAGCGCGGAGATCGCGGCGCGCAGGAACGGGCGCGGACCGCAGATATAATAGTCCGCCTGCGCGATGGGCGTGCTGGCGACCAGCCAGTCGTCCGTGATGAGGCCGGCACGGTCATAGTCGCGCCCGGCCACCTCGTCCGCCAGCGGCGTCTGGTGGAAGTCGATCACCGTGATGGCGGTGCCGCCGCCGGCCAGCGCGCGGACATGATCCCGCATGGCGTGGGTCTCGCGACTATGGGTGCCGTGCACATAATATGTGGGCAGGGCGGGATGTTCCTGCGCGATCGTCTCCAGCATCGCGACCATGGGCGTCAGGCCGACGCCGCCCGAGAGCAGCACGACGGGCCGCTCGGGATGCGCGGGGAGGAAGAATTCGCCGGCCGGGGGCGCGACCTTGAGGACGGTGCCCGGCCCGGCCTGGTCGTGCAGCCAGCCGGACGCCAGGCCCTGCGGCTCGCGCTTCACCGAGATGCGATAACAGGCGCCATCGGGCGCGTTGGAGATGGAATAGTTGCGCTTGACCGGCGGGTGGCCCGGAATGTCGAGCCAGAAGGTCAGATATTGCCCCGGCCGGTGCCGGATGACGCCGCCCCCGTCCACCGGACGCAGGATGAACGAACTGATGACGCTGCTTTCGCGGATCACCTCGGCGACGTGGAAGTCGCGCCAGCCGTTCCAGCCGCCCTCTGCCTCCGCCTGCTCGTGATAGATGCGGTCCTCGCGCGCGATCAGGATATTGGCGAGGAACCAGTAGGCCTCGCCCCACGCCGCGAGGATCTCGTCGGTGGCGGCATCACCCAGCACCGTCTTGATGGCGCCGAGCAGCGCATCGGCCACATGGGGATAATGTTCGGGCAGGATCTGCAGGCCGACATGCTTCTGCGTGATCCGCTCCACGGCGGGGGCGAGCGCGGCCAGATTCTCGATATTGGCGGCATAGGCGAGGATGGCCGCCGTGAGCGCGCGCGGCTGGGCGCTGCCGTCGCCATGATGGGACTGGTTGAACAGATCGCGAATGTCCGGATTGCGGAACATGCGCGCATACATTTCATGCACGATGTCGAGGCCATGCGCCTCCAGCGCGGGAACGGTAGCCTTGACGAGCGCGATGGTGCGCTCGTTGAGTGTCTGCGACATCAACGTCTCCTTCAACGGTAATCGGGATGATGAGTGGGCTCAGCCGCCCGGCGGCTGATCGTAGAAATCGACCTGCATCTTCATCGGCCCGAGCGGCTCCACGAAGTGCGGCTGTTCGGGCAGGATCAGGCCGGGCGTCTGCGGATCGAGCAGGATGTCCGACGGCGGATCGAGATAGGCGAGGCGCAGCCGGCCTTCGATCACGCGGATCACGCCCCACACCCCGGCCTTGGTGCTGTGCCGGTTGCGCAGGGCGGCCGGCAGGCTCGTCTCGTCGAAGAGCGGCGTCGAGCGATAGGGAGCGGGCGCCATCTCAGGCGGCCGGAGAGACGGGCTGGGGGTCGTCCAGCCGGAAGAACAGGGCGAGTTGCAGGCTTTCGGCGATGCGCGCGGCCTTGGCCTGCAGGGCAGCGGCGGCGGCGGGCGTCATCAGCTCGTCGGTGGTCTGCGCCCAGAGCGCGAGCCAGCGCTGGAACAGGGCGGGCGTGATCCGGTCGCGATGCTTCATATGGGCCGGGAGGGGCCGGCCCTTGTAGCGGCCGCTGGTCAGCATCACCGAGGACCAGAAGGCGGCGAGCTTCTCCAGATGCTCGGGCCAGTCCGCGATGGCATCGTTGAAGATCGGCCCGAGTTCCGCGTCCGTGCGGATGCGGGCGTAGAACGCGTCCACCAGTCGGGCCAGTCCCGCTTCGTCGATCTCCATGGCGCTATCCATGCCCCAGGCTCCAATCATGCATGTAAGATGCATCTATACGCGCCAATTGAAACATGCAAGTAAAATACATGTTTGATGCGCCGCTCGCGGCGCCACGGGAGCGTGGATGAAGCTGACGCTGTTCACCGATTATGCGATGCGCGTGCTGTTCTATCTGGCGGCGCGTCCCGATCGGCTGTGCTCGATCGCCGAGGTCGCCCGCGCCTATGGCATCTCGCAAAATCACCTGATGAAAGTGGTCAACCAGCTGGCGCGCGCCGGCTATGTCGAAAGCGTGCGCGGCCGTTTCGGCGGCATCCGGCTCGGCAAGGCGCCCGAGGCGATCAATGTCGGCGCGCTGGTCCGCGAGACCGAGGACGGCTTCGATCTGGTGGATTGCGCAAGCTGCGCCATCGCCCCGGCCTGCGGGTTGACCGGCGTGCTCAAGGAAGCGCTGTGCGCGTTCCTCGTCGTGCTGGATCGCTATACGCTCGCGGACCTGATGGCGCGGCGCGAGGATCTGGCGCAGCTGCTGGCCGGGCCGCTTCCATCCTGAACGGGGCGGGCCGCAGGCATGGCGGCTGGCAGCCTGAATCAAAATGAGACATTTTTCGCTTCGAATCAGCTATTTGGCGCGAGATGGGGCGTGCCTTTTCCGTTGACTTGCATGATTTCATAGCGTTACAAACTTGGCTGTAAAAACAGAAGAAAATTGCTTCGCCATGTTAAAAAAATGTCGAGGCGAACATGGAGGTCGCACCCATGTCAGTCATTTGCGGGACATGACGTTCACGTCACCGAACCCTAGTAACCGTCGGTCGCACGCCGGATAGCGTCGTCATGCGATGCGCTCCTGACGGCACTGCCGCTTCATTCATGTGGATCGAGGAAACGAACCGTGACGTTCGGAACGGGCAATCACGCGCGTGGTGCGCGTCTTGATGAGGGCAGATCGCGGGGGCTCGCGCCCGCCGATGCTGCGCTTGAGGCGAGAGCCCAGCGCCTGCTCGCGCTCATCAAGTCGCGCGATGCGCATTTCCGGCGCGCGGTCATGGCGGACAGCACAATGAGCGCCATGCTGTCCCTCTTCCTCGCGGAAATTCGATCGGTGCCGCTCAACGCCACGACATTGGGGCTCGTCACGCTGCTCGACGGCGAGGACGTTCGGCGGACCGTCGATACATTGATCCATGCGGGACTGGCCTGCGTGACCGGGGAAAACCCGGCACGCCGGACAGTCGGGCTGTCGCCCCTCGGGTCCGCGCGGATGCGAAGCTTCATCACCGATCACCCGGATCTGTGATGGCGTTTCGCGGGCCAGCAGCCACGATCATTCTCCCCCGTGTCTTTCCCACACAGCGCGGGGCAGGGGACGATCGGGGCTGCTGGCCCATCCGTCGCGAGGGCGCGCGCGGTCGCGAGATCGGCGCGGTTTGACGCAGCATCGCCATGGCTGACGTTCGCATATGTGAAGAAACCTGTCCGGTAGTTACGGGACATGATCTGCCCGCACCGTCCGGCTAATGCCTGATGATCCATACAGAAGGGGCGGTTCTGGACGCGGGATACATCATCCCCGCGCCATGGCCGCTTCCATGATGACGGGAATGAACGAGTTCGTGGACGTTTCGGACAAGATGCAGCGTGGCGCCATTCCGTTTGCGGCGTGGAAATCCAGCGTCGCGGACGATGCGGAGCCGCATGCCGACACACGGCTCGAAAGCAAGGCCGCGCGCATGCACATGCTCGGGCGGCTGCGCGGCCAGCATTTCTTCACCCCCATCATGGCGGACACTGCCATGGATGTGATGCTTTCGCTTTTTGTCGGTGAATTGCAGTCCGGTCCGGTGAGCGACACGGCCCTTGCCGTGGGCAATCTGCTCACCCGGGAGGAAACGGACGCCATGATCGACACGCTGGTCCAAGCGGGACTGGCCGCCGTTACGGGTGTCGAACCCGATCGGCGGACAGTCGGGCTTACGCCCCTCGGGTCCGCGCGGATGCGGAGTTTTGTCAGCGACTACCCGGACGTCTGACGACTTCGCAGGTCGGCGCAACGTCAGGATCCTGGTGCCCCCCACCCCCCACGCTGGTGGTCACATTCACAGGATACTGGCGGTGCGTCGGCCGAAAAACCATGGTTGAACTGCATCGGCGCGTAACTCCCACCGCGCGCCGGTGCAGTTCCCATGGCGCCGTGTTCATCGGGCGTTCAACCCGCATGGGGCCGAAGACGACGCATGACGCCCACCTGCATGACCACTCGCATCAATCGCTTGGCGACCCATGATAGCTCGGCTAAGAGGCGACCCATGTTCGCTTTCCCGACCCGCCGCGCCGCTGTCCTGGCCGCCGGCCTGCTCCCCATGATCCTCGTTGCCGGCTGTGCCCGCAACCAGAACCGTGCAGACACCCAATATGTCGCGCGCGACGTGAGCACGCTGTATATGGCGGCCAAGCAGCGGCTCGACCGCGGCCGGTTCGACCAGGCGGCGATCCTGTTCGACGAGGTGGAGCGCCAGCACCCCTATTCGCCATGGGCCCGCCGGGCGCAGCTGATGAGCGCGTTCAGCTATTATGGCTCGCGAAACTACGTCAAATCGATCCAGTCGGCGCAGCGCTTCCTCTCGATCCACCCGGGCAATCGCGATGCGCCCTATGCCTATTATCTGATCGCGCTGTGCTATTATGAGCAGATCAGCGACATCACCCGCGACCAGAAGATCACGCAGCAGGCGCTGGCTGCGCTGGGCGAACTCATCCGCCGTTACCCCGAGTCGCGCTACGCGGCCGATGCGCGCCTCAAGCTCGATCTGGTGAACGACCATCTCGCCGGCAAGGATATGGAGATCGGCCGCTTCTACCAGCGGCGGCGCGAGTGGATCGCCGCCAGCCTCCGCTTCCGCCAGGTGATCGACCAGTATCAGACCACCAGCCATGCGCCCGAAGCGCTCGAGCGGCTCGTCGAAAGCTATCTGGCGCTCGGCATGATCGAGGAAGCCAAGCGGGCCGCCGCCGTGCTGGGCGCGAATTATCGCGACTCCATCTGGTATCAGCGCGCCTATCGCCTGATGCGGGAATATGCGCCAAGCGCCTGACGGCGGCCGATCCGGTCCATCGCTGCCATGGAATCGCGATAAGGCGTGGCGAGCCCCTGGCGGGCGCGCCGGCCGGCCGGTGGACCATGCGGAAAAGCTTTTGCCAAAAAACCGGTTCCCACTTTTTGACGCGATGCTCTAGGTCTGCGGCAGGACCATGCTGACCGGCCTTTCCATACGCAATGTGGTGCTGATCGAAGCGCTCGACCTCGTTTTCGAGCGCGGGCTCACCGTGCTCACCGGCGAGACCGGGGCGGGCAAGTCGATCCTGCTCGATGCGCTGGGGCTGGCGCTGGGGATGCGCGCGGACAGCGGCCTCGTGCGGGCCGGATCGGACCAGGCCGTCGTCACCGCGAGCTTCGATGCGCCCGCGCCGGGCTCGCCGCTGGCGGCGCTGCTGGCCGAGAACGGGATCGATCAGGCGCCGGGCGAACCCCTGCTCGTCCGCCGCACGCTCAAGGCCGATGGCGGCAGCCGCGCCTTCCTCAACGATCAGCCCTGCTCCGCCGCGCTGCTGCGCGATGCCGGCGCGCTGCTGGTCGAGATCCACGGCCAGCATGACGAGCGCGGACTCATCAATCCGCGCGGCCATATGGACCTGCTCGATGCCTTTGGCGATGTGGATCGCGGCGCGACGGCGCGGGCCCATGTCGACTGGCGCGCCGCCCGCGATGCGCTGGAGGCCATGCGCATGGAGGTCGACGCGGCGGCGAAGGAGCGTGATTTCCTCACCCATGCCGTGGCGGAGCTGGCCGGTTTTGCGCCCGAGCCGGGCGAGGAGGAGGCGCTCGCCACCGAGCGGGCGACGATGCAGAAAGGCGCGCGCCTGACCGAGGACATGGCCGCGCTCGACGATCTGCTCGGCGGATCGGACGGCGCGCTCGCCACGCTGCGCCAGGCCGCGCGCAGGCTGGACCGGATCGCGCCCGAGCATGAACTGCTCGGCGATGCGCTGGCGGCGTTCGATCGCGCGGTGATCGAGACGGGCGAGGCGGAGGACCTGCTGGCGCGCGCGCGCGATGCGCTGAGCGTCGATCCGGCGCGGCTGGACGCCATCGAGACGCGGCTGTTCGACCTGCGCGCGCTCGGCCGCAAGCATCAGGTCGCGCCGGACGATCTGGCGGCGCTGGCCGAGCGGATGCAGGCGCAACTGGCGCGAATCGACGCGGGTGAGGCGGGGCTGGCCGATCTGGAGGCAGAGGTGTCGCGCACCCGTGCGGCCTATGATGCCGCGGCGCAGGCGCTGAGCGCGGCGCGCAAGGCGGCCGCCAGCCGGCTCGACAAGGCGATGACGGGGGAACTCGCGCCGCTCAAGCTCGATGCCGCCCGTTTCCGCACCGATGTCCTGCCTCTGCCGCCCGAGCAGGAGCGGGCGACCGGGCGCGATCGCGTCGAGTTCATGATCTCCACCAATCCCGGCGCGCCGTTCGCCCCGCTGACCAAAATCGCCAGCGGCGGCGAGCTTTCGCGCTTCATCCTGGCGCTCAAGGTCGCGCTGGCCGCGCAGGGCGGGGCGGGCACGATGATCTTCGACGAGATCGACCGGGGCGTGGGCGGCGCGGTCGCCGGCGCGATCGGCGAGCGGCTGGCACGGCTGGCTCATGCCGATGCGCAGGTCATCGTCGTGACCCATTCGCCGCAGGTCGCCGCGCGCGGGGCCGGGCATCTGCTCATCGCCAAATCCTCGCAAGGCACCATCACCCGCACCGGCGTCCATGCGCTGGACGACGCCGAGCGCCGCGAGGAGATCGCCCGGATGCTTTCCGGCGCGCAGATCACCGATGAAGCGCGCGCGCAGGCGGATCGGTTGCTGGAGCGGGTCTGAGGGCGTCGCGCGCAATATCGACGGCGCGCTGGAGACCATTGACAATGCGCGCCGGTTTGCCCGACCGCTGGCCGGGAAAGATCACTCCCGATCCCTCCTATGAACAGGCGGGGAGCCAAGGCATGTCCATATGACCGACCCCACCATCGTCTCCGAAGCGCAAGCCGCCAATCGCCTGATGCGCCTTGCGAAGGAGATCGCGAAGCACAACCGGCTCTATCATGCCAATGACGCGCCGGAGATTTCGGACGCCGATTTCGATGCGCTGGTGCGGGAGAACAATGCGCTGGAAGCCGCCTTTCCGCACCTGATCCGGGCGGACAGCCCCAACCGGCAGGTCGGGGCCTCGGTCGCCGCCTCGGCGCTCGCCAAGGTGCGGCACGAGAAGCGGATGATGAGCCTCGACAATGCCTTCGCGGACGAGGATGTCGAGGAGTTCGCCGCGCGCGTCCGGCGCTATCTGGCGCTGCCGGAGGGCGAGCCGGTGGTGATGACGGCGGAGGACAAGATCGACGGCCTGTCCCTCTCGCTGCGTTATGAAGACCGCGCGCTGGTCCGCGCGGCGACCCGCGGCGATGGCGAGGTGGGCGAGGATGTTACCGCCAATATCAAATATATAGAGGATATTCCTCAGACATTGCCGCAGGATGCGCCGGCCATCATCGAGGTGCGCGGCGAGGTCTATATGGAGAAGGCCGCCTTCCGCGCGCTCAATGCGCGGCTGATCGCGGAGGGCGAGGCGGCGGCGCAGGCGCGCGGCGAGAGTTTCGACCCAGAGAGCGTCCGCCAGTTCGCCAATCCGCGCAACGCCGCCGCCGGATCGCTGCGCCAGAAGGATGCGAGCGTCACCGCCAGCCGGCCGCTCCGCTTCCTGGCCCATGGCTGGGGCGTGGTGAGCGGGGGCGACCTGCCGGCGGACACGCAATATGGCGTGATGAAAGCGATCGAGCGCTGGGGCATCCCGGTCTCGCCGCGTCTGGTGCGGTGCACGGACGGCGCGGACCTGCTGGCGCAATATCGCGCCATCGAGCATGTCCGGGCCGATCTGCCCTATGATATCGATGGCGTCGTCTACAAGGTGGACCGGCTGGACTGGCAGGAGCGGCTGGGTTTCGTGGCCAGGGCGCCGCGCTGGGCGATCGCGCATAAATTCCCCGCCCAGCAGGCCGAGACCGTGCTGGAGGCGATCGACATCCAGGTCGGCCGCACCGGCAAGCTGACGCCGGTGGGCCGGCTCAAGCCCGTGACGGTGGGGGGCGTGGTCGTCTCCAACGTGACGCTGCACAATCGCGACGAGATCGCGCGTCTGGGCGTGCGGCCGGGCGACCGGGTGGTGGTCCAGCGCGCCGGGGACGTCATCCCGCAAGTCGTGGACAATCTGACGCGCGACATCGAGCGGCCGCCCTATGCCTTTCCCGATCATTGCCCGGAGTGCGGCAGCGAGGCGGTGGCCGGGGAAGGCGAGGTGGACGTGCGCTGCACCGCCGGCCTCATCTGCCCGGCGCAGCGGATCGAGCGGCTCAACCATTTCGTCAGCCGCGTGGCGATGGACATAGAGGGGCTGGGCGACAAGACGATCCGCGAATTCTTCGCGCTCGGCTGGCTGGAGAACGGGCCGGCCGACATCTTCCGCCTCAAGGCGCACCGGCAGGCGATGCTGGGCCGTGAAGGCTGGAAGGAAAAGTCGGTCGATAATCTGTTGAAAGCCATAGAGGATCATCGCCGGCCGGATGCCGCACGCCTGCTCTTCGGCCTGGGCATCCGCCATGTCGGCGCGGTGACGGCGCGCGATCTCATGAAGGCCTTCGCGACGCTGCCCGCGCTGCGCGAGACGGCGCAGGCGGCGCGGGACGGCGATGCGGAGGCCGCCGCGCGGCTCATCGCGATCAACGGCGTCGGCCAGGTCGTCGTGGAGGCGCTAGGCGATTTCTTCCATGAGGATCATAACAAGGCGATCTGGGACGATCTGCTGGGCGAGGTCGCGCCGCCGCCCTATATTGTCGAGGTGAAGACCAGCGCCGTCTCCGGCAAGACGATCGTCTTCACCGGCAAGCTGGAGACGATGAGCCGCGACGAGGCCAAGGCGCAGGCCGAGGCTCTGGGCGCGCACGCCGCCGGCTCGGTGAGCGCGGCGACCGATCTGGTCGTGGCCGGGCCCGGCGCGGGCTCCAAGCTGAAGAAGGCGGCCGATCTCGGCATCGAGGTGATCGACGAGGCGGGCTGGGCCGAGATCGTGAAGGCGGCGGGCTGAGGACATCGGGCATCCCGCGCGCCGGGGTGCGACTCGCAAGCAGCATGGCGCGGCTCCGTTCGTTCACCTTCCGCTCAGCCGCCCTGTGCCAGCTATGGGCCGACGCTTGATCGGAGGGAGGCAGCCATGAACCACAAACGCGGACGGGCGCGCAATCGGCGGGCGGGTTGCAAGCTGTGCAAGCCGTGGAAAGTCAATGGCCTGCGCACCGAGCGGCCGGATGGCGAGCGCTTCAGCGACCATCGCCGCCGCATCGCGCCGCAGGGCCTCGCCTGAGCCGCCGCACCGGCAAGCGACGCCCTGTTTCGCAGGCTTTGGCGCCATGATACAGTCCCGCCATGGAGAGCCTTCACATTCATGACAGGCCGCCCCCCGGCGCGGCCGCCGACTGGACCATCGCGCAGGATTGGTCCGCCTACACCCCGCAAGACCATGCCACCTGGGACAAGCTGTTCGCGCGGCAGGCGCGGCAGTTGCAGGGTCGCGCCTGCGCCGCCTATCTCAAGGGCATCGACACGCTGCGCCTCTCGAAGCCCGGCATCCCGGATTTCGACGAGCTCAACGCGCGGCTGGCCGGCCTCACCGGCTGGCGAGTCGTGGCGGTGCCGGGGCTGGTGCCGGACGATGTGTTCTTCGAGCATCTCGCCAACCGGCGCTTCGTCTCGGGCACGTTCATTCGCCGGCCCGACCAGCTCGATTATCTGCAGGAGCCGGACGTCTTCCATGACGTGTTCGGCCATGTGCCCCTGCTCGCGGACCCGATCTATGCCGATTATATGCAGGCCTATGGCGAGGGCGGGCTGCGCAGCCTGCGGTTCGGCGCGCTCCACAAGCTGGCGCGGCTCTACTGGTATACGGTCGAGTTCGGGCTGGTCGAGGAGGCGGGCGCGCTCAAGCTGTTCGGCGCGGGCATCGTCTCCAGCCATGGCGAGAGCATCTTCGCGCTCGATGACGCCAGTCCCAACCGCATCGCCTTCGATCTGGAGCGGGTGATGCGCACCGACTATCGGATCGACGACTATCAGCAGAGCTATTTCGTGATTCCCAGCTTCGAGGCGCTGCTCAAGGCGACGGTGGAGACGGACTTCGCGCCCGTCTATGCCGCGCTCGAATCGCTGGACGATATCGCGCCCGACGCGGTTCTGGCGGAAGACCGGCTCTTCACGCGCGGCACGCAGGCCTATGCGCGCGAGCGGGCGGCGGGCTAGAGTCTATTTCAGTTAGACGGCACCGGCCCGCTCCCCCTCCCGGCCACCCATCAGGATATCATGTGGGTGGCCGGGAGGGGGAGCGGGCCGGTGCCGATTCCACGTCAGTGGAAAAGACTCTAGGCCGGACGCGCATCGCTCAATCGCGCCGGAAGATGAACTCCGCGTCGCGATGGGCGCCGACCATGAAGTGATAGTCGCCGACCTTGCGGAAGCCCTGGCCGGCATAGACGGCCTGCGCGCGATCATTGCCGGACCAGACGCCGATCCAGAGCGGCCCCGGATAGCGCGCCTCCAGCCAGCCGATGGCGGTCGAGAGCAGGCGCTTGCCCAGCCCCATGCCCTGCGCCGCGCGCCGCACATAGATCTGGTAGAGCTCGCCCGAGCGCGCCGTGACCTCCGGATGGGGCAGCTTGCACGGGCCGGCATGGGCATAAGCGAGCAGCGTGCCCGCGCCATCCGCGCACACCCAGCTCGCATGGGCGGGATCGGCGATCTCGGCGGCGACCTGCGCCGGCCCGTAGCTCTCTCGCTCGAACAGGGCGAGGTCGTCGGGCGGGTAGGGGATGGCGAAATCCTCCAGGAAGGTCTCGCGGAAGCAGGCGAGCTTGAGCGCGGCGAGGGCCGGCACGTCGGTGGCCGTCGCGGGGCGCAGGGTGATGGCGGTGGAGGGCGATGTGTCAGACATGGGTGATGCGGCCGTAGAGGATATGATAGCGGGTTTCCCCGCCGGTGCGGTCGAAATTGTCGATCACGCGGCGGAGCGTGGCGGGATCGAGCGGGCGATAGCCGGCGCGCGGGACATGCGCGCCGATCGCGCGGAAATGGCGGACCAGCGCCGTGCCGCCGCGCGTGGGAAGCGGATGATGCTCGTCGCAGGCGAAGGCATCCGCATAAGGTGCCAGCATGGCCTGCAATGCCGCCAGATCGGGATAATCCGGCAGGCCGGGCGCGACGCCCGCGGTGGCATGGGCCGCGCGCCACTCGGCGAAGCTCTGCGCGCCCATGGTGGCGAAATAGAGGCTCCCGCCCGGGCGCAGCAGGCCATGCAGCCGGGCCAGCGCTCCGGGCAGATCGTCGAACCACTGGAAGGCGAGGCTGGAGACGATGAGGTCGAACCATGGCCCCTCGAAGGCCGGCGCCTCGCCGTCCATGGTCATGAGCTGCGCGGCGAGCCCGTTGCGGGCGATCGTGGCGACCATCTCGGGCGCGAGATCGGTCGCGGTGAGCTCGGCGAGCGGCCAGCGCGCGCGGACCTCCCGGGTCAGCAGGCCGGTGCCGCAGCCGATCTCCAGGATGCGCGCGTCCGGCGCCAGTCGCTCGCGGCCGGCCATGGCGGCGAGATGCGCGGCGACGGTGCGCTGCACCCGCGCGCTCTCCTCATAGCGATCCGCGACAGCCGCGAAGGCCGCGCCGACCCGTGCCTTGCGTGCCGCGTCCATGCCGGCGCGATTGCCACGCCATGGGCTGGACGTCACGCCAAAAGGCGATAGGAAGCCGCATGACCGACGAAAGCTCTCGCATCGAGGGGCTCGATTTCCTGCGCGGCTGCGCGGTGATGGGGATCCTGCTCGCCAATATCGTGATGTTCGCGCTGCCCGCCCCGGCGCTGTTCAATCCCTTCACCATCGGCACGCAGGGCCCGGCGGACCTTGCCGCATGGACGTTCAACGCGCTGCTGGTGGACGGCAAGATGCGCGCGATCTTCGCGATGCTGCTGGGCGCTTCCATCCTGCTCGTCATCGAATCGGCGGAGATGAACGGGCGGGATGGCATGCGCGCGCATCGCAACCGCATGCTCTGGCTGCTGCCGATCGGCCTTGCCCATTATATCCTGCTCTGGTCGGGCGACATATTGGTGTCGCTGGCGCTGTGCGGACTGATCGCGACATGGTTCGTGCGGCTCGACACGCTGGGCCTCATCAAGGTCGCGCTGGCACTGCTGCTGCTGGTCTGGCTGGTCGATCTCTCGGTGGTGCTGCCGGGCTTCTGGCTGCGCTCGGCTGCCCTGGCGCCGGACGCAGGCGCCGCCGCGCTCGCCGCATGGCGCGCCTATCAGGACGGGCTCGGGATCGATTCGAGCACGACGGTCGTGGCGGAACTTGCTTTATATCAAGGGAGTTACGGAACGATCCTGATGGATCGCCTGAACAGAATGCCCGGCTTCCTGTCCGATCAGCTGCTCCACGCGGTGCCGGAGCTGCTATGCTATGTCGCCTTCGGCATGGCGATGCTCAAGGGCGGCTTCCTGGCCGGCCAGTGGCAGGAGGCGCAATATCGCGCGACCTGGCGCCGCGCCTTCCTGGTCGGGCTGCTGCCCATGGCCGGCCTGTGCCTGTGGGTGCTGCTCGCGCGCGATCCGGTCGCCGCGCAGGCGATGAGCTTCGGCTGGTCGGTGCCGTTGCGCCTGCCGATCGCGGTGGCGCTCGCGGCATTCGCCATGGCGCTGGCGACGCGCGCGCCGGACGCCTTGCCCGTGCGTGCGATCCGGGCGGTGGGCCGGCTGGCGCTCTCCAACTATCTGCTGACCAGCCTGGTCATGACGGGCCTGTTCTACGGCTATGGCGCCGGCCTGTTCGGCACGCCGGGGCGCGCGGCGCTGGTGCCGATCGTGCTCGTCACCTGGCTGGCGATGGCGGTCTGGTCGCTGGCCTGGCGGCAACGCTTCGGGCAGGGCCCCGCCGAGCGGCTATGGCGCCGCCTCGCGCGGCTGGGCGGCTGACGGGGGCGGCGCTCAACCGCCTTCGACGAAAGCCGCGAGCTGATCGAGAGCCGTGCCCCAGCCATCGTGGAAGCCCATATCCGCATGCTTCCGGCTATCCGCCGCGTTCCTGTGGAGCACGCGGGCCGTATAGCGGGTGCCGCTTCCCTCGGCATCGAGCGTGATGATCGCGGTGAGGGCGAGCCATGGTTCGATGGGCTGCCAGCCCTCGCGCAGGACCGTCGTGAAGACCAGCCGAGCCTCGGGAGCGATGTCCAGGAAGCAGCCTTCGACATGGGGCTGGAAAGCACCGTTCCCCTCGCGCATCCGCGTCTCGAAGCCGCCGCCCGGGCGCAGGTCGAGCTTGACGACCTGGCATTCGATGGGCGCGGGTATCCACCATTTTGCCAGATGCTCGGGCATGCTCCACGCTTTCCACACCGTTGCGGGCGGCGCCCCGATGAGGCGCGTGATGGTGAGCGAGGCGTCTTCAGTCGTCATCTTCAATACTCCCGGTCATATGCGTTTCGACATAGGCGGCGAGCCGATCCGTCCCGGCCTCCCAAAGCGCCCGTTGCTCGGCCAGCCAGGCTTCGGCGACTGCGAGCCGCGCCGGTTCGATCCAGCAGGTGCGGACCCGGCCGACCTTTTCCGAGCAGATCAGGCCATCCTCCTCCAGCACACGCAGATGCTTCATGAAGGAGGGCAGCCCCATGGCGAAAGGCGCGGCCAGCGCCTTGACCGGCACGGGCCCCCGCATGAGTCGGCTGACGACCGCCCGCCGCGTGGGATCGGCAAGGGCGCGAAACGCGGAATCGAGCGGGGATTTATTGTTCTCCATATGGAGAACAATGCCTTAAACTTTGCTATATGGCAAACTGAATCGCCGGTGCCGATGATCCGTCTTAGTTCACGACCCCGGCCTGGGCGACCTGCGCGCCGGCGGGGACGGTCATGCGGCGGCCGGCGGTGATGATGACCTGCGTGCCGAGAGCCGCTTCCGCGTAGATCAGCTTGGCGAAAGCGAGGGGGACGCCGATGCAGCCATGGGTGGCGTTGCCCCAGGCCACATCGCTGGCGTGGATGGCGACGCCATCGTCGGTCAGCCGCATCATGTAGGGCATCGGCGCATCATAGAGGGTCGAGATGTGATGGACCTTCTTCTGCGTGATGTGGAAGGTGCCGAGCGGGGTCGGCTTGTCGTTCGCGCCATAGAGGATCACCGCCGCGCCGATCTGGTAGCCGGCACGGAACACCGCGATGGTCTGCGCCTTCAGATCGATGGTGATGACGACCGGGCCCTGCGGCACGCCCTCGACATCCCAGATATAGTCGCCATGGCGAAACGCGCCGTCGACCTGCAGCACCCGCCGCAGCGTCATGCCGTCGTCGCCGGCCGGGACGGGTTGCGGCGCGGGCGCCGGCGTCGCGGCGGGGGCGGCCGGAGCGGCGGCGACCGGAGCGGGGGCGGGCGATACGGCCGGCGCGGGCGCGAGCGCGGCGGCGTCGACATCCAGCCGCGGCCCTTCGTCCCGCGCGAGCACCATCGGGGCGAGGCTGATGAGCAGCACCGCCAGCACCAGCAACGCGCCGAGGCCAAGGCCGATACGGATCATCCAGAGCGTCGGAGTCGTCATCATGGAGCGAGACTTAGGGCCGCGCGGAGTATCGGCGCAATCCCGGATCTGCGGCCGTTTCCCGATGGGACAGCGGGCCATGGACAAGTTAACGGGTTAATGCGGCTCGTTTTTCGGGCCGCGTTCCTGCTCTTCCTGATGGAACAGGATCTCGTTGCGGATGCGCACGACGCCGGAACTCATCCGGATCTCGCGGATGAAGGTGGCGAAACCCGCGCCGATGGAGAGCATCGATCCGATGAACAGCAGCGCGATCACCCGGCCCATATTCGCCGAGACGAGGTTCGAGGCGAACAGGAGCACGACCACGGCGCAGATGAGCAGGGCGGAGAGCACGGACAGGAGGATCGCCCCGTTCACGATGCCCATGCGCCGGTCGAGCGTGCGGATCTCCGCCAGCAGCCGGTCATGCTCCGCGCCTCTCGAACGCGGCAGCAGCCCCTCGATAGTGCGTGCCCGGTCGATGATGCGGGCGAGGCGGCCGGTGCACACGTTGAGGAAGGCGCCGATGCCCGCGAGCAGGAACACCGGCGCGACCGAAAGCTGGATGGTATGCGTGACGAGGCTGACCTCCGGCGAGGCGGTCAGCGCGTCGAGGCCATTCACCCCGCCGCCTTGTTGGTCGGCGTGTTGACCCCCATCGACTGGAGGTAGCGCTTCACGTTGCGCGCGGCCTGGCGCAGGCGCTGCTCATTCTCCACCATGGCGATGCGCACATAGCCCTCGCCATCCTCGCCATAGCCCACGCCGGGCGCGACCGCGACCTTGGCATGGGTGAGGAGCTGCTTGGAGAATTCCAGGCTGCCCATCTCCTTGAGCGCGGGCGGCAGCGGCGCCCAGCAGAACATGGAGGCTTTGGCCGGCGGAATGTCCCAGCCGGCGCGCCCGAAGCTCTCGACCAGCACGTCGCGGCGCTTGTGATACAGCTCGCGATTCTTCTGGACGATGTCCTGCGGACCGTTGAGCGCGGCGCAGGCCGCCGCCTGGATCGGCGTGAAGGCGCCATAATCCAGATAGGATTTCACCCGCGTCATCGCCGCGATGAGCTGCTCGTTGCCGACCGCGAAGCCCATGCGCCAGCCGGCCATGGAATAGGTCTTGGACATGGAGGTGAACTCGACCGCGACATCCTTGGCGCCCGGCACCTGCAGGATGGAGGGCGTCGGGTTGCCGTCGAAATACAGCTCGGAATAGGCGAGGTCGGAGAGGACCCACACCTTGTTCTCGCGCGCCCAGGCGACCAGCCGCTCGTAGAAGGCGAGATCGACCGTCTCGGCCGTCGGGTTGGAGGGGTAGTTGACGACCAGGATGCTCGGGCGCGGCACGGTGAAGTGCATGGCGCGCTCCAGAGAGCGGAAATAATCCTCGTTCGCCGTGGTCGGCACGGCGCGGATGGTGGCGCCCGCGATGATGAAGCCGAAGGTGTGGATCGGGTAGCTGGGGTTGGGCGCCAGCACCACGTCGCCCGGCGCGGTGATCGCGGTGGCGAGGCTGGCGAGCCCTTCCTTGGAGCCCATGGTGACGACCACTTCGGTCTCGGGATCGAGATCGACCCCGAATCGGCGGGCATAATAATTGGCCTGGGCGCGGCGCAGGCCGGGAATGCCCTTGGACTGGGAATAGCCGTGCGCGTCCGGCTTCATCGCCACTTCGCACAGCTTGTCGATGACATGCTGGGGCGGCGGCAGATCGGGATTGCCCATGCCCAGATCGATGATGTCCTCGCCGCCCGCACGCGCTGCGGCCCGCATCGCATTCACTTCGGCGATGACATATGGCGGCAGCCGCTTGATGCGGTAGAACTCTTCGGACATTGTGAGGTCGATCTCCTATTGGATGGATGGTCCCGCCATCCCAGGCTTGGTAGGGCGGGAGCCGGCAACCCGTATAGCCCGCGCCGAACCCGGGTGCCACCAAAACCACATGAGGGTGGAAGATGGACGAAACCGTGATGGACATGACCGATCTGGCGCAAATGCAGCACTGGACGCGCGTGGTGGGGCTTGCCCAGCAGCTCATCCTGGAGCGGAGCGCCGAACTGGCCGGGCGGACGTTCAGGCCGCAGGGCGTGGAGGGCCGGCCGAACCTGGACCGCATCGCCGAGATTCAAGCGGACATGGCCCGCCGGGGCATGGCGATCTGGGAGGACTTCCTCGCCCGTGCGCAGGGGGAGGCGGCGGAACCGCGCCCCGCCACGCCCGCCGACCGCGACCGGCGCTTCGCCGACCCGCGCTGGCGGGACAATCCGGTCTTCGATCTCATCCGGCAGACATATCTGCTCGCGTCCGACGTGCTGCTGGACCTGGCGGACAGCGTGGACGGGATGGACGCGCGCGAGAAGGAGAAGCTGCGCTTCGTCACGCAGCGCTTCGTCGAGGCGGCGAGCCCGAGCAACTCCCCCTTCACCAACCCGCTGGTGATCGAGAAGACGATCGAGACGCAGGGGCGCAACCTGCTCTCCGGCCTGGAGCATATGCTGGCCGATCTCGATCGCGGGCAGCTCACCCACAGCGACGGATCGGCCTTCGAGGTCGGCCGCAACATCGCCGCGACGCCGGGCAAGGTGATCCACGAGACGCCGCTCTACCAGCTCATCCAGTATGAACCGACGACGCCCAAGGTGCTGGCGACGCCGCTGGTCATCTTCCCGCCCTGGATCAACCGTTTCTATATCCTCGATCTCAATCCGGCGAAGAGCTTCGTCAAATGGGCGGTGGAGCAGGGGCTCACCGTGTTCATGGTGAGCTGGAAGTCGGCCGATGCCAGCATGGCGGAGGTCAGCCTGGACGATTATGTGCTGCGCGGGCAGGTCGACGCGATCGATGTGGTGCGCGACCTGCTGGACGTGCCGAGCGTCCATACGATCGGCTATTGCGTCGCGGGCACCACATTGTCCGCCACGCTCGCGCTGCTGGCCGCGCGGGGCGAGGCGGAGAAGGTGGCGAGCGCCACCTTCCTCACCAGCCAGGTCGATTTCAGCGAGGCGGGCGACCTCACCCTGTTTGTCGGCGACGAACAGCTCGCGCTGGTCGAGAGCCTGGTGACGGACGGCTATCTGGACGGGCGCTACATGGCCGCGACGTTCAACCTGCTGCGCGGGCAGGACCTCATCTGGAACTATGTCGTCGACAATTATCTGCTCGGGAAGGACTATCCGCAGTTCGACCTGCTGTTCTGGAACGGCGATACGACCAATCTCCCGGCCAGGTGGCACCGCGCCTATCTGACCGATCTCTATCGCGACAATCGCCTGGTGCTGCCCGGCAGCCTGCAGGTGGATGGCACGCCCATCGACCTGCGGCGGATCGAGACGCCCAGCTACATCCAGGCCGGCATCGAGGACCATATCGCGCCGCCCGCCAGCGTCTGGAAGCTGATGGACCATTTCTCCGGCCCCCGGCGTTTCATGCTCGCCGGCTCGGGGCATATCGCCGGCGTGGTCAATCCGCCGGCCAGCGGCAAATATCAATATTGGACGAGCGCTGTGGACGCGCGCGATTTCGCCGCCTTCCGGGCGAGCGCGACCGAGACGCGCGGGAGCTGGTGGCCGGACTGGATCGACTGGCTCGCGGCGCTGGCGCCGGACCGGGTGAAGGTGATGGGCGCGCGCCGGCCGGGCAAGGGCAAGCGCCCCGCCATCGAGGACGCGCCGGGGCGCTATGTGCGCACGCGCTGATCCGCCGCGCAGCGCTGTTTTCGACGAAGCGAGCCTGTCACAAGTCAGTTTTGTTGCAGTGCATCATTTCTGCTTGTAAGGGCGGCCGCCATGGGCTATGTTGCGTTGCAGCAAAGACTCAGGAGGTCGTTGTGTCCACGTCCAAGTTCACAAGCCGCAAACCGGTCGCACGCAAGGCGCCCGTGGTGAAGGCGCGGGCCGCCAAGCCCGCGACTCCCGCCGCCGAGGCGCCCAAGGCGGCAAAACCGGTCGAAACGGCGGTCCAGGCCGCCCCCGAAACCGTCAAGGCGGATGCGGCCCCGGTCGCTGAAACTGCCGGGCCGGTGGCGGACGCCGTCGCGCAGGCGCCGGTCCAGGCCGTGCCTGCCTCGCCCGAACCCGAGTCGATTCCCGAACCCGCGCGGATGGCCGATTCCGTCCCTGCCGCGCCTGTCAACATGTTGAAAGGCCAGACAAACATGACTGATGCTATGGAAACCGCGAAGACCTACGCCGAAGAAGCCAAGACCCGCATCCAGGGCGCGATGAGCGACATGAACGAGAAGACCAGGACGGCGATGGAGAAGTCCGCGCGCGCGTTCGAGGAACTGGGCGAGCTGACCAAGGGCAATCTCGAAGCGATCGTCGAATCCTCGAAGATCGCCGCCAAGGGTGTCGAGACGATGAGCCAGGATGCCGCCGAGTTCGGCCGCAAGTCGTTCGAGAAGACCAGCGCGACGATGAAGAGCCTCGCCGCCGTGAAGACCCCGGTCGAGTTCTTCCAGCTGCAGAGCGAGCTGCTGAGCACGACGCTCGACGCGTTCGCCGCGGAAGCCTCAAAGAACAGCGAGATGATGCTGAAGCTCGTCGGCGAGATCGGCCAGCCGATCAGCAGCCGCGTGTCGCTCGTCACCGAGAAGATGAAGTCGCTCGCCGCCTGATCCGGGCGATCGATCACGAACAGGAAGGGCGGCGCGCACCGGCGTGCCGCCTTTTTTGTGCCTTGCGCCCGGTCGGCCCTTGCATGCCCCCCCGGCCATACCCTATTTTCAGCAGCATGACGATAATGGGCGCTGCGGATTCCGGGCCAATCATGGCCGGCGGACAGGATGATGAGGGCCCCGGCGGGCCGGGTCTGGGCGTCGCCACGCGCACCCGCACGCGCACCAAGAAGCCAACGCCCTACAAGGTGCTGATGCTCAACGACGATTATACACCGATGGAGTTCGTCGTCGATGTGCTCCAGCGCTTCTTCCGCATGGACCTGGAGCAGGCGACGCGCGTCATGCTTCACGTCCACCAGCGCGGCGTGGGCGTGTGCGGCGTGTTCAGCTATGAAGTCGCCGAGACCAAGGTCAATCAGGTGATGGACTATGCCCGGCAGAACCAGCACCCGCTCCAGTGTACGCTGGAGCATGCCTGAGGCACAGGTCTCGGGCGGCCGCCACGCGGTTCGCGCCGTCCGCGGATAAAGAGCGCGGCGCGCCAGCACGAGCACGGGCACGGGGCGGGCATCTGACGAAGCGGTTCGCCTGCCCTCGGTCATGCCCGGCGCCTGCCGACTATCCGCCACGCGATCGCCTGCCCGACGGGTAGCCGTCCATCGGGCACCGATCCACGATCGCCGCTTGACCGACTCCGCGCTGCAATGCAGCATCAGGCCATGGCATCCCAGCGCCCGCAAATCTCCCAGAATCCGGACATTCGCTATTTCGGGCGACTGCTCGGGGACGTGATTCGCACCTATGGCGGCGAGCGGCTCTACCGGCAGACCGAATATATCCGGTCCGCCTCGGTCGATCGCGCGCGGGGCATCGCGCCGGCCGGGGGCGTGGACAACGGCCTCTCCGCGCTGACGCTCGACGATACGCTGGATTTCGTGCGCGGCTTCATGCTGTTCTCGATGCTCGCCAATCTCGCGGAGGACCGGCAGGGCGTCGCCGCCGAGCCGGGCGCGGACATGGCCAGCGCGGTCGCGCGGCTCGAAGGCCATGGCATCGGCCCGGACGAGATCCTCGCGCTGCTGCGCAAGGCGCTGGTCGTGCCGGTGCTCACCGCACACCCCACCGAAGTGCGCCGCAAGAGCATGATCGACCACCGCAACGTCATCGCGGACCTGATGGCGCTGCGCGACACCGGCGCGACCGAGACGGCGCAGGGCGAACTGATCGACGAGGCGATCGGCCGGCAGATCGCTCTGCTGTGGCAGACCAGGCCGCTGCGCCGCGAGCGGCTGTTCGTGCGCGACGAGATCGACAATGCGCTCGCCTATTTCCGCGACATCTTCATGCCGGTGCTGCCCGGCCTCTATGCCCGCTGGGACCGGGTGCTGGGGCAGCGCGTGCCGGGCTTCCTGCGGCTGGGCACCTGGATCGGCGGGGACCGGGACGGCAATCCCTTCGTCCAGGCCGAGCAGTTGCGCGTGGCGCTGGGCCGCGCCTGCGGATCGGCGCTGCGCTGCTATATGGACATGCTGCACGAGCTGGGTGCGCAGCTCTCCATCTCCAGCGAGCTGGCCACCGTGCCCGCGCCGGTCAAGGCATTGGCGGCCGCCAGCGGGGACGAGGCCGCGAGCCGGCGGGACGAGCCCTATCGCCGGGCGATCGCGGGCATCTATGCGCGGGTCGCGGCCACCTATGAGGCGCTGATGGGCCGGCCCCCGCCGCGCCCCTCCCAGCTCAGGGGCGTGCCCTATGCCGATGCCGCCGCGCTGCGCGCCGATCTGGCGACGATCGGCCGGGGCCTCGCCATGGAAGGCAATGGCGCGCTGGCGAGCGATGGCGGCGTGGCGCGGCTGATCCGCGCGGTCGAACTGTTCGGCTTCCACCTCGCCACGCTGGACATGCGCCAGAACAGCGCCGTGCACGAGCGCGTCGTGGCGGAGCTGCTCAAGGTGGCGGGTGTCGAGCCTGATTATCTGGCGCTGGACGAACCCGCGCGCGTGGCGCTGCTCCGCCGGGAGCTGGCCACCAACCGCCCGCTCGGTTCGCGCTTCGCCACCTATAGCGAGGAGACCGCGAACGAGATCGCCATCGTGGAAGCGGCGGCGCAGGCGCATGCGCGCTACGGGCCGGACTCCATCCGCCATTATCTGATCTCCATGACCGAGACGGTTTCGGACCTGCTGGAGGTCAATATCCTGCTCAAGGAAGCCGGGCTGTGGCGCGCGGGCGAGGGGGACGCGCCCCCGGTCGCGCCGATCATGGCGGTGCCGCTGTTCGAGACCATCGCCGACCTGGAGCACGCGTCGAGCGTGATGACCGACTATTTCGCCCTGCCGGAGATCGGCGCGCTGGTGCGTGCGCGCGGCCATCAGGAAGTGATGATCGGCTATTCCGACTCGAACAAGGATGGCGGCTATCTCACCTCCACCTGGAGCCTCTACGAAGCCAGCAAGGCGCTGACGCCGGTGTTCGAGGCGGCGGGCGTGGGCATGCAGCTCTTCCATGGCCGGGGCGGCGCCGTCGGGCGCGGCGGCGGCTCCTCCTTCGCGGCCATCCAGGCGCAGCCGGCGGGCACGTTGCAGGGCCGCATCCGCATCACCGAGCAGGGCGAGGTCATCGCCGCGAAATATGGCACGCAGGCCAGCGCGCGTATCAATCTGGAGGCCGTCACCAGCGCCGCATTGCTCGCCAGCCTGGAGCCCGAGCCGGTCTCCGGCGCGCATGGCGCGCGCTTCGCGGAGGCGATGGACCGCATCTCCGGCCTGGCTTTCCACGCCTATCGCGATCTGGTCTATGAGACGCCGGGATTCCGCGAATTCTTCCGGGGCCTCACGCCGATCCAGGAGATTGCCGGCCTCAAGATCGGCTCCCGGCCGGCCAGCCGCACCAAGGGCAATCGCATCGAGGACCTGCGCGCCATTCCATGGGTGTTCAGCTGGTCGCAGGCGCGGGTGATGCTGCCGGGCTGGTATGGCGTGGGGGAAGCGCTCCAGGCGTTCGGCGATGATGGCCTGCTGCGCGAGATGATGCAGGGCTGGCCCTTCTTCCGCACGAGCATGGCCAATATGGAGATGGTGCTCGCCAAGTCCGATCTGGAGATCGCCAGCCATTATCTGCCGCTGGTCGAGGATCGCGCGGCGGGCGAGGCGATCTTCGCGCGGATCAGCGAGGGCTGGCACCGCGCGCATGACATGCTGCTGACCGTGACCGGCCAGTCCCATCTGCTGGCGGACAATCCCGCGCTCGACGCGTCGATCCGCCTGCGCCTGCCTTATATCGAGCCGCTCAACCATCTGCAGGTGGAGCTGCTGCGGCGTCACCGCGCGGGCGAGACCGATCCGCGCATCCGCGAGGGCATCGAGCTTTCCATCAACGCCATCGCCACGGCGCTGCGCAACAGCGGATGAGCGCGGACCCGCATGCCGCGATGGCGGGGTGCGCGGCCATGGCGGATTTGTCCAATCCACCCGGCAGGCGATGAATTAAGCCGGTGCTGCGAGCTGCCTTGGCGATCCGACGGGCTTCATCGCGAAACGGGCGCATCTGTTGGTCATCTGGGGGGATGGATCATGACATTTGGTGCTGTTTCTCGTGGTGCTTGCAAGACGATCTCGGCCTTCGCGGTCTTCGCCATCGCCGCCGCGCCGGCCGCGACCCAGCAGCAACAGCGGACATTCCCGCCGATCGCGCGCTACACGATGGACGCCGGCACGACATCCGGCCTGGCGGCGATGGCGGGCGGCAATTCCATGGGCGCGGCGATGGCCATGATGCGCGGCGCCGCGCCGGGCGCCATGCATGAGCTGGTCCTGCGGATCGGCTCGACGCGCACGGCCACCGGCACGCCGACGGCGGAGCATTTCATGCCGGCCGGCGCGCAGCTCGGCCAGTCGGTGCAGCTCGTCACGCCGGTGCGCCAGCCCTCGCCCGAGGGCGCGCAGGACAGGCAGCTGCCGACCGGCCGGCTGCTGATCTACTGGGGCTGCGGTCCCCGGGCCGGCGCCGGCCAGCCCGTCGTCATCGATTTCGCGCGGGTGGCGCGGGGGCAGGTGCCGCCCGGCCTGTATCAGCCGCCGGTTAATCTGCCCGGCGACTGGACCATCGATCCGGGCAACAGCACCACCTATGCCGACTGGCCTAACGCGCGGGACGGCAAGCAGGTGCGGCCCGGCTCGTCGCTGCTCGGCGCGCACAGGGTCGCCAGCAACTATGCGCCGGAGATGAGCTTCGCGCTGGCGCAGGATTTCATGCCGGCGCTCAATGCGCGCTCGGCCGAGCAGGCCGGCGGCTCGATCATGCTCGACTGGAACGCCTTGCCGATGGCGACGGGCTATTATGCCTGGGCCTTTTCCGCGAAGGACAGCGGCCGTGGCGCGCCGCAGGAGATGGTCTGGTGGGCCTCGTCCGCCACCCAGGCGTTCGGCGGGCCGCTCTGGTCCTGGCTCTCGCCGGCGGCCGTGCGCCAGTTGATCGCGGCGCGGACGGTCATGCCGCCGAGCCAGACGAGCTGCGAGATTCCCGCCGAGGTCAAGCAGGCCGGAGGCGAGGCGATGATCGGCAGCCTGTATGCCTATGGCCCGGAGCAGCAGTTCGCCTATCCCGAGCGTCCGGCCGATCGCGCCGTGCCCTGGCGGCCGGAATGGACCGCGCGGGTGCGGTTCCGCTCCAACACCATGTTCATGGTCGGGATGCCGGACATGGGCGGGATGAACGGAGGGGAAGCCGGGGCGGCGGAGGGCAGCGAGCAGCCCGCGCCGCGCAAGCCGCGCTGCCGTGGCCTCTCGGGCATTGCGCAGCGCGCCGCGGGGCTCTGCGAATAAGCTCAGCCGCGCAGGCGTCTCTGGCGGGCAATGAAAAACGGCCGGGGCAAGGGCCCCGGCCGTCATTGGCTGATCCTGGAGGGAAGGATCAGAATTTGGCGACCACACCGACCATCGGACGGAAGGAGTGGAAATTGCCGCGCGTATCGACCTGCGCGCGCAGGCGGATGTTGCTGCGATCGGCGGTGGAGCCCATGTCGGCGAGCGAAAGCTCGGTGCCGAAGCCGTAGGTCACGCCGTCATAGGCGACATCGGTGGCGACGGGCGGACGGGCCGAGCCGTCAAATTCCGTCCACTGATAACCGACCTTGGCGAAGAACATGCTGTCCTTGCCCGCGCGGATGCCCAGGCGGCCGGCGGCGCCATATTCCCAGTCGATATCCTTGTCGACGCCCTTGGCGACGCTGCCTTCCGCGCCGATCACGACCGGACCGAGATTATAGTTCACGCCAGCGACGCCTTCGACCAGCCAGCCGCGATAGCCGCTCGGCGGTGCGCCCTTATACTGGTCGTTGTCGAAATCGTGCAGGCCGCCCATGACGCCAACATAGGGCTCAAGCCGGTTGGTCTGCGTGTCCTGCGCAAGCGCAGGCGCGGCCACCAGGCCCAGCGGGAGCGCCAGAGCGAGAGCGGTGAGGGGAAACTGCTTCATAAGTCCTGAACCTTCTACTGAACTATGCCTGGGCTGTTGCCCGAGCATCAGCAATCCGTCTTTGCAGATTGCTCCCGTATAATGCTCATTCGTCCTGAACCGTTCCCGAACCGACTGTGTTCGAAAGATGAAATGATTATGGCGCCTTGTCCAGAAGGCGCCATAATCGTGACATATTCTGATCTGGATACTTTAGATTAACCGCAGATTAACAGTATCCGATCTTGAGGTTCCTGCAAGTTGTCTTGCGTTTCTCTCAGCTCACCGTCGCTTTGACGATCTTGCCCGGCTGTGCCGGCGGCTCGCCCTTGGGCAGCGCGTCGACATGTTCCATGCCCGAGGTCACGACGCCCCAGACGGTATATTGCCGGTCCAGGAAGGTCGCGTCGTCGAAGCAGATGAAGAACTGGCTGTTCGCGCTGTTCGGATTGGACGAGCGCGCCATCGAGCAGACGCCGCGCACATGCGGCTCGGTGTTGAACTCGGCCTTCAGGTCGGGGAGCTTGGAGCCGCCCATGCCGGTGCCGGTCGGGTCGCCGCCCTGCGCCATGAAGCCGGGGATCACGCGGTGGAACACCACGCCATCGTAAAAGCCTTCGCTGGCGAGCGTCTTGATCCGCTCGACATGGCCCGGCGCGAGGTCGGGGCGGAGCTGGATGACGACGTCGCCGCCGCTATCCAGCGTCAGGGTAAGGGTGTCATCGGCCATGCGGGAACTCCTTGTCTTGCCGGCCCGTTGCGGGTGCTATGGCGTGAGCGGCCCCCTATAAAGGCTGGGTGCGGCAAGGAAAGGCCCGTCGCGTCGTTGCATTTGCGAAGCGCTTGGGCGTAAGGGGTGCGCAGGTTGCGGCCATGATGGCCTGAAGGGAAGGGCGGAAAGGGAGGCGCTGCATGAGCGAGACCGAAACCGCCACGCACCCCGGCGATGCAGAGCTGGACGATGTGCGCGTCGAGACCAATCTCGACGAGGACGACCGCCTGAAGCCGGAATTCGTCACGCGCGTGCTGGGTGCCGTCGAGGATGGCGACACGGAGGCCGCGCGCATCCTTGTCGAGCCGCTGCACCCCGCCGACATCGCCGATCTGCTGGAACTGACGCCCGAGGACCGCCGGGCGGACGTGGCTGCGGCGCTGGGCGATCTGGTCGGCGCAGAAGTGATCTCCGAGCTCAACGACTATGTGCGCGAGACGGTGGTCGAGGCGCTTGGCCCCGAGCAGCTCGCCGAGATGGCCGCCGAACTCGATACCGACGATGCCGTCGCGATCATCGAGGATCTGGACGAAGCCGAGCAGCAGGCCGTCCTCGACGCGATGGAGCCGGAGGATCGCGCCGCGATCGAGACCGCGCTCTCCTATCCCGAGGAATCGGCCGGCCGGCTCATGCAGCGCGATCTCGTCGCGGTGCCCGAGCATTGGACCGTCGGCCAGACGATCGACTATCTGCGCGAGACCAGCGACCTCACCTCGGATTTCTGGGAAATCTTCGTGGTCGACCTCGCGCACAGGCCGATCGGCTCCTGCCAGCTCTCATGGGTGCTGCGCTGCCCGCGCGACATCGCCATCGCCGACGTGATGAAGCGCGAGCAGACGCTGATCCCGGTCGACATGGACCAGGAAGAGCTGGCCCTGCGCTTCCAGAAATACGCGCTCATATCGGCGGCGGTGGTGGACCCGAGCGGCCGGCTGGTCGGCATGATTACCGTCGATGACGTGGTGCACATCATCCAGGAAGAGGCGGGCGAGGACATATTGCGCCTGTCCGGCGCCGGCGATGGCGACATCAACGAGCCGGTGATGGACAGCTACAAGGCGCGGGTGCGCTGGCTGCTCTCCAACCTGCTCACGGCGCTGCTGGCCTCGACGGTCATCGGCGTGTTCGAGGATACGATCCAGCGGATGGTCGCGCTGGCGACGCTGATGCCGATCGTGGCCGGCGTCGGCGGCAATGCCGGCAGCCAGACCATGGCGGTGACGGTGCGCGCGCTCGCGACCAACCAGATCACGGCATCCAACACATGGCGCACGATCCTGCGCGAGATGCGCGTGGCGCTGCTGAACGGCGCGACGGTGGCGCTGGTGCTGGGCGTGGGCGTGGCGCTGGTGTTCGGCAACGCTCATCTGGGCGGGGTGATCGCCGCCGCCATGATGCTCAATATCGTGACCGCGGGCATTGCCGGGGCGTTGGTGCCGCTCATCTTCGACCGCTTCAACATCGATCCCGCCGTCGCCTCGTCCATCTTCGTGACGATGATTACCGACTCGATGGGCTTCCTGGCCTTTCTCGGGCTCGCGACGCTGTTCGGGCTCGGCGGCTGAGGCCGGCCATGGCGCTGCACATGACCAAGATCGCCTTCCAGTCGGAGAGCGCTGATTCGTTGCGGGCCTGGCTGGAAAGCCATGAGGCGGCCGGCGAGGCGCGGCTCACCACGCGCTACCTGCCCAAGCGCCATGTCGAGATGGCGGGGGGATCGCTCTACTGGATCCTGGCCAGCCAGCTGGTCGGCCGCAGCCCCTTGCTGGGCTTTGCCGAGCGCGAGGACGGCAAGCACTGGATTCGCCTGGCGCCCCGGCTGATCGCGGTCGCGCCCCGGCCCAAGCGCGCCCATCAGGGCTGGCGCTACCTGGCCGCGGCCGATGCGCCGCCCGATCTGGGCGGGGAGGGGGAGGGCGATGCGCTCCCCGGCGACATGGCCGCCGCGCTCGGCAGGCTGGGGCTGCTGTAGGCGGGCGCCGTCAGGCGATCATGTCGAGCAGCATGCGCGGGGCACAGATCACCAGCGCCTGCTCGTCCCGCGTGATGATGCCGCGCCGCGTCAGCGCGGCCAGCGCGCGCGAGGCCGATTCCCGGGTGGTGTTGGCGCTGAGCGCGAGGGCCGTGACTTGCGGGGGCGGCGCGATGGCATGCTCCTTGTCCGCCAGCTCCAGCAGCCGCGCATAGACGCGCCCGGCCGCGCTATAGGTGGTGCGCGCCACCATCCGGTCCAGCGCCCGGTCGAGCTGGCGGGCGAGCAGGATGGCGAGGGCGGAGCCGATCGGCGCATGCTCGGCCGCCAGCAGCGCGACCTGCCGCGCATCCGCCTCGAGAAGATGCGTCTCGTCCAGCGTCACGATCTCGCCGCGCAGCATCGCCGGCTCGGGATAGGCGCCGAAGAGTTCGCCCGGGCCATGCTGCGCGAGCTGCTGGCGCTGGCCGTCCAGCCCGATCGCCTGGATGCGCACGGAGCCGTCCACCACCAGCCAGCAATGGCCCGACATATCGCCCTGCTGGCCGATCACATGCTTGGCCGGCACGAACAGATAGCGGAAGGCGCGCTGGAGCAGCAGCAGCGCCACATGTTCGTCGGACCGGAAAATCGTCCTGACAGCGGTGATTTGCTCGTCCAGCTCCAACGATAACGGCCCTTGTCCCACGTCCCGCCAGCCTCGGGTTATCGGGCATAGCGCACTTTCCGTCGCCTCAGAAGCTGCGAATCGGCGGTTTTCGACGCGATTGTCGCTGCGGCGTGATCTGCGTCACGCGTGCGACCGCAAACCCCTGCTAGAAGGTTCCTGCGACCCGAGGCGGCCTTTGGCCGTCATCCTAGGCCCGGCAGCGTCATGCTGCCGGGCCCTTTTTCCTGGCGCCCGCACCCAAGCGGCGCTTCCCGCCCTGCAAGGCAAAGTGGCCCCGCGCCGGGCGAGAGTCCCCTTGCTTTGCCATGTGCGAACCCTAAGTGCTGGACGGGAAGGCGCGGAACAGGCGCGCCAGTCGATATAATTCAATGAAAGGCCGCTTCATGACGTCCACGCATAGCTCGCGCATGATTATCCTTGGTTCGGGACCGGCCGGGCTCTCCGCCGCAATCTATGCGGCCCGCGCGGGCATGGCGCCGATCGTGATCCAGGGGATGCAGCCGGGCGGCCAGCTCACCATCACCACCGATGTCGAGAATTATCCCGGCTTCCGCGACGTCATCCAGGGCCCCTGGCTGATGGAGGAGATGCAGGCGCAGGCCGAGCATGTCGGCACGCAGCTGATGTACGACCATATCGTCGACGTCGATCTCTCGAAGCGGCCGTTCAGGCTGACCGGCGACAGCGGCACGGAATATTTTGGCGACACGCTGGTGATCGCGACCGGCGCGCAGGCCAAGTGGCTGGGGCTGGAGAGCGAGCATCTGCTGCAGGGCAAGGGCGTCTCGGCCTGCGCGACCTGCGACGGCTTCTTCTATCGCGGCAAGAAGGTGGTGGTGATCGGCGGCGGCAACACTGCTGTCGAGGAAGCGCTCTACCTCACCAATCACAGCCATGACGTGACCATCATCCACCGCCGTGACCATTTCCGCGCCGAGAAGATCCTGCAGGACCGGCTCTTCGCCCATCCCAATATCAAGGTGCTGTGGAACAGCGCCGTCGACCGTTTCGTGGGCGGCGGGCAGCCCGAGGGGCTGGTCGGGGTCGATCTGGTCGACACGGCGACCGGCGAGAAGAGCCATCTGGCCTGTGACGGCGCCTTCGTCGCGATCGGCCACAAGCCGGCGACCGAATTGTTCGTGGACAAGCTGCCGATGGACGATGGCTATCTGCTCGTCGAGAAAGGCACGAGCCGCACTTCCATCCCCGGCGTGTTCGCGGCGGGCGACGTGACCGACAAGATCTATCGGCAGGCCGTCACCGCCGCCGGCATGGGCTGCATGGCCGCGCTCGATGCCGAGCGCTTCCTGGCCGAGGCCGATTTCGAGGCGATGGCGCACGCCTGACCGGCATGGCGTCCCTCATGGGACGGACATGAAAAGGCGGCCGGCCTTCCGATAAGGAAAGCCGGCCGCCGGCATGTGGCCCGTCAGCAGCGCAGGCTGCGAAAAGGCTCGAACCCGTGCCTCAGCGCGAGGCGATGGCGAGATCGCTCGGCGCTTCGTCCGCGACCGGCTTGACCCGGAAGGAGACGGGAACGCCATTGGCCTGGCCCGTCACCTGATTGCGGCTGACCACGAGGCGGAACGGTGCGCCCGGCGTGGCCTGGCCTTCGATGACCCGGCGGTTGCCGATCTGCTCGACGGTGTAGGTATAGGTCACGCCGTCGCGCGTGAACGTGGCCGGAGCCTCGCTCGCGAAGGCCGGGGCGATGCCGGCTGCGGCGAGAGTGGCGGCGAGAATGAATTTCTTCATGAACAGTCTCCTTTGTCGTGTTTGCAAAAGAGCCTCGTCCAGCATCCTTATGTTTTGCCTGCGCAAAGTGCGGGGGCGGGCATCATCTCGCAAACGCAAAGAAATCCTTCGCAATTGCGAAAATTGCATCAGGTGAAAAATGGTGTGCCGCTGTCCGGCGTTTCCTCGCGATGAGGGCGAAAGTGGGAACCGCCCGATGCGCCTCGCATCAGGGTGCCGGTTCCGGTGCGCGGCGATGAAGGGCGTGTCAGTCCTGCCGGCCGGTGCCGAGCTTGCGCACCAGAAAAGCCAGGAGGCTGCCGAATGTCTCGAAGCTTTCCGCGTCTATATCGTCATCATCGATGATGATGCCGAGCCGGTCCTCCAGATCGGTCAGGACCGTGGCGACGGCCATGGAATCCAGCTCGGGCAGGGCGCCGAAGAGCGGTGTGTCCGCATCGAACGCCGCGACCCGCGCCTGTGACAGGCCGAGCGTCTCGCTCAGGCATGCGCGCAAGGCGCCGTCGGCTGCGGCATTGGGAGTGGCGTCGCGATCATTGTGCGGGTGCGTCGACATGGCGGCTGCGCCTAGCGATGTGGAGCCCGTTTGAAAAGTCCGGACGTGCCTGTCAGCCCGGTTCGCGCGCTCGTGCGCGGGCGAGTGTGGCGCGGCGGCCGCTATCGACCCTGCGCGCGCCGGGCATGGCCTGTTCGTCCGGCTGGATGATGGCGGAGAGATGAGCGGTCAGCGCCGTCGCCCAGCTCGCCGGCCGCGCAAGGTCGAACGCGTCGATCTGCCGCATCGGCACGGAGAGCGGCATCCAGTTCGCCTTGTAGCCATTGTCGCCGGTGCCGAAGTCGATGGTGCGGACCGCGTCCACATCGATGGCGTGGCGGAACATCGCATGGCTGAGCCGGGTGCCGGGCGAGCGATCCGCCGCGCGCTCGTCGAAGGCGAGCTTGTGGATATAGGCCGTGCCCTGCTCGACGGTCCAGAGCTCCACCGCCGCCGGGCTGGCTCCGTCATGCGCGATGCCGAGCCGCAGCCGGCCGGCCGCGGCCTCTGCCTGCGCAAAGGCGCGCAGGAAAGCGAAGTCGTCGCCATGCGGCTTCCAGCTTGCCGCGAAGACCTGCTCGAACGCACGCCAGAGCCCGTCGTCCAATGTCCGGTGGATCGTGATGGCGAGCGGATGGCGCTGCGCCTTGCGCCGCAATGTCGCGCGCAGTTCGCCCGGGCGGCTGGCCCAATAATCCGCGAAACCGGTGCCGGCGGGCAGGTGCAGCAGGCGCTTGCGGGCCATGGCGCGCGTGACGACATGCCAGCCCGCCCGGCGGAAGGCGGTGGCGATCAGCGCCGCGTCCGCCGTCTCGTCATCCACGATCGGGTGGAAGCGCAGCCGGTCGGCCCGGCCGCGCAGCGCGCGCGCGATGGCCACCAGCAGGTCGTGCCTCGTCGCCGCATCGGGCGCGCCATGGAATTGCGGGCGGAAGGTGAAGCTGTACCAGTTGGCGATGCCGGCGCGCTGCCCGCCCGTGCCGGCGGCGAGGAACAGCCAGGCATGGGCCGCCGCCCGCCGGGCATGGAGGATGAGGGGGGGACTATCGGGGAAAGCGTGCGCATGCAGCGCCTCGAACCAGTCGAGCCGGTCGAAGGGCCCGGGCTGCGCACCGGCATCGAGCCGCCCGGCCGCCTGCGCGCGCACCTGCGCGAAGCTGCCCGGGCAGTCGATCTGGATGCGGTCGTCTTTCATGTCGTCCCGATGGCAAACTAGCTCACAATTTCCATCCATCATGTTAATGGCGGCAATGTGATCCGGCCACTCGACCATCTGCCGTCCTTCGGCGCGCCCGGCGCTCGCGCGCTCGACGGGCGTTGCGGGCCCGTCGACTATGCGGGCCTGGAGGCGATGACCGGGCGGCTGGCGCACTGGCTGGCCGGGCATGGCCTCGCGCCGGGCGACCGGGTCGCGGCCTGGCTGGCCAAGGGGCTCGCGGCGGCGGTGCTGCCGCTCGCGGTGGCGCGGATAGGTGGCGTCTATGTGCCGGTCAATCCGCTGCTCAAGCGCGCGCAGGTCGCCCATATCCTCGCGGACAGTGGCGCCGCGATGCTGATCGGCACGTCCGCCCGCCTCGCCATGCTGGAGGCCGGCGACGTGGCAGGCGTGCGGCACGTCATGGACGAGAGCGCGACAGAAGCGGCGGCGCGCGACGGGGGCGGCGCGATGCTGCCGCCGAGCGCGGCCGATCCGGCGGCGCTGGTGGAGATCCTCTACACCTCCGGCTCGACCGGCCGGCCCAAGGGCGTGATGCTGAGCCACGCCAATCTCATGATCGGCGCGCGCTCGGTCGCCGCCTATCTCGGCCTCGCGCCGGACGACCGCACCCTCGCGGTGTTGCCGCTGAGCTTCGATTATGGCCAGAACCAGCTTTTCTCGACCTGGTGGGCCGGCGGTTGCGTGGTGCCGCTCGACTATCTGACCGCGCGCGATCTGGTGAAGGCCTGCGCGACCCATGACGTCACCACGCTCGCCGGGGTGCCGCCGCTCTGGGTGCAACTGGTCGAGGCGCGCTGGCCGGCCGACGCCACGGCCGCCCTGCGCCGGATCACCAACAGCGGCGGCGCGCTGACCCGGCCGCTGATCGCCCGGCTGCGCGAAACCTTCCCGCAGGCGGACATCTTCGCCATGTATGGCCTCACCGAAGCCTTCCGCTCGACCTTCCTGCCGCCCGCGCTGCTGGCGACGCATCCCGAGAGCATCGGCCGGGCGATCCCGGACGCGGAGATCCTGGTCGTGCGGCCGGACGGGACCGTGACCGCGGACGACGAGCCGGGCGAACTGGTCCATTGCGGGCCGCTGGTGGCGCAGGGCTATTGGCGGGACGCGGCGCGCACCGCCGAGCGGTTCCGCCCGGCGCCGGCGACCTCGACCCATGGCGGCATGGCGGTCTGGTCCGGCGATACGGTGGTGCGGGACGGCGACGGGCTGCTGCGCTTCGTCGGGCGGGACGATGCGATGATAAAGAGCGCGGGCAACCGGATCAGCCCGACCGAGATCGAGGAAGCATCGGTCGCCGTGCCGGGCATCGCGGAGGCATGCGCGCTGGGCGTGCCGGATGCGCGGCTGGGGCAGGCGATCCTGCTGTTCGTCCGCGCGGACAGGACGCTGGGCGAGGCTGAGCGTGCGGGAATCGTCGACACGCTGCGCGCGGCCCTGCGGCAGGCGCTGCCCAATTTCATGCAGCCGGCCGGGGTCCGCCTGCTCGATGGCCTGCCGCGCAATCCCAATGGCAAGATCGACCGGGTTGCGCTGGCCGCGCTGGCGGCGGAGGCGGAGACATGAGCGCGGGCAAGGCCAAGGCCAAGCCCATGGGGCCGATCCCGCCCGACTTCGCGCGCGAGGAGGGCATGCTGCTGATCGGCGGCTGCGGCGCCGCGGCGCTGGCCGACGAGGCCGGAGAGACGCCGCTGTTCGTGTATGACGCCGCCATCGTGCGCGCCCGGGTCGCGGCGTTGCGGGCGGCCATGCCGGCGGCGCTGGGCATCCATTATGCGATGAAGGCCAATCCCTTCCCGCCGCTGCTCGGGCTGATGGCGGGCCTTGTCGACGGCTTCGATATCGCTTCGGCTGGCGAGCTGTCGGCGGCGCTGGCGGCCGGGCTCGATCCGGCGGAGATCAGCTTCGCCGGCCCGGGCAAGCGGGACGATGAGCTGGACGCCGCCATCGCCGCCGGCGTCACGCTCAATCTGGAATCGGCGGGCGAGGCGGACCGCGCGCTGGCGATCGCGGCGCGGCGCGGCGTGCGGCCAAGGCTGGCGGTGCGGGTCAACCCGGACTTCGAGCTCAAGGGGTCGGGCATGCGCATGGGTGGCGGCGCGCGGCCGTTCGGCGTGGATGCCGATCGCGCGGCGGCGCTGGCGCGCCATGTGATCGACGCCGGGGCGCAGTGGCGCGGCTGGCACATCTTCGCGGGATCGCAGGCGCTGGATGCCGATGCGATCATCGCCGCGCAGACGGCGGCGGTGGCGCTGGCTGCGCGGCTGTCGGACGCGGTCGGCGCGGTCCCGCCACTCGTCAATATCGGCGGCGGCTTCGGCGTGCCCTATTTCGCGGGCGACACCGCGCTCGACATCGGCGCGATCGGCGCGGCGCTCGCGCAGACGCTGGCGCAGCGGGCGGGCATGGTGCGGGAGAGCCGCTTCTGCATCGAGCTGGGACGCTGGCTGGTGGCGGAGGCGGGCGTCTATCTCACCCGCGTGGTGGACGTGAAGGAGAGCCAGGGCGAGCGCTTCGCCATCGTCGATGGCGGGCTGCATCACCAGCTTGCCGCCAGCGGCAATTTCGGCACGGTGATCCGGCGCAACTATCCGCTGGCCATCGCCAGCCGCATGGACGATCCTGCGGATGCGCAGCCGACCACGGTCGTCGGATGCCTGTGCACGCCGCTGGACCGGCTGGGCGACGTGCTCGCCCTGCCGGCGCTCGTGCCGGGCGATCTTGTGGCGATCTTCCTGGCCGGGGCCTATGGTGCGAGCGCAAGCCCGGCGGCTTTTCTCGGCCATCGGCCGGCGCCGGAAATATTGGTGGGGGAGGATTGAGCGCCAGGAACCACGACGCCGCGCAAGCGCAGGTTATCCTAACAGAAATTTCACCCTTTTCGGCCATAGCCAGTTCCTGCCCAAGCCTTGTCGACAGCGTGGCGCGCCCGCGCTCCGGGAGGCATCGGCACAGAAGAGAAGGTAGTGACGATGCGTTCCAGGCGGACTTTCCGGGCCCTGACGCTGGCCATCCCGGCCGGCACGATGATCCTCGCGGGTTGCACGAGCGGGGCGGCCACGGGCGGCTCCGAACTGCCCCCGGCGGCCTTCGTCTCCAATGCCGAAGGGCCGGGCGAGGACTATGTCATTGGCCCGCTCGACGAGATCACCATCTTCGTGTGGCGCAATCCCGAACTGGGCGCCAAGGTGCAGGTGCGCCCGGACGGCCGCATCACCACGCCGCTCATCACGGACCTGCCGGCGGTGGGCAAGACGCCCGCCATGCTCGCCGACGACATCAAGCTGCAGCTCTCCCAATATATCGAGAATCCGATCGTCTCGGTGATCGTCAACAATTTCGCCGGCACCTATTCGCAGCAGATCCGCATCGTCGGCGCGACGGAGAAGCCGGCCTCGCTGCCCTATCGCGCCAACATGACGCTGCTCGATGCGATGATCGCGGTGGGCGGCCTCTCCGAATATGCCGCCGGCAACCGCGCGCGGCTGGTGCGCTATGACCGCGACAGCGGCCAGCAGCGCGAATATCGCGTGCGGCTCGGCGATCTGCTCAAGCGTGGCGACTCGCGCGCCAATGTCCGCCTCGCGCCGGGAGATGTCATCATCATCCCGGAGAGCATGTTCTGAAACGGCGCGGGGGGCACCGGGCATGACCAACATCCTCGAGGAGGTGCAGATCATCCTGCACGGCATCTGGCAGCGGCGGTGGCTGGCGCTGGCCGTCGCCTGGGGCGTGTGCCTGCTCGGCTGGCTCGCCGTCTCGCTGGTGCCCAATGTCTATCAGTCCCGCGCGCGCGTGTTCGTGCAGTCGCAGAGCGTGCTGCCGAGCGCGGCGGGCGTCACCAGCCCGCTCGATCAGCAGAAGGCGATCGACCAGGTGCGCCAGACCATGACCAGCGCGGCGGTGCTGGAGCGGGTGGTGCGGATCACCGATTTGGGCAAGGGCGCGAGCGATCGCGATATCGCCGCCCGCGCCGCGATGCTGCGCGGCAATCTCCATGTCGTCTCGCAGCAGGACAATCTCTTCGAGATTACCGCAACATCGGCCGATAAAAGCTTGTCTGCAAGGGAGAATGGCCAGATCGCCGCGCAGGTGGCGGCGGGGCTCATCCGCGCCTTCCAGGAGACCAGCCTTGCCGGCGGGCAGGAAGAGACCAGCCAGTCGCTCAAATTCCTCGACCAGCAGATCGCCGAGCAGGCGCGCGCGCTGGAAGCGGCCGATCAGCGCCGGGTCGATTTCGAGCAGCGCAACGGCACGGGCCTGCCCGGCGGCGGCTCCATACAGGATCGCATGGCGGCGATGCGCACCGAACTGGCGCAGATCGATTCGCAGCTTGTCTCCGCCCAGAGCGCGCTGGCGGGCATCAACGGCCAGCTCGCGGCGACCGCGCCGGACATCGTGATGGCCGGCGGCGGGGGCGGCAATGCCGCGCTTGCGCAGGCCGAGGCGCAGCTTGCCACCGCGCGCGGCAATGGCTGGACGGACAGCCACCCGGACGTGCAAGCGCTCAAGCGCCAGATCGAGACGCTGCGGCGGCTCGGCAATGGCGGTGGCGCGGGCGGCAGCCGCTCACCCAATCCGGCCTATCTCTCGCTCCGCTCGATCCAGGCCGAGCGCGCGGCGACCGCATCCGCGCTGCAGGCCCGCAAGGCGCAGATCCAGGGCGATCTCGCCGCCGTCGCGCAGCGGCAGGTCCAGAATCCGGGCCTGATCGCCGAACAGGATCGCCTCAACCGCGATTATGACGCGGTGAAGCAGCAATATGACAAGCTGGTCAATGATCGCGGCTCCGTGCGCCTGCGCGGCGATGCGCAGAGCGAGGGCGGGGCGGTGCAGTTCCGCGTGATCGATCCGCCCACCCAGTCGAGCAATCCCGCCTCGCCCAACCGGCCGCTGCTGCTGTTCGCGGTGCTGGTCGCCGGTGTCGGCGCCGGCGTCGGCGCGGCCTTCGCGCTCAGTCAGCTGCGCACGACCTATGCCACCACCGACCGGCTGGAGCGCGCCACGGGCCTGCCCGTGCTCGGCGGCGTCAGCGAGGTCGCCACGCCGGCGCGCGTCGCACTGGGCCGCAGGCATGCGCGCTGGTTCTATGCCGGCTGCGGCGGGCTGGCGGGGCTCTGTTTCCTGCTGCTCGCGGTCGAATTCATCCAGCGCGGCATGAGCGCGTGAGCGAGGACAAGAACGCCATGAACGGTCCGTCCGCGAAAAGGAAGCGCCCCTCGCTCATCGAGCGCGCGGCCGACGTCTATGATTTCTCGTCCGCGCTGCGGGGGCCCACGGCGCCGCTGGCGCCCGAGACGCCGGCCGCCCCGCTGGACGCCCAGCCCGCGCCGCCGCCGATCCCTGCGCCGCCCGTCGCCTATATGCCGCCGGTCGCGGCATGGGCCGGCATGGCGCATCCGATCGATCGCGACCGGCTGGCCGAGCAGGGCATCATCCTGCCCGACAGCGACGTGACCGGGACCAGCGAGGAGTTCCGCATCGTCAAGCGGCGCATCCTCTCGGCCGCCTTCGATGCCGATGGCAAGCCCAAGGCGCGGGGCAATCTGGTGCTGGTCAATTCCGCCCATCCCGGCGAGGGCAAGACCTGGTGCGCGATCAGCCTCGCCATCTCGCTCGCCGCCGAGCAGGATATGGACGTGCTGCTGGTCGATGCCGATTTCGGCAAGCCGGGCATTTGCGAGCGGCTGGGCCTGCCCGAAGGGCCGGGCCTGATGGATGCGCTGGCCGATCCGCAGATGGCGGTCGAGCAGGCCGTGCTGCGGACGGACATTCCCGCGCTCAGCGTGCTGCCCGCCGGCCGGCAGATGCGCAACGATACCGAGTTCCTCGCGTCCGATCGCACCGGCCAGGTGCTCGACCGGCTCGACAATCGCGATGGCCGCCGCATCATCATCTTCGATTCGCCGCCCGCGCTCGCCGCATCCCCGGCGGCCGAGCTGGCGCGCCATGTCGGCCAGACCATGTTCGTGGTGCGCGCCGACCGCACGAGCGAGGCGGCCCTGCGCGACGCGGTGAACCTGCTCAGCGCCTGTCCGGTCATCCGGCTGCTGCTCAACGGCGTCAAATTTTCCGCCAGCGGCCGCCAGTTCGGCACCTATTACGGCAAGGCGACGCCGTGAGGCCTGTGCGCGATCTTGGCCTCGTGTCGGCGCTCGCGCTGCTTGTGGCGGCGCTGCCGGCGCAGGCGCAGACCGGCGGGCTGCCGGGCGACAGCGATGTCGCGGGCGGCGGACGGCCGGGCGATCGGCAGGGCTCCGAGGAGCGCGGCCGTGGCGATCGCCGCGCCGAGCGCGCGCGCCGGGCGGACATCGCGCCCTATCTGGAAGTGAACCAGGCCGCGCTCGTCAATCTGAGCGGCGGCGGCGATGATGTGCTCACCTATACGGCGGTGGCGGCCGGGGTGCAGGCCTCGGTGCAGACGCACAATGTCGCGATCGGCGCGGACCTGCGCTACGAGCATCAATTCTCCTGGAATAACAACGCGCCCGATCAGGATATCATCAGCGGCGTCGCGACCGGCCGCGTCGACATCGTGCGCAACGCGCTCAGCCTGGAGGCCGGCGGCCTCGCCACGCGGATGCGCGCCGACGGGTTGCGCGGCGCCAATAATGCGCTGGCCGGCGTGGGCTTCACCAATCGCGTCTATTCCGCCTATGTCGGCCCCAATCTCAGCGTCCCGCTCGGCGACCTGCAACTGACCGGCGCATACCGGCTGGGTTATAATCGCGTCGATCAGGATGACGATGCGGTGTTCGATCCCGGCCTGCCGGCCGGCACGTTCGAGGAAAGCTGGTTCCACAACGCCAATGTCGCGGTGGGCATGCAGCCGGGCACGCTGCCGTTCGGCTGGTCGGTGGGGGCGGGCTATCTGCGCGAGAATGCCTCGCAGCTCGACCAGCATTTCATCGACAAGTTCGTCCGCGCGGACGTCACCGTGCCGATCTCGCCCTATGTCGCCCTGCTCGGCGGGGTGGGCTATGAGGACATCAAGATCAGCAACAGGGATGCACTGCGCGATGCGGACGGCGCCCCGATCCGCGATTCGGGCGGGCGCTTCATCACCGATCCTGCCTCGCCCCGGCGCCTGTCCTACGATCAGGACGGCATCATCTGGGATGTCGGCGTCATGTGGCGGCCCAATCCGCGCCTCTCGGCCGAGTTCCGCCTGGGCGAGCGCTATGGCGGCATGACCTATACCGGCAGCCTGACCTGGCAGCCCTCGCGCCGCACGACCCTCTCGGTCGTGCTGTTCGACAGCATCGACAGCTTCGGCCGCATGCTCAACAACTCGCTCGCCAATATCGGCACGGATTTCTACGTGGTGCGCGATCCCTTCTCGGGCGATCTGGGCGGCTGCATCTTCAACAACGGACAGGCCGGCGGCGCCTGCTTCAACGATACGCTGAGCGGCATCAGCACCGCCAATTTCCGCAATCGCGGCGTCTTCGCCCAGTTCGCGCGGATCGGCGATCCATGGGCGGTCACGGCGGCGATGGGCTTTGCGCGGCGCAGGTTCATCGGGGACACCCAGTCCATCCTCTCGTCCGTCAACGGCCTGAGCGACGACAATTATTTCGCCAATCTTGGCATCACGCGGCAACTGGGCACGCAGGCGGCCATCGACGGCAATGTCTATGCCAATTATTTCGATTCCGGCTTCACGGCGCTTGGCGATGTGGTCAATATCGGCGCGAACATCGGCTATCGCCGCATGCTCATGCGCCGGCTCACGGCATCGGCCGCGGTCGGCATCGATTCGGTGGACCGCAAGGGCCAGGAAGCTTTCATGAGTCTGCTGGCCCAGATCGGGCTGCGCTATCAATTCTGACGGTCGATCCGGAGATCAGAGAGACATGTACGACAAATATTATCGCCTCACCGGACGACCCTTCCAGCTCACGCCCGATCCGATATTCTATTTCGAGAGCCTGACGCATCGCAAGGCGATGTCCTATCTGGGCTATGGCATGGCGCAGGGCGAGGGGTTCATCGTCATCACCGGCGAGATCGGCGCGGGCAAGACCACGCTGGTCGGCCATCTGATGGCCACCATCGATCCGCAGCGGCTGACGGCCGTGAAGATCGTCTCCACCCAGGTCGACGGGGACGACATGCTGCGCCTCGCCGCCCAGGCCTTCGGCATCGCCACCGATCATGTCGAGAAGGCGCATGTGCTCAGCCGCATCGAAGCCTTCCTGCATCATCAGGCGCGGGCCGGCCGGCGCACGCTGCTGATCGTCGACGAAGCGCAGAATCTGGTGCCCGACGCGCTGGAGGAGCTGCGCATGCTCAGCAATTTCCAGCTCGGCGGCCAGTCGCTGCTGCAGATATTCCTGCTCGGCCAGCCCGAGTTCCGCGATCGCCTCTCCGGCTCGCAGGGGCTGGAGCAACTGCGCCAGCGCATCATCGCGACCCATCATCTCGAGCCGATGCAGCCGGGCGAGGTCGGGCCCTATATCGAGCATCGCCTGAAGGTGGTCGACTGGAGCGGCGACCCCCGCTTCACGCCCGCCGCCTATGCGCTGCTCGCGGAGGCCAGCGGCTGCGTGCCGCGCCGCCTGAACGCGCTGGTGAGCCGGGTGCTGCTGCTCGGCGCGATCGACCAGCTCGACATCATCGACGAGCGCGTGGTGGAGGCCGTGGTCGCGGACATGGGCACGGATCTGGACGCGCCCGGGGCGGAGGACGAGATGCCCGTGGCTGCCATGGACGCGCCGGCGATGCCGGTGGCGCCTGCCATGGAGGTGGCGGCCGGGATCGAGCCCGACCATCTGCCGCCCGCCGCCCATGCGGCCGAGGTCGAGACGCTCCAGGCGATCAAGGCGGAAGTGCAGTCGCTCAATGCCGCCATGGCGCCGGATGACGCCGCGCCGCTCGACCTGGCCGCCATCGCCCCGCATGGCGAGGATCATGTCGCGGCGCTCGAGGCGCGGCTGGCGAAGGTCGAGCAGCGGCTCGACGAGCAGGACGAGGTGCTGCGGCGCATTCTCGGCAAGCTCATCGAATGGGTCGAGCGGGATGCGCGCAACGGACCGTTCACGAGCCGCGTCGCCTGACGTCCGCCGCGCGGGGGCCCTCCCGCGAACCGGGAGATGATGTGTGCGCAGTGGCTTGTCGGTCGATATCGAGGATTGGTTCCAGGTCGGCGCGTTCGAGACCAGCATCGACCGGGCCGACTGGGATCGCTGCGAGAGCCGCGTCGAGCGCAACACTGATGCCGTGCTCGCCATGTTCGCGCAGGCGGGCGTGGTCGGCACATTCTTCACATTGGGCTGGGTGGCAGAGCGGCATCCCGCGCTGATCCGCCGGATCGTGGCCGCCGGGCATGAGCTGGCCAGCCATGGCTACGACCATCAGCGGGTGTTCCGCATGGACCCCGCCGGCTTTCGCGCCGATCTGGCCAGATCGCGCGATCTGCTGGAGCAGGCCGGCGGCGTGAAGGTCACCGGCTATCGCGCGCCCAGCTTCTCCATCGACCATCGCACGCCCTGGGCGCATGAGGCGCTGGCCGAGGCGGGCTATGCCTATTCGAGCAGCGTCGCGCCGATCCGCCACGATCATTATGGCTGGCCCGAGGCGCCGCGCTTCGCTTTCCTGCCGGTCGCGGGCAGCGATCTGGTGGAACTGCCGGTGACGACGGCGCGGCTGGGCTCCCGGATCGTGCCGGCCGGGGGCGGGGGTTTCTTCCGCCTGCTGCCCTACGGCATTTCGCGCTGGGCGCTGCGCCAGGTGACGCAGCGGGACGCGCGCCCCGCCATCCTTTATTTCCACCCCTGGGAGATCGATCCGGGCCAGCCGCGCGTCGCCGGGGCGCCGCTGCGGTCCCGGGTGCGGCATTACACCAATCTCGGCGTGATGGCGGGCAAGCTGCGGCGCCTGCTCGGCGATTTCCAGTGGACGCGCGTGGACCAGCTCGTCGCGGCCGAGCGCGCGCGCGCCGTGCGGTTCGAGGGGCGGACATGATGGCCGCGCCGGTCCTGCCCGATGCGCTGGCGGTGACGAGCGCTGATCTCGACGATGCCGCCACCTGCGCGCGGATCGAGCGCTGGCTCGCGGCCCGGCCGGACTCGACCCCTTTCCATCGCCCCGCCTGGATCAAGGCGGTGGCGCAGGGCAATGGCCAGCGCGCGCATATGCTGCTCGTCGAGGATGTGACGGGCACGATCGTCGGCCTGTTGCCGCTCAACCTCATCCATAGCCCGCTGTTCGGCCGGGCGCTGGTCTCGTCCGGCTTCGCGGTGGATGGCGGGATCATCGCCGACGATGCGCTGGTGGTGGAGGCGCTGGCGGCGCGGGCAATCGCGCTGGCGGCGCGCTGGAGCGCCCCCACGGTCGAGCTGCGTGGCGGCCGCGCGCCGGCGACGGGGTTCAGGATGACGACCGGCGCCTATCTCGGCTTCGCCCGGCCGCTCGCGGCGGATGACGAGGCCGAACTGCTGCGCATGCCCCGCAGGCACCGCGCCGAGCTGCGCAAGGGCCTGCAGAATGATTTCGAGTTCCGCGTCGGCCGCGACACCGCGATGCGCGAGGACTTCTACGCGCTCTATCGCCGCAGCGTGCATAATCTGGGCACGCCGGTCTTCCCGCGCGCGATGTTCGAGGCCGTGCTCGATGCGTTCGGCGAGGATGCCGAGATCGGCATGATCGTCCATCAGGGCCGCGCGTTGAGCTGCGTCCTCAGCCTGGTCCATGGCGGGGCCTATATGCCCTACTGGCAGGGCGCGGACGTGGAAGCGCGGCGGGCGCGGGCGAACGAGGTCGCCTATTTCCGCCTGATGGGCCGCGCGCGCGAACGGGGCTGCGCGGTGTTCGATTTCGGTCGCTCCAAGGTCGGGACCGGGCCGGCGCTCTGGAAGAAGACATGGGGTTTCGAGGGTGAGCCGCTCGCTTATCATGTCCACGCCGCGCCGGGCCACGAACCGCGCGACATCAATCCGCTCTCGCCGCAATATCGGCGCAAGATCGCGCTGTGGAAGGCCCTGCCCAATGGAATCGCGGACCGGGTCGGCCCGTGGATCGCGCGGGGGCTGGGCTGATGAATTCCGGGTTGATGAATTCCGGGCGCGGCGAGATCCTGTTCCTGAGCCATCGCATCCCCTGGCCGCCGGACCGGGGCGACAAGATCCGCTCCCACCATGAACTGCGCGCCATTGCCGGGCTGGCGCCGGTGCATGTCGCCTGCTTCGCCGACGATGTGCGGGACGAGGGCTTCGCGGCGGACATGGCGCGCGTCACCGCCAGCCAGTGCGTGCTGCGCCGGCCGGGCGGCAGGCTCATGGCGGGGCTGCGGGGGCTGGCGAAGCGCGAGCCGCTCTCGGTCTCCCTGTTCGAGAGCGCGGCGATGCGCGCCTATGTCCGCCGCACGATCGCCGAGCGGCCGATCCGCGCGGTGTTCGCCTTCTCCGGCCAGATGGCGCAATATTGCCTCGACCTGCCGGCGCATTGCCGGTTCGTCATGGACCTGGGCGACATCGATTCCGCCAAGTTCGCGGCCTATGGCGCGGCACATGGCGGGCCGATGGGCTGGGTCCACCGGCGCGAGGGGCGGGTGCTGGCCGATTTCGAGCGGCAGGTCGCCGGGCGGGCGGACGTCACTCTGTTCGTGAGCGAGGCGGAGGCCGGGCTGTTCCGCGCCACGCACGGCCTGTCGCCCGCGCGCGTGCGGGCGCTCGAAAATGGCGTGGCGCTGGCGCATTTCTCGCCGTCCGCGGCGATACCGGCGCTCATGCCGGGCGAGCGGGGCACGGGGCCGCTGATCGTGTTCACGGGCCAGATGGATTATCGACCCAATGTCGAGGCGGTGCTGGACTTCGCGCGGGAGAGCCTGCCGCTGATCCGCCAGACCCACCCGACCGCGCGCTTCGCCATTGTGGGCCGCAACCCCACCGCGCCGGTGCGGGCGCTATGCGGGCAATCGGGCGTGGTGGTGACGGGCGCGGTCGACGATGTGCGGCCGTGGCTGGCCGCCGCCGATCTCGTGGTCGCACCGCTGCGCATCGCGCGCGGCATCCAGAACAAGGTGCTGGAGGCCATGGCCATGGCGCGCCCCGTGCTGGCCTCCGCACAGGCGGCCGAGGGCATCGACGCGCTGGCCGGCCGCGACTTCATCGTGGCGCCCACGCCGCGGGACGAGGCGCGCCTTGCCATCGAGCTGATCGGCGATCCGGCCCGCGCGGCGGCGATCGGCGCGGCGGGGCGGCGGCAGGTGGAGGCCCGCTATAGCTGGGCGACGGCGCTCGACCCGATGGAGGCGCTGCTGTTCGACGGCGCGATCGCGGCGGCGGCATGACGCCAGCGCCGGCGCGGCCGGACCAGCATCGCCGTCTCGTCATCCGGCAGGAGGATCATTGGCGGCCCGCGCTGTTGCGGCTCGGCTTGCTGGCGGCCGTCTTCACGCTCCTTTTCCATGCCGATCTCTTCGATCTCGTGCGGGTCTGGCTGAGCAGCACGCCCTATGGCCATTGCATCTTCATTCCGCCCATCCTGTTCTGTCTGGTCTGGCAGCGGCGCGACGGGCTCGCGCGGATGGAGCCGCAGGGCTGGTGGCCGGGCGTCGCCTGGCTGGCGGCCGGCGCGCTGCTCTGGCTGCTGGGCTGGGCAAGCGACATCGCGCTGTTCCGGCATGCCGCGCTGGTCCTGATGGGGCAGGGGCTGGTGCTGGCGACGCTCGGGCCGGCGATCGGGCGCGCGCTCGCCTTCCCGCTATTCTACGCCTTGTTCATGATCCCGGTCGGCACCGAGGCGGAGCCGGTCATGCAATTGCTCACCGCGCGGATGGCGATCGGCATGCTCTGGCTGGCCGGGGTGCCGGCGGAGATTTCGGGCGTCTTCATCACCACGCCCAACGGTTATTTCCGCGTGGCGGAGGCGTGCAGCGGCACCGGCTTCCTGATCGCCATGGCCGCCTTTTGCGCGCTGGCGGCGCATCTCTGCTTCAAGCGCGCGCGGCGCCGGGCGTTGTTCGTCGCGGGCGCGCTGCTCGCCTGCTTCATCGCCAATGGCGTGCGCGCCTTCGGCATCATCCTCATCGCCTATCACAGCAGCGTGGGTGCCGCCGTGGTGGTCGATCATATCGTCTATGGCTGGCTGTTCTTCGCGCTCGTCATCATCCTCGTCATGCTCGTCGCGCGGCGCTGGTTCGATCGCTCGCCCCTCGATCCATGGTTCGAGCCCGAGCGCCTGCAGGGCGTGACGGAGGGGGAGGGAGGCGATTGGCGGGCCCTGACCGGCGTGGCGCTGCTCGCCATGGCCGCGCCCCTGCTCTGGTCGCTGGCCGGCCATGCGATGGCCCTGCCATTGCCCGCGCAAACACAGGCGCCGGCGGTGCCGGGCTGGTCGCGGATCGAGACGGCGGGCCCGTCGCCCTGGGCGCCGCATTTCGACGGCGCGGACCGGATCGTCCTGGCCCATTATCGCAATGCCGCCGGCCGCCGGGTCGATCTGGCGCTCATCCTGTTCGCGGACCAGCGGGACGGCAAGGAACTGGTCGGCTTCGGCCAGGGCGCGGCCGGCCCGGACGATGCAAGCGACTGGCGCTGGTCAGCCCCGGCCCCCGCGCCGGCCCCCGCGCGCGGCGAGTGGCTGGCCGGGCTGGAGGCGCGCCAGCGGCTGGTCTGGACCTGGTATCGGCTGGACGGCACGCTCACCGGGCAGGCGAGCCGGGTGAAGCTCGCCACGCTGCGCGCGCGGCTGCTGGGCGGGGACCAGCGGGCCATGGCCATCCTGCTGAGCGCGCCCGTGCCGGATGGCCCGGATGGCCGCGCCGGAGCGCAGGGCGCGCTGCGCGATTTCCTCGCCGCGTTGCCGCCTGTCGAACAAGTGGCTGACCGCAGCCTCGGCATCCGTTAGGGCAGCGCGCGAGGAGCAGATCGAACCCATGTGCGGCATTGCGGGCATCTTCCATATCGAGACGGCCAAGCCGGTCGACGAGGCGCGCGTGCGGGCCATGCTCGCGCCCATGCGGCATCGCGGGCCGGACGGGGAGGGCGCCTGGATCGCGCCGGGCGTGGGGCTGGGCCATCTGCGCCTGTCGATCATCGATCTGGGCGGCGGCGCGCAGCCGATGGCCACGAACGAGGGCGATCTCGTCACCGTCTTCAATGGCGAGATCTATAATTTCGCGGAGCTGCGCGCGGAGCTTGAAGCGCGCGGCCATCATTTCCGCACGAACAGCGATACCGAGGTCATCCTCCACGGCTGGCGGCAATGGGGCGAGGGCGTGGTCGAGCGGCTGCACGGCATGTTCGCCATCGCGCTGTTCGATGCGCGCACCCAGTCGCTGTGGCTGGCACGCGACCGGCTGGGCGTGAAGCCGCTGCATTTCGCCACGCTGGCCGATGGCAGCCTCATCTTCGCCTCGGAACTGAAGGGCCTGCTGGCGCATCCGGGCCTGCGCCGCGTGCCGGTGTTGAGCGCGGTCGAGGATTATCTGGCCTATGGCTATGTGCCGGACGATACCTCCATCGTGCAGGGCGTGCGCAAGCTGGGCGCGGGCGAGACGCTGCTCGTGGTGCGCGGCCGGCCGCTGCCGGCGCCACGCCGCTACTGGGATGTGAGCTTCGCCGATCGCGAGCGGGCCAGCCAGGGCCAGCTCGAGGATGCGCTGCTCGAGAAGCTGCGCGCGGCCGTGCGATCGCGCATGGTCGCGGACGTGCCGCTCGGCGCTTTCCTCTCGGGCGGGGTGGACAGCAGCAGCGTGGTCGCGCTGATGGCGGAAGTGAGCCCGCAGCCGGTCCGGACCTGCACCATCGGCTTCGACGTCGCCGCGCTGGACGAGACCGACTATGCCGAGCGCATCGCGCGGCGCTTCGCCACGGATCATCGCACGCGGATCGTCTCGCCGGACGATTTCGGCCTGATCGACCGCATCGCCGGCCATTTCGACGAGCCGTTCGCGGATGCCTCCGCGCTGCCGACCTTCCGGGTCTGCGAGCTGGCGCGCGAGAGCGTGACCGTGGCGCTCTCCGGCGATGGCGCGGACGAGGCCTTCGCCGGCTATCGGCGGCACCTGTTCCAGCGGCGCGAGGAAAGCGTGCGCCGGTTCATCCCCGGCCCGGTGCGGCGCGGCCTGTTCGGCACGCTGGGGCAGGTCTATCCCAAGGCGGACTGGGCGCCGCGCGCGCTGCGGGCCAAGTCGACCCTGCTCGGCCTGGCCGCCGATGGCGCGGAGGCCTATGCCGCATCCGTGGGCATCAACCCCGCGCCGCTGCGCGCGCAGCTCTTCACCGATGCGGCCCGTGCCGCGCTCAATGGCCATCGCGCCGAGGACCGCTACATCAAGGCGATGCGCGAGGCGCCGGCCCGCGACCCGCTCGACCGCGCGCAATATGCCGATCTCAAGATCTGGCTGCCCGGCGATATCCTGACCAAGACCGACCGGATGAGCATGGCGGTGGGGCTGGAAGCCCGCGAACCGCTGCTCGACCATCGCCTCGTCGAGTTCGCCGCGCGCCTGCCGGTGCGCCAGCGCATCCATGGCCGATCGGGCAAATATCTGCTCAAGCGGACGATGGAGGACATGCTGCCGATCGACATCCTCTACCGGCCGAAGATGGGCTTCGTGACGCCGGTCAGTGCCTGGTTCCGCGGCGCGCTGGCCAATGAGGCGCGCGCGATCGCCGGCGGATCGGCGCTGGCGCGGACGGGCTGGTTCGACATGCAGCGCATCGCCCGCATCGCCGAGGCGCACCGCAGCGGCGTCTCCGACCATGGCCGGCTGCTCTGGCAGCTGGTGATGCTGGACAAGTCGCTCGCGCGATTGTTCGGCCTGGGCTGAAAGGCTTATCGGACGGAAGGCTCCGGATAGCGGGCATCGATGAAATAGAGCCCGTCCGGCGGGGCGTTATGGCCGAGCGCGCTGCGGTCGCGCGCGTCGAGCGCGGCCTTCAGGTCGGCGACCGTCCATGTGCCCATACCGACCAGCGCGAGGCAGCCGACCATCGAGCGGACCTGATGATGCAGGAAGCTGCGCGCTGCCGCCTGGATGAGGATGCGCTCGCCGGCGCGCGCCACGTCCAGCCGGTCGAGCGTGCGCAGGGGGCTGTCCGCCTGGCAATGCGCCGAGCGGAAAGTGGTGAAATCATGCCGGCCGACAAGCTGCTGCGCCGCCGCGTGCATGGCCTGCGCATCGAGCGGCTGCGGCACGCGCCAGACGAGGCCGCGCTCGAAGGTGAGCGGCGCGCGGCGATTGAGGATGCGATATTCATAGGCCCGGCCGAGGCAGGAGAAGCGGGCATGCCAGTCCCCGGCGACAATGGCGCAGGCGAGGATCGCGATCGGCTCGGGCCGCAGGTGCGCGTTGAGCGCTTCCATCAGGCGGAAGGGCGTGATGGCGCTATCGAGATCGACATGCGCGCGCATGGCCAGCGCATGCACGCCGGCATCGGTGCGGCCGGCGCAGTGGACGACCGGCACGCTGCCGGCGATCCGGCCCAGCGCCGCCTCGACATGCTGCTGCACGCTCGGCCCATGGGCCTGCCGCTGCCAGCCCATATAGGGCCGGCCGTCATATTCGATGGTGAGGGCGAAGCGGGGCATCCGGGCCGTTCAACGCGCCATCATTGCAGCAGCGTGCCGGCGGGGATGGGGAAGCCGCGCAGCAGTTCCGCCGGGCTCATCGCGCCCTTGCCCGCGCGCTGCACCAGCGTGGGCCGCAGCGATCCATCCGGGCCGCAGCCGATCAGCAGGCCATCGTCCAGCACCAGCCCCGGCGCGCCCGGCCGCGCATCGATGGTCGCGGCGAGCAGCTTGATCCGCTCCTCGCGGAACGCGAACCACGCGCCGGGCGCTGGATTGAAGGCGCGTATGCTGCGCTCGGCGGACAGCGGGCCGGCCGCGAAATCCAGCTTGCTCTCCGCCTTGTCGATCTTGGCCGCATAGGTGACGCCGTCCTCGGGCTGCACGATCGGGGGATAGGCGCCGATGTCCGCCAGCACCTTGGCCATCAGCGCCGCGCCGCCTGCCGCCAGTTCGCCGGTGAGGTCGCCCGCGGTCTTGCCGTCGATCGGCGTGCGGAGGCTGGCCAGCATCGGCCCGGCGTCGAGGCCCTTGCCCATCGCCATGATGGTGACGCCGGTCTCCGCGTCGCCGGCCAGGATCGCGCGCTGGATCGGCGCGGCGCCACGCCAGCGCGGCAGCAGCGAGGCATGGACGTTGAGGCAGCCGAGGCGCGGCGCGTGCAGGATGGGCAGCGGCAGGATGAGGCCATAGGCGGCGACCACGGCGACATCGGCATCCAGATCGTCGAACGCGGCCTGCGCGTCCGCGTCGCGCAGGGTGAGCGGCGCGCGCACCGGCAGGCCGAGCGCCTGCGCGCGCGCCTGCACCGGGCTCGGGCGCGGCGCCTTGCCGCGCCCCGCCGGACGGGGCGGCTGGGTGTAGACGGCCGCGACCTCGTGACCGCCGGAGACCAGCGCGTCGAGCGCCGGCACCGCGAAATCCGGTGTGCCCATGAAGATGATCCGCATGCAAGGAGTCTGAAACGCTTGTGCGCGCCCAGCGCAAGCCCTTATTTGGCATCCATGTCCTCACCCGAGATCGATGCACTCACACAGGCGCTGGCCCGGCTCCCCGGCCTCGGCCCCCGATCGGCGCGGCGCGCGGTGCTGCACCTCCTCCAGCGGCGCGATGCGGCCATGGTGCCGCTGCTGCGCGCGCTGGAGAGCGTGGCGGAGCGGATGGTGCATTGCGGGGTATGCGGCAATGTCGACACGATCGATCCCTGCGGCATCTGCGCCGATCCGCGCCGGGATGCGCGCGCGCTGTGCGTGGTGGAGGATGTGGCGGACCTGTGGGCGCTGGACAGGTCGCGGCTGTTCCCCGGCCGGTTCCATGTGCTGGGCGGCCGGCTCTCGGCGCTGGACGGCGTGCGGCCCGAGGATCTCGCCATCGCGGCGCTGATCGGGCGAGTCGCGGCGGGCGGCATCGACGAGGTGGTGCTGGCCATGAACGCCACGCTGGAGGGGCAGACGACCGCCCATTATATCGCCGAGCGGCTGGAGGCCTATCCGGTGCGGCTCACCCAGCTGGCCCATGGCGTGCCGGTGGGCGGGGAACTGGACTATCTGGACGAGGGAACATTGGCCCAGGCCCTGCGCGCGCGGCGGCCGATCGGCTGATGCGGGCCCGTCGATCAATGAAATCGGAACAAAGCATCAACGCGGGAACTTGATCTCGCGGCCCGGCTCCCATATCTCCCATCCATGGCCATCCGCACGATCATAGAAACGCCCGACCCGCGCCTGCGCGTCATCTCGACTCCGGTCGAGACCATCGACGACGAGTTGCAGACGCTGATCGACGACATGCTCGAGACGATGTACGACGCGCCGGGCATCGGCCTGGCCGCGATCCAGGTCGGCGTGCCCAAGCGCGTGCTGGTCATCGACCTGCAGGAGCCGGAATCGGACGAGGAAGACGCGCCAGCGGTGAAGAATCCGCTGGTGTTCATCAATCCGCAGATCATCGAAGGCTCGCCCGAACATTCCATTTACAATGAAGGCTGCCTCTCGGTGCCGGATCAATATGCCGAGGTGGAGCGTCCCGCCCGCGTCCGCGCAAGCTGGATGGACCGGCAGGGCCGCATCCATGAAGAAGATCTGGAAGGCCTGCTCGCCACCTGCCTCCAGCATGAGATGGACCATCTGGAGGGCATTCTCTTCATCGACCATCTCTCGCGCCTGAAGCGCGACATGCTGCTGAAGAAGCTGGCGAAGACCCGCAAGGCGGCATGATGCGCGCCTGAGGGCGGGCCGATCGGGTTATTGCTGAAACTGACGGGATTGCCGGGAGGTCCGTTCCCCGGAGCTATCCGTGCTCCTGCCTTCTCTTGGCCGTATCGACATTCAAGTTTCTGGAATGGCAGGCCGCCCCGCTATTCCTATGCGTGGGTTTGTAAATCCGACGCTGAATGTCGATCCGCCCTAGAGCACAGGTAGGGCACAGGCTGCTGCGAGCATGATGCCAGTCCCGGGCCTCACATGAAAAGGGCGACGGCCGGTTCCGGCGTCGCCCATTCCCTTGTCGCTGAAAGGCGTCGAGACCCTCAGCGCTTGTCGATCGCCACATAGTCGCGCTGCGGCTCGCCGGTGTAGAGCTGGCGGGGGCGGCCGATCTTCTGCTCGGGGTCCGAGATCATCTCGTTCCACTGCGCGACCCAGCCCACGGTGCGGGCGAGCGCGAAGAGCACGGTGAACATGTCGGTGGGGAAACCCATCGCCGAGAGAATGATGCCCGAATAGAAATCGACATTCGGATACAGCTTCTTCTCGATGAAATATTCGTCATGCAGCGCGATATGCTCCAGCTCGCGGGCGACGTCGAAGACCGGGTCGTTGACGCCGAGCACGCCGAGCACTTCCTTGGCGGTCTCCTGCATCACCTTGGCGCGCGGGTCGTAATTCTTGTAGACCCGGTGGCCGAAGCCCATCAGGCGGAACGGATCGTCCTTGTTCTTGGCGCGGGCGATATAGGCGGGGATGCGGTCGGGCGTGCCGATCTCGCGCAGCATGTTGAGCGCGGCCTCGTTCGCGCCGCCATGCGCGGGGCCCCACAGGCAGGCGATGCCGGCCGCGATGCAGGCGAAGGGATTGGCGCCCGAGGACCCGGCGAGGCGCACGGTCGAGGTGGAGGCATTCTGCTCATGGTCGGCATGGAGGATGAAGATCTTGTCCATCGCCTTCTCGATGACCGGATCGACCACATAGTCCTCGGCCGGCACGGAGAAGCACATGCGCAGGAAGTTGCCGGTGTAGGACAGGTCGTTGCGCGGATAGACGAAGGGCTGGCCGAGCGAATATTTGAAAGCCATCGCCGCCAGCGTCGGCATCTTGGCGATCAGCCGGTGGCTCGCGATCATGCGCTGCTGCGGATCGCTGATGTCCGTCGAGTCGTGATAGAAGGCCGAGAGCGCGCCGACCACGCCGCACATGATGGCCATCGGGTGCGCGTCGCGCCGGAAACCGCGATAGAAGGTGGTGAGCTGCTCATGCACCATGGTGTGGTGCGTGATGGTGCGCTCGAACTCGGCGAATTCGGCCGCCTTGGGCAGCTCGCCGCGCAGCAGCAGATAGGCGACTTCCATGAAGCTCGAATTGTCCGCGAGCTGGTCGATCGGATAGCCGCGATGGAGGAGGATGCCCTGGTCGCCGTCGATATAGGTGAGCGCCGAGTCGCAGCTCGCGGTGGAGGTGAAGCCGGGATCGTAGGTGAACAGGCCCGTCTGCGCGTAGAGCTTGCGGATATCGATGACCTTGGGCCCGACCGAGCCTTCCAGGATGGCGTAATCCAGATCCTTGCCGTCGATGCCGAGGGTGGCTTTGCTGTCGGTCATATTGTCACCTCTGTCCTTTTTGTTGGCGGCCCGCTCACACCGGGGCTTGATCCCTCAAGCGTCCGATCGTCTCGTTACGTCCAAGGTGAAAGAGCACGTCGAATATGCCGGGCGATGTCGTTCGCCCGGTCAATGCGGCGCGCAAGGGTTGTGCCACCTTGCCGAGACCGAGTCCGGCTTCCTCTGCCACGGACCTCACCACGGTCTCGATCCCGTCGAGCGTCCAGTCCGGCGACGCGTCGAGCCGATCGGCCACAGTTCCAAGCAGGTCCCGCGCGGGTGCGTCTAGCAATTTTGCAGCCGCCTCGTCGACAGGAATCGGCCGGGCAGCGAAGAGGAATGCGACGCCGTCCGTCAGTTCCAGCAGCGTCTTGGCGCGCGGCTTGAGTGCGGGCATGATGGCGGCGAGCTTGCGCAGGCGTGCCTGGGCGGCCTGGTCGTCGTCCAGCGGCGCCAGGCGCTCGGCGACGAGCAGGGCGAGCCGGCCATCGTCACCCTCGCGGATATAATGGCCGTTCAGATTTTCCAGCTTCTTGATGTCGAAGCGCGAGGGCGAGCGGCCGACTCCCGGCAGGTCGAACAGCGCGATGGCGCGATCCCGATCGATGAACTCCTCGTCGCCATGGCCCCAGCCCAGGCGCAGCAGATAATTGTTCACCGCCTCGGGCAGCATGCCCAGCTGGTCGCGATAGGCATCCACGCCCATGGCGCCATGCCGCTTGGAAAGCTTGGCGCCGTCCTGCCCGTGGATCAGCGGGATATGCGCATAGGTCGGCTCGGCCCAATCCATCGCCCTGATGATGCCGAGCTGGCGGAAGGCATTGTTGAGATGGTCGTCGCCACGGATGACGTGCGTGACGCCCATGTCATGATCGTCGACCACCACGGCCAGCATATAGGTGGGCGTGCCGTCCGAGCGGAGCAGGATCATGTCGTCCAGCTCGGCATTCTGCACGACGACGCGGCCCTGCACCGCATCCTCGATCACGCTCTCGCCCTCGCGCGGGGCCTTGAGGCGAATCACGAACGGCTTGTCGCCGCCCTCGGCTGGATCGCGATCGCGCCAGCGGCCGTCATAGCGCATCGGCTGCCGGGCGGCGCGCTGCGCCTCGCGCAGGGCGGCCAGTTCCTCGGGCGTGGCGAAACATTTATAGGCATGGCCCGCGTCGAGCATGGCCTGGGCGACCTCGGCATGGCGGCCGGCGCGCGCGAACTGGAAGACCGGCTGGTCGTCGCCGGCAAGGCCCAGCCAGTTCAGCCCGTCGAAGATCGCCTCGATCGCCGGCTCGGTGGAGCGGGCGCGGTCGGTATCCTCGATGCGCAGCAGAAACTTGCCGCCATGATGGCGGGCGAACAGATAGTTGAACAGCGCGGTGCGCGCTCCGCCGATATGCAGATAGCCGGTGGGCGAGGGCGCGAAACGCGTCACCACCATCGGGCTTTGTCCACTGGCTGATGACACGCTATGCCTCTTTTCTGACGGGGTAACGGGGTGGGATGGATTGAGCGACGACGCCCCTAGCATGGCTTTTGAGGCGCGACAATTCGCACGCGGCAATGCGCTCGCAGGGCGGATGCGTGCCGGTTTGGCGCAGGTCGAGGCGTGGCTGGAGCGGGAGCGCGCGCAACTGCCGCTCTGGGCGCCCGTGGCGCTGGGCGGGGGGATCTGCGCCTGGTTCGCGCTGCCCGCGCCTGCGCAATGGATCGGCTGGAGCATCGGCTGGCTGGGCGTCGCGCTCGGCTGTGTCGCGCTGGCGCGGGGCGGGCGCCTGTCCCACAGTCTTGCCGTGGGCGCGCTGCTGCTCGCGGCCGGCTGCCTGCTGCCCTGGGCCAAGGCGCTGCTCGTCGGCGCGCCGCCGCTCGCCCGGCCGGCGCTGGTCGAGATGCAGGCGGATGTGCGCGCTGTCGATCCGCTGCTGGCGCGCGGGCTGGTGCGGCTCGATCTCGCCCCGGTGGAGCGTGCGGACCTGCCGGGGCGGCTGCGCATCAATGCCGCGCCCGACAAGCTGCCGGCCGGGATCGCGCCCGGCGACCGCGTGGCGGTGCGCGCGTGGCTCATGCCGCCCGCGCCGGCCGCGCTCCCGGGCGCCTATGATTTCGCCCAGCGCGCCTATTTCCAGGGCATCGGCGCGAGCGGGCGCGCGCTGGGAGAGGTGCGGATGGTGCGCGCGGGCGGCGGCGGGCCGGGCCTGCGTCGCCGGATCGCGGTGCATGTCGCCGAGCGGGTGCCGGGGCCGGAAGGCGCGATCGCGGTGACGCTGGCGACCGGCGAGCGGGCGGGCATCAGCGCGGCGGATGACGAGGCGATGCGGCGCAGCGGCCTGGCGCATCTGCTCTCGATCAGCGGCATCCATGTGACCGCGCTGATCGGCGGGGTGATGCTTGTCGTCTATCGGCTGCTGGCGCTCTCGCCACGCCTGGCGCTGCGCTGGCCGCTCATCCTGATCGCGGCCTGCTGCGGCGCGGGCGCGGGCGTCTTCTACACGCTGCTCACCGGCGCGGAGGTGCCCACCATCCGCTCCTGCGTCGCCGCGCTGCTGGTCATTGCCGGCCTGGCGCTGGGGCGGGAGGCGATCAGCCTGCGCCTGATCGCGGCGGGCGCGCTGTTCGTGATGATCTTCTGGCCCGAGTCGATCGTGGGCCCCAGCTTCCAGATGAGCTTCGCCGCCGTGACGGCGATCGTCGCGCTCTATGAGCATCCCCGCGCCCGCGCCCTGTTCGAACGGCGCGAAGAGGGGCGGGGACGGCGCATCCTGCGCGATCTGCTGGCCCTGTTCGTGACCGGCCTGCTGGTCGAACTGGTGCTCGCGCCCATCGCGCTCGCCCATTTCCATCGCGCCGGCCTGCTCGGATCGCTGGCCAACATGATCGCGATCCCGCTGACCAGCTTCGTCATCATGCCGGCCGAAGCCGCCGCGCTGCTGCTCGATCTCGTCGGGCTCGGCGCGCCGGCCTGGGCTGTGACCGGCGCTGCGCTGCGCCTGCTGCTCTGGGTCGCCCATGGCGTGTCGGCCCAGCCTTTCGCGACGATGGGCCTGCCGGCGAGCGGCAATGCCGTGTTCGTGCTCACCATGCTGGCCTTTCTGTGGATGATGCTCTGGCGCGGGCGGATGCGCTGGCTGGGCGCGCCGGTCGCTATCGCCGGCCTGCTGCTGAGCCTGTTCGCCCGCCCGGCGGACCTGCTGGTGACGGCGGACGGCCGGCATGTCGCGGTCCGCACCGAAAACGGCATGGCGCTGCTGCGCGAGCGGGCCGGCGACTATGTCCGCACGATGCTGGCCGAGAGCGCGGCCCATGCCGGGGATTTCACCGCGCTGGCGGACATGCCCGGCGCGCGCTGCTCGCAGGACATGTGCGAGGCGGTGCTGACCGACCGCGCCGGCGCGCCGATACGCCTGCTGGTCACGCGCTCCGGCCTGATCGTGCCCTGGCGGGCGCTGGTCGACGCCTGCGCGCGCGCAGACCTCGTGATCGCGGACCGGACCCTGCCGCACGGATGCGAGCCCCGCTGGCTGCGGCTCGACCGGCCCGCCCTCACGGCCATGGGCGGCGCGCGCATCGACCTGACGGCGCGGCGCATCGTCGCCGGCCGCGACCCGGCGGACCGCCACCCATGGGTCGCCCGCCCGCGATCGCGCGACAACGGGCGCTGATTGCGGCGCCCGCCGAGCCCTCGGCATGTCCGCGCGGAAGCTCGCCCGGAGATTGTCCTGCTCTGATGGGCTGTGGACAAATCGCCGGTTTCACGCGCGGCGGCGATCCGACATTTCGCCCGGACGAAGACGGTCGACCGAAGCTGATCATGTATCCGACTTGGTTCCGTGCTCTGAGCCGGGCGCTGTCGGAAAACACCTGATTTTCGGTCAGTGGGCGGTCACTTCTCGGGGCCGATTTTGGATTTCAATCGCAGAAAGCTACCGCTATTCATGTCCCGCTGAAGGGGGTGGCTATGAAAAGCTTTTTAAAGCGGGTGCTTAGGGTCACATCGGATGATCCCGGCATAGGGACAAACCCGCCGCCTTCTTCATTAGAGCCGGGGCAGGTCTACTCGTTCCAAACTCGACCCTATTCAGAGTTCAGTCCCCCGAAAACGGGTAGATTTGCCGCTATCAAGATACTCGGCGTCGATGACAAGCACGTCGCCGTTGCCGTGCTGGATGGCATCTGGTCTGATCCGCCGACTCTGAAAGCAGTCCGGGCTACTTCTATAATCAACGAGCATCGGTTCGCACACACCGGCAGGGCGGCCGTCTTTGGCGTGAATCGTGAGTGGTGGAAGCCGGAGAGCGATTTGGACGAGTTTGGGTTCGTGGGGACGCTGACCGTATCTCGCGCAGAACATTCGTTTGTAGATGCAATAGCTGGCTACGCTCCCGGATCGCGTTTCTCGAAACTACACGCTGCTAATCACGCTGCCGAGGGAGAGTGGCGCTGGTCGAATGACAGAGATGCCTTCGTTCTTGAGGCCGAAAAGAAAAATGCCAAGGACGAGGCCGAGCGCGCCGCTCAAGAGGAGCGATATCGCAACAGGTTAAGCAATCTCACATGGGAGCAACTTCAATCGGAAACGCCATTTCAGAGATGGTCACCATCGCCGCCGTTTCCACCGGAAGAGTTTACCCATGCCGCTCGTGCTACAATTCGCACTGCTTGCGATGCCCTCAAAGAGCTAGGTCCTAAACCACGCAGGGCGGATGTTCGAGCAATTCTCAAAAAGACCGTCCTCTGGTTCAACGAAGCTGACGAGAAAATAGGCGGAGTCATCGAGACGGAAGAACGCGAGGACATATGCGCCGTGCTTGAAGAGATGGCCTATGTAGCGCGACAGAAGGCCCTCGTGGGTGAGATAGACGAGTGGCGCGAGTGGTGAGGTGCGTTGATCGGCAGCTTACTTGACGCCAATCACATGTTTGGCGCGTACCCTTCGCGGGTTTCATAGGGCGCTGCGGTGCGTCCGTTTCGATGTTCGAGAAGCACTTTCGGATTGCAAAAGTGTCCGACAACCTCACAAACCGGGTTTTTCGTCGCCATGGAATAGCCGCTATCGGGCTATGTCTTGCCGCAAGTCGCCAGTCCGCTCGCCACGACAATTCAGCCATAGGACTGCCTGTCGCCGCCGCCGGAAAGTGGACGATTGTTCAGGCAGGAATATGACCACGCTGCCTCGGGCGCGTCGCCGTAGCTTGTGCGAGGCCTTTGTTCGGTTGAGCAGACAGGAGCCCATTTCCCCGTCATTCCGGGAAAGCGGGAAGCCGGAGCCGAGGATAGGGGCGCAACCAAGATCGGCGCAACCCGCGCGCGATCAGTTGTAGCGCCGCAGCAGGCCTGCCAGCCGGCCCTGGATGCGGACCTGTTGCGAATCGTAGATCTGCGCGGCGTGGCCGGCATTGGCGGGTTCGAGCCGGACCTTGCGGCCATCGCGGTGATAATATTTGAGCGTGGCCTCATTCTCGTCGATCAGCGCGACGATGATCTGGCCCTCGCGCGCGGTCTCGGTGCGCTGGATGAGCGCATAGTCGCCATCGAAGATGCCGGCATCGATCATGGAATCGCCGGACACTTCCAGCGCATAATGATCGCCCGCGCCGAGCAGCGCGGCGGGCACGGGCAGCATCCGGTCGCTTTCCATCGCTTCCACCGGCAGGCCGGCGGCGATGCGGCCGTGCAGCGGTATCTCGATCACGTCATTGGCGGCGATCTGCGCCATGCGCGGCAGCGGCGCGGCCTCGGCCCTGCCCGCGGGCGCTGCCTGCCGCAGCGGCACGACATTGTCCTGCCGCGATCCCCGGCCGGTTTCGGCCATGCCGTCGGGCAGCTTCAGAATCTCCAGCGCCCGCGCGCGATTGGGCAGCCGGCGAATGAAGCCGCGCTCCTCCAGCGCGCTGATGAGGCGGTGGATGCCCGACTTCGATTTGAGGTCGAGCGCTTCCTTCATTTCCTCGAAGCTTGGCGAGACACCGCCCTGATCGAGATGCTGCTTGATGTAGCTGAGCAGTTGCTGTTGCTTGGCGGTCAGCATTGCGGCTCCCCAGGATTGGAACGGACAGGGAACGTTTAGGAAACGAATCGCGCCGCGTCAAGCATCTCCTGATTATCCCGCCCGCTCCGCCGGAGACACGGGCGCGCCGCGCTTCGCGATATAGTTCGCGTCATAGATCTCGATCGCGGGATAGTGGGGGTCGCGCAGCACGCTGGCCAGCAGGAAGGCTTCCACGTCCTGCCGCCGGGGATCGTCGTCATGATCCTTTCGGAACCAGACCAGCCGCCAGTCCTCAAGCGGGTGCAGCATGACGATGTGCGCGCGCATCGCGGGCGGGATCAGCGCATCGGTGAAGCTGGCGACGGCAACGCCGCGATCGAGCATCGCCGCGATCACATCATAATATTGGGAATGGCAGACCACATGACGGGGGCGAATGCCGCTTCGCTCCAGGCCGCGCAGGGACTCGCGCTCCTGCACGCTGCCGGGGCGCGGGAGGATGAAGGGCAGTTGCGCGATCGTCTGCGGGGCAAGCGGCGTCGGCTGGCCGTTGGCGAAATCGCGATGGCCGTAGACCCCGCCGCGCAGCAGTGCCAGCGGGCGCACGTTCCTCTCCATCGGAGAGCCCACGCGCATATGCAGCAACGCAAAATCATAGATGCCTTCATCCAGCACATGCGCGCCGCGTTCGTCAGGCGGCTGGGCATCGAAATCGAGGCTGATATGCGGATGGTCGACGAGGAAGCGGCCCAGCTTGGGGCGCAGGAAATTGTCCCACAGCCCTTGCCCGACCAGCAGGCGGAAACGGATCGGATCGGCATTGACGGGCTGGCGGCGGCGATGCGCGGCAAGGGTCTGCGCCGCCGCCTGGAAGGCGCCCAGGTCTTCGAGGAAAGCCACGCCGTCGGACGTCAGGCTGGGCCGCCTGCCGGGGCTGCGGGCCAGCAGCTTGACGCCGAGCTGCGCTTCCAGCGCCTTCACCTGGCTGCTGACCGACGCCTGCGACACGCCCAGATTCTCGGCGCTGCGGCGAAAGCTCCGCGTGGCGCACAGGCTGGCGAAAACCTCCAGCTGGCGCAAGGTGAACGGTAGGTTGGCCATTATAACTCCTGCATATAAACATAATCCACAAACTATCGGCTGTCATTACCTTGCGATCCGTTGCTTTCGCTCCGCGCTCCGCCAAATCTCCGCGACAAACAGACAGGGGAGAGAATGACATGATCGGAGGAACTGCAATCTCGCGCGGTGGCTTGCCGCGCATGCTGGCCGGGGGCGTCAGCGCGATGGCCATGGCGCTGTGCGGCATGCCCGCCATGGCGCAGGATCCGGAGGCCGTCCCGGCCGAGGCGGATGCGGCGGCGGACCAGGCTGGCGGAGAAAGCGGGGGCGACATCGTCGTCACCGGGTCCAGGCTGCGCGTGGACGGCTCCAAATCCCCCACGCCGATCACGGTGGTGGGGGCGGACGAACTCAGCGCCATGGGGCCGAGCGGCCTTGTGGAGGGCGTGAGCCAGCTGCCCCAGTTCTTCGGCAACCAGTCGGTCGCGGCGGTGCAGAAGTCGGGCGAGGGTGGCACCGGATGGTTCACGCGCGGCGGCTACGGCAATCTCGACCTGCGCGGTCTGGGCATCAACCGCACGCTGACCTTGCTCAACGGGCATCGGGTGGTCTCGTCCGGCGCGTTCGGCGGCGTGGACATCAACGTCTTTCCCGATGCGATGATCCGCAGCGTCGAGACGGTGACGGGCGGCGCATCGGCAGCCTATGGCAGCGATGCCGTGGCCGGCGTGGTCAACTTCATCCTGGATCGCAAGTTCACCGGTCTGCGCGCCGAGGCGCAGAACAGCATCAGCGCGCGCGGCGACAATTACGGCTTCCAGGGCTCGCTCAGCTATGGCGCCAGGCTGGGCGATCGCGGCCATGTCCTGATCTCGGGCGAATATGCCAAGCAGGACGGCATCCACGATTATCACGGTCGCAACTGGTATAATGCCTCGGGCGTGGTCAACGGCCGGGTCTATCCGAACGTCGTCTCCGCCAACTCATCCTATAACGGCATCATCTTCGCGCCCGGCACGGCGCTGCAGGGCATGGAGTTCCTGCCGGATGGCAGCGGCATCGCGCCGTTCGTGCGCAGCGGCATTTCCTCCGGCACGACCGGTACGCCGCCGGCCGTGCAGTCGATCACCGCGGGCGGCAGCGGCGACTATATCGGCCGGGATCTCTACACGCTCTATCCGGACAACCAGCGCAACAGCATCTATGCCTATGCCGATTATGAAGTGGCCGATGGCGTGACGCTGTTCGCCCAATATATGCGCGGGCAGAACAAGACCTTCCGCTATAATGACCCCACCGGTTCGCTGAACGGCACGCCCACCACCGCCACCATCTTCCAGGACAATGCCTTCCTGCCCGAGCAGGTGCGGCAGATCATGATCGCGAACGACATCCCCTCCTTCACCCTGCGCCGCATGGGCGGCACGCAGGATCTTGCGCGCGAATCCTGGCTGAGCGACGACAATGTGATGAATTCCTTCGCCGGCGGGCTCACCTGGAATATCGGGAGCGACGGGCTGTTCGCCGGCTGGCAGGCGGACGTCTATTATCAATATGGCACCAACACCCGCAAAGCCTATCAGAGCGGCCTGCGCGTGGATCGCGTCTTCGCGGCGCTCGATGCGGTGGACGAAGGCGAATACAGGACCGGCACGGCCAACGGCAACATCGTCTGCCGCGTCTCCCTGTTCGGCGATGCCTTCCCCGGCTGCCAGCCGCTCAACCTGTTCGGCGCGGGCAACGCATCGGCCGGGGCGATCGACTATGTGACGGGATATGAGCCGGGCCAGACCATCACGACGCCGATCTACTATGCCGATACGGGCTTCGCGCGGGGCGACATGATGAGCTTCGTCACCGGCGATGCGAAAGTGAACATCACGCGCCTGCGCCAGCATGTCGCGGAATTCTCCATGAACGGCGATCTGGTCGAGGGCTGGGCGGGGCCGATCAACCTGGCCTTCGGCGGCTCCTGGCGGAAGGAATCGATCCGCCAGATCGTGCAGGACGCGACCAATCCGTCATCGGATCATGTCGATGGCCGCCCGGTCCTGTGCAGTGGGGAGGCGCCCGGCCTGCGCGGCGTATCCGCGGCGGACTGCGTCAATACGGTGGGCCTGCAATATTCCAAGGTCTCCAACATCCTCGGCTCGATCAGCGTCAAGGAGGCCTTCGTCGAGACGATGGTGCCGCTGCTCGCCGATGCCGGGCCGATCCGCGCGGCCAACCTGCACCTTGCCGCGCGCTGGGCGGATTATTCGGGCTCCGGCGCGATCTGGGCCTATAAGGGCGGGCTGGATATGGAGATCGGCTCGTTCCTGCGCCTGCGCGGCACCTATTCGCGCGACGTGCGCGCCGCCAATCTCTCCGAGCGGTTCGACAAGACCGGCGGCGTCGCCGTGCTCGACGATCCGCGCACGCCCGATGTGATCGAGGCGCTCAACGTGACGCGCTATTCCGGCGGCAATCCCAATGTGAACCCGGAAAAGGCGGACACATGGACGGCCGGTCTGGTGCTGCGGCCCGGCATCCTGCCCGGCCTTTCCCTTTCCGCCGATTATTATGACATCAGGATCAAGGGCGCCATCGGCCAGCTCGGCGCGCAGGCGGTGCTGAACGGATGCCTGATCGACCAGGTGGCCCAGCTCTGCGATCTCGTCACCCTGGCGAGCGATGGCACGCCGACGCTGGTGGGCGACATCTTCATCAACGTGAACCAGAACCGCGTGCGCGGGCTGGACGTCGAGCTGAACTACGGCACGTCGCTCAACCTGCTTGGCGGCGGCGCCGAAACGATCGGCGCGCGCATGTTCGCGAGCTGGCTGTTCGAGAATTCGCAGACGCTGGGGACCGGGGTCGTGGTCGATCGCGCGGGCCAGACCGGCATCCAGCAGTCCGACGGCGCGCCCTACGGCCTGCCCGACTTCAAGCTGACCGGCAACCTGACCTACGGCAATGGCGGTTTCGCCGCCTTTCTGCAGGGCCGCTATATCGGCGCGGGCACGCAGGAGAACGCATTGGGCAACGTGCCGGTCAACGCGGTCGCGTCCGCTTTCTATCTCGACCTGCGGCTCAGCCAGAAAGTGGCCTTCGGGCAGGGCAACGAGATCGAGATCTTCGGCGCGGTGACCAACCTGACCGATCAGGACCCGCCGGTCACTGCCTATTACAGCACATTCGGCGCGCACCCCATCCAGACCAACAGCGTGCTGTTCGATCTGATCGGCCGTCGCTTCACGGTCGGCGTCAAATTGAGTCTATAGATCGTGCCGGAAGACATAAGGGTCGCTTGGAAAGGAAAACGGGAATGACGATGGATACAGGGTCGCTGGCGCTCACGCGCCGGAGTGCGATTGGCGGTGCGCTGGGCGTCGCGGCGCTGGCCGCCGCGGGCCGCGCCGCCGGCGCAGCGCCGGCGAAGAAGCCGAACATTCTCTACATCATGGCCGATGACATGGGCTATGCGGACCTCTCCTGCTACGGTCGCCGCGAATATGAGACGGCCGTGCTCGATCGGCTGGCCGGGCAGGGTATCCGGTTCACCCATGCCTATGCGAACAGCGCCGTCTGCACGGCCTCGCGCGTGGCGCTCATCACGGGTCGCTACCAGTATCGCCTGCCGGTCGGCCTGCAGGAGCCGCTGGGCCTGCAGGATGTGGGCCTGCCGCCGGACGTGCCGACCATCGCCTCGCTCCTGCGCGACCAGGGCTATGCCACCTCGCTCATCGGCAAATGGCATATGGGCGCCATGCCGAAATATGATCCGCTCAAGAGCGGCTATGACGAGTTCTGGGGCCTGCGCGGCGGGGGCGTCGACTATTATACCCATGCCTTTGCCGGCCGGCCCGACCTGTGGGACGGCGACACGCGGATCGAGGAGGCCGGCTATATGACGGACCTGCTGGCCGACCGCACCATGCTGACCCTGGAGCGGCGCAAGCAGGAGGGCAGGCCCTTCTTCATCAGCCTTCACTTCACGGCGCCGCACTGGCCGTGGGAAGGGCCGGACGAGGAGGGCAGGGCCGAATCCGCCCGCATCGCGGCCTCGCCCAATCCGACCGCCTATATGCATTATGACGGCGGCAAGATGGAGACCTATGCGGCCATGATGCGCTCGCTCGATGCCAATATCGGCCGGGTGCTCGCCAGGCTGAACGAACTGGGCATGGACGAGGACACCATCGTCGTGTTCACCAGCGACAATGGCGGCGAGCGCTTCTCCGACACCTGGCCCTTCACCGGCAAGAAGACCGAGCTGCTGGAAGGCGGGCTGCGCGTCCCCTCGATCGTGCGCTGGCCCGGCGTCACCACGCCCGGCGCGACGAGCGACGTGCCGACCATGACGATGGACTGGCTGCCGACCCTGCTGGCGGCGGCGGGCGGCCGGCCGGACCCGGCCTATCCCACGGACGGGCTCGACATTCGCGCCGCCCTGCAAGGGCAGGCGCTGCCGGACCGGACGCTCTACTGGCGCTTCAAGAAGCATGACCAGAAGGCGGTGCGCCATGGCCGGATGAAATATCTCTCCATGGGCGGCAACGAGTTCCTGTTCGACGTCGTGGCCGATCCCCTGGAGCGCGCGAACCTCAAGGCACGCGATCCCGAGACATTCGCGGCGCTGAAACAGGCCTTCGCCGACTGGAATGCGGGCATGCTGGACGATCCCAACGCGCCCAGCTTCGGCTTCACCAGCGAGGAGCTCGCCGACCATTTCCGCGCGGACGACTAAGGGCGGATCGACATTCAAGTTTCTGGAATAGCAGGCCGCCCCGCTATTCCTATTCTGACGCGGGTTTGTAAATCCGGCGCTGAATATCGATCCGGCCTGGCGGACGGCGCGGCCGACCCTCGGGCCGTCATCGCGGCCCGGAAACCGGATGGGGCCCGGCGCGCGCGATGCGCGGCGGCCGGGCCCCGGCTGGACGCCCCCCGGGTCCAGCGAAGATGGCGGACGCGCCAGTCGACGCGCTCGCCCGATAAGGAGGCGGGCGGATTATGGCGGGCTCGTCTCCGTCCTGTAGCTGGTCCCGCCGTCGCCCGGCATGATGGTGATGGTGGTGATGGTCGCGCCGGGATAATAATAGCCATCGGCGATATAGGCCCCGGCGGGCAGGGCCTGACGCGCCATGTGCGGCGCGTCGGGCTCCGGTCCGCCATCCATGGAGCGCGGCTGGCCGGTGTCGGGGCCGGATCCCGCCGCCTCATCATGGACCTGCCGATAATGGTCATAGTCGCTGTAGCCGGCCTCCTGCGCGAGGCCGTCCAGCCGGCGCTGCCGGCCGGTCCAGCCGCGATATTGCCGCGCTTCCTCGCGGGTCAGCCGACGCTCGGCCCTGAGCCGCGCGCTGTCCGCCCGGTAACGATCCTCGCGCGGCGCCTCCGCCACGGCGCCGGCGCTGTCGATCGGCCCATCCGCGAATTCGCCGATCACTGCGTCGTCGACCGCGAGCCTCCTGTCGTCGATCTGTTCTGCACGGTCGTCGCCATGGCGATCCCAATCATAATGGATGCGCGAGTCCCGCACCTTGCCATATTGGTCGGAGAGCACGGCGTCGTCATAATAGCGCGACCAGCCATAGCCCGGCGGCGGCGCGGGCAGGCCATAGGCGCCATGGTCGTCAATGTCATAATCCGGCTGCAGCCAGTAGCCGGGCAGGATGAAGCCCTCGACCGGCGTGCGATAGGCCGCCCACCCGCCGGGCGCCCGATCGCCGGCCTGCCAGCGGCCATCCACGCTCGTTCCCCAATGGTCGTGATAGGTCGTCTGGCCATCAGGGGCATGGGCGGGCGTCGTCACCGGTTGCGCCATGAGGGGCAGCGCCGTGGCGCCGCTCATCAGTCCAGCCAAGATGAGCGTCCGCATGATGTCGCGTCCCTCCGCTGCCAGCCGCCGCCCGCGCGGCTATCGACCGTGACGGGTATCAGCCCGCACCAGGGCTTACCATGATGTTAGCCATATCGGCCTGTACCAAAACGGATCGGCCGTGGCAGGGCGCGTCATGCCGGCCCGGCCAGTGCCGGGGCGAGGAGGGCGCACAGCGCGTCCAGCGCCGCCGCGTCGACAGTGTCGAACCGGCCGGTGGACGGGCTGTCGAGGTCCAGCACGCCGATCAGCCGGCCATCATGGACGATCGGCACGACAAGCTCGGATGCCGAGGCCGCATCGCAGGCGATATGGCCGGGAAAGGCATTCACATCCGCGACCAGCTGCGTCTCGCGCGTGGCTGCCGCGGTGCCGCACACGCCCTTGCCGAGCGCGATGCGGATGCAGGCGGGCTTGCCCTGGAAGGGCCCGAGCACCAGCTCGTCCCCGACCATGCGGTAGAAGCCCGCCCAGTTGAGATCCGGCAGGAACTGCCAGATGAGCGCGGCGATATTGGCCATGTTGGCGATCGGGTCCGGCTCCCCGGTGACGATGGCCTGCGCGGCCGCGCGCAGCTCGGCGTGCAGGGCGGGCTTGTCGGCAATGGCGGCGGGTGCGAAGTCGTACATGGTCCGGATGTAGGATGTCGCGCGGGCCTTGGCAATTTCGGCCTCGTCCGATCTGTCCGCGCGGGCGGTTTGCGCTTGCCGCCATGGCCCATCCATGGTTTTTCGCGGACCCATGATACCAATGCTCGGAAAGCCATCACCATGACCCCAAATGGCGGCGCAAGTCAGGATGAAGCGACGCGTGCGCTGGTGCGTGATGTCGGGCGGCGCAGCGTCGAGCAACTCGGCGAGGGCGTGACGCGGATGATCGGCGAGACATCGGCCCTGTCCCGCTGGCTGCTGACCATGCTGGTCGCGCTCAACGGCGCGGGCGTCTGGTATTGCCTGGCCCATGTCGAGCCGGGCGCGGGGGATCTGCTCGGCGCTGCGGCCATGTTCTTCTTCGTGGGCGCGCTGGTGGCGCTGCTGGCGGCGATCGTCGGGCTCGTCGTGGCGGTGCCGGCGACCGGCGCGATGCGGGCGGCCATCGCGGTCTGGACAGAGGTGGCGTCCTCCGGCGCGCTGACCGACGAGGCGCTCGACGCCGCCCGCCGCGTGCGACGGATGGGGCTGGTGTGGATGGCGGCGATCGCGTTCTTCGCCTTCGTTTCGCTGGCGCTGTTCCTGGGCGGCGCGGCCACGGTCTCGGCCCGGCTTGGCGCTCTGCCGGCGGCGGCCGCGCTCGAAACGGAACCGGCCCCGACGCCGCTCGATGCGCCGGCGCCCTCCGCTGGCGGCGCGGCGACCAATGAAGCACAGCCCATGGCCGGGCAGGCCGCGCCGGTGCCCGCGCCCGTGCCGACACCCACGCCAAGTCCCGCCGCGCGCCGTGCGGCCGACCCGCCGCGCCCTGCCGCGCGCGCGCCCCGGCCGGCGCCATCAGCCGCGCCGCGTCGCCCGGTTGTGCCCGCGCCTGCGCCCCGGCCCGCGGTGCGGCCAACGCCGTCGTCCGTGCCGCCCGCCATGACCCCGCCGCCGACGCTCCCGGTCGGCCCGCCCGCACCCGGCCCGAGCGCACCGCCGCCCGCGCCATCGCCATCCTGACCGGGTTGCAGATCGCGGCCGGTCTCGCGACCGCGCCGTGCCCTTAGTCCAGGCTGATCCGCCCGCGCCCGGCCTTGACCGTGCTGCGCGCCTTCTTGGCATCCACGCGCTTGGCCTTGGCGGTGCGGGAGGGTTTGGTCTTGATGCGCCGCGCTTCCCGCTCGTCGGCCTTGTCGAGCAGGGCGATGAGGCGCGCGCGCGCATCCACGCGATTGGCCTCCTGCGTGCGGAAGCGCTGGGCGAGGATGATGAGCGTGCCGCTCGCGGTCATCCGCGATCCGGCGAGCGTCCTGAGCCGTCGATAGCTTTCCGGCGAGAGGCCGAGCGCGAACACGTCGACGCGCAGTTGCACGGCGCTCGCCACCTTGTTGACATTCTGACCGCCCGGGCCGCTCGCGGTGATGAAGCGTTCCTCGATGGCGTCATCGGGGATGACGCGCTCGCTCATGGGGGCGGATCCAGCGTCTCGATGTCGGCGAACCCGGCTTGCGCGAAGCCGGCCGGCGCCGGCGCCACGGCGGCGATGGGCGCCTTGCCCGCGCGCGGAAGCGAGAGCGCGCGCGCATGGAGCAACATGCCGCCGGCCCGGCCTGCGCCAGCCGACGCGGCGCGATAGACCGGATCGCCCATGATGCCGATGCCCAGGCCGATCAGCGCATGGGCGCGCAACTGGTGGGTGCGGCCGGTTTGCGGGATCATGCGCACCAGCGTGCGGCCGTCGCGCATCGCCAGCACCTGCCAGCGGGTGAGCGCGGACTTGCCCTTGCGGTCCGCGATCATCCGCCAGCCCTGCTCGGCGCTGCTGGTCTTGCCGAGCGGAATGTCGATCAGCCCCTCGGTGTCCTGCGGCACGCCGTCCAGCACGGCGAGATAGGTCTTGGTGACCTCGCGCGCCTCGAACGCGGCGGTGAAGCGCTTGGCGGCCTTGATGTTGCGCGCCAGCAGCAGGCAGCCGCTGGTGTCCCGATCCAGCCGATGCACCGCCACGGGCAGGCGCTGGAAGCCGAAGCTGAGCGACACGAGATGATTTTCGAGGCTGAGGCTGCCGTCGCGCGGGGCGTCCACCGGCAGGCCGGCGGGCTTGTCGATGACGATTGCCTCGCCATCGATGAACAGCACGCGATCCACCAGAGGGGACTGGCCGGCCAGGGGGCGGCGTTTGAAAGGAGTGTTGACGGCCATGGGCGAGGCTATAGGGCTTGGCCATGAGCGGGGGAAGCGACATTGGCGCAGCCGGCGGCGGAACCGGGGCGGGCGGCGCGCGCCTCGCCTGGCTCGACGCGCTGAAGGGCGTGGGCATCCTCGCCGTCATCGCCGGCCATGTGTGGTGGCGCGGGCCGGTCCGCGACGCGCTCTATGTCTTTCACATGCCGCTATTCTTCATGGTCTCGGGCTATACGGCGCGCTTCACGCCATGGCCTGCCCTGCTGCCACGGCTCGCGCGCAGCCTGCTGCTGCCGTTCCTGTGCTTCTCCATCCTGCTGCTCGCGGCGGACTTCACGATCGAGGGATGGCGCGGCGTGCGGCCGATCTTCCCGGACTGGCAGGCGGGCGCGCGGGCGATCCTGCTCGCGAGCGAGACGCTGCGGGGGCCGTTCACGATCCTGTGGTTCATTCCCTGCCTCTTCCTCGCCCGGCTCGCGTGGAACGGGCTGATCGGGCCGCGCGGCGGACCGTTGGACCGGCGCGTGCTCGCGGGGATGGGGGTGGTGGCCGCGCTGGCGCTGCTCGCCCATCATGCCGGCGGGCACTCGCCGCTGGGCGTGCTGGCCGTGCCCTCGGCGGTGCTCATGGTCTGGCTGGGCGCGCTCTGGCGCGCGCGCGGCTGGCCCGGGGCGCCGGCGTTCCTCCTGCTCGCGTCGCTCGCCATCGCCGCGCTCCTCTGGTTCGCGCCGGTCAACATGAAGATCGGCAATATCGGCTGGCCGGGACTGACGCTCGCCGGGGCGGCCGCGATCACGCTGGTGCTGGCGATGCTGCTGCGGCGCCTGCCCGGCAATATGGTTTCCCCGCTCGCCGCGCTCGGCCGCGCCTCGCTGGTCATCATGTATGCGCATGTGGCGTTCATTCACTATCTCGCGCCCTATGCGCCCGGCGCCGTGCTGTTTCTGGCCGCGCTTGCCGGCAGCGTGGCGCTGGACTGGCTGATCCGCCAGGCGCGCCCGGCCCGCTTTTTCCTGCGCGGCGAGCCATGGCGGCCGGCGCCGCGCGGCTGATCGATCCGTCTCCGCAAGACCGGCCGGTCGCGGAATCTCGTCACTTTACCTTAAATTAACCTTTTGCGTTCACATGTCCTATGGTTAATAGTTGCGGTCGGGCGAGCTTAGCCGGGTACCGCGCGTCCAACCACTGGACAGAGGGGCACCATAATGCGCGTGTTGCTGATTGAAGACGAGCCGACAACCGCCAAGGCGATCGAACTCATGCTCACGACCGAGGGGTTCAACGTCTATACCACGGACCTCGGCGAGGAAGGTCTCGATCTGGGCAAGCTCTATGATTATGACATCATCTGCCTGGACCTGAACCTGCCCGACATGCACGGTTATGACGTGCTCAAGAAGCTGCGCAGCGCGCGCGTGCAGACCCCGGTGCTCATTCTCTCGGGCATTTCGGAGATGGACAGCAAGGTCCGCTCCTTCGGCTTCGGCGCCGACGATTATGTGACCAAGCCGTTCCACAAGGAAGAGCTGGTCGCCCGCATCCATGCCGTGGTGCGCCGCTCCAAGGGCCATTCGCAATCGGTCATCCGCACCGGCAAGCTCGCGGTCAACCTGGACGCCAAGACGGTGGAGGTGGACGGCAATCGCGTGCACCTGACCGGCAAGGAATATGCCATGCTGGAGCTGCTCTCGCTCCGCAAGGGCACCACGCTCACCAAGGAGATGTTCCTCAATCATCTCTATGGCGGCATGGACGAGCCCGAGCTCAAGATCATCGACGTGTTCATCTGCAAGCTGCGCAAGAAGCTGAGCCTGGCATGCAGCGGCGACAATTATATCGAGACCGTCTGGGGCCGCGGCTATGTGCTGCGCGATTCGGATGAAGAAGAGGGCGACCTGACCGTTCAGGTCGCCTGACATCCGGGGCTCCATTGGGTAATGGACGACTTGGGCCGGCGGAGCGATCCGCCGGCCTTTCTTCGTCGGGCTGACGACCCGATCCCGCCGCGCAAGCCGCCGTCACTCCAGGGCCTATTCCAGTTGGACGGCACCATCCTACGCAGCCGTTCCACCGATGCCGCGCAGCGCAGGAAGCTTGGGTTGCCGGCGCCGATTCCACGCCGGTGGAAAAGACCCTAGCCGAAATTTTCGGAGGTGCTGAGGAACCACTGGTCCTTGCCCTGCAGGCCGATGGCGGTGAGCACGCCGGTCACATAGGCGCCGGTATCGATGCCGATGCGGTTGCCCTTGCGCTCGACGCCGGAGGTGATCGAATGGCCGTGGACCACGAAATAGTCGTGCGGTTCCTCGAAGGTGAGGAATTCCTCGCGGATCCAGCGCAGGTCGCGCCCTTCCTGCTCGTCCATCGCCAGTTGCGGGCGGATGCCGGCATGGACGAAGGCATAGTCGCCGATCAGCACGCGGTCGGGCATCTCTTCCATGAACCGCAGATGCGCCTCGGGCACCGCAGCCATCAGCCAGTCGCGCAACTGGCCCAGCGTCATCTGGTCCAGCTCCTGCTCGGTCGCGCCATAGCTGATGATCGTCTCGCGCCCGCCGATCCGCGTCATGAAGCGCAGCGCGGCCTCGTCCCCGCGCGCGGCCATCAGGAACACTTCCTCATGATTGCCCTGCAGGCAGGTGACGTTGGGCCAGAACTGGCTGAGCGTCATCACATAGTCGAGCACGCCCGAGGATTCCGGCCCGCGATCGACGAAATCGCCCAGCAGGATGATGTCGGTGCGCTCGGCCGGGCCGCGCGCCAGATCGTCCTCGGCGATCTTGTCGATCACCTGCTTGAGCAGGTCGAGCCGGCCGTGAATGTCGCCAATGGCGTAGGCGCGCCGATTCTCGCCCAGATCGGGGTCGTCGACCAGAAGCACGCGCTCTGGCTTGGATCGGAAAAGTCGGAACATCGTCGCTTTTATACTAGGCCAGCGGGCGGGGGAGAGCCAGTCCTAACCTCTCGAATGCGAACGAAGTGTTGACGCGCTCACAGACGCGGCAAGGTGACGCCGCGCTGGCCCATATATTTGCCGGCCCGGTCGGCATAGCTGGTCTCGCACGGCTCATTGCCTTCCAGGAAGAGGAACTGGCAGGCGCCCTCATTGGCGTAGATTTTGGCGGGCAGTGGCGTTGTGTTGGAGAATTCCAGCGTCACATGGCCTTCCCAGCCCGGTTCCAGCGGCGTCACGTTCACGATGATGCCGCAACGCGCATAGGTGGATTTGCCGAGGCAGATCACCAGCACATCGCGCGGGATGCGGAAATATTCCACCGTGCGGGCCAGCGCGAAGCTGTTGGGCGGGATGATGCACACATCCGTCTTGCGGTCCACGAAGCTGTTGGCGGCGAAGTCCTTGGGGTCCACCACCGCGCTGTCGACATTGGTGAAGATCTTGAAGTCGTCCGCCACGCGCGCGTCATAGCCGTAGGAGGAGAGGCCGTAGCTGATGCAGCCCTCGCGCCGCTGGCTCTCGACAAAGGGTTCGATCATGCCGGTTTCAAGCGCCTGCCGGCGAATCCATTTGTCGGAGAGTATGGCCATGCAGAGCGTGCTAGAGCCTGCGCGGGAGCTTGGCCAGATCGTTCGTGAACGCGCGCGTTCAGCCGGCCGGGCGATAGTGGCTGGGCGCCACGCCGACGAGGCGCTTGAACATGGTCGTGAAGGCGGCCGGGCTTTCATAGCCCAGGTCGAGCGCCACGGTCGTCACGGCTTCGCCGGCCGCTAGCCGGGGGAGGGCGATGAGCAGGCAGGCCTGTTGCCGCCATGCGCCGAAGCTGAGCCCGGTCTGCTTGCGGAATGCGCGGGTGAAGGCGCGCCGGCCCATGCCGAGATCGGCGCTCCACTGGTCGATCGTGTCGTGCGGCGTGGGCGCCTCCAGGAACGACTGGCATTTGCGCGCCATGTCCGCCGCATGGGGGAAGGGCACGGCCAGCGGCACGGTCGGCGCGCTGGTCACTTCGGCGAGGAGGAGGGCCATCACCAGCCCGTCGCGCCCGGCGAGATCATATTCGGGCGGGATGTCGCATGCGGCCTCCAGCAGGCTGCGCAGCAGCGGCGAGACCTGGACGACCTTGTTGGCGTCGCCGAGCGAGCCCTGCGCCTCCGGCTCGATGAGCACGCTGCGGGTGCTGACCGCGCCGACCATGCGCACCGCATGGCTGACGCCGCCCGGCGTCCAGATCGCGCGCTCCGGCGGCGCCACCCATGCGCCATGCGCGGTGCTGACGACCACGACGCCGCGCGCCGCGTAGAGAAGCTGGCCGCGCCGGTGCTGATGCCAGTCCAGCTCGAAGGCCGGCGGATATTCATTGCCCACGCCCACGATCGGGCGATCGATATGCTCGACAAGGGCGGGATCGGACCAAGGCACGCAAATGTCCCATTCGCGAAAGTGAAAGACCCATACAGGCATGCGGGCCAGCACGCCAGCGCCTAAGGCATCGTCCGCCCTTCCACTGACGAGTCCCGCCATGAACGCCACCAAAGCCGCTACGACCGATCGCGATACCGACAGCACGGTGTTCGGCGTGATCGTGGCGATCAGCTTCTGCCATCTGCTCAACGACATGATGCAGTCGCTGCTGCCGGCCATCTATCCCAATCTCAAGGCGGAGCTGGCGCTGTCCTTCAGCCAGGTCGGCCTCATCACGCTGGTCTATCAGATGACCGCATCGATCCTGCAGCCGCTGGTCGGGCTCTATGCGGACAAGCGGCCGACGCCCAATGCGCTGCCCGGCGGCACGATCTTCTCGCTGGCCGGGCTGCTGCTGCTCTCGGTCGCGCACAGCTACTGGCTGCTGCTCGTCGGCGCCGCGCTGCTCGGCATGGGCTCCTCCGTCTTCCATCCCGAATCCTCCCGCGTGGCGCGCATGGCGGCCGGCCAGCGCCATGGCCTCGCCCAGTCGATGTTCCAGGTGGGCGGCAATGCGGGCTCGGCGCTGGGGCCGCTCGCCGCCGCCATCGTGGTGGTGCGCTGGGGCCAGTCGAGCCTGGCCTTCTTCGCCATGCTCGCGCTGCTCTCCTGCGCGATCCTGTGGAATGTCGGCCAATGGTACAGGCATCACGGGCTGGCGCGGCTCCACCGCGGCGGCGCGGGCGGCCTTGCCCTGCCGACCCTGCCGCGCCGCAAGGTGCTGGGCGGCGTCGCGATCCTGCTGGCGCTGATCTTCTCGAAATATGTCTATCTCTCGAGCCTCACCAGCTACTTCACTTTCTACCTGATCCATCGGTTCGGGGTCAGTGTCGACGTCGCGCAGATCTATCTGTTCGTCTTCCTGGGCGCCGTCGCGCTGGGCACCATCGCGGGCGGGCCGCTGGGCGACAGGTTCGGGCGCAAATATGTGATCTGGTTCTCGATCCTGGGGGCGCTGCCCTTCACGTTGACGCTGCCGCATGTCGGCCTGTTCTGGACCGGACCGCTGATCGTCGCCATCGGCCTCATCCTCGCCTCGGCCTTCCCGGCGATCGTGGTGTTCGCGCAGGAACTGGTGCCGGGCAAGATCGGCATGATCTCCGGCCTGTTCTTCGGCTTCTCCTTCGGCATGGGCGGCATCGGCGCGGCGGTGCTGGGCGAAGTGGCGGATCGCGCCGGGATCGAGACGGTCTATGCCGTGTGCGCCTGGCTGCCGGCTATCGGCCTGCTGGCGATCTTCCTGCCCGGCCGCGACCGCGCGCGGGGATAGCACAGCGCGGGGCGCGGCGGCCCCGCTCAGTCCGCCCCGATGCCCAGATTGCCGGGCCCGAAGGCATGGGGCAGCAGCGCGTCGAGCGTCAGCCGGAGCACATCCTCGCCCTGCGCGGCGGTGCACAGGATGGTGAGCGGACGCCCGCCCATATCCTGCGCTTCCTTGATGATCTGCCGGCAGCGCCCGCATGGCGTGATGATGTCCGTGCCCGGCGCGTCGCCTATCGGGCCGCCGGTGACGGCGATCCGGGCGATGTCGCGCAGGCGGCCCTGCGCATTGGCGGCGGCGATGGCGACCGTCTCCGCGCAGAGCGACAGGCCGTAGCTCGCATTCTCGAAATTGCTGCCGGTGAGGATGGTGCCGTCGCTCAGGCGCAGCGCCGCGCCCACGGCAAAGCGGCTATAGGGTGCATGGGCATGGGCCATGGCGGCGCGCGCGGCGGTGATGAGGTCGCGATCCTCGGCGGTCAGGTCATCGCTCATGGCATCACCACATCCCATTCGATCGGCCCTTCAATGCCGTCCACGCGCTTCCATGTCGAGGCGGTCCATAGCACCCAGGGGCGGGTCGCATAGCCGGGCGGGAAGACATTGCCTTCCAGCCAGAGCGTGCGGTTGATGCCGCTGGCGACGTCATAATCCGCCTCGAAGGCGTGGCTGACGCGGATGATGGCCGGCTTGCCGGCATGGGTCTCGATCTGGTTGAGGAAGATGTTCAGCTCGGCGAGTAGCGTGTCGCGATTGGGGCGGGTCGCGCAGCCGGGCCAGTAATCGAGCTGCACCACCGGCGGCAGCATCGCCGCGTCGCGCGGGACGGTGGCGATGAAGCGCGTGGCCTGACCGGAAGCGAGACGGCACAGGCTGAAGCGATGGATGGCGCCATAGCGCAGGCCGACAGCGCGCGCCCCGGCGAGGTAAGCGCCGAAATTCGGGTCGCGCCGGTCCGATCCGCTGCTGGCGAGCAGATAGGCGAAATCCGCGCCGGCCGCCCGGGCCATGCGCCAGTTGATCTCGCCGCTGCCGGCGTCGACGGTGATGCCCTGCACGGGATAGCGCGCGCGTGACGGCGTCCAGCCCGTGGCGAGCAGGTGGCCGCCGGCCCACAGCAGCCCGCCGACCAGCAGCAGCGTGACGAGGATGCGCAGCGGCGTCACCTTGACGCGCCGTCGCCGGGGCGGGGGATAGAGCGGGGGAAGGGTCATGGATCAGGCCCGGATATGCAGCACGCAGATGAGCGTGAACAGCCGGCGCGCCGTGTCGAAATCCACGTCTATCTTGCCGTCCAGCCGCGTGCGCAGCAGCTCTGCCGCCTGATTGTGGATGCCGCGCCGGGCCATGTCGACCGTCTCGATCTGCGCCGGCGTGGCGTCCCGAATGGCCTGGTAATAGCTCTCGCAGATCGCGAAATAGTCGCGGATCGCGCGGCGGAAGCTGGCCAGGCCCAGGATCACCGCCTCCAGCGGGCTGTCGTCCGTGCGGCGGATCTCGATGACGAGCCGGCCGTCCGCGACATGCAGGAACACCTTGTACGGGCCGCCATAGCCATCGGCATGGACCCGGGCGGGCGCGAAATGATTCTCCTCGACCAGATCGAAGATCGCGATGCGCCGCTCCTGCTCGACATCCGCGCTGCGCCACAGGATCGTCCTGTCGTCGAGCGATATGTCGATGATGCGCGGGTCGGCCATGGTTCGCCGCATCCCTAGGCCCGCGCGGGCGGCGCAGCAAGGGGAGTGGGGCGCGCGCGGGCTTATCCACGATCTTGTCCACAGCTTCCTCCCCGGACATTTCGTCGTATGGGCTTGCCCTCCGGCCGGGGAAGGCCGATTGTAGCCGACCCATGGCCGATCCGATCCCCTTCACGCCGCCGGTGCCCGCCACCGCCGCGCCCGAGCAGCGCTTGCCCCGTAATATCGAGGCGGAGGCCGCGCTGCTGGGCGCGCTGATGATCGACAATGGCATTGTCGAGGACGTGCAGATGATGCTCGTGCCCGATCATTTCTACGAGCCGCTGCATGGCCGCATCTATGATGCCGTGCTCAGGCTGGTCGGCAAGAACATGGTCGCCAATCCGGTGACGCTCAAGCCGATGCTGGAGGCCGATCCGGCGCTGCGCGAGCTGGGCGGGCCGGGCTATCTGGCGCAGCTGACGGGCAGCGGCGCGGCGGTGATCGGCGCGCGCGATTTCGCCCGGCAGATCTACGACCTCGCCTTGCTGCGCGAGCTGATCGGCGTGGGGCGCGAGCTGGTCGAGAAAGCGCTCGACACATCCGAATCGATCGACCCCAAGGGGCAGATCGAGGAAGCCGAAATGGCGCTCTATGCGGTGGCGGAAGCGGGCGGCGACACCGGCAGCCTCAAGACCTTCGCCCAGGCCACGCGGCTCGCGGTGGAGATGGCGGAGAAGGCGCTCAATTCGGGCGGCCATGTCTCGGGCATCACGACCGGGATCGACGGGCTCAATTCACGCACCGGCGGCCTGCACCCGTCCGATCTCATCATCGTCGCCGGGCGGCCCGGCATGGGCAAGAGCTCGCTGGCGACCAACATCGCCTATAATACCGCGCGCCGCTGGGTGCAGGACAAGGCGGACGGGATCGAGGAAGGCAAGTCGCTCGGCGCGCCGGTCGCGATCTTCAACCTGGAAATGTCGGCCGACCAGCTCGCCACGCGCATCCTCGCCGAGCAGTCCGGCATCAGCGGCGAGGCGCTGCGCATGGGGCGGATCAGCCATAGCGACTTCCAGAATCTGGTGCGCGCCTCGCGCGAGTTGCAGGATCTGCCGCTGTTCATCGACGATACCGCCGGCCTCACCATCGCGGCGCTGCGCACGCGCGCGCGCCGCCTGAAGCGGCGGCACAATATCGGCCTGGTGGTGATCGACTATCTCCAGCTCCTGCAAGGCTCCGGCAGGGCCAACGACAATCGCGTGAACGAGATTTCCGAGATCAGCCGCGGCCTCAAGACGCTGGCCAAGGAGCTGAACGTCCCGGTGATCGCGCTCTCCCAGCTCAGCCGCGCGGTGGAAAGCCGCGAGGACAAGCGGCCGCAGCTCTCCGACCTGCGCGAATCCGGCTCCATCGAGCAGGATGCGGACATGGTCTGGTTCCTCTATCGAGAGGATTATTATGAGATGAGCAAGGAGCCCAAGATCGAGGACGAGGGCGCCTATGCGGCCTGGTTCGAGAAGATGGAGCGGATCAAGGGCCATTCCGAGCTGATCGTCGCCAAGCAGCGCCACGGCGCCACCGGCAAGGTGCGACTCTACTTCGATTCCAAGATCACCAGGTTCACCGACCTGGCCGACGACGGTCTGGCCGCGGCTTACGACGACTGAGCAGCCGCGATGCTGGCCGGGACGGCGCTTGTCCTGTCCCGGTCTGCTCCCCCGGAACCGCCCTATGCCCGCCGGGCCGCTGCCGTGCGCTCGGCGATGCGCTGCTCCAGGATGGTGAGCGGCATGGCGCCGTCCCTCAGGACTTCGTGGAATGCCTTGAGGTCGAACCGGTCGCCCAGCTCCGTCTGCGCCCTGGCGCGGGCGCGCATCCAGGCGGCGTGGCCGACCTTGTAGCTGCACGCCTGGCCCGGCATGGTGCAATAGCGCTCCACTTCCCGCTGGCAGCGCGGCGCGGCGAAACCCGTGGTGTCCACCATATATTGCGTCGCGCGCTCGCGAGTCCATTGCTTGGCGTGCAGGCCGGTATCGACGACGAGCCGGGCCGCGCGGAACAGGAAGGACTGGAGATAGCCCGCCCGGTCGAGCGGGGTGGGGTAGGCGCCCAGCTCGTCGGCCAGCTGCTCGGCATAGAGCGCCCAGCCTTCGCTATAGGCGCTATACCCACCCACGCGCCGCAGGATGGGCAGGGCGCCCGACTCCTGCATGGTGGAGATCTGCAGATGATGCCCCGGCACGCCTTCATGATAGGTGAGCGCGGGCAGGCCATATTTGGGCCAGTCGGCGACATCCTTGAGGTTGATGAAATAGATGGCGGGGCGCGACCCGTCGAGCGCGGCGCGGTGATAATAGCCGTTGGATGCGCCATCCTGGATCTCGACCGGCACGGCGCGGATCTCCAGCGGCGCATTGCTCGGTGCGTTGAAGGCGCGCAGCAGCAGCGCGTGGACCTTGTGATAATCCTCGTTGAGGCTGGCGAGCAGGGCGGCCCGGCCTTCATCCGTATCCGCATAGAGCTGGTCCGGCCGGCTGTTGAGCGCCGTCAGCCGCGCGCCGACCGCGCCGTCGGACAGGCCGTTGGCCTTGAGGATGGTGTCCAGCTCGGCGCTGATCTCCTCCACCTGCGTCAGCCCCATGGCGTGGATCTCGTCCGGGGTCATGGTGGTGGTCGTCCACTGGGTGAGCGCATCCTGATAAAGTTCATCGCCGCGCGGCACGCGCCAGATGCCGTCCCCGGCGGCCGCGCCCGGCTTGAGCTCGTTGACCAGCGCGATCTGCCGGTCGAGCGCGGGATAGACCTTGCCCTCGATGATCGCGGCGGCGCGCGCGGTCCAGTCGCCGGCGATCCCGGCCTTTGCCGCGCGCCCGGCGAGCGATCGGGTCATCGAGCTTTCGGCGGCCGGCTGCCCGCGCAGCGTCCCCATCTGGCCCAGCGTCAGGTCGAGCGACCAGCCCGGCGCCAGATAGCCGCGCCCGGCCTGCGCCCGCTGCACGTCGCTGTCATTGTCCAGCGCGGTGGCGAAGGCCTCCAGGCGGGCGAGATAGGCCTCGCAATCGGCCGAAGTGGCGATGGAATGGGTGCTGTTCAGGAAATCGGGAATATCGAAATAGGCGCCGCCCTGCTGGTAGATACGGTAGGGCCGGCCGACCGAGGCGAGATCATATTTCTCCGGCGCGACGAGCTGGCTGTCGATCGAATAGCGGATGCAGGCGAGGTTGAGCTTGTCCTTGTCGGTCAGGGTGGCGGGATCGAAGCCCTCCAGCAGCGCCCTGGACTGGCGGGCGCGGGCGAGATCGGCGGCGATGCCGGCGAGGCTGTTGTCATCCAGCTGCGATTTCATGGCCGCGCGCTCGCCCTTGTCGAAGCCGAGCGAGGTTGCGGCCTGGGGCGATGAATCCACCCGCATGAAGAAGATGCGGTTGAACGCCTCGTCCAGCGCCGGCGTCGTATCGCCTCCGGGGGCAGCGGCGGCGGCCTGGGCGAAGGCGCGGGGCGCCATGCCGGCAAGCGCGGTGACGGCGGTGGTCAGCAGGAAGTCGCGGCGTTTCATGGGGATGGCTCCATCAATGACGTGATGGCTCGTCAACCTAGACGCTGGTCGCGGCCTGTCCAGAGCCGATGATGGGCCTCCTTGCGCGGCGGCTCACAGGGATTGGGCGGCCACCCATCCGCTCGCCCATGCCCATTGGAAATTATAGCCGCCCAGCCAGCCGGTCACGTCGACCGCCTCGCCGATGACGTAGAGGCCCGGCACACGGGCGGCTTCCATGGTCTTGGAGGAGAGGCCGGCGGTATCGATGCCGCCCGCGGTGACTTCCGCCTTGGCGAAACCCTCGCTGCCATCGGGCGTGAAGCGCCAGTCGGCCAGCCGGGCCTGTGCGGTTGCCAATGCACGGTCGGGCAGGTTGCCCAGTTCGCCCTCCATGCCAAGCTGGCCGCACAAGATGCCCGCGAGCCGATCCGGCAAGGCGCTGCCGAGCAGGCGGCGCAGGGTCGTGCGGGGCGTGGCGCGCTTGGCGTCGATCAGCCAGTCGGCGGCATGATCGGGGAGATAATCGATGCCGATCTGCGCGCCACGCTGCCAGTAGGAGGAAATCTGCAGGATCGCCGGGCCGGAAAGGCCGCGATGAGTGAACAGCGCCGCCTCGCGGAACGCGGTCTTGCCGCAGCGCGCGATCACCTCCGCCGAGACGCCCGAGAGCTCCTTGAACAGCGCTTCGTCCGCGCTGAGCGTCAGCGGCACCAGCGCGGGGCGCGGCTGGACGATCCTGAGGCCGAACTGGCGGCCCAGATCATAGGCGAAGCCGCTCGCGCCCATCTTCGGGATGGACGGGCCGCCCGTGGCGATCACCAGCGCGCGGGCGCGCGCGACGCGATCGCCCGTCGTCACGCGGAACTGCCCGTCCGCATGGTCGACCGCGCCGATGACGGCATGGCAGGCGATCTCTACGCCGCCCTTCGCGCATTGGGCGAGCAGCATGTCGACGATCTGGCGGGACGAGCCGTCGCAGAAGAGCTGGCCCAGCGTCTTCTCGTGCCAGGCGATGCCATGGCTCTCGACCAGCGCGAGGAAATCCTGCGGGGTGTAGCGGCTGAGCGCGGACTTGGCGAAATGCGGGTTCTTCGAGAGAAAGCGGTCGGCGGCCGTGCCCAGATTGGTGAAATTGCACCGCCCGCCGCCGGAGATCAGGATCTTCCTGCCCGGCTGGTCCGCATGATCGAGCAGCAGCACCCGCCGTCCGCGCTGCCCGGCGATCGCCGCGCACATGAGCCCGGCCGCACCAGCGCCGAGGATGATCGCGTCATAGGGGGCCGCAGACTGCATCGGGGCGCCTTAGGGGGTCGGGCGCGTGGAGGGAAGGCGGGAGATTGGGGCGGCGCATGGCTGCCCCAATCTCCCGCCCGTCCTCAGAATGCCGGTTCGTTGGCCGGGTCGTCCGGGTCGCCGAGCGGGGTGGAGGCGGTGTGGATGCCGCATTCCACCTTGTCCCAGCCGCGCCAGCGGCCGGCGCGCGGGTCTTCGCCGGGCAGCACCTTGCTGGTGCAGGGCTCGCAGCCGATCGAGGGATAGCCCTGCGCCTCCAGCGGATGGCGGGGCAGGTCGTGGGCGGCGAAATAAGCGTCCAGCGCGGCCTTGTCCCAGTCGCCGAGCGGATTGATCTTGAGCCGGCCCTCCTCGATCTCGAAGCGGGGCAGATTCTGGCGGGTCGCGGACTGGAAGGCCTTGCGCCCGGAAATCCAGCTGTCGAGGCCCTGCTTGGCGCGGGCCAGCGGCTCGACCTTGCGGATGGCGCAGCAGCCGTCCGGATCGAACGACCAGCGCAGCCCCTTGTCGTCCTTCGCGGCGAGCATGGCGGGATCGGGCGCGACCACCTGACTGTCGGTGAAGCCGAGCGCCTCGATCAGCATCGCGCGATAATCCAGCGTCTCGGGGAACATCTTGAGCGTATCGACGAAGATCACCGGCATGGCGCGATCCGCCTGCGCAACGAGGTGCAGCAGCACGGCGCTCTCGGTGCCGAACGAGGAAACGACCGCGACCTGGCCGAGGATATGCTCCGCGACCAGCGTCCTGAGCATCGTGCCAGCGTCCACGCCCGCGAAGCGCGCGTTGAGCGCGTCCGCGTCGGCCTGGGTCCAGCGCGGCGCCACGTCGATACGGTCGATCCTGCGCGCGGCCTCAGCCATGCCGCAGCTTCCACACCGGCACGGCATCGTCCGCCGCCGGCTGATACACATAGTCATAGCGCGTCAGGGCCGCGTCGAGCGTCGCCGGGTCGATCGGCGCGTCCGGCGCGAAGCTGTCGAAGCCGCAGCGGCGCATGAACAGCATCTGGTCGACCAGCACATCGCCGGATGCGCGGATCTCGCCGGTATAGCCGGCCTCGCGCAGGATGCGCGCGGAGGAATAGCCGCGCCCGTCGCGGAAGCGCGGAAAGTCGACCTCGATGAGCGCGATGCGGTCCAGATAGGGGATCAGCAGACGCGCATCCTCGCCGGCCTCGATGCGGACGGCGGTCGCGTTCGACTGGTCGAGAAAAGCGTCGATCGAGACGGCCGGCTCCTCATGGGGCTCGTCGTCGCGGAAGCGCAGGGTCGTTTCAGCCATAGATCGCCTCCTTGAATGCGTCGATGCCGATGCGGCGGTAGGTATCCAGGAAGCGTTCGCCGTCCTGGCGCTGGGCGAGATAGACGTTGGTGGCCTTCTCCACGGCGTCGACGATGCCGTTCTCGTCGAAGCCCGGCCCGGTGATGCGGCCAAGGCTCGCATCCTCCGCGCCCGATCCGCCGAGCAGGAGCTGGTAATTCTCCGTGCCTTTCCGGTCGACGCCCAGAATGCCGATATGGCCGGCATGATGGTGGCCGCAGGCATTGATGCAGCCGCTGATCTTGATCTTCAGCTCGCCCAGGTCACGCTGCCGCACGGGATCGGCGAAGCGCGCCGCGATCTTCTGGCCGATCGGGATGGAACGGGCATTGGCCAGGCTGCAATAGTCCAGGCCGGGGCAGGCGATGATGTCGCTCACCAGATCCAGATTGGCCTCGGCCAGTCCCGATGCGGCAAGCGCCTGCCAGACCGCATAGAGATCGGCCTTGCGGACATGGGGCAGCACCAGATTCTGCGCATGGGTGGAGCGCACATCGTCGAAGCTGTATCGCTCGGCGAGATCGGCGACGAGATCGATCTGGTCGGCCGTGATGTCGCCCGGGATGCCGTTGGCCGGCTTCAGGCTGATGTTCACGATCGTATAGCCCGGCGCCTTGTGGGCCTTCACATTCTGGTCGACCCAGAGCGCGAAATCCGGGTCCGTCCGGTCGATCTCGTCGACAAGGCCGGTCTCGAAGGGCGGCGGGGCGAAATAGGTGGCGATCCGATCCAGCTCCTTGCGGGGGAAGTCGGAGGCGTTGGCGAGGATCGCCTGCCATTCCTCCTCCACCTGCCGGCGGAACTCCTCCTCGCCCATCTCATGGACGAGGATCTTGATGCGCTGCTTGTGGATATTGTCGCGGCGCGCCCAGCGGTTCCACACGCGCAGCGCGGCCTCGATATAGCTGAACAGATTGTCCGCAGGGAGGAACGGGCGGATGAGCGGGGCGACGAACGGCGTGCGGCCCATGCCGCCGCCGATATACACCTCGAAGCCCAGTTCGCCGGCGTCGTTCGTCACCAGCCGCAGGCCGATGTCGTGGAGGCGCATCGCGATGCGGTCCTCGTCCGCCGCGATCACCGCGATCTTGAACTTGCGCGGCAGGTAGCTGAACTCCGGATGGAAGGTCGTCGCCTGCCGGATGAGCTCGGCCCAGGGGCGCGGATCGCAGATCTCGTCCGCCGCGGCGCCGGCATATTGATCCGCGGAAAGATTGCGGATGCTCTCGCCGGAGGTCTGGATGGCGTGCATCTCCACCGTCGCGAGGTCGGCCAGGATGTCCGGCGCCTGCTCCAGCTTGATCCAGTTATACTGGATGTTCTGCCGGGTGGTGAAATGGCCGTAGCCCCGGTCATAGGTGCGGGCGATATGGCCCAGCATGCGCATCTGCGTGCCGTTGAGCGTGCCATAGGGAACGGCGACGCGCAGCATATAGGCGTGGAGCTGCAGATAGAGGCCGTTCTTCAGGCGCAGCGGCTTGAACTGGTCCTCGGTCAGGTGGCCGGCAAGGCGGCGCGCGGTCTGGTCGCGAAACTCGTCGACGCGCGCATCCACGATGGCCTGATCATATTGGTCGTATCGATACATTATAGTCAGTCTCCGTTCGGTCCCGGTGCCCGCTCGCTCCAATTTTGCGCGAGAGCGGGCGGCCGACCATCAGATCACCCAGTTGCCGACCGTCGGGTCGGCCGGCTTGAGGCTGAGGTCGAGGCGCACGGTGGGGCCGAGCGCGCGGATGCGGTCCTTGATATGGGCCGGGCGGATTTCGCGGCCATTCTGCACGGCGTCGATCACATATTGCGAATTGACGCGGCGCGCGGCGGCCTCGCTGCTGCCGATGTCGTCACCCTTGTCGCCCACGTCGACAGCGTCGTCCACATGGATGGACCAGCCCGTGCCGGTCCACCAGATGACATCGCCCGTGGCGAGATCATTACCCGTCAAGATCTTCATATATTCCGCAGCCTCTGGGAGTTGAATCGGTCGAGCGGCAGGCAGTCCGCCGCGTCGGCGCGCAGGGCGACGTCGCCCACCACGATCAGGGCAGGGCTCCTGACCGCCATGCGCGCCACGAGATCGCCGAGATCGGCGAGGAGAGAGCGCAGCACGCGCTGGTCCGGGCGGGTCGCATTCTCGATGATGGCGACCGGCGTGCCCGGCGCGAGGCCGTCCGCCATGAGCTTCTCGGCGATGTCGTGCGCGGTGGCGAGGCCCATATAGATGACGAGCGTGCGCCCGGCGCCGGCAAGGCCGGCCCAGTTCTGCTCGGAGAGGCCCTTGCACTGGCCCGCGACGAAGCTGACGATGCTGGCGTCCTCGCGATGGGTGAGCGGCAGGCCCGCGCTCGCCCCGCCGCCGACCGCCGCGCTGATGCCCGGCACGATCTCGCATGGCACGCCGGCCTCGCGGCAGGCGTCCAGCTCCTCGCCGCCGCGGCCGAAGATGAAGGGATCGCCGCCCTTGAGGCGCACGACGTCATGGCCGCACAATGCCTCGGTCACGAGCAGCGCGTTGATCGCCTCCTGCGGCATGGAGTGGCGCGAGCGCTGCTTGGCGACGCTGATGAGCTCCGCGCCGGCGGGCGCCAGCGCCAGGATCGACGGATCGACCAGCCCGTCATGCACGATCAGCCGCGCCCGCTCGATGAGGCGGGCGGCGCGCAGCGTCAGCAGGTCCGGGTCGCCCGGACCCGCGCCGACGAGATAGACCGTGCCCGGCCGCGATGGGTGTGCCTGTGCCATGCTGGGCTCAATGGCCATCATGGCGCGGGATCGCAAATCAGATTGCCTTGGCCTGCGTGGAGGAAATGTTTTGCAGGGGGACAGGGCGGCCGTCGCGTTCGCTCAAAGCAGTTGCCGATGGCCCGCAATAGCGTAACTTTCGTTTAACCAAGCCTTGGATCGCATGCGAGTCGCTTGGGCTGCGGGTGGGACGCAGAGTGGGAGAAGCGCTATGATGAAAGCAATGATGCTGGCAGGCGTCGCGACGCTGGCCTTCATGTCCTCGGCCGCTTCGGCCGAGATTTTCGCGGGTGACACGACGGGTGGACCGACCTGGAACCGGCCGCTTTCCGGCAATCCGCCGAGCGGCCTTTCGGGGGTCGGCACGGCCACGCCCTATGAAGTGATTTCCTTCAACGTGACGGCGGACGGCCTGTATGATTTCCTGAACACCGCCAGCGGCTGGGACAATTTCCTGTTCCTGTATCAGGGCAGCTTCGATCCGCTGGACCAGTTCGCCAATGTCATCATCGGCAACGATGATTTCCCGAGCATCGGCCTGTCGGGTTTCGACGACATCTCGCTGGTGACGGGCGTGACCTATCTGGCGGTGACCACGGGTTTCGCCAATGACGATTTCGGCGCCTATACGCTGTCCATCACCGGTCCCGGCGCGGTCGTGCCGCCGGGCGGCGCGGTGCCGGAACCCACGACCTGGGCGATGATGCTCGCGGGCCTTGGCGCGGTGGGCTATGCAATGCGACGCCAGCGCAAGGTGAGCGTCAACTTCGCCTGATCGGACCGGTGAAGCAGCAGCATCGGGAAGCGCCGTCGGCCCCTGGCCGGCGGCGTTTTCCGTTCCGGCGCCGGGCGCGCGGCGCGAATGGGCGTTCGGCGTGCTCGTCGGTGGAACAATGCTCGAACAATGGGGAGGCGACGGTCCGGATCTCCCAGCCGATGCGGAGGGCATGCGGCACCCGCCCCGCACCGGCGCGCGATCGGCTATCCTCCTCACGCCTTCGAGGCGGGGGCGTGGAGATCGTCGATCCGCCGGCGGACTATCCGGGCTATGCCGAGGGCTATTCTGCCGTCTTCTTCCTCGTTCGGGACGGACTGAAGCTGGAGACCGTGCATGTCCTCGAGAGGGCGAAGCAGCGCGCGCGGCAGATGGCGGCGCGGCAGGCGCTCAGCGATCGGCGATGATCTCCAGCGGGCGCAGGCCGATGCCGATGGTCCCGCGCGGCTGCTCCATCTCGGCCGAGGCGACCGGATAGGCGCAGGCGTCCGCCGTGTAGAAGCCGGCCGGCCGGTGATTGCCCGAAAGGCCGATGCCGCCCGCCGGCGCATTGGGCGCGACGACATGGGTCGGCCGGTTCCAGTTGACGATGCCGGCGCGCGCGTTGGACCAGAAGCTGTCATAATCTTCCGGGCTGCCGCCGATAAGCGCGGCGGACAGGCCGAAGCGGCTGTTGTTCGCCTCCGCGATCGCCGCCTCGAAGGTCTCGACGGCGATCACCTGCAGCAGTGGGCCGAACAGCTCCAGGTCCGGCCGGTCGGGCACGGCCGTCACGTCGATGATGGCGGGCGTCACGAAGGGCAGGCCCTCGCGCGGGCGCTGCATATGCTTGATGGGCCGGCCGCCGTTGCTCATCAGATAGAGGAAGCTTTCGGTGAGGCCGTCCGCTGCCTCCATGTCGATCATCGGGCCCATGAACGGCGCCGGATCGGCATGGGGCTGGTCGATGACGAGCCGGTCGGCCAGGGTCTTGACCTCGGCGACCAGCATGTCGCGCAGCGTGTCGCGCACGATCAGCCGGCGCGCGCACAGGCAGTGCTGGCCGCCATAGGCGAAGGCGGATTGCACGATCAGCGCGGCTGATGCGGCGATGTCCGCCGTGTCCCATGCGATGATCGGGTTGTTGCCGCCCATTTCCAGCGCCAGCAGCTTCTCGGGCTGGCCGCCATGGGCACGGGCGATGGCGAGGCCGGCCTGGGAAGAGCCGGTGAACAACACGCCGCGCACCGCATCCTGCGCGATCAGGGCCTTGCCGGTGCGGGCGTCGCCCATCACGCAGCCAAGGGCGCTTTCCGGCACGCCGGCCTCGTGAAACAGGCGGACCAGCATCTCGCCGACCGCCGGGGTCTTCTCGGATGGCTTGAACAGGATGCTGTTGCCCGCGATCAGCGCCGGGACGATCTGGCCGACGGGAATGGCGGCGGGCAGGGCATAGGCGCCGATCACCGCGACGAGCCCGTGCGGCTTGTGGCGCAGCGCCATGCGGGCGCCGAGCGCGCCTTCCAGCCGGCGCTGGCCGGTGCGTTCGGCATGGGCGCCGGCGGCACGGTCGACCCGGTCCAGCACCATCGCGACTTCCTGCCGCGCTTCCCAGATCGGCCGGCCGGTCTCGCGCGCGATCAGGTCGGCGAAGCGATCCTCCACGGCGCGCACGCCATTGGCGAAGCGGCGCATCGCCTCGACGCGAGAGGTAACGGGCAGCGCCGCCCAGTGCGCCCAGCCGGCTTCGGCCCGCGCGACCTGCGCGGGGACGTCGGCCGGCATGCCCTCCCAAAGGACTTCGCCGCTTGCCGGCGCGACGGAAATGAGCCTGTCGGTCATGCCTTCGCTATGGCCGCAATTGGTTTCCAGCTCATTGACGATGCGGCAGGCCGCCTGTCGCCTCAGCGCGCGCTCATGCGTCCATGCGCCGCGCCCATGGCGCGCACGGCGTCGACCTTGGCGGCGAGGGGTGCCCAGTCGTCATCCTGCGCGATGGCGGACCAGATCGCCTCGACCTCGTCTATATGCATCGAGCAGGGGGCCTCGCCGCGCCAATAATCATGGTCGAGCGCGCCGGGGGCCGGCATGAGCGAATCCACGGCCGCGCGCGCCCTGGCCCAGCGCTCGCCCGCATAGGCCGGTCCGTCGCGCAGGCCGCGCCGCCAGTCGAAGAAGAAGCGGTCGATCGGCACGTCGCTGTCCATCAGCGCCTCGACGGCGGCGACCACGGCGTCGCGCGCGGTCTGGCTGTCGGGCGCGGCCACGCCCAGCCGCCAGAGGAAGCGCGCGACCAGCCGCGCCTCGTAGAGGGCGGGATAGCGCCGCAGGGAGTCGACCAGTGCCTCGGTCTCGGCCAGCTGGCTCAGCGACTGGGCGAGCTGGGCGAGGTTCCAGTGGATCGCCTCGGCCTGGCGGGCGAAGGCATAAAGGCCGCTCTGGTCGAAATAGGCGGCGGTGAAGCCGGGCGTCCAGCCGGGCGTGAAGCGCCACGGACCATAGTCGAAGCTCTCGGCGGTGATCGCGATATTGTCGCTGTTGAGCACGCCATGCACGAAGCCGGCGACCATGTAGCTGGCGGCGAGATCGGCGGCGCGCTCGACGACCGTGTCGAGCAGGGTGAGCGCGGGCACCGGGCCGGGCGCGCGATCCAGCAGATGCGCGAGGCAATAGTCGATCAGCCGCGCGATATGCGCTGTCTCGCCCAGCGCGGCGAGGCGCTGGAAGCTGCCGATGCGGATATGGCCGTGGGAGAGGCGCACGAGCACGGCCGAGCGCGTGGGCGAGGGCTCGTCGCCGCGCACCAGCGCCTCGCCGGTCTCGATCAGCGAGAAGCTGCGCGAGGTGGTGACGCCGAGCGCTTCGAGCATCTCGGTCGCGAGAATCTCCCGCACGCCGCCCTTGAGGGTGAGTCGCCCGTCGGCGGTGCGGCTCCAGGGCGTGCGGCCCGATCCCTTGGTGCCCAGGTCGAGCAGGCGGCCCCCGGCCTGCGCGGACTCGCGCAGCTGCGCGAACAGGAAGCCGCGCCCGTCGCCCAGATCGGGATTGTACACGCGGAACTGATGGCCGTGATAGCGCAGCGCCAGCGGCTCGGGCTGGGCGCGCGGCAGCGGCTCGAAGCGCCCGAAATGCGCGACCCATCGCGCATCGTCGAGGCTGTCCAGCCCCACGCTCGCCGCCGCGCGATCGTTGCGGAACCGCAGGATATGGTTCGGGAATTCGGCCGGCCTGACCGGATCGGCGATGAAGTCGGCGATTTCGTCGATCGCGCGCTCCGGGCGATAATTGCTGACTTGCGGGGCGGTGGCCATGGGCCGATATGGGGCCGTGGTGGGGAAAGGATCAAGCTTGGCGCGCTTCGAGGACAAATTTTGGTGGTCGCAGGACGGGTTGCGGCTCCACTATCGCGATTATCCAGGGCGCGAGGATCGCCCGCCGATCCTCTGCCTGCCCGGCCTGACCCGCAATGCGCGCGATTTCGAGCCTGTCGCCGATCGGCTGGCCGGGCAATGGCGCCTCATCGTGGTCGAGCTGCGCGGGCGGGGCGAGAGCGCCTATGCCAAGGACCCGCTGAGCTATGACCCGCTGGTCTACCTGCAGGACATCAACCTGCTGATCGACGAGCTGGCCGTGCCGCGGCTGGTCGGCTTCGGCACGTCGCTCGGCGGCATCATGCTGATGCTGCTGGCGGCCACGCGGCGCGATTGCCTCGCCGGCGTGCTGCTCAACGATATCGGGCCGGACATCGCGCAGGCCGGGCTGGACCGCATCCGCAAGCATGTCGGCACCGGCAGCGCCCAGCCGACCTGGGTCCACGCCGCCCGCGCGGTGGAGGAGATGCAGGGCGCCATCTACCCGCATTATCGGCTGGAGGACTGGCTGCGCATCGCCAGACGGCTCTACCGGCTGACCGGGCAGGGCCGCATCGTGCTCGACTATGACGCGCGCATCGCCGAGCCGTTCCGCGCGCCCGGCGGCGTGGTCGGGGTCGATCTGTGGCCGGCCTTCATGGCGCTGGCGGGCATGCCGCTGGCGCTGGTGCGCGGCGAGATCAGCGATCTGCTGACGCCGGAAACGGCCGCCGCCATGCAGGCGCGGATGCCGGGGCTGGACCTCGTCACCGTGCCCGATGTGGGCCATACGCCGACACTGGAGGAACCGGAGGCGATCGCGGCGATCGACGGGCTGCTCGCCCGCATCCCGGTCGACGCATGACCACGCCGCGGCATCATGAAGGGCCGCTGCGCATCCTGCAACTGCACGGCACTTTCGATCTGGGCGGGAAGGAAGCGCGCCTCGTCCGCCTGATGAACCATTGGGGCGACAAGGCCACGCATGATCTTCTCGTCGGCGATCGGCAGGCGACCGCCGCGCGCGCCGGGCTGGACCCGGCGCTCCAGGTGCGCTTCCTGGATGGACCGCGCCTCCATGGCCCGCCCGGCTATGGCAAGTTCGTCGCGCTCGCGCGGCTGATGGCGGACTATGACCTGGTGCTGAGCTTCAACTGGGGCGCGATGGACGGCGTGATGGCGCATCTGCTGTTCGGGCGGCTCAAGAACCTGCCTCCGCTCATCCATCATGAGGACGGGTTCAACGAGGATGAGGCGGTCACGCGCAAGGCGAGCCGCAACCAGTATCGCCGGCTCGCGCTGGGCGGCGCCTATGCGCTGGTCGTGCCCTCCGGCCAGCTCGCCCGCATCGCGACGCGCGAATGGCACCAGAAGCCCGAGCGGGTGCACCAGATCCCCAACGGCATCGACGTGGCCGCCTATGCCGGTCCGCGCGATCCGACCGTCATTCCGGGGCTGGTGCCGGACGGGCGGCTGATCGTCGGCACGCTGGCCGGCCTGCGCCCGGTCAAGAACCTCCAGCGCCTCGTGCGCGCGGTCGCTCCGCTCAGGGACCGGCTGCGGCTGGTGATCGTGGGCGAGGGGGAATCGCGCGCGGCCATCCGCGCCGAAGCCGACGCGCTGGGGCTGGACGGCAACGACCTGCTGATGCCGGGCTTCCTGCCGGACCCGGCACGCTATGTGGGCGCCTTCGACATTTTCGCGCTCTCGTCGGACAGCGAGCAACTGCCGATCTCGCTGGTCGAGGCGATGGCGGCGGGCCTGCCGGTGGTGTGCACCGATGTGGGTGACATCGCGGAGATGGTGTCGACGCGCAACCGCGCCCTCGTCGTCAATGTGGGCAGGACCGGTGCGTTTCGGGCGGCGCTGGCGCGGCTGGCGGGCGATGCGGCGCTGCGGACCGCGCTGGGGGAGGCGAATCGCCAGCGGGCGCGGCAATGTTTCGATGAATCGCTGATGTTTCAACTCTATGCGCGGCTTTATGGCGGCGCAGCGGGTGACGAACTGGCGCTGCGCTGAAAAATGTGGCAAAATTGCGCGCCGCTCGCCAGAAATGCTGCTATGGGCCCGATTTAGCGGGGCCCCGTGCGGCTTAGCGAGGGGCGACTGAGGAGTTTCTATTGTTCAAGGGCTTGAAGCCGATCGTCTATGGCGGTCGCGAGGTTTGGCCGCTGATCGAAGGCGGCAAGGGTGTTGCGGTTTCGAATCACATGAGCTCGGGCGCCTGGGCGGCGGCCGGCGGCATCGGCACTGTTTCAGCCGTGAATGCGGACAGCTATGATGCGGATGGCAACATCATCCCGCAAATCTATCATGGCCGCACGCGCCAGCTGCGCCATGAGGAACTGGTCGCCTATGCGATCGAGGGCGCCGTCCAGCAGGTGAAGCGCGCGTTCGAGATCGCCGGCGGCAAGGGCGCGATCAACATCAATGTGCTGTGGGAAATGGGCGGTGCGCAGCGCGTGCTGCAGGGCGTGCTGGAGCGTACCAAGGGCATGGTGGCCGGCGTCACCTGCGGCGCGGGCATGCCCTACAAGCTCAGCGAGATCGCGGCGAGCCACAATGTCAGCTATCTGCCCATCGTCAGCTCCGGCCGCGCCTTCCGCGCGCTGTGGAAGCGCGCCTATCACAAGGCGGCGGAGTGGCTGGCGGCGGTGGTCTATGAGGACCCGTGGCTGGCCGGCGGCCATAACGGCCTCTCCAATGCCGAGGATCCGACCAAGCCGGAAGATCCCTATCCCCGCGTGAAGGCCCTGCGCGACACGATGCGCGAGGGCGGCATCAGCGACGATGTGCCGATCGTGATGGCGGGCGGCGTCTGGTATCTGCGCGACTGGAACGACTGGATCGACAATCCCGAGCTGGGCGCCATCGCCTTCCAGTTCGGCACGCGGCCGCTGCTCACGCAGGAAAGCCCGATCCCGCAGGGCTGGAAAGCCAGGCTGACCACGCTCAACGACGGCGACATCCTGCTGCATCGCTTCTCGCCGACCGGCTTCTACAGCTCGGCCATCCGCAATCCCTTCCTGCGCAGCCTGGAGGCGCGGTCCGAGCGGCAGATCGCTTTCTCGCTGGAGGAGGCGGGCGACCATAATTTCCAGCTCGACGTGGGCGTGAAGGGCCGCAACTTCTGGGTGACGCGCAACGACCTGCTGCGCGCGCGCGAATGGGTGCTGCAAGGCTATACCAGCGCGCTCAAGACGCCGGACAACACGCTGGTCTTCGTCACCGACGAGGAGCGCGCCGAGATCCGCAAGGATCAGGCGGATTGCATGGGCTGCCTCTCGCATTGCGGCTTCTCGTCCTGGAAGGACCATGACGATTTCTCGACCGGGCGCCTCGCCGATCCGCGCAGCTTCTGCATCCAGAAGTCGCTGCAGGAAGCCGTACATGGCGGCGATCTGGACAAGAACCTGCTGTTCGCGGGCCATGGGGCCTATCGCTTCAAGCAGGACCCTTTCTATTCGAACGGATTCGTGCCGACGGTGAAGCAGCTGGTCGACCGCATCCTGACCGGGGATTGAGAGCCATGATGCGTGCACCCGATATGCCCGGCCTCGCCGTCCTGCGGTATCGCGCGGCGGATTTTCAGGTGATCCGCCCCGGCCGCTTCGTGATCTGCGCGGTCAGCGGCGTGGAAATCCCGCTCGGCGAACTCGCTTACTGGAGCGAGGCGCGGCAGGAAGCCTATCGCAGCGCCACCGAGGCGACCAAGGCGCTGACCGCCGCTTGAGGGCTTGAAGGGCGGGCGCCGTCTCGTCCCGCCAAGGCCCGCTCAGACGGGAGCGGCGAAGCGTTGGAGCTTGCGCGCCATTGGCGCGCGCAAGGTGCCGGGCAGGCAGAGCCGTTTAATTTGATCGCGACGGAGGCCTGCCGCTCGCCGGCGTCTCTTCGTCCCCCGTAGGCCGGGCCGCGCGGGCCATGCGGCGCAGGGCGAGGCGATCGAACCAGCCATTGACCGGCCCGGGACGCGGGGCGAGGCGGGGGAGCCATTCCGGATAGAGCGTGGCCAGCCGTTCGGGTAGGCCGGCGGGCCCTTGCGCGCGCATGATGTGGCTGACGATCCGGTTCTGGAAATGGCGCACGGCATAGGCGATCATGCGCCGATATTGCAGCCGCCAGCTGCGCGGGCTGAGCGCGCTGACCGGCTCGCACAGGAAGCCGGCCGCATCGGCATGGCCCAGTCGGGCGCGATCCCAGTCGGCATCGGTGCCCAGATCGGTGGCGGCCCAGGCGGCGATGAGCCCATCGTCGCCGATGAGGTCCACCGGCAGGCGCAGGCCGTCCCCGCGGATGCGCTGGAGGAAGCGGCCGCGCAACGCGTAGAGATCGCCGAACAGGCCGCCGTCCGCACGCAGCATCGCCTGATAGCGGCCATGGCTGCGCCCGTTGAGCGGCAGGCCGGCGACGGCATTGACCTGCGCCTGATCGCGCAGCGCGGCGGCCAGCGCATCGATGGAGCCGGGCGCGATCTCGGCATCGCCATCCATGAAGATGACGGTGGCGGGCAGCGGATCGGCCAGGATCTGGTGGACGAAGCGGTTCCAGGTCCGCGCCTTGCCGCCCGCGCGCAGATCATGGACGATAAGCGCGGGGTGGTGCGCGGCGACGCGCCGGGCGATGGCGGCGGTGGCGTCGGTCGAGCCGTTGACGAGCAGGTGGAAGGCCAGGTCCGCCCGGTCGAGCGGGAGGCTGGCGAGGCAGGCGTCGATCCGCCGCGCCTCGTTATGCGCGAAGATGGCGACGGTGGCGGTCGGCGCCGGGCGGGTCAAGACGGCCGGTCAGTCATGCATCCAGGCCCGCTCGCCATGGACGGCCTCGTCAAGGCCGGAGCGCTCGTGCTCGACTGGCACGCGCATGGGCGTGACGATGGAGACGAGCAGGGCCAGCAGGAAAGTCCACACGCCGCCCCACAGAATGATCGTCGCGATGCCGACAAGCTGCGCGACCAGTTGGCTCGGCAATGTCGCTTCCCCCGCATAGCCGACACCGCCCAGCGCACCGGCGGCGAGCGGCACGAGCAGCAGCGCGCCGGCCAGCCCGCCGACGCCATGAAGGGCGAAGACCTGGCCCGGATCGTCGATGCCTCGCGCCGCGACCAGCCGCGCGGCGAGGAAGCAGGCCAGCGCGCCCAGGAAGCCGATGGCGATGGCGCCGATCGCGCCCATGAAGCCGGCCGCGCTCGCCGCCGCGACGAGGCCCGCGATTGCGCCGCTGGCCAGTCCGCTGGCACTCGGCCGCCCGCCCGTCAGGCTGGCGAGGCCGGCCCAGCCGAGCGCCCCGGCACAGGCGGCGAGATGGCTGTTGAGCAGGGCGAAGGCGGCATCGTCCGTCGCGGCAAGCGCGGAGCCGCCGGCGAGCGCGAGCAGGCCGATCCAGAGCAGCCCGGCGCCGGCCAGCCGCAGCAGCGGGCTGTGCCCGGGCCGGGCCTGCGCGCCCCCACCCTCGCGCCTGCCGACGAGCAGGGCAAGCACCAGCGCCGAGACGCCGGCAAGGCCATGGATGGCGAGGCCACCGGCGAAATCGCGCGTGCCCAGATCGGCGAGCCAGCTGCTCCACAGCCAGCGGGCGACCGGCGCATAGACGATGAGCGTCCAGAGCGGGATGAACAGGGCGAGCCAGCCCAGCCGCACGCGCTCGGCGACGGCGCCGATCAGCAGGGCGGGCGGGAGCAGCGCGAGCGCCGTCTGGAACAGCGCGAAGCCGGGCTCGGACAGGGTCATGCCCGCGCGCAGGCCGGCGAGATTGGCGAAACCGACATTGGCGCCCCCGCCGATCCAGTAGCTGCCGGGGGCGAAGGCCAGGCTATAGCCCGCGACGGCCCAGGCGAGCGAGGCAAGCGCGACGCCGACCACCACATGCACCGCGACCGAGAGCGCCGCGCGCGCGCGCACGGCGCCGGCATGGAAGAGGATGAAGCCGGGCAGCGCGGCGAGCAGCACGAGCGCGGTCGCGCCCAATATCCAGGCCATGTCCGCGCCATCGGCCGCCGGCGCCGCGGGGCCCTGCGCCAGTGCCGGCCCCGGCACCGCCGCCAGCATGGCGATGGCCGCCAGCCCGCGCGCGCATCGGCTCGAAAATTCCCCCATGGCTCATGCTCCTCATCGGGTTCCGGCCGACATGATCGGCTCGAGACCCATCCCGCCCCGGATGGCGACATGATGATTGCCGTCCTTGCGGACCCACCATGCCCAGTTCGGCGCAAGCCGTAGCGTCTTTTCGTGAGTATTTCCCTTACGCCCAGCCTTCCAATATCTGGTCCGGCGGCCGGTCGCCACCCACCCACAGGCGGATATTGGTGACGACCCGCTCACCCGTGGCGATGCGTCCCTCGAACGTGGCGGAGCCCATATGCGGCGTCATGACGACATTGGGCAGGGCGAGCAGGCGCGGATCGATGCGCGGCTCGAACGCCCAGACGTCCAGCCCGGCGCCGGCCAGCCGGCCCTGCTCCAGCGCCTCGACCAGCGCATCCTCGTCCACGATGCCGCCGCGCGAGGCGTTGATGAGATAGACATGCGGCCGCAGCAACCCGATGCGCCGCCGGTCGAGCAGATTCTGGCTCTCAGGATTGAGCGGCGTATGGATCGTGAGGATGTCGATATGCGCGAGCATCGCATCGAGATCCTCATGCCAGGTCGCGGCGAGCTGGGCTTCCAGCACGGCGGGCAGGCGATGGCGGTTATGATAATGGATGGAGAGGCCGAAGGCGCGCGCCCGCTGCGCGACCGCCTGGCCGATCCGCCCCATGCCCACGATGCCGAGCGCCTTGCCGCCGATGCGATGGCCCAGCATGTTGCCGGGGCTCCAGCCGGCCCACTGGCCCGCGCGCACCTGCTTTTCGCCCGCTGCCAGGCGGCGCGGCACGGAGACGATGAGCGCCATGGTCATGTCGGCGGTATCCTCGGTCAGCACGCCGGGCGTGTTGGTGACGAGAATATCCTTCGCGCGCGCCGCCTTGAGGGCGATGTGGTTCACCCCGGCGCCATAATTGGCGATGAGCTGCAGCCGCTCGCCCGCGCCCATGATGAGATCGGCATCCAGGTCATCGGTGACGGTGGGCACCAGCACGTCGCAATCCCGCATGGCGGCGGCCAGCGCGGCGCGGTCCAGCGGCGCATCGTCCGGGCTGAACCTTGTGTCGAAGAGCTCCGCCATGCGCGCTTCCACGGCGCCGGGCAGGCGCCGCGTGACGATGACGCGGGGACGGGCGGGCCGGGGACGCCTGGACATGGACGGCGAATGCTCCGACCGCCCGGCGCAGGTCAAGCGACAATTGAGCGGCCGGCGTGCAGCGAGCAGTTGAAGCCGCGCGGCCGGCATGGCAAAAGCGTCGTTTCGCATTGCAGCAATTCTACGGAGAACAGGACATGGGGGGGCGGCGCGCTTTTTTCGGCGGTGCTGGCGTGGTGGCGGTGGCCATGGCGATGATGGCCGGCAGCGCGGATGCCCAGTCGACGCGTGACGTCCCCTATTGGGCCTCGCTGGCGCGGGGCGACGCGCGGATGCGCGTGGGGCCGAGCGTCAATTATCCGGCGAGCTGGGTCTATCGGCGGCGGGATCTCCCGGTGCGCGTGCTCGAAGTCTATTCGAGCTGGCGCAAGGTGGAGGATCCGGACGGCACGCAGGGCTGGATGCATGTGAGCCTGCTCAAGAGCGAGCGCACGGCCATCGTGAAGCCGGATGGTCTTGCGGACATGCGCGAGACGCCTGCGCCGTCGGGGCGGCTGCTCTTCCGGCTCGAACCCGGCGTGGTCGGTCGCGTGTCGGGCTGCAGCAATGGCTGGTGCGGCTTCGATGTGCGCGGGCAGCGCGGCTATGTCGCCGCCCGCAACCTGTGGGGAGCCGTCAACTGATCCGCCGGTGCGATCGCATGGTTGATCGCGCGGCAATCTTGCGTCGCCGCATTTCCTGACGCAACCATGGAGGGGCCGGCCGCATGCTTGCGAATGGCTGGCTCTGGGGGAGAAGGCAGCTTGCTTCTGTCACGAAACTATCCGCCATCGCCAGACCTGAGCGCGTTCGTCAAACGCCATTATGTGTTCGAGGCGCTGCTGCCGGACGATTTCGTGCTGATCGACAAGCTGCTCTCCGAAACCGCCTTCATCCGCGTGCTGCTGCGGGGCGACTGGGCGGCGCAGACGGCGCCGGACATCTGGTCGAATTTCGGCCCCATCCCGTTGATGGGGCCCAACGGCATTCCCTGGCGCGTGCGGGTGCAGGGGCCGTTCCGGGTGGTCGGCGTGGCCATCCGGCCGAGCGGCTGGTCGAGCCTGTTTCGCGATTCCGCGCGGATCATCGCGGATACGGCCGCGCCGCTGGACCGCTTCTGGGGGTCGCTCGCCGACGACCTCCACCATGACCTCTCCCTCGCGCCCGACGATGGCGCCACTGTACGCGCAATCGAGCGGATCATCCGCCAGCGGCTCGCCGATGTCGGTCATCCCGCGCCGATGGGGGCCATGGCCGCGTTCGAGGACATCGCCCGGCACGACAGCACCATCCAGGTCGCCGACGCCGCGCGCCGGCTGGGCCTTTCCGTCCGCCAGTTCGAGCGGCAATGCCATGCCAGCTTCGGCCACAGCCCCAAGGTGATCCTGCGCCGCAGCCGCTTTCTCGACATGGCGCAGGCGATGCGCGGTTTCAGCGAGCCGAGCGCGGAGCATCTGGCGGCGCTGCGCTATTTCGACCAGAGCCACCGCAATCGCGAGTTCCGCCACTTCTTCGAGCTGACGCCCGGCCAGTTCGACAAGGCGACGACGCCGCTCTTCACCGCCGGCCTCAAGCTGCGGGCCGACAATCACGCCTGATAGCGGCCTTACTGCCCGGCGGGGGCGGCCGGCGGCGGCGCGACGTAAAGCTCGGCGGCATCCCAATGCTCGTCCGCCTTGCCGTCCACGAAGCGCCACATGTCGAACCAACTCGTCGTGTAGGTCTTGCCCGGCTCGGTCGGGTGCGGCAGCGTGCGGCCCATCGCCACGATGACGAGATCGCCCTGCGCGAACACCGCGACGATGGGCGTGGCCAGCGGACCGCACGGTTCGGTCGGCTGGCGGATGGCGGTGAAATAGTCCACCACCGGCGCCAGGCCTGAGACCACATTGGGATTGTGCTGGATATAGCGCTCGGTCAGCCAGTTGCCGGCATCGCTCCAGTGATTGCATTGCAGCAGTTCGCGCATGATGTGCAGCGCGGCCTGCTTGTTCCGGTGCAGGGCGGGATCGGCATCGGTGAACAGGGCCTCGGGATCGGCGACGCCCGTCACCGGCTCCTGCGCCATGGCCGGCGCGGCGAAACTCATGAGGGCGAGAGCGGCAACGGCGCGGCGGAGCATGGCAATCCTTTCCTGTTTCCCGGCCTTTCCTGTTGACCGGGCCGTTTCGGCGGAGACTGCGGGAATCGCGCGGGGAAGACAAGTCGCGGCACGCACGCCCGGTCCCTCAGGGCGCGCCGGCGCCCAGATCGGCCGGCGTCACCGCGTCGGACAGGACATGGCGCATCCGGGCCCAGCGCGTCGCCGCATCGGGCTCGCCGCGCTCCACATAGGCCTGCACCAGATCCTTGCCGATATGATAGTTGATCACATAGCTGCGATAATGGTCGATGAAGCCCAGCCCCTGTTCGGCGCGCTGCGGGCTCAGCAACTGGTAGGTCTGGAGCAGGCGCAGGGCCGTCGGCCGGTCGACCGCGCCATCCAGATAGAGCCTGGCGATGGTCGTGCGCGCGCCGGCCAGCTCCTCGCTCGCCGCGCGCACGTCCCAGAAGCGCCGCGCCTTCGCCGGATCGAGCCCGGCGAGCGGGAACAGCGTATCGCGCTCGAAGGCGAGCTGCTCCTCGCCGGGGAAAGCGAGGCGGATGCCGTAATTGGCGCTGCCTGCCGCGATGGGGCCTTGCGGCGCGTAGAGCGGGCTCACCTGATATTCGCTCCAGCCGCGCGCGCCGACCAGATTGCGCTCGATCATGATGTTGAGCACATGATGGCCGGGATAGCCCTCATGACAGCCCAGATCGACCGCGCGGCTGATGCGCACTGGCAGGTCCGTGTTGACCTCGATGCGGCTGTGAAAGTGCCCCTGATAATAATTATAGCCGGACCATGGCTTGTCGGTGACGAAGCCGAGTGTGAAGCTCTCGTCGGCGGGCAGGTCGAAATGGGCGCGCGTGCGGCGCCGGCATTCGGCGATGGCGGCGTCCATCACCGGCCGCAAGCGATCGGCGGGGATGGCGAATTGCTCCTGATAGGCATCGACCCGTTCGGCCAGCGTGCCGGGGCCGGGGAGCAGCGCCTCGAGTCGAGCGAGGATCGGGTCATAGTCGCGCAGCGGCCTGATGACCGGGCGGATGCCGAACAGCCCCTCGGCCTCGTCCTCGAAGGAGAAATGCGCGCCGCCGATCATGGCGAGGCGGGTCGCGGCCGCCTTGTAGAAGCCGCGCAGCGCCCTGGCGCGGGCGATCTCCAGCGGATCGACGAGCCGGGGCGCGATCGCATCGAGTCGGGCGACGGCGGCCTCGGCCGCGGCCTGCAGCGCCGCGCGGGAGCGGGGGTGGGCCTGCGCCGCCGCCTTCAGGTCCGGCGGGCCATAATAGGCATCGACATAGTCCGGCTCATGCGTGCCGATCTCCAGCGCGAGCGGCACGAAATCCCGCGCCAGCGCGGCGAGCGTTGCCGAAGGCGTGCCGTCGGTGGCTGCGGGGGAGGGCGCGGCCGCATCGGCCCGGAGCGGTCCGGTCGCCAGCAGGGCGGCGAGGGCGAAGAGCGGGGCGATGCCGGCATATCGAACGGCGCGGCGCTGGGAAGGCATGGTCATGGTGCGGCATAGTGGCGGGGCGCACGCGGCCTGTCGAGGCGGGAAGATGCAGGCGCCCGATCGGCGAAATGTCGCGCGGGGCGCGCCCATGGTTGTGTCCCTTACCATGCAGCGATAAAGGCCGCTCATGTCGACCAACACGCCCGCCATCACCCCCGAGATCGTCGCCGAGCACGGTCTCTCCCCGGAAGAATATGATCGCGTTCTGCACGCGCTCGGCCGCGAGCCGAATCTGACGGAACTCGGCATCTTCTCGGTCATGTGGAGCGAACATTGCTCCTACAAGTCGAGCCGCATCCATCTGAAGAAGCTGCCGACCAAGGCGCCCTGGGTGATCTGCGGGCCGGGCGAGAATGCCGGCGTGATCGACATCGGCGACGGGCAGGCCGCCATCTTCAAGATGGAGAGCCACAACCACCCCAGCTATATCGAGCCCTATCAGGGCGCGGCGACGGGCGTGGGCGGCATATTGCGCGACGTGTTCACCATGGGCGCGCGGCCGGTGGCGAACATGAACGCGCTGCGCTTCGGCCGGCCCGATCATCCCAAGATGCGCCACCTCATCAGCGGCGTGGTGCGCGGCATCGGCGGCTATGGCAATTGCGTGGGCGTGCCGACGGTGGGCGGCGAGACCAATTTCCACGCCGCCTATGACGGCAATATCCTCGTCAACGCGATGACCGTGGGCGTGGCCGAGCAGGACAGGATCTTCTATTCGGCGGCGAGCGGCATCGGCAATCCGATCGTCTATGTCGGCTCCAAGACCGGCCGCGACGGCATCCACGGCGCGACCATGGCGTCGGCCGATTTCGGCGAGGACAGCGAGGAGAAGCGCCCGACCGTGCAGGTGGGCGACCCCTTCACCGAGAAGCTGCTGATCGAGGCCTGCCTGGAACTGATGGCGTCCGACGCGATCGTCGCTATCCAGGACATGGGCGCGGCGGGGCTGACCAGCTCCTCGGTCGAGATGGCCTCCAAGGGCGGCGTCGGCATCCGGCTGGACATGGACATGGTGCCGCAGCGCGAAACCGGCATGACCGCCTATGAGATGATGCTCTCGGAGAGCCAGGAGCGCATGCTCATGGTGCTCAAGCCGGGGCGCGAGGCGTTCGCGGAAGCCATCTTCCACAAATGGGAGCTGGATTTCGCGGTGATCGGCGAAGTGACCGATACCGGCCGCATGGTCCTCGTCCACCATGGCGAGACGGTGTGCGACATTCCGCTCGCGCCGCTGGCCGACGATGCGCCGCTCTACGACCGGCCGCATGTGCCCACGCCGCCCTGCGCGCCGCTCGCTCCCGTGCCGAACACGGCCGATCTGGGCGCGGACCTGCTCAAGCTCGTCGGCTCGCCGGACCTCGCCAGCCGCCGGTGGATCTGGGAGCAATATGACCATATGGTCGGCGCGGACACGGTGCAGCGCCCCGGCGGCGACGCGGCCGTGGTGCGCGTGCATGGCACGAAGAAGGGCCTCGCGATCAGCACCGATTGCACGCCGCGCTACTGCTTCGCCGACCCGGTCGAGGGCGGCAAGCAGGCGATCGCGGAGTGCTGGCGCAACATCACCGCGGTGGGCGCGACACCGCTCGCCACGACGGACTGCATGAACTTCGCCAACCCGCAGCGGCCCGAGATCATGGGGCAGTTCGTGGGGTGCATCGAGGGCATGGCGGCGGCCTGCACCGCGCTCGACTTCCCGATCGTGTCGGGCAATGTCAGCCTCTACAATGAGTCGAAGGCGACGGGCGGCGGCAGCGCCATCCTGCCCACGCCCGCCATCGGCGGTGTCGGCCTGCTGCCGGATGTGGAGCGGATGTGCACCATCGCCTTCAAGGAGACGGGCGACATCATCCTGCTCGTCGGTGAGCGCAAGGGCGATCTCGGCCAGTCGCTGTGGCTGCGCGAATGCAAGGGGCTGGACGGCCGCGATGCCGGCCCGCCGCCGCGCGTGGACCTTGCCGCCGAGCGCAAGACCGGCGATTTCGTGCGTGAGAGCATCCGCAGCCAGGCGATCACCGCCTGCCATGACGTGTCGGACGGCGGCGTCGCCGTCGCCGTCGCCGAGATGGCGCTGGCGAGCGGCATCGGCGCGATGCTCGACCAGCCGCTGGTCGGCAATGCGGCGCAAAGCTATTTTGCAGAGGATCAGGGCCTCTATGTGGTGACGGTGCGCGATGCCGCGCTGGTCGATTTCCTCGCGGGCGCGGAAGCGCATGGCGTGGCGGTCAGCCGGCTCGGGCGGACGATCGCCAACCGGCTCATCATCGAACTGCCCGAGAGCGATCATGCGATCCCGCTCGCGGACCTGCGCGCGGCGCATGAGGCGTTCTTCCCGGCACTGATGGACGGCTGACGGCAGGGGCGGGGAACCTCCGCCCTTCATGCGGCTATCCGCCGGCCGTCCCTCCCGACCGGACCGGAGCGCCGGCTCCGGTCTACGCCGTGGCTACCAGCTCCCGAAACCGGGCGCCGTGCCGACGGCATCGGCCGGCCAGCGCACCGGGCGGCGCCAGCCGTAGCGGCGGCGTTTGCGCAGGTGGAGGGTGGGCCAGTCGCCATTGTCGATGCGGCCGGCCAGGCGCATGCCCTGGGCGCGATAGGCGGCCAATACGCGATCGGCCTGGCTTTCCAGCAGGCCGGCGAGCACGAGCGAGCCGCCGTCCGCCACCTGCGCGGCGAGGCTGGGCGCCAGCTCGATCAGCGGGCCGGCGAGGATGTTGGCGAGGATCAGGTCATAGGGCGCCAGGGCCACGATCAGCGCATGCTCCACGCCGGGCGCGGCGACGAGCTGCACTTGCCCCGCGCCGCCGCCCAGCGGCACCTGATTGAGCGCGGCATTCTCCGCCGAGACCTCGATGGAGACCGGATCGATGTCCGATGCGAGGATATGGGCGTGCGGCCAGAGCGCGCCGGCGGCGAAGGCGAGCAGGCCCGTGCCGGTGCCAATGTCCGCGATGTTGCCGAAGCGATGTCCGGTCTCGTGCAGGCGCGCCAGTGCCTCCAGGCAGCCGCGCGTCGTCTCGTGCTGGCCGGTGCCGAAGGCGCGGCTCGCCGGCATGATGAAATTGACGCAACCCGCGCGCGGCGCGTCCGCCGGGTCGTGGCGGACATGGAAGGGCCCGGCGGTGATCGGCGCCATGCCTGCCTGGCTGCGCGTCACCCAGTCCTCGTCCGGCACCGGCGCCAGCACCATCGCGGTGCGCGCGGCGGCGGGCAGCCGGGCGAGAATCGTGTCGATCGTGGCGGCATCAGGTTCCTGCTCGAAGATGATGTCGAGCTGCCAGTCGTCGGGGCGGGATTCGTCCGGCTCGCTGGACATGATCGCCGGCGGGCTCGGCCAGTCGGCGAACAGCGCCTCGGCATCGTCCTGCAGGCGCTCGCCGTCCGCACGGGAGCAGGGCAGCGTCATCTGCCATGCCGGGCCGGCAGGCTGCGCCGGGGTGGAGGGAGCGGGCTTTCTGGAAGGGGGTCTGGACATGCCCATCCTCTAGCCCATCGCACGCGGAATGGGAGAGCGTAATCGCGCGGCCGGACGACCGGTGCCCGCCGCGCGCCGGCCCGCCGCTCAGCCCTGTGCGGACCGCCACTCGGAAGGCAGCGCCTGGACCATCTCGATCGACCGCGCGCGCAGGCCGCCAAGCTGGTTGCGCACCTCGCGGAAGCCGCTCTCCAGCTCGTCGATCTCGGAGGCGATGATCTCGGTATCCTGCCGGATCGCCGAGATGTTGGACGACATCGAGTCGGCGGCCAGCGCGGTCTCGTCCACGGCGGCGGTAATCATGGTGACGGTCTGCGACTGGGCGTCCATGGCGGTGCGGATGCGGCTGCTCATGTCCTGCACGTCCTGCACTGTCTCGCGGATGCGCTCATTGGTCTCGACCGACTGGCGCGTGGCGTTCTGGATGGCGGCGATCTTCTGGGCGATGTCGTCGGTCGCGCGGGCGGTCTGGCTGGCGAGCGACTTCACTTCCTGCGCCACGACCGCGAAGCCGCGCCCGGCGTCGCCGGCGCGTGCCGCCTCGATGGTGGCGTTGAGCGCGAGCAGGTTGGTCTGGCCCGCAATGTCGCGGATGAGGCCGAGGATCGACTCGATGGACTGGGCATGGCCCGAGAGCGTGGCCGACATGGTGACCGCCTCGCCCGCCTGATGCGAGGCGCGGGCCGCGACATCGGCGGCCTGGTCGACTTCGCTGCGCGCTTCCTCGATCGCGCGGATCAGGCCGGAGCTGGTGTGCGCCGCCTCGCGCATGGCGATGGCGGACTGTTCCGCCGCCGCCGCGACCTCGGACGCCTTGTCGAGCATGCCGCGCGTGGCGCTGGACGCCTCGCGCGCCTGATCGCGCAGATGATCGCCAAGCGTGGCGGCGCCGTCGATGCTCGTATTGAGCAGTTCGGCGAATTCGATGCGCTGCTGGTCCCGCTCGATCCGGTCCTGCGCGCGGATCGACTCGGCATAGGTCGCGCAGCCCAGCTCGACCTGGATCAGCGAGATGGTCCGCATCGCCGTCATCAGGTCGGCACGTTCGGCCGCATCGGGAACGAGCGCGACGAGGATGTCGCGGACCCTGTTGACCATGGCGTTGACCATGAAAATATGCGTGCGAATGGAAAGGCCCCGTTCCATCGCGCGGGTCAGAAAGGCGCGCGCGGTCCGCGCCCAGCCCTCGCCGGCCAGATTGCCGAGCAGCTCGCGGTGAAAGGCGCGGGCGTTGACGTGGATATTGTCCAGCTCGTCCGGGCCGTGCGGCTTGAGGCGGGCATGGGCGAGATAGGCCTCGAATGCCGCATCGCCCAGTTCGTCGATGCGGTTGCCCAGGCTGTCCCTGATCCGCACCGCGAGCGGCACCAGCGTGCCTTCGGGGTCATAGTCGCGCAGCCGCTCCGCCATGGTGAGCTTGTTGATCATGACTCGCTCGGATCCTCCGCAGGGCGCCTTGCCCGTCTTTCGATGCCGGATGGCTTAGCGTGCGTTCGTTAATCACGCGTTATTCCTGCTTGCCGCACGGGTCGCACGCATCGCCGCGTGCGCGAGCGTTTGCAGTGCCCAAGCTTTGCGCTAAAGGGGCCCCATTCAATTTCACCAACAGGATGGCTCGCCATGGCGAAAACCGGCCAAAGGCCACTCTCACCGCATCTCTCCATCTGGCGATGGAGCCCGCAAATGCTGGTCTCCATCCTGCATCGCGTCACGGGCGACGGCATGGCGATCTTCGGCGGGCTCGGGCTGGTCTGGTGGCTGTACGCGCTTGCCGGCGGCCCGGCCGACTATGCCTGCTTCCTTCATTATGCCTGGCAGGCCGATGCCGGCGACCTGCCCGGCCTGATCGCCAACGTCTTCTGCCGCATCGTGATGATCGGCCTGACCTGGGCCTTCTTCCAGCATCTCTTCTCGGGCCTGCGCCATTTCGTGCTCGACATCGGCGCCGGCTATGAACTGCGGACCAATCGGCTCTGGTCGATCGCCATCGTCGCGGCGTCGATCATCGCGACCGCCGCGCTGTGGGTCTGGCTTCTCGTTGGAAAGGGCCTCTGATGGGCAATGGCACCAAGACCGGCCAGGTTCGTGGCCTGGGTTCCGCGCATGGCGGCACGCATCACTGGATGATGCAGCGCTACACCGCAGTGGGCAACGCGCTGCTGGTCACGTGGCTGCTCATCAGCATCGTCGCGCTGCCGAGCTATGATTATGCGACCGTGACCGGCTGGATCGCCCAGCCGATCGTCGCGGTGCCGCTGATCCTGATGCTGGTCAGCGTCTTCCAGCACATCCGCCTCGGCCTGCAGGTGCTGGTCGAGGATTATGTGCATGATGAGGGGCTCAAGTTCGCGTCGCTCATCCTCGTCAACTTCTATGCGATCGGCACGGCCGCCTTCGGCATCTTCTCGGTCGCACGCATCGCATTCGCTGGGAGCGCCCTCTGATGAGCGAGGCCTACAAGATCGTCGATCATACCTATGATGCCATCGTCGTCGGCGCCGGCGGCTCCGGCCTGCGCGCCACGATGGGCATCGCCGAGAGCGGCCTCAAGACCGCCTGCATCACCAAGCTGTTCCCCACGCGCAGCCATACCGTCGCCGCGCAGGGCGGCATCGCCGCCTCGCTCGGCAACATGGGCCCGGACCATTGGACCTGGCACATGTACGATACCGTCAAGGGCTCCGACTGGCTCGGCGACCAGGACGCGATCGAATATATGGTGCGCGAGGCGCCCGCCGCCGTCTACGAGCTGGAACATGCCGGCGTGCCGTTCAGCCGCACCGAGGAAGGCAAGATCTACCAGCGCCCGTTCGGCGGCATGATGCAGAATATGGGCGCCGGCCCGCCGGCCCAGCGCACCTGCGCCGCCGCCGACCGCACCGGCCATGCCATGCTGCACGCGCTCTACCAGCAGAGCCTGCGCTACGACGCGGACTTCTTCATCGAATATTTCGCGCTCGACCTCATCATGGAGGACGGCCCCAACGGACCCGAATGCCGGGGCGTGATGGCGCTCTGCATGGAGGATGGCTCCATCCATCGCTTCCGCGCGCAGGCCGTGGTGCTGGCGACGGGCGGCTATGGCCGCTGCTATTTCTCCGCGACCAGCGCGCACAGCTGCACCGGCGACGGCGGCGGCATGGTGCTGCGCGCCGGCCTGCCGCTGCAGGACATGGAGTTCGTGCAGTTCCACCCGACCGGCATCTATGGCGCGGGCGTGCTCATCACCGAGGGCGCGCGCGGCGAGGGCGGCTACCTCACCAACTCGGAAGGCGAGCGCTTCATGGAGCGCTATGCGCCCTCCGCCAAGGATCTCGCCAGCCGCGACGTCGTCTCGCGCTCCATGGCGATGGAGATCCGCGAGGGCCGGGGCGTCGGCAAGAACAAGGATCATATCTATCTGCACCTGGATCATATCGATCCCAAGGTGCTGCACGAGCGGCTGCCCGGCATCACCGAGACCGGCAAGATCTTCGCCGGCGTCGACCTGACGCGCCAGCCGCTGCCGGTGGTGCCGACCGTCCATTATAATATGGGCGGCATCCCGACCAATTATCATGGTGAGGTCGTGACCCTGAGGGACGGCAATCCGGATGCGGTCGTGCCCGGCCTGTTCGCGGTGGGCGAGGCGGCCTGCGTCTCGGTCCATGGCGCCAATCGCCTGGGCTCCAACAGCCTCATCGATCTTGTGGTCTTCGGCCGGGCGACCGGCAAGCGCATCGCCGAGATCGTGAAGCCGGGCGGCACGCAGAAGCCGCTGCCGCAGGATGCCGGCGATCTCGCGCTCGCCCGTGTCGATCATTTCCGCAATGCGAAGGGCGGCACGTCCACCGCGCATATCCGGCTCGACATGCAGCATACCATGCAGCGTCACGCGGCGGTGTTCCGCACCGACGAGCTGATGGCGGAAGGCATCGAGAAGCTCGACAAGATCTATGCCGGCATGAGCGACATCGGCATCACCGATCGCTCGATGATCTGGAACACCGATCTGGTCGAGACGATGGAGCTGGACAATCTTATCGGCCAGGCGCTGTGCACCATCCGCGGCGCGCGCAACCGCACGGAGAGCCGCGGCGCGCACATGCACGAGGATCATCCCGATCGCGACGACGTGAACTGGATGAAGCATACCATCAGCTGGTTCGACGGCTGGGGCGGCGACAAGGGCGAGGTGACGCTCGATTCGCGCCCGGTGCATGATTACACGCTGACCGACGACGCCACCTATATCGAGCCCAAGAAGCGCGTTTACTGAGCCGGATGGGCCGGGGCAGCGACGAGGCCTGGCGCCGCTGGGGCGAGACCGAGCCCTATTATGGCGTGCTCGCGGCAGATCGCTTCCGCCTGTCCGCCATCGCGGCGCATCGCGATGAGTTCTGGGACAGCGGCGAGACGCAGGTCGAGGAGCGGCTGGCGACGGCGGAGCGGCATTTCGGCGGCTTCGCGCGGGGGCGGGCGCTCGATTTCGGCTGCGGCGTCGGCCGGCTCACTCTGCCCATGGCCCGCCGGTTCGGGGAGGCCGTGGGACTGGACATCGCGCCCGCCATGCTTGCCGAGGCGCAGCGCAATGCGGATGCGGCCGGCCTCGCCAATGTGCGCTGGCTGCTCTCCGACGACGGGCTGGGCGCCGCCGATGGCCGCTTCGATCTTGTGATGAGTTGCATCGTTCTCCAGCATATTCCCGTGCGCCGGGGGCTGGGCATCGTGCGGCACCTGCTCGACCGGGTGGCGCCGGCGGGCGTGGCGGCGCTGCATGTCTGCATCGGCCGGGGCGACAGCCCGGCACAGGCGCTGCGCTATGCCGCCCAGCGCCATGTGCCCGGCGTGCATCGCTACCTCAATCGCCGGGCCGGCCGCCCGGCGGACGAGCCGCTGATGGAGATGAACGCCTATCCGCTGGACGCCATCCTCGCGCAGGCGCAACGGCTCGGCTTCGGGCCGAGCCTCGTCCAGCCGGTCGCCCATGGCCGCTTCCTGACGGCGCAACTCCTGATGCGGCGGGAGCGGATGCCGGCGGAATAGAGGATTGCCCATGGGAGCCGGCGCGGGCCTCATCCCGCCTTTTCACGAAGATGGTGGCGCTTTCATTCCACGCCGGACGCGCCGGAGCGCCGGTCCTTTCGCACCGAGGCGGGCCGGGCTCCGTAGCCTGACCCGTCGGTGCATCATGGATTTCCGAAAATATCCCGCAGGGCGACTTCAGGGCCTCGTGACCTTTCCGGTCGCCCTCGCGGCCCGGACCGTCAGTCGGCCCGGCTCGTCTTACCCGCCCGTTTGCGCGAGTGCCTGCTTGATCCGAAGCTTCTGCTTCTTGAGTGTCGCGACGAGAAGTGAATCGGGCACGGGTCGTGCCGCTTCGTTGCGGATGCGGGCATCCAGCCCTGCATGTTTGGCTTGAAGTGCGGAAATATGGGTTGCTTCCATCATGTCCTCCTTGGCCATTGCCCAATATGGGCAGTCAAGTAGAGCATCTTTGCCGGAGCTTGTCTCGGTCGATCTGGCCATATGCGACGGAGCGACCCGGCGATGGCGATGGCGCGAGGGCGCGTTAAACAGAATATCGGCGGGCCATACGCTTCTTTCTCCCTTCGCGCAGGAAATGCGTTAACCATGAAATTATATGTCGGCGGTTCCGCCATTGCGGGGGTCGAGGCGCGATGCGATGATGGCGGCGCTCTGGTCGGGAATCATGGGGAGGGTGCGAGTCGGTGTTGTCGGTCGAGGAAATCGAGCAGAGGCTTGAGGTCCTCCGCGTCGAACATCGCGATCTGGATTGCGCCATCGTCGCGCTCGGCCAACTCGCCCAGGCCGATCAGGTCCAGCTCGCGCGCATGAAAAAGCGCAAATTGCGCCTGCGTGACGAGATCATGATGCTGGAAAACAGCCTCATCCCGGACATCATTGCCTGACATTTTGCGTCCGCGCTGGCCGGATGCTCCGTTATGATACAAATAATCACGCGATAGCAGGGGCTTGCGCGATTTCGAGGTTAATGTGCCTGACGCGCGTCGCGCTCTATGGCAGCACATGATCCATGGGCGACTCAACCAACCTGCTCCATCAGTTCGACCGTCGCCTGATCGACGGTCTCTACGTCGAGGCCATGGTGCTCGCCGACGAGGCGCGATCCTTCTTCGATCATCGCGCCGAGGAGGAGCGGGCGCTGCTCGGGCAGCTCGAACGGGTGGAATTCGCCTGCGAATCCCTCAAGGTGACGACGCGGCTCATGCATGTCATCGCATGGCTGCTCACCCAGCGCGCGATCCTCAACGGCGAGCTGGAAGAGCTGGCGCGCATGGAGGAACGCTTCCGACTCGGCGAGGCCGCCACGACCGACAAGGCCATTGCCGGACGCTTCTCGACGGACATGCAGGCGCTGATCGGCGCGAGCGAGGACCTCTATGACCGCGTCCTGCGGCTGGAACAGCAACTGGTCGGCCGCGTGCGCGGAGAGCCCAGCCTCGCGCTCAGCCCGGCCCGCGATCTGCTCACGCGCCTGGAGCGCGCATTCTAGATCCGTCGCGGCGCCGGCCGCTCGATCATGCGCCACATGGCCCCGCTGCCATGATCCCCTGCCTCAATCGGGCCGGCCTCCATGGCGCGGACGAACGGCCGGGCGCTGAAAAGCGGCGAATATGGCGAATGTCGCTTGCAGTCGCCCGGTGAACACCTAGACAGTCAGCATGCTTCGTGGGTCGACCGATCCCTGGTTCCGGATGGCCGGCCGAGTGTTCGTCACGCCGCTGTTGCTGCTTGCGTCGCCGGCGCTTGCGCAGGACGGCGCACAGGGGCCCGCTGCGCCCACGCTGCCGCCGACCCGGGCGCCCGATCCGGCCGATCCTCTGGCGCTGGACGACATGGCGGATATCGGCGTGGACTGGCCCGATATGGAGGCCCCGAGCGCGCCTCTGCTCGATGAGCCGGATGCCGCGCAGGCGCTCCCCGACACACTCCCGCCATTGCTCGACACCAGCCTGTCCGATGGCGCCGACGCGGCGGACCAGGCCGAGAATGATGCGCTCGCCGCGATCGATCCGGGCGCTGCGCTGCGCTACCGGGTCTCGATCGAGGGGCTTGGCGAGGCGGCGGACGCCACGCTGCAGAACCGGTTCGAGACGCTCTCCGTGCTCAAGGAAGGGGAGGGCGATCGCGCCAACCTCGCCCAGATCCGGCGGCGCGGGCAGAGCGATACGGATCTGCTGACCGAACTCATGCGCGCGCGCGGCTTCTACGATGCGCGGACCCGGTTCAACCTGCGCCCGCTGAGCGGCGGCGGCGACCCCGCCATCGGTGCGGTGCTCGGCGCCAATCCGGGTACGCGCTACATGCTGGAGGCGGTCAATGTGCTCGGCCTGACCGAGACCAGCCCGCTGGGGCTGGCGCTGCCGGACCTGTTCGCGGTGAAGGTCGGCGATCCGGCCGATACCGATGCCATCCTGACGGCGACGGAGACGCTGCGCATCGGCCTGGGCGAGAATGGCTATCCCTTCGCCGACGTGGGCGATCCGGTGCTCACGGTGGATCACCAGCAGCGCGAGGCCATTCTCAACCTCTCGGTGACGACCGGCGGGTTCCGTCGCTTCGGCGAGATCAGGGTCAATGACGGCGCGCCTTTCGATGCCCGCCATGTGGCGATCATCGCGCGCTTCTGGCCGGGCGAGCCCTATAACCAGAGCGACATCACCGATCTCAACCGCGCGCTCGTCGCCACCGGGCTGGTCTCGCAGGTCTCGATCGCCCCGGAGGAAGGCAAGGACGCGCAGACGGTGGACCTCGCCATCAGCATGATGCCGGCGCCGCCGCGCACCATCGCGGGCGAGATCGGCTATGGCACGGGCGAGGGCGCGCGGATCGAGGCGAGCTGGCAGCATCGCAACTTCTTCCCCCCCGAGGGCGCCGTCACCTTCCGCGGCGTGCTCGGCACGCAGGAGCAGAGCGTGAGCGCGGTGCTCCGCCGAAACAATTTCGGCAAGCGCGACCGGGTGCTCAATGCGGAGGTTGTCGCCGCGAACGTCAACCAGCCGGCCTATCGCGCCCTCACCGCCGGCGTCGCGGCGAGCATCGAGCGCCAGACCAACCTCATCTTCCAGAAGGACTGGACCTGGTCGCTGGGCACGGAACTGCGGATCAGCGACGAGCGCGACCTCTACGGCAAGTCGCTCATCCCGCGCCACCGCACCTATGTGATCGCCGCGCTGCCGACCAGCATCACCTATGACGGCAGCGACGATCTGCTCGATCCGCGCAAGGGCTATCGCCTCGGCGCGCGCGTCTCGCCGGAGCTGTCGCTGCAGGAAGGCGCGTTCGGCTATGTCCGCGCGCAGGTCGATGGCAGCGCCTATCTGCCGTTCAACGATCGGTTCACGCTCGCCGGGCGCGTGCGCCTGGGCACGATCGTGGGCGCCAGCGCGGACCGGATCGCGCCGACCCGCCGTTTCTATGCCGGCGGCGGCGCATCGGTGCGCGGCTTCGGCTATCAGGCGATCGGCCCGCGCGACCTCAACAATGATCCCGAGGGCGGCCGCAGCCTGGGCGAAATGTCGATCGAGGCGCGCATTCGCTTCGGCAGCCTCAACCAGTTCGGCGTCGTGCCGTTCATCGATGCCGGCACCATCTCCTCCGATGCGCTGCCCACGATCAGCGAGGTGCGCGTGGGCGCGGGCATCGGCCTGCGCTATTACAGCAATTTCGGGCCGATCCGCATCGATGTCGGCACGCCGATCAACCCGCAGCCGGGCGATCCGCGCATCGGCGTCTATGTGTCGCTGGGGCAGGCCTTCTGATGGCGGACGAGCCCGACATGCCGCTCGCCGGGGACGCGCCCGCCGCGCCGCGGCGTCGCCGCCGGCCGTGGTTCGGCATCGTCGTTCTGGCCGTGCTGGCGCTGTTGCTGGTCGGGATATGGGGCGGCGTGCGCTGGCTGGATACCCCGGCCGGGCATCGCTTCGTCATGCGGCAGATCGAGAACTGGCGCCCGGCATCCGGCCTGCGCATCAGCGTGGGATCGATCGAAGGCCGCCTCTTCACCGCCATGACCCTGCGCGACGTGCGGTTCGCCGATCCGCAGGGCCAGTTTGCCCGCATCGAGCAGGCGGAGCTCAAATGGTATCCGCTCGGTTGGTTCTCGAACCGGCTGGATGTGGACCGGCTGCATGTCCACGCTGCCGAACTCGCGCGCCTGCCCAGGCTCAACCCAAGCGAGCGGGCCGGCTCCATCCTGCCCGGCTTCGACATCCGCCTGGCGGACCTGCGCATCGACCGGCTCGCGCTCGGCGCCGCCGTCGCCGGCAAGCCGCATGTGTTGCGCGCCAATGGCAAGGCCGATATCCGGTCCGGCCGCGCCGTCATCAATCTCCAGGCGGCCGCACTGGATGGCGGCGATGCGCTGAAGCTGGCGCTGGACAGCCGGCCGGACGACGCGGTGTTCGACATCGAGGCCACCGCCTATGCGCCGCAGGGCGGGCTGATCGCCGGCCTGACCGGGGCCGAGCAGTCCATGGCGCTGGCCATTCGCGGCGATGGCGACCGGCGCGACTGGAAGGGCCGGCTGGTCGCGCTCTCGGGTCGCGCGACGGTCGCCAATCTGGCGCTGCGCGCGCAGGACGGGCGCTACACGGCGCAAGGGCCGCTGGCGCTGGTCGGCCCGCTCGCGGCGCTGGGGACGGGCAATGCCATGGTCTCCGCCGACCTCGCGCTGGAGGATCGCATCCTGAACGGCACGCTCGCGCTCGGGCTCGCGGCGGGGCGGATCGAGGCCAATGGCGGGATCGATCTGGGCCGCAACCGCTTCGACAATCTGCGGCTGCAGGCGCGGGTCGATCAGCCGGGGCGGCTTGTCGCCGGCCTGCAGGGCCAGCCCATCGCGCTGAGCGCGCGCCTCTCCGGCCCGTTCAACGACATCGACCTGGGCTATCTGCTGACCGCGCCGGATGTGCGGCAGGGGAAAATGCGCCTCGCCGATCTGCGCGCCACCGGGGAAGCCCGGCTGACCGGCCCCAGCGGCACCATTCCCTTCCGGCTGACGGCGCGCGCCCTGGCGTTGGGCGCGGCGCCCATCGACGAGCGGCTGCGCAATCTGGTGGCCGAGGGACGCATCCAGCGCGACGGGGATCGGCTGAGCCTCGCGCCCACCGCGGTGCGGGCGAACGGCTTTGCCGGCCAGCTCGATGGACAGGGCACGCTGGGCGGCGCCTTTGCCGCGAACCTGAAGGGCGGCTTCAACGGGCTCGAACTGCCTGGCTTCGGCCGGCTGGACGTGGCCGCGCTACTCCGGCTGGCGCGTCCGGCCGATGGCGCGGTGGCGCTCGGCGGCACGGCACGCGCGACCATGCGGCGGCTCGACAATGATTTCCTGCGCGGTCTGGCCGAAGGACTGCCCGTCGTCACCAGCGATGTCGCGCTGGCGGCGGGCGGACGCATCGACTTGCGCAACCTGCGGCTGGTCGCGCCGGGGCTGACGCTGACGGGCAATGGCTATCGCGCGCGCGACGAGAGCGTCCATCTGGAGGGCGACGGCCACCATCGCGCCTATGGGCCGCTGCATGTGACGCTGGATGGCGACATCGCGCGGCCCAGGGTCGATCTGGTGCTCGCCAGCCCGCTGCCCGCGCTGCGCCTCGCGGACGTCCATGCCCTGCTGGTGCCGGATGCGCAGGGCTTTGCCGTCACGGTCGCGGGCGGATCGATGCTCGGGCCGTTCCAGGCCACGGGCGCGATCCTGCTGCCGCCGCAGGGCGAGGCGACGATCACGCTCGCCAATCTGGGGGTGAGCGATGTTGTCGTGAAAGGCGATCTGGTGCCGGCGCAGGGCGGCCTGCAGGGCACGCTCGCGCTCTCCGGCCCGGCGCAGGGGCGCATTGCCCTCTCCATGGTGGAGGGCATCCAGCAGCTTGGCATCGACGTCAATCTGGGGGGCGCCCGCTTTGCCGGCTCGCCCGCCATATCGGTCAATCGCGGCACGCTGCGCGGCAATATCCTGCTGCGGCCGGGCGCGATCAGCATCAAGGGCGATGCGCAGGGGCGGGGCGTGCGGATCGGCACGCTCGCCATCGGCCGCTTCGCCGCCGCGCTCGACCTCACCAACGGCGCGGGCACGGCGACCCTCTCCGCGACGGCGCGCAACGGCCAGCTGTTCGACCTGCAATCGCGCGCGACGATCGCGCCCGAGCGCATCCTGGTGGACCTGAACGGCTCGATCAACCGGCGCACCATCCGGCTCGACCGCACCGCGAGCCTGACCAGCGAGGCGGATGGCTGGCGCCTCGCGCCCGCAACGCTGCGCATGCAGGGCGGCGCGCTGCGGCTGGGCGGCCTGTTCGGCGGCAGCGCGACGCATCTCGACGTGCAGGCGCAGGCGGTGCCGCTGGCCCTGCTCGACCTGATCGACAGCGAACTCGGCCTTGGCGGCACGGCGGACGGCTCGCTCAGCTATGACCAGCCGCGCGGCGGCATCCCGAGCGGCCGGATGAACCTGCGCATCCGGGGCCTCACCCGCTCCGGCCTCGCGCTCAGCTCCGCGCCGATCGATATCGGCCTCAACACCGTGCTGAATGGCGAGCGGCTCGCCGCGCGCGGTGTCGTGGCGCGGGGCGGCGCGGTGGTCGGGCGCTTGCAGGGCGTGGTCACGCCGCTCACCGGCAGCTCGCTCGCGGACCGGCTGTTCCACTCGCCGCTGCGCGCGCAGTTGCGCTATTCCGGGGAAGCCGACACGCTCTGGCGCCTCACCAATGTCGAGATCGTCTCGCTCGGCGGGCAGATGCAACTCGCCGCCGACGCGCGCGGCACGCTGGCCGATCCGCAGATTTCAGGTACGCTGACCACGCGCAACGCCACGGTGCTGAGCCCGGTCACCGGCATGACGCTGACCGGCGTCTCGACGAGCGGCACGTTCAGCGGCGCGCGGCTGACGCTGGGCGACCTGACCGGCCGCACCGCCGGCAATGGCCGGGTGAGCGGCACCGCGACCTTCGATCTCTCGGCCGAGCGCGGCGTCGCCATGGACGTCCAGCTCCAGGCCGAGCGCGCCGTGCTGCTCGATCGCGACGATGTCGGCGCCACCGTCACCGGGCCGCTGCGGCTGCGCTCGTCGGGCAGCGGCGGCGTGATTTCCGGCGATCTGGATGTGGTGGCGAGCCGCTTCATGCTGGGCAAGGCATCGTCCGTTGCCGAGATCCCGCAGCTCCGGCTGGTCGAGCTCAACCGCTCGGGCGAGGAGGTCGAGACCGTCCGCACCCAGGCGCCCTGGCGGCTCGACGTGCGCGCCCGCGCCGCGCGGGCCCTGATGGTCGAGGGGCTCGGCATGCAGAGCGAATGGTCGGCGGACCTGACGATCGGCGGCACGGTGACGGCGCCGGCCTTCCGCGGCACCGCCACGCTGATCGACGGCACCTATGATTTCGCCGGCAAGCGGTTCGATCTGCGGGAAGGCCGGCTGACCTTCAACGGCTCCACCCCGGTCAATCCCGCGCTCGACATCCGCGCGGTGGCCGATGTGCAGGACCTCAGCGCGACGATCAACGTGACCGGCACCAGCCAGCGGCCGGAAATCACCTTCTCCAGCATCCCGGCCATGACGCAGGACGAGCTGCTCTCCCGGCTGCTGTTCGGCACGTCGATCAGCAATCTTTCCGCGCCCGAGGCGATCCAGCTCGCATCGGCCGTCGCGGCTTTCCAGGGCGAGGGCGGCGGGCTCGACCCGATCAACGCCGTGCGCAAGGCGACGGGGCTTTCCCGGCTGCGCGTGCTCCCGGCGGATTCGACCACCGGCGCGGGCACCTCGATCGCGGCGGGCAAGAATATCGGGCGCGACCTCTATGTGGAGCTGATCACCGACGGGCAGGGCTATAGCGCGACCCGCATCGAATATCAGATCACCCGCTGGCTGGCGCTGCTCTCCAGCGTCTCGACGATCGGCCGGCAAAGCGTGAGCGCGCGCATCTCGCGGGATTATTGAGCGGCGCCAACCGCGCCTGCGTTCCGACAGCCGCGCCGGTCGCCACGGGCCTGCTCAAAGCGATTTTAAGCGTAACCGGCTGAAATCGCGCCATTCATCCGCTATCATGCAAGCTCGTAGCCTTCTCGCGTCCACCTGCCCCTTGACCAACGATCCGCGCATAGTCATTGACAAGATATTGCGAATCAATATCTGCCGTCGCCGCGGAAACGCCATCCAGCGTCGCGGCAAGCAGCACCGCCCGATCGAGTGGAGCCAGCCGGCTTCCCTCCTCGACCAGCGCGAGCGCGACATGTTCGTCAAGGGCAAGCATGATTGGACCTAGACGATCGCAGGTTCGGTCGGCTCAGGCACGTCGACGTCGCGCTCGAAGCCCTCATGCTGCAGCACGAGCGACTGGATGGCGACGGCATTGGCGTTCGCGTCCAGTTCGGGCAGGGCGCTGAACTCGGAGACCCAGGCCCGGTAGACCTTGTAGACCAGCGCGACCTGGCCCGCCTCGTTGTGAAGCTCCAGCAGCAGGTCCTTGCGGAAGCCTTTGAGCGCGATCTGCGCGCCCGTCGGGTTGTTGATCCGCCAGACGAGCGAGGCCCATGCCTCGAATTCGGTGTCGTGCGTGACGCCGCGCTCCAGCGTCAGCGGCTCGAACTTGGTGTTGCCTGGCGATTTGCGCATGGCGGTGGGGTCGCCCCCGTCGCGATGCTCGACCACCTCCGTCGTGCGCTTGAGCGCGCTGACTTTCGAGACGCCGGCGACATATTTCCCGTCCCATTTGAGTCGGAAGCGGAAGTTCTTGTAAGGGTCGAAGCGCTGCGCGTTGACGATGAAACCTGCCATGGCCGGTCCCCCTTCTGTCCTTTAGTTGGCGAGCCGGCCGGCGAGCTGGGTCAGCCGGACGACCACGAATTCGGCCGGCTTGAGCGGGGCAAAGCCGACCAGGATGTTGACGATGCCGGAATGCACGTCCTGTTGGGATGTCGTCTCAGCGTCGCACTTGACGAGATAGGCATCGCGTGGCGTGCCGCCCTGGAAGGCGCCCTGCACGAACAGCGACTGCATGAAGGCACCGACATTCAGGCGGATCTGCGCCCACAGGCTCTCGTCATTGGGTTCGAACACGACCCAGCCGAGCGCGTCGCGCAGGGTCTGCTCGATCATGAGGGCGGTGCGGCGAACGGGCACATATTTCCACTCGCTGGCGAGGATATCCGCCCCGGCCAGCGTGCGCGCGCCCCACTGCACCGTCCCTGCGCCGGGCTTGACACGCAGGCAATTGATGCCGGCCTTGTTAAGCCCCGACTGCTGCCGATCCGTCATGCCGACGGTGGGCACTGCGCCGCTGATCGAGGCTTCGAGGCCGGCCGGCGCTTTCCATACGCCGCGCTGGCCGTCGATACGGGCCATGAGCCCCGCGATCGCGCCGCTTGACTGCATCTGACGCCGACCGCCCAGCGGATCGGCCTTGTCGAGCTGCGGGAAGCAGATGGCGGCGCTGCGTGCGAGGTCCGCGCCCAGCCGGCCGGCAATGTCCCAGTTGCCGATGAGATCGACCCGGTCATTGGCGATGGGGTGGTCGACAAGCAGAAAGGCCAGCGCCGACCGGCAATAGTTGCCCGCCGCGCTATAAGTGTCGAAGCCACCGTCGAGCATCAGCGGCGCTTCTGGAATGGCCATGATGTTGAACAGGTTCGGGACGATCTGATCATAGCTTCCCACGCCCTGGGAAGCATCGAACACGCCGCTGAAGACCGCGGCCGCATTGCCCGGCCAAGCTGGCTCGCCAGGAAGCGTGCCGTCGGTGCCGCCGCCGAGCGCCGAGAGGTCGACGAGGGCGAGGCGGTCCACGGGAACGCCGGCATTGGACTCTCGCGGTGCCGATCCGCCGACATTGGAAAGGGCGATTAGCCGCGATACCGGGTTGACGATGCTCTCCGCAAACTGCGCGTCGCCCGGGATGATGCTGAGCCCTCGATAGGTCTCCGTGGCGACGATGTCCGTGCCGCGATATTCGTTGACCACCAGATCGAAGCCGCCGGGCACCGCGGCGATGCCGATGCGCAGGTCGTTGCCCCAGGCGCCTGGATTGGCGGCGGTGATCGTCAGTGCATTGCCGTTGCCTTGCGCGCGGGCGATCGTCACGCTGGCCGAGCCGGGCTGGCCGGCCGCCGAGGCCGCGACATTGCCGTTGGCGGCGAGGGTTGCCGGAGCACTTCCGCTATTGTTCGTGGGCAGTCGCAACATGTTGCGGTTGAGGACGACGGCGGCGATGCGCCGGCCATTGCCGTCCACGACCGTGGCGACCTGATCGACGACATAGCTGCCGCCCGGCTGGATGGTGAGTCCGGCGACACTGACGGGCCCGCCCTGGAAACCGCTGAAGGCAAGGTCGAAATTCGCGCCATTGGCTGTTGCGGTGACGCGTGTTGCCGGCGTCCAGCCATCCAGACCCTGAAGGGTGAGGGCGGGCTGCGGCACGGAGGTGATCGTGCGCGATGCGCGCACATTGACGGCGCCGTTCGCCAGGGCCGCTGCCGCGGCGGCCGCCGGCGGGAAATTGGTGTCGCGCACCTGGACGAGCGGTGATCCGCCCGCCGCCTGGGTCGCGTTGACGATGCGTTCCACGAACCGGGGCGAAGCCGGATCGGCGCTCAGATTGCCATAGATCGTGGCGGGATTGGCGCCGTCCGCGACGCTCAGATTGAAGCTGCCGTCGGGGTTGGGAAGGACGGCCACGTTGATGGTGTTGCCGCCTGCGCCGGTGGCGCGCGCCTCGACCACCATGGCCTGCTCGATGCTGGTCAGCGTGACCGTGGGCCGCTCGAAGGCAACGCGGCTGATCCAGGCATATGAGCCGCCTTGCTGGAAGAAGTCCTGCAACGTGTAGAGCGCGACGAATCGCCGGTCGAGGTCGCCAAATATGCGCACGACATCGTTCCAGCTCGTGACCTTGACTGGATGACCGACCGGGCCGCGTGGAAAATGTCCGATGAGGGCGAATGTCGACGTCGATGCCGCGATGATCGTGCGAACGCCGGAAGGAACTTCCTGGACGTAAACACCTGGATAGCCATCCAAATACATCCCCAAGCCTCCTCAAAATAATCATATCAAGAAGATACAGAGCGCCGATCGCATTTCCTCTGTCGAATAAGAGGACATACGGTTATCCTGCCCATCTCTGCACATGTTGTGCTTATGGGAATGATTTATGTGGCGGCCCTTTTGGGATATCGATGAAAATCACGACTTGGGTTTGCCGTCAAGGATGCTTTAGCGTTACCTTGGCCCTAAGGGTCGGATGGATACGACGTGCAAGCCAGGCTGGTGCTGAAATGCGACGAAGCGCCGCGCAACGGGCGCTCGAAAAGGCTTGTTCGGCCAGATCGGAGAGCGGTGCTTGGCCCGACATGCGATCCTCGATCCCGGCCGGCAAAGCTCTGCCATCGCTTCTATGATGCGGGCCACCTGCATGATTTCATCTACGAGAAAGGCGGCAAGCCGGTCATTCCGCCCAGCAAAAAAGGAGAGCGCAACGCGGCGCTCTCCTCCAGTTTAGGCCGTATAAACAAGGGGGTTGGTTCAGCCGAGGCCGTAACGGACGGTCTGACGGCGCTTCCGGCGCATGGCCCCGCCCACGGCGCTGAAGCCTGCGATCATCATTGCCCAGGTCGCTGGCTCCGGCACGGCGCCGGGCGGAGGCGATCCGGGCGGATTGGTTTCGGTCGGCGGTGTCGTGATGGGATCGTAATTGTCGTTGAATGTCCAGTTCACGATGTCTTGCGCGCTCCAATCCGCGCCCGTGCTGGCCGTGAAACCGACATAGACCGGACTGGTGCCGAACAGGTTCGCCAGATCGATCGAATAGCTGAGGCCGGCATCGTCGGGCCGCAGGCCGTCCGTGGACCAGCGCACCTCCATCAGATTGGTGGCGCCGTTATAGTCGACGAAGGCAGTGATGTCCTGGCCGCCGTCAAGCTCCAGCGTGGGCGACACGATCGCATAGGCCAGATGGTTCGCGGGATCGCCATTCTGCATGATCGCGATGTGATCGTTCCCGTTGAGGGAGTCGTTGCCACCCAGGCGGGGATCGGTTCCGCCATTGCTGTAGGGATCGAATTCGACTGCGACGCTGGGGGCGATGCCGGCATAGCCCAGGCCGCCGCCAAGGCCGCCGACATTGTTGGACAGGGTCTGGATGACGAACGCGATGCCGTCCGCTCCGATTTCGCCCCATTGAGTCAGGTGATTGGAATTGATGTTGAGGGTGAAGAGAGTGCTGAAACTGTAATCGTTGGTCAGCGCGATGGCCTGCGTGCTGAACACGGAGCCGCCGACATCACCCTGGGCCGGCGTCAGCTGCATCACGGTGCGGCCGGCGATATCGACCGGAGTGGCGATGCCGTTGATCTGGAGTCCCGTCGTATCGGCGAAGCCGGCGTAGGAGAATGTCCCCGCCTGCGCCGATGTCGCCATCATCCCGCCAATGGCGAGCGCCAACAGGCCCGTCCCATATCCCATTGCATCGAACCGCATGTCACTCTCCCACAGCCCAGCCCACGAAGCCCTCTTCGCGGCGTGTCGGAAGCGACTATCGCTGTTCCGCGCCTTATCCAGCAATCCCCGGTTCCGGGGATTGAGGCGGTTAATCACTGGTAAATTTTCACGATTTCCGCTTCCGGCTGTCTTCAATCGGGACGAGGAGAGCCAGCCGGACCCCTTTTCCGGGCGCGCTTTCGATGCGCAGATCGCCGCCCATCTGCGTAGCGCGGCGACTCATGTTGGCGAGGCCGCGTCCCTCGCCCGGGGAGCCCCTGGCATCGGCGGGATCGAAGCCCACGCCATTATCCGACAGCGTCACGAGGAGACGGCTACCGTCCGCCGGCTCCGCCATGAGCACGATCCGCGTGGCCTGGCCGTGGCGCAGCGTGTTGGCGATCCCTTCCTGCAACAGTCGGTAAAGGCTGAGCAGCCGGCGTGCATCGAGACGCGGCGCGGGCGTGGCGAGCTGGCAGCGCCAGTCAAAGGCGATGCCCGATCGGGCCAGCCGGACCCACATGCGTTCGCGGAACATGGCCAGCGCCTCGTCGATCGGCTCGTCGGCGGCGTCGATCGCGCTGGCCATGTTCCGCAGATCGTCGACCGCCGATTGCAGCGCCTCGCCGATGTCAGCATGGGTCAGGCGGCCTTCGCGGGTGTCGAGCAGCAAGTGGGTGAGGATACCGCCCACGCCGTCGTGCATATCCCGCAACAGACGCTGTCGCTCGGCGTCGATCGCGATCCGCCGCTCCTGATGGCGCAGCAGGCTGGATGAGCGCAGCAGGCTCGCATCCTGTTCCAGGACCTGCCGCTCCAGATCGGTGCGCGCTTCGTCGGCTTCCCGGCTGAGCTGGCGGCCCTGGAGAGCGAGTTCAAACAGGATGAGGAAGGTCGTCAGGGTCGGTGTCAGCACTGACGCTTGCAACATGGGTCCGAAGGGCGCCGGATGGATAAGGAGATCCCAGACGGTCGACGCAATGCCGACCAGCAGGATCGCCATCACCCGGATTGCCGGGCCGGGCGCGGTGCGGCTCATCCGGAGCAGGGCGGCGATCCCATAGGCGGACAGCAAGGCGAGCGCGGCGGCGTCGAGCGAGGGGATGACGGGTGCGACATCGCCACGCACCAGCATGGCGGCGATCAGCACCGCAAAAGCGATGGCGAAGCAGGCGAGCGCGATCCGCGCCGCGCGCGGTCGCCAGCCGGCAAAGGCGTTCACGGTCAGCGCCACCGTCGCCAGCATCAGATATTCCACGCCATAGCGCAGCAGCGGGAACCAGGCATAGGGCAGCGCATCCGCCCCGAAGGCCGTGAACCAGGCATCCGCGCTCACCAGGATCATGAACAGGCCGGTGATGGTCTGGAGCAGGGAGAAACGGCTGAGGGGCAGCAGCACGAGCAGGGCCATGCCCAGCAGCCCTTCAACGGCGATGGCCAGCCAGACCATATCGAAACGCTGGAACCGCTCCCAGCCGGCCGCCTGGCCGATCCGGTCATAGGGGCCGGCATGGACAGCGTCCGTCGCCCCGCAGGGCGCGCGCAGACAGGTGAGCGACCATGACCCTCCCGCTGCGCGCTGCTCGGATGGCGAGAGCAGCGTCATGTGCGCGGGATAGAGGATGGCGGGCTGCCAGCCGGGGATCTGCAGCACCGCCGGTTCCGAAAGGCCAGCGGCCCAGGCGCCAGTCGGAACGCGCGTGGACGCCAGCGCGGCATGCCCCGCCGGCAAACGATAGTCACTCCACGCCACCGCCGGATGAAAGCCCAGCACGATCAGGGCATAGAAGCTCCAGAACAGCAGTTGCGCGCCCAACACGGTCACGAGCGCGCGGCGCCATCCCATTGCCGGAGCGTCACCGTCATGGGCGGAGCAATCCGCTCCGAAAAGCGCGCACCATCGCCTCGCCCCGGCTGCTCACCCCGAGCTTGCGGTAGATCGACTTCACATGATCGCCGACCGTGTGCGGAGAGAGCGACAGAGCCTCAGCCGCCTGCCGGTTGCTCTGGCCGCGCGCGAGCAACTGGAGCAGTTCATATTCACGCGGCGACAGGTCGGGGTCCTCGCCGTCCGGCTTCGGCTGTGCCTGCTGGCCGCGCAGGTAACGCAGCACATAGGCGGCGATGCTGGGGGAGAGCGGCGCTCCGCCGGACAGCGCGGCAGCGGCCTGCTGGCCGATGTCGAGACTGTCGAGGTCCTTCAACAGATAGCCGTCCGCACCGGCCAGCACTGCCGCCAGCACCGTCGTTTGGTCGCCCAGAACCGACAGCACCAGAATCTTCGGCTCGGGGCCGCGCCGGGCGCGGATCTCCGCGATCAGGTCGATCCCGTTGCCATCGGGAAGCCCGAGGTCGAGTATGAACAGGTCCGCGTCATGGTCGAACAACGCGCGCGCCTCGGCCAGCGAGCCCGCCGTTCCGAGCAATGACAGGCCGCCATGAGCCGCTACCCCATGGGCGACGTGCGCGGCGATCCGCGGATCATCCTCGACGATCACGACTTTTGCTTGCACGTCGCCGTCAACCTTTCGCCAGCACCGGGTTGCGTCCGGCCCATGTCCGAGCGGATCACAGCTATTCCCTGCGTCAGACCCGCCAGCCAGTTCGCCCACGCGGTCCGAATCCTGCGGATTGGCCGCCGAAACATCAATGGGGATGGCCTGCCTGTTTAATCGAACCGGCGCCGGACAATGGCAACCCCCGGTTCGCGGGTATTTTCAGCCGATATTTACTACGGATCAGACATGCTGGTTGTCTGGTCCCGGCATTTGATCGAGCCGCTCCCGCCCAACAAGCCACGAGGCGGGCGGCGCGTCGATGATGGCCGGGTGCGGAACGGTATCTTCTGGGTGCTGCGTTCCGGTGCGCCGTGGCGTGACCTGCCGGAGCGCTGTGGTCCGCGTACCACATGCTGGAACCGATGGCGAGAAGGCGCTCATCAACTGAGACGATCGCACTCCAGTGATCGCGATGCGCCCTCTGTGCGCAATTCAAATTGACTCTATATTCCAATATGCGAATATATGGATATGAATCACGATGCCCTTCTGTTCCTGGCCCTGTCCGATCCGGTTCGCATTCGAATCCTGTATCTGCTCCGGGAGATGGAGCTGTCGGTCGGCGAACTCGCCCAGACGCTTGCCCAGGGGCAGCCCAGGATTTCCAAGCATCTGAAGGTGCTGATCGACTGCGGTCTGGTTGGCCGGCGGAAGGAAGGGAATTGGGTGTTCCAGCGGCTTGGAGCGCCTTCGCTCGTCGACCCTGTTTTCGCGCTGCTCGATCGTTGGGCCGAAGTGCATGGCCGCAATCCATGGCTTGCAGCGGACGCGACCCGGCTCACCGCGATCAACGCGGAACGCTCGGCCGAGGCGGCCGCCTATTTTGCGACGCACGCCGCCGAGTGGGATCGGCTCCGCGCACTTCATGTCGCGACGGAAGATGTCGACGATGCGATCCTTCGCGCAATCGGCGATCATCAACTTGGCGAACTGGTCGATATCGGGACCGGCACCGGCACGATGATCCATCTGCTGGCGGACCGTGCCGACTATATGATCGGCATCGACCGATCGGCCGAGATGCTGCGCTTCGGCCGCGCGAAGCTGTTGCAGGACGGGATCACCAATGCCGAACTGCGCCAGGGCGACATGAACGCCCTGGATCTTCCCTCCGGCTCGGCCGACACCGTCGTCCTCCACCAGGTGCTGCATTATGCGCATCGGCCGGCTGTCGTCATCGCCGAGGCCGCACGCATTCTCAAGCCGACCGGAAAGCTGATCGTCGTCGACGTCGCGCCGCATGATCGTGAGGAACTGCGCCGCGAACATGCGCACGCGCGGCTCGGCTTCGGCGATGATGAGGTTCTCGAACTCATGAGGGCCGCCCATCTGAACGGCAGGGTGGAGGACCATCTCGCCGGTGGCGCCCTCACCATCACGCTCTGGTCGGCGGAGCCCCGGCCCGCCCGTTTGCGAGCGGTTCGAGCATGACGCTCCATGCATCCATCAGTCAGCACACCCCTCGGGAGCGACCTGAACGGTCAGAGCAAAGGCAGGTTTCATCTCGGAAATCAGGACATCCGGTCATGATCGACAGCGCCTTCACATTCTCCATAAAAAGCACGGCTTTCGACGAGGATTATCGCCCCGGCGACAATACGCGCGCCACGACCAACTTTGCCAATCTGGCCAGGGGGGAGAGCCGCCAGGAAAATCTGCGCAACACCCTGCGGATGATCGACAACCGCTTCAATTCCCTGGCGCATTGGGACAACCCCATGGGCGACCGCTATTCTGTCGAGCTCCAGATCATCTCCGTCGAGATGAATATCGATGCCGATCGCAATAAAGACTCTTTCCCGCTGATTGAAATACTTCAGACGAGCATCTTCGACAAAAATACCGGAGAGCATATTGACGGGATCGTTGGGAATAATTTTTCTTCCTACGTCCGCGACTATGACTTCAGCGTGCTTCTGCTGGATCACATGAAAAGCCACCCGGATTCCGGCGTTCCCGAGGGGTTCGGCGATCTGCATGGAAGCCTGTTCAAGCATTTCCTCAATTCAGATGCCTACAGGGATAATTTCAGCAAACCGCCCGTCATCTGCCTGAGCGTGTCGAGCAGCAAGACCTATTATCGGACCGGAAATGAGCATCCCTTGCTGGGCCTCGAATATCGGAATGATGAATTTTCCGCGACCGATCAGTATTTCGCGAAGATGGGGATGAAGGTTCGCTATTTCATGCCGCGACATAGCGTCGCACCTTTTGCATTTTATCATATCGGCGATCTGCTCGGCGATTACACAAATCTCGAGCTCGCCAGCACGATCAGTACGATGGAGACATTTCAGAAAATCTATCGGCCTGAAATATATAACGCAAACTCGGTGGCGGCGGAGCAGTACAGGCCAAGCCTGAAATATCAGGACTATTCTCTGACAAGAATTGTCTATGACCGCGAAGAGCGCAGCAGGCTGGCCGTCGAGCAGGGGAGGTTCGCCGAAGAGCATTTCATCAAGCCATATCAGGCCGTTCTCAGTCAATTGTCTGCGGCTTCCGTTCGTTGACCGGTCGCAACCACAAGGTCATCTCATGAAAACATTGTTGCCCACCTCGACTGCCGGCAGCTTGCCCAAACCCTCCTGGCTTGCGCAGCCCGAGACGCTCTGGTCGCCGTGGAAATTGCGGGATGAGGAATTGGACGAGGGCAGGCAGGATGCCTTGCGCCTGTCGCTGGACGATCAGCGGCAGGCGGGCATCGATATTGTCAGCGATGGTGAGCAGACGCGCCAGCATTTTGTCACGACCTTCATCGAGCAGCTCAGCGGCGTCGATTTCGAGAAGCGCCAGACCGTCAGGATTCGCAATCGCTATGACGCGAGCGTGCCAACGGTCGTGGGCGTCGTGGATCGCCCGAAGTCGGTTTTTGTCGAAGATGCCAAATTCCTGCGTCGGCAGACCGACCAGCCGATCAAATGGGCCCTCCCCGGACCCATGACGATGATCGATACGCTCTATGACGACCACTATAAGAGCCGCGAGAAGCTGGCTTGGGAATTCGCCAGGCTCCTCAACGAAGAGGCCCGGGAACTGGAGGCTGCCGGCGTCGATATCATCCAGTTCGACGAGCCGGCATTCAATGTCTTTTTCGACGAGGTGAATGACTGGGGCGTCGCCACCCTGGAGAGGGCGGCCGAAGGGCTAAAGTGCGAAACGGCCGTGCACATCTGCTATGGCTACGGCATCAAGGCCAATACAGACTGGAAGAAGACCCTGGGGTCGCAGTGGCGGCAATATGAGAAAGCCTTCCCCAGGCTGCAGACGTCCAATATCGATATCATCTCGCTGGAATGCCAGAATAGCCGCGTTCCAATGGACCTGATCGAACTCATTCGAGGGAAGAAGGTCATGGTCGGCGCGATCGATGTGGCAACCGACACCATCGAGACGCCGGAGGAGGTCGCCGATACGCTGCGGAAGGCACTTCAGTTCGTGGATGCCGACAAGCTCTATCCTTCGACCAACTGCGGCATGGCGCCCCTGTCCCGTGACGTGGCGAGAGGCAAGCTGAAGGCTTTGAGCGCAGGCGCGGGGATCATCCGAAAGGAGCTCTCGGCCTGACGGGCTGTTGAAGGCGTCGGTTGCGTCCGGTGAAGGAAAAGCAGGCGGGCTCCGTGCTCGCCGACGCGCAGGCCGGGAACATGATCCGCGCCCGGTCGCCTGAAACCGGACGTGGATGAGCTATGCGTGGGTCTCACGATGCTCGTTCATGCTCATCGTCTGGGGAAGGGTTTCGGGGATCATGCTTTCGTTTCGGAGCGTGATGGATGCAGATCGGGGTCCGGATCGAACGCCGTGACGAACTTGGTCAGCAACCGTACAAACTCCCGTGCCTCGGCTGGTTCGAAGGGTGCCAGTTCGAGCGCCGGCACCCGTCCGGCGGCCACGATCAGCCGCTCGAGCAGGGCGCTGCCCTGCGGCGTCATGGTTAGCAAGCGGCGGCGCCGGTCCCTTTCGTCCTCCGCGCGGCAGATTGCGCCGCGCTTTTCCAGGTTGGCAATGACCAGGCCCGTGGTCGATTTATCGAGGCGGAGCAGACGCGCGAGCGCGACCTGATCCATTTCGCCGCGCGCTGACAGGGCCATGAGGGCGCCGAACTGGGTGGTCGTCACCTCCTCCTCGGCAACCGCATCGACAAAGAGCGCCGCAGCAATCTGATTGGCGCGCCGCAGCAGGAAGCCCGGGCGGCCATAGAGCGCCTGAAGCGCATCCTCGTTTCTTTTTCGAACCATGATCTGCCCGCTGATATCATATTGTCCCGCCGGTCGAACCCCATTGCCCCGTGCCGAATTCGCAGGACAGGGGAGTCTCCCCGCCGGCCTTGACGGCATGCGCATATATAGTAAGACATCTTACGAATATACCGCATAGGCGGACTGCTTCGACGCATCATGGCTCGTATGGGAGGGCTGGAGCGACGGGCGCCGCAAGAGAGGGTGTGAGGATATGGGCGAGAGAAGTCAGGTCGCGATCGTGGGTGCCGGTCCGGTGGGACTTTGCCTGGCGCTGGATCTCGCCGCGCGCGGGATCAGGGTTGTGATCGTCGAGCAGCGCGCGGCCGGCGAGGCGCCGAGCGTCAAATGCAATCATGTCTCCTCGCGCACCATGGAGGGCTTTCGTCGGCTCGGCTTTGTCGATCATATCCGCGCGGTTGGCCTGCCGGACGCGTATCCCAATGATGTCGTGCTGCGCACCAGTGCGACCGGCCATGAGCTGACACGCATCCCCATCCCGTGCCGGCGCGACCGCTATACGGACAAAAGCGGCCCGGATGGCTGGTGGCCGACCCCTGAACCGGCCCATCGTGTCAACCAGATCTATTTCGAGCCCGTGCTTTTTGCCGAAGCGGCGGCCTGCCCCCGAATCAGCATCCTCAATGACCGGACGGTCGAAGCGATCGAGCAGGATGATCGTGAAGCCGTGCTACTGGGCAGGCATGTGGAGACCGGGGAGCCGTTTCGCATCGAAGCGGACTATGTGGTCGGCTGCGACGGCGGCCGTTCGCTCGCCCGCAAAACGATCGGCGCCCGGCTCGAGGGCGACGAAGTGATACAGCGCGTTCAGTCGAGCTATATCCGCGCGCCGGGTCTTCTTGATCGCATCACCAAGCCGGACGCCTGGATGAGCTATCTCTACCATCCGCAGCGGGCAGGCAATCTGGTGGCGATCGACGGCAAGGAATTGTGGCTGGTCCACAATTATCTGCTGCCGGGCGAGGGGGACTTCGAAAGCGTCGACCGCGATTCCTGCATCCGCCTGCTCCTCGGCGTCGGCGATGAATTCTCCTATGAACTGCTCGCGAAGGAGGACTGGATCGGCCGTCGCCTGGTCGTCGACAAGCTGCGTGACCGGCGCATCTTCATTTGCGGCGACGCGGCGCATCTCTGGGTGCCCTATGCCGGCTATGGCATGAATGCCGGCATTGCGGATGCGTTCAACTTGTCCTGGCAACTCGCTGCCCATCTCAACGGCTGGGCGGCGGAGGAAATCCTCGATGGCTATGAAATCGAGCGCTTGCCGATCACCGAGCAGGTGTCCCGATTTGCGATGCGTCATGCGCAAGGCGCGATATCGGAGCGGACCAGCATCCCGCCGGAAATCCAGGATGACGGGCCGCAGGGCGAGGCGGCCCGGAAGAAAATCGGCGAGGCGGCCTACAGGCTGCATGTCCAGCAATTCGCCTGTGCCGGCCTCAATTACGGCTATTTCTATCCGGATTCTCCGCTCATCATCTATGATGAGGAGGAAGCGCCGGACTATTCGATGCATGACTATACCCCATCGACCGTGCCCGGTTGTCGGGTGCCGCATTTCTGGCTGGCCGACGGCAGTTCGCTCTACGATCGAATGGGTCCCGATTATACATTGTTGCGCTTCGACCCCTCCGTCGATGTCACGCAACTCCTGGAGGCCGCTCGAGACTCCGGCGTGCCGCTGGCCGTGCTGGACATTGAGATGGAGCAGCGGGCCGAAGCGTATCGGCATAACCTCTGTCTTTGCCGGCCGGATGGGCATGTCGCCTGGCGAGGCGATGCAGTGCCGCCCGCGCCGCAACAGCTCATCGATATCATCGCCGGGCGGCGCATGGATGGCGGGACAAGGGCAAAGGCGGGAGGGGCGCTAGACGAGGTCATGTGAAAATCCGGGCATGGCGTCGACCGGGCCGCCCGGGGAAATGTCTCGCTTCCGGAAATTCCGTGTGATTTATAGAGCGATCTGCAATCTTCAATTGTCTCGAAACATATGAGCGGGAGAGGGCCGGATGGCGGACAGGGTCGTTATCGTGACCGGCGGGTTCGGCGTGCTCGGCCAGGCGGTCGCGCTGGAAGGACTGGCGGGCGGATCGACCATCTGCGTGCTTGGGCGGAGGTCCGGGTCGCATCCGGCGGTCGATGCGCTTGGGCAGGCGGGCGCTTGTGTGCTGACCGGCGTGGATGTAGCCGACGCGGCCGCGGCGAGCGATGCGGTGGCGGATATCGAGTCGCGGTTCGGGCGGATCGATGTGCTGGTCAACGCGGCCGGTGCCTTCAAATGGACGAGCGTCGAGGATAGCGCGGAGGCGGACTGGGCGGACCTGTGGCGCGCCAATCTGCGCACGGCCCTGGTCATGTCGCGCGCTGTCCTGCCGGCCTTGCGACGCACGGCGACCGGCCGCATCGTCAATGTCGGCGCGGCGGGGGCGCTGGAAGCGGCGAGCGGGATGGGCCCCTATGCAGCGTCGAAAGCCGCCGTGCTCAAGCTCACCGAAGCGATGGCGCGCGAACTTCATGCGGACGGCATCACCGTCAACGCGGTGCTGCCGACGATCATCGACACCCCGGCAAATCGACGCGACATGCCGGATGCCGATCATGCCCGCTGGGTCACGCCCGCGGCGCTGGCGAAGATCATCGCCTTCCTCGCCTCGCCCGACGCCCAGGCGATCACCGGGGCGGGCATTCCCGTCAGGGGCGGCGTTTTCTAGGGCGGATCGACATTCAGCGTCGGATTTACAAACCCATGACGGAGAATAGGAATAGCGGGGCGGCCTGCTATTCCCGAAACTTGAATGTCGATCGCTAACATCTTCTTAACAGGGCTTGCATTGCCCATCGCGATGGGCTGAATATCGGGCGGGGACCGTGGCAACGCGGAGGGGGGATGGAACCGGCTGTTGCCGGCTTGGCGCTGTTACGCAACGAACTGCTGCTGTTTGCCGGGATCGGCCTGCTGATCGGCGGGCTCGACGACCTGTTGCTCGATCTCATCTATGGCGTGCGCCGCGCCTGGCGCTCGCTCGCCATCTATTCGCGCATTCCCCGCATGACCGCGCGCGATCTGCCGCCGGGCGGCGCGGCCGGGCCGATCGCGGTGTTCGTGCCGGCCTGGGACGAGGCGACGGTCATCGGCGGCATGCTGCGCGGCTGCCTGGCGGCCTGGCGGGCGGATGACGTGCAGATCTTCATCGGCGCCTATCCCAATGATCCGGCGACGATCGAGGCGATCTGCGCGGTGATCGCCGAGCCCGGCGGGCAGCGCATCACGCTCGTCGTCAATTCCCGGCCCGGCCCCACCACCAAGGCCGATTGCCTCAATCAGCTCTGGGCCGCGATGCGGCGCTGGGAAGCGGCGGAAGGGCGCGCCGCGACGGCGGTGGTGCTGCATGATGCCGAGGATGTGGTGCACGCGGATGCGCTGCGCCTCATCGGCCTGCTCACGCCACGCTTCGCGCTGGTCCAGCTGCCCGTGCTGCCGCTGGTCTCGCACGGGTCGCGCTGGGTATCGGGCCATTATATGGACGAGTTCGCAGAAGCCCATGGCAAGGCGCTGATGGTGCGCGAGGCGCTCGGCGCGGCCATGCCATCTGCCGGCGTCGGTTGCGGCTTCGACCGGGCGATGCTCGGCCGGATCGCGGCGGCGCGCGGCGATCGCCCGTTCGATCCGGCCAGCCTGACCGAGGATTATGAACTCGGCCTGCGCATCGGCGAGGCCGGCGGGCGCGGCATCCTGGCGCGCATGCGCGACGCGCAGGGCGCGCTGATCGCGACGCAGGGATATTTCCCGGACACGCTGTCCGCCGCGGTCCGGCAGAAGGCCCGCTGGACCGTCGGCATCGCGCTCGCCGGCTGGGATCGGCTGGGCTGGACGGGCCATTGGAGCGAGATGTGGATGCGCCTGCGTGATCGGCGGGCGGCGCTGGCGGCGCTCATCCTGTTCGCGGCCTATGCCGGGCTGGCGCTGGGCGCCCTGCTGCTGGTCGCGGAGGCGGCGACCGGGCGGCCGCACGTCATGTTCCCGCCCGGCTGGCAGTGGCTCATGGCGGTCAATTTCGCCTTGCTCGCCTGGCGGATGGCGATGCGGATGCTGTTCGTCTGGCGCGCTTATGGCCCGGTCGAGGCATTGCGCTCCGTCCCGCGCACCTTGATCGCCAATATCATCGCGATGATGGCCGCGCGGCGCGCGGTCGCCATCTATGTCCGGCATCTGCGCGGGCAGGCCCTGGCGTGGGACAAGACGCTGCATCGCTTCCCCCATCCCAATCCGGTGGCGGCGGCGTCTTGAGCGGAACGGGTCGGCCGCTGCGTTTCCTCGCCATGGTGCTTGGTCTCTGGCTGTCGGCGCGCGTGCTGATGCTGGCCATGCCGCTGATCTGGCCGGCCGACGCGATGTCGCAGCGCGGCACGCTCCTCCAGCAGGCCCCGATACGCGATCATGGCAGGCCCGCGCCGGCGCAGGTTCCGCTCGCGGCATTGCCCGCGCCTGCGCCTGCGGCCCGCATGACGGCCGCATCGGTCCGGTCCGCGCCGCGCCCGGTCCGCCCGCGCCCCACCGGCGCACTGGACGCCTTGCCGGCGCCGGTCCCGGGCTGGAACGATGCGGCAGGCGACGGATCGATGGGGCTGGCCACCCACTATCGGGCGGCGCGGCGCGCCAGTGGCACATTGCGGGATCGACTGACCGATGCCGTCACCGACGGCCCCGGTCTCGCGGACGCGGTTGCGGCGGGCCAGCGCGACATGCTCAGGGAGGATGGCGGCGGGCGGCGCTGGAGCGCGACGGCATGGCTGCTCTGGCGGCCGGAAAGCGTCGCCGGGCTGATGCAGGGCCCCCTGCTGGGCGGCTCGCAGGCCGGGGCGCGAATCGATTATCGGGTGCGGGAAGGTCCGGCGGGCCGGCTCGGCGCTTATGCCCGGGTCAGCCGCGCGCTGGTCGATCCGGCGGCGGAGGAAGCGGCGGTCGGTCTCGCCTATCGGCCGGGGCGGCTGCCGGTCTCGCTGCTGGCCGAGCGACGCCAGCGCATCGGGCCGGGCGGCCGCAGCGGTTTCGCGCTGATGGCAGCCGGCGGGGCAGGCCCGCTCGATGTGGCGCCCCGTGTCGCGGTGGAGGGCTATGCGCAGGCGGGCGTCGTCGGCGCACCGGGCCTCGCTGGCTTTGCGGACGGCAAGGGGAGCCTCGGCTACCGGATGGGCCCGGGCGGCGACCCGCATGGCGTGACACTGGGCGCCAGTGTTTCCGGTAGCGTCCAGCCCGGCGCATCGCGGCTGGATGTCGGCCCCGAACTGCATGTGCGCCTGCCCGTGAGCGACGGCGCGCTGCGCCTTTCCACCGAATGGCGCGAGCGCATTGCCGGCGACGCGCGGCCGGCGCGCGGCCCGACCGTCACGCTCATCGCGATTTTTTGAGCGCGATGGCCGGCTGGCCCTTTTGGCCCGGCCGCTTTGCGACTACCGAAGGCGGCATGGATATCTATCTGCCGATCGCCAATCTCTCGGTGAACGCACTCTTCATCATCGGGCTGGGGGGCGTGGTCGGTCTGCTCTCGGGCATGTTCGGCGTGGGCGGCGGCTTCCTCACCACGCCCTTGCTCATCTTCTACGGCATTCCGCCCACGGTCGCCGCGGCCTCCGCCGCGACGCAGGTGATGGGCGCCAGCGTCTCCAGCGTGGTCAGCCATATCGAGCGCAAGACCATCGATTTCGCGATGGGCGGGGTGATGGTGGCGGGCGGCATGATCGGCGCGGTGATCGGCGCCTTCATCTTCCGCCTGCTGGAGCGGATCGGCCAGATCGATATGGTCATCGGCATCCTCTATGTCGTGATGCTCGGTTCCATCGGCCTGCTCATGGCGCGCGAATCGATCCATTCGCTCATCATGGCGCGGCGCGGCATCCATCCCGAGGCGCGCAAGCGGCGGCATCATCCGCTGGTCGCGACGCTGCCGTTCCGCTGGCGCTTCTATGCCTCGGGGCTCTACATCTCCCCGCTGGCGCCGCTGCTGCTGGGCGTCTTCTCCGGCATCCTCACCATGTTGATGGGCATCGGCGGCGGCTTCATCCTCGTGCCGGCCATGCTCTACATCCTGGGCATGTCGACCCAGCTCGTCATCGGCACCTCGCTGTTCCAGATCCTGTTCGTGACGATGGTGACGACCATGGTGCATGCGGTCACGACCCATGCCATCGATCTCGTGCTCGCCTTCCTGCTGCTCATCGGCAGCGTGGCCGGCGCGCAGGTCGGCGGGCGCATCTCGATGAAGGCGCCGCCCGAATATCTGCGCGTGGCGCTGGCGCTGATCGTGCTCGTGGTGGCGATCCGCATGGCGCTGGGGCTGGGCTGGCGGCCGGACGAAATCTATACGGTGGTCGTGCGGTGAGAGCGCTGCGGGCCTTGCTGGCGGCGGCGCTGCTGTGCCTGCCCGGCGCCGGCGCGCTGGCCCAGCGCGCCGCGCCCCAGCTCGTGCCGGACGTCTCGCAGCGCACGGTCGAGATCCAGTTCAGCTTCACCGGCGCGGAACTGCTGCTGTTCGGCGCCATCCTCTATCCGGGCGGCCGCCTGCCGGACGAGCCGGCGGACATCATCGTGGTGCTCAAGGGGCCGAGCCAGTCCGTCACCGTGCGCGAGAAGCGGAAGATCGCCGGCATCTGGGTCAATGCGGACAGCATCGATTTCCGCTCGGCGCCGAGCTTCTACGCGCTGGCCTCGTCCCGGCCGATCGACAAGCTCGTCGACGAGCGCACCGCCGCCATCTACGAGCTGGGCCTGGGCAAGCTCCAGCTCTCGCCCTCCTCGATCAGCGATACGCGGGAAATCGAGCGTTTTTCCGTCGGCCTCAACGATCTCCAGGCGCGCTCCGGCCTCTATCTGGAATCGCCCGGCACGGTCGAGATCACGGACGGGGTGCTCTATCGGGCGCGGCTGCCGCTCTCCGCGCGGGTGGTGACGGGCACCTATACGGCCGAGACGTTTCTGGTCCAGAACGGACGGGTTCTGGCGGCCGCCACGCGTGAGATCGAGGTGCGCAAGACCGGCTTCGAGCGGCTGATCGGCCAGTTCGCGCAGGATCACGACATCGCCTACGGCCTGCTCGCGATCGGCCTGGCGCTGGCGATGGGCTGGTTCGCGGGCTTCGTCTCCCGCCGCATCTGACCGGACCCCGTCGAAACGGACCGAATTCCCGGCCATCGAAGCGGTTTGTTTACCGCTCGGTGATAATTCGCCCGTCTGTGGGTGAGAACCGGGAGCCGCCTGTCCGTGTCGTTCATGAGCAATCTCAATGCCGGACAAGCGCCGGATGCCGCCGCCGCGAGCCCCCCCGCAGCGCCGGTTCGTCGCCGGATCGCCGAGCAGGTGGTCGGCGTCGTCGCGGCGATTGCCGGCGGCTCGGCCAAGGTCCATCTCGCCATCGCGGCGATGGAAGCGATCAGCACCCATGCGGACGCCAGCATCGCCATGGCGGGTCAGGTCGGCAGCCAGATCAAGATGCTCGTCGGCCAGTGCTGGATCGTCGCGACGGTGCGCACGCTTTCGATCGATCCGCGCGTGCCCGATCATATCGTGGCGGACATCGATTTCGCGGGCGAGGGCGATCAGGAGCAGCTGACCGGCCGCATCTTCCGGTTCCGGCGCGGCGTCACGCGCTTCCCGGTGCCCGGCACGCCGATCTATCCGGTCGCCCAGGCCGACATGCTGGAAATCTATTCGGCGCAGGATCAGGTCCGCATCGAGATCGGCACGGTCTATCCCACCGCGACGACACGCGCGGCCCTGCTGGTCGATGCGATGCTCGGCAAGCATTTCGCGCTGCTCGGATCGACCGGCACCGGCAAATCGACCTCGGCCGCGCTCATCCTCCATCGCATCTGCGACCTCTCGCCGCAGGGCCATATCGTGATGATCGATCCGCACGGCGAATATGGCGCGGCTTTCGCCGAGAACGGGCAGGTCTACAGCGCCGCCAATCTGGAGCTGCCCTACTGGCTGATGAATTTCGAGGAGCATTGCGAAGTGCTGGTCACATCGCATGGGCCCGAGCGCGCGCAGGACAGGGACATATTGGCCAAATGCCTGCTCGCGGCGCGCGGGCGCAGCCGGGTGGCGGAAGGGATCGGCCGGCTGACCGTCGATTCGCCGGTGCCCTATCTGCTCTCGGACCTGGCCACCATCCTCGCCAACGAGATGGGCAAGCTGGACAAGAGCACCAACACGCTGCCCTATATCCGCCTGCGCGCCCGGCTGGACGAGATCCGGGCGGACCCGCGCTTCAGCTTCATGTTCTCGGGCATGCTGGTGGCGGACACGATGCAGGGCTTCCTGTCCAAGGTGTTCCGCCTGCCCGCCGGCGGGCGGCCGATCTCGATCATCGACACATCGGCCATGCCATCGGAAATCACGCATGTGGTGGTCTCCGTGCTGGCGCGGCTGATCTTCGATTTCGCCATCTGGGCGCGGGACGAGGAGCGCAAGCCCATCCTGCTCGTCTGCGAGGAAGCCCATCGCTACATTCCCGCGACCGACCGGGGGCAGGGCCAGTCGGTTCGTCGCATCCTGGAGCGCATCGCCAAGGAAGGCCGCAAATATGGCGTCTCGCTGGGCCTCATCACGCAGCGCCCCTCGGATCTTGCCGAGGGCGTGCTCTCCCAGTGCGGCACCATCATCGCCATGCGCCTCAACAATGATCGCGACCAGAATTTCGTGAAGGCCGCGATGCCGGAGGGCTCGCGCGGCTTTCTCGATGCGATCCCGGCGCTGCGCAACCGCGAATGCATCGTCTGCGGGGAGGGCGTCACCGTGCCGATCCGCGTGGCATTCGACGATCTCGACGCGGCACGGCGACCGGCCTCGGCCGATCCGGTCTTCTCCGACCTGTGGCGGCAGAGCGGCGGCGAGGCGGAAATCCTCGAACGCACCATCAGCCGCTGGCGCAATCAGGGCCATTGAGGCCCGCCTGACCCGCCTGTCCGCGTCCGATGCGCCCGATGGCGAGGCGCGGCGTCAACAAGGGGCTGGACCTCGCCACGCGCAGGCGGCAACAAGCCGGGCATGACCCAGCTGCGCAGCTTCTATCCCGAGATCGAACCCTATGAGACCGGCATGCTCGATGTCGGCGATGGCCACGCCATCTATTATGAGCGCTGCGGCACGCCCGGCGCCAAGCCGGCCGTGTTCCTGCATGGCGGGCCGGGCGGCGGCATCGCGCCCAAGCACCGGCGGCTGTTCGATCCGCGGGCCTATGACGTGCTGCTGTTCGACCAGCGCGGCTGCGGCCGATCCACCCCGCATGCCGGGCTGGAGGCCAACACGACCTGGCATCTGGTGGCGGATATCGAGCGCCTGCGCGAGCGGATCGGCGTGGCGCAATGGCTGGTGTTCGGCGGAAGCTGGGGCTCGACGCTCGCGCTTGCCTATGCGCAGGCGCACCCGGGGCGCACCAGCGAACTGGTGTTGCGCGGCATCTTCACCGTGCGCGAGTCCGAGCTGCACTGGTATTATCAGTTCGGCGCCTCGGAGGTCTATCCGGAGAAGTGGGAGGACTTCCTCGCGCCCATTCCGCCCGCCGAGCGCGGCGACCTGCGCACGGCCTATCGCAAGCGGCTGATCCATGAGGATGAAGCCGTGCGCCTGGAGGCGGCGCAGGCCTGGAGCCTGTGGGAAGGGCGCACGCTCACGCTGCTGCCCGATCCGGAAACCAGCGACACTTTCGGCGATCCGCATTATGCGCTCGCCTTCGCGCGGATCGAGAATCATTATTTCGTCCATCATGGCTGGCTGGAGGACGGGCAGCTGCTGCGCGATGTCGATAAGATTCGGCACATCCCGGCGACGATCGTGCAGGGGCGCTGGGACATGGCCTGCCCGACCCGCACCGCGCACGACCTGCACCGCGCCTGGCCGGAGGCGGACTATCATCTGATCGAGGATGCGGGCCATGCCTTCTCCGAGCCGGGCATCCTCGACCGGCTGATCCGCGCGACGGACCGCTATGCGGGACTTTAGCGCCCTGTGAGCGCCGCCGATCGCGCGGCCGGCAGCGCGGCCGGGATGGAGCTGGCCGCGCCGGTGCCCGACGGGCTGCCGCAGCCGCGCCGGACCTGGGCGCTGATCGGCCTGTGGACCGGCATGTCCATGTCCGTGATCGACAGTTCGATCGCCAATATCGCGCTGCCTTCCATCGCGCGGGACCTGCATGTGACGCCGGCATCGGCGACCTGGGTGGTCACGGCCTATCAGATCGCCATCGTGATGACCCTGCTGCCGGTGGCGGCGCTTGGCGAGCGGCTCGGCTATGGCCGCGTCTATCTGGGCGGGCTGGTGCTGTTCGTCGCCATGTCGCTCGCCTGCGCGCTGGCGCCCAATCTGGAGGCGCTCGCCATCTTCCGCTTCGGCCAGGGGCTGGGCGGCGCGGCGATGATGGGCGTGAATGGCGCGCAGTTGCGCCACACATGGCCGCGCGACCTGCTCGGGCGCGGCATCGGCTACAATGCCATGGTGGCCTCCTGCTCGGCGGCGGCCGGACCGGGGATTGCTGGGCTGGTGCTGTCGCTGGGGAGCTGGCACTGGCTGTTCCTCGTCAACATCCCGGTCGGCGTGGCCGCGCTGCTGCTGGTCATGCGCTATGGGCCGCGCACGCCCTCGGTCACGCGGCTGTTCGACTGGCCGGACGCGCTGCTCAACGCCTTCATGTTCGGCGCGCTGTTCCTCGCGTTTTCGGAGATGGTGCATGGCCGCTGGTCGCTGCGCCTCGCCTGCATGGCGGCGGTGGGCATCGGCGCGGGCATCTGGCTGGTCCGCCGCGTGCGGACCAGGCCGCGGCCGCTGATCCCGTTCGACCTGCTCGCCATCGCCCGCATGCGCTTTGCCTATGGCGCATCGATCTGCGGGTTCGCGGCGCAGATGGGCATGCTGGTGACGCTGCCGTTCCTGCTGGAGAAGGATCGCGGGCTGGACGCCGCGCAGGTCGGCCTGCTCATCCTGCCGCTGCCGATCGCGCTTGGCATCGTCGCGCCGATCGCCGGGCGGCTGGCGGACAAGAGCTGGGCCGGGCTGATGAGCGCGGCCGGCCTGCTGCTCCAGGCGTCCACGCTGGTGGCGCTGGCGCTGTTGCTGCCCGGTGATGCGCCGATCATGCTGCTCGCGCTGGCCATGGGGCTGGGCGGCGCGGGCTTCGGCCTGTTCCAGTCGCCCAACAACAATGTGATGCTCCGCACCGGGCCGCTCGACCGTGCCGGCGCGGCGGCGGGCATGCAGGCCCAGTGCCGCCTGATCGGGCAGACGGCCGGCGCGCTGGTCTCCGCCGTCAGCCTGCGCCTGGCCGGCGAAACCTCCACGATCACGCTCTGGATCGCGGCGGCGCTCGCCTGCTGCGCGGCCGCGCTCGCAAGCCGGCGCTAGAGCGGCAGGTCCTGGGCGTTGAAGGGGCGGACAAGCTGTCCTAGGCTGTCATCGGCGCATGGCGGCGCGGAGATTGCCTTGGCGCATCTGGAAAGGAGCGGAACAGTGTCGTCCAAAGAGAGTGCGCGCACCGACGCCGCCGGACGATCGCCGCCATCCACGCCAGCCATGCGGCGCGACGCGCGCGCGCGCCGGGAGGCGCTGATCCGTGCCGCCACGCAATGTTTCGCCGAGCGGGGCTATACCGTGCCGCTCGAGGAGATCTGCGCGCTGGCCGGGGTAGGGCGCGGCACATTCTATCGCAATTTCCGGGATCGGGCCGCGCTGGCGCTGGCAGTGTTCGAGCAGGATATCGAGAGGCTCGAGGCCGGGTTCGACATGACGCGGCCGATCGACGAGATCGTCGGCGACATTGTGAGGCGCGGCGCCAAGGCATCGGCCCTGTTCACCCGCATGGCGATCGAGCTGCCCCTCAGTCGCGAGAATCTGGACGATTTCCAGCATCTGGGCGCGCGCGTGACGGCGGTGCTGCAACCGCTCGTGGACAAGGGGCATGCCGATGGCGCGCTGCGCCGGGACCTTGGCGCGATGGATATATTGCTCGGCATGCGCATGATCAGCGGCCTGCTGCTGCCCCAGATGACCGAAGAGGAGGTCCACGCCAAGATCGACCGGGCGATGTTCCTGCTCCTCCGCGGCCTGCACGGCGATCGCGCGCAGCGTCCGGCCGATTGAGGGGACGGGAGCGGAGCCGCCGCCCCGGCCGGCTTATGGCGTGGCCGCGCCGTCCTGCGCGCCGGGCTCGGACCAGCCCAGCCCGAGGCTCTTTTGCACCGCGACATAGCTGTTCGCCAGCGCGGCCTTGCCCTGGCTCAGCGCGGCGGCGGCGGAGAGGCGCTGCCGGTCGATATCGAGCTGGTCGATGAGTGCGCTGGTGCCGGCCGCGACGCGCTGCTGGTTGAGCGTCGCCGCGCGCATGGCCGCCTGGTCGGCGCGCGCCAGGCTGGCGACCTGAAGCCGTGCATTGCCGAAGCGGGAAAGGGACGTCTCGGCATCCTGCAACGCGGCGAGCACGGCCTTGCGATATTGCGCCTCGGCCTGATCGCGCTGCGCCTGCGACTGGCGCACATTGGCCGCGCCGCGCCCGAAATCGAGGAAGCTCCAGCTCAGCGTCGGCGCCGCCAGCGTGGTGAGCCGATCGATGTCGAACACGTCGCCGGGCGCGGTGCCGCCAAGGCCGAGGATGCCCATGAAGGAAAGGCGCGGCAGGCGGCGCGCCTCGGCCACGCCGATCGCCGCATTGCTCGCCGCCAATGCCCGCTCCGCCGCCCGGATGTCCGGACGATGCGCGACGAGGCTCGCGGGATCGCCGATCGGCACCTGCGCGGGCGGCAGGGGGATCGGCGCGACGGCATCGAGCTGCTGGTCGAGCGTGCCGGGCGCGCGCCCGGTCAGCACGGCGAGCTGGTCGAGATAGGCGTCGATATCCGCATGGAGCGGCTGGACCTGCGCCCGGGTGCTGTCGAGCTGGCCCTGCAGCCGCTCGAGATCGAGCGCGGAGGCCGTGCCGGCGCCGAAGCGCTGGCGCATGAGGCCGAGCGCCTGCTCCTGCAGGGCGATCGACTGCGTGTTGAGGCGCAGGCGCGTCTGTGCGTCGCGCAGGTTGATATAGGCCTGCGCCACCTGTGCGGAGAGGCTCACCTGCATGTCGGCAAGATCGGCCTGCCGCGCGCCGAGCGTGGCGCGGGCCTGCTCGAGCTGCCGGCGGCTGCCGCCGAACAGGTCGATCTCCCAGGAGGCGTTGAGGCCCAGATTGTAGAGGTTGAGCGCGGTCGTGTCGCCGCCACCCTCGCTGTCGCCGCCCAGTCCCGGCACCTGGGCATGGGCGTAGAGCGCGTTCGCGCTCACGCTCGGCATCCGGTCGGCCTGCCGCGCGCGCAATTGCGCCATCGCCTCGCGAATGCGCGCCTGCGCCACGTCGACGTCCGGATTGTGCGCCAGCGCATCGCGGACCAGAGTGTCCAGCATGGGATCGCCCATGCCCTCCCACCAGCGGGCGAGGCCGGGCGTCGCCTGGAAGGCGGCATCGCGCGCGCGCACGAATGCATCGCCCGGCGCGGCATCGGATGCGGTGGCCGGCGGCCCGGCATAGTCGGGCCCCACGGTGCAGGCCGCGAGCGCCATGGTCAGGGCGAGGGGGAGGGGGAGATATTTGTTCATCAGTGCATGGCCGCCGCGGAAGCGTCCTTGGGCAGGGGACGCAGGAAGAGGACGAGGGGCAGGACAAGGAGCGTGCCCATGCCCATCAGCCAGAAAATGTCGTTATAGGTCATGACGAGCGCCTCGGCCTGGATTTGCTGGGAAATCAGCCGCAGCGCGGCCGGCGTGCCGCCCAGCGTCTGGGCGAGGCCGGCGACATGCTCCTGCACGGCCAGCGAATTGGCGTTGAGCGTCTCCTCCAGCCGGCGGCTGTGGAACCACAGGCGCTGGTCCTGTACGATGGCGATGCCGGCCAGGGCAAGGCTGCCGCCCAGATTGCGGACCGAGTTGAACAGGCCGGAGGCATCGCCCGCATCCTCGGTGGAGACGGACTGGATGGCCGCCTGGCTGAGGAACAACATGCCCAATATCTGGCCTACGCCGCGCAGCAGCTGGGAGTCGATGAAGTCGCCGCCCACCGAGCTGATGTTGAGATGCGTGTCGAGCAGGGCCGAACCGCCCATGATCGCAAGGCCCGTCGCCACCGCGATGCGGATGTCTATGGTGCGCAGGAGGATCGGCACCATCGCCATCATGACGAGGCTGGGAATGCCGGAGATGAGCACGATCTTGCCCGCCTGCAGCGCGTTGTAGCCGGCGATCGCCGCGAGGAACTGCGGAATGACATAGGCGGTGCCGTAGAGCACCACGCCCAGCACCATGGCCATGAGCGCCACCGCGCCGAACTGCCGGTCCAGCAGCAGCGAGAGCTTGATGACCGGCCGCTTCGCCGTGAGCTGCCCGGTGAAGAGGAGCGCGAAGCCGAGCGCGGAGACCGCCGCCATCCACCAGATCAGCTCGGAGGCGAACCATTGCTCGCGCTGGCCTTCCTCCAGGAAGACGGTGAGGCCGCCCAGCCCGAGCGCCAGCCCGGCCACGCCGAGCCAGTCCGCCTCGCCCAGCCGGTCCAGCCGGGCGCGCTCGTGCGGCAGGCCGACGAGCAGCAGCACGACCAGGATTGCGCAGATCGGCAGGTTGATGAAGAAGGCATAGTGCCAGCTGATATTTTCGGTCAGCCAGCCGCCGAGCAGCGGGCCGATGACCGGCCCCAATATGGCCGTCACGCCGAACATGGCGATGCCGATGGGTTGCTGCCGGCGCGGCAGGCGCGTGGCGATGATGGTCTGCGCGGTCGGGATCATGGCGCCGCCGGTGAAGCCCTGGCCGACGCGGCCGATGATCATCATGGTCAGATTGTCGGCGAACCCGCACATGACCGAGAAGCCGGTGAACAGCCCCGCCGCGATCAGCAGGAAGGTGCGCAGGCCGAGCAGCCGCTGGAGCCAGGCCGCCATCGGGATGATGACGATCTCGGCGACCAGATAGGATGTCGCGACCCAGGTGCCTTCGGTGCCGGTCGCGCCGATCTCGCCCTGGATGGTCGGCAGCGCGGAATTGACGATCGAGATGTCGAGCGTCGCCATGAGCGCGCCGAGCGTGCCGGCGGCGACCGCCAGCCATGCGGCGAAATCCGCCCGCTCGATCGGCCGGGTGCCGGCCGGTGCAGCACTGGCGGCGGCCTGCGCCATGTCAGCGGGCCCGGCCTGCCTGTTCGGCCTGGATGCGGTCCGGCGCGTCCTTCGCCGCGATCGTATCGACGGTGACGGTGACGGAGAGGCCCGGCACGAGCATGCGCCGCGCTTCCGGCGTGGCGTCGATCTCGATGCGGATCGGCACGCGCTGGACGATCTTGGTGAAGTTGCCGGTCGCGTTCTGCGGCGGCAGCAGCGAGAATTGCGCGCCCGTGCCCGGCGAGATGCTGGAGACCCGGCCGTGGATCGTCGTGCCGTCCAGCGCATCGATGCTGATCGTCGCGGGCTGGCCGGGGCGGATCAGGCCGATCTGCGTCTCCTTGAAATTGGCGACGACATAGAGCTTGTCGAGCGGCACGAGCGACATCAGCCGCATGCCGGGCTGGACGAACTGGCCGCTCGTGACGGTCCGGTCGCCGACCCGTCCGGCGGTCGGTGCGCGCAGCAGCGTTGCGTCGAGATCGACGGTGGCGGTGGTGCGCTGGGCCTGCGCGCTCTGGGCCTGGGCGTCGAACTGCTCGATCTGGCTCTGGAGCGTCGCGACGCGGCGCTGCTGCACGGCGAGCGCCGCCTCCAGCCCGCGGACCTGCGCGGCCGATTGCGCGGCGGCCGCGCGCAGTGCGGCGAGTTGCTCGCCCCGTTCCGCGCCGGACTGGGCGAGCGGGGTGTAGCGCTGCACCTGCGCGGCGTCATAGCTTGCCTTCACCCGGGCCTGGGTGAGTTGCGCGCGGGCCTGCTCGATCGAGGATTGCTGCTCGCGGATCGTCGCGCGGATATTGTCCGCGCCGGCCCGCGCCACGGCGATCTGCGCATCGGCCTGCGCCTGCCGCGCCTCATAGTCGCGCGCCTCGATGCGCAGCAGCGGCTGGCCGGCCGTCACATCCTGATTGTCCCGCACGAGCAGCTCGGAGACATAGCCGGCCACGCGCGGCGCCACGGTCACCATGTCCGCGCGCACCTGCGCGTCGTTGGTCTCCTGATAATATTTGCCGCGCATCTCATGATAGGCGAACCAGATGCCGATGCCCACGACCAGCGCGATGGCGCCGACGAGCAGGACCATGCGGGCGCGCGGGCTGAGCCGGCGGGCGGGCTTGTCCTGCACGGCGCTGTCCTCGACCGGCCGATCCTCGGTGTGACTGTCTTGGGTCATGCGACGCTTTCATTGGGGCCGAACGCAGGTCACGGCAATGGAGCCGAAATCCCTTGGGGGCAGAATATATCCGGCGAATCAGCAACCGGACACGATGTCCGCTTATTGCAGTTGCGAAGGGCTGACAAGATGAAACGGGCCGGGCGAGCCGAATCTGCGGGGCGCCGCGCCATTCAATTGACGAATCAATATACGGGCTGGACTTGCGGGGCCTGTCCGGCAAAAGAGCATGCGAATGCCGGCCCCCCGGCCCCACAGGAGAGTGATGATGGAATTCACCCGACTCAACCCGATGACCGGCGAGACCGCGTCGTCCGCCGCCGCCATGCAGGCCGGCGATATTCCCGCCATCGCGGCGAAGGCCCAGACCGGCTTCGTCGCCTGGTCGGCCATGGGGCCGAATGCGCGCCGCGCGGTGCTGATGAAGGCCGCCGATGCGCTCGAAGCGCGCAAGGACGCATTCGTCGACGCGATGATGGGCGAGATCGGCGCGACCGCCGGCTGGGCGATGTTCAACCTCGGCCTGGCCGCCTCCATGGTGCGTGAAGCCGCCGCGCTGACCACCCAGATCACCGGCGAGGTCATCCCCTCGGACAAGCCGGGCTGCCTCTCCATGGGCCTCAAGGAGCCGGTCGGCGTCATCCTGGGCATCGCGCCGTGGAACGCGCCGATCATCCTGGGCGTGCGCGCCATCGCCGTGCCGCTCGCCTGCGGCAACAGCGTGATCCTCAAGGCCAGCGAGACCTGCCCGCGCACTCATGCGCTCATCATCGAGGCATTTGCGGACGCCGGCTTCCCCGAGGGCGCGGTCAATGTCGTCACCAATGCCCCGGCCGATGCCGGCACGGTGGTCGGCGCGCTCATCGACGCGCCGGAAGTGCGGCGCATCAACTTCACCGGCTCGACCGGCGTGGGCCGGATCATCGCCGTGCGCGCCGCCGAGCATCTCAAGCCCTGCCTGCTGGAGCTGGGCGGCAAGGCGCCGTTCATCGTGCTGGAGGATGCGGACCTGGACGAGGCGGTGAAGGCCGCGGCGTTCGGCGCGTTCATGAACCAGGGCCAGATCTGCATGTCGACCGAGCGGATCATCGTGGTCGAAGCCGTGGCCGACGCCTTCGCCGCGAAGTTCAAGGCCAAGGTCGCTTCCATGGCGGTCGGCGATCCGCGCGAGGGCAAGACGCCGCTCGGCGCGGTGGTCGATGCCAAGACGGTGGCGCACTGCATGTCGCTGATCGAGGACGCGCTCGCCAAGGGCGCCGATCAGCTCACCGGCGGCGCGACCACCAGCAATGTGCTCATGCCCGCCCATGTCATCGACAAGGTGACGCCGGACATGAAGCTGTTCCGCGACGAGAGCTTCGGCCCCGTCGTCGGCATCATCCGCGCGCGCGATGCCGATCATGCGGTGGAGCTGGCCAACGACACCGAATATGGCCTTTCCGCATCGGTGTTCACCACCAATATCGCGCAGGGCCTGGCCATTGCGCGGCGCATCCAGTCGGGCATCTGCCACGTCAACGGCCCGACCGTGCATGACGAGGCGCAGATGCCGTTCGGCGGCGTCAAGGGCTCGGGCTATGGCCGGTTCGGCGGCAAGGCCGGCATCGACAGCTTCACCGAGCTGCGCTGGGTGACGGTGGAGACCCAGCCGGGCCACTTCCCGATCTGACGGACCGATGCGGGGCGGTGAGCGGCAAGCCGGGCCTTCGGGCCGCGCGGCCGCTCATCCGCCCTCCCGTCCCCGCTCTCCCTGAGCCTTTGCGGCCCTGCCCGGGATGAGCGGGAAGACCGCCAGCTCAGGCCAGCGCCATCAGGCTCGCATTGCCGCCCGAAGCGGTCGTGTTGATCGAGGTGGAAACCTCCTCGACCAGCCAGTCGAGCCGATAGGCCGGCGCGCGCGCGCAATCCTCGGGTAATGCCGCCTGCGTGAGCAGGACGGGGCCGGGACGGCGCGCCACGATGTCCATGGCGGCGCGGATCTGCTCGGGCTCACCCTCGACGAGCGCGCCGGCCAGCGGGTCGTCCGCACCCGCACTGATCCGCGCGGCGACGCTGGCGGGCAGGTCGGCGGGCAGCGCCATCCCTTCCAGCCGGCCATGATTGCCGGTCGCGAGCACCGCCGCGATCTGCTGGCGCAGGCCGGCCGGCGTCACCGGCATGAGCAGGATCGCGCCGCGCGGATGCAGCGCATAGAGATTGCGCTCGCCCACCGGGCCGGGCAGCTCGACCTCATGGCCAAGCGGCGTCCGCGCGCCATAGGCACGGGCGATGGCGGCCGCCTCGGCCTCGCCGATCCGGTCCAGCCAGGCGGCGAAATCCGCCAGCGCCGGGTCGACGCGGCCTGCGCGGGCGGGCGCGCCGTCGGGCACGCCGGCGACCAGCCGGCCGAGATAGAGCGGGCCGCCCGCCTTGGGACCGGTGCCGGAGAGGCCGCGCCCGCCGAACGGCTGCACGCCCACCACCGCGCCGATCATGTTGCGGTTCACATAATGATTGCCGGCGCGCACGCGGCTCGTGACATGGGCGATCGTCTCCTCCAGCCGCGTGTGCAGGCCGAAGGTGAGGCCATAGCCGGTGGCATTGATGGCGGCGATGAGCGTGTCGATCCGCGCGCGCTTGTAGCGCACCACATGCAGCACCGGGCCGAACACTTCATGCGTCAGCTCGCCGATGTCCGGCAGCTCGATGATCGTGGGCGGCACATAGGTGCCATGGGCGGTCTCGGGCGGCAGGGTGAGCTGCTCGACGGGATGGCCGGCAGCGCGCATCGCCTCGATATGCGCGTCGAGATTGGCCTTTGCCTCGGCGGTGATGACCGGGCCGATGTCGATCGCCAGCCGATCGGTGCGGCCGATGCGCATCTCGCGCAGGGCGCCGCGCAGCATGGCGAGCACGCGCTCGGCGATGTCCTCCTGCACGCACAGGATGCGCAGCGCGGAGCAGCGCTGGCCGGCACTGTCGAAGGCCGATGCGATGACGTCCGCCACCACCTGCTCGGGCAAGGCGGAGGAATCGACGATCATCGCATTCTGCCCGCCGGTTTCCGCGATGAGCGGGATGGGCTTGCCGCCGGGCGCGACGCGCCGGGCGAGCTGGCCCTGGATGAGGCGCGCGACCTCGGTCGATCCAGTGAACATCACGCCCGCCGTGCCCGGCGCGCCGACCAGCGCCGCGCCGACCGCGCCATCGCCGGGGATGAGCTGCAGCGCATCGGCAGGCACGCCGGCCTGGTGCAGCAGGCTCACCGCCTCGGCGGCGATCAGCGGCGTCTCCTCGGCCGGCTTGGCGAGCACGGGATTGCCGGCGACGAGTGCCGCGGCGAGCTGTCCGGTGAAGATGGCGAGCGGGAAATTCCATGGCGAGATGCACGTGACCGGGCCGAGCGGCGGCGTCTCCAGCGTGAGCGTGGCGCGCGCCTGCTGGGCATAATAGCGCAGGAAATCGATCGCCTCGCGCACTTCAGCGATGGCGTTGGGCATGGATTTGCCGGCCTCGCGCATGATGAGGCCGAGCAGGATCGGCATCCGCGCCTGCATCGCGTCGGCGGCGTGGTCGAGCATCGCCGCCCGCTCGCTCACCGGCACCAGCGGCCAGCCGGACCTGGTGGCGCGCGTCACGGCCTCGGCCGCCTGATCGGGCGTCATCTCGATGACGGTGCCGACCCGGTCGCGATGATCGCCCGGATTGAGCACCGCCCGCTCGGTGCCGCCGCCCTGCGCCGGCGCGGCCAGCCACTCCATTGCCGCGCTCTGGAGCAGCGCCGTGGAGAGGTCGGCCAGCACGGATTCGTCGCTGAGATCGAGCCCGGCCGAATTGCGCCGGTCCGGATAGAGATCGGCGGGCAGGGCGATCTGGTCGTGCTTCGCGCCGGGCAGCGGCATGGCCGCGACTTGCGCCACCGGATCGGCGATCAGCGCTTCCACCGGGATGCGCGGATCGGCGATGCGATTGACGAAGCTCGAATTGGCGCCATTTTCCAGCAGGCGGCGGACCAGATAGGCGAGCAGCGTCTCATGCGTGCCCACCGGCGCATAGATGCGGCAGGGGCGGTCCAGCCGGTCCGGCCCCACCACTTCCTCATAGAGCGGCTCGCCCATGCCGTGCAGGCACTGGAATTCATAATCGCCGATGGCGAAGTCCGGCCCCGCCATATGATAGATGGTGGCAAGCGACTGGGCATTGTGCGTGGCGAATTGCGGGAACACCGCCGCCTTGTTGGCCAGCAGCTTCGCCGCGCAGGCGACATAGGCGACATCGGTGTGGACCTTGCGGGTATAGACCGGGAAGTCCGCCAGCCCGTCGACCTGCGCGCGCTTGATCTCGGCGTCCCAGTAAGCCCCCTTGACGAGGCGGACCATGATGCGCCGATCGGTGCGGCGGGCGAGGTCGACGATCCAGTCGATCACGAACGGGCAGCGCTTGCCATAGGCCTGCACCACGAAGCCGAGCCCGTTCCAGCCGGCCAGCCCCGCGTCCAGCGCCAGGCTCTCCAGCAGGTCGAGGGACAATTCCAGCCGGTCGGCTTCCTCGGCATCGATGTTGAAGCCGATGTCGTAGGACCTGGCGAGCGCAGCGAGATTGGCGACGCGCGGCAGCAGTTCGCGCATCACCCGGTCCGCCTGCGCGCGGGCATAGCGCGGATGCAGGGCGGAGAGCTTGATGGAGATGCCGTTGCCCGCATAGGGCCCGCGCCGCGCGGCGGCCGTGCCGATGGCGTGGATCGCCTGCTCATAGGCCGCGAAATAGGCGGCGGCGTCGGCCTCCGTCGCGGCGGCCTCGCCCAGCATGTCGAAACTGTAGGTGAAGCCCTTCTCGTTGAGCTTGCCCGCGCGCCTGAGCGCCTCGTCGATCGTCTCGCCGGTGACGAACTGCTCGCCCATCATCCGCATGGCAAGGTCCACGGCGCGCCGCACGACCGGCTCGCCGGCCCGCCCGATGAGGCGGGTGAGCGCCGCGCCGAGGCCGCCGTCATTGACCTGGTCGACCAGCTTGCCGGTGACGACGAGGCCCCATGTCGCCGCATTGACGAACAGCGAGCGCCCGCCGCCCAGATGCGCGGCCCAGTCGCCCGGCGCGATCTTGTCGCGGATCAGCGCATCGCGCGTCGCCGCGTCGGGGATGCGCAGCAGCGCCTCGGCCAGGCACATGAGCGCCACGCCTTCCTGGCTGGAAAGCGCATATTCCTGCACCAGCCCCTCGACGCCCGTGCCCCTGTGCTTGGCGCGCAGCCGCGTGACGAGCCCGCGCGCCGTCTCGTGCGCGGCGCGGCGCACCGGCTCGGGCAGGGTCGCGGCGGGCAGCAGCGCGGCGATGCAGTCCGGCTCCGGGCGGCGATAGGCGGCGGTGATGGCCCGGCGCAGCGCGGACTGCTTGCGGATGGGCGGGGCGAAGGCGGCGAAGGGCGGGCTGCGATCAGGCATGGGGCGCTCCTATATCATCCGGCAATGCCGATCCGACTTATGCGTGCCGGTATCGGCGGACAATTGCCTTGATATAGACGAGATGCTAGTCTGATTGTATGGGAAATGGCGAGAATTCGGTCGAACTGGATGCCTTCGACCGCAAGATCATCGATGCGCTGGTGCAGGATGGACGGATGACCGTGACGGACCTCGCCGTGCGCGTGGGTCTCTCCAAGACGCCCTGCCAGGTGCGCCTCAGGCGGCTGGTCGCGGGCGGCGTCATCTCCGGCTTCCGCGCCATCGTCGATCCGCGCAAGCTGGGCATGGATCATGTGGCCTTCACCGAGGTGAAGCTCTCCGACACGCGCGAGGCGTCGCTGCGCGCGTTCAACGCCGCCGTGCGCCGCATCCCGGAAGTGGAGGAATGCCACATGATCGCCAGTGGCTTCGACTATCTGCTCAAGGTGCGCACGCCGGACATCCGGCGTTACCGCGCGGTGCTGGGCGAGAAGATATCGAGCCTGCCCCATGTGGCGAGCACGTCCACCTATGTGGCGATGGAGACAGTGCTGGATGACAGCAGCCCGGCGCTGCGCAAGGGCGGGTAGCGCGGCCGGATAGGTCATTTCCGCGAACGCGACCCCGCGTCAGCCGATCGTCGCCGTCTCGGCCGACGAGAGGGCGTGCCGGCTCGCAGGAGCGCAGCGGAATGGAGCGCGTCCGCCATGGGCGGGACGTCGAACCCGGCCATCCAATCTGATGTTTCTGCTCGGGGGTGGAAAGTGGACATCGGCCGTCCTAGGACCGATCGACATTCAGGATTCCCAAAAGGCATAAGTGCTGATTCATAGGGCTGCGCGATTGAGCGGAGGCTATGGATGGGCGTGAAGCGTTATGAGTTGAGCGAGGCGCAATGGATGAAGATTGCGGC
>Ga0180219_1000047_pt1 | contig 192186 bp, 142 predicted proteins | sample eDN3rd30CBELigMG_FD_151338 | JGI IMG/M metagenome (GOLD analysis project Ga0180219, IMG submission 151338) | Enriched Miracle-Growth compost microbial communities from Emeryville, California, USA - eDNA 3rd pass 30_C BE-Lig MG (version 2)... ...
TTCCAGTGGCTGAAATACACGCTGGAAAACATCATGGCCATAAACCACAAAAACCTCAAAGACTTATACCCGCAGAACTATAAAATTATGGTTCAAAAATCAAACATGTAGTTCATAGGGCGGATACGTTTTAGATACTTCTGCGTTGCTTGACCTGTATTTTTATTCGGATAAAACTCAGATATCCATTATTGGTGAAATTTTTAGTAAATTGAATGGTAGACTATGGATGCCGTATCAAGTTAATTATGAGTTTCAAAAAAATAGAGAGAAAGTTGTTCTAAAGCCAATCGAATCGTATAAAGAATTGAATATCGAATCAACCAAGGTTAAAGCACATTTCAGTGACCTTCAAAAGGTCGTAGAGCAGATTAAATCTAAAACGAAGAAGGATGATAAACATCCTTATATTGACCAGTCCTTGTTTGACTCATTTGATGCTGTAAACCAATCTTATAAAGACGGATTAGATGAGTTGTGTGAAAAGATTAATGAGGCGGTAAGGGTCAATTCCGAAGAAATTCGTAAAACACTCAATAGCGATAGGCTATTTCAAGCGATTGATACCTTTTTTGAAGTTGGTAATGAATTTACATGGGAGCAATTAAGGGTAATTATTGAAGAAGGTACAAAAAGATATGAACTAGAAATCCCGCCAGGATATGAGGATTTAAATGGATCAAACAAGAAAATTGGCATAAGTGCCTTTGGAGATTTGATAATTTGGAAAGAAATTTTGGAATATGCAAAAAAATCAAAAAAGCCAATAATTTTTGTTAGCAATGATTTGAAGGCTGATTGGTGTTATAGAGCTAAAAGTTCTTCTAGAATTGAAGCGCCAAGAGAAGAACTTATAAAAGAAATGTTGGACTATGCAGGGGTTGAATTTTGGATGTATAGTAATGCGCAGCTGTTGTATTTTGCTAAAATGTATCTAGAAAGTCAAATAGAACAAGAGCAAATTACCGAAGTTTCGGAAATCACAAGTCAGGAAAATCATGATAACGAAGTTAGTTGTACGTTTACATGGCCAGTAGACGGGAGTACCAGCATAGGTAAAAATCCCCTAACTAAAAACTTGATGTTTGCATATGGGCTAGATAATAAGCCAATTATGATTGATTGGGGAGATGGGAGTCAAATAGAGACATATACAACTAAGCAGACTATCTATCACAATTATTCAGCTTTTGGGAACTACACCGTTTCTATTTACGGAAGTTTGTTTTGGTTCTGTGCCATGGCAATTGGAGCTGAAACACCAGTAAGATGGACGCAATTTCCGAAGGTGGCTAAAATCTCCTTTAAAAACCCAACAGAATTGAGTAGGCTACAATGTGTTGGTGGGACATTGCAAGAAATTAATTTGACAGAAATGGGAAATCTAACTCAATTGCTTATTTCTCATAATCACATATCGGAATTAGATTTAAGTGCCTTAACAAATCTTACAATATTGTATTGTTCTGCCAATCTGTTGTCCAAACTTGATGTTTCCAGTAATAAATCAATACAAAAATTAGACTGTAGCAGAAATCGGCTCCATTCAATTGACCTTAGTGCTAATGGCGGTTTGGAAACATTAAATTGTAATTTCAATAGAATTAAACGCCTTGACATCTCGAACAATCCAATGCTCAGAAATATAGATTGTTCAGGGAATCTTTTGTCAACGGAAGAGCTTGATGAAATATTTCGTCAGTTGCCGCATTCAGAAAGTGGAAAAATAAATGTTAACAATAATCCAGGGACTAATAACTGTGATATGTCTGTTGCAGAAGTTAAAGGTTGGCAATTTATTTGAATGTCACATGTCAAAAGTGAGAATGGGCGAAAATCTATTGGGAAGGGAGTATATCTGATGCTCGGAGTCCTATAGTAGCTTATTGAGGGGGGGTAGGAGACAAATTGAATGATAATTAACAAAAATGAGAATCGTAAGGAAACGGAAAAATATCGAAAAAAGGGGGAAGCTATAGGGGAAACAAAACCTCTAATTTGGACGATACCAAACGATACCCCAAAACAAAGAAAAGTTGGTGTCCAGCGGTATCGCTTTAAACCAACTTTTCTTGTTTCCTGTAGCCCGTAGGGGAATCGAACCCCTGTTTCAAGAATGAAAATCTTGCGTCCTAACCCCTAGACGAACGGGCCGTTTTTTACGGACTGCAAATATAAACGTATTTTGGAGAGTTACAAACAAAGCAGCCGCAATTTATATCAGATCAAAGCCAATGTCTTTACGAAAATATTTCCCTTCAAAATAAATTCGGCCTGCATCCGCCGTGGCCTGTTGCAAGGCCTCAAATAACGTGTCCTCCAACGCCGTGACTGCTAATACCCGCCCACCTGCAGTCTGCACGATTCCGTTATTTTCATGGGTGCCAGCGTGGAATACAATAGAATCCTTCACGTTTTCGATATTATTGATTGCCTTGCCCGAGTCATACGAGCCGGGATAACCACCCGAAACGAGGACCACGGTAGCCGCGGTCTTCGGAGAGAGCGTAAATGAGCGTTCGAATAGATTACCCTCCGCTACGCCTTGCAACAAATCCACCAAATCACTTTCGATGCGAGGGAGTACACTTTCAGTTTCGGGGTCGCCCATGCGTACGTTGTATTCAATGACATAGGGATTTCCATCCACATTCATTAACCCGATAAAGATAAAGCCTTTATAGGCAATTCCATCCCGTTTCAGCCCCTCAATTGTGGGAACGATGATACGTTCTTCCACTTTGTCCATAAACAAATTATCCGCAAACGGTACAGGCGAAACCGAGCCCATACCTCCCGTGTTGAGTCCCGTATCGCCTTCGCCGATGCGTTTATAATCTTTCGCTGATGGCAGTACTTTGTAGCTGTCGCCGTCCGTCAGCACAAAGACCGAGAGTTCAATGCCGGCTAGGTATTCTTCGATCACAACTTTGTTGCTTGCCTCCCCGAATTTCGCATCTTCGAGCATCGCCCTCAACTCGGTTTTAGCCTCGTCTAGGGTGGCACAGATGAGCACTCCCTTACCCGCAGCCAATCCATCTGCCTTGAGCACAACAGGTAGTTTCTGCGTTTCCAGGTAAGCTAGCCCTTCGCTCAATGTGGATCGATCAAACGATTGGGACGCGGCCGTTGGGACACCGTGGCGAATCATAAACTGCTTCGCAAAATCTTTGCTGCCTTCTAATTGAGCCCCTTCCTGCTGTGGTCCGATTACGGGAATGTGCCGCAAGTCGGCCCGCTCCAGAAAATAGTCATGTATTCCTTTAACCAACGGTTCCTCAGGCCCTACCAACACCAGGTTTATCTGCTTGCTGAGCACAAAGTCGGCTATTTCGTCAAAATCAGTGACCTTAATCGGTACATTTTGGCCATATTGACCCGTACCCGCATTGCCGGGTGCAATATATAATTGGGCTGTTTGTTTACTTTGGGCAATTTTCCAGGCAAAAGCACTCTCCCGTCCGCCTGAACCGATAATTAGGATGTTCATCTTGCAAAGATATTTTTTTTGCCTATATTTACCACTATCGGTGTCCGAATAAACCCCGAACAGAACTGGCATATATGTGTCGTTGGTTAACCATACTAATCCTGTTTTTGTTTTCGCTAGAGGCAACGCACGCCCAAGAAGGTGCCATCGGACGGGTTTTGGAAAAGCTTGACAAGTATGTTGAAAGCTACCCTAAAGAAAAGGTTTACCTGCATATGGATAAGCCCTACTATGCGGTAGGAGATGATATTTGGTTCAAAGGATATGTAACCATCGGCGCCTATAACAACCTTTCCGGTCTCAGTAAGATCCTCTACGTGGATTTAATCAATCCCGACGATCAAATCGTCCAATCCATCCGGCTGCCGTTGATTTCAGGGGTCACCATGGGCGATTTTCAGTTAGCAGACTCCTTAGGGGAGGGCAACTATCGCATACGTGCCTATACCAACTGGATGCGTAATTTTGACAGCGATGCATTCTTTTATCGGACCTTGCCCATCGGAAATGCACGGACAGATTCCATCGTCACCCATCGCTCTTTTTCGTACAGAAATTTACCGGTGCGTACCGATAGGAAAATCGACTTTGCGAATTCCCAGGGCGGTCCGATGGCCAACATGAATGTCTATTCAAACACTCCCAGTATCCAGTTTTTTCCGGAGGGCGGTCATCTTGTGGCAGGTAATCTTACCAAGGTAGGTTTTAAAGCCCTACGGCCGGAAGGTGTGGGTATCGAAGCAGTCGGCTATTTAGTAGATAACAACGGTATGCGCATTGCTGAATTCGAAACCCTGTATGCCGGGATGGGCAGCTTCCGTTTTATACCCCAGGCAGGAAGTGCCTATACGGCCAAAGTAACCTATGCCGATGGAAGTACAGGGGAGCAGGCGTTGCCCCAGGTACAGGCTTCAGGCTATGCACTGGCAGTGAATAATGAGCTGGAAAAACAAGTTTTCGTGCAGGCATTTGCATCGGATGACCTCGTAAAAGGGCAGCAACTTGCTATGCTGGCACAGCGGAATGGCACGGTCTTTTACGCGTCCAAGGGAACCGTTACAAAAAATGAGTTGATATTTTCCGTCCCCCGGGCGTATTTACCGGTAGGTGTCGTGCAGTTGACGTTGCTATCGCCCGAAATGAAACCCTTGACCGAGCGGACGATATTTAATATGAACAAACAGCTAGTGTTACCGCTATCCCTGAATACCGACGAAAAAGTCTATGGGCGAAGGGAGAAAGTATCGGTACAAATTACGGCTGGAGAGGAAGCAGATTCCAGTCGTATTGCTGCACTTTCTGCGACGGTAGTCGACTTGGCGAAGGTGCCAATCGATTCCACAATACGTGAAGGGAACATCTACGCATCACTTCTGTTGAATTCCGATGTGAAAGGGTACATCGAAGCCCCTGAATATTATTTTGAAAATACGGATATTTCCAAGCGTAGGCAGCTAGACAACGTCATGCTTACCCAGGGGTGGAGCCGGATCAACTGGGAGGACCTGATGGCAGACAAAGCTCCCGCTATTACATACCCGCCGGAGCAGGATTTACGCATCAGTGGTGTGGTAACCACGCGGGGTGGTCAAACCCCAGTTCCTAACGCAACGGTAACCATCCTTTCTACTGGTAACATTACGGCGCTTGTCGATACCGTTACCAATGAACAGGGAAGATTTACGTTTGATCGTCTCTTGTTTTTTGATAACACCAAATTTGTTGTACAGGCACGCGACAAACGAGGCCGGAAAAACGTCGACATTCAACTCGACGAATCGCCACGGCAACAGGTAACACGTAATCGGAATACACCCGATGCAACGGTTAACGTAAACCAATCTATTAATACATACCTGAAAAATACGCAGGAGCAATTTCAGGAGATGGAGAAATATGGCCTCAAAGGAAAAAGTATTTTGCTGCAGGAAGTTAAGGTAACCCGGGAAACCCAAAAGAACAAAGTCAAACATTCCAGTAACCTCAATGGCCCCGGCAATGCCGATCAAGTACTTACTGCAGAGGACCTGATCCTGGGATGTCCGTCGTTAGCTACCTGTTTACAAGGCAGGTTAGTAGGTGTGGTGTTCCGCAACGGCGTTGCCTATTCAACGCGGTCAATCAATCACCCGACGGTTGATCACCCGATGCAGCTAATATTGGACGGCATGTATATGGAGCCGAATGCGTTGGAGATGATCAATCCGTTTGATGTGGAAACCATTGAAGTACTGAGGGGCGGGGCGAATACGGCGATTTACGGCGTTCGCGGTGGCGGTGGCGTGCTGATCATCACGACCAAACGTGGTGACAGCGGGGGGTACAACCGCGACGTATATACTCCCGGAATCGTCACCCATAGTCCACAGGGATATTACGAAGTACGCGAATTCTATGATCCTGATTACAGTGCTCCGGCCGATTCGTTGGCGGGCATGCGCGATCTTCGCACGACCATCCACTGGTCACCGAATGTAATCACCGATGAGTCGGGCCACACTTCGGTTGAGTTTTACACGGCCGACAGTCCGGGTACCTATCGCATCGTCGTGGAAGGGCTGGATGTAAGGGGGCGATTGGGGCACGCGGTACATTATATTACCATTAAATAGACACGTATGGATTTTATTAAGATTACGGAAGATCAACGAATTTCTCATGTCCATTTGGATCGTGGCAGATCAAATGCGCTGGATCAGCAGATGATCGAAGAACTGCGGCAGACCCTTATCGAAGCACGGGAAAATCCGGCCATAGAAGGACTCATCTTGCACGGCAAAGAGGACTTCTTCTGTGCAGGACTTGATTTGGTTGCATTGTATGACTATAACGAGGACGAGGTGCGCCGATTTTGGCATACGTTTTTCGATTTCATCCGAACATTGGTTTCGTTTGATAAACCGGCGGTGGCCGCCATTAGCGGACATAGCCCGGCGGGTGGCTGTGTAATGGCCATCTGTTGCGATTATCGGATCATGGCCCAAGGCGACTACGTGATTGGGCTCAACGAAATACCGGTGGGTATCATCGTGCCGGAAAGTATTTTTCAGCTATACAGTTTTTGGCTGGGACAGGCCAAGGCGTATCGCTATCTGCTGGAAGGTAAATTGTTTAATCCGCGGGATGCGTTGGAGGCCGGTTTGGTGGATGAGGTGGTTGATATAAAAAGTATCCGCACCGTTGCTGAACGGCAGATTAGGAAATACACACAATATGAACGGCATGCGTGGCGACAAAGCAAGCGTTACATGCGGCAATCGTTGATTGCACAATTTGAGGCCGATCAGACGGATGTAATCGAACCGTTGCTTAAACGGTGGTGGTCTCCGGCCACCCGCGCGATTCTGAAGACAATTATAGATAATTTGAAAAGTAAGAAGTAAAACATGAGTGGCACAGCTAATATAATTCAGGGAGCTTTGCGCGAAGGAGCGCTGAAAGGCAAAACCATTGTCGTCACCGGCGGTGGCACAGGGTTGGGAAGGGCCATGGCCACCTATTTTCTCCGGTTGGGTGCACAGGTGGTTATCGCCAGCCGTAAACGGGAGGTGCTCGAAAAGGCAGCCGCAGAAATGACTGCGGAAACGGGGGGGCAGGTATTGCCGATTGATTGTGACGTGCGTGATGTGGCCGCCATCGAGCGTCTTCTCGCGGCTACCCTTAACAGGTTTAATGGTGTGGATGCGCTGCTTAACAATGCTGCGGGCAACTTTATATCGCCAACGGAGCGTCTCTCAGCCAATGCTTTTTCGACTATTATCGATATCGTGTTGAAAGGTACGGCCAATTGTACCTTGATGTTTGGCAAACATTGGATCGCGCAGAGGCAGTCTGCCAGCATACTCAATATCGTCACTACTTATGCCTTTACCGGCTCAGCTTACGTAGTACCCTCAGCGGCGGCCAAAGGTGGGGTATTGTCCCTCACGAGGTCATTGGCCGTAGAGTGGGGAAAATATGGAATTCGAAGCAATGCCATTGCCCCGGGGCCTTTTCCTACCAAGGGTGCTTGGGAACGGTTATTACCGGGTGATTTGGCCGAGCAGTTTGACTTCAAAAAGCGTGTTCCGCTTAAGCGGGTGGGAGATCACCAAGAGCTGGCTAACCTCGCGGCATTTCTTCTGTCTGATTTTGCAGGTTATATCAATGGCGAAGTCATTACGATCGATGGAGGCGAATGGCTCCAGGGTGCAGGGCAGTTCAGTGGGCTCGAAGCGATCCCTGCGGATATGTGGGAAAGCTTGGAAAAAAAGACACGGCAGGCAAAATAAGGTGTTATAAGGGCACTAAACTGCCTCAAACGCCGCGATGGTATGCAGGTTGAATAGCGTTTTTGAGAAAGATTTCCACGTCTCATTCATAAATAGCCGTGCCTCCTGATCTTCTTCTAACGTTTTAAGGTAACCTTCACATGCGGCGATGCTATCTGGGTCGCCGGCGGCCATGGCTTGGTGATAACTGGAACGTGCCTGATCAAGCTCTTTCTGGTATTGGGCTTCGCCGAGCAGGCTGGGTTTATGATCCTCTGTAACTTCAAATAACAACGATGCAATCAACGCCGTTATGCCCACGTTACGCTTGGCTACGGTTTGCTCGATATAGCTAAGAAGCCGAAGCGCATGCGTTCCGCGAACGTATATTTCTTCGATGCCGCTGCTCCGGCCGTCTGGTGGAATAAAACTATGGGCCTCTTCTACTGAAGCGCCAAATATGCGTATGCTTTCTTCATAAAGCGCATCGAAACTATCCATCGCTGCAGCGGCAATCCTATCTGCCCATACAATGTATTGATCTTTAAACCAACGGTGGTATAAAATTAGCGGGTTGTTTTCCATCGATCATTTTTATGCAAGTTAAATACAAAAAGCTTAGTGAGGTCAAAATATGTTCTGAACGACTCTTTTTTGTACACAAACGACTTTTTCTTTTATCAGTGCACTACATCATTACCTCTCGTTTCATAGGGTGTATAAAATACACCATATTCGTTTCATTGAGTAGGTGCGGATTAGATTTAATCTATTGATTATTAATTATTTATTTGTTTGGTGGTGAGCGGATGAGAAATTCATTTCGAGGTGATGTAGGAATGTGTTAGCCGTTTTCTTGGCATGTAGGGGGATACATCACATTTTTGCAAAACATATGATACCCCCAAGGGGTTTTATATACAACACACATTATAATAACCAATTAAATTGAGTAACGACATGAGGAATTTATTTACATGCTTATTGGCGTTGTTTATGTTGCCGTTTATGGCCGCTGGACAGCAGGGCAGGGTAAGCGGGAAAGTGACCGACGCGGTAGCATCCGGTGGGATTCCGGGAGTGACCGTGATGGTGAAAGGTGCTACCACGGCAACGCAGACGGATGCATCCGGAAACTACTCTATTGAGGCAGCCGCTGGAGATACATTGATTTTTCGGTCGCTCGGATTTGCCATGCAAGAAATCCCGGTTGCTGGCCAGAGCATCCTAAATGTGGTACTGGAAGACGAGGGCACGGAATTGGAAGAAGTGGTGGTCATTGGATATGGTACACAGCGCCAACGGGATTTGACCACTGCCGTAGCAACCGTAAAGGCAGACGATATCGCGAAAACGCCCACCGCTACCGCCATGCAATCTTTACAGGGGCGGGTGGCTGGTGTTCAGATTGTGAGTAATGGCGCACCAGGGGCATCGCCTACCGTGCGGTTGCGGGGTATCGGTTCCTTTGAAGGAAATGCCGCACCGCTATATGTAGTGGATGGGATGTTTTTCGATAACATCGATTTTCTGAACCCAAATGACATCGAAACCATCTCCGTATTGAAAGATGCATCGGCGTCAGCAATTTATGGGGTGCGTGCTGGTAACGGCGTTGTCCTGATTGAAACTAAATCGGGTGCCTACAACAAACCCGGTGAAATTGTCTACGATGCGTATTACGGTATACAAAACCCGCAAAACGTACTTAAAATGGCCAATGCCCAGCAGTTTGTGCAGTACATTAACGGAACCGGAAGTGCAGCGGATATAGCTCTGATACAAAATGCGATACAGCGATATGGCCGCAGCCGGATAGACCCGAGTCTGCCGGATGTCAATACCGATTGGTACAACGAGATCATGAGCCCTGCTCCAATACAGAACCACAATCTTTCATTCAGTGGCGGCGGTGAAAGTACCCGCTATTCCATAGGCGGCAGCTATTTCAATCAGGAGGGGTTGCTGGATTTGCAGCGCAATAATTACCGAAGGCTGAATTTCCGTGTAAAAGTAGATAGTAAGGTGAAAGATTGGCTAAACGTAGGCGGCAATTTCAATGTGAGTACAGCTCGGCAATACAATGGTGAAAACACGGCGTGGTTCCTAGCATATTTTGGCGTGCCGATCTTGCCGGTATATGACGATGGTAATGCCAGCGCCACGCCGGTGAAATATGCCAATGCACAGCAGATCGGCTACCGCAGCACCCAGAATCCGTTCTTCCCATTGGAATATGTAGACAACCGTAATCATGTGGCCAAATTGCTGGGTAACTTCCATGCTGAGGTAAATGTTTGGGAAAATAAACTGAAGTTCCGCACGCAATACAATTATGGATTGAGCTTTGTAAACACTAGACGGATTGACTTCGCGTATCACGATGGGGTTACCAACCACCAATCGGCTATCCGGCGTAGAAATACATCGAACTACGATCAGGTATGGGATAATTTCCTGACCTATAACGACGATTTCGGGAAACACAACCTGAATGTGGTGCTGGGACAGTCTTACCGTAGCGAATACAGCGAATTATTGTTTGCGCGGGGAACCGCTATTAATCCGGCTCCTTCAAGAGCGGCTGAACAGTTCTGGTATCTGCAGAATGCTACCGATTTTGACTTAAATGATATTGGCGATGCTAGTGATCCTGATTACAATTCAATAAATGCAAATCTGCAGTTCCTGTCATTCTTTGGCCGGGCAGCTTATAATTACGATGGTCGATATCTCTTGTACACGACCTTTCGCCGCGATGGCAACAATAAGTTTCAAAAGACATGGGGTAATTTCGCCACGGTCGGTGCCGGATGGGTATTGTCCGAAGAGGATTTCTTTGATGTAGAAGGTATCGATTTCTTGAAGTTCAGGGCATCATGGGGGCAGCTGGGTAATGATGCGATCAGTCCTTCCGTGGGCCTACCCACCATAGAAGAAAACAACGGCGCGATTGATGGCACCCGCGTGATCGGTTGGCGGCTGAACCCCACATTCGATCTCATTACCCAATGGGAAACTACGGTAGAGAAGAACTTCGGTTTGGATGCGCAATTTCTGAATAATCGACTGTCATTGGAGGCCGATTACTTTATCCGCGACACGCGCAACTTGGCGGTGACCATCGTGCCGCCGGTATTTCCGTCTGCTGAACGCCGAAGTGTGGGCGAAATCCGGAACCAAGGACTGGAGCTTAATCTCAACTGGCGCGACAACCTGTCTGAAGATTTTTCCTATAATATCGGTGGGAATATTGCCACCTTGAAGAATCAAGTGCTGGGGCTTGGAGGCGCCAGTGGGCTGAATGCCGGAACAGCAGAGTTCCGTCAACGATCCATAATCGGCCAGCCTTATCAGGCATTTTATGGCTATGAAGTAACCGGAGTATTCGACAGTCAACAAGAAATTCAGGATACCTACAATGCAGATTTTGCTGCCGAAAGAAGCTTGGTTCCCGGCGATTTAATTTTTAAGGACCAGAATGGAGACGGCATTATCGACGATCAGGACCGCGTGGTATTGGGCTCCTACATGCCCGATTTTACCTGGGGAGCCAACCTCGGTTTCCGGTATAAGAAGTTGGAGTTCGCGGCGCTGCTGCAAGGGCAAACGGGTTACAACATCCTGAATCGTAAACGCGGCGAAATGATTTTTACCAACGATACCAACATCGATGCCGATTTGGCAACGAACCTATGGACGGAAGGCGGGGGATCATCGAAGAATTATCCGTCGGCCTCCGGATTACGCAGGGCATGGAATCAGGTCATGAGCAGTTATTTCGTAGAAGAAGGTTCTTACTTCCGGTTGCAGAACGTGCGGCTGTCTTATTCATTCCTGGGTAGGGAAATAAACGGTTTGACCTGGCCGGAAGCCCGGGTTACCCTTACGGCAGAACGACCCCTTACGGTATTCAAGTACAACGGTTTTAACCCTGAAGTGGCCAATGGGGTGGATCGCGAAGTATACCCCATACCGGCTATTTATACATTGGGCGTAACCATTAAACTGTAAAGTATTAAGGAAAGAAATTATGAAAGCGATACGAAATATCCAATACGGGGCGATGGTATTCTTTGGACTGTTGCTCGGCACATCGTGTAGCGGTTTATTGGATGAGCCGCTCGAAAATCAGCAGATTGCTGAGGGGACGGACTATACACAGACGCAAAATATGGTGTTGATGCTGTATGGTGCTTACAATCAATTGTATGATTTCGGATGGGAAATTTACCCATCCATCAGTGTACGGGGAGATGATATTGATATCGGTGGACGCGGTGATCAGCCGTTGTTTGCACTGGCGGATAGCTTCCGGTATGACCGCAATTTCTGGGCGATGAATAGTGCGTGGACCGGCCTCTATGGCGACTTGATTTACTGGCAGGGTGCGATCGAGGAGATCCAAAAGTATCAAGAGGCGGGTGCAAACGGGACCACCGCGCAGCAATATATCGCAGAAATCAAGGTTTTGCAGGGATTTGAAATGCTTCAGCTGGCTCGTATGTGGGGGCGGATCCTGATACCCCAGAGTTCTGAGCCAAGTGCGCTGCTTGACGTGGAATTATCTAGTTTTGAAGAGGTTATGCAGTATATCTCTGCGCGGATGGATGAAGCGATTCCGCTTTTGCCCGATATGCGGCCAAATCAGCGGTCGGACGTGCGTGGCGGAGTCACCCGCTATACGGCACTTGCCGTTAAAGCGATAGCCAACCTCGAACTGAAAAATTATCCCGCCGTGGCCGAAACCACCGGCCAAATTATCAGTAGTGGATTGTTTAGTTTAGAGCCCGATTTTTACCATTTGTTTAAACTGCGCGGTAAGCTCAACAATGAAAACCTGCTCGAACTGCAGTATTCTGATTATGGCACAGCCACGGGTACATCCAATAAATATTTGTGGGATTTCTTTGGTCCCACGAGCTGGACACCCACGCGCGATGGTGCCAGTGGCGGATGGGGTTTTTGGGAACCCAGTATGAAATATATCCAATTCATGCTCGATCGCGGTGAGCGCGAACGCCTCGAAACAACCGTGATCTTTACGCCGGATGGCATTACGGACGTACGCAATGCGTACCCGAATGCGCCGAGTTGGATATCGAATGCAACTCCAGATGGTGATGTGTTCAATAACAGTGTCAGGACCAAATTCTACAGTGGTAAGCATTACCTGCCATCCGCCATGCTAACCGAAGGCCGCACCGCGTATGGCGAAAATAAAAACTTCACCTGTATCCGGTATGCCGAGGTGCTACTTATGCATGCAGAGGCACTGACCAGCGGTGCTACCAGCTCGGTGATGACTGCCGATGCGGCGGTGAATGCCGTGCGCAACCGTGTGGGCCTCGGCCCGTTGAGCGGTGTTACGCTCGATCAGGTATTGGATGAAAAGTTCGCGGAATTCGCAGGCGAGTGGGGCATCCGGTTTTATGACGTTGTGCGGCATGACCAGACAGCCGAACTATCGTATGGTGGGCGTACTTACGATGCAACCACCAGCCGATTTTATCCGTATCCGCTGGAACAACAAGACGTCCTGCCGCAGTTGAGGGAAGGAAATTGACAAACCGATTAGAAAATTTAACAAGGTATTGAAATGAAAAGAAGGAATATATGGCTTCTAGCCGCAGTGTTTGGAGCTGTAGCGTGCCAAGAAGGTTATATTGACGATATCAAACCTGTACCGCCGGGGGAGGATGTCACAGCACCTACCATATCGATGACCTATCCATTGGAGGGGACACTGATTAGGGTACGCGAAGATGTTACGTCTATCAACGTGCGTTTTACGGTGACAGATGATATCGAAATTGGAAACGTTGTCGTGGAGCTTGACGGCAACCAGATCGCCCAACTCGATAGTTTCCCCGATTATCGGAAATCCGTGGCATCAGTTGCGTATAACGAAGTTGCAACCGGCGAACATACGCTCACGGTGACGGCGACGGATGTTGCTGGAAAATCCACCATACAATCCGTAGATTTCGAAAAGGTAGAGCCCTACCAACCGATTTATGATGGCGAAATATTTTATATGGCCTTTGATGGCGAGAATACCGAGTTGGTGAGCATTACCAACCCCACCCGCGTGGGTGAGCCCGGTTTCAATAACGGTGGCAAGAAGGGCAGTGCCTATTCCGGTGTAACCGATGGTTACCTGACCTTTCCCTTCGCTGACCTGGCGAATGACGAGTTCAGTGCAGCGTTTTGGTATAAGCTGAATGCGGTTCCGGATCGTGCGGGTATTCTGACAGTGAGCCCTCCCGGCCCGACAAACAACAATCGGACAAGCGGCTTCCGCCTATTCCGGGAAGCAGCCGGTGCCAAGCAACGAATCAAACTTAATGTTGGGGACGGCACGGTGGATAGTTGGTTTGATGGTGGTGAAGCAGCAGATGTTGAGGCAGGCAGCGATTGGGTACACATAGCATTTACGATCGCGGGCGACCGATGTGCTGTCTACATCAACGGCAATATCGTAAGTCAGGGAACCTTTTCTGGAATTAGCTGGGCAGATTGCGATGCCCTCACCATCGGTTCCGGAGCACCCAATTTTACCGAATGGGGGCACCTGTCGGACTTGAGTTTGATCGATGAGCTGCGTATTTTCGACAAAGCACTGACCCAGGGAGAGGTACAACAGATGATCGCGGATAATTAGGGATTGGCAGATGAGCAAAGGCGTACCGATACGGATCATTTATTTTATCGTTCTTGCCGGTTTACTGGCTGGATGTAAGAAGAACCAGATCGGTACGTTTTCGCTTTTGCACGTATCGGTTGGCGAGGAGGCGCTCGCACTTGATGGAACAATTATGGATGGGTTGCCACTCGACCGGAGTATCACGCTGGTGTTTTCGCAACCGGTCGATCAATCTGCAGCCAATACGGCCATTACCCTGAGCCGCAACGGTGAATCCGTGGCGATAAGCTTGGCATTCCTTTCTGAGGGAGCCAGCGTGGTGGTGCATCCCAATGGCCCATTGCTGAGCAATACCACCTACACCTTGTCAGTCTCGGAGCAACTTCGGAGTGCAGATGGCGGTCGCGGATCAACGTATGATGTGCAGTTCAAGACGATGATAAAAGACCTGCAAGTTGTGGCCATCGAAATGGATGGAGAAAATATAGGACAGAACGATGTGCTGACCGGCATACCTGCCGGGTTGGGGATGACCCTTCGGTTTTCCAGCCCACTTGATCCGGCCACTGTGCAACAAGCTATCACATTGGAGGGAACCACAGGTACATCGAATGTACAGACAGTGCTCGCCACCGATGCACAATCGGTTACCTTGGTCAGCAACGCGCCACTAGAAGGGCTCACCAAATACGAGCTGCGCATTTCCGATGCGTTGGTGGGTGCAGGGGGAGAAGGCTTTTCGGGTTTCGCAAAGGCCTTTTATACAGCAATAGATCCAACACCAAAGTTTCCGGTTATTCCGGATGAAGAATTGTTAACCTTGGTACAGCGGCAAACGTTCAGTTACTTTTGGGACTTCGCCCATCCAGCCAGTGGTATGGCCCGTGAGCGCAACACTTCCGGGGATTTGGTAACCAGCGGTGGTTCCGGTTTTGGCATCATGGCGCTGATCGTGGGAATGGAAAGAGGATTTATTTCACGTAGTCAGGGCGTTGAACGGCTGGAACGCATCGTCAGTTTTCTTGAAACGGCCGATCGTTTCCACGGGGCTTGGTCACACTGGATCAACGGCAATACAGGGGCGGTTATGCCATTTAGTGCTAATGACAATGGCGGCGACCTCGTGGAAACGTCGTTGTTAATGCAGGGACTTATTACGGTGCGTCAGTATCTGACAACTTCCACACCTGCTGAAAAACAACTTGTTGACCGCATCAATGCACTTTGGCAAGCCGTGGAGTGGGATTGGTACCGGCGGGATGGCCAGGAGGTCCTCTATTGGCATTGGTCGCCGGATAAAGGCTGGATCATGGACATGCCGATCCGCGGATGGAATGAGTGCTTGATTACGTACGTAATGGCTGCTGCATCACCGACACATGGTATCCCTAAGACCGTCTATAACAATGGCTGGGCTGGAAACGGTGATATACGCAACGGGGCAACTTATGAAGGTATTGCGTTGCCACTTGGTGCCGAATATGGTGGTCCGCTGTTTTTAAGCCAATATTCGTTCCTCGGTATCGACCCTAGAGGGTTGAGCGACGAATATGCTGATTATTGGACGCAAAATGTGAACCATACCTCCATCAATTATCAATATTGTATCCATAACCCCCGTCAGTATGTAGGCTATGGCGAAAGCTGCTGGGGGCTTACGGCGAGCGATAATCACGAGGGTTATTCGGCACATTCGCCCACCAACGATCTGGGCGTAATCACGCCAACTGCTGCACTTTCTGCATTTCCCTATACTCCCGATAAGTCCATGGACGCGCTAAAGTTTTTCTACTATGCAATGGGCGATAGGCTTTGGGGTGCTTACGGTTTCTATGACGCCTTCAACGTTACCGAGCAATGGTTTGCCGATTCGTACCTCGCCATAGATCAGGGGCCAATCATCGTAATGATCGAAAATTATCGCACCGGTCTGCTCTGGGATCTGTTCATGAGCGCACCCGAGATTAAGGCCGGACTCCGAAAATTGGGTTTTAGCAGCCCAAGATTATAGCAAAGATTGATTTATGAACAAGTTAATAAAATATATCGTATTAATAACCGCAATAGGTCTTGCAGGCTGTAACGGTCCATCACGAAACCATACAGCCGACAGCGATTCAACAAAACACAGCGATTCGACCCTCTCCGATGACTCGTTGCTTACGTTGGTACAGCGCCAAACCTTCCAATATTTCTGGGAAGGTGCAGAGCCCGTATCGGGTCTCGCCCGCGAGCGCATCCATATCGACGGTGAATACCCGCAGAACGATAAAGACATCGTCACCATTGGTGGCAGCGGATTCGGCCTGATGGCCTTGTTGGTGGGTATGGAACGTAATTTCATTACCCGGCAAGCCGGTGTCGAACGGTTTGAGCAGGTGATCGGCTACCTCGAAAAAGCCGACCGGTTCCATGGCGCATGGCCGCATTGGTTGGATGGGCCTACGGGACGGGCCAAGCCATTCAGTAAAAATGACAACGGCGGAGACCTCGTAGAAACCGCCTTTATGGCGCAAGCGTTGATTTGTGTGAGGGAATACTTCCAGCAGGGCGATAAACATGAAAAGCAATTGGCTGCACGCGCCGATGCCCTCTGGAAAACCATTGAGTGGGACTGGTACCGTCAAGATGGGCAAAACGTGCTTTATTGGCACTGGAGCCCAACGGCAGGCTGGGCCGCCAATCATCCCATTAGGGGCTATGATGAATGCCTCATTACCTACGTGCTGGCTGCTTCGTCGCCGACGTACGGTGTCCCTCCCGAAGTGTATCACGAAGGGTGGGCGCGCGGCGGTGCCATCAGGTCGGCTGCCGAGCGGTATGGGCATCCCATCATCCTCAAACACAATGTGCCGGATAGCAATGGGGTGGGACCGTTGTTTTGGTCCCACTATTCCTATCTTGGTCTGGATCCGCGGGGGTTAAAAGATGAATATGCAGACTATTGGGAGTTAAACCGCAATCAGGCACTCATCCATCGCGATTATGCCATTGAAAATCCAAAAGGGTTTAAAGGATACGGTAAGCAAGCATGGGGATTTACGGCGAGCTATTCAATCAAGGGGTATTCTGCGCACAATCCCGATAATGACTTGGGTGTAATTTCGCCCACGGCTGCCTTGTCGTCATTCCCTTATACACCCGAATACAGCATGGACGTGATGCGTTATCTGTATGAGCAACTGGGCGATAAAGTTTGGGGTAAATATGGGTTTTACGATGCATACGGCGAGACCGATAACTGGTTTCCGCGACGCTACTTGGCTATTGACCAGGGCCCGATACCTGTGATGATTGAGAACCATCGAACCGGATTGCTTTGGGAACTATTTATGGGCGCGCCGGAGATCAAGGATGGATTGAGGAAACTGGGCTTTAGAAGTCCGAAGATTTGATGATGAAATATCGTTGGAAAAATAGTTGGTTGATCGTTGTTGCGTGGGTACTATGCAGCGGAACGAGCGATGCCCAAACACCCCGCACCTATTGTAATCCGATCAACATCGATTACGGTTATACGCCCATTCCCAATTTTTCAGAATGGGGTCGGCACCGAGCTACGGCCGATCCGGTTATTGTCAATTATAAAGGTGATTATTACCTGTTCAGCACCAACCAATGGGGCTATTGGTGGAGTAGCGACCTCTCCAACTGGAATTTTGTGTCCAAAAAATTCCTACGCCCATGGAATGGCGATGTGTACGATGAGCTGTGTGCTCCGGCGGTAGGTATCGTTGGTGATACCCTGCTGGTATTCGGCTCCACCTACACCGATAAGTTTACGCTGTGGATGAGTACGAACCCCAAGGAAAACCAGTGGCAGCCCTTGATAGATTCCTTTTCAATAGGTGGTTGGGACCCTGATTTTTTCACGGATGACAACGGTCGCTTCTATATGTACAATGGTAGCAGCAACCGCTATCCGCTATATGGCATCGAACTCAACCGGCAGACCTTTGCACCCATCGGCACCCGCAAGGAAATGTATTTTCTAGAGGACTGGCGTTACGGCTGGCAACGATTCGGCGAGTACGTGGATAACACGTTCCTCGATCCTTTTATCGAAGGGGCGCATATGACCAAGCACAATGGTAAGTACTACCTGCAATATGCGGCTCCGGGTACCGAATTCAGCGGCTACGCCGATGGAGTGGCTGTGGGCGACAGCCCCTTGGGCCCGTTTACCACGCAGTCGGACCCCCTCAGCTACAAGCCTGGAGGATTTGCGCGTGGAGCTGGCCATGGCGCGACCTTCCAGGATAACGACGGCAATTATTGGCATGTCGCTACCGTTGTCCTGGGCGTGAAAAATAATTTCGAAAGGCGGTTGGGCATGTGGCCCGCCGGGTTTGATGAAGACGACGTAATGTATTGCAATACCGCATTTGGAGATTACCCGCACTACTTGCCGAATGGCCCCACTGACCACCGCGAAAGTCGGTTCACGGGCTGGATGCTGCTCAACTATAATAAGCCTGTGCAGGTGTCGTCTACGCTGGGCGCGGCTTACCCGGCCAACCATGCGGTAGATGAAAGCATGAAGACCTATTGGAGTGCCGTCACAGGCGATAGGGGCGAATGGATACAGAGTGATTTGGGCGAGGTAAGTACGGTTCGTGCCGTGCAGATTAATTATGCCGATCAGGATGCCGACAGCGCTTTTCTCGGGAAGATGGAAGGGATTTATCACCGGTATATGCTGTCTTATTCCGAAGACGGACGCAAGTGGAATGTCCTTAAGGATAAAAGTCAGAACCGCAGGGATGTTCCCCACGACTACATTGAACTGGAGAATCCCGTGAAAGCCCGGTACATTAAACTGGAAAATATCCACATGCCGACGGGCAAATTTGCCATCAGTGGTCTGCGGATCTTTGGCAAAGGACAAGGAAGCAAGCCGGCTTCCGTCAACGATTTCATCATTCTGCGGACGGAAAAGGATAAGCGCAGCGCCTGGCTAAAATGGAGTCCGGTGGATAATGCATATGCCTATAACATCTATACAGGCCTGGCACCTGATAAGTTGTATAACTGCATCATGGTACATGGTGCCAACGAATATTATTATAAAGCGATGGATAGCCAGAAGCCCTACTATTTCAGCATTGAAGCCGTCAATGAAAATGGGGTGTCCGAGCGTACAAAAGTGATACGGATTGAATAAGATAAAGATGAAATACACAGTAATCATCGCCGGTCTTCTGGCCATCAAGTTATCGGGTTATGCTCAGCAGGCCACAACAGATAAAAGTAAAATGGATATCTTCATCACTGATCTAATGGGGCGGATGACACTCGAAGAAAAGATCGGTCAACTGAACTTGGTTACGGGAGGTGATGCGACTACAGGCGCGGTTGTAAGTACGGATGTGGAGGCCAAAATCAAGGCCGGTAAAATAGGCGGGATATTCAGTATGACGACCGTACCGCGCATCCGTGCGGCACAGGAGTTGGCGGTGAACCACTCACGGTTAAAGATTCCTATCATTTTCGGCATGGATGTCATCCATGGGTATAAGACGATTTTTCCCATTCCATTGGGGCTTGCCGCCTCTTGGGATACGACGCTTATCGAAGAAACCGCGCGCATTGCCGCTATAGAAGCGTCCGCCGATGGGCTGAATTGGACATTTTCTCCCATGGTAGACATCTCGCGTGATGCCCGGTGGGGGCGCATCTCCGAAGGTAGCGGTGAAGATACGTATTTAGGTTCGCGTATCGCCGAGGCCATGGTGCATGGTTACCAGGGCGACGACCTTTCCGCCGACAACACCCTGATGGCCTGTGTGAAACACTTTGCACTGTATGGTGCAGCGGAGGCTGGGCGTGATTACAATACCACCGACATGAGCCTCCACCGCATGTACAACGAATATTTGCCGCCCTATAAAGCGGCTATCGATGCGGGCGCCGGTAGCGTGATGACTTCCTTCAACGATATTAACGGCGTGCCTGCCACAGCCAACAAATGGCTCATGACGGACGTGCTGCGTCACCAATGGGGGTTTGACGGCTTTGTCGTGACCGACTATACCGCCGTCAATGAATTGATCGACCACGGTCTGGGCAACTTACAGGAGGTGTCTGCGCGGTCGTTGAAAGCTGGTGTGGAGATGGATATGGTAGGAGAAGGGTTTCTTACTACATTGAAAAAATCAGTCGAAGCGGGTAAAGTAAGTGAGGCCGATATCGATCGCGCTTGCCGCTTGGTGTTAGAGGCAAAATACAAGTTAGGCTTGTTTGACGACCCGTTTCGCTACTGCGACGAAAATCGCGCGGCAAAAGCCATCCTGAATCCAACTCACTTGGCCAAGGCACGCGAAGCAGCAGGCAAGTCATTTGTACTGCTGAAAAATGATGAGCAGCTGCTGCCCTTGAAGAAGCAAGGTACGATGGCGTTAATCGGCCCGCTGGCCAACACGGGCAGTAACATGCCGGGTACGTGGAGTGTGAGTGCCGACTTGGAAAACACGCCGTCGCTGCTGGAAGGGATGCGGGAGGTGTTGGGCGATACCATGAAAATCATCTACCACCCAGGTTCTAACCTGCTAGCGGATTCGTCATATCAAGAGCGGGCTACCCTATTTGGCCGGACCATCCCACGTGACGATCGTCCCGAAGCCGAGCTGATTGCCGAGGCGCTGGAAGTAGCTAGGCAGGCCGATGTTGTAGTTGCTGCATTGGGCGAAAGCTCGGAGATGAGCGGCGAAAGTTCCAGTCGTACAGATATTGGTATCCCGGCAGTGCAGCAGCGGTTGCTCGCCGAGTTGTTGAAAACCGGCAAACCCGTGGTGTTGGTATTGTTTACCGGCCGGCCGCTCACGCTCACGTGGGAAAACGAGCACGTACCGGCGATCCTGAATGTGTGGTTTGGGGGTACAGAAACCGGCAAAGCCGTGGCCGATGTACTCTTCGGAGACGTGAACCCATCCGGAAAGCTGCCGGCCACATTTCCACAACACGTCGGCCAGCTACCACTCTACTATAGCCATAAGAATACCGGCCGACCATTGGGGGAGGGTCAGTGGTTCCAGAAATTCCGTTCTAACTACCTCGATGTAAGCAATGATCCGCTCTATCCTTTTGGGTATGGGCTTAGCTATACCACGTTTACGTATGATGAGCCGGTGCTGAGTACCGATACGCTTCAACGGAAGGGCAACTTACAGGTAAGCGTGGAGGTAAGCAATACCGGCAGCTATGCGGGTGAAGAGGTGGTGCAGCTATACATCCGCGATTTGGTCGGATCGGTAACTCGCCCTGTCAAGGAGCTCAAAGGGTTTCAGAAAATCCAGCTGGCACCCGGGCAGTCACAACGGGTAGTCTTTGACCTGACCGAAGAAGACCTCAAATTTTACAATGCCGATCTGGAGTATGTCGCGGAAGCCGGGGAATTTATCGTCTTCATAGGAACCAACTCTCGTGATGTACAGGAGAAGCATTTTTTCCTGATAGATTGACGATCAGGCGAATATTAGTTCGTTTGCTAACAGCGTTTCGTCGGCACTGATGCTATGCGGCTTTCCGGGATAGATTTCCGCGGTGACGGCTGCGCCCAGATTTCGCAAGATAGCCACACTTTCCTCAATCCGGTGTAAAGGCACATGCGGATCCTCGTCGCCCGATGTAATAAGAATGGGTGTGCCCGCGAAATCGCCCTGATAATTCGATTTGATCAATGATTCGCCAATAAGTCCGCCGGTGAAGGCAACGATTCCGCCATAGCGCTTCGCATGCCGGGTTACGTATTCCAGCGTAAGGCATGCACCTTGGGAAAATCCCAAAAAATAAAGGTTCGCCGACTGAATACCCAGTTTAATGGTCTCGGCGACAACCTCATCCACCAATGCCAGTGCCGAATCCAGGGCGGGTTGATTGTCTGCCATAGGCGCAAGGAAACTATAGGGGTACCATGAATTATGGGTTGCCTGGGGTGCCAGCAGCAAGGCGTCCTCCAGCTGCAGATGGCGCTGGAGGGAAAGTATACCTTGTGCGGTGCTGCCCCTTCCGTGGAGCAACACCACTGCTTTTTTGGCGTGTGCAGCCAATTTGCCTGCTTGTATAATGTGTTTTTCGTGTGTGTACATGATAACTAATTCAATTGAGGTAAAACCTGCTCAAGACGGTTGCGGTATCCTTCATATTGTGCAGGAAGTTTCAAGCCGCTTCCCAATTCAGCTACAGTCTCATCCGTTGCAAAACCCGGATTGTCCGTAGCAATCTCAAATAACACGCCGCCCGGTTCGCGGAAATACAAGGAATAGAAATAGTTCCGGTCTATTTTTTCGGTGATGTTCAATCCCTGGGCCACCACTTTTTCACGGAATTGCATGAGCGTAGCTTCGTCCTTTACACGGAAGGCGACATGATGCACCGATCCGCCACCTACGAAACCGACGGACTCACCCGGTGCTTCCACCAAATCGACGAAGGCGGCATGTTTCACCGCGTCGGTGACGAAACGGAAGCGATTTACGTCTTGTTGTAACAGCCGGTATCCAAAAACATCAGTGAGAACACGCGCTGTGGCGTCTTTCTCAAGGGTCGTGATGGTCACGTGGTGAAACCCACGGGTGGCGTGTTCGGCCTTCACTTCGTCAGTTTCCCAAGGCGTGCGCATGTCGGCTTCACTCGGTACAGTAAGTTCCAGCTTGAGTCCATCGGGATCCAAAAAAGTGAGGTATTGTTCGCCAAATTTGGAGGCCACGTTATTAATGATCACATTATTTTCCTCAAGGCGTTTCTTCCAGAAATCCAAGCTCCCTTCGGGTACGGCATACCCTATTTCTGTGACCTGCTGGGTGCCACGTCGCCCCTGTCTTACGCGGTTGCCCCAGGGAAAGAAAGTAAGGATGGTTCCCGGCGTTCCAACTTCGTCGCCGAAATAGAAGTGATACGTTTCCGGATCATCAAAGTTTACGGTCTTTTTGACCATTCGAAGACCGAGAACGCGGGTGTAAAAATCATAGTTCCGCCGGGCATCGCCTGCAATGGCTGTAATGTGATGTATCCCTAAAATCTTGTTTTCCATGAGTTTTCCTCCTAATAATTTGATACAAAGGTAGCCTGCCTGTTATCCCCCCGCATTAATCTATGACAAGAAATCGTATCCGGGTGTTTGGAAATGAGGTGAAAAAAACAGTAAGTTTGATGAGATATGCGAATTCCTAACAAGCGATTGTTTTATGGGTAATTTTACTGCGATTAATGACTACGTAAATCGGTGCGGCCGTTTTTCGTCCGAGGATATTGCTGTGTTCAATGATCTGCTTAAGCCAAGGACCGTCAAAAAAAAGCAATTACTGCTGCGGGAAGGTGAGGTGTGTGATTTTGAGGCTTATATCGTTAAGGGTTGCCTCCGCAGCTACTATATTGACGAAAATGGCAGTGAGGTTATCCTGCAATTTTCTATCGAAGATTGGTGGGTAAGTGATATTGGTAGTTTCCACGAACGCAAACCCAGCCTGTTGTATATCGAGGCCATGGAAGACAGCGAATTGCTCACGCTCAATCCCTCCCGTAAGGAAGAATTGCTGCGCCGTGTGCCGCAGTTTGAGCGCGTTTTCCGGCTGATGATCCAACGCCATCTATCGGCTTTGGAGCACCGCCTCATCCGGACCATTGCTAAAACTGCCGAAGAAAGGTATGTCGAGTTTTTAAAGCAATATCCCAAACTTGCGCTGCGTGTGCCACAACATTATATTGCGGCTTACCTGGGGATGACACCCGAATTTCTAAGTAAGGTCAGGCGCCGATTGGCTACTCAAAAAGCGAATACCCCACGGCTATAAGGCAAAAGCGGCATCAAGTTTCCCATGCTTGCTGCCGCTTTTTGCAAAAAAATAAACAAATAGGTTTATAACTGGTTAGCGAGTGTTTTTCCAGTTTTAAGACATAGTGGTCTATCATCAATTTATGTTTACAATATCGAGTAATTCATGATTCACTTACTTGTCAAACTAAGCTGAAAGTGTTTGAATCAAACCATTTTCCCCTGTCGTGGTTACAAACGTAGGAATATAAATGATTACTGCAAAAGTTTTTTTAAAAATAAGTGAGTAAACACTCACCCTTGTTTTTGCTTTAATCCTTTTAGCAACAAAAAAAGAGACAAAAGGACGTTTTCACTTAAAATATCTGGTAAGCGGCCAAAATCCGTAAGCTATTTGTATTTTTGAATCGAAAAAACGTAGCGCAAAAAGCAAAAGAAACTTGCGGAATATGAAAATTTGGCAGAAGAATACCGACGTAAATCATTTGGTGGAATCTTTTACCGTAGGCAACGATCGAGTGCTCGATCTGCAGTTGGCAGCGGCAGACATTGTGGGTTCACTGGCTCACACCCGTATGTTACACAGCATTGGCCTATTGAGTAGCGACGATTTGGATGCGGTTCAGAAAGAACTTAAGCAACTGTATCGTGAAGTTATGGGGGGTGAATTTACCATTGAGGAAGGTGTGGAAGACGTGCATTCGCAGGTCGAACTACTATTGACCAAGCGCGTTGGCGAAGCGGGAAAGAAAATCCATAGCGGCCGTTCCCGCAATGACCAGGTGTTGGTAGACCTCAAACTTTTTTTTCGTACAGAAATTGAAACGTTGGTCAAGAATACGGAGGTGTTGTTCGAGCGATTGATCACATTGAGCGAGCAATATAAGCACGTCCTGCTGCCAGGTTACACACATTTGCAGATTGCGATGCCTTCGTCGTTTGGTCTATGGTTTGGCGCCTATGCAGAAAGCTTGGTTGATGACTTGGAGCTTTTGCAGGCAGCATGGAAGGTGTGCAACAAAAACCCATTGGGTTCCGCGGCGGGATATGGATCTTCGTTTCCGCTTAACCGTCAAATGACTACGGATTTGCTTGGTTTCGACAGTCTTAACTATAATGTGGTATATGCGCAGATGGGCCGCGGAAAAACCGAACGCATACTTGCGCAGGGTATGAGTGCCCTAGCAGCTACCCTTGCCAAGTTGTCGATGGACGTTTGCTTATACATGAATCAGAATTTCGGTTTTATTACATTTCCGGATCACCTCACGACCGGTTCCAGTATCATGCCCCATAAAAAAAACCCGGACGTTTTTGAATTGGTACGTTCGCGGTGCAACAAAATCCAGGCATTGCCCAATGAAATCGCTTTGATGACCACCAATTTGCCGTCGGGATATCACCGGGATTTGCAACTTCTGAAAGAAAACCTGTTTCCTGCATTCGGTTCGTTGAACGAATGTTTGGAAATTACAGCCTTTATGCTTGAAAATATTCGTATTAAAGAAGGAATTCTGGATGATCCCAAGTACGATTACCTATTCAGTGTTGAGGTTGTCAATGATGAAGTGCTCAGTGGCGTCCCATTCCGGGAGGCATATCGCAACATCGGCTTGGCCATCGAAGCCGGTACATTTAAACCGCGAAAAGAAGTAAACCATACGCACGAAGGGAGCATCGGAAATCTCTGCAATGCCGAAATTAGGCAAGCATTTAACCGGGTCGTGGCTGCCTATGGATTCGACCGGGTAAATGAAGCGTTGCAAGCGCTGGTCGCATAGTTTACATGCTATGCATGTTCATCATATAGCCATACGCGCAGCAACGAAATCAGTTGGTCGATGTCTACCGGTTTAGAAATGTAGTCAGATGCGCCGGCAGCAATGCATTTTTCGCGATCGCCCATCATGGCTTTCGCTGTCACGGCGATGATGGGGAGACGGCTGAAGCGACTATGGTTCCGGATTTTAGTGGTGCTTTCATAACCATCCAAATGCGGCATCATCATGTCCATAATTACGATGTTGGTTTCAGGATGTTCCTCCAATTTTTCCAGCGCTTCCTGTCCGTCGGTAGCCGATATCACCTGCATTCCTAGTTTTTCCAACGTTTTGGTCAGTGAGAAGATGTTACGGATATCGTCGTCGGCAATTAATGCGGTTTTGCCCTGCAATACATCTTGGGCAGAAAGCTGCAATTTGCCCGTTTTTGAGATATCATCCTGCTGCGTTTCCACTAAGTGGAGGAAGATAGCTACTTCATCGATAATCCGCTGATACGAATAAGCGGTTTTTACGACGATAGAGTCCGCATATTGCTTGATGCGCATTTCTTCGGCGGGAGAGGGGCTACGGCCGGTAAATACAATGATGGGTACTTCCTCAAGCCCGGGATTTTGTTTCACCGTTTCGAGTAGATCATAGGGATTTTTGGTAGGTATGCCCATATCCAAAATTACGCACTCCGCTTCGTTGCCCAACAAACTCGCCACACTTTCATCGATGGAATTTTTTACGCTGGAAGAAATCTGGAACGATTGCAGGAAATACGCCAAGGCTTCAGCATGTTTGGCATTTTCTTCAACGATAAGTACTTTTTTGGAGCCCTCGGCCCAGATGGTTTCCAGTTTTTTAAACATTTCGCGCATATGCTTGATGGCAAGCGGCTTACTGAAAAAATCGGCGGCACCGTGTGCGCGGCTTTCTTTTTTTGCTTCCAGCGATGACATGACGTGTACCGGTATGTGCCGGGTTTCAGGGTTGGATTTCAGTTCATCCATCACCTGCCACCCGTCTTTAATCGGCAGCTTAATGTCCAATAAAATGGCCCGGGGATTGTACCGGACGGCTAAATCCATAGCTTCGTCTCCCCGTACCGCAACCACTCCCTTATAATGTTGACTGTGAGTAAACCGCAGCAGTTCGCGCGCAAAGGCAGTGTCGTCTTCAACGATAAGGATCACCTTGTCTTCCGGGGTCACCGTATCCCGGTCGTCGGGGATGGGTTCCGGCACCACGGGTACCAGGTAAGGCGAGGGAGAAGGTACGGGCAGCTCTGCTGCGTCTGGTTCTTGGGAATGGGGTTTCGCAATCGGTACAGTGAACGTAAATGTGCTGCCCTGACCCGGTTTACTGGTCACGTAAATTTCGCCACCCAGAAGACGGGCCAGTTGCCGGCTTATTGAAAGCCCCAAGCCGGTACCGCCGTATTTACGCTTGGTGGAGCCATCTCCCTGCGTGAAGGCTTCGAATATCAGCGCGAGTTTTTCCGAAGGAATGCCGGGTCCGGTATCCTCAACAGCAAACGCTAACAGTGCCGGATCTTGATCACTTTTTCCAACGGATAGACGAACGTGGCCTTTAGATGTAAATTTCAAGCCATTGGAGAGCAGATTTTTCAGAATCTGTTCTATCTTCATTCTGTCGGTATCTATGAGGAACCCATCCGGTAAGGTGTGCGTAATTTGCAGCTCGAGTTTCTTGTCTTGAGCTACGGGCATAAACGTGCTTTCCATGTTGTTAAGCACGTCTGCCACAGGCACGGGAACGTAATCGACGTCCATTTTACCCGCTTCAATTTTTGAAAGGTCAAGCAGTTCGTCGATGAGCTGTAGCAAACCATTGCCCGAGTTGTAGATTACGCGGGCGGATTCCATTTGATCTTCGGAGAGGTTCTGTTCGCTGTTTTCGGCAAGGTAACGCGAAAGCAATAGGATGGAGTTCAGTGGGGTTCGCAATTCATGCGACATATTGGCCATAAACTCGGTCTTGTACTGCGAGCTTACTTCCAATTCTTTGGCTTTTGCGAGAATTTCGGCATTGCGTTCCCGGATCATCCGGTTTCGTTCCTCCAGATCGAGGTTGTTTTGCTGGAGCTCCTCCTGCTGTACTTTGAGTTCTTCTTCGGATGCCTGAAGTTTTTGGGCATGCGCTTCGAGCTCAACATTGAGGCTTTCCAATTCGTCGTGCTGAGCTTGCAACTCTTCAGCTTGAGATTGTGTCTCTTCCAGGAGCTCCTGTAATTTTTTGCGACTTTGAGCGCCATAGATGGCCGTACCAATGTTTGATGCTGCCATCGTAAAAAAGGCAAGCGACTGCTGGGAAAACGGTTGTAAAGCTGCTAATTCGATTGCGCCGATTGCCTCGCGCTCGTGGAAAATCGGAAAGGCAATTACGCCGGCTGGTTTGATGCTGCCTGTAGCATAGGAAATGATGACTGAGTGTTCTTCCATATCCGTGAGCACGATAGCCTTTTTATCCCGTACAGATTGGCCGACAATCCCTTGTCCGAGAGGGATGCTCATAGCTTTGTCAGTCTGTAGCGCATACCCGCTTTGTAAGGTGAGATGGTTATCGTTTAACAGGTATATGGCTCCTGTTTGGCTGCCGGTATATTCAGCCAGAAAGGTAATGATATCCTGACAAATGGTTTCTACTTGTTTCTCACCCACCATTTTCTCATTCAGATCCGCTACACCGCTTTGCAGCCATTCATTGTTTGCGAGGCGCTCGAAAGATAGGGCGAGCGATTCCGCCATTCGGTTAAGGGAACCTGCTAAACTCCCCAGTGTATCCTTCTCGTCGTCGTTTATCCGTACGGTGTAGTCACCCGCCGAGATCTGAGAAGCGATTTCCCGTATAATGGAAAGTCGTTGCTTCGTTTGGAGGTCTTGCTCTTCCAGGGCGTTGTGCAGCGCACTGCGTTCGGCCATATCCTGTACAATCCGTATGTAGAATACCACGGCAATCAAGATGGCCAGCAGTGCCGCCAGTACGATGACACCAGGTGTATATCGCGCAAACCGGTCGCGTATTTCTGTTTGCACTTGCACTTGGCTGGTGGCTTCGGTGATCATCTGGTTGGATAGTGTGCGGATATCTTCCATATAAGCACGACCCATCTCAATCTCTTTTTCGTTGACGATTCCGGTAGTCCCCTTTGCATCGATCATGGCATTCATGCGTTCGATACGAAGGCTTAAGGTCTCTTTCAGTTTCTGGCCGGCTTCTAACTGTACGGGGTTGTCTTTGATTTGTAGAATCACCTCGTCCAGCAATTGATGCGACCGTTGGCAAGCGGCTGTATATGGCTCCAGATACAGCACATTGTTTGTAATAAGGTAACCGCGTTCCGAAGTTTCGGCCTCTTGGATACTTGACACCACTTGTTCAAGCGTATGAGTTATCTGATTCGTCTGACGTACCAATGCCGAATTTTCCAGCAGTCTATCGATGCAGACGTAGGCAATCAGTGAACTAAAGATTAGCAGGAGAATCGACAAGCCGAAGCCGATTTTCAGATTTCTGTTTGTGTTGCTTTTCATGCGACTGATGTGTTAGCAATCGGTTTTATCGAGGTCGATAGGCAAGGTGAAATAAAAGGTTGACCCTTCCTGCGGACTACTTTTTACGCCATATGTTCCCCGATGGAATTTAACGATTTCGGCACACAAATAAAGGCCCATTCCCATTCCACGGTATTCGGCAATCGATTGCTCAGTTCTATAAAATTTCTTAAAGAGATTGGTTTGGTCTTCTTCAGTAATGCCGATTCCTTTGTCTGTTACGCACACCTCCACGTGGTTGCCTGCTGTTTTCCGTATGGTTACCTGTATTGTTTCGGTTTCGGGCGAATATTTGGCGGCGTTGGATAGGTAGTTAAGAATTACCTGTTCGAGCCGCAGCAGATCTCCCTGCAAAGTAATGTCTGCATCTCCCGTTCGTACTACCTGTCTTTCCGGGTTACTTTGGATAAAAATATCCAATGCGCCGTCTACCAAGTGATTGAGATTGAATTCTCCCATGTTAAAGTCGAGCATGCCGGCTTCCATTTTTGCCATGTCTAGCAGCGCGGTCATCATTTGGTTGAGCTTATCTATTTGGCTGTCTGCCTTGTTGATAAACGATAGGGCATTTTCCTTTCGGTCGTTGTGCACGGCTACGCCCGCGAGCTGGATGTACGCTTTTACAGAGGTTAAGGGAGTTTTTACTTCATGGCTTACCATGCCCATGAGTTCATCTTTTTTTTCTTCTAAGCGTTTGCGTTGCTCAATTTCATTACGTAGTTCCTGTTGGGTATGCGCCAGTTCCTTGGTCTGTTCCTGAAGCTTGATAAAGGTACGTATCTTGAGCACGAGGATGTCCGGATCGACAGGTTTTACGAGGTAATCATGCCCTCCGGAGGTATATCCTTTGGTGATAAATGCCTTGCTGACATTGACTGCAGAAAGAAAGATGATAGGCAATTCACTGGTTTTGCGAATCCCCGAAATTGCTTCGGCCACTTCAAAGCCATCCATGCCGGGCATCTGCACATCCAGAATGACAAGCTGATATTCGTTTTTCAGCACCTTTTTCAAGGCCTCTTCACCCGACAATGCCGAGTCCACGTCGAAATCCTGCGAGGCCAGGATCTTAGTCAGGGCGGTAATATTCTCAATCTTGTCGTCTACAATCAGTATCATGGTTAAACTAAGCTAATGGCTTCGCAGTTTTCGGTCTCTCTCCTGCCGTTGTAAGACGGCTTTTGGAGGAAAAGTTGTTAAAATTAACCCTTTCTAACGAAGATTCAAACTTGGATAAGCGGTACCCTGCATATCCAGCGTCTTTTTTACTTAACTACTGAAAAGCGATAGCTAGTTTCCGAATGAAATACCTGCCCGGGCAAAAGCAGCGTGCTGGGAAAATCCGGTTGATTGGGCGAGTCCGGAAAGTGCTGTGTCTCGAGACAAAAAGCACCGTGTTTTTCGTAATAGACTCCTTGTTTTCCTTTATCGTTGCCATTTAGGAAATTGCCGGTATACAGTTGTAATCCCGGTTCGGTGGTCAATACATCCAAGCGGATACCTGTGAGCGGTGAAATAGCGGTAGCAGCGGGTAGTTGGGCGGTCGTTACATCTGCATTGAGTACATAATTGTGATCATATCCCTTGGCCATGGCCAATTGATCGTTAGTAAGGTTGATTTCCTGACCGATGGGCTTGATTTCTCGGAAATCGAAAGGGGTGTTTTCCACGGATTCGACTGCACCGGTCGGGATTTGATGGCTATCCACCGGCAAGTAGGCATCGGCCTTTATTTGCAGCAAATGATCCAATACGTTCTCGTTGCCTTCACCATTCAGGTTGAAAAAAGCATGGTTGGTCAGATTGATCACGGTGGCTTTATCCGTTTCCGCCCGATAGGTAATGACCAGCTCATTGTCATCCGTGAGGCGGTATTTGACCATGACCGACAGTTTACCTGGAAAGCCTTCTTCGCCATCGGCAGATACGTAATAAAAATCAGCCTTTTCTTTGTATACCACACGCCTATCCCATATGCGGTTCTGAAAGCCATTGGCACCCCCATGGAGTGCATTTGGCCCGTTATTGGGTTTTACGTAAAACGTTTCTCCTTCAAGGGTAAAGCGGCCGTTGGCAATGCGGTTTGCAAATCGCCCGACCGTTGCTCCGTGATATATTTCATCCGCAGCGAGGTATTCCTCGATGGTATTGAAGCCCAGCACTACATCGGTAGGATTGCCCAGCTTATCGGGCACAAGGATACTTACAATACGCGCTCCAAAGTCGGAAAGACCGACAACTACTCCTCTGTTGTTCTCCAGCGTAACCAGGTGTGTGTGCTTATCCCCCAGTTGACGCTCAAAATCACGTGTCTTTGGCAATCGATAATGCATCATCGTACAGTAGATTTGTGCTACCTAATTGAGACGGGCTGTGCCCTCCGAAATATTGGCAACGTAAGCTTGTGTTTTTTTATGGGTCTTTTCGGTATATGCCTCGCCGACTTCCTTTACGACCCGGTCTACTTCGGAGGCCTTTACCAGGTTGATGGTGCAGCCACCAAAGCCGCCACCCATCATCCGCGCCCCCAGCACGGCATCGTTGTTACGTACCAGATCTACCAAAATATCCAATTCTTCGCAACTTACCTCATACAGATGCTGCAGTCCATCGTGTGTTTCAAACATCCGTTTACCGAATGATTCGAAGTCATCTCTTTTTAAATCGTCGCATCCATCTTGCAGGCGTTTTATTTCCGATACCACATAGCTGCATCGGTTGTAGACCACTTCATCCACGGGTCTTACGTAGCGGTCTAGCTGTTCGAGGGTTGCATCGCGCAAGCTTTGAACCTCGAAATGATGTTTTTGGATAAGCGATACCCCATACTCACACTGTTCGCGTCGCTCATTGTAAGCTGAAGAGGCCAGGGAGTGTTTCACTTGAGTATCAAACAATACGATGCGCAGTCCGGGGTTGTTAAAAGGAATGTACTCGTGCGAAAAATCTGCGCAGTCCAGTTTGATGAGTCGCTGCTCCTGCCCAAAAACGCTGGCAAATTGATCCATCAAGCCGCATTTGACACCTACAAATTCATTTTCAGCAGCTTGCGCGGTGAGCGCGAGGTCCAGCCGGGTGATGCCCAGGTTAAACAACTCATTGAGTGCAAATCCTGTGGCGCATTCCAGCGCTGCTGATGACGAAAGTCCCGCCCCCTGTGGAATATCTCCGCCAAATACGATATTAAAACCCTGTAGCGTATACCCACGCTTGGTCAATTGTTGGGCTACGCCGAGAATGTAATCCGGCCACAGAAGCGGCGAACGCACCAGCTCATCCAGCGCCGTGGAATACGTTTGGTTCTGGTCCAGCGAATGAAGGTGTACCGCGTGGTCGTCTCGCTTGCCGATCGCTAAGACAATATTTTTGTCGATAGCTGCTGGCAGCACCAGTCCATTATTGTAGTCGGTATGCTCACCGATGAGATTTACACGCCCCGGCGATCGTACCAGCAGCGGTGTGTGGTCAAAAAGTTCCTGATATTTTTCGTATACCGCATCTTGCAGGCTCATCGCCGTTGTTGTATTCATCCGTATGTACAAATTGAGCGCTAAAAGTACGAAAAAAAATTAGGTAGCGCACAAGCTCGCGGAAGTGCTTGGAGCGTGTTACGCTCGCGGTCCCAAAAACTGGCAGTGCAAAGCCAACAAACGAGTAATAAAAAAGGCTAAGAAAAGGAACAAAACTCGGAGTAAAAAAGACGTTATTCATGTATAAAAGGAATATTGGTTGTTATTTTGTCGTATAAAAGACGACCATTAGACGACAATTACACGACTAAAAGACGATCAAATTTGGTATTTACCCCGTTTTTGTAACGATTATATTCCGTTTTTGTAGGAAGTCTTTTTAGCAAAAGGGAGGTGCGAGCCCTACTCAGGATTACAATCAGGCTATGAACATAAAGGCGGCGGTTATAAAAAAGAAGCCGTTGTGCTGCTAAGCAGCGCAACGGCATAAATGCTTCGAAGGTTAATTTATGGATTAGTTTATCGGCGGCAAAAACGAGTACTCCTTCCCATATTCCAACATTTGCCCATAAAAATCGTCCGTATATTCCAGTTTCACATCTGTGATTTCGCCGTTTTCTTCCACGGCGATCAGTTTCGGTTGAACAAAACCTTTGTAGGGCCTGAGGTTCAACTTCGCATAGCGCTCCAAAACCTCTTTATGCAGTTCAGGGTTCACCTGTACACCATATGTCTCCACAAGATTCTTTCCTGCTTCGTAATCTCCTTCTGATTTAATGCGTTGGATTTCGCGTAGCAGGTCGCCAAATAAGGTACGCAGTTTTTCGTAGTCGTTGATCTGTACATAGGTTTTGCCTTCTTGTTTTTCAAATGACACCACGTTTTCTGCCTTGCCTTTTTCATATACCCAATAAGCATTTAGGGCGCGGTTACGCATATGGGCCTCCTCTATCTGGTCGCCCAGCTTAATGCGGCTCAGCTGAGTCATCAGTCCGTTCATCAAATAACTGTCGTACTCGGCTTTACCCACCTCCACTGAGGGCATGACGCCGATTTCTACCAATTTCGGGTCTAATATGTAATATAAAGCTACGAGGTCGGCCCGCGCTTCTTCGAGGCAGGAAGCATAGCTTTTCAGGGTCTTGTCGGTCGTGCCCACACCGGGATTGATTTGCCCAGACGCATGACCGATGCACTCGTGCATATCGGTGTGTAGGTCACTGGCCAGGTTGCCGTATTTTTTCATGCGGGCCAATTTTGCCGTATCACCGACAAACTCTTCCAGAAAGCCGCTGTTCGCGCTGCTTTCGTTATAAGCGTGGACAATGTTGCTTAGCGAAACTGACTTGGAGCCGTAATCCTTGCGCAGCCAGTCCGAATTGGGAAGGTTGATGCCGATTGGCGTGCTGGGGGCGGCGTCACCAGCTTCCGCAATAACGGTGATGGCTTTGGCGCTGATGCCCTTTACCTGCTTTTTCTTATGTTCCGGTATCAAAGGCGAGTTGTCCTCGAACCACTGCGCGTCATCGGCAATTGCTTTGATCCGTTTCGTGCTTTCGAAGTCCTTCAGTGATAGCACCGCTTCGTAACTGCCTTTAATGCCGATCGCATCGTTGTACACTTCAATAAAGCCGTTGGCAAAATCGATGACACCGGTCGTGTCTTGTACCCATGCTTTATTGTATTCATCCCATGTTTTTAGGTCGCCGGTTTTATAATATTCGGTCAAGAAGGTAAGTGCCTGTTTTTGCTGTGGATTTTCAGCCAGTGGGATCGCCTTTTCCAGCCACGAAATCATCCGGTCGATCGCACTGCCATACATCCCGCCCGATTTCCAGACTTTTTCGGTCAGTTGGCCCTGTTCTTTGACAACCTTACTATTAAGCCCCCATTCGGGATCTTGGCCGGTATGCGGAAAGCCATTATAAAAATCTTCTACTTCTTTTTGAGTTACGCCCTCATAGAAATTATTGGACGACAGTGCTACGTGGTCGATTCCTTCCGTAAGATTAACCATTTTAGCGCCCAATTTCGGATCGAAGATTACCGGAGTGATCCGGGCTATAAAAGCTTCCGTGTCCTCGCCGTCTAACAGTGGCAGGTTGGCGGGGTCGCACGCTTTTACCAGGTCAGCAAAGTAATCGGGGTTGCATTCGGGTACAAATTTATCGTTCGAATAGTGGTGGTGGGCGCCATTGCTGAACCAAAAGCGACCCGCATATTCCTTCAGTTTGCCCCATTCCGCTCCGCTTTTTTCTGTCTTGGCATTGTTGAAAATAGCTTCCAGCGTTTTTCGGATCGTCAGGTTGTTTTTTCCGCGTTGGTCATAAATAATATCCCTGCCGGATAATGCTGCCTGGTACAAGTAGTACGCTAACTTTTTTTGTTGAAGACTCAACCGGTCAAACCCTGGCACCTCATAGCGCAGGATCTCCAGATCGGCAAATTCATCGACTTTCACTTGGGCTGATGCCGTGTCAGAACTGCCAGAACTGTTTTCAGACGAATGGCAGGAATAGAAGGTGCCGATTGCCACGGAACTTGCTAATAGCATTGAAAATTTAGTGCTAACTTTTCTCATAAAATAAACATTCATTAGTGCATTAAAACCAATTGGGATTGGATTCTATGCAAAGGAAATAAAAAATTGACGGATATTTTGCCGATATCCGTCAATTTTTCTTCAATGTCCGGTGACATAGGTGGTTTCCTGCGCTCCAATAAGACGTCTCCAGTAGAGCGATGTCGAGTTTCTTTATTTATTAGCTATATTTAGGGCGTTGATTTCTCATTAGCCCTTATGAACCCGAATTTGCTGAACAATTATGAATATTATGAAATCACTCTTCCTTATTCTGACCACCTTATTGATCTCCCATGCATTGCGTGCGGATGTAAAACTTTATGTATCGCCCGATGGCGATGATCGCAATCCGGGTTCTCAGGGTCAGCCTTTGGCAACTCTTGAAGGTGCACGGGACAAAATCCGTCAGTTGCGTTTCGATAAGCAGATCTCGGATACCATTTTTGTCGAAGTACAATCGGGCACCTATTACATCACCCAGGCATTCCAGTTGACCGCTGAAGACTCCGGTACTCCTCAGTCGCCGGTAGTTTTTTATGGAGCCAAAGATAACAGACCGCTTATATGCGGTGGAAAAACAACGGACCGTTTTGAAGAGGTGACACCGGGGCTTTGGCGTGTTTACATACCAGAAGTTGCCCATTACGGTTTATATTTCGAACAATTGTATATAAATGGTCAACGGCGTTTTAGGGCGCAAACGCCTGACCGGGGCCAGTTCTCGCGGGTAGAAAGACTTGAGGAAACCATCCTGGATTCTTCGGGATACAGGATTGCTGATTTTGCATCACAAAAACTGGTTGTATCAGCGAAGGATCTGCCTATTTTGAACGATATTAGTGATAGTGAATGGGATCAGGCACTCGTGATTTTCTACCACAAATGGGACAACACGCGTAAGCGGGTCAAACATATTAAGGTTTCCGATTCGGCCGTATACTTCATCGGTAAAAGTATGCAACCTTGGAATCTAATCGACAATCAAAGTCGTTTTGTGATAGAAAACTATCGGAAAGCATTGGACAACCCCGGTGAGTGGTTCCTACAACGCGATGGATATCTTTACTACATGCCTCTGCCGGGCGAAACGATCGAAAACACGCAATGCATATACCCTATCTCCGACAAGTTGTTGACCCTAACCGGCAGCGAAGAAAAGGAAATCTCCTCGGTGCGGTTTGAGAACCTGCGTTTCGAAGTAACCACGCACCAAACCCCTCCTAATGGAGATGAACCCTACCAGGCAGCTGCCTATGTCGATGCCGCCGTTATGGTTGATCATGCCAATCACATCGAATTTGTAAATTGTGACATTGCCCATACGGGGCAGCATGCCATCTGGTTCCGTACAAGCGTTTCCAACTCAAAAATAACGCATTCCCATTTACACGACCTCGGGGGTGGCGGAGTCAAAATAGGGGATTATTCATCCTCGGGGTTTAAGCAGACCAATCAGGGAGAAACGGCAGAAACCCATCATATAACCGTACATAATAATATCATACAACACGGCGGATATGTATTCCCCTGTGCCGTGGGGGTGATCATTTTCCACGGGAGCGATAATTATATAACCCATAATGACATTGCTGATTTCAGGTATTCGGGTGTTTCCGTTGGTTGGATATGGGGCTATGCGACAAGTCCGTCGAAACGCAATAAAATAGCATTTAACCACATCCATCATTTGGGGTGGGGCGAATTGAGCGACATGGGTGGGGTGTATACGCTCGGGGCCTCGGAAGGTACAACGGTGAGCAACAATGTTATCCACCATATCCACTCATTCAGTTACGGTGGCTGGGGCTTGTATACCGATGAAGGGTCCTATGGGATTACGATGGAAAATAACCTGGTATACAAATGCAAGAATGCTGGTTTCCATCAACACTATGGCAAAGAAAACATCATCAGAAACAACATCTTTGCATTCAACCTGCTTTCGCAGCTACAATTTACACGTGTTGAAGAACATCTGTCGTTTTCCTTTATCAACAATATTGTTTATTACGATACAGGCTTTCTATATATGAATATGGGAAAAGACACATGGCTTAAGGCGCAAACGGTCTTAGATAAAAACTGCTTCTGGGACCGCCGTACTGAAACGCCGGATTTTGTAGGGATGAGCTTTTCCGAGTGGAAAAAGCTAGGGAAAGATAAGCATTCCATTATCGCGGATCCGTTGTTTGTCGATCCGGATAATTTCAATTTTCAGTTTCGCAGCAAGCGCATAGCTAGGAAGATTGGCTTCGAGCCATTTGATTATTCGCGTGCAGGAGTTTACGGCGATCCGAAGTGGCAAGCCACGGCTTTATTATCTGACGAGCTGATGAAACAGTTTGATCGGATGATGGAAAAGGTAAAATGAGCAATCAAATACAGAATGCGTGATATTTTGTAAATTTGGCTGATTTCGTTGGCCTATGTTACATGTGCTAGTACGACTTTCGATTGTCGGGGGATGTTTGTTGTCCATCCGGGGCGTCGCTCAGACCGTTCAGTTCCAGCAATTGAACGTTGAAGATGGGCTATCGCATAACCACGTCACGGCCATTGTGAAAGACAAACGAGGCTTTCTATGGTTCGGTACACCCACGGGTCTTAGCCGGTACGACGGCCATGAGGTCAAGGTATTCCGGCATGTAACCAACCAACCTCGTAGTATAAGTGATAGTGATATATTGGGGCTGTTCATTGGTCCGGAGGAACGGTTGTGGGTGAAGACAAAACTGGGCATGAATATTTACGACGATCGTCGCGAAGAGTTCACGCGCAATGTAGACAGTGTACTGCAATCGATGGGGCTGCCGGTAGCGGAAGTGCTGGACGTAAGGCGCGCCGCTCACGGCAAATGTTGGTTTCTGCAGGCTGGCGGCCGGGTGTCAAGCTACGAGGAGCAGGGGCATACGGTTGCCTCGTATCCGTGGATAGACCCGACAAGTTCCGTCACTGGTATTGCGCTGGATCGTTCGGGAAATGCGTGGGCCGTGGATCATAAAGGGACGGTATGTCAATTGGGGGGCGACCACCCCATCAGTTACCAGTTGAACGATCGTGAGGTAACGTACCAAGGGGGAGCCGACTTTCGGCTATTTATGGACCGCAGCGGACAACCCTGGGTATATGCGTCCGGCCTATCGTTGGGGGTTTATTGGTGGCCCGCACCTCGCACCGCACCGCTGCACTTTACCACGGCATCTAACATCATCCCTTTGAATAATCAGATTATTTTCGGGATGGCCGAAGATGCCGATGGAAACATTTGGATCGCTACGGATCACGGCGGCGTGAATTTAGTGAATCCCAATACCAAACAGGTTTCTTACTTACTGCATGACGAATACGACGATCGGACCATCAGCCAAAATAGCATCATGGCCCTCTACTGTGATCGCGACGGAATTATGTGGGCAGGTACTTTCAAGCGGGGTGTCAGTTACTACCACCCCAGCCAGATTCAGTTTGCTTTGTTCCAACGACAGCGGGGGAGGGGAGAAGCCGTATTGCCCTTTGACGATATTAACCAATTTGTCGAAGACTCATTGGGGAATGTTTGGATCGGAACCAATGGGGGTGGACTGATTTATTTCGATCGACGGACCAACCGCTTCATTCAATATCGGTACGATCCGCAGGATCCGCACAGCCTCAGCAGCGATGTGATTGTTAACCTGTACATCGACCGCGAGAGAACGCTTTGGGTCGGCACGTATCACGGTGGGCTCAATCGCTTCGATGGCCGTGGGTTTGTGCGGTATTTGCATGATCCGCTCGATTCCACGTCCATCCCCGACAACAGTGTTTGGGAGATTTATGAAGATACCCAAGGGCGTTTTTGGATCGGAACGCTCAATGCTGGATTGGCGCGGTTTGATAGAAAGACAGGCTGCTTCACCCGGCTGGGGTATGGAGAACAGGGATTTACCCTATCGGCGTACATTTCGGCCATCACGGAGGATCAACGGGGCGGGGTTTGGTTCGGTACCGCCAACGGTGTCGAACTGCTTAATCCGGATGGGACGTTTACGCTATTTTCCTATAAGGACAACAAGCCGGGGGCACTCAGCAACGATCATGTAAACGAGATCATCGAAGATCGTAAGCGTCGGATCTGGGTGGCTACACGGGATGGTCTCAATCTCTACGATGCGGCTACCGGTTTGTTTCGGTCTTTTCGCATGGAAGATGGACTGCCGGACAATGCGATATTAGGCGTGGTGGAAGATCAGGAAGGGACCATTTGGGTCAGCACGGCGAGAGGTATTTCCGCCATTCGGGAGGAAAAAACCACCCCCGGACAGTGGCGCTTTTGGAGCTATGATCGGCGCGATGGATTACAAGGCAACGCATTCAATGAAGACGCTACGTGCCTGTTGTCTACGGGGGAATTGCTTTTCGGCGGTCCTTCGGGATTCAATAGCATCGATCCCGCACACATCCAATCGCCACCCCAAACGCTGACGCTACCTGTCCTTACCGATTTCCAGTTACTCAACCGCAGTGTAGACGCATCCCAATGGTTGGACCGTGGGCAACTAAGGCTTTCCCACGACCAGAATACCGTGGGGTTTGTGGTTGCTTCACTCTATTTTCTCAATAAAGACCGAGCCTATTTCCGCTACCAATTGGAAGGGTTCGACTCCGAGTGGGTATTGATGGATAGACGTACCCGCAAGGCAACGTTTACCAATTTGGATCCGGGTAAGTATGCATTCCGGGTGATGGTGTCCGAGGACGGGGAGAACTGGAGCAAGCCGTACACCCTTTCAACGTTTACCATCCGTCCCCCATTCTGGAAAACCGGATGGGCGTATTTTCTATATGTTGCGTTTGGATTGGGCACGATACTATTGATCCGGTATATTGAGCGAACGCGGGAAAAAACACGTTTCGCGCTGCAGCGAGAGCGACAGGAAGCACGTTCCAAGCTGGAAAGTGTGTTGAAACAACAGGCTTCGATGGAGCAAGCCTATAAAAAGAAACTGGACGTGTTCCCTTCCGAGAAGCCGGTAATGACGACCGACGAACTGTTTCTACGGAAAGCACTGGAGACGGTGGAGCAGCATATGGGGGAAGCCGGTTTTTCGGTGGAGTCTTTTGCGGAGGCGATGCATGTAAGTCGGGTAAGCCTCTACAAACGGATCGTTACGTTAACGGGGCATACACCCTCCGAATTTATCCGAAATATCCGCCTGCGCCGGGGCGCACAATTGCTGGAGCAGTCGGGGCTTACCGTGGCCGAAATTGCCTACGAAGTCGGGTTCAGCAATCCCAAACCATTCAGTAAATATTTCAAGCAGCTTTATGGGGTAGCACCCTCTGCGTACCGCAAATAGGTATATCTGGGACAAAAGTTAACCAAATCACCCACATTTGTTAACATACCTATCCCTTGGTATCCATTTAGCTCGCCTAATTTTGATCTCGATAACCAATTGCATTAACCAGCTATCGGTATTGCTTTTTATGATGAAGATGATATTCTTGTTCGTGGCCATTCTTTTTTTACTTATCTGTCCGGTGATGCCAACGATGGCAGCGCAGGTAGACCAGCCCCAAATAACCCGTAACGCTACCGGTGTATCCCTTTTGTTTGATGGGATGGCTACCGCAATCGACCAAGAGGTGGTATTGGATGTTATTACTGACCAGATTATTCATGTTATTGTCAAGCCGCCGGGAAAGTCTGTAGCGCCAAGCGAATCGCTCGTCATCGTCGACACCCTGCGCCGTACGGCAGGGCCGTGGACGCTGGAAAAGGCCGGTGATTATCTGCAGTTGAAAACAGCGGCCTTAACCGCCCGCGTCTCGTTGCTGTCTGGTGCAATCGATTTTCTGGACGAGAAGGGACAAACGCTGCTCGCCGAGCGGCGGCGGGATGCCACCACGTTTGAACCGTGTGCGTACGATGGCGATGTCTTTTACGGGATTCGGCAACATTTTGCCGTGTCCGAAACAGAAGGACTTTATGGACTTGGGCAGCACCAAAATGGGGTAATGAATTATCAGGGCCGACAGGTAACCCTTTTGCAGTATAATACCACGATTGGAGTACCTTTTTTGTTGTCCACCAACCATTACGGTATCCTTTGGCATAACTATTCCATTACGAAGGCCGGTGACATCCGGCCGCTACTTCCATTATCGGCTTTTCGCCTGTATTCCAAGGAAGGACAGCGGGGGTGGCTTACATCAACCTATCGGGATAAAAACCACCCCGAAACGATCCGGTTATCGCGACCGGAATCGGATATCACCTACCGCTATCTGACCGATCAATCGCGGTTTCCAGATTCTGTAGACCTTGCGAGCAGTCTGGTTACCTACGAAGGGCAACTGGAATCGCCCTATACGGGCCTCCACAGGCTGCATTTTACGTATTCGGGTTACATCAAGGTCTGGATAGACGACCAATTGCGAGAAGATCGCTGGCGCGAGTCGTGGAATGCTGGTTCTTTCGAGGTCGCGTTAGACTTAGAAGCCGGCCATCGCCACGACATCCGGATCGAGTGGCTGCCAGATGGAGGGCAGTCCTACTTAGGTGTCGAGTGGCAGCGCCCCATTCCCGATACAGATACCGGTACATTTTCGTTTGACTCGGAGGCAGGTGCTGGTGTCGACTACTATTTTATTGCCGGAAGCGATATGGATGATGTCATCGGTGGTTACCGCCACCTTACCGGCCGGGCACCCATCATGCCGCGGTGGGCATTTGGTTTCTGGCAGAGCCGAGAACGTTACAAAACACAGAAAGAACTGGAAGATACAGCCATGGAATTCCGCAAGCGGCAGATTCCTATCGACAACATGGTGCAGGATTGGTCTTATTGGCGTGAGCACGATTGGGGGAGCCACGATTTTGATACCACACGTTTTCCGGATCCCGAGGGCATGGTAGATCGCTTGCACAACAACCACTTTCACCTCATGATATCGGTTTGGCCCAAAATCAACGAAGCATCCAGCGTCTACACCCGGTTTCGCGATAAAGGGTGGCTCTATCTACGCAATATTTACGATGGCCGCAAGGACTGGATCGGTCCCGGATATACTTCTACCTTTTATGACCCATTTAATGCCCAGGCCCGCGCGGGCTTCTGGGATTTGATGAATGAGAAACTATATCGTAAAGGCATCGACGCATGGTGGATGGACGCCAGCGAGCCGGATATCCACTCCAATATTAACCTAGAAGCGCGAAAATCGGTCATGCAACCGGCTATCGGTTCGTCTGTGCGCTATTACAACGCTTTTCCGTTGGAAAATGCCCGCGGCATTTACGAAGGGCAGCGGAGCACCGATGCCAACAGTCGGGTATTTATCCTTACCCGTTCGTATTTCGCGGGCCAGCAGCGTTACGCGGCGGCGGCCTGGAGCGGCGATATCTCCTCGCGTTGGCACGATATGAAAGACCAGATTGCCGCCGGGGTCAATTTTTCGATGTCAGGCACACCCTACTGGACCATGGATGCTGGCGGTTTTTTGGTCGAAAGGCGTTTCCACAACCCCAATACCGAAGACCGTGAAGAATGGCGCGAATTGAATACCCGCTGGTACCAGTATGGAGCCTTTTTGCCAATTTTCCGGGCGCACGGGCAGTTTCCCTTTCGCGAACCATTCAACATCGCCCCCGAAGGACACCCTGCCTACAGCAGTATGCGTTATTACATCGGACTTCGTTATCGACTCTTGCCCTATACGTATTCGTTGGCCGGGAACACTTATTTGCATGACTACACGATGCTCAGGGGGCTGGCGATGGACTTCCCGCTGGATGCACAGGTTTTTGCCATCAATGATCAATTTCTGTTCGGACCCTCGTTGCTCGTAAATCCGGTAACGCAGCTTGGGGCTACTTCTCGTAAATTGTATTTGCCCCGGGGAGCAGGATGGTATGATTTTTACAGTGGCGCATACCATCGTGGCGGGCAAACGCTGGAAGCGGCGGCACCCTACGAGCGCATGCCGCTTTTTGTCAGGACAGGCAGTATCATTCCGCTTGGCCCTGAGCTGCAATACACCGACGAAAAGCCTGCCAAGGAAATTACACTCTTTGTTTACGCAGGTGCTGACGCCTCTTTTGAGCTCTATGAAGACGAGGGGACTAATTATAATTATGAAGAGGGAAAGTTCGGTACCATTACATTGACGTATCACGACAAGACCAGCGAGCTGCGTATCGGTGCTCAGCGGGGTTCGTTTGAAGGGATGTTGACCCGCCGGAGGTTCCACATTGTCTATGTGCGGCCTGAAACGCCGCAGGGTGCGGATACGCCCGCGCGTGTCACGCAAACGGTAACATATACTGGAAAGGAAATACACTTCAAATTGAAATAAACAAGCAATAACTCGGGCGTAACAAGGATCAGTTATCGCCTTCTATTGGATTCTTCAATTATAAACAAAAAACCATGCAATTAATTTTTTACAAACAGTACTCGCGAAGGCTGTTGCAGCTCACAATAGGCTGCCTTGCCTTGAGCGTTTCGGTCCCTCCGGGGCCTGCATTTGCACATAACGGTGCCGGATATGAATCCGAACGGCTACACGTGGCGCAAGCAACGGTTAGTGGCACCGTGGTTGACGATGCAGGGACACCTTTGGCGGCTGTTACGGTCACAGAAAAAAACACCAGCACATCTACGACGACGGATGTTGAAGGTAATTTTCAGCTGTCGGTATCTTCGGGTAATGCCACCTTGGTGTTCTCGTCGATCGGGTATACCACCCAAGAGGTTTTCATCGGTAACCAGCGGATAATCCATGTTACCCTGGAGGTTGCCAACAATACCCTTGAAGAACTGGTGGTGGTAGGCTACGGTACGCAGAAAAGGAAGCTGACAACAGGCGCTATGTTGCAGGTAAAAGGCGATGACATTCAGAAATTGAGTACCACCAATGTGGTCGGTGGGCTTCAAAGCCAGTCGCCCGGTGTCCAGATTACGCAGACCTCCGGCATGCCGGGGCAAGGGTTCAAGGTAAGAATACGGGGTATCGGTACAATCCATAACTCCGATCCGCTGTATGTCATCGATAACGTCATCGGTGGAGATATCAATGCGCTGAGTCCTGCGGATATCGAATCCATTGACATCCTTAAAGATGCTGCATCGGCAGCCATTTACGGTGCTAGGGCCGCCAATGGTGTGGTCTTTGTCACGACCAAACAAGGGAAGGCTGGCAAGCTCACGGTCAATTATGACGGTTTCGTTGGTTGGCAGAATGCCTACAAGATGCCTTCGTTGCTTACGGCCAAAGAATACATGGCTATCCAGGACGAACGTATGTTTAATGAGGGGTTGGCTCCGTATGACTGGGCCAGCCTGATTCCCAATCAATACCAGCAGATACAGGAAGGAACCTGGAATGGTACCAACTGGTTGCGGGAAATCCACCAAGATAACGCATTGACGCAAAGCCACGCCTTTAACCTCACCGGAGGCGGTGAACAGTCTAAGTTTTCACTGGGTTACTCCACCGCTTCTCAGGATGGTATCTTTGGGAAGCCTGTTCAACCCCATCTTAACCGGCACACGTTTCGCATCAATTCCGATCACGTGATTCTGAAAAATGATGATTTTGATATCCTTAAATTCGGTGAGAATCTCACCTATACCTACCGGGTAAATTCAGGTATCGGCATCGGCAATATCTACTGGAACGATGTGCACAACATGATGGTGGGCAATCCGTTGCTGCCTGTCTATAATGCAGCGGGCGGGTACTACGACCAGGCCAGCAAAATTACGGATGGATGGGCATTCGATGGCGCGACGGCCAATCCCATTGCGGATATGGTTTACCGCCGGGGTCAGAACCAGAGCAAGAGCCATTCCCTGTTTGCCAATGCATATGCCGAGGTTCAGCCGCTCAAAGACCTGCGAATCCGCAGCAGTTTCGGTTATCGGCTGGGCGCTTCTTCCTACCGTTCGTATACGCCGGCCTTCCGTTTATCCACGGTGTCGCTCAATGACATCGATGACATCTCGCAAAACCAGGGCCTTGGCTACAGCTGGTTGTTGGAAAATACGATATCATATCAGCGCAGTTTGGGCAGCGGACACCATTTCGACGTGGTGGTGGGGCAGTCTATCGAAAAGGGCGGTATTGGCGAGGACCTGAGTGTCACCACAGCCAACTCGTCGTTTCCCGGTAGTTGGCCCAATGCTTGGGTAAGTAATGGGCAGGGATATTCCGGCTTTATGCCCGCTGTGGGCGGAACCCATTGGGGTGAATACGCCTTTAGTTCTGCTTTCGGACGCGTCAGCTATAATTACCAGGAGAAATACATGGCGGCTGCGATTATCCGGGGCGATGGTTCGTCCAATTTCGACCGCGGCAAGCGATGGAGTTATTTCCCATCCTTTTCGATTGGCTGGAATGTCACGAATGAAGATTTTATGGAACCGGCATCGGAGTGGCTTTCCTTCCTGAAGCTGCGTGCCAGCTGGGGCCAAAATGGAAATGCGAATATCCCGCCCTTCCAGTACCTGGCTACCATTGCCATTGATCGCCAAAATGGCTACTATTTCGGCAATGAAAAGAACACGCTTGTCAACGGCGCCTATCCTGATATCTTACCCAACCCGGTTGTGTCATGGGAAACGTCCGAACAGCTCAATATCGGGTTTGACGCGCGCTTTGTACAGGACCGCTTGGGTGTCATCTTCGATTGGTACCGCAAGTCAACCATCGATTGGCTGGTCCAGGCACCGGTATTGGCTATTTTCGGAACTCAAGCACCCTTTATCAATGGCGGCGATATCGAAAATCAAGGCCTGGAGCTGGGGTTAAGCTGGAATGAAACCCGTGGCGATTTCACTTACGGTATCAATCTCAACGGCGCTTACAATAAGAATCGCGTTACCCGCATTGCGAATGCCGAAAAGCTCATCAACGGCGCGGCAAACGTGTTAAGCCAGGGTACGACGCCCATGTATCGTGCGCAGGAAGGCTATCCGGTGGGTTATTTCTATGGTTTCAAGACCGACGGTATTTTCCAGAATGACGCGCAGATTGCGGAATACCGTGCCGCGGGGCACGGTGTATTGGCAAGTGCTCAGCCAGGAGATGTGATTTTCGTAGACACCAATGGCGATGGCTTTATCACCGAAGCAGATAAAGTACAGATTGGCAATCCGCACCCCGATTTTACGGCCGGGCTCAACCTTTCGCTGGGGTACAACGGCTTTGACCTGATTGTGTCGGGCTTCGGCGCGTTTGGTCATCAGATTGCCAAGTCCTATCGCTCGTTTGCCGATAGTCCCTTGCAAAACTACACCACCGAAGTATTCCAGCGGTGGCATGGCGAAGGCACGTCCAACCGCTACCCGAGGCTCACCAACGGCAGCCATACCAACAACCAATATATATCAGACATCTACATTGAAGATGCCGATTTCTTCAAAATACAGAATATCACGTTGGGCTACAGTTTCAAGTCCTTGTTTCCGAAGATGCCGCTCGGGCAAGCCCGCCTTTATGTGTCGGCGCAAAACCTGTATACGTTTACCGGCTATTCGGGCATGGATCCTGAAATCGGTTATGGCGATGAGCAGGGCTGGGTATCCGGCATAGACCTCGGGTTTTATCCAAGCCCGCGTAATTTCATCATTGGACTGAATGTCAACTTTTAATACGAAAGAAATGAAACGAATTATCGCAATAACATTAGGAGTCATACTCTTATCCGGATGCGAAAGCTTTTTGGACACGACCAGTTATGACAAGAAAAATACCGGCAATTTCCCGATGAATGTGGCCGATGCCGAACAAATGATCACCGGTATCTATTCGACGATGAGTACTGCTATCGCTGACGCGGCTCATTCCCACTTTTACGCCGCGGAGCTGGCTTCGGATGACCGTTTCGGCGGCGGTGGCGAGAACGATCGCGATATGCACGGGCTCGATCACCTGATGAACACCCAACCCGACCGTTTCCTCCCTTTCTGGCGCGCGCGTTACCAAGGCATTTTCCGGGCCAATACCGCCATCGCTACGATGGACAACGTAACCGGTTGGAGCAATGAACAGCAGCGCAACCAGCTCTTGGGCGAAACCTACTTTCTGCGGGCGTTGTTTTACTTCGAGCTTTCCCAGCTATTTGGCGAAGTGCCATTGGTTATCGTGCCCGAAGCGGAAAATCTGCCCAAGGCACCCGCTGCCGAAACGTATGCGCAGATCGGCTATGACCTGCAGCAGGCCATAACGCTGTTGCCCTCCGTGCCGTATACCAACACGACGGCGGGCCATGCCACCAAATGGGCCGCTCAGGCGCTTGCGGCCCGGGTATTCTTGTTCTATACCGGCTATTATGAGCAGTCGTCGCTGCCCGTGGCCGGCGGAGGTGAACTCAACAAGGCGCAGATCGTCACTTGGCTCAACGAGTGCATCAGCAGCAGCGGTCACGACTTGGTATCCGACTTTCGTAATTTATGGCCTTATACGAATGAATATACTGCTGAAGATTATGCCTATACGCGTGATAACGATTTGGCTTGGGAAGGCGATGGAAATAAGGAAACTGTATTTGCCGTTAAATTCGGAACGTTGGTCGACTGGGGCGACCAGTACAAGCTGGGATATTCCAATCAATATGTGCTGCACTTCGGCATGCGGTCCAACAATGGGCAGGCAGGTACGTTTCCCTTTGGCGCAGGCTGGGGTGCAGGCCCGGTGAATACGAGGCTATGGAATGAATGGCGACAGGCCGAACCCACCGATATCCGGCGCACCGGTTCCATCATCGACGTAGAGAATGACCTGGAGAGCTATATTTACGGTGCTGATTCACAGATGGAAGAAACCGGGTTCTGGCAAAAGAAATACATGCCTGTCACCGCCTATCGGGATGGGACACTGCTTCCTTCTTATGCCATTCTGGCCGATGGGGCACCTACGGATATGCAGCTGGCCCATACCCAGGATCTGGTGCTGATTCGCTTTGCCGATGTATTGCTGATGCATTCCGAGCTGACTGAAGAGGCAACGGGTTTAAATCGTGTGCGTGCCCGGGCAAAGTTGGGCAATGTGGCCTATTCGCTGGAAGCGCTCAAGCGTGAGCGCCGTTGGGAACTTGCCTTCGAAGGACTGCGCTATTTCGATCTCATGCGTTGGCATGACGCTGCAAACGCACTGGCTGCACAGGAAGGTGTCGCCATTAAAAACAAAGGGGTAGATACCCAGATGAAGGGATTTGGCGGTGGATACAGTGCACGCTACCAAGCTACCGGCGGCTTTTGGCCGATCCCGCAAAACGAAATCGCCCTTTCCGACGGTGTACTGACACAGAATGCCGGATGGGGTACACCGGCAGATGAATTTCCGGGATGGTAAAACTTAAAAGGAAAAATATCATGAAAACCTTTATAAAACACTGCTCCAAGTGGGCAGTCCTACTGATCATGGCGGTCTCGGCCTGCGAACCCATCGAAGACCGTATGGAAATGGGCGGTGCCATTGCCGCCGAGCAACTCGACCTTACGGCAACGCTTATTCAGGTGAACGGGAAAAACTCTAACAAGGTAGCATTGGATAACCGGAGTCCGGTTCTTTCAAACTGGGATTACGGCACCGGTACCACACAACGGAAAACAGATACCGTACTGTTAGTGACCACCGGCGAGAATGAAATTATTTTTACAGGGCTCAATCCCGATGGTACTAAGATCACGAAAACATTGACCGTCAACGTCGACGAGCTGACCTTCGACGTACCCTTGGAATGGGGCTATCTCACCGGCGGATCGGAACGGACATGGGTATGGGATGATACCCAGCCTGCCGTATGGGGCAACGGCGGTTACATGGGTAGCAGTAAACCCGAATGGTGGGCATTGCCAGTCGCCGATATCGATGGACAGGCTAGCGGAGAAGGTGCCGGAGCCAAGATGGTGTTCTCTTTGCGGGGCGCCAAACTCACCAAGGTGAAGGCTGGTGGGCAGGAGGAAACGGGGAGCTTTTCATTCGATATGACCAAAATCATCACGCTGGACAATGGATCAGTATGGGCTACCGGTAAACTGACCACCAAAGGTGTTACCGTATTGTGTGGGAAATCACCCAACGAAGGAGGCGCACCTGTTTACGAGTATGACATCTTGCTGCTGGATGATGGACGCATGGTACTAAGCTATCCAGAGCCTGGTGTGGGACCATGGGGTACCGCCTGGTTTTGGATGTTCAGGGCCATCGATTGATTGTTGATCGGCTATCAACCGTATATTTGCGGTTACCAGAGGCCATTCCGTTAAAGGGATGGCCTCTTTACCTTGCGCAGTGAACGAGTTCGGGTTTGTCCGATTCGGGGACACGCTTAGGCGCAGATACGATCAACAAGCCGGTAGAGATGAGGGCAAGAATGAGGTAATTGACGGCTAATTGTCCTTGATCTGTAGCAGGCAGAATGGACACAAGGGCATAACTAACTAAGGAAGTTACGAGGTAAGAACCCCCGCTGGTAAGACCACCGGCCACGCCCGGATTTCTTGGAAACCGCGTAAGGCAGTGCGTAAAGTAAACATTGTACACAAATCCCGAAGCTACATGCAAGGCAAAGACAAAGCCCATCAGCGAATAGACGTTGGCTATCCAGTTGGTGGTGGCCAGCATAGCCAGACCCACGATCCATTCGGCCGCAGTGGCATAACGCAACTTCGCCATGAAGGGAGCATCCGTGAAGGCTCGACCGATGGAACCACCGCAGAGGAGTCCGAAGCCGGAAATAAGCGCGCAATAGCCTGTCACTATCGGCGATAGGCCCAGTTCATGTTCTATAATAAACGGAGCAGACATGCCAAAAAGCATTACCATGCTATAGCTGATGCCCAGTGTAACCAGTCCATAGGTGAAATCGGCGGTGCGGAGAATACGGCGGTAGATAGCCAGTTGGCCCTTAAAGCGGAAAGCCGGAAACCGTACCATGGCTTCGCCGCCGAAGCGTGCCTCCATAAGTAGTGCCAGTAGTGCATACGCTCCTAGGAAATAGAAGTTAGCCGTCCAACCCACCCACACCTGAAGGTAGCCGCCGATGAAAGGAGCGGTAATGGGAGCCAGCGCCCAGATCACCGTAAGCATGCTGGTGTAGCGTTGTAGCTTGCTCCCCGTGAATATATCAGCTAGGAAAGCCCGTTTGCTTACCACGATAAGGGCGGTTAGTGCTCCCTGCAGAATACGCATGGCATACACAAAACCGATGTGGTGTATGGTAGCAATCGCAAAGTTACTTCCGGCAAAAAGCAGCAGCGACGCCAGAACAAGGCGGTAGCGTCCCCACGTATCCACCACACTGCCGGCTACGAGCATAGTCAGGCCATAGCTAATGAGAAAGCATGACAACGTAAGCTGGATTCCCGCAACGTCTGTATGCAGTGCCCGCTGCATCTCCGGAAATGAGGGCAGGTATACATCGGTAACCAAACCTGAGAGTGGGATAAGCAAAAAGGTAGAGAGCGTGGCAAGTTTTTCGTATCGTTGCTGATATCGTTTCATTCAAATCCTCCGAGGTGCAAAAGTAAGTAACATTTGTTGGGGCGGTAATCACGATACAGTAAAAAATGAAAGGTTTCCAAACGGGGAGAATGGAAACCTTTACTAACCAATTATAAACCTAAATTATGATGATACAAAGATAGTGTATTTTTCACACTATGCAAATTATTTTTTAATTTTTTTTAGTTATCTGCATATGCTAGAATTTGTAGCTTATAGAGAGTCTCAGATTGCGGGGTGCTTCGGTCTGCCAATAGAATGCGTTGTTCCACTCATAGTAGGTGCCGCTGTACAGGTAGTTATTCAAGAGGTTAAACGCGTTCAGCCGGACATTGAAATTATGAATGTGATAATGGATACCGGCATCCAGTTTAAAATAATCGCCCAAAGGCATCCCTTCCAGTTCGCCGTCATAGGTTTTCCGATCCCATAGGTAGGTGAAGCCAGCGGAAATACCAACGTTGCGCAAGAAGCCTCGCTGAAGAGTGTAATCGAACCAGGCATTGGCTGTGTGGGTAGCATAGCCCGGTACGAGGTCTCCCACTTCAAAACCCTCAACTCCTTCATTCAGTTTATTGATTTCCGCATGGGTATATGCATAGTTGGCCATTACGTCAAATCCGGGTAAGATGCGGCCCCTAACGTCGAGCTCAACGCCCCGTGCCACTTTCTGGCCCAATACAATGCTATAGCTTTGATTCGGGTCGCTGTGAAGCGGGTCGTTGGTAAGCTCATTTTCCTTTAGGATCCGGTATACGGATACACTCGTATTCCAGTTGCCACCTGCCCAGTTACGCTTAAGGCCGATTTCCTGGTTATTGCCTGTGATGGGTTTCACCCTGCCGCCGCCGTAAATGCGCCCAGCCTGGGGCACAAACGCCTGGTCGTATAACGCATAGGCGGAGGTATTTGGGTCGATGCTCCAGCTAAGGCCGATACGAGGTGTAAAGTGGCTGGCTTGATAGGCTTCTTCACCCCATTCACTCTGCCTAACCCAAGTGTAGCGTCCGGCCAGTGTCAGGCGTAATTGGTTCTGGAAAAAGCCCAATTCATCTTGCAGGTAAATGCCGGCATAGCGTTGGGTTTGAATGCCACCGGCAGTTTCGGCCCGTTCGCTTAACGGGGTTTCGCGATCAAATGTTGGATAACCATTTGCCGGGCGACCAAGGTCGGGGTTGTACACATCAAACGGATCGTCCTCCGTGTCCAGCGCAAAGCTTTGCCCCCAGTCGGCTAGGTAGTCTTTGTCGCCCACGTCAACACCCGCCAGCACCCGGTGCTGAATGCCGTTAGTATTAAAATGACCGTTTACAAATGCTTGGCCGAGGGCAGACCTGCTGAAGGCATCCCATATATCTACCCCCCGGATGATCTTCCCATCGTCGGTCATCTCGTTCTCCGGCCACATCGAAGAGCCCTTTTGATCGTAGCGCAGGTAATACCCCTGTGCGGTCACCTTCCAGTTGGGGGCTAGGTTGCGGGTCACGTTGAGCAAAAAGGTTTGATCGGTGATGTTGGTCGGATCCAGCCCTTCGGGGGTCATGGAAAAATTTTGGGGCAGCCACGCATATCCTTTGTTAACTGGTCCAAACACATAATAAGAACCCACGTCAGACATGCGTGCGTATTGCAGGGTATACTCCGCAGTGATCGTCGTCTTGTCATCCGGCCGGTAGGCAATTACTGGGGCTACCACATAGCGGTTGTCGGATTCATTTGGGCGGTGTGAACCTTTCGCCTGTGCCGATACATTTAACCGGTATAAGAATTTGCCGTTTTGGGATAGCTTACCGTCTAGGTCTACTGCTGCCCGGTAAAGGTTGTACTGGCCCACCGTTATCGAGGCTTCGCCCTTGGTCTCGCCGGTTGGCTTTTTGGTCACCACGTTATAGGAACCTGAAGGATCGCCATTGGACAGCAGAAACCCGGCAGGTCCTTTCACAAATTCGATGTGATCTACAAAACTCATGTCTTCTGTAAGGGGCCCCCAGTAGGACGAAACCACGTTGAACCCATTGCGGAAGGCCTGTATCTGTGTGCCCCGCATGCTGATGTTGGTGTATAAGTTGCCCCAATGTTCCAGCCGCACTGCGCCGCTCACATTGCGGATCAATCCATCGCTCATACTGATTACCTGCTGATCTGACAGCGCTTTGGAAGAGACGACCTGTATATTCTGCGGCACCTCTACGAGCGGTTCATCCAATCGCAAGGTGGGAGAGGGAGCCAATGTGGTATAGCCCCTGGACTGTGTGATCAGCACTTCCTGCAATTGGGCACTGGTCATGTCGATGGTAAAATCTTGGGTTATCGAAGCGTCGGCACTGACGGTAAGCGTTTGCCGTTGTTTGGCCATGCCGACGGCGCTAACTTCTAGGGTAACGGAACCCACTTCAGTCAGCTCAAGGCGGTAATGCCCTTGCTCATCGGTTGTCGTCCCCTGTCGGGTGCCAACCACCACGACACTGACCGCTGCGGCGGGCAGCCCATTGGAAGTAGAGATTTTCCCACTTACCACCGCATGGCCGCTATTTTGAGCATGGGATCCCGGAATACCGAGGAAAATTCCTGCAAATAAGAAAGTTAAGTAAGTAAAAGGTTTCATTCGTACGCTATATATTTTATATGATCAATCAATAAACACGGAGCCTGCCCGGCCATTTCGGCACAATATTAGGAAACCTTTTGATTTATTTAAAATAATTCTAAATAATATCATCGGTAGATTTGTTCTGTTCGTCCGGATCCGTTTGATGGAATACGCGTATCGTCCTGATTTCCTATGTTGATGAAAAACTGTACTTTTATCACTTGCTATGAAGGTAACAGATAAAGACATCCTCCAATTGGCACAGACTGACCCGCGTAAAGCGTTTCATTGGATTTTCGGCCAGTATTGGGAAGAACTGTACCGGCATGCATGCCGCAGGGTCGATTCAGCAGAAACTGCCAAGGACCTGGTCCAGGAGGTATTTATCACCTGTTGGGACAACCTGGGCAAGTTATCCGCTCAGGAGCACCTGCAACCCTATCTGTATGCTGTATTACGCAATAAAATACTCAAGCTTTTCGAAAAAGATGAAGTCAGGTTGCGTTACGCCTTGCAGCACGCCACTATTGATGCAGCGACTGATATCGATCCTCAGCAGCAGCTGCTCACCAAAGAACTGGAGGACATCCTCGCCGATGAGATCGGTGCGCTTCCCGAGCGCATGCGGCAGATCTACCAGCTCCGGCATGACGAAGGGCTGAGCATCCGCGAAATTGCCGGTCGGCTGCATTTATCGGAGCAGACCGTCAAAAACCAGTTGCATACCGCTACAAATCGGCTACGCGATCGTTTCACAGGCTACGGCCTTTCCCTCATCATGGCGGGCACCGTGCTGTGGATGCAGCAGGCGGTTTAAAAAAAAATCATTTTGACCTAGTACTTTTTTGACTGTTACCGGATAAGTAAGTATATGGCCAATCTGAAAGACATACATCGGCTCATCCAGCGGTACAATGATGGCACGGCTACGCCCCAGGAACGGCAGCAGGTAGAACAGTGGTACGATACCATTCAGGGGCCCGATCATGGCGACTTCGCGCATCAGCCCGACGCAAAGGCATATGTGCGCCGTACGTTATGGGCAGGCATCCGGCGGCAGCGGCCCGTCGGTGGAGGTATGCCGAGGCTGATGCGTTGGCTTCCCTACGCCGCAGCCGTATTCATTGCGGCGCTTGCCGGTACGTGGTTTTTTATCGGCGAACAGCATGCACATCAGGATACTGCTATAGAGAGCGCCTATGCCATCCATCCCGGCGGCAATCGCGCTACACTGATGCTGGGGGATGGCCGGACGATCAACTTAAGCGAAGCACAGTCGGGCATCGTAGTAGCGGATGGAATCACCTACAGCGACGGGACTGCGGTGGTGGGCAGATCCGCCAGCAAGGGAACCGGCGCCGAGCTATTGCAGCTGACCACCCCCAGGGGGGGGATCTACCAAATCACCCTGCCCGATGGCAGCCAGGTGTGGCTCAATTCGGGCACAACCTTAACATATCCGGCCCGCTTTGATGGCGGCGAGCGCATCGTGGAACTGGAGGGCGAGGCGTATTTTGAGGTAAAGAGCTTGAAACATATGCCCTTTAAGGTGAGAAGCAAAGGGCAGGAGGTATCGGTGCTGGGCACACAGTTCAACATCTCCGCCTATCCCGGAGACACCGATACCAAAACCACCTTGATCGATGGATCGGTCAAAGTCGCGGTACAGCACACAGGCCAGCAGTCGGCGGTTCTGCTGCGGCCGGGCCAGCAGTCGGTTTTCCAGCAATCGCAATTGACGGTGGTGGAAGTCAATACGGCTCCCTTTGTCGCATGGAAAAGTGGTTTCTTCCATTTCCGGCAGACGGAAATCCGGGAAGTCATGAACCAGCTGAGCCGTTGGTACAACATCGACGTTGTTTACGAAACCAATCTTCCGGGAGAAACTTTTTCGGGAAAAATGGAGCGGAATGTCAGCTTAGGCAATGTACTGGACTTTCTGTCCGGGTCGGGTATCAGATACCGTTTGGAGGGACGGCATCTGATCATCGAGGGGCTGACCTATCAATAACCAATGTATAGACCAAGGAGGTAAAATATGAAGAAATAAAGACCACCGTAGTGCAAAACAGGACGAGGAAGTGTTGCAACCACCTCCTCGCGATGTTCGGATATGCCGATAAGGCCTTGTATTGAAACCGGATTATAAACTATCCAAACAAACAAATTTAATGATAAATTATGTAATGTCACGCTGTGGCCTAAAAATTCCCACAGTGCTCAACCAATTATTACTTGTGATGCGGATAACCACGCTGTTCGTACTCCTCGGATTTCTGCACATGAGTGCTGCTTCCTTGTCGCAGACGATCACGTTGCACGTCAAACGGCAACCCATTGAAGACGTATTTTCGGCCATCGAAAAGCAGACCGGATATTGGGTGATGTATAACGATCGGTTGGTCCATGCGGCGGAGCCGATTACGATCGAAGCAACCGACATGCCGCTGAAAGACTTCCTCAATAAAGTCCTGACACCACTTGCCCTTACCTATACGGTAGCGCATACCAACATCCTGATCAAGGCCAAAGACAACCGGGCGTTCGGTCATCGTACGCCGGGGAGCGAAACGGCCGTCGCTGAAATGCAGCAACAGACCCTGCGCGGCACCATCACGGACGGTGATGGGCAACCCCTTGCGGGCGTGACGGTGCGCATCCCCGGTACAACGGCCGCAACTACTTCCGACGAAAACGGGGTGTATGTCCTCACCGTACCGTCGGGAGGCCAGCAGATATCCTTTCGGATGGTGGGGTTTGAGTCCCGGGAATATGCCGTAGCCGGGTTAACGACCCTCGATGTCGTACTGCAGGCTACAGTGAGCGACCTCGATGAAGTTGTGGTAGTGGGCTACGGCGCCGTCAAGAAAAAAGATCTCACAGGGTCGGTTGCCTCGGTGCAAACGCAGGATTTCAAGGATATCCCCGCCAACTCCATTGAGAATCTGTTGCAGGGGCGTGCATCCGGCCTGCAGATCGTCAAAACATCTCAGGATCCCGGTGCAGGCACCACGGTACGCATACGTGGGGGCAGTTCGTTGCGGGGATCCAATGCTCCCCTGTTGGTGGTTGACGGGTTTCCCCTTGGTGATGCGGGTAATCTCAAGCAGATCAACCCCGCAGATATTGTATCGATCGAAGTCATGAAAGATGCTTCGGCATCCTCCATTTACGGGTCGCGCGGCGCCAACGGTGTGATCATGGTCACCACGCGCAAAGCCGCCGCCGGCAAGACGGAAATCAATGCCAAACACCAGACCACACTGTCGCAGTTTGCGTCAGACATCATCCAGTGGACGGATCCGGCCCTTATGGCCCAGCTGGATAACGAAGCCAAGATCAATGGGGGCATGCCGCCGCTCTATGTCGGAGCCGTCAATTCTACCGGCATTTACTATCCCTCGGTGCGGGAAATACAGGACGGCACATGGCCCCATTTCACCGATTGGGCAGACGTTGTTTTCCGGGACAATGCCCTTACCCATACGACTACCGTGTCACTGGCCAATGCCAACGACAAAACGTCATTCAATCTCAGTGCCAACAACTTCGCGCAGGATGGCGTGTACATTAAAGACGCATACAACAAGCAGATCCTGAACCTGAACATCAAACATGAAATCAGCAAACGGCTGACAGTTAGCGCATTCAATAACCTCTCGCGCGATACCCGGACGGCCAACAGCGGGCTTCCCTACTGGCGTAATCCGCTGTGGCCGGTGTACGACGAAGCGGGGGGTTACTTCCTGGCCGGTGCCACCGACTACGAGCATCCCCTCGCGTGGACCGACCACCGGAAAAGCATCAACAAGGGTACGGATTTTATCTCTTCCTGGCTACTCGACCTGGATGTAGTTGACGGGCTGAACCTGCGGTCGCAGTTCAATTATAAGTATGGCGCGTCCATCACGGACCGGTATGAACCCGATGTATACACCGAAACCGGTACCAACAACAAAGGAGCGGCATTCCTGGACAACTGGATGGGGCAGGTATATACCGCAGATACGTACCTGACGTACGACAAGGCCTTTGGCAAAGATCATGCCCTCACCGCCATGCTGGGCCATTCCTACGAATACTCGTTGGCACGCTCCTCGGCACTGGAATCCTACAATTTCAAAAACGGAGCCTTGAACAACGAAAATATGGCATCGGGTGCACCCGAACTCAACCGGCATACCAACGGGCAGACGCTGACCAAACTGCTGTCGTTTTTCGGCCGTATGAATTATGCCTATAAAGACCGGTACCTGCTTACCTTAACCCTGCGTGCCGATGGTTCATCCAAATTCAGTGCCAACCACAAGTGGGCCTATTTCCCTTCGGGTGCACTCAGCTGGAAGCTGCACGAAGAAGACTTCATCAAAGACCTTGGCATTTTTGACGAGCTGAAGCTCCGTGCCAGCTATGGTATATCTGGCAACCAGGGCATCTCCCCTTACCAGACCCTCAGCCGTTACGGCATTGAAACCTTCTTTACGGACGGTGCCTGGAATACCGCCATTGGCCCCGGTTATGTCATCGGTTTCACCGGCGTGGGCGGTAGGTACAAAGAATGGGGCGGCATCCCTAACCGCGACCTGAAATGGGAAACCACTGCGCAATACAACCTCGGACTTGACGTTTCTTTCCTGCGGAACCGGTTGCGGCTTACCGCTGATTATTACGACAAGCATACGTTCGATCTGCTGCGGGAGCGGTACCTCGCCCTCAGTTCGGGATATGACCGCATGTGGGTAAACGACGGGGAGATTGCGAACCGCGGTGTGGAGTTGACGGTCGATGCAGACATCGTACGCACACGTGATTGGGATTTTTCCGGCACGTTCATCTTTTCGCGCAACGTAAATAAGGTAGTGAGCCTGGGCGACGCCATTACCTCGGGTCTGAATACCGACTACCTTTCGGGCGTGCAGTACGAGTACTACGGCAACGGGGTGGACCCGTTCCGGGAACCCTCGCCCAATATCCTGGCCGTGGGGATGCCGGTCAACGTATTCTACGGATACCGCGTAAACGGCATCCTGCAATCTGCCGCGGAGGGCGCTGCTGCCGGGCTGCAGGGTGCAGAAGCCGGGGCGGGCGAATACCGGTACATGGATCTGAGCCAGGACGGGGTGTTCGACACGCGCGACCGCACCGTCATCGGTGATCCCAATCCCGACTTCCTGGCGAGCCTCAACCTACGGTCGCGCTACAAGAATTTTGACGTGAGTGTATTCCTCAATGGCGTATTCGGCAACGACGTGCTTTGGAGCGGTATGTATAATTCCGCCATGTATGTACCGCTGCGGTGGACACCCGACAACCCCACCCAGCAGTATCCCAGTGCGCGGCAGGGCAGGCTGTACTATACTTCAGACTGGTTTGTCAAAGACGGGAGTTTCCTGCGTGTCCAGAATGTCAACCTCGGATACACCCTGCGCTTCCCGCATGCATCGTGGATCCAGCAGGCCCGGCTTTCGGTGAATGCGGAAAACCTGTTTACGTTCAGTTCTTTCGAGGGTTATGACCCTGAGGTGCCGCTCAATGGGCGGTACGGTGGTGGGTACCCGAAACTGCGGACCTTCACGTTTGGAATAGATTTCACCCTTTAACACGCAATCGATCATGAGCAAATACTTGTATATATTAATGCTGTCGCTGGGCCTTTGCCTCGGCGGGTGCAGCCTGGAGGAAGAACCATACGGGTTTTATTCCGAAGACAATTTTTACCGTACCGTGGAAGACGCCGAGTCGGCCCTGTACTATGCATATAATACCTTCTCGTACAACGAGTACGTACGCGCCATTTTCTACATTCACGAACTGGCCACAGAGACCTGCGACGTCAAGGGCGAAGAAGGGTTCGGCTCGCAGGAGATCAACCGGTGGGATTACCAACTGTTCAGTGAAAACGAACAGCTGGAGCTCTTTTATAAATACGGCTATATTGCCATCAACCGGGCCAATGCCGTGATCGACAACATCGCGGCCAGCAACTTGCCCGACGATTTTAAATCGCGCGTACTGGGCGAGGCCCATTTCCTGCGTGCCTGGAATTACTATTACCTGGCGCAAACGTTCGGGTTGGTGCCGTTGCATACGCAGACAATCACCGCGGCATCGCAAACCGCGGCACCGCTGGCGGCAAATATGGATGAGCTGTATGACTTCATCATTGCCGACCTCCGCATCGCTGCCGAGCGGCTGCCGGTGCAGCGCATGGTGGGCCGGGCCGACCAGGTTGCCGCACAGGCCCTGCTGGCCAAGGTTTACCTGAGCATCGCCTCGTCCAAGGAGAGCCAGGTGAACCTGTACCGCGACATGCAGCGCGACGTCACGCTCATGTACGACAGCGCAGCCTATTGGAGCCGCAAGGTGCTTTACGACCAGTCGGAATACGGCCTGTCGCCCGATCTGCTGAGCATTTACGATACGCGGAAGCCCGAAGGACCGGAACATATCTTTATTATGTCGATGGACAAATCCGGTATTGACGAGGGTAATTTTTCATCCATCGACAAGATGTTCATCCCGTATAAAAACGGCGGTAGCCTATGGTTCCCCAATCCCGACGGAACCTATACCCAGGCGACCAACATGGGGTGGGGGGTGTTTGTGACCACCGACCTGTTTGCCAACAGCTATGCCGATGGCGATAAGCGCAAAAGCCAGCTCATGGCCAAGCGTTATTATACGAAGGCCGACGGATCGGCATGGGAGGATAACGACTATTACCTCACGCGCAAGTATGTGGATCCCGATTTCGTGGGGGTCAAATCCAGCACCCGTCCTTTCCTCATTCGGTTTTCAGACATTGCCCTCACCTTTGCCGAGTCGGTCGGACCAACGGCCGAAGGGTACCAGTGGGTGGATGCCATTCGGCAGCGCGCGGGTCTTGACGGCCTGCCTGAAGGGCTGGGAATCGCGCAATTCCGGGAGGCTGTGTTTGCCGAGCGGGCTTTTGAGCTTGCCTTTGAGGGTAAGCACCTGCACGACCTGCGGCGCAAGGCAAGGGTTACCGCGACCGATCCCCGTGCCGCCGCATCGGGTATTTCGGAAGCGCAGGCCGCATTTTACCCCCTTCCGCAGAAAGAAATTGATCTCAATCCGAGTATTCCAAGAAACTAAGCAAATGAACAAGTATCTTTTATATACGTATTGCCTGCTGCTGCTGGCCGGCTGCAAGCGGGATATCATGCAGGATGTCCGTGACCAGCAGTGGAACCACGAGCGGGCCATCATCGATATCGTGTTTGAAAACCAGGTGGGCACCGCAACAATCCAGCGCGACGAGCACAACGAAGGGACCGTGTCGTTTATGTATAATGCGACGGCAGGCGACGGCAACCGGCTAGTCATCAAAAGCCTGGAACTTTCCTACGGTGCGCAGTCAGAACTGTCCGAAGGCGATGAGCTCATTTTTGACGGCAACCATACGGCACAGTTGACGGTGACATCCAAATCCGGCAAAACGCGCGCCTGGACCATCCAGTACGTCCCGTTTGCGGACGAATTGGTGGGCACCTGGCAGATCACCACGCTGTCGGTATACGGCGGTGCATGGCCGGAATATGGCGGCTCCGCTGCCTATCCGGATATGGCTGAACGTGCGTGGAACTGGCAGCAGGATGGCAGTGGACCGGTAGCCGAATACGACAACACCCTCACGTTTACGCTGGAAGGCATTACCGAAGAGGGCGATGCCTATGGTAAGGTCATCAACCATGCCGGACCCGATGAGCAGTATGCCGACTTCATCTTCATCGACGATCCCGACGGTGCACGCACCCCCATCGATGTCAATTCGAAATACCGCAAGATCCCGGTGGGTGAAGGCACCTGGAAGCGCAACTCACGCCAGGGCACCCTTACCTTCTCCGGTGGCAGCACCGTATCCACGGGCCGGTTTGTGGGGAGCGGAACCGAAAAGCTGGACGACTTCAATAACGAGCTTACGTTGCCCGACCATGCATTTGTATTCGAGCTCACGCCATCCTTCGTCTGGATAGACATCTATAAAGACCGTGAGCGTTTTGTCGAAAATGCGAAGAAATACTGGGTACAGGTAACCAAGGTGTCCGATCAATAAACTATTCACACAAATTAAGAAACTCATGAAACTACAGGGCTGTTTATTCGGATTGATGCTGGCGGGCGTGTCGTCTGCCTGCCAGGACGTTCGGCTTGAATCCAAAAATATCAACAATGACATTGTGGTAAAGACCACGCCGGTTACCGGTCTGCCTTTCGAAGGCATTGGCCCGCAATGGGGCGGATATGACAACATCGAGCGATGGACGGACAATGCTACCTTCACGGAGGCCGATTGGGCCACCCTGCGCGAGCGCGTGTCGTTCCTTAAACCGGGGCTGGTACGCATCATGGCCTCCCAGGGGTGGAATTACCTGACGGACGGGGCCTATCATCCCGAGAAAAGTGCGGGCGTACTGTTCCGGATACTGGATTTCTGCCAGGAGCAGGGCATTCAGGTAATGTACGGGGAATGGGGAGAGCGCGCACTGGAAGACGGCAGCGTGGATACCGACTGGTTGGACCGGTCTACCGACTTCCTGAAATACCTGTTGGATGTTAAAGGCTATACCTGCCTGAAATATTATAACATGTGCAACGAGCCCGCGGGCGACTGGTCGTCCATCGGGGGCAACTATGATCTTTGGCAGCAGACCTACGACCAGATCTTTTCCTTGATGGAGCAGAAAGGACTGTCGGACCGGATTACGGTCATTGCTCCCGACGTAGCCATCTGGAACGACACCAGTCTTTCGGACTGGATCACCCGTCCGGCCGCCCATTTCGGCGACCGCATCGGGGCCTATGACATCCATTCATATCCCACAGACGACCAGGTGAAAGGAGGCAGTTACCGCAGCGTGATTGAGGCCTACCGGGGAGTGGCCCCTGCCGGCAAACCCATGATCATGGGTGAACTGGGGTTCAAGTACAATCCCAATTCGGAACTCGGAGCTACCAACCTGGCCCGCATCGCGGAAGATCCCTTTGCCGGCGACGACTCGAACATGATGGTCTACGATGCTTTTTATGGGGTGGATGTGGCCGATGCCGTCATCCAGAACATGCTGGCAGGCTACAACGGTGTCATCCTCTGGAACATGGACGATGCGATGTATGAAGACCAGAATGATAAATTGAAGCGATGGGGATTCTGGAACATCCTGGGCGAAGAGCGTTTCGGCGGGGCGACAGATGAGGCCATCCGGCCGTGGTTTTACCCCATGTCGTTGCTATGCCGTTATTTTCCGGCAGGGTCGAACCTGCTGCAGGTAGCTATCCCCGAGAAAAAGGGACTTCAGGCCATCGCCGCCGAAAAATCGGGCGCGCATACCATCGCCATTGCCAATTCGCATGCTGCGGCGTATACATTGCAGCTAAAGGCCGACCAAGGCATGACGCTCAGCAACGCAAAAGTATACCGGTTTACAGCCGGGCAGGGAACCGCCTTTGAGGGCGCGGTAGATGCCAACGGCTTTGCGGTTCCCGAAAGTGTGGAAACCATCCAGCTTGGCAATGGCCAGTCCCGTACGATTACGCTTCCCGGCCACACGCTCGTGTTGATAACCACCCTGCCATGAAACGGACAGACTTTTTGATCGCACTTGTAGTGTGCTGTGCGATGGGTTGTTCGGGCAAGGAGGAGCCTGCCGGTCCCGAAGGAGGGAACGGCAGGCTCTCTGAAAAACTGACGGTGGGCCCTAGCCTTCAGGCGCACATGGTCATGCAGCAGAACAAACCGTTTACGATTTCGGGAACAGGCACCGCGGGCCAATACGTCGAAATTTCCTGCAGTTGGGAAGAGAAGTCCAGCCGGATACAGGTATCGGCAGACGGCAGCTGGCGGCATACGGTGACTGCGCCCAACGGTGGTTTTAACGCTCAGCAAGTTACTGTGTCGGGCAAACAGACACTCACATTTGACGATATCCTCATCGGCGAAGTGTGGGTTTGCAGCGGCCAGTCCAACATGTGGTGGCCGCTAAAAGATACCGAAGGAGGGCTTTCCGAGATGATCGGTGCCAATGCCAGCCTGCCCATCCGGCTGCTGCATGTGCCACAGGTACAGGCGTCTGCACCCGTAGCTACGCTGCCTGCCACGTGGCAGCCCTGTACAGCCGGTTCGCTGGAGTGGTTCAGTGCAGTAGCTTATTTCTTCGGCAAGCAGCTGGTGGAGGCATTGCAGGTGCCGGTGGGGCTGATCAATGCCAGCTGGGGAGACACCACGGGCGAAGTGTGGGCAGAACGGGACGCTGTATTGGCCAATGATGCCATCCGTGAGCAGGCGCTCAAGCAGGATGCCACGCCGCGGGCAGACGCCCAAGCACCCTATCGCATCGGGTCGGCTTTCAATGCGATGATCTATCCGCTGCGGGACATCCCGGTGGCCGGTGTCATCTGGTACCAAGGTGAAGCCAATATGGATGCCCCTGGTACCTATCCGGCGCTACTGGCTACCCTGGCAGCCAGCTGGCGCAAGCTATGGGGCGTCGAATCTGCAGACTTCCCGTTTTACATTGCCCAGATCTGCCCCTATCAGCGGGCATTTGACTATCAGGTCAACTATGCCAATCCCAACATGCGGTTTGCGCAACAGAGGGCCAGCGAGCAGATCCCCAACAGTGGCGTGATCTGCAATGACGACATCGGCGATATCCACGACATCCATCCCAGGAACAAGCTGGACGTTGGCAAGCGCTTTGCCTTTTTGGCGCTGGAGAATAAATATGGCCGGACAGGCCAGCCAAAATCGCCCCTCTATGCAGGCCACCGGATCGATGGCAACACGCTGGAAGTGGATTTACGGCATGCCGGATCGGGATTGAAAACGGTCGATGGATCATCGCCTACCTTTTTCGAACTGGCGGGTGCCGATCGCGTATTCCATCCTGCGAATGCGGAGATCAGTGGTAGCACCGTCCGGCTCACGGCAGCTGCCGTGCCCGAACCTGCGTATGCCCGGCTTGGCTGGAGCTACACGCGTACCACCAACCTGCGGAGCAACGAGGGTTTGCCGGTAGGGGTGTTCAAGACGTACGATTGGGCGGAGCCTGCGGAAGAGCCTTAAACAAATGAATCAAATAGTTGCCAGATACTCGCTCAGCGACAGCTCGGTTGACAGTCCCAGCTTTTTCCGGAGTCGGTAGCGATGGATTTCAACGCCTCTGACGGAGATGTTCTGAAGTTGTGCGATCTGCTTGGAAGAAAAATTCAGACGGAGGTAGGCGCAAACTTTCAAGTCTGTGCGCGTCAAATCGGGGTGAGCGGTTTTCAGCCGGTTAAGAAAGCCGTCGATCAGTTCGTCAAAGTGGGCGGCAAACTGATCCCAGTTGGCACTGTTCTTTTCAACATCTTTGAGCAGTGAAGTGATTCGTTTCAGGTCGTTTTCATCTTCGGCGTGTAGGTTTAATTTGGTGATTTCGACCTTGAGTTTGATCAATGCATCCGTGTTTTCCATCAGTTGCATACTCGTATTGGCCAATTCTTTGGTCTTCAGTAGTACTTCGTTTTCCAATTTTTCATTCTGCAATTTTACGATCTCCTTTTCATTCTTCTCGATCTCCAGTTGATGGATATACCGCAATTGATGCAGTTTTCCTTCGAATTCGAGCTGTTGCAGCCGCCACGCCCGTTGCTGCCAGCGGATCAATAGGTAAACCCCCGTCAGAAATAAAAAGAAATAGCCCAGCATTGCCCAAACCGTTTTATACCAAGGGGGCAGAATCACAAACGTATAGGCAATGATTTCCGATTCGTTTCCCGGATTCTTTCGTGCCTTTAGCTTAAATGTATACCTACCGTTGGAGAGATTCGTGTAATGTTTTTCAGTGGCCGAGCTCCATTCAGACCAACCGGTATCATACCCTTCCAACCAATAGCTATAGGTTACATGGTTCTGTATGCCGAAGCTTGGCGAGCCGTATTTAAAATGATAGGAGTCGAACGAAGGGGGCAGTTCGGGTATCTGCGAAGGAAAATATCCTCCAAAAATAAGACTATCTTTTTTGCCCGAAGTTTTTATGGAAGATAGCAGCGCCGCGGGCTGAGGAGTGTCGCCGGTGTATTTTTCATAGTTGATGTGAATGATGCCCTTTTCGGAGCCGATGTAGATATTATTCCGGTTATATGGGTAAATATTTTCGAATCCGGAAGTGTTGAGCCCTTCGATCTCGGGGAAAAACGTGATCTCTCGGCTGGCTTCTTCTTCCGCAAACCGCGCCACTCCGACTTTTTTTCCGCTGCAGAACCATACATTGCCATCTACGTCATCTTTCAGGTATTTAATGGGGATTCCCCGAAAACATGTGAATGACGCAGATGGGACAAAGCGTTGGGAGACCGTATCAAATTCATAGATGCCCGATTCGGTCGCAAACACGATGCGGTTGGCGATTTTAAAAACATAATTTTGGAAAGACGAAGGCAGGCCGTCGTTTTGGGTGAAGAGACGCGCTTCGTATTGCATACTGTCCGGCGCAATACGCAACCGATAAATGCCGCGGTAGGGATGCGATGCCCATACATCACCGTTTTCATCCCGTTCCAGAAAACGGTATGAATCGGGCTGCCCCGTTAAGGTGCCCAATTTCTGGAAACGGCCCTTTGAATAATGTAGCAGGTCTAAACCGTAATAGGTGCCCACCACGATATCGGATACCGGATACACGGAAGATAAGGGTAGGAACATCCAGGAACCAGTACCTGCCGCAAGGGGTATGGCCGTTTTATCTTTGATGATAAAGACACCGGCATTATGAGCAAGGAGCAGCTGACCGTTTACCTCCTCCAGGCGCCAGGCTTCACCTCGGTCGCTGCCGGCAACCAACGAGAAACTACCCTGGGATAGGCTGTGATCCGTGGCATCTGGTGCCAATGGAGCCACGTATACACCGTTGGAAGAAGACAGGTACAGGTTCTTTTTAAACACACGGGTAGAAAACCCCGTGACGTCATTTTCCAGGTTGGGGCGAAAATATTTGACAACGCTGTTGTAGCTGATTACCGCGATCGCGTTGTCAACTCCGGCCCAGATATTACCATCTCGATCGGTGAAGACAGCGGAGACGTTATTATTTGGTAAGCCTTCGGCAACACCGATGCGCTGGATTACCTGGCCGTCGAGGTTGCGGATCAAGCAACCTGCCAGGGATGTTGCCGTGGCATATTCTGTGTCACTGATTCTCGAGAACGAGGGGGTATACAGATCCCGCCACGGTCCAGTGTCCAGCAGCTGGAACTTGTCCTCGTGCAACAAGTACATTTGATTGGTTAAGGTAGCGAATAAAACGCTGTCTTCACCGATGGAAAAGACGTCGGCAATGGCGGCATCTTTCAGCAGGTTTTCCGGGGATAACGGCGACCACCGATTGTTCCGGAATTCAAGCAACCCATTTTCCCGATCCTGTGCGAATAGCCGGCCTTCCGAATGACCGAGGAACTGCCAGGTTGTAGTAGCGTTGTGTACGGTAATCCGGCCGTTGGTCAGTTCAAAGATGCGGTCGTTGGTCCGAAAAAAAACCGACGAACCTTGTTTGGCCGTATTCCACACGTCGGCAAATTTCCGGTGTTTTTCCGGGATGAGCTCCGTCAGTGACGTGTAATGTAGCGATGTGTGTGAGGCTTCAAAATAGCCGAACTCGCCCTGGCCACCTACATAAATCCGGTCGTTCCCATCGATATACAGCGAACGGGCGATTGTGCCATTGGGCAGTGGATAAAGTTTCCAATATCCCCCGTCAAACGTAATCAGCCCTTCATTATTGGCAAAATAAAGAATTCCCCTGCTATCTTGCTTAATATCCCAAGTACGGCTTCCGCCCTGGAATATCGCTTTGCTGTAGTTAAAAACCAAGGGAATGCCCAGCGTATTCTGCCCCCATACTAGGTAAGGCAGGACAATTAACCAAAGGGATATCAACCGGATGATGAACGTCATATAGATTTATTCGTCAGTTGTTGTGACGCTGAAGTAGGACAAATATAGCGAAATCATCAGATTTCGCAGTTATGATGTAGAAATGTTGTAGTGTAATATTTCCGATTTACCTGCTTCGTATGCTATTTTTGACCTACTGATTGTAAACAAGAATCCTGGTAAAATGAAGGGTGTATGAAGCTTGCAGGAGTTGCCGTTATGAATCGGATGCCTTAGGTGCTCATGCGGCTTCATTGCCTTAACAAAAACAATTATTCACATGAACAAAAATCTATTAAAACTTGCTATGGTTACACTTTTGTCTTGCACGTATGGTTTCGTGCAGGCACAAAGTAGCGTGGTGACCGGCACGGTCACCGATGCAGGAGGCAACCCGCTGGTTGCTTCCGTAACTGTGAAAAACGCGCCCGGTATCGGAACCACAACTTCCGAAACCGGGGCGTTCACCTTAACTGTGCCACAAACTGCCGACTCGCTGGTTGTTTCTTCCGTTGGCTACGTCCGCCAGGCATTTGCCATTTCCGGGACGGTGCTCAATTTGCAGTTGACGGCAGATGGGGCATTTAACCTGGATGAAGTGGTTGTAATCGGATATGGCACCCAACGGAAAGGTGACTTAACTGCGCCGGTTGCCACGGTAAATATGGAAAATGCAGCCAAGCGTACCATATCCACACCGATGGATGCGCTGCAAGGGGCGGTAGCCGGTGTGCAGGTGGTCAGCTCCGGTGCGCCGGGTACCACGCCTACCGTGCGTGTACGGGGCGTGGGTTCGTTTAACAACGAGAACCCGCTGTATGTAGTAGACGGCATGTTTATGGACAACATCGATTTCCTGAATCCGAATGATATTGCCGATATGTCGGTATTGAAAGATGCTTCGGGAGCCGCGATTTATGGCGTGCGAGCGGCAAACGGCGTCATCATCGTTACCACCAAAAAGGGAAGCCTCAACATGAAGCCCCGGGTTACCTACAACGGCTATGTGGGTGTCCAAACTCCCAACAATGTATTAAAAATGGCAGACGGTTCGCAATTCGCAGCTTATTCACTTGCGAAGGGTGAAAACAGCGTGGTGGAAAGCTCCGTGTCTAAATTTGGCGGCACAAACGCTAGCCCGGCCATGAGTACAGATTGGTACGGCGAACTGCTGCGGTCGGGTGCGCTGATCACCAACCACAACCTGGATGTACAGGGCGGCAGCGATAAGATCACGTATACGTTTGGAATCAATTACCTCGACCAAGACGGCATCATGGACGCGGAAAACTATCACCGAAAGTATAACATCCGTATGCAGGCCGAAGCGCGGGTAGCTTCTTGGCTGAAAATCGGATTTACCGGCCACTTGAACAATTCCAACCAATTTTCACCGAATAATGCGGCTTTCCGGCAGGCCTATTTTGCGTCGCCGCTGTATCCGGTGTATGATCCCAGCCTGGAGCTGGCCAAGCCCGTTAAGTTCGGTACCAGTTCCTCTCTTGGCATTCCGACAGGTTTCTGGTTTAACAATCCGATAGCCACGGCCTACTACAATCACAATGAGAGCAAGGGATTCCAGATTCTGCCCAGTGCTTACTTGGAAGCTAACTTTTGGGATAATAAGCTGACCTTTCGGTCACAATTAAGCCAACGCTATCAGTCCGCGCATGCGATCGGCTACACGCCGGTGTATTATATTGACAACGATCAGCGGAGCGATCGCTCTTATTTGCGGTCGGCGCAGACCCGCAATACCAATTACATTCTCGACAACCTCCTCACCTACAGAGATGAAGCCGGTTCCCATCATTGGACCGTATTGCTGGGGCAATCTGCCCGTGAAGAACGCTGGCGCGAAACGTGGGTATCGGCGAACGACGTGCCTGAATCTTCGGAATTCTGGTATGTGGGGCAGGGTGCGCAAGGAACAGGGTCTGCTACCGGATACGGTGAAGGGGGCTTCCGCAATGCCGGAATTTCTTACTTTGCGAGAGGTACGTACGACTACGATAGCAAATACCTGCTTACTGCCACGTTCCGGGCCGACGGTAGCTCCAAATACCAAACCAAGTGGGGGTATTTCCCGTCACTGGGTTTAGGATGGGTACTGAGCCGCGAAAAATTCATGGAAAATCAGTCGCTGTTCGATCTGCTGAAAGTGCGTGGCAGCTGGGGGCTTTTGGGGAACGACGGTATCCAGCCCAACGCCGGCTATGCCATTGTCAACTCAGGCAACAACTACTCCGCGATATTTGGCAGTATGGGATCGACCTATGGAAGCCGCATTCCCGGTTACCGCGTTGGCCGATTTTTTACGCAAGTGCGATGGGAAATGGTCGAAGAATGGGATGGAGGTGTCGATTTCGCATTGCTTGATAACCGGTTGAGCGGTGCGGTGGACTACTACTACCGCAAGACCAAGGATCTGGCGTTTGATCGCCCAATTCCATTTATGTGGGATCGTGTTTACGGCAACTGGGGAAGTGTAGCAAACAGCGGTTGGGAAATCGGACTCGACTGGAAAGATCAGGCCGGCGAATTCGCCTATTCCATCGGAGTCAATGCGACCACGCTTAAAAACAAAGTCGTTGATCTGGGAGGACTTGCCAACATCATGAATGGCTTTCCGGAATGGTCGGCCGAGTTTCCGGCACGCATAGAAGAAGGCCAACCCATCAACTATTACTACGGATACGAGGTAGCCGGTGTTTACCAAAGCCAGGCAGAGATCGATGCCGATCCGATTGCACGGCAATACAATGAGGCAAACCCGGGAAGCCCCATACTGCCTGGATACCTGCGGTATAAGGATCAGAATAGCAACGGAGAGCTGGACGAAGCCGATCGTGTGAACTTGGGAAATTACCTGCCTAAGTTGACCTATGGGCTTAACATCGGGTTGAGTTACAAGCAATTCGATTTCAGCGTGGCCCTTCAGGGAGTTGCTGGCAATAAAATACATAACCTCAACCGGGCTATGCGGCGCAAATATCCGCAGATGAACATGGATCAGGCGTTTTACGAAGGTCTTTGGACAGGCGAGGGATCAACGAACGCGTATCCGTCGGCGCAGGGCAGCGTGGCCTCCTGGAACCTACAAGCGAGTTCTTTCTTTGTTGAAAGCGGTGCTTACCTGCGTGTGCAGAACATCCAGGCGGGCTACCGGTTTAACATCCAGGGAGCGATACCTGTACGCATCTTTGCCACGGCCGATCGGCCCTTTATCTTCACGCGCTATAATGGATTTACCCCCGAAATTACGGGCATGGGATACGATGCAAATGTGTATCCGGTATCGTCCACGTATAGTTTGGGCCTAAACGTTTCGTTTTAATAGTGATGACAGTAAGTAAAATAGCCATGAAGAAATATCAATATATCGTAGTAGGCGGATGCATCGGTATGGCATCCCTGTTAAGTGGTTGTGAGAAATTCCTGGATAAGCCCCTGGAAAACCAACAGCGATCTGAAGAAATCGATTATACCGACCTTTCGTTGATGTATGCGCCGGTGTCGGGCGTGTACCGGGCCGCATCCGATGACAACCTGGTGCACTGGATCGATCTTTCCATCCGTTGCGTGCGCGAGGACGATTATGAACGGGGGGCACCGAGCCCTAACGACAATCCCGAATTGATGGCCATCAAGCATTTCCAGCGGGATGTAACCATCCAATCCTACTGGGGGCTCAACCAATCGTGGATCAGTTATTATAGTTTGGCCATCGCAGCAAATAGCGCGTTGACAGAGCTGGGCCACTTTGCCGAGGCCATACCTTCGGGAAATACAGCGGACGCCGCATTAAACCGGCAATATCAGGCGGAAGTGAGGTTTTTGCGGGCCTACGCCCATTTAATGGCTTCACGCTTATTTGGTGATGTGCCGATCCTGTCGGATAGCGATGACATCGCGCGGCTCACGACCATCGAGAAGAGTACCGTTGCCGAGGTTCGGCAATTCATTATTGACGAAATGGATGCCTGTGCGGCGGATCTGGAGGATGCCCGGCCCAACCAATCCATCCATGTGGGTGCGGTGACCAAATATTCTGCGCTGCTGTTGAAAGCTAAGGCAGCCGCCGACCTGGCAGGCAATGACAGCGCAAGTCCGTATTGGGATGTAGTGCTGGATGCAACCAACCAGATCATCGAAAGCAATAAGTTTTCGCTCTACCCCGATTTCTATCAGCTGTTCAAGCTTCCGGGCAAATTGTCCGACGAATCGCTGTTTGAATTGCAATATTCAGACTTCGGACTTCCGGCCGGCGATATTGTGCGTCCGGGAATCGATTGGGGAACCTTTTTCCGGTGGCAGGGGCCGGCCGGTGATCAGCGCGGAAGTGCCATTTCTGGTGCAGGGTGGGTTCCCCCATCTCAAGATATTGTTAATTTTCTTACAAACCGTGGCGATGATACGCGTCTAAAGACAACCATCCTATACTGCGGCGAAGATGGCGATCCGGATACCTATGTCGAGACACCCAGTGGCGACCGTGTGTATGGAAATCCGTTTGGTACGAAGTATTTCAACGGCAAGACCTATCTGCCCGTATCGCAGATGACCGAGGGCCGGCTCGAGTACGGCGCCAACAACAACGTTCGCATCCTGCGTTATGCAGATGTACTGTTGCTGAATGCGGAAGCGAAAGTACGTAAAGGGCAAAATGGCGATGAACCATTCCGGTTGATCCGTGAGCGCGCAGATATGGAGCCCATTACCGGCGTTACGCTGGATCAGATCCTGGACGAGCGGCGGGCCGAATTTGCCTGTGAGTGGTGGGGCGAGCGCTTTAACGACCTGGTGCGCACCGGACGGGCACAGCAAGTGTTCGGATCGGAATTCGTACCCGGACAGAGCGAGTACGTGCCTATCCCGCAGACACAGATTGATGCTAACACGAATTTCAGATAGCCGGAAGGAGCACCGGCACCGGTTGAACGGGCTTGTCGCGGCGCGGTATTTTGACCCATCGCGGCAACCCGGCCCAACCCGGTCTTTTTTTACATAAGAAACGTAACGTAAAATCGATTGCCATGAATTTTTCCAGGTTAGTGAGTTGGATGCTGCCAAGTTTATTCTTAATTGTCCCGGGTGCTTCGGCACAAGCCGACAAACCGATCAAAGTGGAGATACGAAAACAGGATGACGGCTTCGCACTGCTGCGGGATGGAAAGCCGTATTTCATTAAGGGTGCTGGCGGTACCAATTACATGGATCGGCTGAAAGCCTATGGCGGAAACTCTATCCGCACGTGGAGCACCCACGCGGGGCAGCAGGTGCTGGATGAAGCTCAAAGGTTGGGGCTGACTGTAACGATGGGCCTAGCTGTGGCGACCGAGCGCCACGGATTTGACTATAACGACGAAGCGGCTGTTGCAGCGCAGCTGAAGCGCCTCCGGGCGGACGTGTTGAAATACAAAAACCACCCTGCATTGCTTGCGTGGGGTATCGGCAACGAGCTGAATCTCCATTATTCAAACCCTAAAGTATGGGATGCGGTTAATGAAATCGCGGAGATGATCCATGAGGAGGATCCCAATCATTTGGTTACCACCATGCTGGCTGGGATCAACCAAAAGGAAATCGACTATATCAAAGCGAAATGTCCGGCACTTGATCTGATTTCCGTTCAGGTATATGGCGGGCTTGCCTCCGTACCGGAGAAAATCCGGTCTACGGGCTGGGAAAAAGCCTATATGGTGACCGAGTGGGGGCCTACTGGTCATTGGGAAGGCCCGCAAACCCCTTGGAAGGCCTCGGTAGAAGAAACCAGCAGCGAAAAAGCTGCGGTCTATAAAAGCCGGTATGAAGCGTCCATCGCCGCAGATAAACACTGCCTGGGATCGTATGTGTTTCTGTGGGGGCAAAAGCAGGAGCGCACCCCCACCTGGTATGGGCTTTTCACCGAGGCAGGGGAAGAAAATGAAGTGGTTGATGCGATGCAATACCTATGGACGGGACAGTGGCCGGAAAACCGGGCGCCTCACCTGGATTCCGTGTTGCTGGATGGAAAAAAGGTACTGGATTTTATTTACCTGAAGCCGGGACAGACCTATGCTACCGATGTATACGTCTCTGATCCGGATGGCGATTCCTTGACGGCACGCTGGGAGCTGCTGCCGGAAAGTACAGACTTGAAAGAAGGAGGCGACCGCGAGAGCAGGCCGAAGGCTATTCCCGGACGGGTGCGCAGCGCATCGGTCGATAAAGCGATGTTGACCGCGCCTACCAAAGAGGGAGCATACCGGTTATTTCTGTATGTATCAGACGGCAACAACAACGTGGCAACGGCAAACATACCTTTCTTCGTAAGTAAATAATGTGCTGCAACAACTGGTTTGCCGCACTGAACGATCAGTTTGGCAGCCGATGCGTAAAACTGTCGGTCGTATCCTGTCATTTTTTCGGTATGGTTAAGGTTTCTTCATGGAATTGTTAAAAAATGCTAAAACTTACTGTCGCATGTAAACACTGCACTGGATTTGCCGTTAACAAAGCGTATGAAGAAACTATTGATGATCCTGACATCCCACGCTGATCTGGCAGACGAAAAAGAACAGACCGGCGTATGGTTGAGTACGTTTACCGATGCCTATTATGCATTTATAGAAGCTGGATTTGAAGTTACTGTTGCCAGCCCCAATGGCGGCAGGCCCCCCATCGACCCCCTAAGTGAGCAAAATGAGTATGCTACGGACGAAGTAAAAACCTATGGCGATGATTTCATGGCCCAGATGGAAATGGGCAACACGTGGAGTCTGGAAGAAGTGGGATCAACGGTTTTTGATGCCCTATATATAGCCGATGGACACGGAGCATTATGGGATTTGTCGGATAACCGACAATTGGGAAAACTGTTGTATGAGGCCCTCTTAAATGACAGTCCCATCGCAATGGTAGGACACGGTGTAACGGCCATGCTGTCGTTGGCGAAGCTTCGTCCGGACGTATTGAACGGGTTACGGGTTACCGGCTTTACCGATACTGAAGAAGCCTTGTTAAAAAAGCACCGTTACCTGCCGTTCGGCCTCACGGACCGGCTGAAAGCATCCGGTGCCCAGTTCAGCCACGCCATCATACCGTTTACCCCGCATGTTGAGACGGATGGCATCTTTATTACCGGACAGAACCCTGCTTCTGCAGCAATGGCCGCCCATGCGCTCGTCGAGCGGATTGCGGTGGAACAGCTTTGTTACGATTAGGTGGCTTGCTGCATGATACGGGGTTAGGATGTTGCGTTGATGAATTTGGAATTCGTATGTTTGCAGAAAATGCCATCCGATGCCAATTAAGCACGATTTGTTAGACCAAGACCTTGTTTTGGGAATCAAAGCAGGAGAAGAATGGGCATTTCGGGCAACCTTTGATCGATATTATAACCGGTTATTGCGATTTGCTGTTTCCTATCTTCATGATGTGGGTTTGGCTGAAGACATCGTGCAGGATACCTTTATCTTACTTTGGGAATACCGCTTAAGCCTTGAAGAAAATACCCCGCACTTGTTTGCCTTCCTGATACAAGTAGCCAAACTAAAAATGTTAAATAGTATGGAAAAAAGGCGCAGGCGATATTACATCGAGCAGCAGCTCTTTTCGCGTAATTTGCGCCAAGTGGAGCTGGATATGTATATACTTCGTACATTGAGCATCTCCAATATTTATCTTTCAGAAATCGAACACGTAGTGGCCGATACCTTAGCACTTGTTCCTGAACAAACGCGTGCGATATTTAACCTTAGTCGCGAGCAAGGTTTTTCCAACAGGGAAATCGCCGCCCGACTTGGAAAAACGGAGAAAACCATCGAGTATCACATTAGTAAAGTGCTTAAATTGTTGCGACCTAAATTATCAGACTACCTCAAAATGGCCTTGCTTTTATTCGGCTGTTAAAAAAAATTCACTTTTTCTTTAGGGGTAACGCCTTCTCGCAAAATAACCAATGAACTAACGGACGGAAACGTCAGTCGGATTATAAACCGCATTGCGGAAAAAGTTTTTTACGTTGATTTTGGGCCATGTCGGATCAGCAACTATTAGCATACGTTAGGGGAGAGCTTTCCCCCGAAGAAGTAGAATATTTTCTGGATTGGATCGAAGCCTCTCCAGCGCATAAGGCGCGTTATCGCCTGATCCGTAATGCGTGGGATTTGGTGGTTCTTAGCCATAATGACATGGCTTCCATTCCTACAGATCAAGCATATGATTTACTGACAAAAAAAATGCGGGATACAGGAGATCCACTTCCCGACGAACCGCATCGGTTTTGGAATATCCGGGGTATGCTCAGGGTAGCTGCCATTGTGCTTTTGTCTGTAGCGGCGAGCTGGTATTTTTTTAAATACAGGGAGGATGCCGTCGGTTATCATCACATCGAGGTGGCGGTGGGGCAACGGGTAAAATTGGTGCTTGCGGACAGCACCATTGTTTGGCTGGCTGCGGGGAGTGAGTTTACCTATCCCGAACGCTTCAGTAAGAAAAAAAGACATGTCATCTTAGACGGTGAAGCCCAGTTTCATGTAAAAGGCAATAGGGATAAGCCTTTCGAGGTCGAGACAGCTACCCACACTATAAACGTATTGGGAACGGAGTTTAACGTATACGCATACGATGAAGCCTCGCATTTTGAAACCACGTTGTATGCGGGGTCGGTGTTAATACGTGACCATGGTATAGAACACCAGACAGTTGAATTGCAGCCCGGGCAAAAGCTAAGCTATGATAAAGAACGCGAGAGAACCAATCTTCAAGCTGATATCGACTCGACAGAGATGACGGACCGAATAGAGGGTTATTTGATATTCAACAAAACGCCGTTTTCCGATATGGCAGAACGTTTATCACGCTACTATCAAAAGCCTATCCGAATTAAAGATCCAGAGATTGCATCTTATGAGTGCACCGGTAAATTCTATTACCAGGAGAAACTGGAAAAGATCCTTGAAGTTGTTAGGGCCGGTAGGCCCTTTGGTTACAAAATAACAGAAAATGAAGTTGAAATATTTACACAGAAATAAATGAACACTAAAAAGGAGGGTTGCTTATGAAAAGGAATTAGACCATCTGACGGCATAAAAAGGTAAGGCGTGATTCAGCACACCTTACCAACTTCGCTTAAAGTAATAGATTACAGAACTTTAAAACATAGACAAAAATATGAAGAACAATTCATATGTGACGTGTATTGCCTTAGAAAAACCAATTATACGTTTATTAATTTATATGAAACTAACCGTTATCATCCTGATAATCTGCTCGTTGGTGCTAAGTGGCAAAGAGGCGAGTGCGCAAAAGGAGCGCGTAACCTTAAAGGTTACAGCCACACCAATCAGTGATATCCTGAAATCGATAGAAAAGCAAACTCCTTATTTGTTTTTTTATAACCACAAGGAAATTAGTGCGGATGAGAAACAGACCTTATCAATAGAAAACGAACGACTGGATCATGTGTTGGATAAACTGTTTGCCGGTCGGCAAATTTCCTACAAAGTGGTGGATAAGCATATCGTTTTATCGCCTTCGTCGCAGCTGATAGGGAAAATGCTTCAATCGCCGATCTCCGGGATTGTACGTGGAAATGGAGAGCCTTTGGCTGGCGTGAGTATATCGGTGAAAGGAACCAACATAAGTACCGTTACCGATCAAAACGGGCGATACCAAATCGAAAATGTGCAGGAAGGAGCTACGTTGGTTTTTAGCTATATCGGTTATATGGCACAGGAAGTCGAGACTGGAACTACTGCCGTGATCGATATCGCCTTACAAGAAGACGTACAGCTCTTGGAAGACGTGGTGGTGATTGGGTATGGTACAGCAAAGAAAAAGGATTTAACGGGAGCAGTTTCCAGTATTAAGGCCGAGGAGCTTGCATCTCAAGGACCACGTAATGTACAGGACTTGTTGAGAGCCAATGCTCCCGGATTAAATATAGGCGTCGGGACGGATGCGAAAGCGGAAGCCTCTCTTTCCATTCGTGGCAATGGGACACTGACGGCGAGCAACAGTCCATTGATTGTGTTGGACAACGTCATTTACGAAGGGGCGTTGGCGGATATTAACCCCAATGACATCGCAACGGTTGACATCCTGAAGGACGCAAGTGCCGCCGCAGTGTATGGTTCCAGATCGTCCAACGGAGTGATTGTTGTAACTACAAAACGTGGTAAACAAGGGAAACCGTTGATTAATTTGATCAGTAACACAGGCTTGGCTACGTCAGCCAATCAGCCCGCCATATTGGATCCGCGGGGTTTCCTGAAATTCCGTCAGGACTACAATGAAGGCAGGTTTTCAGACGAATACCTTGCTCAATATCCGCAAATGTTTGTTAATCCCAATGAGCTTGACGGGCTAAATCAGTTGGAATGGTACAATTACGATCAAAGTACACCCGTAACAAGTGTAACCGATGAGCAATTGATGACCAAATGGCTGTCGCGTCTAAATCTGACATCGCCGGAAATCGACAACTATTTTGCCAACAAAATTACGAAATGGGACGATCTGGTATTCCAGCGTGCGCTGCAGCAGGATTACAGCCTCAACATTTCAAACGCTTCGGAATATGTTTCTCAATACTTTTCACTGGGCTATACCGATCGGGAAGGAGTAATTACGGGCGACCGATTTAAAAATATCCGTGCACGGGCAAACGTTGAATCAAAAATCACCTCTTTCCTCACTACCGGGGTGAATGCGCAGTTTGCCTCCCGAAATGAAGGGTATCTGAAATCAAATTGGTCACAGATGACCATGATTTCGCCATACGGTTCAAACAATATCGATGACCCCACCAGCGAATTTCAGCGCCGTCCGACCGGACTTGACCCAATTAACCCCTTTTACGATAATCGTTATACCGATCGTATCGATCGGCGGCAGAATGTTATTGCCACTTTATTTGCACGGGTTTATCTGCCGTTTGGCATTGAGTATAATCTGAACTACACGCCAATGTATGAGTGGTCCGAATACTATAATCACTATTCCTCGAATGGAGACAATTGGGCATCGATTGGCGGATCTGCCAGCAGGCAGCACACGAAGACGTTTAACTGGCAAGTTGATAATATTCTGCGTTGGAAAAAGGAATTTGCCAATATCCATAACTTCGAGGTAACATTATTGGCCAACGCAGAGAAAGGGCAGTATTGGTCTACAACGGCAAACGCCCAGGGGTTTTCGCCGACCGATTTGCTGGGTTACCACCGTTTGGGGTCGGGATCTATTAATACAGTATCCAGCAACGACACCTATAAAACCGGTGATGCCCTAATGGGTAGGCTGTTTTATTCGTTGAAAGGGCGTTATATGCTAACTGCTTCCATACGGCGCGACGGGTATTCGGCATTTGGCAAGCGTAATCCAAGGGCAATATTTCCGGCGGTAGCACTTGGATGGACTTTTACGGACGAATCGTTTTTCCCCCAACTAGGATGGTTGAATTATGGGAAATTGCGCTATTCGTGGGGAGAGAACGGCAACCGGGAGATTGGTCAGTATGCGGCGTTAGCGAGTATGCTTTCGGGGCTGGTGCCTTATATCGACCAGTCGGGCAATATTTATACGACCTCGCAGATCTATGTTGAGACCATGGCCAACTATGATCTGAAATGGGAACGAAGTGCCTCGCACAATATCGGTCTGGACTTTGGTTTGTTAAACAACCGGATCAGTGGTGCGATCGAGGCTTACATGGCTACCACGAACGACCTGCTGGTAGATCGGCTATTGCCTGATGTCACAGGGTATGCTGAAGTCACCAGCAACTTGGGTAAATTACGTAACAAAGGACTGGAAGTTTCCGTCAACGCAGGAATTATCCAGCGCGAACAATTGAGCTGGAACGCTACGGCCACTTTTTCAACGAACCGCCGTAAGATCAAGTCGCTGTATGGCGACATGGTGAATATCATAGACGAATCGGGACAGGTGATTGATCAACGCGAAGCCGATGACGAAGTGAATGGCTGGTTTATCGATCAGGATCCCGATCGTATCTGGTCGTATGAACGAGCAGGGGTGTGGCAATTGGGTGAAGAGGTCGAAGCGGCGAAATACGGCTTACAGCCCGGCGATTTCAAGTATATCGACCAGAACGGCGATGGGTTGTTGAATAACGAAGATAAAGTGTTTCAGGGCTACAAAACGCCACGTGCACGAATATCCTTGCGGAATGACGTCAGATATAAAGGATTCACCTTATCAGCCATGCTTTATTCGAATCTTAAATACTATGGCGCGTTCAACCGCGCGGCCAACTCCTACTCCTTTCCGGATCGAACGTCGGATTATGCGTTTCCACGATGGACAACTACCAACCCCATCAATGACTATGCACGGATCGGTTCCAAAGATGTGGGCACCAATTGGGTAAACAAATCGTTTGTACGGGTTGAAAACATTGTGTTGTCGTACCGTTTTCCGACGGAGCTGCTATTGCCCTATAAGATCCAGGGGCTGTCGCTTTCGGCCAGCCTTCAGAATGCAGCGGTGTATTCGCCGCAGTGGGCATTCTGGGATCCTGAGAATGGTTCCATCACGCCACGTAATTTTAATTTTGGTGTGAACCTTACTTTATAATTTACTGATTTAGTCAAAAGCCATGATGATATATAACAAGATGATACGATACACCACCGGCTCCGTTGTTGGGTTGTTGCTGATGGCCGGATGTGATAAAGAGTGGTTAGAACCGAATCCTTTATCTTTTTACACGCCAGAAAACACCTACGTAGATGCTGAAGGGTTCGAAGCAGCACTTGCTGCCTGCGAAAAGGTGATGTTTAACGAATATAATGGCGATGGGATGCCAGCAATTACCGAAATGATGCTTTCCGATATCGCCGTTGAAGGCACGACCGATAAAGCTGGACCACAGATGGATATCGATATTTCGCTGTTGCCGGATGCGAATTTAAACAGCACTGATTACACCCGCGTAGGTTGGTATTGGACCAATGGATACAAGGCTATCCAGTATGCGAATATCATCGTATCGCGCATCGACCAAGGGACGTTCGGAAGCGATGCCGAACGCGACCGTATTCTTGGGCAAGCATATTTCCATCGTGCATATTGGTATTACAAACTGGTACATCAGTTTGGCGATGTGCCATTTATCGCGGAGGAAGTCACCGACGCCCGAACAGATTATTATTCGACAGACCGTTGGGACATCTTGGCGTTCCTCAAGCAACAGCTTGAATGGGCTTATACAGTTGTCCCCGATGGGGTAGACCGCGGTAGGGTCAGCAAGAGTGCGATCGGTACATTGCTGGTCAAGATAAACATCGCATTAGGCGAATTTGATCAGGCCGTCTCAGTTGGCAGGGAGATTGTGGCGGCCCATCCGCTGATGACCCGGCGGTTTACAGTCAATGCGACTAAGCCCAATACCAATCTGATGCACGACCTCCATTCCGTGGAAGCGAAGCTTGAAGTATCCAATACCGAGGGGCTCATGTATATCGTTTCTTATCCCGGTATTCAAGGCTCGGTGCGGTCACAACTTATGCGCCAGCTACTACCGCGTATCGTAGGTGTAACTACTCCCGATGGTGCAACCGGCATTGTTTATACAAACAATGTAGAGCCGCAATACGAGATCAACGATACGTACGGCCGAGGGATCGGTAGAGCACGCTCTACCAACTACTATCAATATACGATATGGACGGATAAGGAAAAGGGCGATATGCGCGGCATCTACAACAGGGATAGCTGGATCAGCCCGGCTGACCTATGGTACAATGATCCTGCACTCAAGAGCCGTGGTAACGCCTATTACGGCCAGCATCTGATTAAAAATCCGGCGATGTCTGTGGAAGACTCCATCCGGTCTTGGTATCAATGGCCGCATTTTAAAACCTTTGTTCCCGATCCATTGTCTGCTGATTGGTATTGGGGTGGAGAAACACCCATGTATATTTACCGCTCGGCCGAGGTTTATTTGCTGATAGCAGAAGCTCATTATTGGAAAGGTGAAAATGCGTTGGCTGCAGAAGCTCTTAATGTAGTCCGGCAACGTGCAGGCGCAGATCTGCTGACCGCTGGAGATATCAATATCGGTACGATTGTCGACGAACGGGCTAGGGAATTGTATTTTGAAGAAAACCGGCACATCGAGTTGACCCGTATTTCTTATACCTATGCCAAAACCGGTAAGGTTTGTGAATATTTTGGCCGTACTTATACTTTGGATCGTCTTTCCGGACCCGGTGGTACCGGCGCAAATGTCAAACAAGAAGGATATAATTTTTATTACGATTGGGTAATTACGAAAAACAACTTTTATAACAAAGGTGTAAAACATCGGTGGGCAGAATATAAACTCAGCGTGCATCACATTTTATGGCCGGTTCCTGCGGCCGCAATAAATGCCAATACGAAGGGAGTGATTAATCAGAACATCGGTTATCCCGGTGTCGAAAAAAACGTGCCTGCGGAACGGTTGGATTTAGCACTTTAAAATTTGTAACTTACAGGCGGTGACGTAAGTCACCGCTTTAAACGATTAAATTAAAATGAAAACGAATCTACTTGCGATGCTTCTTGTCCTGTCAGCCAGCTTTTCACTGCAAGCCCAGCCAGGTATCAACTACGATGAGTCAAAGGTGCCCGATTATGTATTGCCTGAACTCCTGGTTACCCAAAAAGGGAAGATGATAACATCTGTACACCAGTGGGAGAACGTGCGGCGCCCCGAATTGATGGAACTTTTCAGTTCGCAGATGTATGGCCGTACGCCGGATGATGCAGGTATTAAGGTGCGCTATGAACTGCTGACTGAAAATCCGGCTGCATTGGGCGGAAAAGCTACCAGTAAACAGGTGAAATTTATTTTCAGCAATGGAAAAAAAGAACTGGAAGCGCTGTTGTTTTTATTGATCCCAAATGGAAGTACAGGCAAGGTTCCGGTGTTTGTAGGCTATAACTTCAAGGGCAACCATAGCACCCTCAACGACACGACTATATTATATTCCAAAAACTTCGCGTTGGTCAAAGAGCCGGGGCATCCCGATTGGGAGCGAGGCTGTCAAGCCAGCCGGTGGTCGTATGATGATATTATCGGTCGTGGGTATGCGGTAGCCACGATGTGCTATCACGATATCTTTCCCGATAGGCCGGGCCTTAAGGATTACAGTGTAGTATCCCTGTTTGAGGGTTACGGTACCGGGTCTAAAGCGCCGGATGAATGGCAGGCTATCGGAGCATGGGCATGGGGGTCAAGCCGCATCGTTGATTACCTTGCTACCGAGCCGGTTATCGATACCGATAAAATTGCGATTATGGGCCACTCCCGGCAAGGCAAGGCCGCTTTATGGGCCGGCGCACAGGACACGCGGTTTAAGGTCGTCATTTCCAATGACTCGGGCGAAGGCGGCGCCGCCCTGTCGCGTCGCGAATATGGAGAGAGCATCGCACGGGTAAGCAGCATCCAACCAGCGTGGTTCTGCCGGGCGTTTAATCAATACCGGGGTAAAGAGCAGGAGCGACCGATCGATCAGCATCAGCTGATCGCACTGATGGCGCCTCGGGCAGTCTATGTGGCCAGTGCAGTGAAAGACCGATGGGCAGATCCCAAAGGGGAATACCTGGGGGCCTTTTATGCCGGTCCGGTTTACCAGCTATATGGCCTAAAAGGGCTGGAATCCGATGAAATGCCCGGTATCCATCAACCGATCATGAATGACGTCGGCTACCACATACGCGAAGGCAAACACGATGTGACGCGGTACGATTGGTTGCGCTTTCTGGATTTTGCAGATCAGCATTTTGGAAAACGATAGTCGATGCAACCCCCTACATAAAAATGTAATTGAATACATTTTCATGTAGGGGGGATATGTTTTTAGGAGCCTGATCAATCCACGCTGCCGCCTAAACTCCGATACAGCAACACATAGGCTTCGATCTGCTGGCGTTTCAGGTCAGCCAGTTCCAGTTCGCTTTGCAGTGCATTTTGCTGGGCGGTGATCACTTCCAGGTAAGAAGCCATGCCATTCGTGAATAGCAGCTGCGCGTTAGGAATGGCCTTTTCGAGCTTGTTTTTCTGCGACTGGGTGATCTCGATCTGTTCCCTCAGCTTGTCGAGCTGTGCGAGGGCATCCGATACTTCGCCCACGGCATTCAACACGGTTTGCCGGAAACGGATCACCGCATTCTCCCGTTGTATCTTGGCTGCTTCAAACTGCGTTTTCAGTTTGCGGCTGTTGAATACGGGCTGCATCACGTTTCCGGCCAGGTTGCCAAACAGGGAGGCAGGCATAACAAACCAGTTGCTAGCCTGAAAGGCATTCAGCCCGCCGGCTGCGGTGATGCGTAACGCCGGATAGCGGTTGGCCTGTGCAATCCCCACCTGGGCATCGGCAATCTCAAGTGCATATTCGCTTTCTTTGACGTCCGGGCGGCGGCTCACCATCGCTGCCGGTATGCCAATGGCAAACCGTTGAGGCACCGCAAAGCTTTGCAACGGCGCGCTGGCGGCAATCTCCCGTGGTTCGTTGGCCATCAGGATGCTCAGCGCGTTTTCCTGCATGAGCAGCGCCTGTTCGAGTTTGGGTATCCATGCTTTTGTCTTTTCCAGTTGCACTTCGGCCTGCTGCACCGCCAGGATAGATGCTTGTCCGGCCGTGTATTGCAGGCGGACGGCCCGTAGCGTGCTGTCACTCAACGCAATATTACGCCGGGTGATGCCGAGCTGCTCGTGCAGCATCAGCAAGGTATAATAAGCGGAGGCCGATGCGGTAATCAGGCGGGTTTGCAGGGATTTTACCGCTTCCGTGCTTTGCAGGTAAGCCGCTAGGGAAGCCTGCTTCTGCTGCCGTATCTTACCCCATACATCCACCTCCCAGCTCACCCCTACGGCCGCTGTATAGTCTTCGATGTGGTTGGTGCCGACAAAATCAGCCAGGTTCAAGCCATTCAGGCTATTTTGTGAGGGCCGCGATGTGTTGGCGGATAGGTCGGCCTGCACCGCGGGCAGCCAAGCCGCTTTAGCCTGTTTCAGGTAAGCCTCATTCAGCGTAATGGTGTTCAGGGCCACCTGCATGTCGAAGTTGCGGGCCAGTACACTGTCTATAATGTGTTGCAGGGCTGTATCGGTAAAAAACTGCTTCCATTCCAGCTGGGCAATGCTGGTGGAGTCGGCTGTGGCTGCGTCAGCCGGAGTGGCCGCTACTGTCCGGAACGTATCCGGCACCGCCCCGGTGGTGTGGACGGTCTCCCTGCCGGTGCTGCAGGAGTAGGCCAGGACCGATGCTGCCAGCAGGAGTACAGCCGGTTGCAGGGCCAGCTTGCCGCTGCGTTTGGCACTCACCCGTTCTTGCAGGTATTGGAAAATCACGAAGAGTACCGGGATGGCAAATACGCCTAGCAACACCCCGGTAAGCATTCCACCTACGGCTCCGGCGCCAATGGAGTGGTTGCCCAACGCTGACCCACCCGTTGCGCGCAGCAGGGGAATCATGCCCACGATAAAGGCAAAAGAGGTCATCAGTATGGGGCGTAGCCGCAGCCGCGAAGCTTCCAGTGCCGATTCAAGGAGCCCCATTCCCGCCCTTCGCCGTTGCAGGGCATATTCCACGATGAGGATGGCATTTTTCGCCAGCAAGCCGATCAGCATGATCATTGCTACCTGCACATAAATGTTGTTTTCGATGCCCATCAGGTTGATGAACAGCATGACTCCGAAGATTCCCAGCGGGATGGTGGTAACCACCGCCAGGGGCAGGATGTAACTTTCATACTGCGCTGCCAACAGGAAGAAGACAAACACCAGGCTCATGATGAAGATAACGGTGAGCTGGGAGCCGGCACTTTTTTCCTCGCGGGTCATGCCCGTCCATTCGTAGGCGAAGTTGCGGGGCAGCACCTCGCGGGCCGTTTCTTCAATGGCCACGATGGCATCCCCTGTGCTGTACCCCACGTTTGGCTTACCATTGATGGTCACGGCATTGTAGAGGTTGTTGCGGGTTACCGTTTCGGGACCATATACGCGGTTCAGCGTCACCATCGTATTGGCTGCTACCATACCGCCGTCGGCATTTTTTACGTAAATCTCATTGAGTGACGATGCATTGGCCCGGTAGGGAATGTCGGCCTGTGCAATTACCCGGTAGAATTTCCCGAAGCGGTTGAAGTCTGACACAAACGTGCTTCCGAAATAAATCTGCACCGTTTGCAGCAGGTCGCTTACGTTGACACCCAGTTGCTTGGCTTTTTCGTCATCGATTACCAGTTCGTATTGCGGATTATTTGCTGCAAACGTGGTAAAGGCAAAGGCGATTTCCTCCCGTTTCGACAAGGCAGCGATAAACTCCTTTGCGGTGGCGTCGAGTTTTTGCAGCGACCCATTGCCACGGTCCTGCAGCATGAATTCGAAGCCATCCACATTGCCGAAACCGGATACCGTAGGAAAGGTGAAGAATACCGCCTGCGCACCTTTTACCTCGGCCGCCACTTTCTGGGTGAGGCTTGCCGCGATGGCTTCGTAGTCTTTGATGGGACCACGCTGGTCTTTCGGCTTGGTACGGATAAATCCGGCACCATAGGGTGCAGCATTCGCATTTGAGATGAAGTTGAGACCATCCACCTGGTAGTGGTTGAGGGTAAACGGCTCATTGGCCACGATTTCCTCGATCTGCTTCATCGCCCGTTCCGTCCGGGCCAGCGAGCTGCCCGGCGGCGTATTCACGGCGTACAGTACAAAACCCTGGTCTTCCGTGGGAATAAATCCCGTGGGGGTGCGCTGGATCATGAACACCGTCACGGCAGTCACCAGCGCCAGGCCCGATACCACCACCCATTTGCGGCGCATCAGTAGCCGAAGGGATTTCACATACTTGTCGGTGATGGCTGTAAATGCCACGTTGAAGGCCGAAAAAAACCGTTTCAGGAACCCACCCTTATTGCCGGGTTCAGCACCCGTTTCAGTGCCCTCGCTATGTGGGTTTTTCAGGAACAGGGCACATAATGCCGGGCTGAGTGTGAGGGCGTTCAGCGCCGAGATGCCGATAGCTACCGCCAACGTAAAGGCAAACTGCGTATAAAACACACCGGCAGGCCCCTGCATGAAGGTAACCGGTACGAATACGGCCACCATCACCAGCGTGATGGAAACGATGGCCCCGGATATCTCTTTCATCGACTCCTGGGTGGCGTCCCTGGGGGAGAGACCCGTCCGTTCCATTTTCGAATGGACGGCCTCCACCACCACAATGGCGTCGTCGACCACGATGCCGATGGCCAGCACCAGGGCAAACAACGTAAGTAAATTGATGCTGAATCCGAAAAGCTGCATGAAGAAAAACGTGCCGATGATGGCTACGGGCACGGCGATGGCCGGTATGAGCGTCGAGCGGAAATCCTGCAGGAAGATGAACACAACCAGGAACACCAGGATGAAAGCCTCGATGAGGGTATGGTTTACCTGGCTGATCGATTCATCAAGGAAATCCTTGGCGTTGAACATAACGATCGGCTCAATGCCTTTGGGCAGCGCCTCCTTCAGCACTTCGATCTGCTTTTTCGCTTCGATGAGGATTTCGTTGGCATTGGAACCGGCGGTCTGTAGCAGGGCTATGCCCGAGGTGGCTCCTCCGTTCAGGCGGCTGTTGGCCGCATAGGAAAACGAACCGAATGATACCCGGGCCACATCTTTCAGGCGGATGAGCTGCCCATCGTTGGTGGCCGTGATGATCATGTTTTCGTAGTCCTGGTTTTCGTTGAGCTTGCCCTTGTATTTCAGTACGTATTCAAACATCTCCGGGCTGCTTTGTCCCAGCCTACCCGGCGCTGCTTCCACGTTTTGGTCGGCAATGGCGCGCATCACATCCTGGGGCGACAGGTTGTAAGCCATGAGGCGGTCCGGCTGCAGCCAGATACGCATTGCGTATTCGCGGCCACCGAAAGGCTGCACCTCTGCCACGCCCGGTATCCGTTGCATCTGCGGAATCACGTTTATCTTGAGGTAATTCTGTATAAACGCTTCGTCGTATAGGCTGTCTTTGCTGGTGAGCGCCACGAACATCAAAAAACTGTTTTGCTGTTTCTGCGTGGATATACCCGCCTGGATCACCTCCTGCGGAATTTTGTTGCTCGCCTTGGACACCCGGTTCTGCACGTTTACGGCCGCGATATCCGGATCGGTACCCTGTTTGAAGAACACGGTCAGGGTCATGCTGCCGTCGTTGCTGGAGTTGGAGGTCATGTAGGTCATGTTTTCCACGCCGTTTACCGCCTCCTCGATGGGTGTGGCTACCGAGCGGGCCACGGTTTCTGCATTGGCCCCGGGATAGGACGCCGTTACCACCACGGTGGGTGGAGCGATGTCGGGGAACTGGGAAATGGGTAATGTAAGGGCCGAAATCGTGCCGAGTATCACCAATAAGATGGATATGACGGTCGACAGCACCGGCCGTTCGATAAATTTTTGTAACATCGAATCGCGTTGTTTTAACTAAGAAAAATAAATATGCCTGTGTTGTTTTACAGCGCCGCTCGGGCAATCAAGCTGTCCGGAGCCACAGGCTCCGGTATGATGTGCGCACCGTCCTGCAGGCGGTCCAATCCGGCATACACAATGCGGTCGCCCGGCTTCACACCATTTTCGACGAGGTAATACGTACCGCTCCTGCCCGCAATGGGGATAGGCCGGCTCTCTACGCGGTTGCTATCCGCCAGGGCAAACACGAACACCTTGTCCTGCAGCTCGAAGGTGGCTTCCTGGGGAACGAGGATGACCGATGGTGATACATTCGGAATCCGGATTTTGCCCGTGTTGCCGGAACGTAGCAAACCCGCTTCATTCGGGAACACCGCCCGGAAGGTAATGGTACCCGTACGGTCGTCAAACTGTCCGGACACGACCTCCACTTTCCCTTTTTGGGCATAAATGCTTCCATCGGATAATACCAGCTCCACCGGTGGCAGGTGGCTGATTTTGTCAGCAATCGTGCTGCCTTCCACCCGGTTTTTAAACCCGATGAAGTCATTCTCGCTCAGGGAGAAGTAGGCAAATACATTGTGGATTTCCGAAAGCACGGTGAGCGGCTGGGGCGTCGTGGTACCCACCAGGCTGCCCATTTTAAACGGGATACGGCCGATGTAACCCGCTACCGGGGCCGAAATTACCGTATAGCCCAGGTTGATCTGTGCGCTTTCCACCACGGCTCTCGCTTGGAGCACATTGGCTTCGGCCACCCGTTCTGCGGCCAGGGCGGCATCCAGTTGCACGTCCGAGAGCACTTGGTTTTTCACCAGCGGCGTCAGTTTGCCTACATCGATGCGCGCATTGGTCAGGTTCGCCTCCGCCGCGGCCAGTGTTGCTTTGGCGTTGTTGAGCTGCTCGGTATATACGCGGGCGTTGATGCGGAAGAGGGGCTGGCCCTGTTGTACGTAGGCCCCTTCGTCTACATAAATGTGTTCGAGCTGGCCTTCCACCTGCGGTCGTATCTCAATGTCTTTACTGCCTTCGAGGGCGGCGGGGTATTCGTCGTAAGTGGTTGCTGATTGCGGATGCAGCGTTAGCACCGGCAAACGTTGCGGCGCATTCGCCGGCTGTTCGCTTCCTGTGGACGTGCTGCATGCCTGGGCAACGACCAGCAGGGACAGCCCGACGAGCGGCAATAGGTACCGGGCTGGGTTATATTTCGCTTGAGTTGGTAAGATACTATTCATGACTTATTTATTATTATTGATGATGTAAACGATTATTGTTATTTTATTCCTATCGCTATTATATTTCCTAACACTGTTAGGAGGTTGGACAAAAAAAATTAAGACTTCAGATTTTTGATAAATCCGGTGATGGCGTCGTCGAGCACCAATTTATTGAGCTGCTCGGTATCGTCCGCAGGTGCCACCATCTTGATGGAAATCAATCCGTGCAGGATAGACCAAAAGGTATGGTACTTCAGGCAGGCGTTGGTTTCTGCGTCGCCCTGTTTTGCCTTTTCAATGATTTCGATCATCGGGCCCATAACCAAATCCCGGAATACCGAGCGTTCCGGCATGCATTTGTCCATTTCGCAGGTAGGGGCGCCCATTCCCCACATCAGCTGGTAGTATTCCTTATTCCGGAAGGCAAATGTCCAATATGCATCGGCGATTGCTTTGAGCTGCTCGGCTGGATCCGTAGAACTGGCCTTTGCCGACTTCAGCTTTTTTATGACCAGTTCAAAACCCTGTTTGCCAAACTCGAGCAAAATAGCTTCCTTATTGTCAAAGTAATCGTAGATCACGGGCACGCTGTACTGGATCGCATCGGCAATCTTACGGATGGATAGCGACTGCCACCCTTCTTCCTTCACGATCTGCCACGCCGTGGTCAGGATGTTGGTCCGCATGGCCTCCTTTTCTCGTATTCTCCGTTCAGCGATAATGCTCATTTGCTTCCTTTACCTAACAGTGTTAGCAAAAGTAACAGGGTTTGGTTTTCTGTGCAAGGAATTTTTGAAAACCTGAAGATTAGGTGACATTTCTTACCAAGCGCAACACATCAGGGTTCAGCAATGAAGCCATGGCTACATGAGTCATCGGCTACCTGCCCACCGAAGCGGAAGGCCAGCGCTATCGTTGTACCGGGAAAAACCCGGTTTTCGAGGGGAGTGGCACTGCTTTCAATGATATGAAACGCCTTGATATAAGGCTACAATAGGGGGCAGGGGATGTAGGTTTCCATCGTCATCTACTTCACAAAAGTAGCAGATTGCTTATCAGTATTAGGAATGGTCATGTAATTTTTCGTTTTTTTTACGGTTTGTGACAATTAGCCTATATTTGCACCCTAATCAGTCTCATCGCTTCAATATTTTTAAACATCTACCATGAACAAACAGTTACTGTTAATGCTGCTGATAGGCCTGTGTGCTTTCAGCTCCCCATTCGATTTACAAGCCCAAGTGGGTGTCGGTATCGAGGTGCCGCACGGATCTGCCCAACTGGAAGTGCTTTCCGACAGCAAAGGAATACTGATTCCGCGCATGCCAAAAGTCAATCGACCCGCGGCGCCTGCGGAAGGTTTGCTGATCTACCAAACCGATGACGAGCCGGGATTTTATTATTTTACGGGCAGCACGTGGCAACGTCTCGGCGCGGGTGAAAACCCCTTTGCCAACACGGTGGAATTTGATGCCGGCGAAGCAGCTGACTACCAGGCGGGACAGGTGGTGACGTATGGCGGGTCGACGTATGTTGCAGCCACCGATGCACCGACGGGAACTCCGGGGGGTAACGCTGCATACATGCTGATTGCCGCGCAGGGTTTACCGGGTGTTCCGGGCGCCACAGGTGTGGCTGGACCGGCAGGGCCTCAGGGAGTGGCTGGCCCAATCGGACCCGTCGGTCCGCAAGGATTGCAGGGTGACCCCGGCATTCAAGGAATACAAGGCGATCCCGGTCTCCCAGGTCCAGTTGGGCCTATCGGTCCGCAAGGCGTTCAAGGCGACCCCGGCATTCAAGGCGACCCTGGTCCCGCAGGTCCACAAGGGCCAGCCGGTCCTGTCGGCCCACAAGGGGGATTATACAACCTCGTGGTTTTCAATCCAGGGGATGCTCCGACCTATCCAATCGGGCAGCCTGTTTCGTACAATGGATCGACCTATACGGTGAGCGTTGCCGCACCTACCGGAATTCCGGGCACCAGCCCGGATTATGCATTGGTGGCCGCCAAGGGAGATACCGGGCCTGTAGGGCCTGCAGGGGGCGGAGCCATCATCCCATTTGCCTCGGGTGTGCCCGTGGAGATGACGACCATATTGGGTGGCCTTGTCGGCACGTCCGCGGCGTTGGGTTTCGGAAATTCCGCATCGGGTATATCGTATTCCGGCGGTGGTACTATTGACCTGACTGGCGCGAGTGGGACGAACCTGAATATGGCCTTTTCCGTACCACGGGATGGAACCATCACCTCGCTATCGGCCTTCTTTAGCACGACATTGGCACAATCGCTCGTCGGCAGTACCGTTACGGTGACGGCACAACTGTATCAAAGCACGACGCCAGACAACACGTTTACGCCAGTTCCGGGTGCTGTGGTCACATTGGCGCCTGCCTTTACCGGAGTTTTAGCCATCGGGGCTATCGCTAATGGCAGAACCACGGGTCTCAGCATCCCCGTCACTGCCGGGTCGCGGCTGCTGCTGGTGTACTCCGCCACGGCTACTGGCCTTACACTAGTAAATACCCTACAGGGCTATGCAAGCGCCGGCCTGGCGATTGACTAACGGAGGATATGATGATGACTAATCAACTCCGAACACTGCACCGACGGCTGCGGGCATTGGCCGCCGTCGCGTTGCTCGCTTGGCTTGCCCCGCCGGAGGCGCTGGCGCAGGTCAGCGCAGGAAATGAAGGCCTATCCATACGGCCAACCGACTGGTTTTCTTCGGAAGGCTTGGCGCTCCAACCGGCTGCGGGGCATCCCGTACCGGTCGTGCAGAACCACCTGTCGCGAAGTGCCACAGCGGTATCCATCGGGCCGGGTTCCTCCTTGCCGCAGGTGTATCGATTTGCTGAGCCTGTAAATTTTTCGGGCACTATCCGCATCCGGTACCGTGAAGCAGATGTAATCGGCCATGACGAAGCGAACCTGTGGGTGTTCGCGCAACCGGCAACCGATGAACCCTTTCGGCCGCTAGCGAGCATGCGAAATATCGATGAACGGTTTGTACAAACAACACTGAATAACCAGCCACTGCACGCGCTCACGTTGGCAGATCCTACGACGGTAGGCTACGTCCTGAAACCCGAAACGCCCGATGTATCTGCGATCACCCAGCAGGGCTTTACATTGGAGTGGCTACCGGTTGCCGGCACAACGGACTACCGCATAGAAGTAGCTACCACGCCCGATTTCACGACATTGGTGCCGGGAATGGATCCGCTCATCGTAGGGGAACAGATCTCAGTAGCCCTCGATGGACTGGAGGCGGGCAGGCAATACCATTTCCGGCTCGTAGCCGTGGATGGAGCGGGTGGTACGCAGGTATCCCCGGCAGGAACAGCACAGACTGAATACTGGAAGCTGGAACGCATCGATCCGTTTGAACCCATTACCGTCGACTATGGCACCCCACTGGGCGACCTGCCCTTGCCAGAAACCGCAGCGGTCTCTCTTGAAAATGGCGATGAACAGCAATGGGCAGTCAATTGGGATGGCGGCACACCCGCTTATCATGCCACAGCACCGGCAACTTATTTGTTTGAAGGCACAGTCGTTCCAACGGATGGCACGTTCAACCCGGACAACATAAAAGCTTCCATCGCAGTAACGGTGGAAAAAGGATCGCTGGCCGGCGTAACGTTGGAGCCTGCCACGACGGCTTACGATGGTAAATCCCATGCCTTGGCGGTACAAAACCTACCAACCGCAGCAACGGTGCGCTATACAATTCAGCTTGAAGGTGATGAACCGACGGCAGGCAATGCCGCTACCGACGCCGGTATATATACGGTAACTGCGCGTATCGAGCTGGATGGATTTGATGAGCTGACGCTTAGCGCGCGCTTGGTTATCACTCCTGCCGTCCGCACCCTGGATTTCCCGGTCATCGGCGACAAGGTATATGGCGACGATGATTTCAATGCAGGAGCCACCTCCAGCAGTGGAGAGGCCGTGGTGTACACCAGCGACAACACATCGGTAGTGGAGGTAACCGATAACGGGCTGATCCGCGTCACGGGTGCTGGTACAGCCACCCTCACGGCAGCAGTGGCAGCAAATGCGAATTACGCCAACCAGCCGTCTTTCAGCCGGGTACTGACGGTTCAGAAAGCCGGGCAGACCATCCAATTCGATGCGCCTGAGGAAGTGAACCGAGACGCGGGTAGTATAGCGCTCAATGTAAGTGCCAGCAGCGGCCTGCCGGTGACATTGAGGTTGGACGATGAGCAGGTAGCAACGCTGGATGCCACTACGCTGACCATCCTCCGGCTGGGCACGGTACGCATCACAGCCACACAGGCGGGCGATGGTAATCACGAAGCGGCCGAGCCGGTAACGGCGACGCTACGTGTGGTAGATCCCTCCTCGGACTTCCCGGTGCGTGTACATCCTGCGGTATCGCGCAATGCAGATGGAATCAACGAATTCCTGATGATTGAGGGAATCCGCGATTACCCTGAGAACCGCGTGAACATCTTCAACCGCAACGGCACGGTGGTATATGAGGCCAGTGGCTACGACAACGACCGCGTGGCGTTCCGGGGTGTCGGAACCGGCCAGCTGCTCTTGCCCGCAGGTACGTATTTCTATATTGTAGAGCTAAAAGACGGCAGCACCTGGAAGTACCGGAAAGGGTATTTCGTGTTGCGGTATTGATGGGCGAATGAATTAAGAATTGACTATTAAAAATTAAGAATCAGAATAGCATGAAACGATTGTTAATTATACTGATCTGCTGTGCATGGCTGCCGGGGCTACACGCTCAGCAGCCCCTTACACACACGCAGCACGGCCAGCTGCGCACGGTAATCAACCCTGCGGCGAGCCTGATGAGCCCGGGCGGAGAAGTGTCGGTCATTGGCCGGCGGCAGTGGGTAGGTCTGGATGGTGCGCCGACGGCGTTCTGGGGCAGCGGCCATGTGGGCTTTGCATCGTTCGGTGCGACGGCGGGTTTGAACATCCGCCACGAAAGCCTGGCGGTGGAGAAGTTAACGGAGGCAAGTGCCTTTTTTGCCAAGAGCGTGCGGATATCGGAAACGGAATACGTAGGCCTTTCGCTGAATGCAGGTGTCAGCTACATGGACGGTCGCTTCTCGCAGCTGGATCCCATGGATCCGGCCTTCCGGGAGGATGTAAAGGAAACGGATGCGCTGGTAGGCTTCGGTGTGATGCTGTACCGCCCCGAGCGGTATTATGTCGGCCTGTCACTTCCACGGCTGATGCTGGGAAGCCTCGGTGTGGATTCGGACAGCCGCTATAATTTCCGCAACCTGTACCACCTGACTGCGGGCGCGCTGTTTAACCTGGGAACGGACTTCCAGTTCCGGCCGAGTGTGCTGGTGACGTACTCCGAGAGCCTTCGTCCCCAGGCGGAGGCTTCGGCACTGGTGTTCATCAAGCGGGTGTTTGGCATCGGCGCGAATGTGCGGAGTTACGGCGAGTTTGCGGGTATTGCGCAGTTCAACTTCGGAGGCTTCGGGCTGGGCTACAGCTACCAGTTCAATCCGGGTAGTCAGCCACTCAACCGGCGCATCAGCAACACCACCCACGAGATTGGGCTGCAATACCGGTTTACCGGGATAAGTAGCCTGCTCTGATACACAGAATTTTTTTTGGAGACGCGCCCCAGTTTTTGGGGCGCGTTTTTTACAGCGTTTTTATATTCCTACCTTTGTATCATGGCATCTGTACAGGAAGTGGATTTGCATCTCCGTGCATTCATGCGTAATACCTCGGGCCTCAGCGGCGAAGACATGGTACAGCTGAGCATTGAACGCATGCGTACCGCACTGGATAACGCCATCGAAGACGGTCAGCAAGAAATCCGCTTCATCCACGGTCACGGCACAGGCGCATTGCGCGAGCGGGTGTACCACGAATTGCGCGTCTATGAACAAAGGGGCCTAATCGAATCGTTCGAGCCATCGTTTTTCAATCCAGGGATGGTGAATGTAATTATCCGGTATTCATAACGAACGAATTCCCCATCCTGGCGGCGGTATCGAACACTAAATCGCGGTTGAAAATCAATATGCACACAGCCTTGATGCGCCTAAATTGAGCAACCGTTTGCGTGCTGATTCCCCTTGATATATTGGATTTTTTTCCCCATAATTGTCTTGTAATAGCGATATGCACCCATCATAGGTGCGATTTTCACTAATCCAATTAGAACTCGGTTGCATCGTGATCAGCAGGTTGTTTGTTAACGTAAGATAAGCCATGGAAGCACTCAAAAGCCTCACAGATTCCGAGTTGATGGCGCTATTACGCATCGATAATCACCATGCATTTTCAGCGCTTTATGAACGTTATTGGAAAAAGCTGCTGTATTTCGCCGCGCAGCGGACCACTGAGTTTGCTGACGCCGAAAATATCGTACAGGACATTTTTGTGTCCTTGTGGGAAAAACGTGCCACGCTGCAACTTACGTCGACGCTGGATAACTACCTCTATGTGTCTGTCAAATACCGCATCATCAAGTTGCTGGACAGTCAGCGTACACGACGTCTCCATGCGGAAATGCAGGCGGTGAGCGGTGACCTACTTGATGATTCCACGCAGGAATACCTGAATTTCGAAGAACTCCGGCAGCGGCTCGAGGAGTTCATCGGTACCTTGCCGGCGCAGAGTAGGCTAATCTACCTAATGCGCAAAGAGGAAGGCAGGTCCCATCACGAGATTGCCGAAAAACTCGGCTTATCTGAGAAAGCAGTCAATGCCCGACTGGTCCGGATAAAAAAGCAATTACGCACCGGGCTGGATACCTTCCTTACGGGATTTTTGCTTTAATTATCGAATTGTTATCCAGCGAGTTGTATTTTTTTTTAAGGGAGTGGTGTGTCATTTGCCGTGTTCGGGGTACCTATTGGTAAAGGCTCGAACAGAAATATGGCAAAACAAGCAGATGCGGTCCGGTTGCAAGAGTTAGCCAATAAATGGCTTACCGGCACGCTCAGTAACGAAGAACAGCAGGAATTTGAGCAGTGGTTTAACGAAGCTAGCGATGCACCCATTGACGTTCCGCCCTTCCATGCCCAAAGTGATGAGGAGCACAAGCAACGGCTATATAGCCGTATTTTAGACCGGATCAATGGCAGGGAGCCAAAGCGGAAAATCATCCGGTGGCTCCCTTATGCCGCGGCCGCAATTCTCGTTGCCACTGCCGTAACGTGGAGTTTCCTAGAGAAAACGCCCAGCAACGTATTGATAACCCTCAACGCGCAGGACGTTGCACCGGGTGGCAATCGAGCGACCCTTACCTTGGCAAATGGACACACGATAAGCCTCAGCGAGGCTCAGTCTGGGATCGTTGTGGGCGACAACGGCATTACCTACCAAAATCAGTCTGAAGAAATCGTAGACCTGACGGCTGGTGTAGTCAAGCAGCTAGCACTGTCTACGCCGAGGGGCGGCACCTATCAATTAACCTTGCCGGATGGTACAATCGTATGGCTAAACGCCGCTTCCACCTTACACTATCCCAGCAAATTCACCGGTGATGAGCGTGTAGTCGAACTTGAGGGAGAAGGGTATTTCGAAGTGACCAAGTCGACGGTGCCTTTCAAAGTAAAAAGCTCGGGTCAGGAAGTAGAGGTACTGGGTACCGCATTCAACATTTCTGCCTATCCAAATCAACAGGAAACGAAAACCACCTTGGTGGAAGGCCGGGTAAAGGTGACGTTACTTAACGGTAATTCCGACAGCGGAACGGGGCCGTCACATATCCTGGCACCCGGTCAGCAAACCACCAAATCCGGTTCGGCCCTGGCACTACATACGGTTGACGCCGACAGCTATACCGCTTGGAAAGAAGGATACTTCAATTTCGATGGTCTTACGCCCGAAGCAGCGTTTACACAACTTGAGCGCTGGTATGATATTGACGTGATTTACCAGGGAAAAGTTCCCACGATGCGGTTTTTCGGTGTGTTCAAGCGCGACAAGCAGCTGTCGTCGGTATTGGATATGTTAAGAGAAAGCGGATTAGATTTTAAGATAACGGAACAAGGCGGCAAAAGGCAGCTGCTCGTCATTAACGAGTAAATTTAATAACCAATAGGTTAAACCAAAATCATAACATATGGAAAGAGAAACTTAACACAAACAAGCAGGAGTAATTAGGCCAAGAAAGCCGGACGGTGCAGCCACACCATCCGGAAAGATGTCTGATATGGCTCCGGCAGTTATTGCAACTGCGACAGAAAACTGAATTATAACCATTCAAACAATACAAATATATGATTTTTATACCATCTGTTAAAGGCATGTCATGGCCTTTGACAATTCGAATATTCATCATGATGAAGTTAGTGGCTTTTTTAATTCTAGGGTTCGTTTTACAGACCTCCGCAGATGTAAAAGCACAACACATTACCTTACATGTGCAAGGTAAGACGCTGCGCGATGTGATGAAGCAGATCCAGGTGCAACAAGGCTATTCGTTTTTTTTCCGTGGAGACCGCATTGCGCAAACCCGGGTCAGCGTACATGTAGAACACGTAAATCTGGAAGAGGCCATGGCCGCTATCCTGGCCAATGAGCAACTGGAATGGGCATTGAAAGACGGCATCATCGTCATCAAGCCGAAAGCCACCACCAAACGCCCGGGTTCAGCCCCTCCAGCAGCGGAACTCCAGCAACGTGAAATCACCGGTAGAGTAGCCGATGCGCAGGGAACGCCCCTTTCCGGTGTTACCGTATCGGTAAAAGGCGGCAACTCCGTCACTACGACAGACGCCCAGGGAAATTTCAGGCTCACTTTGCCGCAGGGCAATTTGACATTGGTGTTCAGCAACGTCGGTTTTGAATCCCAAGAGGTAGACGTTTCCAATCAACGTTCGGTGCAGGTTACGCTGACGAATTCCGTCAGCGACCTGGATGAGGTAGTCGTGGTGGGATACGGTACACAACGAAAGGCCAACCTCTCCGGTGCTGTGGAAATGGTAGACGGTGAGCGGCTTGCAGACCGCCCCATCGGCAATGTGAGCCAGGCGTTGCAGGGCATAAGCCCCGGCCTCAATGTATTTACCAATAATTCAGGAGGCCAGCCCGATGCCACCATGAACTTCAATATCCGGGGGATGGGCAATCCGCTGGTGTTGGTGGATGGGTTGCCGGTAGATATCAACCTGGTCAACCCCGAAGACATAGCGAGCATTTCGGTTATCAAAGACGCCTCTTCAGCGGCTATCTACGGTGCGAACGCACCCTATGGGGTCATCCTTATCACCACAAAAAAAGGGCAATTCAGCGAAGGGAAACCTCGGTTTAACTATAACAACACCCTCTCCATGGGTGCGCCGACGCGGTTGCCGCACCCGGTGAATTCATTGGATTTTTCGACGTACCTTAATGCCGCCACGGTCAATGCTGGCAGCGCTCCGTTATTTTCCGACGAGGTGATTGAGCGAATCAAACAGTACATGCAAGACCCAACCAGTATCCCCGCCGTGGGGCCGGATCCGTTGGACCCATCAAAGTGGGCAAAGCGCGAAAACGCCAATGGCAATACCAATTGGTATGACGAAATCCTCAAGCCCTGGGCATTGCGCCAGAAGCACGACCTCAGCATGAACGGCGGTGGCCAGCATTTCAACTACTATGTTTCGCTAGGACTCTTTGACCACCGTGGACAAATGCGTTATGCCAACGAAGGCTATAAAAGGTATAACATCGATGCAAAGATCAGCGCTACGATCACCGATTGGATGCGCATAAATTTCCTGACCAAGTTTTCCAACAGCGATATAGACTACCCCAACGACGGGTACGGTCTGGACCGCTCGGTGATGTGGCACGATTTCCCGCGGCGGTTTCCAACAGACCCGGTAAGATATCCCAATGGTACCTGGAGTGAAATGTCACGCTTCCAGGTTTTTGAGGACGGGGGAAGGGAAAAGCACGTCACGAACGATTTCTGGACGAAGATAGAGGCCGAATTTGAGCCCATCAAGGGTTGGCTAATCAAGGGCGATTACGGTTGGAACAACAAAGCTTCGACCTCTTCGCTCCACCGTGCCAAAGTGGATGCAGTGGGGCCCGATGGAACGTTGTACACCCATTTTGATACCACGCCCCTCAATAGCCTGACTAAAACTTATGCGCGCAACAACTATTGGAATGCCAATATTTATTCTTCCTATGAAACGCGTGTTTCAGACCATAATTTCAAGCTGCTCGTGGGCCATCAGCGTGAATTCGGCAGATTCGAGGACCTATCGGGCTATCGCGACAACCTGTTGACGGATTACGTTCCGGCCATATTGCTTGCCACCGGATCGACCCGTTTGTACGATCATATGAATGAGTGGGCGACCATGGGAACGTTTGCGCGGCTCAATTACGATTATCGCGACAAATACCTGTTGGAGTTCAATGGCCGCTACCAAGGCAGTTCCCGGTTCGACGAAGCGTCGCGTTTCGGGTTTTTTCCATCGGTTTCGGTGGCGTATCGCCTTTCCGAGGAAAACTATTGGGCGCCACTTAAGCAGACCGTCAACGAGTTTAAGCTAAGGGCTTCCTACGGTTCACTGGGCAATCACAACGTTGCCAACTTCCTCTACCTTCCCGTCATGCCGGTAAATCCGCAGGTATCGTGGGTAGCCGGCAATACGCCGGTGATCGGAATCAATGCCCCGGGCATCGTGAGTTCCGCGCTCACTTGGGAAACGATCAGTACCACGAACGTTGGTTTCGATGCAGGGTTGATGAACAATCGGATTTTGGTTACGTTCGATTTGTTTAAGCGGGAGATTTCGGACATGATCGGCACACCCAATCCCTTGCCCGCAACGTTGGGCACCGGCGTGCCTCAGGAAAACAATGCCGCGCAAAAGAACACCGGATGGGAGCTCAGCGTTACCTACAAGGGAAAGATACAGGAAGACTTCCACTACGACCTCACGGTTGGCCTTACCGACTACAAGACGGTCATCACCCGGTGGAATAATCCCAACCGTGTACTTTCCCAGAACTACGAGGGCCGCGTACTGGGCGAAATATGGGGCTATCATTCAAACGGGCTGTTCCAATCGGACGAAGAAATTGCTTCGGCACCGGATCAGTCGCGCTTTTTCGGGGTATGGAAGCCCGGCGACGTACGGTATGAAGACGTGGATGGGAATGGTGAAATAGGCCCGGGTCTTAATACGGTTGACAATTCGGGCGACTTGCGCATCATTGGCAATTCGAACCCACGGTATTTATACAGCCTGAATCTGGGCATGAACTATAAACGGTTCGACTTCAATATGTTTTGGACCGGCGTAGGGAAACGGGATGTCGATTTTTCGGGCGGCGGCGATTGGCTTTTCTGGGGCCATGCGGACAATGTATGGGGCACGAGTGTATTTGAGCAACATATGGATTATTACCGGGCGGATAATCCGGATGGCTATTGGCCGAACCCCTATATCAGTGCCGAAACACATAAGAATCGGCAAACGTCAACGCGATACCTACAGAACGCGGCCTATGCCCGGTTGAAGAACTTGTCGCTGGGCTACACGTTGCCAGCGCAATTGACCAATCGGCTGTCCATTTCTCAAACCCGGATTTTCTTCAATGCTGAAAACTTGCTGACATTTTCGGGCATCGAGCGATTTCTCGATCCAGAAGGTACCGACGGCAATTTCGGCAGGGGCAAGGTTTACCCGATTCAGAAAACGCTCTCCCTCGGGTTAAACATCAATTTTTAACGAAAAGATTATGAAAACAACATACATCGTACTTTTTGCTTTTTTTGCCACGTTGCTATCGTGTGAGAAAAGTGAATTTTTGAATAAAACGCCGCTCGACGCGATTACCGAAGTCAACTTCTGGAAGACCAGCCAAGACCTGGCGCTTTTCCTCAATCCCTTTTACGAGTTATTCCCTGGATGGTCATCTCACGATGGCGGTCCCTTCTGGCGGGACAACAACAGTGACAACATGGTGCCGAGCGTCTACAATACACGGTTAGGGGGCGTCCGGGCCCTGCCGCAGACCGGTGGCGGATGGGCTTGGAACAATGTGCGCAACATCAACGTATTTCATGCCAACTACCAGCGGGTTATCGATAATATGGGTGGGCGGACGGCCGATGTTGACCAATACATAGGCGAAGGATTCTTTTTCCGGGCTTATATTTACTTCGATTTGCTGCAGCGCTTCGGTGGCGTGCCCTGGTATGACCAACCGCTGGGTACGGCCGATGAGGCATTGTACAATCCGCGTGAACCGCGCAATGTCATCGCAGACCGGATATTGGCAGACTTGGACCAAGCCATCCAATACCTGAAGCCAGATGCGCCGGATTTCCGGATCAACAAATACGTAGCGTTGGCGTTAAAATCACGCGTTGCCTTGTACGAAGGTACATGGCAAAAATATCATGCCGGTACGCCGTTTGGCGTCCAGAATGCCACCCCTGAAACCTATTTGCAGCAAGCTGTAGATGCCTCGTTACAAATAATGAATGCCGGAAGGTACCAAGTGGCGGGCAGCAGCGTAGCCGATTACGTTTCGCTGTTCAACCAGAGTGATCTGGGCGCCAATCCGGAGGTGATTTTCTGGAAGCGTTATATCCTGGGTTTCAACGCGCATAACGGGCAGCGTTTCCTTTCCATCATCGGCGGTGCCACGGGGGTAAGCAAATCGTTGGTTGACGCCTACCTGTGTACCGATGGAAAACCCATCGCAGTCAGTTCCTCGTACGAAGGCGATGCGAACCTTACCACTGAGTTCCGGAATAGAGACCCGCGTTTGGATGCCATCGTCTTTGCACCGGGCGATCCGATCAATGAAGACCTGGTTTTTGAGCGAGCGCCCGTACATCTCGGTGGAGAAGCGAATACCACCACCGGGTACCAGATTCAAAAGGGAGCGTTGCCCAACAAGCAATTGCAGCAAGCCGATTTTGGATCGACCACGGCAGCCATCATCTTCCGCTATGCCGAAGTATTGCTCAACTATGCCGAGGCCAAGGTCGAGCTGGGATCGTTAAATCAGGATGACATCAATAAATCGATCAACTTGCTGCGCCGACGCGTACAAATGCCCGATCTGACGATGGGATCCATTACGGTCGACCCCAGGTGGGATTTCCCCGCGCTGACACCGCTGCTGAATGAAATACGCCGCGAGCGGCGCGTGGAGCTGGCCTGTGAAGGATACCGTCTCGCCGATTTAATGCGGTGGCGCGCACACGATCTTTTTGTCAATAAGCGGCCCAAAGGTGCTAAATTCAACGCGTCAGACTATCCCGGTTTCAGCAATATCAACCTCGATGAAAACGGGTACATCGACTATTATCAGGATATCCTGCCCAATGGATACCAGTTCAAGGCAGACCGCGACTATCTCGATCCACTACCGGTAAATGAGTTGCTCATCAATGAAAACCTCATCCAAAATCCCGGCTGGCCGAATCAATAACAAGCAATAGGATACTCATCAAATAGCAATAAAATGAAATACTACGTAAATCGAATCCGTTTACTGTTAACATCTTTTGTGCCCGTACTTTTAATTCTTGGCACACTCAATTCCTGCTCTACGCAGGCTGAAAAGAAGGAGGCAAGCCCTTTCAAAACGCGTGGATTGGTACTTGATGTCAATGACCTGAGTACCGTAGATTGGCCAAGGCGTGCCAAGGAGGCCGGCCTTACAACATTGGCCACGCATATCACTCCCAGTCAGGTTGCCGAATTTATCCAATCCGAGCGTGGCCAGCAGTTTCTTGAAGAATGCAAGACATATGGCATCGAGGTTGAGCACGAGTTGCATTCGATGGGCGATCTGTTGCCGAGGAGCCTGTTTGAAGAAGATTCAACGATGTTTCGGATGAATGCGGAAGGAAAGCGCGTTGCCGACTACAACCTTTGCGTGCATTCCGAAAAGGCCGTGAAGACCGTGTGCGATAACGCGGTGAAATACGCCAAAATCCTTGCCCCTACCACCAGCAGGTACTTTTATTGGATTGATGATGCGGTACCTATGTGCCGATGCCCGGAATGCGATCCCTATTCCGACAGCGAGCAGGCCCTGCTTCTCGAAAATGCAATCGTGAAAGCATTGCGGGAAGAAGTAGATCCCGAGGCCATGCTGGCACACCTGGCATACGTTAATACCCTCGAACCACCCGTGAAGGTAAAACCGGCAGACGGAATTTTCCTCGAATTTGCGCCTATCTATCGGAGGTGGGACAAACCCCTGCTCGATACGGGTGCTACCGGCTGGAATGCCACACAAACAATGACCCATGGCGAACACTTGAGGTTACTGGATGAAAACTTAAAAGTATTTCCCGTAGAAACGGCACAAGTACTCGAGTACTGGCTGGATGTATCGTTATTTAGCGGGTGGAAAAAACCGGCTGTCGCACTGCCGTGGCACAATCAGGTTTTTTTGGAAGATATCGATGTTTATGCCAAGCGGGGCATCCAGCATATCACCAGCTTCGGCGTGTATATCGACGGCCAATACATCAAGGACCATCCCGACCTAACTTTTCTTGATGAATATGGAAAAGGATTGGCGCATTATCGTTTAAATCAATAAGCTCGTCCGGATGCAAAGCCAAATGCGATACCTAACGATGGTGCTTCTGCTGGGGGCCATGCTGGCCTGTTCACGGCGGGAATCGGATCGATTGCCGTCCGTTCCCGCGGTTGCTCATGCTCCCCTGGCCGTAGATGGTCACCTGCAGGATTGGGCGGCGCTCAATACGGTCTTTGAAGTCAGCGACTTCCATTCGCCATGGCGCGATACGCCGTTCGGCCCCACCCGGTTCCGCGCCATCGCGGACTCCGCGTGGCTTTACTTCAATTTCGAGGTAGCGGACAGCCTGCTGGTAGCGCTTCCCTTTGCCCAGGAATCGGATGTTGCTTCGGGAGACCGGGTGGAAATTTTCCTTTCGGCCGACAGCACATTGGGCAATTATTATTGCCTTGAAATGGGTCCGCGCGGTGACGTGCTGGATTACCGGGCGGCCTACTACCGCCAGTTTGACGACACCTGGGATTTGCCCGCCCTGGCTGTCGCTACACAGGCTACCACCGGGGGGTATGTAGTGGAAGGCCGGATACCCCTCCGTTTTCTTCGCGGGCTGTCCGAGGATATCCCACCTACCGGAACTTTCACCCTCTACATGGGGTTATACCGCGCCGAATACGACAAAGCCCATACCGAAGCTGACCCCGTTCAGTGGCTTACCTGGATTGATCCAAACACCGCCGATCCCGATTTCCATGTGGGCGCTTCTTTCCATCCGATCCAAATCCAAGAACCAGAAAGCAGATAAATCATGACCAATATCCTATCCAGAAGAAAATTTATACGCAACACTACGGCTGCGGCGAGCTTTTCGATTGTTTCCAGCCATGTGCTGGGCAGCGTAACCGGTCACGTGGCGCCCAGTGACAAGCTCAACATCGCTGGTATCGGCGTGGGCGGTATGGGGCGCCGCAATTTAGCCAACATGGCTACCGAAAACATTGTGGCACTCTGCGATGTCGACTGGCGGTATGCCGCCAAAACTTTTGACGACTATCCCCATGCGCGCCGTTTCAAAGACTGGCGGGTGATGTTTGACGAGCTGGGGAAGTCTATCGACGCCGTGATGGTGGCTACGCCCGACCATACCCACGCAGGTGTCACCGCCCATGCCATCACGCTGGGCAAGCATACCTACACCCAGAAACCGCTCACCCACTCGGTTTATGAATCACGGTTGCTGACCAAACTGGCCAAGAAGTACCGGGTGGCCACGCAGATGGGCAATCAGGGAAACTCGTTCGACTGGTGCCGGCGGATCACCGAGTGGATTCAATCCGGCGTAATTGGCGACGTGCATGAGGTTCACTGTTGGACAGACCGCCCCATCTGGCCGCAAGGGCTTATTGCGCCCACCGCTGGCCAACCCGTGCCCAGTACGCTCGATTGGGGCCTGTTTTTGGGGCCAGCCGTTAAACGGCCCTATCATTCGGTATACACCCCCTGGAATTGGCGCGGGTGGTGGGATTTTGGCACCGGAGCCCTTGGCGACATGGCTTGCCATATCATGGATCCAATTTATTGGGCACTTGACCTGCAATACCCGATTAAGGTAAGCGGTAGCTCCACACTTAGTAATCTCTATTCGCCGCCGCATGCGCAGAAAGTACATTATACCTTTCCGGCGCGCCCGGCAAAAGATAAGGTAAACATGCCCGAGGTGAAGGTTACGTGGTACGACGGCGGCTTGCTGCCCGAACGTCCTGCGGAACTTGCGCCCGGCCAGATGATGGGCGACCCCAATGGGGGTATCCTCTTCGTTGGTTCCAAAGGGAAAATCATGACCGGTTGTTTTGGTATGAATCCGACGCTGCTGCCGGTAGCTGAGATGGCCCATTTTGAAGAGCCAACACCGTGGATACCCCGAATACCTGGCGGAAACGGAGACATTTGGGCAACAAATGCCCACGAACAGGATTGGATACGGGCAGCGAAAGAATCTCCACGCCGCCGAAAAGAAGCGTCCTCCCATTTCGGATTCTCAGGTCCTTTCAACGAAACCGTTGTCATGGGCGTATTAGCGGTTAGGTTACAGGGGCTGTACCGTGAACTCCAATGGGATGGTGAGCGCATGGCGTTTACCAATATCGATCCCGGGGAGAAAATCCAGGTAGTCTCCGTCGATAAGTTTGAGGTGATTGATGGCGATCCCCGTTTTGACCGGCAGTTTACTGAACTGAATGCCGCCGATGCCGCCAAGGAATGGATCAACCACACGTATCACAACGGTTTCAGCCTGCCGGCCATGCCGGGGGATTAGCAAGTAAACGATGTGCAACAAGTTTATTATCTCGATGATCACCATGGCGCTATCTGCGTGGTCGTGCGGTAGCTCCCAACAGGGGGTGAGCCGCACGGCAACGGGCGCGCCAGCCATTGGAAAGGACGGGTGGCAGCCGTTGATCGGCAAAACCCCGGCAAGCCATTGGCACAATTACCTGCGGAAAGATGTTGCCGGATGGGAGATTGCCAACGGCATCCTGTTCAGCGGTGGAAATAACGGCGACCTGGTTAGTAACGACCTCTTTGACCAGTTCGAACTATACGTCGAGTGGAAGATCGAAAAAGGCGGTAATAGCGGTATTTTTTATCATGTTTCTGAAGAGGCACAGTATGCAGGAATGTACCAAACCGGGCCCGAGTTTCAGCTTATCGACAACGACCATTACGCAGAGCCCCTGCAGGCAAACCAAGTTACGGGATCGGCCTCCGACGTGCTGGCGCCTACGCTTAACGCCACGCGCCCAGCCGGATCTTGGAACACGACACGGATTCTTGTAGATCGAGGGAAGGTGGGCCATTGGCTCAATGGAAAAAAGATACTGACATACGATCTGAACTCGGAACACTGGAAGGCTGCCGTTGCCCGTAGCAAATTCCAGGCGTTTGACTACGCCATTGTCCGGAGCGGGCGGCTCGGGCTGCAAGATCATGGTCACCCTGTTTGGTTCCGCAACATTCGCGTGCGGCGCATTTCCAACGTTTGGCCAGGTCCGTAACAGGTTGGCGGCCTAGCGCTGCTGCCACCGAAGGGGGCCGTGAAGTTACCTGTCAGGTAGTTCGTGGCTGGGAAATATGGTAATCCGTTTGAGCAAATCATGCTATTTCTTTAAAATAGACTTGGAATAAACGGACAATAGTTTTACATTGGCTACAATTACACAGATCAATACCCAGTCATGAATAAACGCGAATTCTTAAAAACCAGTGCATTAGGTGCTTTGGGAGTCATGTTGGCACCCTCTTTATTGAAAGCTTTCCCCGCCGGGAAACGTTTACGGACCGCTCATATAGGAGTGGGGGGCATGGGAGCCGAAGACCTGAAGGCCATTTCCTCCCATGCGGATGTGGATGTGTTTGCCCTTTGCGACGTGGATGCCCGGAATTTATCCGCCGCGCATAAACTCCACCCGCGGGCCCGCGTGTTTTCGGATTACCGGGAGATGTTGAAAGAACTGGGCGATGAGATTGACGCAGTTGTCGTGTCGACACCGGATCATACCCACGCCCCGGCGGCCATGCTGGCCATGCAGCAGAACAAACCTGTCTATTGCCAGAAACCGCTTACCCATTACGTGTCTGAAGCGCGGGATATGAAAAAACTAGCCGCCGATAAGGGACTGGTTACCCAGATGGGTATTCAGGTGCACTCGTTTTACGACTACAAGTTAGCCACGCTATTGATCCAGTCCGGCATTATCGGTAAGGTACACACGGTCTACGCGTGGTCACCGAAGAACCACGGGTACGATGGTCCGCGTCCGGTGGGTGAAGATCCGATCCCGGAATACCTGGACTGGAACCTATGGGCGGGCACCTCGCCCAAGCCGCCCTACAAAGAAGGGGTGTATCACCCCGGCGTATGGCGGAAATTAATGGACTACGGCTGCGGTACCCTGGGCGATATGGGGGTGCATATTTTTGATACGCCCTACAATGCACTGCAGTTGGATGTGCCGCGCACGATCACCAACGAATGCCGGCCCACCAATGGATTCGGCTTTCCGGAACACAATGCGGTAACCTATGAATTTCCGGGCACCGAATACACCACCCGGTCGTTAAAATGGGTCTGGTATGACGGCCCCGGCGCACCGCCGATGCACAAAGACCTGATGTTGCCGGGCATGGAAGCCAAAACCGACGAAAAGAAGACGGTTAAGGGCGTGGATAGCGAGGGTAAAGTTTCGCTGGATCCGATGGTCGCGGCCGACAACCAACTGCCGGATCAAGGAGCCATGTTTGTAGGCAGGAAAGGCCGTTTGTTGTTGCCCCACTTTATGCAGCTGCCCAAAAAGATTGTCCGCGGTAAGTACGTCGATATTTCCGAGGAAATCGCCGAGGTGAGCAAAGCGAATGGTCTGGGCGAGCCCATCCGCAACTACGATACCGAGGGACCCAAGCACTACCACCAGTTTGTGGATGCCTGCTTGGGTAAAGGCGAATGCTCGGCACCGTTCGAATATGCCTCACGGCTCACGGAAACCATTCTGTTGGGTACTATTGCCGGGCGCTTCCCCGGCGAAACCCTGCATTGGGATGCCGAAACGGCCAAATTCAAGGAGGAAAAAGCCAATCAATATTTAACCGGCGAATACCGGAAGTTCTGAAGTTGAACCAGCGGAGTTCCTTCCATAAATAGCTTGCGGCTACCACGATAGTTGCAAGCTATTTTGTTTATTACGGTAAACAAAAATTTAAATATTTGTTCATTGGAGTAAACAAAATTTTTCGTGACGGCATTTTAACACAATTTAACAGTTTATAATTGTAATGACACCGGGTATTTTATAATTTTCGGCCCCAAAAAATTCAGTCTGAATGGAAGAAACAACGATCAACACACCGCCGACCGGCTTACCCACGGATATCCGGGCCTTGAACGAGCGGATACAGCAAGAGAGCGCTTTTATCGACCTGTTGCTCTTGGAGATGGACAAAGTAATCGTGGGGCAGCGTTACATGGTAGAACGGCTGATCATCGGCTTGCTGGCCGACGGGCACATCCTGCTGGAAGGGGTGCCGGGCCTGGCGAAAACATTGGCCATCAATACGTTGTCGAAAGCGATTGATGCCGGTTTCAGCCGCATCCAGTTTACACCGGACCTCCTGCCTGCCGACCTCCTGGGCACGATGATCTACAATCAGAAGCAGGAAACCTTTATCGTACGGAAAGGGCCTGTTTTCTCCAATTTCATCCTGGCTGACGAGATCAACCGCGCGCCAGCCAAGGTACAAAGTGCCCTGCTGGAAGCCATGCAGGAACGCCAGGTCACCATCGGCGATCAGACGTTTCCGTTGCCCTCGCCCTTTTTGGTGCTGGCTACGCAGAACCCCATCGAGCAGGAAGGCACCTACCCACTGCCGGAAGCCCAGGTAGACCGTTTCATGCTCAAGCTGGTGATCGGCTATCCCAAAAAGGAAGATGAAAAACGCATCATGCGGGCCAACATTGCTCCGCAGGGGATGCCCCAGCCTGCGAAAATCCTGCATCCGGATACGATTCTGAAGGCCCGGAAGGTGGTGCGCGAGGTGTATATGGATGAGAAAATCGAGCAGTACATCATCGATATTGTCTTTGCCACGCGGTTTCCCGACCAATATAACCTGGCCGATTACCAAAACCTGATCGGCTTCGGTGCGTCGCCCCGGGCCAGCATCAGTTTGGCCATGGCCGCCAAGGCGTATGCCTTCATCAAGCGCCGCGGATATGTCATCCCGGAAGATGTGCGGGCGGTGTGCCACGATGTGTTGCGGCACCGGATCGGGCTTACGTATGAAGCCGAAGCCGAAAACGTGACCACCGAAACAATTATTACCGGAATTTTGAATGCCGTAGAAGTACCGTGAGCCCATGGATACGAAGGAGCTGATAAAAAAAGTACGCAAAATAGAAATCCGTACCCGCGGACTCAGCAATCAGATTTTTTCAGGCGAATACCACAGCGCCTTCAAGGGGCGCGGCATGGCATTCAGCGAAGTGCGCGAATATCAGGTGGGCGACGAAATCCGGACCATCGACTGGAACGTGACCGCCCGTTTCAACCACCCCTACGTCAAAGAATTCGAAGAGGAGCGCGAAATGACCGTGATGTTGCTGGTAGACGTCAGCGCGTCGGGCAATTTCGGTACCACGAACCAGCAGAAACGGGAACTGGCCACCGAGCTGTGTGCGGTACTTGCGTTTTCAGCCATTCAGAACAACGATAAAGTAGGCATCCTGTTTTTCAGCGACGGCGTGGAAAAATTCATCCCACCGAAAAAAGGGCGCAGCCACATCCTGATGATCATCCGTGAGCTGATTGATTTCCAGCCGGCACATCCGGGCACCGACATCGCCGAAGCACTGCGCTATTTCACCGGTGTCATCAAAAAACGGAGCACTGCTTTTCTGATCTCCGATTTCATGGGTACCGGCTTTGAAAAAGAGTTGAAAACGGCCAACCGGAAGCACGACCTGGTGGCGTTGCGCCTATACGACCGGCGCGAGGAGGAGCTGGCCGATCTGGGGCTAATCCCGGTGAAGGATGCTGAATCCGGCCAATTGCGATGGGTGAATACCGGCGACAAAAAAGTCAGGTTGGCCTTCAAAGCAGCAGCCCTGGAGCGCAATGATCAGCTGGATACGCTATTCAGACGTTCCGGGGTCGATTTTGCGCGGCTTGGTACCCACGAACCTTACACGAAACCATTGATGACCTTATTCAAGCGACGTGGAGCGAAACGATAACCGAATGATGCAGAACCTACGAAAACAACTGTTTTCTTACGTTTTGGGCGGGCTGATGCTGCTATTCGCGGGCGGTCCTGCCCAAGCACAGGAAATCCGTGTATCGGCACAGCTGGATACATCGACCATCGCATTGGGCGACCAGACGACGCTCCGGCTACGCGCTGACATGCCCGCTGGTACCGACGTGCGCTTTCCGCAACTGGCCGATACGCTTTCGGCAAAAGTACCCATCGTGGAGGCAGGCACCATCGATACCGTGCAGACCGGGCCCGGCCAGCAGTCCGTTACGCAGACCTATCTCATCACCTCGTTTGATGCCGGCATGCAGGTCATTCCGGAGTTTGAAATTACGATCGGCGACTCGGCATATCGCACCGAAGCGTTGCCGCTGCAAGTCCAAGCTGTCGCCGTGGATACCACCAAAGCCATCTACGACATCAAGCAGCCGCTGGAAGTTTCCTACAGCTGGCTGGACTGGCTGCGCGACAATCTGTTGTGGGTAGCATTGGCCGTGGTGGTACTCGTGGCCGCAGGCGTGGGTTGGTTCGTCTTAAAGAAACGCAAGAAAGCGCCCGCCCCGCCACCCGCCGAAACGCTGCCGGATATCCCGCCACACGAGCTGGCTCTGGGAAAATTGCAGGCACTGCGCGACCGGAAACTGTGGCAGCAGGGCGCAGTGAAGCCCTATCACAGCGAGTTGTCCGACATCCTGCGCGATTTTCTGGAAGGTCGCTACCGCATACCGGCGATGGAACAGACCACCGACGAAATTTTTGCGGCACTGGCCGCCACCGATCTGCCCGACGGGCAAAAAGCCCGCTTACAGCAGGTGCTTACGCTTGCCGACCTGGTGAAGTTTGCCCGCGAGCAGCCCCTGCATACTGACAACGAGCAGAGCATGGAGCAGGCCATCGCCTTTGTAAAGGAGGGAGCCGTATGAGCCTGTTTGAGGGAATCACCTTTGCCAACCCGAATCTACTCTGGTTGCTGCTCCTGCTTCCCGTACTGCCGGCTTGGGCCATCTGGCGGCGCAGGAAACAACAGGGGAGCCTGGTGGTGTCTACACTGGGCGGCTTGCAGCACATCAAACCGGCCTATCCCATCCTGCGGCATGCGGGTACGGTGCTCCGGCTGCTGGCGGCGGCATTGCTGATCGTTGCCCTCGCCCGGCCGCAGTCTGCGCTGAGCTGGGAAGATTCCACCACGGAAGGCATCGATATCGTCATTGCCACGGATATTTCCGGAAGCATGCTTTCCGAAGACCTGAAACCCAACCGGCTGGAAGCCGGAAAGAACATCGCCATGGAGTTTATCAAAGGGCGGCCCTTCGACCGGATCGGACTGGTGGTGTTCAGCGGGGAAAGTTTCACCCAATGCCCGCTTACCATCGACCACGATGTACTGATCAACCTGTTCGGCGATATCAGCAACGGCATGATCCGCGACGGTACGGCCATCGGCATGGGCCTGGCCACGGCTGTAAACCGCCTGAAGGAAAGCGATGCGAAAAGCAAAGTGGTGATTCTGCTCACCGATGGATCCAATACCACCGGATCCATTGCGCCGGTTACCGCTGCCGAAATCGCGAAGGAATTCAATGTGCGGGTCTACACGGTGGGGGTGGGTACCGAAGGTTACGCCCCGTATCCGGTGCAGACACCGTTTGGCGTACAGTACCAACAGGTGCCCGTTACCATCGATGAAGAAGCACTCACGAAAATCGCCGATCTCACCGGCGGCAAATACTTCCGGGCTACGGACAATGAAAAGCTAAAAGCCATCTACGGGCAGATCGACCAATTGGAGAAGGCAAAGATCGCGGTGACGCATTACCAGCAGAAAACCGAGCGTTTTTTCCCGTTTGCACTGGCCGCCCTGCTGCTGTTGCTGATGGATTTCGCATTACGCCAAACGGTGCTGAAAGGAGCGTTGACATGATCCGATTTGAACATCCGGCTATGCTCTGGGCCCTGGCCCTGCTGCCCGTCCTGTTGCTGGTATTCCTGCTGTACAGGCGCTGGCGGCGCAAGGCACTCCGGGGTTTCGGCGACGACCGGCTCGTGAAGCGCATGATGCCCGACGTGGCATTCAGCCGCCCGGGATGGAAGTTTTCGATTTACCTGCTGGCCGTGGCCTCACTCATCGTCGGCCTGGCCAACCCGCAGGTGGGCACCGTTGCCGTAGAGGGAGAGCGGAAGGGAGCCGATCTGATGATCCTGCTGGATGTGTCCAACAGCATGATGGCGGGCGACCTGCCGCCGAACCGGCTTGAAAATGCCAAACGCGGGATCTCCCAGTTGATCGATCAGTTGCGGAGCGACCGCATCGGCCTCATCGTCTTTGCCGGCGAGTCGTACGTGCAGCTTCCCATCACTTCCGATTATGCCGCCGCCAAGCTATTCCTCAACCACATCAGCACCGATATGGTCCCCACGCAGGGTACCGCCGTCGGTGCCGCCATCGACATGGCGATGAAGACGTTTGATCAGGTGAGCGGCACTAGCAAAGCCATGATCGTCATGACCGATGGCGAGAACCACGAAGACGATGCCGTCGCCGCAGCCAGGCGGGCACAAAGTGCCGGCGTGGTGGTGCACGTGGTTGGCCTTGGATCGCCCGAAGGGGCTCCGATACCGATTTTTCAGCAGGGCAATCCCGTGGGCTTTATCAAGGATGAAAAGGGAGAGACGGTAGTGAGCAAACTGAACGAAAGCATGTGCCGGGAAATCGCTGCGGCGTCGGGCGGTATATACGTACGGGCCTCCACGGGCGGGAGCGGCCTGGATGTGGTGATGGACCAGGTAGATAAAATGGAGAAGAAAGCGGTAGACACCAAGCTGTTCAAAAGCTACGAAGACCGCTTTCAGCTATTTGTCGGCTTTGCCCTGTTGCTCGTGCTGCTGGAGTTTTTCATCTCCAACCGCAAGAGCCGCAAACTGAGTGCGTTGAATTTATTTGAGGTAACGAAATGAGGAACCGAAAACTATTCCTGTTAATGACGATCCTACTGCCCGCTGTTGCGCAGGCCCAGCAGGACAAAAAGTCGATCCTGCAAGGAAACGAATACTATCGCCAGCAGCAATACGACGAAGCTGCGGCGGCCTACCAACGGTCGTTGGGCAACAATGGCCTGGAATCCGTCGTGGGAAATTTCAACCTCGGTGCGGCATGGTATAAACAGAAGAAACTGGACGACGCCATTCAGCAATTTACCGATATTGCCGGGTCTGCTACCGACAAAACCCTTAAAGCGAAGGCCTACCACAACCTGGGCAATGCCCTGCTGGAATCGCAGAAGCTGGAAGAAAGCATTGAAGCATACAAAAAGTCGCTCCTTAACAATCCCAAAGACGACGAAACCCGTTACAACCTGGCCTACGCGCAGGAAAAACTGAAGCAACAGCAGCAGCAACAGCAAAACAACCAAGATCAGCAGAACGACAAGAAAGATCAGGATAATAAGGATCAAAACCAGAACAATAAAGATCAGGACAACAAAGACCCGGATCAGGATAAAAAAGATCAAGATCAAAATAAAGACAACCCGAACGACAAAAACGATTCAGACAACGGCAAAAACGATCAACAGCAGTCCCAACCGGGCCAGTTATCGAAGGCAGATGCCGAACGTCTATTGGAAGCCATGAACCAGGAAGAAAAGAACACACAGGAGAAGTTAAAAAAGAAAAAAGGCACCGGCCAGGGAAAGGTGGTGAAACAATGGTGATGCGGTACGTCGTCATCCTTTGTTTGCTGTGGGCACACGCGGCCCGGGGCCAGGAGCTGTCGGTAACTGCCTCCGTGAGCCAAACGGCCGTCACGACCGGTGTTCCGTTTGAAGTCCGCTTCACCGTAAACGGGCAGGCCGAAAAATTTGACCCGCCGTCTTTCGAAGGCTTCCGGGTAGTTTCCGGCCCCAACCAGTCGACCAGCATGCGCTCCATTAACGGCAAAACCACCGTGAGCACATCAGTAGGGTATGGGTTGGTGGCTGAAAAGGAAGGCAAGTACACCATTCAGCCGGCGGCGGTGGAGGCGGACGGAAAAACGGTTCGTTCCAATGCACTCACCATCACCGTGCAGAAAGGCACTGCCAGCAGTTCAGGTGGCAGTAGTGGTACCGGCGGCAGCAATAGCGACCGTGCGAATGCCCGTCGGTCCGCTAGCGCCAGCAAGCAGATTTTCATCCGGGCCGTGCCCGACAAGCGGGAAGTTTACCAGGGGCAGCAGCTAACGGTTTCGTACAAACTGTACACGAACGTGCAGATCACCGGCAACATGCCCGGAAAAATGCCCGCCCTCAACGGTTTCTGGAGCCGGCCGCTGGAGTCAACCGATCAACGGACGGAATGGACCGAGGAAGTCGTCGATGGCGTGCGTTACCAGGTAACCGTGCTGCAGCAATACATCCTCTTTCCGGAGCGCAGCGGAAAGTTGCAGATCGATCCGATGGAAATGACCTTCGTAATCCGTGAGCCGATTGCGACCAACGACCCCTTCGAACGGTTCTTCGGCGGCTCGTACCGCGAGGTTGAGCAGGACTTAAAAAGCCCGGCCATACCCATCACCGTCCGTCCGCTGCCTACCGATGGCAAACCGGAAGGTTTCGAGGGTGCGGTGGGCAATTTCTCGTTCACCACGGCGGTAGACCGCACGGAACTAAAGGCAAACGAAGCTGTGAACTATACGCTGAAAATTTCGGGATCGGGCAACCTGCAGCTGATCGATGCACCTCCTGTGCGCATACCCGAAACCATCGAACAATACGATCCCAAGGTCAACGATCAACTCACCGAATCGGCGTCCGGCGTATCCGGCAGCCGGGAATTCACCTACCTGATGATCCCCCGGCATGAGGGGAGCTACCCATTGCCCCCGGTGTCGTTTTCCTATTTTGACCCTGTCGCCAAGCGTTATGTAACCCTGCAGGGCGACCCGTATACGCTGCAGGTAGCCAAAGGCGACGGCTCGCAGCCCACGGTAGGCTTCGCTCCCGGCGCACAGCGGGATGTGAAGGTACTTGACAACGATATCCGCTACATTAAAACGCGCACGCCGCGGTTCAGCAAAGAGGGCAGTGGCTTCTGGGGGTCGGGCGGGTTCGTGGTGCTGCTGTTGGCAGGGCCGGTACTCTTCGCCGCGGCCTGGGTGTACCGTAACCGGCAGCGTGCGCAAAATCGGGATGCCGGTTTGGTCCGCAACCGGAAAGCCAACAAAGCGGCCGCCAAACACCTGGCCGCAGCGCGCAAGCATCTGAATGCAGGCGATAAAAAGCTATTTTACGAAGCCGTATATAAGGGACTGTATGGATATGTGGCCGACAAGCTGAATATCCCCGGTGCTGCGCTCAACAAGGCCTACATCTCCGAACAATTGCGTGAACGCGGTGTTGCCGAAGAAATCATCGCACGTGTGGAAGAAACGTTTGATCTGTGCGAGATGGCCCGGTTTGCCCCACTTTCGGGTATTTCCGAGGCCGACGTGTATGAAAAAGCAAAGCAGCTCATTAATGATATGGAACATGGGAAGATTTAATTGGATGTCCGTCTGGCTGCTCCTGCTACCCGCGTTTGCGGCAGCGGCCGAACACCCGGATTCGTTATTTGCGAAAGGCAACCGCCTGTATGCCGCGGGCGACTATGAAGGCGCGGCCACATGCTACGAAACGCTCGTGACCGACGGCTACCAGGAAGCCGCCGTGTACTACAACCTGGGCAATACCCATTTTAAATTGAGCAACCTTGCCTCATCCATTCTGTATTACGAAAAAGCGCGGAAGCTTGATCCCAGTGATCCGGATATCCGGGAGAATCTTGCTTTTGTAAACCTGGGCATTACGGATCGCATCCAGCCGCTTCCCGAGTTTTTCATCGATTCGTGGTGGCGCGGACTGCTGTTTTCCGCGTCGCTCACTACGTGGTCGGTTGTCGCAGTGGTCTGCTGGCTGGTGGCCTTTGGGCTGCTTATCTGGTACCTATACGCATGGCAACCCCGGGTTAAGCGCGCTGCTTTTTACAGCGGCGTTGCTACGATGGCACTCGCCGTGTTGCTGCTGGTGGTGGCCTATTCGCAGCATCGCATGCAGGTTGATCACAATGGCGCTGTGGTTTTCAGCGGCCAGGCCGCGGTCAGAAGCGCCCCTTCGGAAAGTGAAAAGACGTTATTCGTCATCCACGAAGGCACCAAGGTGCAGGTTGTTGGACAGGTGGAGGATTGGCTGCGGGTTTTCCTGCCGAATGGCCACCAGGGGTGGATCAGATCGGAGGCGGTGAAAATGATCTAGTACTATTCCAATCCGCCCCGGCGCTAAATCTAATTGCCGGCATTTTTGCTTTATGAATAGATCAATAGCTGTTAAATATGCTTTATGTGTAGAGCATATTTGTCTAGAATTGTTATATTTGTAGAGCATTATTGGCGATATATGGATGAACTTATCATAAAATCAAGCAAAATTACAGCCGTCCAAGCCCTTGGTTTCAAGCGAACCCTTTATGAAGCGATCGATTGGAACGATCGATTAATCGGGATTATGGGGGCAAGGGGAACGGGGAAGACCACTTTGATGCTGCAACGGCTTAAGACCCTCGGCTTAAGTGGTGCAGAAGCAATTTACCTGTCGTTAGACGATATTTATTTCACCAGGCATAACCTAACGGAATTGGTAGAAACATTTACATCAAAAGGAGGTAAATATCTTTTTTTGGACGAGGTTCATAAATATCCAGAATGGCATCGCGAGATCAAGAACATCTATGATTTCAACCGGGAAGTCAATATTATCTTTACCGGTTCGTCTATTATCGACATGCTCCGTTTGCCAGTCGATTTAAGTAGAAGGGCTGTTGTCTATCAATTAACGGGTCTTTCGTTCCGTGAATTTTTGCATTACGATCAGGGGGTTGAATTCAGAAAGCTATCACTTACCGATGTTTTGGAGAATCACGAGCGTGTTGCAATCGATATTGTTCATCAAGTAAAGCCATTGCAACATTTTAGTCGCTATCTAAGCTATGGTTATTATCCTTTTTACAAAGAAAACACCAACACGTATCATACACGGTTGGAAGAAGTGATCAAGTTAATCATTGAGTATGACCTTGCCTTCATGGAACATATCGACTATCAGAATATCCGAAAGATTCTGCAGCTGATGGCTATTTTGGCTGAACACGTTCCATTTACTCCTAATATTACCGATTTGGGAAAGAAACTGGCAATGGGGCGTAACACCGTGATCCAATACTTTCATTATTTGGAAAAAGCTCGGCTAATCAATAATCTGTATGCTGGAGGCAAAGGATATGGTAAACTGGAGAAGCCAGGCAAGGTTCTGCTTGAAAATCCTAATCTGTTTGAAGCATTGGCTATCTCGCATCCAGACCGGGGAAGTGTACGTGAGTCATTTTTTGTTAGCCAATTTCTGGATGGGGGGCATCATATTTCGTTGCATGAGAAAGGCGACTTTGAAATTGATGGCAAATTTGTTTTTGAAGTCGGTGGTAAAAACAAGGGATTCAAACAGATTGCCGGATTAGCCAATTCTTTTATTGCTGCCGATGACTTGGAAGTAGGGACTGGCCATAAAATTCCACTGTGGCTCTTTGGCTTTTTGTATTAGCCTTACGAGCAAGCACCGGCGTAATATCTCCAAGCCATCCAGGCTGCACGCTCCGGATAACATGCCGAGATTGAGTTTCGGCCACAGCCTATCGGCCATGGAGAACCCCCAGCGCGGGCCAATGCCAGGCTCCAGTTTACGGGAAATACGCTGGCCATGGGTTTGGCCGTAACGATTTGCAGGGCCACATCGAGTTCTGCTGCGAATGGCGTATGCTTAGTCCGAGAATAATGCTTATTTCGTTTGCGTTTATCACAACTTTTGTGCTTTTCATGGTTTGAAAGATTTAGGCCCTGACGAAAAAGGCCCGGGTCCATTGATCAAAAGCCGTTAAACCAATGCTTACAACGTTAGCGTGCGATTCGAGGAGGAAGGGTTTTTCTGCTCGCATCATATGATTATCATTTGAATGGATAATGGGAAAAGTTATAATCATAATTATAACTTTGTACAAGTAGCGCCAAAGCACGCCTTCAATACCACTTCCAGCGGGATGCCCGAATACACAGAAAACTCTTCGTACGTGACCGCTTGATGATGTTTTTTGCCAAGTTCCACTAATATCTGTCGTCTATAGCGCTGCGCCTGGCGTATGCTTAGTCCGAGAATAATGCTTATTTCGTGTGCGTTTATCACAACTTTTGTGCTTTTCATGGTTTGAAAGATTTAGGCCCTGGCGAAAAGGGCCAGGGGTCCGTTGATCAAAAGCCGCATCGGCGTCAAAGGTGCCTCCCACCCCCGTTTTACCGCCTTCCCTACGCTTACGTATCGCTATCCTACCGCTTTTTGCTTTTTTTAGCGGATATACAGCGGCGCATATGCGGCGCATGGGCGGATAGGGGGCGAATGGGCTACGGCCAAGGGGGGCTTATTCCCCGGATGTACGACGGTTTACTATTCACAAATATAAGCGAGCCATCCAAACCAACCAAGAGACAAAAGCGACAATCGGGTACTCCCGCGGCAATAACGCCAATTGCGCCACATGCGGCGCAGGGCGACATGCGCCAAATCCACTATGCGGAACTTTGTCGTGTTGTTAACAAAGTCATATCATGGCACAACAAGACAGTTTCTTAAAATTAAAAGGAAGAATCGGGGATTTGACCTTTTACAAAACCAAGAACGGGCATCAGGTACGTGAAAAGGGCGGGGTAACCGCCCAGCGCATTGCCACGGACCCGAAGTACCAGCGCACGCGCGAAAACAATGCGGATTTCCGCACGGCCTCGCTGGCGGCGAAGCACCTGCGCGATGCGCTGCGTCCGCTCATCCTGTTTACGTATGATCCGGGTATGCCCAACCGGTTGGGCAGCCGGATGGTGCGCGTGGTGCGTGCCGATTCCGAAAACGTGCGGGGCGAGGGGCAGGTGCAGCCTGCCAACCTGGCCATTCTGCACCGTTTCAACTTCAACGCTGCCACCTCGTTGGCCAACACGCTGTTTGCCAAACTCGTTACTACGGTGGATGCCGAGAGCGGCGAGGTGCAGGTAACGGTGCCGGCCATCGATCCGAAGGTGCGGCTGGCCAAGCCCAAGGAGGCTACGCACTTTCAATTCGTTGCGGGTGCCGTGGCGTTGGATTTCAGCGAGGAGGGCGAGTCCACGTTATCCATGGCCTCAAGTGCGGAACTTGCCGTTAAAGAGCCGGTCGTGGAGGATACGGTGCTGTCGTTGCCGCTGCCACCGGCTGCCGGGCTCCCCATCGCGGTGATATTCGGTGTGGCGTTTTACATTGAAGATCGCGGGGCCATTTATCCGCTCAACAACGGGGCCTACAACCCGATGTCTGTGATTCACTTTAACAGCTGATGACGGAGCTGCGACTTATCCGGACGTATCATCCTGACGGCACCAACGGTGTATTGCAATATGACGGGAAGCCGATCTGCCAGACCATCGAGCTTCCCTGGCGCAACAACCGGCGGATGATCAGCTGCATTCCCGAGGGACGCTACCGGCTCATCCGGCGGGAGCACTTCAAGCATGGCGACCAGCTTGCCGTATCCGGTGTGCCGGGGCGTGAGGCCATCCTCATCCATCCGGCAAACTTTGCACTTTCCGAGCTGCAGGGGTGCATCGCACCGGTAACGAAGGTGGTAGCCCCGGGCAAGGGCGTGTTCAGCCGTGTGGCACTTGAACGCCTCAAGGACGTCGCCTATCCCGCGCTGGAAGCAGGTGAGCAGGTGTGGCTTACCATCGTGCAGGAGGGGGTGCTATGAGTGCGGGGGTATCGTGGTACCAGCGGGTCAAAAGCGGGTTGGCCGTGGCCGCGCAGGCCATCCTTGCCGCCCCGCTGAAGCTGCCACCCAAGGTGGTGGCCGGCGCGCGTTACGTAGCCCTTGTTATCGGCGTGCTTGACGCCCTGGAGGCGGATTCACCCGAACGGCCGCCCGGGGATCCACTGTCCGAAGGCAGGGGGGAGGAGCCGCCCGATGCCTAGCGACGGCCGTTTGCTGGCTGGCATCCTGGGAGGCACGCTGCTCAGCGCCTTCCGCTTTCCGCCCTGGGCGGATGTGCTGCACACCGCCGTGCTGGCGGCGGTTGGTGCCACGGTGAGCTTCCTCACCGCCTGGCTGCTGCAACGCCTCGTACGCAGGCGAAGGCGGTAGCCCTCAAGGCCGCTCCGAATTGGGGCGGCCTTTTTCATTCCGGGCATCAAACCAATCGCCCACCTCCTTTGCGATGTTTTTGTGAAATAGCAAGTAGGTGCGTAATTCCCCATCCCGCTGTGCCTTAAACACCTGCTTTTCTTTATTTATGACAATACCCCGCTTGAGCAGCAACCTGCGTCCCTGTTGTCCTAAGCCTTCGCTGGTTTCTATCGTGGCATGCAATAGGCCATAGTGTTGCCCAAACCATGTAAACCCATGCTCCAGCGCAAACATTTTCATTTTCAGGGCCGGCATCGGCCATTCAAACCGTTGCCCATCCCATGTGCTGACGGTCGTTACACCATTATGCCGGTCAATGAGGGCAATGGCATCGATTGGCATGTGTATAGCTTCCTTTCGGTTCCTGGGATTCAATATCCAGATCGCCGGTTTTGCCTCGGCCGGTTCCACCTCCATAAGGGGCAAAGAAGCCGCCCAAAGGGTATCTTCGGCCATGAGCCGGTCATATTCCTCCTGCTCCCGCTGTTTTTTCCAAAAATACCGGTGTTTGTTTTGGACATAATAAATCAGTACCAACGTTGTTATGCCCATCCAAACTAAAAAAACATCCCTTCGTAGGTATCCGCGACGGAAGATGCTTTCATCGTAATAAGCAAAATACGCCGCAATGACCAGGGTAACGAACCCCACCGGAGGCAATATATTCCATTTGAATTGATGTGAAGCGCGTTGGTCCCAGTCATCATCTATCCCATAGCGTTTGTTGAGTACCAAGTTTCTCCAGCGGATATAACCCATTACAACCAGTCCGCAGCAATAGCTGATGGCCATGGGTATCCAATATGCTTTCATGAAGATCAGTTCGTCTATGGTCCGTTTTGAATGCAGTGCAACGATAAAATGGCAAAAGAGCGGAAGCAATACCAATGCGATAGACAGGTCCAATAAGACAGGCTTTTGTGCATAGCGGTTTAAAATTCTTTTCATGGCATAAAAAAATGGTTAAACGATTGAGCTCGTCGGCAATAAAACATTCCCGGATCCGGAAAAACATTCCCGAATCCGTTTCAGCATACCGCTTGGTGTTGTTGATTTAACGGTTTACAGGCAATTTTATCAAAACTTTAAATAAAAACCAAAATGTTTACCAAAATGACAAAAAGACCCTTAACTCCCACCGGGGTAAGCGCAGTAGTCACCGAGCTGTACGCCTTACCCACCGAATCGCTCCTTATCGAAGCTGATGCCGTTGCCACCGATTTCCGTCTATGGCTCATTGAGCATTTTGAGTTGACGCCAAAGCAGGAGACGTTTATTATGCATGGGCTGCAAGCGGCATTCATCGATTTTGTACAGGCGCGCCTTCCGTTTGTATTTCTGAATCGGCTGCCCATCAGCTATACCGTGCTGGGTAGGCTGCCCGAAGACGACGATGATTGGGGCAAAATTATCGAAGGGATCGATGGGACCTCACAGGCCAGTAGCCGGCAAGGATCGGCTAGCGGCGCTTCGGGCACGTTTCAGTTCATTGGAAAGTATTACAAAAAGTAAGCATGCACCTGCCCCAGGTTTCAACTGCATTGATTACCCCGCCAGAAGTAGGTAGCCCAGTGCCTCCGGCTCCCTTATCGGGTGGTGTTTACGGGCGTGGGCCGCCCCACGGTCCTGGCCAGACGGTTGGCCTTCGACTACTTCGATACCCTGAATAAAAAAATCATGGATAACTTCATCCGATTCTGGACCTCCCATGTATCACCCCTTCCCGATGCGGCCCTGGCGTTCGTGCGGGCCTATAGCAAGGTATTCGTATATCCTGCAGGTACATACCTCGCGCGGGCGGGCGATTACTGGCCCTATTGGAATTTCGTGGCGGAGGGTGCTGTATTGGCGCTGCGTTATGAGGAAGATGGTTCGGTGGTGGTGCCGTGGCTGGTTACCGCCGGCACCTATTTTACCGGCACGGTGCATGCCTTTACCGAGCGGCATGAAGAAGTATTCATCCAGGCGCTCGATGATACCCGTGTGGTGCAGTTGCCTAACCATCGCCTGCAGGAAGCACAGCAATTGTACCATGCCTTCAGCGAACTCACCAACATCCTTAAGCAGCGGCGCTTGGAGCAGGATGGCCTTCTTGACCATGTATTCCGGCAAACCGAAGGAGAGGCCCGTTTTACTATTTTTTTTAATACCTACCCACGGTTGGCTCCGCAGTTGCCCATGCAGCAGGTATGTGCCATCCTGCAGATCGGTTCATCTACTTACCAGCGGGCCAAACAACAGTATTACCGAAAGCGGTGAATTTAGCGCTATAAACTCAATCCATCAGATATTCGTGTGCAGGTAAAACCACTATCTTTTTGCCATCCTTTTCGAACAGATCCCGCTGTGCATGGGTAATCAACAACCCGTCGTCCAATTTGAAATATTCAAGGGCTTCGGTCATGCCGTTCAGCTCCCGGTCCAGGTTATCGGCGTTTAAATGGTAGCACACCTGTATCACTGCCTGTATGTTGCCTTTATCAGAAACGATGAAATCACATTCTCCTTTTGCTGAGAAATAAAAGATATCCTTGTATTGCCGTCGGAGGTGCAGGTATATCATATTTTCCAATTGCCTGCCGCTGTCGTCTGTAAAGGAAGCTGAGTTTACGTTTACCAGACCTGTATCTATCGCGTACACCTTTTTGGGGTTTACCATTTGTTTCCGATGCGAATAATCGAATTTCGGGATGAAGTGAACCAGGTAACTATCTTCCAGATAGGATAGGTATTCCGTTATCGTATTGGTAGATCCCACGCCGATTAAACTCTTCAAGCGGTTGGCAGTGACGAGCTTCCCTGTGTTGGAAATCAAGTATAATGTAAGCCGCTGCAGGTTATTTACATCACGGATGCCATGGCGCACGGCGATGTCGCGTATCAGAATGTCTTCCAGTACATAGTTTAAGATGTCATCCACACGTTGTTTCACATATTCCGGGAATCCTCCCACCTGTAGGTATTCGCTTACGGAATCTGATGATGCTTTCTGTTGCGTGAATGTGATAAATTCCCGGTAGGAAAACGGGAAAAGTTCTTTGGTGATATGGCGCCCGGTAAGCTTTGTGCCCAATTCCCTGCTCAGCAGACTGGCATTGGAGCCGGTAATCACTATTTTGATATTTTCATCAAGCTTTTGGCGTATATATCGTTCCCATTCTGGAATAATCTGAATTTCATCAAACAATAATACATCTGCGCCAGCCTGCCGGATAATTTCGTCAAGCCTTGCAAAATCTTTAATATCAAAACCGTACAGCCTTGGATCTTCAAAATTGAGATACAATGCATCCGGGTACCGTTGCTGGAGAAGCTGGAAGAGCAAGGTGCTTTTTCCGCAGCGCCGTACGCCGGATACAATCAATGCATAGGCGGAGATATCGGGGAGGGTTGCCATTGCTTCCCTTTTCAACCCCACGCCTTTTGCCAACAGGTTATCCCGTTGCGCAGCAATAACCTGTGTGAGTATTTCTTGAGTGACCATCCAACCAATGTTTACATTACAAATGTATAAAATTATATATTACTAATATAAACTTTTATTTCCTACCTCCCGTACAAAAAATATCTGATTTATAACGGCCCACGGTGGGCAATTTTAGAGGGGTACCGCACCCTACCTTTGCCAATACCGAACACGACGGGTAGGAGAGCCGATCGATGGGCATAGGTTTCGGTTCAAGCCGGTAGGGCGGGAGGAAGACCGCCCCCACCCGCTTGGAAGAAAAGCAAAAAACGAAGGTAATTATGGAAACCACAAACAGACAAACCTCCAGCATTACTCCCGAGATGATTGACCACTACCGTCAATTGCTCAGCCTGCGGCGAGATGATACGGACCGCCTATGTGACAGCGAGGATTTCGGCAACGAAGTACTGGCGTTTACACAAAACCACCCGTTCATCATCCGGTTTCAGGAGGCCCCCCGCCGCAGCCAGCTCGCACCTGTTGCCTATTTATCAGTGGTTGGCGGTGCCGTGCAATGGCGCTATTCATCCATTGACCCGGGTTATGAGCGCTGCCCCGTGGTGACCCATGCGCGCGCAATCGGTGAGCTTGATGACCTGTTTGTGCGCTACTACCGGCAAAATCAGCTTCCAGATGCGTTGGAAGACGATCGGCACCATCTATCGGGCCGATTGATGGTCTTCAACGAATGTTTCTTCGCCGGCCCCGAGCGGGACAACCCGATTGTCTCGCCTGCGGACCCGTTCATCGGTAAATTGATCTGCAACGAGGGTACATGGGAGTTCGTATCCCAACTGGCTGACACGCTCGGTATCGATCGGTACCGCTTTGACATGAAATGGGTGAAATCCAAGCGCTATCCACGGCGCATATTGGTGCTGCGTTTCGGTTGGCCTACGCGTTTTGTGGATGTGGGCATGCCGGGCAACCTGTATCTGCACCTGTTGCTATGCCTCAATGAGCTTTTTTGGCCCCACTACCAGATACGGCGCTTCCGCAACGGAAACACCGGGCAGGGGGGCATCCTACCCATTCTTTCCGCGCATGACTGGGACCGGCTGGAAACGCTATATGGCCGCGAAGCCGTGGATTCAAAATTTGAACGGATTACGCCACAAACCCAGGTGGATGTTGCTACGGACGAGTGGGGCGATGTGATCCGTGGGTATGACGAAGCAGACGGGTTATGAATATGCCGGGAAAATATTGGGGATGGGCACTGCCGGTTAGCCTTTTTTCGGGAGCAGTAGCATCGGCCGTAGGTATCTGCATCGGCTACCACCTCGGTCTCCATGCTTACGATGATGTCCTTCTGGACCAGTTGCTGGCAGATATGTACTACGCGGATAATCCCGTGGATTGCCTGCCGTGCGATGAAGGGAAAACATACGAGTGGTTCTATGTGGAACCGCCATTTGATAGTGACGGTACGGAGGAAGAAGAAATTCCTATGGGGAAAGAGGAAGGAGGAGTAAATATGGGACCTTGATTAACGCTGTGCGGTACTTGCCTAGGGCAAAACCATACAAGGAATATTTACAACACAGATACGTACGCTATTTTTTTCATTAGTTATTTTTCATTGATACGGTAAGCATTTCCGTCTAAATGCCTTTCAATATTATGTTTACAATACCAAAAGCGAGGCTACGTGCCACCGCAATAATTTTCTCGGTTCTTGGACTTTTCGTTATCGCAAAAGCCATTGACAAAAAGGAGTATTCGGATCAACCGGTAACCACTCAAGCGGCTAATACAAATTGGCAAACTGATGAGTGGTTTTATGAGGGCGATGCAGAGGCATCTCCGTTGGATTCCCTTCAGTATTCTGAGATGCAATCCCTACCCTGTAGTGGGAATGAGACGGTTTGTGAGATTACAGCTCCCCAAGACCCCAATGACAGCAATCTGCCAGATCTGAATGCAACCGTACCTGATTCGGGTGGCCAAACGGTGCGGCAGCAAATTCAAGAAGCATTGGATACAGGCAATACAAACGAGACCGTGAAATCGTTTAGGAATCACTAAACACCGTGCAGTTTTAACAAAAAAACGGGGAGCCTATGCGCCCCGTTTTTGTTCCCTATCTTGGATTCTGTTGTATCCCTGTCAATTGGACGACGATGGGTGGGATAAGAAAGGTATACCTTAGATCACCGGGGGGCAGTGAATAGGTTTCTTTCGACACACCATTGTCCAATACCCGTGTCAGCGTCTTGGCAAACCGGGGGTCTTTATTCAATCGCCGGAGATCAGACCACCTGACTCCCCGGAAGAGTAATTCCTTTCGGCGTTCTTCCAGAACAGTCGCCAACAGTAAATCACTATCATCGATTGAAACCGGAACAAAGTAGTCGGTTTCCCAACGCATTTTCAACAGGGTATTAAGTGCTTCCAGCGCCATATCGCTGTTCCCAGCCCTTGCCCGGCATTCTGCCAATATCAAATACAGCTCGCCCGTTGTGGGGCCGACCAGAAAAAGGCTGCTTGCAAAACCAATATACGCTCCTTTAAACGCATACTCGCCTTCCCTGACCTCGGTAAAGAAAGCCCGCTTTCGCAGATCGTGTTTCTGGTAGCTCCGGTAGAGCAGGGTATCTACCAACGCCCTACGCGGATCGAGCATGCCCGTACCGTTGCTGTAAGCGAAGAAAATGGTTTCTTCGTTCATCATCTGGAAGGGTACCCGTGCGTCGGGATCTATTTGGTTGTAATCAATGAGTGTGTCATAGCGCGCTAGCGCCTCCTGTGCCGATTTTTCTGCCTTTTCATAAACCTCCATTGCTAGGTACACCCGTGCCAAGGTAGCATGTGCGGCCGCTTTCGTGGGCCGGGTGGTGTACTCGACCTGATCGGGCAGAAGGGAAGCGGCTTCGGTTAAGTCTGCGATAATCCGATCATATGTTTCCGCAATGGTTGCCCTTACAGAAAGCGTACTGAAATCGGGGTTCAGTCTCAATGGAATCCCCGGGCCATCGTTGTTTCCGCCGATGTCATAGGGGTCACAAAACACCTGCGCCAGGTGGAAGAAACTGAACGCGCGGTAGAACAAGGCTGTACCCTCTATATATGCCGCCCACTGCCGGTCTTCTTCCTTTATTTTGGGCAATGCATCCAGTACCGTATTCGCTATGAACACGGGGAGGTAAGGATTTTTCCAGATCGAATTGATGTCCGGCTGTAAATACAGCGGCTCGGGAGCCCAGCGGTATGTATCCTGTTCGAACGCTTCGCGGCTCGCATACATCGTGTAGTCCAAGTAAAAGTCGTCCGTGGATGTTTCGAGCAATTCCGGATAAAACCCATAATTGATGGATGTGGAAGCATCCAGCAACGCCTGTAGGTCTTTCAGTGTGCTGGGGATGACGATAGTTTGCATCGGCTTTGCATCCAGAAACCGTTCGCAAGACTGGAAACAACCGGCCGTTAGAACGACAAGAGGCCAAAGGAATAATTGTATTTTTTTCATGGGATGAAATCGTTAAAAAGTTGCGGTTAAACCAAAGCGGTAGCTTTTGGACGGCGGTGTGCTATAGTCACTATCCCGCCACTGGTCGTTTGCGGTCCATAGTAAACCGATATTGCTGATGTTAAAGTAGTATTGGATATTGATATTACGGTTAGCTAAAAACGGCGCAGCCATAGCATAGGAAACACGTATATCTTGCAGACGAATGAGATCGCCCTTATCGATGGTGGCGTCCGAACGCCCGTAAAATAGATCCCGATTGCTATTTGCCGGATACACCATGGAGGGGACGGTAGTATGGGCTTCATCACCCGGTTGCCGCCAACGTTTGTTAATGTCGGTATGGCCGGACCACGAGTTGAACAAGGAAGAATAATTGATGGTTTGCTGCCTGAAATAGTGCCCGAATTTATATGCAACATTGACGAACAATTCGAGGTTTTTCCATCCGATGGTATTGCTCCAAAAACCGTGATAGGGCGGGAGGCCGGAGCCATGGTAATGGAGGTACTTCAGTGAATCTGCCAGGAGCTTTGTATAGTCCGTTGAGATTTCATCCTGCAGGTAGCCTTGGGGGCTGCCGTCGGCAGGGTCGAGGCCCGCAAATCGATAACTGAATACCGGATACAAACCCTTATCGGGCAGCGGCTGTAAAGATAAACCCGCATCCAATACGTAATTGCTCGTGGCGCCGATCACTCCGTCATATTTGGTTACGACGTCTTTTACATATGACAATGCAATGGACGAATTCCAATAGAAATTTCCGAATCGGTTGCTACCCGTAAGTTGGGCATCGAAACCCCGGCTGCGCATTTCGCCTACGTTGCGGTCTGCATTTATGAAGCCGGTAGTAGGATCCAATACCTGCGGTGCAATCAGATCGGATGATTTTTTGGTGAAGTATTCGAACTCGCTCCGTATCCGTCCGTTAAACAACGAGAAATCGACGGCGTAGTTGATCATCCGTGTGTCTTCCCATTTCAACTGCGGATTGGGTGGCGATAGTACCTGGGCATATGGCAGGTTGGTATACATCATCGTCTTGTCCCTGTGGTGGGAATAATAGTAGTCGTTTTAATAGCTAAGGCGTCAGATATCCGCGGCCTTATCCCTTTGGTAGGCGCGATCATATGGCTGCCTGTTTTAGTTACTTATTTCGGTTGGTTATAGAGCGCCGGCAGTAACCTAATCAGAAACCTGCAAAGTAAACGCCTGTTCAAAATTATATTTCTTTCATCGTTGATTTGCGCTTTCTTATTTGTCCCGGCAATCAAGGTGATAGCCAATGACAGCATGATGGTTGCGCTGGACATAATTAGTTTATTGAATTTCCTCGGCTTATTATATTGCATAAATCTAATCCGGAAGGGGCTTAATGAATGGGAAACCGAACTGGGATTGTTTGCTTCGTCAAAGGCTGCCGACTTCATCACGATTTGGATACTGCCAATAGGCATCTGGTTTGTGCAACCGCGGATACAATTGGTATTGCGAGCTTTGGGGTCTTCGACGACTCGTTATGGAGTGAGCTCTACGAAGTAAAACCACGAAATATGACTTTACTTTTTTTGAAGTTGGGAACCACGGAACTTTTCATCGTATTGCCGCTTTTGGCATTCATGTTTTATAGCCTCTTCCATGCGGCTACAAACATGGCAATATCGGGCACGCATCGGCTGATCTGGGGGCTATTGATTTTAAGCTATTCCCTTGCTTGGCAGTATTGGGTATTGGGTGGTGGGTAGGAAGTCCGCAAAGGCAACTAGAAAATGAAGCGTTATATATCTTTTGTATTGCTGTTGGTCGCAACCACTTCATGTAAGAAAGGCGACCTGGATATCGTGGAGAAATTCGTACAGGAGGTAAAGGCCGACAAAGGAGATCCCCCCAATTCGCTCCCCGATTTCCAAATAGATGACATTGATGCGTTACTGAAGCATAACAAAGATGACCAAATCGTGTCACGTTATCCGCGCCCTCCACACTCTTCTGTACAACCCATCCGTTGGTGGGATCGGGTTTGACATGGCACGGGATTCCGATAAGCACCTACTGACCTCTTGGCGCTTCTCTCCGCTGGCAAGCGACCGCACCGTGATCCTGCTGGACGAACGGCCCAGATGATGGAGAAGTCGAAAAGCAATCCTATATTTGGCACCTTAAAACGGTAAGTAAAATGAAGTCGAACCTTATCCTGCTGATGGCAGTTGCAATGGCAACGACTGCCTGTAGCAAAGATGGCAGCATGGTGACCGAGAGTGCTTTCCCGATTGAGCTGAAAGCGGTAACCTTGGAGCGTCAGGGCAGCGTTAAATTGTACACGAAATCCGGTGAAGTAACGGATGAGGCGGTCATCGCGAACTTCATTGCCAGCGAGCGTGGATTCAATGCGCCGTTTGCACCAGAGCCCAGCAACACCATCACGTTTACGACGGACAGCACGGCACAGCTTGGGATTTCGGCGGTACTTTACAGGGTATCCCGTGAAGATAATGATGCTGTGGTCTTCCGCTCGCCTTTTATACTTGGACCCTATGCGACGGGTGCGGTACAATGGACGGCACTGGACACCTATCGACTGGGCAAGCACAACGGTCGGCTGGAAACGTTCCATTCGGGGGGCCAATTGCTGTATAAAGGGGAGGCGGTGATTTATTGCCAGGGAACCTACCAATCCCTGTTGTTTCCCATTATGATCTACAAGCTTTACCGCCATTCCGGAACCGAAGGACAGGCAAGCGAAAGCATGATTTCCGGTAAGTTATTCAACGAATTTGATGAGGATTTCTTGATAACACTGGGCGATAAGGATACGGTTGCCTACCAGCAAAGCTATGTGAGGTTTAGCAAATAGCATAGAGCTGGATCTATCGGAATAAATGTACTTTGTTGCCTTTCGTTCACCTATTTTGACCAGCATTATAAAGATTCCAAACATACGGATGACGTTATTAGAAACTGGCTAAGGAATAGAAATACAATCGAACTCTTATGTTTTTGGGAAATCTTAAATAATCCGGATTTTAAACCCGTCGAATTTGACGGGTTTAGAAAGGGAAAAATAATAATCAGGTCAGATGTTAAACTTACCCGCTATGCTTGTTACCCATTGTCCCAGAATTTCAAAACTGAGGGAAGCACGGCTACGTCTGTTAATCGGAAAAATTCCTATATTTGTCTTAATTAGTTTTAAAAATCACCCAACGCAAAGATGGTTTACTTGATTTAATTAGAAAAATTCCCCTAAAAGTAAAGCGGTATGGATAAGAATGTTCCCCTTCATTTACAGGATATTATTTTCTCGTCTAGTGACAAAGCGATCAGTAGGACGATATCTATCCTCCTGAAAGAAGGGAAAATCCGAAAGATTGCGCCGAGAATTTACACACCACAGCTAGATGGGGACCCGGCCGATATCATACGCCCCCATATCTTTAGGATTATCGGACATCTCTTTCCGGGGATTTTACTAAGCCACCGATCCGCATTGGAATATAGACCGACATCTACCGGCGATCTATTCTTGACATACACGTATAGCAGAAATGTGAAACTGCCAGGCATAACCTTGAATATAATGAAAGGTGTAGGCGCCATAGCAGGTGATAACCTATTTACTGAAGGCTTGTACGTTTCTCAATCGGAACGTGCTATTTTGGAGAATTTGCAGGAATCAAGGCGGCCGGGGCCGCAATCAAAGGTATTACCCCTCCTGCAGATAGAGGAACGTCTTGAACAGATCGTAGTTGCCAAAGGAGAAGAAGGTTTAAACGCGCTACGGGATAAGGCACGAACAATCGGGCAGTCGGTCGGAATGGAAAAGGAATTCGAGAAGCTGGATAAATTAATCGGTGCATTATTAGCAACCAAGCCTTCGGGTATCTTGACATCCCCTGTCGCCATGGCGAGGGCCTTCGGGCATCCCTATGATTCGGAACGGATAAGTCTTTTTGAAACCCTGTTTGTGGAATTGCAAAACCGGGTGTTTAGTGAGGTTCCGGAGAGGAACCTGACGGCGACGGCATTTAGAAACGTTGCCTTTTTTGAAAGCTATTTTTCCAATTACATTGAGGGTACCAAATTTGAAGTGGAAGAGGCGTTGAAGATCATTGAAACGGGAAAACCAATGCCAACACGTGATGAAGATTCACACGATGTGCTTGGTACTTACCAAGTGGTGAGTAACCGCATGGAAATGTCCATAACCCCGGAGCGTGCAGACCAGTTGCTGGATATCCTACGATACCGCCATAAAGTTATGCTGAGTGGAAGGCCATCCAAGAATCCCGGTGAATTCAAAGATAGGAATAACCGTGCAGGGAATACGGAGTTCGTCGACTTCTCGTTGGTAAGGGGAACTTTGATACGGGGCTTTGAATTCTATCGTGCAATTGAAGATCCATTTGCAAAGGCAGCTTTTATGATGTTCATGGTAAGCGAGGTACATCCCTTTCTTGATGGGAATGGCCGTGTGGCCAGGGTGATGATGAACGCTGAACTGGTCAAAGCGCAACAGACGAAAATCATTATACCAACGGTATTCCGAACGGATTATTTGGGTGCCCTACGGCAATTGACGCGCCGGCGGCTTCCCGACACCTATATTAGGATGCTACAACGGGCGCAATTATTTAGTGCAACGCTAATCGGAGAAAACGTAGAAGTGATGCAGGACGTGCTGACAAAAAGCAATGCATTCGAAGAAGGAGATGACTATATTTTAAGGATTGTCGCTCCTTAGTTGGGGTGTCATCGGGACGATGTAATCTGAGAAAATTTCCAAATCTCCTGAGGTATTCGGAAAAATTCCTATTTTGCTTCATCGTTTAGGAATTAAAGTGTTTTTTTCCCTTGTTCCAGATCACGCGCAAATTTTCCCCACTCCTGGATATATTTCAATTACTCTGACTTTATCCGCGACTTCTTACTGCCCAAAAAGGAAGCATTGTGGACGCTGAGGCGGGATTAACAGGGTCGGAATTGCAGATTTCTTGAAGCTAGGGTGTTTTGCTAAGAATTTTTGCTTTTTGTTTAACAAAATGTATCTTTGTCATATAAACCAAAACAACAACCTGCTCATGGCAAAACGATTACAAGCACAAAGTGTTTTCGAACAGATTAAACAGGTCGATGCTGATGGAAATGAGTTTTGGAGTGCTCGGGATTTAGGCAAGGTGCTTGGGTATCTAGAATATAGAAATTTTAAGCCCGTCATTACTAAAGCCAAAGAGGCATGCAAAAACAGCAATCAAGACGTATTAGACCATTTCGTGCAAGTCCACGAAATGGTTAAAATAGGACTGGGCGCGGAAAGAAAAATCGAAGATATAAAGCTCTCCCGCTATGCTTGCTATCTCATTGTCCAAAATGCAGACCCCGGAAAAGAAGTGGTTGCTCTGGGGCAGACTTACTTTGCTGTACAGACGCGTATACAGGAAATCCAACAGATGGAAGCCTACAATAGGCTGGCAACGGAAGAAGAGAAGCGATTATTCCTACGCAACGAGTTGAGCAGACACAACACACAGCTTGCTGCAGCGGCAAAAAATGCCGGTGTGGTAGAACCGGTGGATTATGCGATATTCCAAAACCATGGTTACAAAGGGTTGTACGGTGGGTTAGACGCTAAAGCAATACACACACGAAAAGGACTTAAGAAAAGCCAACAGATTTTGGACCATATGGGCAGCACTGAGCTGGCAGCAAATCTTTTCCGCGCCACGCAAACAGAGGAGAAGTTGCGGCGGGAGAATATCAAAGGGAAGACCGCAGCCAACCAGACGCATTATGAAGTGGGCAAAACCGTCCGCAAAACGATAAAGGAATTGGGAGGTACGATGCCTGAAGATCTCCCAACGGCAGATAGTATTAAAAAACTGGAAAAAGGAAAAGAAATTAAAAAGGTTAAAGGGAAAAAGCCTTAATTTAAACCACACAACGGATAATAATATTTATGATCCGGTGGCGTCATGGGATAACGTGCATTTTGCAAACAATATTCGGGGTTTTGCATACAAGATCTTTGCACATCTTAACGAATTTTGAATCGTTAAGACAGCAGAATTATGGAGATTAGAAAAATAGCATTAGGAGACCAGGGTTTGGTTGTACCGAATATCGGTTTAGGTTGTATGGGCATGACGGGTTTTGAAGAGGGCCACATGTATGGTCCGGCAGATGAACAGGAATCCATCGCTACCATCCACCGCTCGCTGGAATTGGGTGGAAATTTCTTGGATACGGCAGATTTGTATGGCCCCTTTAAAAATGAACAGCTTATTGCCAAGGCCGTTGCCAATAAGCGTGACCAGTATATTATTGCAACCAAATTTGGCTGGGAGATTGATGATCACGATAAAGTGACCTGGGCCATTAACGGTAAAAAGGAATATGTAAAAAAGGCGGTGGAGCGCTCACTGAAAAACCTCAAAACGGATTTCATCGATTTATACTATACGCACCGGCTGGATAAGAATACACCGATTGAGGAAACCGTAGGCGCCATGAGTGAATTGGTTAAGGAAGGGAAAATCGGTTATATTGGTCTATCGGAGGTATCATCAGAAACCGTAAAACGGGCACATGCCGTTCACCCGGTAACTGCTGTGCAAAGTGAATACTCCTTATTTGAGCGTACTGTTGAAGAGCGCGGTGTTTTAAACACGTTAAAGGATTTGGGCGTAGGCTTTGTGGCTTATTCACCGCTCGGTCGCGGGTTTTTATCCGGTCAAATCAAAAGTATAGACGATCTCCCTGAAAATGATTTTCGCAGAGCGATTCCGCGATTTCAGGAAGCGCATTTTTACAAGAATATCGAATTGGTAAAAGCGATTGAGGCATTAGCTGCAGAAAAGAATGTGACATCTTCTCAACTTGCACTGGCATGGATCATCAGTAAAGGTATTGTTCCAATACCCGGAACAAAACGCCGTCAGTACCTGGAGCAAAATCTGGAGGCCACGCTTATCGAATTAAATGAATCGGATTTGTTGCGATTAGAAAGCATTGTGCCACTTGGTACCGATACCGGTAAGCCTTATGATGAATTTAGTATGGGTTTGATTGACTAATGAACGCTATTAAATCAATTTCTCAGTTCCATCATCTTTTATCGCTTCCCGAGCCCCTGCATCCGCTGGTTAGTGTCATTAATCTGGATCATTGCATTTTTTTGGAAGATGAAATCTGGAAAGGATTTGTGAACCGCTTTTATTGTGTGGCATTAAAAAGGGAAGCTACCGGAAAAATCAGATACGGACAGCAGCACTATGATTACGATAAAGGTGTGCTAAGTTTTACTGCGCCTAACCAAGTTCAGCACCTCGATTTGCAAGCCACGGAATGTGGTTCAGGTTATTTGCTGATTTTTCATCCCGATTTTTTATTGAAACATAGCTTGGCCACCAGCATCCATCAATATGGCTTTTTCTCTTATTCCGTAAATGAAGCGTTACATTTATCGGCAGAAGAAGAGGAAAATCTTGTGACCATTCTGGATAAAATCGACAAAGAGTGTATGCACATCGACAGGCATACGCAAAAAATTATTCTTTCGCAGATTGAACTGCTGTTGGACTACTCAAACCGTTTTTACGAACGCCAGTTTATTACGCGTAAAAACAACAATCATCAATTGTTAGCGAAATTTCATCACCTGGTTGATGAGTATTTTAGCGGGGGGCAAACAGAAACTCGCGGCTTGTTGACTGTGCAGCACATCGCAGAGTTGATGAATCTCTCTCCCAACTACTTGAGTGATTTACTTCGGGTACACACGGGTCAGAATACACAACAACATATTCACGAGAAATTAATAGATCAGGCTAAAGAGAGATTGTCAACAACCAATTTATCGGTCAGTGAAATTGCTTATGCGCTGGGTTTTGAACACGCGCAATCTTTTAGTACGCTTTTTAAGAAAAAAACGAGTATGTCGCCAATTGAGTTTCGGCAGGCTTTTAATTAATGCAGAACCTTTTCGGCTTCAACTCCGTTCCCGTTTCAGCAAGAATCCGAGCGCAAACACCGCAAGCAGTAGGATGATCGTACTCCAGTCTGCTTCACCGTCCATGGGCTGGCTTTCGGCGGTTGAGAACAAGTTCTCCTCTTCCATTTTGTATCCGTGCCTTACTGGCGGCACGGTTTGGGGTGCTGTCGCTTTTGGCTTGGCCGCCCGCGTCTCAGACTTAGTGGGCTGACGGTGCTGCCCGCCTGTCTCCGGTGTCTGGGCCTTCGCCATTTGTGTCGCACTTTTCGGTGCGGCGGTCTCGGCGCCTTGTATCTGCCCGAGCTGTCGGTGGAGCGAGCGGAGTGCCGCTTGACCGTCCGTGCCCGCCGTCCGCTGCTCGACAAAGGAAAGTAGCTGCTCGTTGCCGCATACCTGATCTGAACAGGAGAGACCTGTGGCCTCCACGGTCTCCAGGTAAGCCGATGTCAGGCTGTTCAAGGTAGCCTCATCCGGTGTCCAATAGTCTTTGCGCACTACCTCCAACATCCGGGCGAGCATTCCCTGATAGGCATACACGTTGTCTGCGTCTTCGAAGCGCTGCCTGATGTCCAGCGCATATTTGTCGGCCACATACACATCGTGCCATTCCTGCCAGTCTTCGGCCCTGATGGCTTGGTCTGTCGTGGCCTGCCAGCCCCACATATTGTCCGTGATTTGCCCCACCATCCTCGCCCCGGCATACCCCTCGTCCAGCATGTTCGTGATCCAGGTGGGGTTGAGGTACCGCGTGTTCATTTCCCTGCCGATGAACCGATCGAGGGATTCTTGGCGCGTGGCGGCCGGATCGGTCAGGTTGCTCACCACCACATCGGGTTCTGTGCCATCCAGCGTTTTTATCGCCAGCGTCATCCCGCCGAGATATTGGAAGAAGTCGTCGTTGTCGAGCACGCCATACACATTGGTAGACCGGCTATGCACCACCGCCTTGGTGCCCGAGAGCGTCTGCCGGAATAGGGAAAGGGCTAGGTCTTTACCCGTCATCTCGCTGACGGTGCTGTCGTTGGCCCCCCAGAATCCCTGTCCATACAGGTGCCCCGATCGGTTGAAGTAAACATCCGCGATCTCGCGGCTATCCTCCCACTGATCAGACGCCTGCACGGCGTTGTCCACACCGATGCCATAGGTGCCACTGGCGGTGCCGAACAGCCGCACCAAGGCCAGCCGGCTGCGCAGCTCGGGGTCGTCCACGCCGAGGCTGTCCAGCTGGCGGACCGTCGAATCGACGTGCAGCCGGATGACATTGTCCGGTTCCGGGGCTTGGTAGGCTAGCGTTACGGCCTGGTCTAGCAGATTCATTACCTGCGGGAACATGTCGCGATACAGACCCGAAGGGGTGACCACTACATCTACGCGTGGCCGGCCCAGGCTGTCCCGCGGGATGAGCTCCACGCCCTTTACTTTTCCGAAGCCATCATAGGTGGGTCGCACGCCCAGCAGGCTTAAAATCTGGGATTCCATAATCCCCTCATGCCGGATGGTTTCTACGGACCATAGGTTGAAAGCCACCTTGTCGGGATAAGTGCTCTGATGCTTTTGCACGAAGTCGCTGACCAACTGGTCGGCCAGCGTACGGCCCATCTCATAGATCTCTGCGGTCGGCATCCGCGAAGCATCGAATGCGTAGAAATTCTTGCCGGTCGGCAACGCATCGGGGTTCCGGATTGGGTCGTTCCCGAGGGAGGGCGCGATGAATTTACCGTCAAGCGCATCCAACAGGGCCTGCATCTCGGCGTCGCCGCTCCGCATGATGCGCTCGTAGAACTCAGCCGCCAGCGCTTCGGATTCTTCGGCCGACAGCCCCTTTTGCCTGCTGGCCATCGCCAAGGCCGTCGAGCGGGCTTTCTCCGTATCGGGAGAAACTCCAAAGGTATGCATGCCCATGGGGGTCTGTTTCTCGTTCAGCTCCTGCAGGTAATGTTCAAGCCGGTCTACGTCCTCAGCCCGCACCTCCGCGGAGAGGTCCAGGTCGCGCAGAATATTGGCCTTCCTCGCCAGGCGGTTGATCGCTTTGAGGTGCGCATCTGCCAGCAAGGGGCTTTTTTCCACGGCGGTGCTGTAGTCGTTTATCGCACCCGCCAGCTCGCGCAGCTCCGGGCGCAGTCCGGCTTCCTTGAAGGGGGGCGTCAAGTGGTCGATGATGATGGCCCCGCCCCGCCGTTTGGCCTGCGTTCCTTCGCCCACGTTGTCCATGATATACGGATAGATGTTGATCAGCGAACCCAGCAGCGCATCCGGCGCGTCGGCGTCGTCAAGGCCGGCTTCGCGCCCGGAGAGCCACTCCAGCGTGCCATGGGTGCCTAGGTGGATCAGCGCATCGGCCTGTTGCTGCTGCAGGTACAGGTAGAACGCGATGTATTGGTGATGCGGCGGCAGGGTCACGTCGTGGAACAGCGCTTCTTCGTCTTCGTCCCAGCCCCTGGCGGGTTGGGGCATGAGCTGCAAGTTGCCTAAGGCAACCCGGGGCAGCACGAAAAAGCGTTGCTGGCGGTCATCGGTCCATACCATGATCCGCGCCGAATCCGGCTCGCCCCATTTCCGCACCACCTCCTGCCGGAAGCGGGGGTGCAGGCCTGCGAACCATTCCTTGTATTGGGCCAGGGGAACCAGTACCGGGTCCTCCTCGCGGACCAGGCGCGCCAGCTCGCCGGGTGCCCAGGTGCCGATGTTCCGCCCGCCCGACAGTACCCGCTCGAGGAGCCAGTCTTCGGTCGTCTCCTCACGGCCCAGGTTATAGTCAGCTTGCTTTAGGGCATGCACGATACGATGTATGCTCTTGGGCAATACATTGAGGTAGCTGGCACCGATATTATGCTTTCCCGGGTGCCCGTTATAGTAGATCAGCGTGATTTTCTTATCGGTATTCGCTTTGGTACGCAAGGCCGTCCAAGCCTTTACGCGGTTTACCAGGTGGGTTATCCGTCCGGGCAGTACGGTTTTCCGCTGGTAGCGGATGCCCTGGCTATCCGTTACGGTTTCTTGGGTAGCCATGACCGTGGGCTGCACCTGGCCCATGATCTCGGGCCGGGCAAGCGTCCGGATCCGATCGGTCACGGGAATCCCTACGGTCGACCGTTCCCACTCGGCCAGGGGCTGCGAGAGGGTTATCCCGTTGATTACGGGCACGCCGAGCTGCGTAAACGCCTCCGCCAGTTTTTCGGGAGCCCCTCCAGGGAGGGAGGAATAATTGACCAGCACCATTATCCGCGCCTTTCCATCGCCATCAAGGCAGAAATCGCGGATCGATTTTTCCAAGGGGAAGCCATAAAACAGCAGCACGTTGAATCCGGCGTCGGCAAGACCCCGGGCATATGCCTTGAGGTAGTCGGCCTGTTCGGTAACGAATTCGTACCGGAACCCATACAGGCCCACCCAAGGGGCGTCTGGCGACTCTGTTGCATGCGCCTGCCGGAATGTTTCGAAGTCTTGGAAGAGCTCGCCTGTGCGCCAGTCAACGATGGCATGGTCCGGGAACGCCTGGGGTGCCGGCGGGTTGAACGAAGTACCTTCATGCCGATTGCAGAGAAACTGTACCATGGCGGCGATATTAGCCGGACTGGGATGCTCGTAATATGCATCCACTGTCGCATCGAATCGCATGCCCATGGCTTTGTAGTTGGCCGCCTCGGGCGTGGTGCCCACGGCATATACCGTACCTCCGGCAGCCATGGCCTCCTCCAGTTGCGTGGCGAACCGCTGCACGACCTGTCCGGTGTGCACATAACACACTACGATTGCCGCCGATGCGATCTCCGCTTGCCCATGCTGTGCCGTTACGATCTCAAAACGATCCCCGAAGCCCGGTTCGCCCGCCAAGATGGCGATGGCATCGGCCACTGGCTTGCTGTAGTTGTCTGATACGAGCAGGGCAATCCGCGTGGGTTTCTCCTGCTGGTGGGCCACTACAGGCAGCAGCCAGAGACTGCATAACCATATACAGATGCTTCTCATTTATTCTTCGGGAATGTAGATAACCTGCCCATCGTCCAGCTGATACGCCGTACCCAGGCGTTCGCCCTGCCCCGCAGCCTGCTCGGGCGATATCCGTTTCACCTTCACCTCCCTGCCTTTTTTGCTGATGATCTCCATTTGCCCATCCTTGTTTTTCTTGGTCAATGTCAGTTCGGTTTCCGGATTGAACAGGTCCAGCACGTTCAGCGCCGACATGAGGGCCACAATCATGGCCACGATGAGCACCACGCTGATGTCGAATAAATTGGCAACCCCGCTGATGGGGTCCTCCAGTGGCACGGGACTGCTGCCCGTCTTATTTCTGTTGAGCAATCTCATCTCGTTCTACCGTTAGTTGTCCATTTCTTGCCGGCCTTGCGGTTGCCGTCCGCAGCCGTCGCTCCAAAATAGCCTCGCAGGCCAGGAAGTCCGTTGATAGCCATTGCTCCCGCTTCAGGGAGATCAGGTAAGCCACGATGCCGCAGACCAATCCGATGATCGTGGCAGTAAAGGCCGTGACCATATGGCTGGCCATGGCCGACATATCGCCGGTTGACAAGGTCGACAGCGACTGACCCATGGGGATGAGTGTGCCGACCAATCCGAGCGAGGGTGCTATTTTTACTAGGAACCGGACCCGATCCAGCTTGGCGTTTTCCGCTTTTTCCCAAGCCTGCACCAACTCGGTGAGGTTGATGTCTGCCGCATCGTGTGCCAAGATCCGCGCGATTTCCGTTTCGTTCGTTTTCAGAAACGCATCGACCCGGCCCCGTTTCTTACGCGACCGCCACTCGGCGGCAAAGGCCCCCATTGACCAGACTACCCATATGACCATCAGCAAAAGCCCCAGAAAGACCGGCAGATGCAGCAGGTTTCCGATTTGGAACAACAGTTCTTCGATAAATTCAATCATGTTTTCTGCGATTCGTTACAATTCATAGTTGATGCCCAGGAAGAGCGTTCGGCCGGGTGCGTGGTAATAGCTTGTGGGCGACGTGTAGCTGCCATAGTACAGCTTATCGAACAGGTTGTTTACGGTGAAGTTGAGGCCGATGGGGCCAACCCTTTTCGCCAACTTCAAGTCGAACACGCTTACAGCATCCATTTTCTTCTCAGCGGTGTTTTCCAAGTCGCCGAAAAACGAGCCGGTATGCCGCCCCCATAAACTGATGTGCCCGATACGGGGATTGTCGTAGATCAGTGCCCCCGAGTAGATGTGGCGCGGATTGTCGCTCATCTCCTTGCCTTCGTATTCGGGATTCGTTTCGTATTTGTCGATTTTGGATTGGTTGTGGAAATAGCTGGCCTGTACCGATACGGACGGAAATAGGCGGTACCTGGCCGAGCTTTCCAGTCCCCAGAGATTGACTGAACCGATGTTGATGTACTGCCTGACCGGAAGATTGCCGGGATCGAAGTAATCGGGCACATCCGTCGCATCGATTAGCACGGCCGCGAGAAAGTCGCTATACTGCGAACCGTATATGCTGGCCGAAAGTTCAAGCTTGTCATCCAACTGGAAATCCGCCCCGAAATCGATCGAATAGCGCATGCGCTCCGGTTTCAGGGCCGGATTTCCGAGGCGGAAAGACGATCCGAGTGGTGCGGCGTTATACATGTAGAAGGCGCCCGGCGCACGGAAGCCGGTGGCGTATACCGAGCGTATCCGCAAGTTGGGGAGCAGATCGTAGGTAAGCCCCACCTTGGGGGTCAGCATGGAAGAGCTTGCATTGTCGTAGTCGATGACCACCGCCTCACCCGATTGGGTATCGAGGAAATGTCCGTTGCGGTTTGACCAGTGGTCGAACCGCAAGCCCAGGTTGGCATGCAGTTTTGAGGTAAGGCTTACGTCATCGTTCAGGAAGAACGAGATGAAGTCCTGCCTACCGCTGAAGTTTTGATCGCCCTGACTGGGATAGTTCTTTCGGGATACCACCTCCGTAAACCGGAAGTCGGCACCAAGCGTGATATCATTGTTCCATACCCGGTGGCTTACCTTGGCGATCATCCCGTAGGTATCCAGCGGTACCCGCGAGCTATAATTGACATCGTTGAAGGTATTTGCGCTTTCGTTCCACCTTAAGGCCTGGGATGACCGGTTTTGTACGTTATAATAGACGAGGATGTCTGGCGCAAAATCCGCCTGTACGTTACGGTAGCGCAATTGGTAGTTGCCCGTAAGCGTGCGGTCATCGTAAAGGGTAGTCGTTCCCGACCGTGGCTCCTGCTGGTTGATGTCGGCCGTCGCCGCCAGTGTGGCACCGTTGCTTAAGTCGTACGTCAGCTTCGCATTCACGTTGAGAAGCGACATCTTGGGTTTTTGGAAGTAATCGTTCCACAGGTTGTCCGCCAAATAGGCGTACCCGTCTGTTTGTTTGTACTCGGCGAATGCGATGGCGCCCCAGCGCTCGGCAAACCGTTTACCCAGCTTTACGCTCGCTTGGTAGGTATTCATGGATCCGTATCGGAAATCGGCGCCCAGCACGGGTTCCGCCGCCGGAAGCTGGGTTACCAGGTTGATGGTTCCTCCCATGGAACTGGAACCGTATATGGACGATCCGGGGCCCCTAACGACCTCAATGCGCTCGATGCTGTTGGCGGTTACACTGTTCCATTCGGATACGCCGCCCGTGTACGCATCGTTGATGGGCACACCGTCTTTCAGGATCAACGTACGATTAGCAGCGCCCGTGCCCCGCAGGATGACCCCGGTGTGCGTGCCGGTGGTCGTCAATCCGCGACTGCGATCTACCATCACCCCGGGCAGGAACGCCAATGCCTCGTCGATGGACTGTATTTGCCGTAGTTCGGGGGCGCTTTTTGACAAAATGGACACGCTGGAGGCGATCTGCCTCAACTCCTTGGGGAGGGGCGATGCTGTTATCGAGATCTCATCCAGAAATAGTTTACGGGCTGGCTCGTGGGCAGCTGTATCTACAGAAGGACTTTCAGACGGATCCTGCCGTTTGGTCTCTTGGGAAAACCCGGCAAAGCCGTAAGACAGGGCCATGATAAGCAGCGTAGATAGTCGGGAAAGACCTCCGGCTCGCGTAGATTCAACACGTGAAGTATCCATAGTAGGTATAGAATAAGTAAAACGAATGCAATTAAGTTGCAATATTAAAGATTAGATTTTACAAAAGCAACAATGATGCAATAATAATCAGGCGGGAGACACAGAAGTAAGATGGTAAAATACCCAGCGGAAATGTCTATATTAGCAGATTGGCTGAATGATGAGTAAACCTATGGCGACTATACTTAGATTGACGAAATTGGAAGCGGAGGAACCCGTTCGGGTGAATTTTGATAATGTAGCATTCTATCACCGCAAGGGTGAGCATACCTTAATCACGTTTGTATCGCCGAGGTTTCATGAGCATACGCTCACTGTGAAGGAATCGATAGAACAGGTGGACCGGTTGTTGGGGATATAGCGCGGGGAGATGCCACCACTACACCCCAACGACGAACCTGTAAAACGTCTTAACCGTAACGGTTAAGGATTTGGTCGTACCTCTCCTTGGTTTGACATGTAGTGTATAGTCAAACTTTTTCTTCATGATATAGGGTTTCAGATCCACCGCCCCGTCTGTTACAGGAATAGACAGCGCCGTTTCGTATACATCCGGATTGTTGGCGATCTCTGCTATAACCTTCTCTTCAACACCATCGGCTCCGACCGCCATCCGGATCGTTTCCAGGTTCTGGAGGTTGTTGTCCTCGTCTGCATCTGCCAGTTCGATTGTAATACCTGTGAGATTAATCTCCCTGACGTTATTGGCACTGACCAAAGGGGCATTTTTCTGGATGATCGCATCCAGATCCATCGCTACTTCCTGAGTCACTTCAATGCCTTCGCCAGCAATCGGTATCGCCGGTATAGTCACGGTAATAGCCTCTGCTTCATAGTCAAAATCTGCTTTCAGATTTTCTTTGATTTTCTTGCAGGAAGTTAAAAAGCCTGCGGCGAAAATCAAAATGAATACTAAAACTGGATGAATCGTTTTCATATAGTAATGATTATAAATTTTGTGGCAGCGTGAAGTGATTTCATCAGAACGCTCGTTATATTTTAACCAAAATGGATGCCAAAAAGACTTGACCCTATAGATTACTTCCGGATTCTTTTTTTCTTGTAAAGGGTACGAAACGGACGGGGGTTAAGTTCGTTTTGGTGATCCCGCCATCTCGTTTTTCTATTAACATGAGGGTTTGTGTTGATGCTTCGGGGCCGACAGGGATAACCATTCTGCCGCCATCCTTCAGTTGGTCGATAAGCGGCTGAGGAATCTCTTCAGGGGCTGCGGTAACGATGATTGCATCGAAAGGAGCCTTTGTGTGGAGTCCTTTATGACCATCGCCGATGATGACGTGGACATTGTCATAACCCAACTTGTCCAACAATTTTTTTGTTCGCTCGCCGAGTTCGTTGACAATCTCGATCGTGTAAACCTCTTTGACGATTTCGGCCAATATGGCTGCTTGATATCCGGATCCGGTACCGATTTCGAGTACGCGGTCGCCGGCTTTGGGCGCCAGTAATTGCGTCATGTAGGCCACGATGTAAGGCTGCGAGATGGTTTGATGATAACCTATGGGTAACGGTCCGTCATCGTAGGCGTATTTTTGGTATGTGGCGGGGACAAACAAATGACGCTCTACCTTACGCATGGCTTCAAGCGTGGCGGAGTGGTTGATGCCGCGTGTTTCGAGTTGGGTGCGTACCATGGAATTACGTAGCGCGTCATAACGTTGAGCGACAACCGGCTGTAGGATCAAAAAAACAAGTAGTGAGAGTATGAGCGATTTCATTTGCATTGGATAACTATTCGTATAGTTGCCCCAGTGCGCCCTGGGAACAAGCAAATAGGAGCTCGTTGTAACAGTCATTATGAGTTACAATTTTAAAAGGAAAGAGTTTTGGAAAAGGACATGGCTATGTATTCTCCGGTAATGCTCGGCTTTATCGCACGCTTGAAATGTGAAGAATAGCGATAGGATGGCTAAGGAAAACAAGTTGACTTTCATAATTGGTTATTTCGATATGTAAAGATAAACTATGTTTATCAAAAGACGGAAGAGAATAACGAAGTGCTACATGGAGCATATGTATGGAGATGGCAAATAGATTGCTAAAGATAGTTGCTTTTTGATTTCGGGAATGTACCTTTGCGATATAACCAAATGGCGACCTAACCATGGTAAAGAGCACAGATGGAAGTCTGTCGGGATTCCGGATATCGGCACTTTAACGAAGAAAAGCAGTAGCAAGACAGGAAGAAAAATATGACTTTACTTTTTTTGAACCTTGGAACCACGGAACTTATCATCGTACTGCCGTTTTTGGCATTCATGTTTTACAGTCTCTTCCATGCGGCTACGAACATGGCGATACCCGGCACGCATCGGCTGATCTGGGGGCTATTGATTTTAGCTGTTCCCCTGCTCGGCAGTATTGCATATTGGGTGGTGGGAAGGAAGCCTGCCAAGGCAAAAAGATCATGAGGCTGGTAAAAATTTCGACCTTGAAAAAATATAACAGACATAAAATTCGATAACTATGCATCGGGGATGCATTGTAAAGACAATTAGGCTGAAATAAGGTGCAAATCTTTCTGGGATTTTTAGTAAAATTGGGGCGGTTTCATGCCGACCGAACCAATGTATAAATGCAACAGATGGCAACCATGGATGACAACCAACGGCTCATGCAGGATTTCCGAGACGGACGGGGGCACGCCTTTGACCGGTTGATGAAGCAATTTGTCAAGCCGCTGACGTGGCATGTCTACCGGCTATGCAGGAATAAGGAAGTGGCTGAAGACATCGTTGCGGAGACCTTTGCCAAGCTATGGAAGACCCGCGAAAATTTCGGTACCGAGGCCAACGTCAAATCCTTCCTGTATATCGCGGCGCGCAATGCATCGCTGGATTACCTCGGATCGGTGCAGCGCCGGGTCGCGGTGCGGCAAGGCGAGTTGGATGAAGACCTGGTAAGTCGAGATATCGATCCCCTCACCCACATCATACATGCAGAGCTTATCCAGGCCTTGGTGGAGGAAACCGCGCGACTGCCGGAGCGGCAGGGCGATGTCTTCCGGATGACTTACCTTGAAGGCCTCACCACCGAGGAAATCTGCCACCTGTTGGGTATCACCCCCAACGCTGTCTTTCTGGCCAAGAAAAAGGCCACCGCCGCCATCCGCAAGGCCTTCGCCGGGCGGTATCTGCATCTTTACTTGGCACTGGTAAGCCTGCTGAGCAGGGGTGGACAGGTGAATTAAATTTTTTCAACTTTTCGGACTCGCCGAGACAGATTCGCTCACCGATTTCGTTTCCACTAAAAAACGGAAGCATTGGACCAACACGAACGTATCGTCGCGCTACTCAGGAACTACCTGAAAGAAGAACTCACAGCAGCTGAGCGGGCTGAACTTGCGGCTTGGGCAGACCACAAACCCGAAAACCGATGGCTACTCAAACGCATCGGTCAGGAAGATCGGCTCATGGATGATATGAAAGCTTATTGGGACCTCTGGAACGACGAAGAGGCCACCGGTCGCGAACAACGAATTGGCGCAAACTTCCGGGATAAAGCGGAACTGGCCGCACAGTCTCGGGTGCCGTTGAAAACACGGGGATTACGCCGGTGGCTTCCCTATGCTGCGGCCGCTTTGATCGTGTTGGCCGTGGGCTTCTGGGTGGTTGGCAATCGATGGCCGATGGCCGATGACGGAACGCTCGCCGCGACTGAAATTCGACCCGGCGGCAACCGCGCTACGCTCACGCTGGCCGATGGCCGGACGGTTGATCTGAGTGAGGAGCAAAGTGGGATTGTCGTCGGTGATGGGATCACCTATCCCGATGGGACATTGGTTGACGCGTCATTGCGGGAAAGTGTATTGGAAAGCGGCAAAAGCGCAAAGCAATCCCATATGTTGACACTCACTACGCCCAAAGGCGGCACGTACCAAGTTACCCTTCCGGACGGAAGTAAGGTGTGGCTCAATGCCGCCAGCACGATTACATATCCGAGTCGGTTTGCTGGCAACGAACGCGTGGTAGAAATTTCCGGAGAGGCATTTTTGTCGGTGACTACAGACAAAAGTAGGCCCTTTAGTGTAAAAAGTAACGGTCAGATTGTGAAGGTGCTTGGTACAGCGTTCAACCTATCTGCTTACCCCGACGAACCCGAAACCAAAACCACATTAGTGGAAGGAAGTGTACGCGTGGCGCCGAACACCGAACACCAACAATCAATCACCATTCGACCCGGAGAACAAAGTGTCGTCCGCGGTGTAACGGCCATAGTGACCCAGGTAGACGTTGAGCGCTATACATCTTGGAAAAGTGGATATTTTTACTTTAAAAACACTCCATTCAACGAAGTTATGCAACAGCTTGCGCGGTGGTACGACATCGAAGTGATTTACAATGGCAGGATTCCCCAGGAAACCTTTTCCGGCAAGATGGATCGTGATTTGACATTGAACGCAGTGTTGAAGTTATTGAATGTCTCCGAAATCCAGGCACAGATTGCGGACAACGAAAAACTGATTGTCTATTGAGCAATGTATAAAAGATGCTGTATAACCAACTAAAGACTTAACTTAATGAGGATGCATATGGAGACATAGAAACTATATACCAGTCCGTAAAAAACAAAGGGAAGTGCTGTGAACACTCCCCCATTGTTTGGACATTATCGGTTTACAAACCGCGATTCAGTAACCAATTTTTTTACTATCCAAACGTACAAACGTAATGATAAATTATGGATTTTCCGAGCGGAGTATGTTGTCCTCCGTTGGGAAACACAACCAATTGTGGCGAATTATGAGGCTCACGTCTTTTCTTTTACTAGGGGTTTGCTTAAACATTAGCCTAGCTTCGATTTCGCAGACAGTTACACTAAAAGTGCATCAGCATCCGTTGCCGGAGGTGCTAACAACCCTTGAACAACAGACGGGGTTCCGAATTATGTACAACGACCGTTTTGTTAAACCCAGTATGCTGGTTTCGCTTAATGTGAATGGGCGACCTCTGGAACAAGTACTGGATCAATTGCTCGCCCCAGAACGATTGACGTATCATATCGAAGGCAAAACAATTGCTATTCGCCGGAAGGCAACAGGACTGCCTGTTTCGGACCAGAAGGACGAACCCATTCGACAAGAACGGGTCATTAGCGGCAGGGTAACCGATGATCAGGGAAACCCGCTGGAGGGTGTAACCGTACGAGTGAAGGAAACGAATGAGGCAACTACGACCAATTCAGCAGGGGAATATCAGATTAGTGTGGCGAATGGTGGAAACACGCTGGTCTATAGTATCATCGGGTACGAAAGTGCTGAACGGATTGTTGGGGATAGATTGTCTATAGATGTCTCGCTGCGGATATCGCTTAGTGATTTGGACGAGGTTGTGGTGATTGGTTATGGCAGCCGTCAGAAAAAAGATGTCACGACGTCCATTTCCACGATCGGTTCGAAAGAGATTTCGAAAAGTATCTCCATGACTCCGGAGTTGGCCATGCAAGGGCGTATGACAGGAGTCCATGTTTCAGGAAACACCGGAAGTCCGATGGCCCGGCCAACAATTAGGATCCGCGGGGTTAACACGTGGGGCGTTACAGAACCCTTGTATGTAATAGACGGGATTCCTGTAACCGAACTCGGGAGCGGGGTAGAAGGCCAAGATGAACGGGTTCGAGACGTTCGTGGTCCGATTAATGTGATGGCGATGATTGATCCCAATGACATTGAATCCATCTCCGTACTTAAAGATGCTTCGGCTGCTGCCATTTATGGAGTCAGGGCTGCCAACGGAGTGGTGTTGATCACGACAAAAAAGGGGGCTACCGAAAAGCCCACGATCGGAGTAAGCGCTAGGCATGGAATTCAAAATATCGTAAACGATTGGGAAGTGATGAATACCCAACAATATGTACGGTTTTACGAAAATGCGTATGCACAAAACCCCAATTTCGTGCTAGACGGGGTTTTTAATCCCCAAAGCTCGGAATATCTTGGAAATACGCCCGAAACCTTCGACTGGCAGAACGCGATAATCAATAAAAATGCGCCCAATCAGGAGATGTCCGTAAGGGTATCCGGCAAAACGGATGCGACCAATTATTATACTTCGGCCAGCTTTGCATCGGCTGAGGGTACGCTAATCGGCGAGCGGCTAGATCGCTATTCGTTTAACGTCAAATTGGATAATCGATTCAATAAATGGTTGAAAACTGGTGTGAATTATCGATTGGCTTATGTAGAAGGAAACGATAATCTCCAATCGAACCTTATAGACAGAGCAGAAACGCCCCCTTGGCAGCCTATCTATGATCCTCATGGTCCTTCATTTCTGCGAGGGTTTGCACAAGTTGCCAAAGGGTATGATGAAAATGGCGTTTGGTCTGGTGAAAAGCGCTACGGCGAAGGAACACGGGTTAATTCCGTGGCCTTGAGTCAGCTTAATTTCCTTGATTATAAATCGCTCAGGAACATGGGGAATGCCTTTTTGGAGGTAAATCCTTTATCGGGTCTGTCCATTAAGGGGTCTATCAGCATAGACTGGTATAGACATGACCGTTTTAGATTCGACGATTATAACGGTGCCTACTTCTCCTACGGGACTACCCCTACAGATCGTGGAGGAGGTAATTCTGTAGGCCTTTATTCGGAAAGAGGTACAACAAACTTCAACTTAATTAAGGAGTTGACAGTAAATTACCGTAAGGCCATAGGTCAGCATAGATTCGATGTGACGTTGAATGGAATGGACCAGCAATATTCAGCAAAGTATGCAACCGCAGAATCTGAATTCATGACCACCAAAGAAAAACATTTGCTGGCACTGGGGGGCGAAAATCAATATACATTGATCGAATCCGAACGATTCCGATGGGCCCTGCAAGGATTGATGGGAAGGTTGAGTTACAACTTTGCCGATAAGTATTACGCTGATGTGACCGTCCGCCGTGATGGAAGTAATCGCTTCGCCCCGGATCGGCGATGGGGTACGTTTCCGTCGGCTTCACTGGCGTGGCGACTTACCTCCGAACCGTTTATGGACGACGTAACGTGGTTAAATGATTTAAAATTTAGAGTCGGTTGGGGGCAATTGGGCAATCAGGAAGTAAGGCCAATGGCTTATCTTTCGCCCGTCGAAAAAAGACCCACGTATGCGTTCGGCTCCAGACCGGGCGGAGATGGCCTCGGTATATACGGTGTTGGCGCTGCCATGTTTTCATTTCCTAATTCGCAACTTGGATGGGAGCAAACAACCACCACCAATATAGGATTTGATGCCCAGGCATTCGGCGCGTTTTCGGTTTCTGCCGAATATTACTACAAGGAAACAACGGGCATATTGCAGGAAACCAGCATTCCACCGAGTGTGGGTAGTGTTGAGAGTCCTGTAGACAACATAGCTGCTGTACGGAATTCGGGATTTGAGTTGTCGTTGGGCTACGGCGGCACGATTGGAAAGGTGAATTACAATGTTAGTGCTAACTTGACAACGGTGAAAAACAGGGTGCTGACCACCTATAGGGGAATACCGCTCAGTGGCGAGCACCGGATTGAAGCTGGATATCCGATGAATTACATCTATGGATATAAAGCAGGCGGTATTTTCCAAAATCAAGCCGAGATCGACAACTATCTCCGAAATGTGCAGGATTTGACCATTTCGCAGACCTTCCAGCCGGGAGATAGGTACTTCATCGATATATACGGCGCACCGGATGCGGCAAACGGTCATAGTTTTTACACACCGGCTCCCGATGGGGTAGTAAATCAATACGACCGGACGTTTCTCGGCAAGACGATTCCCGGCTACTATTACGGGTTCAATTTCGGGATTGATTATAAAGGTATCGACCTATCGGTGTTCTTCCTGGGGGTTGGCGATGTATATAAATACAATGCCGCGAGGGCGACCATGGAGGGTACCGCCACGCGTGGAAACAACCGGAGTGTGAACGTGTTGAACGCATGGAGTCCGGAGAATCCTTCGACGGATATAGCGCGTGCGGTTGTTGGGGATCCGAATGGGAGCTTGCGTTATTCATCGTATTACGTAGAGAACGCCTCATACCTCAAATTGGGCAACGCCCAACTCGGGTATACCCTGCCGCAGTCTGCATTGACTTTCTTGAAGAACAATGTGAAATACCTGCGGATTTATACCAGTGTTAACAATGGTTTTATCTTGTCAAATTGGAGAGGGCTGGATCCTGAAAATGATGCGGAACCCGAACCGCGGGTTTTCAGCTTCGGAATCAACGTGAATTTCTAATCATAGCGCATAATCGACATGAAAAAGATTGAAAATATATTGACAATAGTAGTTACCGTGGTTCTTTGTGTAGGCTGTGACCGCAATCTTGATATTAAGCCAACCAAAGAACTGGAGTCTGATTACTTTTCCGATGAGGAACGTATGCAACGCGGTGTCAGGGGCGTGTATGCCAAGATCACGGATTTCTATGGGTTTAACAATAATGCACCCAGCCACTTGCTGTGGTTGCTGCCTGGCGATGACCTGATGGGCAACAATCCGCGGACGAAAGACACATTCAAGGGACTGAGCAGCGATGATGGGGATGTGAATTTCGTATGGAACCGTTTGTACCAATTGAACGCCAGAGCCAACACGATGCTGGAGAAAATCGAAGAGAACCTGAATGTATACAGCAACCCCGAGTTGGCTGATTACAACAAGGGAGAATTGCTTTTCATTCGATCATGGACCTTCTTCAAACTTTGGACCTGGTGGGGCAAAGCGCCCGCTATCACCGAGCGGATTCAGTCGTTGTCCGATATCCATAACCCTCCAACACAGGGCGTAGAATTGCTTGATATCGCTATCGCTGACCTGGAAGCAGCGGTACAACTGCTGCCCGATGAATGGCCTGCGGAAGAATCAGGGCGCCTTACAAAAGATGGAGCGAACGGCTTGTTGGTTAAATGCTACGTAACCCGGGCTTGTAACAACGGGAAAAGCACAGCAGATTACAACGCAGCCATCGAGGCGTTCGAACGGATTTCGCCGACACGGAGGCTTACATCCCACTTCGGAGAAAATTTTGACTATCGCTTCGAAAACAATGAGGAGTCGCTCTTCGAATTTCAGGCAAGTCTAAAGCCGGCCGAAAACCCTTGGTTGGATAACGATTTCGGGGATGGCGTAGGCACGATGGGCGCATACTATAAACATTTCGAAAATGACTGGACAAATCAGGGTACGATTGTAGCACCGACACAAAAGATGGTTAGCATGTTCGACCCTGAAGATCCGCGTATCACAGAGACGTTCGCTAAGGTCTCGGATGTCGCTTTTTCCTTCAACGGCGGGTATAAAATGGTGAAATACATCAACGGCGAACGTGGTAAATACGCCGGGATCGGCGTTATAAATTCGATAAATAACACGCGTATCCTGCGATTGGCCGATGTTAAACTACTGGTTGCAGAAGCTTACCTGCAAACAGGCCAGGAAGGAGAAGCGCTCGAGCAGGTGAACGATATCCGTAAGCGGGCCAGGATGTCGACGGCGGATGGAATGGAAGCATCCCAACCGGCGGATTTGACAGCAATAGCGATGCAAGACATCATGGATGAACGGATGCGCGAACTGGTCGGGGAAGAGGGCATCCGATGGAATGATCTGGTGCGATGGCACCAAGCGGGATTCATCAACCTGCAAGCTTGGACGAAAATGGATTTCGGCATGGGGGCTAGCTACGACGACGATTTGTGGGGATTCGATGCCAATACGCACGTGCTGATGCCGATTCCGGTTTCGGAAATGGACAACAACCCTGAGATGCTCCGAAGCGGGCAAAACCCAGGCTATTAACAATTACTTATCTCAATGTAGCATACATCAAGTAAAATGGATAGAAGATCTTTTATAAAAAAAACAGGGACAGCTGCGGCATGTTCCCTGTTGCTACCAACGATTGTACCGGCCTCATCGTTGGGAAGGAATGGTCATGTGGCCCCATCCGATCGGATTAATCTCGCATTCATCGGTGCGGGCAATCAGGCAGAGAACGATGCAAAAGGGTTCCTAAGGGACAATCGCCTGCAAATCACAGCGGTTTGCGACGTGAATAAAAAAAGTACAGGGTATTGGGACGGCAAAGTAGGCGGCAGGGAATACCTCATGGATTTGGTAAATACTTCGTACAGTGAAAAGCATGGAAAATCCTACAAGTCGACTAAAGGGTATACCGACTTCCGCGAGGTCATCGACTTGAAAGATATCGATGCAGTCGTGGTGGATACCCCCGACCATTGGCACGCAATTCCGGTCTTGATGGCGGCCCGGGCACGCAAAGATATATACTGCCAGAAACCGCTTTCCTTGACCATTTCCGAAGGAAGGGCAATGGCAGATGCCGTAAAGAAGTATGGTGTGGTCTTTCAAACCGGGAGCCAGCAACGGTCGGGTAAGGAATTCCATCGGGTTTGCGAACTCGTGAGGAACGGAAGATTGGGAAAGCTGGAGACCGTCATTTGCGGATTGCTAAGTGGTACGCCGGATTTCGGAAAAACGGGCCACTTGACGAATGAAATGCCGGTTCCCAAAGATTTCGATTATGATAGGTGGCTTGGCCCTGCGCCAGAGTCGGCTTATTGCCCCGCACGTACCCACGTAAACTTCCGCTGGAATCTCGATTATTCCGGTGGAATGGTTACTGACTGGGGAGCACACCATTTCGATATTGCGCAATGGGGTATAGGTATGGACGACTCGGGGCCCGTTAAAATCACCAATCCAGAGGCGGTGTGGACAAATCACCCGGTATGGAATACCGCAGAACAATTCCATTTCGAATGCATCTACGAGAATGGTGTGAAACTTATTGCGAGTTCCAAGGTTGAATTGGGGATAACATTTATTGGCTCAGAAGGGAAGGCATGGGTATCAAGGGGAGCCTATAAAGTGGAGCCGGAAGGCATTGACTCCACGCAAATCGGCCCGGATGAAATTCATTTGTACAAAAGTGACGATCACTACCGTAATTTCATTGACTGTGTCATTTCCCGTGAGCCAACCGCGGCCCCTGCTGAAGTCGGGCACCGGTCAATTACCATAGCCCATGCCGGAAACATTGCGATGATGCTCGGTCAGGAACTGGAATGGGATCCAAAAAAGGAATGCTTTGTCAATAATTTCGCTGCCAATCAGCTCCGCTATCGGCAGATGCGCGAGCCCTGGGCTTCAGTTTATAGAACATATTTGGTTTAGAAGATGAGGTACACGAGTTGTTTTTGCTGTGCATTTTTACTTATTGCGACCCTCGCACATGCACAGGTTGGCCGACAGGCGAATGGTACGATAGATTTTATGGGTTTGGAGGCATTCGAAAATGTTACGGGGAACTGGCAATTAGCGCAGGACGTGTTTTTCGATTCGCTAACAACAGCCAATGAAATCGTGGCAGGCCAGGGAATCATTGTGAACCGGCCTACGGAAGAATTAAACGGCAATTTGTTCACAAAGATGCAACATGGCGATATCGAACTGGAATTTGAGTTCATGATGGCCAAGCATTCGAATTCCGGCGTATACTTTCAAGGCAGGTACGAAATCCAACTATTCGATAGTTGGGGTGTCGAAGTCCCGGCATTTTACGATTGCGGGGGTGTCTATCAACGATGGGATGAGCGTCGGGCCGGAAATGCAAAGGGATTTGAAGGAAAGGCTCCGCTCCGAAATGCGTGTTTGCGCCCCGGTGAGTGGCAACATCTTCGTATTGTTTTCCAAGCGCCTCGATTTGATGAGAACGGAGTGAAAATAGCAAACGCACGTTTCTTGGAGGTTGTCCACAATGACATCGTCATTCATCAAGACATTGAAGTGACAGGTCCGACCCGGTCTTCGGCATTCGAAGATGAACAGCCATTCGGCCCGTTGATGCTTCAGGGTGACCACGGGCCCGTTGCATTCCGGAATATAAGGTACGTTGGCAAGGTCTGCAAATGAAGTATGGCGAATACCGGAGTGGATTCGTTTAAGAACCGTTATTGTGCGGATGTTCGGCGATACATGAAACCAGCGAACCGGTAATATTGACCGGCGATTTCAATACCCTGCCCGGCTAATCAATTTTCAAACCGGCCGTAGATCTTACAGATCCGGAACAGCACCGCTTGGATGTCGCGGCTCTGGAGAAAAATACTGGTTTGAAGCAGCGCCTGCTTACTGCCGATATTTTTACGCCGGATCAGGTCGATTTCGTTTCCGAAATTGGTGTTAATGAATTCCCGGATTTCGTTGCGGCTTTTACGGATCAGCGACACATTTGGCCCGTCGTCCTCATTGAGCTGGTTGATCACTAACGTGAAAAACTTGTCCATTTTGACGCCTAAGCCCTCTAATGTGGCGATAAACCCAGTCGCAAGGGGCTCGTGCAGGTTTTCGATATACTGGAGACTTTCAGTACTCAGGAATTTTGCCGACTGAAGCATGTCCTGTATGAGGTCGGCACCGTGCACGATTACCTCTGCCGACCGCCGGTCGGCGGCGCCAAGCTGCCGGATCGCCCGGAGGCTGTTCCGCTTGAGTTTGTACGTGTATTTAATGAGCTTCAGGAGTTCGTCGTCGGCCTTCTTTATTGCTGACGCATCGCCGTTGCGTATGCCGTTCAAAATCGTACTGTAATGACCGGATGCTTCAATGATCATAGTGACGAGCGTGTTCTTGCTGCGGATGTATACATCCAGGTCCGGCTCTTCCAGTAGGCTCAGCCGGCTCTTCTCTTTTTTTGAACGGCGTTCGCGATGGGCAAATTTTATATTGGAAATGACAATATAAATGACGACCACGCTCAGTAGAATGGCCGTGGCCAGCACGCCCTGATAAATCACTAATGCAAAGAAAGCGGCAACGGAAAACGCAAACAACGCGGTGATGAACCACCCGCCAATTACGCTGAGTACACCCGTGACCCGATATACAGCCGATTCGCGCCCCCATGCCCGATCCGCAAGAGACGTACCCATCGCTACCATAAACGTTACATAGGTGGTAGATAGGGGCAGTTTCAGCGAGGTCGCCCATGCGATGAGTATACTCGCCAGCACGAGATTGGTTCCGGCCCGGATCAGGTCAAAGGCGGGTGCATCCTGATCCACCTGGGTGGCTTTGCGCAGCTTGTCCCGTTCGAAACTCAGGTCGTACCGCCGCTTGATATTACGGGGGATAACCGTATCAAAGACATTACCCAGTAACATAGCGGTTTTTACCACCCGCCGGGATACGGTATTTGGCTTGAAGCGGTCGTCACTTCCGTCCTCATCCTGCTTGCTCAGGCTGATTTCTGTTTCCGTAACTTTTTTGGCTTTTGCACTTAGCCAGATCGTTAATGCCATAACGAGTCCGGCTATTCCTAGCATATAAGTGGGTACGATGACGTCGCTCGTCGCCAAGTAGTCCTGATACAACGCATCGGCGGGAACGCCACTTTCAGCCCAGTTCTGGTATGCCATCAACCCGGCGATGGGAACACCAATGAAATTGACCAGGTCATTTCCGGCAAATGCCATGGCTAGGGAAAACGTGCCTGCGATGACTACGATCTTGATGGGGTTTATGCGAAATTGGCGCTGCAGCCAGAAAGAGATTGCCGTCGTAACGACCAGGATAAGCAGTATAAAAACAACAAGGTTCTCATTTAGTGTTCCCACCCAATCCGCTTGTGCCAGCGTTGTACCCTTGAGTCCTTTAATCAACAGAAAGTAGATGATTACGGTAATTCCCATACCGGAAAAGGGAGCCCCCAGGCTTTTTAACCTATTTTCGTATTGAAATGTAAAAGCCGACCGGACCACATATTGTACAGCCACCCCTGCGGTAAATGCAATCACGATTGATAGGAAAATGCCCGATATGATGGAAAATGTACTCTCGGCGTTGATGTATTTCATTACCTCGCCGATGGCTTCGCCTTTCTCTGCGGCGAATAGGAAACCGACAATCGCTGCGGCACCCAGCAGTTCGAAGACAATGGAAACGGTGGTCGATGTGGGCAGGCCGAGCGCGTTGAAAATGTCGAATAATACAATATCGGCAAGCATAACGGCCAGAAAAATCCACATCACTTTATCAAACGTAAAATGTTGGGGCTGAAAAATTCCCTTACGGGCAATCTCCATCATTCCGCTAGAAAAAAAGCATCCGGCTAATATCCCGGCGCTGGCGATCAAGATGATATTCCGATACGTAGTTACCTTACTCCCGATTGCCGAATTCAAAAAATTCACGGCATCGTTGCTTACCCCTACGATGAGGTCTGCAATGGCCAGAACGAGTAAAAGTGCAACAATAAACAGTAAGTAATCCATAAAAAATTAAGATGGAACAGCGCAAAAGTATGAAACTAATGTTACTTAATTGTTAACCCTTGCAAGATAGCAGGAAGGCATATTACGACCTACGAAAAACCCCGCACCGGGGTGGCGCGGGGTTCTCAATGCTACAACCATACACTCACTTAATCATACAACGGTATGATCCGGAACCCGAAAAGGATTTCAGACTCATCATGCCGACAGGTCAGCGTATAGCGTTTATCGGGGTCTATCTCATTTATTTTAACGTTGGTGTGATCATCCAGGAAGTTGTCATTGGGGCCGGAATCATATTCCGTGATATCAACGCGGATGCCGATTTCGTGAATTGCCTTATTCTCTTTCATTGGAAAGCAAATGGATTTGTTCATAAATATAGCTTTGCGTTCTTTCAAAAAGAATGGATTGTCTGAATTACCCTTTGAAAAAGTCCAGAAAATCTTGTCTAAGCCGGTTCCTGCGTTGGCATGTTCAATGATTTGTTTGTTCAATCGGTCCTCATCCATGATGTCTTTGTTGCTTTTGTCCAAGGCGCGGATGCGTACCCTTGCGTTGACCTGCTCGCCGTCACCGCCGTCGTCATTCACCGCACAGGTGATACTTTCCCAGATCACTTTGTACTTGGTGGCTTTGGGATGGCATTTGCGGCTCTCGTAATCGACATACATTTTTGTGCCCACGGTATGCATATCCAAGGTGCGGAGCGAATAGGATATGGGGACTTCGTCATTGGTTCCTTTCAAATAATTGGAAATGGCTTTTTTTATGTCGCCGGGATTCTGATGCGTGATGATGCTGGCAACCAGCGGGGAGCCTCCCATGGCAAATACCTGCAAAGACACGTTCTTCTCCTCAACTCTTTCTTTTACCTTTTCCTCCAGTTCTGCCGCTGCTACCCAATAATCTGCATATTGCTTTAGGTCTATATCCATGCCTTCATAACTTTCGTCGCTTTCAAAAACGAAGTACAGCATACGGCCATAGCCTATCGAGTCTACAAACACCCAATTGGGATTGATCTTATCCCTGCTCACGGCATCGGCTATGCCAGGGTCTTCTTCCTTAATGTAAAAGAAATCCTCGGGTTCGTTTGCGGTATTGCTCACGCTTACCGTATAGTAGAGCTGTTTGGCCTCCAGGTAAAACTTATGTGTTTTCCGGGTGGAGTTGAACTCAATACGATGGCTTCCTCCGAATCCGAAATAATGCCCGCTCCCGCTGAAATTGGTTAACAGCGAAGCGTAGGAATCGAATTCACGAAGGGTTCCGGTGGATACCGCTACATCTGGCATATCCTTACTGCGGATGATCTTATTGATGGCTGCCCGTATTTCATGTTTGGTGGGATTGGGCACTTCTTGGGAAGCAACTTTGAAATGATGGCTATCTACCATCACAGTTAAAGGTTTTCTGGCATAGGGCAGGGTAGCCGCATTTCCGGCTGCCAACTCCCGCATATCGTATACGCCGCCCAGAAATATTTTTGAAATGGCATCGTTGGTTTCTACCACCTGATCTGACGACCAGATTCCTTTGGAATGGTCCACAGCGCATTTCCAACCGGGAGAATTTTCTTCCCGGATTCTATTAACGACTGCTTCTGTATAGGGCAATACGCCTCTTTTGTACTCGAGCGTGATGGTGTCTTTTTCACGGAATTTAATTTCCTGACGGTGGAGAATATTCAGTTTGACCTTTGTAAAGGCTGGTTTTACGCGCCCGATTTTCAAGTGGTCCCTTTTGATAAACATTTTTTTTGCCATGGTGGTTAGCTTTTGTGAAAGCTAATTTACCGGCCCGCCGGAATAAAAAGGGGTATAAAAGCGACATCGTGAAAAAAATTATTCGTAGCGTAACTTGCTTTGTATCGTCATCGAGTTGTTCCGGATCTCTTGTTGGATGTCCATCAGGTTCTTGCCAGTGAAATACCGGAAGTCTTTTTTCAGATGCTGCCGATCGTAGTAATTGTTCTTGTAAGCCAGGTCCGTCCAGTTGTTGTATTCTCCTTTTTCTAACATGTGGTAGGCTTTGGAAAATCGGATAATCTTGTAGTAAAGTTTAGGGTGCATGCCAATGCGCTGATGACTGATCCGTTCGAACTGGCGGACACATAACCCGCTTTTCAGGGCCACCTGATCCATTTTAAGTGCATCGGGCTGCGACCATAAACGGTACATAGCGTCATCCAGGGGGTGTATGGAGCGGCACTTGGGCAGTTGGTTCAGAAGGAACTGTTCGATGAGTTGAAGGGCGGTTTCCGGCAGAACGGTTTGTCGCAACATGGCGTTCAGAGTTTTCAATTCATTGCCGAAAATGATTTCTGCATCAACGCTTTGATCCAATAATTGATCTTGCGGTATGCCGGTTAGCCGGTATAGGGCTCCGGGTAGTAATCCCACTCGTACGGCTCGGTATTCCGCCTGCGACCGGATCAGCACCGGACTGACCTGGGCGCCTACCACTACCGTTTGCGGTTGGTTGATGAATGTTTGCTTGGAGGGTTTGTAAACCGAAATGGAATGCTCAAAATGGAAACATATTCCGGATTGTGGCGTGGGCGGATGGAAATAAAATAGATTGGCGGCCTTTGGTGATTCCTGTTGAATGTACAGTAAGCAATGCACCAGATGCCTTAAGGGAGGAGTGATGGCTAGTTCTTTGCAAAACATTTGCGTTGAATTTCTAAAACTGAAAGCTAATTTACGAATAATCCGGAAAATCCGGAGTAAGCGGTGTACTGCAAAAAGATCCCTGAAGCAGGACTCCAGGGACCTTTCTAACTACGGATTTTTGTAACGGCTATGCTCAAATGAGGCCGGGCAGATCCAAAATCTGACCATCTTTTTCCAATTGTTCCCTCAAAGCAGTGTAATCGATGTCTTGCACATCCAGATTACCATCTATTGCCTGGATGGCGGCGGTGGCTGCCGATTGCCCGAGCACCATGAACGTCCATTCCAAGCGGATGGATCCATAGGCGATATAGCTGGATGAGGGGCACGTGGGCGTAAGCAGGTTCGTGCACTCGCGCCGTTTGGGCACTAACGCACGGTAAGAGATGGGCAGCGGCCGCCATTGCCCGGCCGGTTCAAACACAAACCCTTCATTATATGCATGGCCGTCTTTGACGATACGCCGTGCACTGTGCACATCCGGAGGCCAGTACGCAATTCCTACGGGATCTTCTACAGGTATGGGATCCGGTTTGAGGATATGGTGTTCGGTAATCACGTAATCGGATACCATACGGCGTGCACTGCGTACATAGAACTGGCGGGGCCACCCGCCGTTGTCGGTAAATTCATCTTTGGCCAATCCCCAGGATGCCCATTCGCGCTGCAAATCGGGGTCCAGCTCGCCCACTTCGGGATCGGTAGCGAGAAAATAGAACCATCCCTGAGTAAATGACTTGTGCTGGTTAAAAATAGCCTCGCGCGTACGGTAATCGCCAGTAGGGTAGTCTACATTCATGCCGTACAGATTGTGTGATAGATCGTGCCAAGCACCGAGGTCTGATTTTTGATTAGGTACCAATACCCAGGGCCATAGTAGTTTACCGCCGGCGCGGAGGTACCGTAGATAAATTTCGTAGTGGCTGCGGTTGTACCCCGCGGGCTTTTCAAAAGGAATCTGGTTGTCTTTCACCGGGGTGAGGCACGCCCGGAAGCAATAGGCCTGGATGTAAGGGCTTGCACTGCCCGGCTCGCCGAGATCCCCCGCTTGAATGGTATAGATCAATCCACTTGCGGGATTTCCGGGTTCCACATAGGGATCTATATTCAACTGGAACTGGGCGTGCGTGGTTTCCGCCCGCACGCCGTTGAGTGTTTCTCCGTAAGTGGCGTTGCCTTCGCGGCCGGAGACCACGGAGATGCCTGCAGCGGCCAGTAGGTCGCCCTCATACGATGCATCCATGAATATCCGTGCACGAAAGGCACTGCCGTCTTCCATGGCAATCTGTTGGATCCGGCTTCCGCGCTTGGTCACTGCGCCGGCATCTTCAGAAAGCCGGGTCTGCGTAAACACTGCCACCCCCACGTCGGCCAGCCACTGCTTAATGAGCCGCTCGGCCACACCGGGTTCGTGCGGCCAGATTTCCCGTACCTTTTTCTTATTTTTAATTGCATCCAAAAAGGCCGCTTCGCGGCCATAATGCACGGCAATACGGCGGTAAAACTCGATGGCCAGCCCACCTACGGCAAGGCTGTTTTGGAAGTCTTTCTGACTGTCGATGTCTGTAACTCCCAAACCGTTTACCAAAATGCCTCCCACGGCATAAGTGGGCTCGATGAGAGCCACCGATTTGCCGTGGGTAGCGGCCTGTATAGCGGCTATGAACCCACCGGGTGTACCGCCGTAAATAACGATGTCGTAATGTCCTTCCTGTTGGTTACAGGCGGTAATGCAGCTCATCGCCACCGCCATGATCCATGTTATCATTTGTTTCATCCTTGCCTCCAGTTAATAGCCAGCATTTTGCTCCAGTTTCTTGTTCGCTTCGATTTCCCGGAAGGGTAGGGGAAAGCGCTTGTGATGCTCCGTAATGGGAGCGTTTCTATCGAAGCTATTTTCGGCTTTTACAGCCTCGATCAACTGGTCGCGCCGTACCAGGTCAAACCAGCGGTGGCCTTCAAAGCACAGCTCAAGCCTGCGCTCAAGCATGATAGCGGCATTAAACGCTTCTTTATCCAGACCGCTCAGCTCCGCGAGCCCTGCCCGTTTTCTTACCCGGTTTAATGCCTGGTATGCCTCGGTGGTAGGCCCGTTGTTGGCCTCGTTGAGTGCCTCTGCGTAGATGAGCAACAGCTCGGCATAGCGCAGATATGGCCAGCTGGTGCCCCCATTGAGGCCCACGCGTACGGTCGGGTCGGCCAGCTTCCAAAATGAGACCGCAACCGTTGGGTCGGGATCATCTACGGACAGGTGCACCGTTTGGCCGGTTCCGGGATGGACGTATGACGTCAGGAACGTGACGGCTTTGCGTTTGTCATTGGCTGCATAGCTGTCAAAAAGTGATTTGGTAACACGGAATATGCCATACCCATTGTTGGGCACGATGGGTGCACCGCGCGGAGCATATCCGGTGGTAAAGCCATTGCCTTTGATATCCGTGATAAACTGTACCTCAAAAATTGACTCTTTCCCGCCGCGGTTGGCCAGCGCAAACACATCTGCATAATCTTCCCAGAGGTCGTACCGATTCAGATCGATCACTTCTTTGGCCTTGGCAGCCGCCTGCGCCCAGTAAGGCGAACTTGGCGTATTGCCCGCCCGGGTGAGGTATACCTTGGCAAGTAATGCCGTTGCCGCAGCAGCCGTGGCCCTTCCCTTGTCGTTGTCTGCATGGTTGACGGGCAACGCAGCCGCCGCTTCCAACAGGTCTTCTTCGATAAACTGGTAAACATCCGCTACGGGCGATCGCGGAATCTCGACATCGTCCAAATTGGTGGTCTCGTTTTTTACCAACGGAACATCGCCGAAAAAGCGGACCAGGTTGAAGTAATGCAGCGCACGCAGGAATTTTGCTTCAGCGGTGAATACGTGTTTTTGCTGCTCATTCATGGAAACACCGGGCAGGCGGTCGATCAGCACATTGCTATACTGGATGCCCTCGTAGGCGCTGCTCCATATCTGGCCGGGATAGAGGTTGGATGTGTTGTGACTGTACCTCCAGATGGCCACGCGGTCTGGACCTCCGGTTAGGAACGGCACGGCATTGTCTGTACAGATTTCGTTAGGGGTGAGGATATGCTCATTGCGGTACACCTCCTGCAGGATGCTATAGGCACCTATCAATGCAGCTTTTGCATCGGTTTCATTTTGGTAAAAGGTTCCCGATGTAAGGTATCCCCTCGGAGCTACTTCCAGCGAAGCCGTACAGCCTTGGAGGATGGCCAAAACGGAAACTAAATATATAATGTGGGTTTTCATAACTACAGTTTAATGTTTAGTCCAAACAAAAGGGTTTTCGCATTGGGATAGCCATCAAAATCCATCCCTTGGTTGATGGCAGAACTTCCGAAACGGCTCACTTCAGGGTCGAAACCCTTGTAGTTGGTAAAGGTCAGGTAGTTTTGAGCGGCTGCGTAAATCCGCACTTCACGGATACCCATCCCCTTTACCGATATCCCTTTGAAAGTGTACCCCAATGAGATGTTTTTAAGCCGTAAATAGGAGCCGTCTTCGATGTGAAATGAAGATAGAATGCGCTGGCCACCGGTTGAATTTGCTCGAGGGATGGTCTGGCTGGGATTTGTTGGCGTCCAACGGTCGAGCACGTCAATGGATTGATTGTTGTTTCCATTGAGGCTATAAAGATCGAACCGTGCGAAATTGAGGATGTCATTGCCAAGGCTCCCCTGTAAGAAAAGCGATAGATCGACGTTTCGCCAACGGAACTCATTGGATATCCCCCCAAAGAACGGTGGGTTGCCGTTGCCGATCACCGTGCGGTCATTATCGTTGATCTCTCCATCGTTGTTTATATCTGCATACTGCAGATCGCCGGCCTGGGCATTGGCTTGCCCGGAAGCGCTCGCTTCTGCATCACTTTGGAATATGCCGACCACTTTGCGGCCATAGAAATTGCCTAGCGGTTCGCCCACCTTCATCAAGATGGTGTTGGAGACCCCGTGGTGGCCGCTGCCGGCACCCGTTGTAAACTCTTCTCGCCCATCAAGACTCAATACCTTATTGCGGTTGGTGGTGAGGTTGATCGCAGTGGTCCATTCAAAAGCTTCCCGCTTCACATTGATGGTGTTGAGCGCCAGCTCAAATCCCCGGTTTTCCACTTCCCCGATATTGCGCAGGGAAATGCTGTAACCGCTGGTTTGCGGCACATTGACGTCAAACAACAGGTTAAATGTACGCTTCCGGTAGTAGTCGGCCGTAATTCGTACGCGGTTAGACCATAGGGCGAGATCTATACCTGCATCGAGCTGAGCATTGCTCTCCCAGCCCAGGTCGAGGTTGCCCAGGGTTAACGGTTTGGCTCCCGTTTGCAGCACAGGATTGGCACCACCCAGCGGATATTGCACATAGCCGATGATAGACAGGTAGCCGAAATCCCGGATATCCTGGTTGCCGGTAAGGCCGTAGCTAACGCGGAGCTTAAAATCGGAAATGGTTTGCTGGTTGCGCATAAATGACTCGTTGATTACGCGCCAGGCGAAGGCTCCCGAGGGGAAGAATCCGTATTTTTTGTTGGGTCCGAACCGTGAGGAACCATCTGCGCGGGCCGTCAGCGTGAGCAGGAATCGATCCTGAAACCGGTAGTTAATCCGGGCTAGGTAGGATTGAAGGGCCCAATCGCCCGAGTCGGAATAGGGACGTTGTAACGTGCCACCGGCACCAAGGTTGTGGTACAGCGCGAAATCATCAATAAAATCGGCTGCATTGGCGATGACGCCCTCCACGTATGTGCCCTGTACGGTATACCCTGCCAGTGCCGTGAGGTGGTGCTGCTGGCCGAACGCACGGTCAAACGTTAGGGTGTTTTCATTCAGCCATTCCCGGCCCATATTGGCGCTAACCCGTGCCACTCCATTGGTACCCATGCCCAAGCCGATGTTGCGGGTCACGTAGTAGTTGTTCTTGACATTTTCGAGGTTGCCCCCCAATGACGTGCGCAACGTAAGACCTTCCCATAGCTTCACATCGGCAAAAGCGTTTGCGAAAATGCGGTTGCCTAGCGTTTTGTCGGTAATTTCACGCGCAATACCTACCGGATTATCTACCAGGTTACCATTGAGCGGACCTTGGTCTCGGTAATAGGAGCCATCTTCAGTAAACACGGGGAATACAGGCGCATAGTTGATGGCGGCATTCATCACTCCGGCGTTGGACCCGCCGCCGATTTGCGAATGGGCAGCCTGTCCATTGGTCATGGACCCCGTTAAATTCAGCCCTATCGCTACATACTTGGAGAGTTCCCTGTCGATATTTGTGCGCAGCGTATACCGTTTGAAGCTCGACCGGTCAATGATGCCTTCCTGGCTGTAGATATTGCCCGATATGGCGTAGCGTGTCTTGCTTTCACCGCCGGTTAGCATCAGCTGGTATTGTTGCAAGGGAGCCGTGCGCAGTACCTGCTCCTGCCAGTCGGTGTTTATGTCAATCTGTTCGGGGCGCGGCCGTTCCGGCGAGGAGCCGTCGAAGTAGGCCGTCCCTCCGCCATTGACGCGTGCATCGTTAATGAATTCAGCATATTGCAGGCTATTCAGCAACGGAATGGTGTGCCTTACCCGTTGTATTCCATAATAGCTCTCAAAAGCAATTTCATTCTGGTCGACTTTGCCCCGCTTTGTCGTAACGATAACTACCCCGTTGGAACCGCGTGAGCCATAAATAGCAGTAGAGGAGGCATCTTTGAGAATTTCGATCGATTCGATATCCGCCGGGTTCAATGTATTAATCGAACTGGTGGGAAACCCGTCGACCACGTACAGCGGGTCGTTGCCGGCATTGACCGATCCCGTGCCCCGGATGCGGATGGTAGCCGGCGAGCCGGGATTACCGGCGTTTTGGGTTACCAATACACCGGGCGCCCGCCCCTGCAATGCCCGGCCAAAGTCAACAACGGGAGTGGCTTTCACGTCTTGTTCGGAAATGGTCGCCACCGCGCCGGTCAAATCGGACTTACGCACAGTACCATAGCCTATCACCACAACCTCTTCAAGGTCATCGATGGCCTGCTGCAGCACCACATCTACGGTGCTGGCTTGGCCAATTGAGCGTTCGGCGCGGGTGTAGCCGACCATCGTGAAAACCAAGGTGGTCTCGCCGATAGGTACCGTTACTTGATATCGGCCGGTGCGGTCTGAGATAACGCTACGTTGCGATTGCTTCCACGAGATGGTTACTCCCTCCAGCGGCTCACCATTGGCAGTGGTGATACGCCCGCTGATGACGCGCTGCTGCGGTTGCACGGTTGGCATTTTGCTGCGGCTGGCTCGTGAAATGACGACACTCTTTTCTTCGATGGTATAGGTAAGTGGCAACCCTCCTATACATTGGTTCAGTACCTCTTGGATGGTAGCGTTCTTGCAAGTCACATCCACTTTGGGCGATCGGGTCACCGCATCGGCATCAAAAAGAAAATAATATCCCGTCTGTCGCGTGAGCTCCTGGAAAACGGTTTCTAACGGCACCGAGCGCAGCTGCAATGTGATTTTCTGCGCGCTGGCCCACACACTGGCGTGCATACTGAGTACAAACAAGATAACTGTCAATCTCATAATTACCGGGATACATAACTGGTATAGTGTGCTTTGGGGGATACCCAAAACTACTTTTTTTTCATACATTTGAAAAAGGTTTGTTAGTTAAAATTGGTTCTATAACACCTGGAATTAACGAGCCCTGGGGTCCTTGACCTTGGCAGTCGGAACGGTGCAACGTTCCGACTTTTTTCGTTCAGATGGCTTGTAGTTATTTTGTAATCAGTACTTTACCTCCCTCCATTTTATAATGCAATAATCCGGTACCCTGCAGCGCCCTCATCAACCTGTCTATGCTATCAAACCGGGGCACATTCCCTCCAATCCGTTTACCCGCCATGCCATCGCGGTACGCTACTTCAATATCATACCATCGCGCTACTTTACGCATCACTTCCTCCACAGGCTCATTATGAAACGTAAACAGGCCCGTGCGCCACGTGGCGATATGTCGTGTATCTACCTTGCTTCGCTTTATTACTTGGTTCTCTTCGTTAGCTAACGACTCCTCTCCGGGCTTTAACACGAGTGAGGAACCCCCGGCATTGCCCGGCACTGACCGGTTAACGCGCACACTCCCCGATACCAAGGAGGTTTTTACGTAACCATCGTCTGCATATGCACTGACGTTGAACGTGGTTCCCAATACTTCCAACGACTGAAGCGGTGTTTGTACGATGAACGGCTTTTCTGCATCATGCTTGACGTCGAAAAAAGCTTCCCCACTCAGTTTGACTACTCGTTTGGTACCTGTAAATTGCACCGGAAATGTAATGGAAGATGCCGCATTGAGCCATACGTGGCTACCGTCGGGCAGCGTCAACTGGTATTGCATCCCTTTCGGGATATGGATACTATGATTCGCACCTTCTGCGCCGAGCGCGTCGGATTGCGGGTGGTACACCAATTCCTTCCCATCTAATACGACGGATGCCCCACCCTCATTTGCCACGACTCCGTTTTGCAGGGTCGCCAGATCGATCGTCGTGCCATCAGCCAGGCGTAGGATGGCTTTGTCGGCAGGGAGCGAAACCGGAGGGGCTGGTTGCATAGCATGCCGATTTGCTTGATTGCCTGTTTGCAACGGATTTTTTTCCTGCATCCACCACAGCCCGACGCCCAGGCAGAGAACGGCCGCTACCCCTCCCAGCCAGTAACGGAGCCGATGGTGGCGGCGGAGTGCACGTTCCTTCGTAAAGCGGGGATCAGCGACAATCGCTTTGAAGAGATCCGGGCGATTGACCCGCATCTCGTTATCTTCCGCTACCCGGCCTAACCGGCTATCAATCCATGAAGAAAAAGCCTGCTCATTGCGGTGGTCGGTCAAATATCGATGCAGCTCATCAAACTCCGCGCGAGTTATTTTACCTGCTTCAAACGCGTTCAATAACTGCCGTATATGCTCTTTGTTTTCCATAACTTTCCCGCAAGGCACAGCATGGTTGTAGCCATTGCTCCTATAGGTACGTGACATGCCGCTGGGTGGGTAGTGGCTAATTAAAAAAATTACGGGAAACTGTAAAAGAGCGCGAGGTAAATAACTCCGTGCTGCTGGAAATGTTCGCGGAGGATTTTCAGCGCATTCACCAGGTGATATTTGACTGTATCGCGCGATATCTGTATGCGGTCTGCGATTTGCTGGTAGGTAAGCCCTTCATCCCGGCTCAACATAAACACAGCGCGTTGCTGGGCTGATAGTTGTTGTAACCCCGTTTCGGTGATATAGGTTAATTCATTCGCATTGATTTTTTCTTCGGTAGTGTTATCGGAGGTTTGTATGCGCTGGAATAAGCGATCTAAAAATGCTTTTGAGGTGGCCGCCTTCCGCCAATGATCGATAATGGTGCGCCGGGCGATTACATACAGATAAGGTACGATAGATCGATGATCCTCCAATGTTGAACAATGCAACCAGAAATGCAGAAAGGTATCCTGTACGATGTCTTCACTCAACGATTCATCGCGCAACAATCGAAGCGCATATTGGTAGATTTTCCAATGATGTGCTTGGAATACAGCTTCAAAGGCCGACGGGTCACCTTGCTTGAGGCGAGATACCAGCTTTGAGTCATCACGATGCTTCACTATACAACTCGATTAATCGGTTACCTTACACTTGGATAGTCGAGGCAAACTACCAAAAAAATAAGGACATATACAAATATCTACCCTATTTTCAACGGGCCGATTCATCATCGTGACCTGCATTTGCCGGTGGCCGACACAAGCAGGCGTATTTGCTTTTCGTTTTGCAAGCTGTATATTTGTGATACACCGAGTAGCAAACCTACCGGTGGTAAGATTGTCGTAAACCAAGTAGCCGATATGGAAACGAGTAAAACGAACATTACGAATGTATGATGGCTGTGTCCAAGCGGGTTTTAATCACCGGAGCAACAGAGGGTATAGGCAAAGAGGCTGCGTTTCAATTGGCAGCGAATGGATTTGAGGTCATTCTACACGGGCGTAATGTGGAAAAAGCCGCATCGGTAAAACAGGAGATACAAGTACGATATCCGGATGCGAAACTGGATGTCCTGATTGCCGACCTGGAAAACAGGACGGACACGATGAAGCTTGCTGACACCTTTAATCAACGGTATGATTCGTTGGACGTGCTCATTAACAATGCAGGTGGTGTGATGAATAAAGTACGACAGGAAACCGTGGACGGCTGGGAACGGACGATTGCATTGAATGTGCTGGCTCCATTTATGTGTTCGGCACTGCTGTTGCCTGCTTTGCAAAGACGGCCAGGCGCCAAAATTATCCATACGTCTTCGATGGCCCATATTATGGGGAAACCTAACCTTGGTGACCTGATGTATGAAACGAAATTCAACGCTCAACAGGCGTATGGCGATGCAAAATTGTACGTTATTCTCCTAGGACTTGAATTTATACGAAGACAGCAGTTGGCAAATGACACCAATCCAATAGGGATGTACGCTTTTCACCCCGGTGTCATTGCCTCCAATTTTGCCAAAAACAGCACATCGTTATATCATCATTTCTTTAGGCTATTCAGGCCTTTTTTAGGTTCTGTAAAACAGGGTGCGGATACGATGATATATCTTACAGCGCAGCCTAATGAAGCATTGCGGAATGGTGGCTACTATGTAAAAAGGAAGATAAAGAGGGCAAGGTTGCCCGCGAACGCCCTTGACGTAGCTGCACAGCTATGGGAGCGCTGCGAATCGCTGACGGGAATCCGTTTTGGGTGACGGGTATAGAAGTTTCTAAAAAACTTGATGTACATTTGAAAAGCACTTAATACGTTACCAATAGAAACTGTGATATGAATCAAAAGGAAATTTCACGCAAAGAATTTGTAAAAGGAATGGCGGTCGCGGCTGCTGGATTTATGATTGTTCCCCGGCACGTATTGGGCGGAAAGGGTTTTTTAGCGCCGAGCGATAAAATAACAGTAGGAATTATTGGGGCGGGCGGAAAAGGCAGACAGAACGCTGCTGAGCTTTTGAAATTAACCGATGTACAAATTACGGCAATTGCAGATCCTGCCAAGTACTGGGACTTAAAGGATTTCTACTATAAGTCAAAAGCCGGGCGTGAACCGGTCAAGGAAATGATCGAAAGTCATTATAAGTCTACCAATGCTAATTACAGAATCAATGAATACATCGACTTCAGGGAGATGCTTGAGAAAGAATCGTCTCTCGACGCCATCCTGTGTTCCACACCCGACAATACGCACGCCTATGTGTCGATAAAAGCATTGCGGGCCGGTAAACATGTATATTGTGAAAAACCGCTCACACATAACATCTGGGAAGCGCGGAAGGTAAGGGAGGTAGCCAGGGAAAGTGGTTTGGCCACTCAAATGGGGAATGTGTTGCACAGCGGGGACGGGATACGGCAAACCGTTGAATACCTCCGCGACGGTGCGATCGGGAAAGTTGAGGAAGCACACACCTGGGTGCCCGCTTCGCGGTGGAATCCGGGTTTGAAGGGACTGCCCTCCGGGCCCGCAATCGATGAACAAGCGATCGGATGGGATTTATGGCTGGGACCTACGCCTTATATGCCTTGCCACAAAGAGTATACTCCGGTCGCCTGGAGGGATTTCTGGGCGCTCGGTTGCGGTGCGCTAGGTGATTTTGGTTGCCACGACCTGGATGCTTCGGTCTGGGCATTTGACCTCGATGCTCCGGAAAGTATTGAAATATTCCCTGCGGGCTATAGCGACGCGGATATCGCTCCTTATGGTGAAATGGGATACTATCATTTTGCGAAGAAAGACAACCAGCCCGAATTTAAACAGGCCTGGTATTCGGGGGGGCTAAAGCCCGCCCGGCCGGAATTGCTGCCTGCTGATGTGGAGTTGCCCAGCCGTGGTTCGCTTTTTATTGGAAAGAAAGGGATTATCGTAACGGGCGCAGGAGGTTCAAATCCTCAGATCTTCCCTGAAAAGCGCAGCGAAAGATATAATCCGCCAACGCCTAGTATCCCCCGCTCAAATGGGCATTATCGAGACTGGATTGATGCCATAAAGGGCGGACCAGCTGCGAGTGCTAACTTTGAATACGGGGCCCGCCTTACTGAGATTACACTTTTGGGTGTGCTTTCACTCCGATTGGGTGGAAAGAAAATTGAGTGGGATAGTGAAAATATGCAGGTGAAGGGATTGCCCGAAGCAGATCAGTATCTCCGGGAGCCGGTTCGGCCGGGATGGGAAATGGCTTAATTGGTGTCTCAGGTTGATTTGTGATCAAACTAAAAAGGCTGTCTTAAAAGACAGCCCATTGATAAGACGAAGGTAAACAACCCTAAAACGTCAAGAGCGAAGTAACGGGTAGGTGATCCGATGGATAATGATCGCCGTTATAGACATCGGATATAACCTTGTAATCTTCGACCTCGAAATGCGGTGTCAGAAAGATATAATCGATGCGATTTTTGGGCTCACCCTGAAAAACACCGCCTCCTAAGTTGGTGTTTTCGACTCCCTGACGGGGTGTCTTGCTGCGGTCATACGCATCATCGAGTAGCGTTTTTATGGCTTTAACCTGGGAGGTTTCGACGGTGGAATTGAAATCGCCCACGCAAATGGCCGGGGCTTCCCCGGCGATTTCTTTGACTTTCCGAACGAGCAGCGGGCCCGACTCTCTTTTGGCTACTTCCAATCGCCAGTAGAAATGGACATTGAAGAAGAAAAACTCTTTACCCGTTTCTTTCACCTTGAACTTTGTCCAATTGCAGATGCGCCGGTCCGTAGCGTCCCAGCCGATGCTGGGTTCGTCGGGGGTTTCGCTGAACCAAAATACGCCGCTATCGAGCACCTCAAATAAAGCAGTACGATAAAAAGTGGCGCAATTATGCAGGTCGCCCTTACCGCCATAAGGGTGGCCAACGTAATCAAAGCCTGGCAGCAGGCCCTTCAGATCTGCCAGTTGATTAGCGTCCCCTTCTTGGGTGCCGAACACATCGAACTGATGGTTGCGTATTACATCCGACACGGCCCCCTTGCGTAAATCCCAGCCGTTGCCGGATTGCTCGTCGGCATCGGCGTCGTAGCGGATGTTGAAGGTTGCCGCACGGAACTGTGTTTTATCCGTGGAAGATTGTTGGGCCTCGCTCGTCGGATCGCCGCAGTTAAAGAAAGCGAGACACAGCGTACATAGATATAATAAAGTCGTTTGCATGATCTTGTTTGTTTTGAAGGTACGCTAATTTAATTAACATCCCACCACAGTTTGAAATTAATGTCATCTCCCCCCATCCGGTCGATTGCACGTTGGTAATTTTCGGGGTTGTAAATTTGTTGTATACCTGGATACAGCAACCGCGAAGGCATGACACCATCGTTGAGCATGGAGTTGGTCTTTGGCAAAACAGGGTATCCTGTTCTGCGGTATTCCGACCACTGCTGGAAATCCGTAAAATACAGAGCGAGGTATTTGTGCAGCATGATGCGTTCCAAGCTGCCATCATAAATCGCCAACGGGCTGAGAAAATAGGCATCGTCGATATTTTCTTCGGTGACGATGTTAATGGCAGCACGGATGCCTGCTTTATAGAAATCTTCGGCACCGGTTAAGTAGCCCCGCTGCGCCAGTTCTGCTTTTATAAACGAAACTTCGGCATACGTAAGGATGGGGATCTGCATGGGTACAACGACTTGCTGGTTATTCATGTAAGACGGTGAATAGGAAAAGGCAGCGTCGTCGTAACCGCTGGGGATGCCCTTGTAACCGATGTCGGCGCCTTCTGCCCGGGCCTGGGTGACAAAGAAAGGCCGCCGGGGGTCGTCGAGTTCGTTGAGTATATCGATAAAAAAGGCCGCCACGGAATGCTGGGTACTGAAGTCAAGTGCGCGCGACCAGGGCGAGATATTGGGCGTAACGCCTGTTACCTGTAAGATAACCGACTCTTCGACATTCGCGATGACGGGCGACGCCGCAGGATCTTCGATGATGGCAACCATCTTCGCATAGGCTGAAGGATCTACGTCCGATATCCGCAACAGAAGCCGCAGGCGTAGGGAGTTTGTGAATTTCTGCCACAAGTGGGTATCGTTTCCGAACAGAATATCGGTTCCGTACACCATGCCTGCGGCGTGGTCATACAGGGAATTGGCCCGCTCCAGATCTGCCAGCAACTGGGTGTAGATATCCTGCTGGCTATCGTACACGGGTTGCAGAATACCTTCTTCGGCCCGGGAAGCCTGAGAGAAAGGTACATCGCCGAATACATCCGTTAGGTTGGCATAGATCCATGCCCGCAGGGTCAGCGCAACGCTGATGTAATTGGAGGCATTATCCTTTTCGGCGGTTTGGAGCATTTCACTGACGTTTTTTGCCCATTTATAGGATGCATCCCATTGCGAAAGCCCCGTGTTTTCGAGGATTTCATAGCGGTGCACCCCTCCATAATATTGCGGATAATTTAATTGTACCTGCATCAGCTGACAGGTGATGTTATAATTATTCCGCAGATTGGTTGACGCCATATTGTAGATGATTTCATTCAATAGGGTGCCCGGGCTGATCTGATCGATCAAATTGGGATTCTTGTTGATCGCTTCAAAATTCTTTTTACATGCTGCCGATAACAATACAGTGAGTGTTAGGGTCAGTAGCGTAATCCGTTTCATTCTTGGAGAATTTATAGTGATTGCTGCAAGGTGCTTACCGTGCATCGTGTTAAAAATCTATTTTCAAATTGCAGCCATAGATGGCGGTGTAGGGCATGGGCGTGATTTCCAATCCGGGAATAAACACCGTGCCATTCATGGTGCCTGCTTCGGGATCAAACATCGGGAACTTATCGAACACCGCTAAATTTCTGCCGAACAGGCTGAAGGAAAGACCATCGATACGAAACCGTTGAAGGTGCCGCTTGGGAATCTGATAGCTGAGCGATACTTCGCGGACCTTGATGAAGTCGGACGCAAACACACCGGCTTCCGTGGTTTGGTGAACCTGCCCATAATAAGCCTGCGGATCCGCTTGGACGGTATTGGGGGCATAAGATCCATCTGCATTTTTTACCACTCCATTGCCAATGATGAATCCTTCATCCCGCCCGGGGATGGTATTGGGCAGCGTGCCTGCCCAGGATGCTCGGTTGTAGGTGCCCGAAAAGATGAGGCCGCCATACTGTCCATCCAGCGTTAGGCTTAAACGTATGTTTTTGTACTTCAAAGTACTGGTTAGCCCCGCTTTCCATTCGGGGGCGGTGTTGCCGATGTATTCGGGTACACTTCCGCGTGTGGGTACACCGTTTGCAAAAACAATATTGCCGTCTGGATCGCGAACGAATTTCGTGCCCCAGAGGTCTGACGTGCTTCCGCCCACCGTGGCAATGAGATGGCCTTGCCAAACCGTGGTCAGTGTTTGCTGCTCAAGGTTGTCGGTCAGCGCCATGATTTCGTTGTCATTGGTTGCCCAGTTGCCGATCACTGTCCACTCCCAGTCTTGGCTTTTAACGGGCGTACCGGTTACTACCAGCTCGACCCCCTTATTGCGGACTTCACCTGCGTTGATGACCCGCCTGCTGTAACCGGCCACAATATCTGCGGGCAGGGCCAGGATTTGGTTTTCCGTGCTGGATGAATAGTAGGTCGCATCGATACCTAAGCGGCTACTAAACAGCTTCAGGTCGATTCCGGTTTCCCAACTTGATGTGATTTCGGGTTTCAGGTTGGTGTTGTGCATGGTGCCGGGTACCTCCGCCGAACTTGGAAAGCCGCTTTGGCTGTAATATTTACTCGTCTGATAGGGATCAGCATCGCTACCTACCCGTGCGTAGGAGGCGCGGTACTTGAGATAGCTTATCTGCTGTGGAAGCTGAAACAAATCAGACAGGATGAAGCTTGAGGTGGCCGATGGGTAGAAGTAGGAATTGCTGTTGGCCGGCAAGGTGCTCGACCAGTCGTTACGACCGGTCAGGTCCAGAAAAATCTTATCGTGCCAGGAGAAGGATGCCATGCCGTAAAGACTATTGATCTGCCGCCTCACGTCGTTTGTAGTTACCAGCGGATTGTTGACGCCATTGGCTAAACTGTAAACGGACGGAACGATGAGGGCATCCACCGACGACATGACGTTGCGATGATCATACGACATCCGGCTTCCGCCGGCCATCACGTTGTAATGGACATCGTCTCCGATGGTGTTTTTATAGCTGGTCAGGAAATCCATGTTGATTTCCTGGCTGGCCACATCCTGGCGGCCATAGTAGCCGCGGGGATGTTTCTTGGAGGAATAGCCACGCTCGGTCTCCCGCAACTGGGTCAACGAATTCAAAGATAACCGCCCCATGACATCCCAATTTTCTGAAATCTTGATATCTGTTTTTACATTGCCCACAAGTTGGTTGCTCGTCAACGGATTTTTATCTACATGCATCAGGAAATAGGGATTGCTGGACCATGCCGAAAAGGGATTCAGCTGCTCCAGGTTTTCCTTTCCGTGCTGCCAAATGGGCTTGTACCAATTGATGTCTACGCTGGGCATAAGGAACATCATAAAATAACCCAGCGATCCGTTACTGATTCCAAATGCCGGTAGATTTTCACTCGTCCGGTTATTGTAATTGAGCGATGTGGTTAGTTTGACACGCTGTGTTACCTGGTAGTTGCCATTGAAGGAAATGGTATTCTTCTTGAATCCGGTATTGGGCGCAATGTAGTTGTTATCGGTATGGGCGATATTCAACCGCATTGATCCTTTATCATCGCCGCCCTGGAATGACACGGCATTTTCAAAGGTGGATCCCAACCGGAAGAAATCTTTCATGTTGTTTTTGTAAGGCCGCCATAGAGTTCGTTCGGCTCCCTGTGCCTGCGTAACCGGATCGTACTGGTAATAATATTGGCCTTCGAACTTAGGGCCGTAGGCCTCTGGGGTATTGGTGCTTGGCCCGTCTTCCGAGTCGCCGAAGGAATAGTACGGGTTGCCGTTGGCATCTTTGCGGCTTGTGCCGCCGGCACCGTATTCGTATTGATAGTTAGGCCAGTTTATAATATTGTCCAGCAGGGTTGTCGAATAGAGTGTAACGCCTAGTTTTTGGTTTTTCTGTCCCGATTTGGTTGTAATGATCAGGGCTCCGTTTGCCGCCCGGGAACCATACAGCGCAGCTGCGGAAGGGCCTTTCAATACCGTTACGCTTTGGATGTCTTCCTGGCGCAATTCGGATACGGCATTGCCATAATCTACGGGAGCTTCGGTGCCATAGGCGGCTCCGACATTATTGCCGTAAGCGGTGGTTTCTTGATCCATGGGCACGCCATCGATGACAATGAGCGCATAATTGCTTCCGGGATCGAGGGATGTGGCGCCGCGCAGCTGAATACTCTGGGAGTTGATGGGGCCGGTACCTCCCGAAATAATGTTCAACCCCGCTACTTTACCTTTGAGTCCTTCCGACCAATTGCTGGATACAGCGGATGATAGCTGCTCGGAATTGAGTGTCTGCTGGGCATAGCCCAACGCTTTTTCTTCTCGTTTGATGCCCAACGCAGTGACAATCACTTCGTCAATATCGCTCACCGTCTGCTGGAGCAGGATGTTGAGAGTTCGTTGGTTTCCGACGGGGACTTGCTTCGTCGCATAACCCACATACTTGAATAGCAGCACATCTTCCGGTGATACCTGTATGTTAAACCGTCCGTGCTCATCTGTGATGGTCTCGAGCGCGGAATTTTTTACCGAAATACTGACGCCTGCCAATGCATTCCCCAACGAATCTTTTACCTGACCTGCAACGGACTGTTGTGGCTTTTCGGACGGAAGGCTTTCTGCCTTTTCGATCCGGCTACTCCGCTTTGTCCGATCTTGGGAAATCAATATGTTTTTTCCTGAAAGCGTATAGGTCAGGTTTTTATCTGCCAACAGCAGGTCGAGAAAGTCGGATAGTGGCATGTTGCGGACCGAAATAGTTACCGGCGATAATTCTTCCAGTAGTTTGCTGTTATACAAAAAATTATAGCCCGTCTGATTTTTGACGACCTGAAGAATAGCGGCAATCTCTTTGTCAGTGGTATGGATCGTTACGGTTTGCGACAGACTCTTTGCACTTATGTGAAGCGCGCACACAAATAATAAAAAGGAGAGTATCTTCATCCTCAGGGTTATTTGCTTCAATGACAGGTAGTTCTTCTTTGCTTTTAAAGAAGTCAACTGGTTTTGCATAATGAATTTGGAAATAGAACCCTACTCCCGGTACTTAGTGCTAAAAAATTGTATATCCTTTTTAGTTTCCCTAAGTTTGCAGTGTTCTGATAAATCAATTTGTTAATTAGTTCCTAGTTTAACAGATCTGATCTGGACATTTTTATGGGGGAGTGGTACGAACACTTCTCCATAATTTTACCTATGTCGTTCCTAATGTATGTTGCTCATCGTTTTCATTTAGATTTTAATGGATTATTAATTTATTGGACACCAATTCCAGGTTTACGCCCGATACTTTTAGAAATTCGGCTACGATTTCGAAATCTACCGAACGGCTCAATTGACCGGTGAAGTATTCCTGGGGAATTTTGTTTCTGTATTCAACCTCCAGATCGTACCACCGCGCTATTTGTTTGGCTACTTCTTCAAACGGTGTACGGTTAAAATTGAATTCGCCTTGTTTCCAAGAAGTTGCCTGTTGCACATCACCCGATCCGATTTTCAGCTGATTTTCTTTGCCGGCAATGGCGGCTTGACCGGGCTGTAACTTAAAACGGTCGTTACCTGTTCTGTCGCGCACCTGTACCGAACCTTCAACGAGTGTCGTGGTATTCAGCTCATCATCGGAATAGGCTTTAACGTTAAATGCAGTGCCTAATACGGTTATTTCCTGATAATTACTCTGTACGATGAAAGGCCTTTTGGCGTCGCGTGCCACTTCAAAAAAGGCCTCGCCGCTAATTTCGACCGTGCGCTGGTCTGTTGCGAATTCAGGAGGAAATTTCAATGTTGAATTGGAGTTCAGCCAGACCCGGGTACCATCGGATAGTGTAATTTGATACTCACCGCCTTTGGGTACAACGAGGTTAAGGTGCTGCGTTTCCAAAAGGATGTTTTCGGCCACGGCCTGTCCATCGGAATAAAACATACCTTCATCGGTCACAAGCAAACCACGCTCGTCCGCAATTTCTTGCTTATGTCCATTATCGGTTAGCAGAATTGCCTTCTTTGAGCCGGGTACGACTTCGGCAACCGGCTCATTGTAGGAAGCAGTATACTTGTTAGAAAAGTAAAGGCTGCAGAACCCGATAACTACGATTGAGGCAGCGGCAGAGAGCCAGGCAATGCGCCGCTTAAGCGTCTTGCTTTTTTGAGAAGCTATCCGATCCAGGAGATCGGGGAACGACATTGAACGGCCGGATGCCATGTAATCTGCCCACTCTGGCCCGGAGGGGATGGGCCGATCGGGAGAAAAATCTTCCAGCAGTTTACGGTATGTCGGATGAAGGGCCGCCCATTGTTGCAGTTCCTGCAGTTCGTGAGCGGAAATATCGTTTTGGCGATATTTATTGAGAAGGGTTACTATGTGCGCTGTTTGATTCATCCTATCTAGTTATCTATAGAAACTAAATAGGACAGAAAACCTTACAAGAAAAAAGTAAATAACCAGTCTTTTTGCCTTTTGAAGGCTTTCTTTAATGTGGAGATAGCCCGCGAATAATTGACATAGACGGTATTTTTAGACATCTGCAGGGCTTCCGATATTTCGGAATGGCTTTTGTTTTCATAGTGACTCAGCTGAATCACTTTTTGTTGAGTTTCAGGTAGTTTCCGGACTTCCTGTGCAATCATTTCAAACAATTCTGCTTTTATCTGTTTCGCGTGGCCTTCGGGATCTTCGGCGAGCAAATCGTCTGGAAGCTCGGTTTCAAAATGCTGTCGCGCATAGGCGGAATTTAGAAAGGAAAGGCAGGCGTTTTTGGTGACGATATATAAAAAGGCTTTGATTTTTTCTTCGTCGTTGAAATTTGCCCGTTGCTGCCACAATTTCACAAAACTATCCAGCACGATCTCTTCTGCTTCCGGTGCGTGATGTTTGAGAAATGATTTGGCAAAATAGTGAAGGGGTCTTTTATACCTATTAAAGTAAATTTCCAAGGCTGCGGGGTCTCCTGCTTGAAAATTAGCAATGATAGTTGAAAGCCGATTACACATCATCCGTACGTTGAATGGCCCAAAGGTACTCCAATTGGCCGCGCGTGTCAAATTAAGTCTTTGTTAATAGGAGGTCTTTTCTTAGTTAAGCTTATTGGCTACAATAACCTGTTGTAAATATCCAAAATTTTATTGATAACTTAAAACTTGCGAATATGTGGTTAAGCATTTATCTTTACAGATAAGATGAATGAAATTAATAAGCCGAAATTATACCTGGCCATACTGATGATTGCAACGATGCTGTGCTTTGCGGTGTTGGAGGGATTGAAAAAAGCCGGTCGGCTTCCGGAATTCAGCGATGATCACCGGCTATATGCGATTACAGTCGGCGTGGTCCTCGTTACCCTGATCGGTGTGGTATCGATAGTCCTGCGGCAGCGGGACAATGTAGAAGAATAAGGCTATCCTGTCTTCGCTGCTGGGTGTTCTGTCCGGTGAGGGACCGCAGCATATCGCTGAGTAGTGTTGTAGTCAAAACGCCTTAACCAGCCGCGTCAATCCTTCTTCCAGTAGTATCCGCGGACAGGCAATATTGACGCGTAAGAACCCTTCGCCGGCATCGCCATAGAGTGTGCCGGGGCTTAGCCATAACTGTTGTTCGCGCAGCAGCCTGTCGTTAAAATCCGCGGCGGATGGAATAACCGAACGGCCGTCCAACCAGACGAGGTAGGTGGCTTGCAGTGGGATTACATCGACCTGTGGCAGGTGGGTCCGACAGAAATCCGTTAAATACGTAAAGTTGGCAGCGAGGTAGGTTTTCAGCGATTCCAGCCAATCTTCGCCATGTTCGTAGGCGGCAATAAGCGCTTCGATAGCGAAGGGATTTAAGAGGGCCATCTCCTGCATCTCCAGGATGTGACGCACGTGCTTTCTGAATACGTCATTTTCAGAAAATAAATAGGCTGCCTGCAGTCCGGCGATGTTGAAGGTTTTAGAAGGAGAGCTGACCGTGATGGATTGCAACGCATAGTCATGGCCCAGGGATGCGAAGGGGGTATGCCGGTGCGGGTCGTAAACCAGGTCCGAGTGGATCTCGTCGGAAACGACCACGACATGGTGCCGTAGGCATATTTCACCGATGCGCAGCAACTCTTCTGCTGTCCAGACACGGCCTACGGGGTTATGTGGGTTGCTAAGCAGCAGAAGCTTCACCGCGGGATCAGCGGCTTTGTTCTCCAGATCATCATAATCAAGATGGTATACACCGTTATACAGCCGTAGATTATTTTGGACGGCCTGCCGGTCGCAGTGGGCAATGCTGGCAAAGAAGTGGTTGTATACGGGCGGCTGTAGCAGGATTTTGTCTCCAGGGGCGGTCAGCGCACGGATCAGGGCGGACAGGGCCGGGATAACTCCGGTGACTGGAATCAGCCAATCCGGATGCACGGCAAATCCATGCCGCTTTTTCCACCAGCCGAGGATGGCATCGTAGAGCCGCTGAGGCGTTTGGGTGTATCCGAAAATTCCATGCGCCACGCGGTCCTCCAGTGCTTGTTGGATGACAGGAGCAGCTTTGAAATCCATGTCGGCAATCCACATGGGAAGCACATCCGGTCCGGCAGCGTCCCATTTTATGCAATCTGTATGCTTGCGATCAACAGGTTGGTCAAAGTGATAATCCATGGGCTTTTTTATAAAGGCGAAAATACGCTCCTGAAATCCAAATCGCCAAAGAGGAAGTCTTGGGAATCGATATTCAGCTTAAAACTTTTTACTTTCTTATCGGTGCCACGTTCAAAAATAACTGCTCCCGGAGGAACAAAAGGGTCGTTGAATATAACGATTAAGGTATCTCGGCTGCTTGCGTAGAGGTAGCCGGAAAATGGCTCTTTAGCGGGCAGCAATTCCAAAAAGGGTTTGCCGTTCTCTTTCCGTATTACGGCTCGGCCATAGACCTTGTCTTCATAGGTTCCGATATAGTCGTCAAAGTCGGTAATGGAAGAATTTAACTTACTGTTGTCTTTCGGCTCCCTGTCCCATTTATAAACAGTGCCTTTTGATGACATGGCGCTGTCTGCTGCGAGCCAGTTCATCGCTGTGGGCTCGTGAAGATAATTCTTGATGGCGTTGATCAGCTGGTCGTTAATGGGAGAAAGCTTATTGGTAAGAATGACGATGCCCGAGCCGGTTTCAGGAAAAAGTACGATGCTCGAACGATAGCCGGGCATACCGCCGTTGTGATGGATCACTTTTTGACCGTCTTCATAGCCAATGTACCACCCCAGCCCGTATCCATTGTCGCCCGACTCGGAAGTCATGACCTTCAGGCTGGTCATGGCCTGAAGGGCTCCGTCATCGATAAATCTTTTCCCATCAACGCTGCCCTCGCTAAGCCACATTTCCATCCACGTCAGCAAATCGTCTACGCTGGCATCAATGCCTCCGGCCGGTGCAATATTTGTCATATCCATAGGAGGTATCGGCTTGTTTCGAATGTGCGGGAAGGCAAAGTTACTTCCGGGATTCAACCATTCCCTATCGGTATGACTGTTGCGCATGCTCAGCGGTACAAAGATTTTTTCATTGACAAACGATTCCCAGGTTTTACCACTGATGGCTTCGACCACCAGCCCGGCCACGAGGTACATCACATTTTGATAGCCCATTTCGGTTCGGAAATCATTTCTGATCGGTGCATGCCTGATCTTTTCGGCGATCTCTTTCCGGGTGTAGGAAGTGCCATACCACAACAGGTCGCCATCAAAGGTAGCCAGGCCTGACCGGTGGCTTAATAAATCGACGATCGTTAGTTCCTTGGTAATCCAGGGGTCGCTCAATTTAAAATCGGGTAGGTATTGGATGACCTTGTCGTCCCAGTTGAGTTTGTTTTCTTCAACAAGGATGGCGAGTGCCATGGCGGTGAACGCTTTGGTGCAGGAAGAAATCGGAAAGACCGTCTGGGTATCGACGGGGCTCCCATTGGGTAGGCTTGTGGTTCCGTAACCTTTCTTAAAAAGCACCTTGTGATTGTGGATGATGCCAATGGCCAGCCCGGGCATTTGATAATCAACAACCTGTTTGGCGATAAAGTCATCCATGTTTCCCAAGCGCTGCTGTTGGGCGGGCACCAGATAGGGAAGCACAATGAATAGAACAGCAAAGAGGTATTTGTTAATCATCCTATCAAACTTAGATAAATTATTGATCTTTTTAATTATTTTTTGGTATCGATCGCTATGCTAAGTTTATTTTTATATGCGATCTACTCGGCTGCCTCCAAGACGCAACTTTTTTCATCGATCGGCTTTTGGAAATTTAAGAACGAGTATTACCTTTAGCAAAATAAACGCATTCCATGCTCCGTGTCACTTGCGCAATCATCATCCACAACGAGAAAATATTAATCTGCCAACGTAGCAATACGATGAACCTGCCCCTAAAATGGGAGTTTCCGGGAGGGAAGGTGGAGCCGGGCGAAGATGAAACACGGACCATCGTGCGTGAGATCAAGGAAGAGCTGCATTTGGATATAGAAGTAACAAAACGGCTCCAACCGGTGGAACACGATTATCCAGCCTTTCGGATCCGTTTGGTCCCTTTTATCGCGAAGATGATAGGCGGTGAATTGCTGCTCGAAGAACATGCCGACGCCCGATGGATAGCGGTCAATGAACTAAATCGATACGACTGGGCGCCTGCTGACCTGCCGATTGTTGAACAGCTGCAAGTGGAGCGATAGCGGAAGCATGCATCACTTCTTTCTTACAGGAATCCACACTTCGCTATACGCATGGTCCGCTTTCTGCCTATCCATTTTTGTAAAGGAAAAAGAAGGTGCATCAATCACGTTATAATCGGAGGAGGGAAGCCATTGCGCATAGATGCTAGCCATTGTCTGCTGCAGGATAGCCGGAAATGGTCCCTCGTTTGGAAATACGGCCCAAGAGCCGGCCGCAACGGTTACCTTATCGAGTTGCTCGCTTACTTGGTTTTCGGTGGTTAATACACCGATCAAGTGAGTTAAGTCACCTTCTTCTTTCAAAAACTTGGCATCGGCATCGTACGAAACATTGACGATCTCATAGGGTGCAATATTTTGGAGCGAATGCATTTCTCTCTTTTGCACCTCTGTAATGCTTCGTGCAAGTTTTACAATTTCGTTATTGACACCTTCAAATTGCATAGGCACGCGTTTGCTTACGCCGACAAAGTGAAATGCCGGTTTGTCTTCAATTCTAAATTCCATGGTAGTTCCTCCAGTTACTGTAATGATAAATGAGAGTTTGGGAAATGTTTTGCTAGTCTTTTTTTTGATAACTTCCGACGGCAAAACACCGCTCCACTTTTTGAATGCCCGGGTAAAACCGTCCATCGATTGATAACCGTATTTGAAGGCAACATCGGTTACCCGTTCTCCGGCCAGTAAATCTTTGTTGGCTTCCGACAGTTTTCTGTTTTTGATGTATTCACTAAGCGTAACTCCGGAAAGGTAAAAGAATATCTTTCGGAAGTGAAAGTCGCGAATCCCTGCATATTCGGCAATGGACTCGAGTGATAACTCGTCGGTTATGTGATCTTCGATATACGCAACCACTCGGTTTAATTCGTTCACCATTTGCTTCTCTTTGATGGAACAAAATTACCATTGCTTTTTTTGCAATGCTCGACTTCTGAACACAAAAAATGTCGGGTAGGTAGAAATACGTCCGGACAACCTTTTAAATGGAGAGAGATTGCTATCGTTATTGACCGTATCAAGAGGCCATGATCCAGATTGCCCAGATAAGCAGTTGGGTAACCAACCCCATGAGCAAAGTGGCCGTAGTGAAGACTTTTAGCGTGGCGGTAGCGCTAATGCCCGAAAATCGGCTAACGACCCAGAAGTAAGAATCGTTCATATGACTCACACACATGCTACCGGCCCCTAAGCTAAGGATGGTCAGCGAAAGGCCCAACGGGTGCTCCAACCCCAGATTGCCCAGCATGGGGGCAACAAGTGAAGCACCGGTGATGACAGCTACGGTGGAGGATCCTTGGGCAGATTTCAGAAATGCAGTAATCAGAAAGGGTAGAAATATGCCCAGCGATGTGCCGCCCAGCAGCGTGCCGATATCGTGTCCGATACCCGAATGCTGGAGCAACTGCCCATACATGCCGCCTGCACCTATGATGGCCACGATGACTCCCGCTTTTTCTACGCCTTGGGTAAGCCAGCCCGGAAGCTTCTTCCGATCGGCTCGTTTGACCAAAAAGAGGGCAACCAGAATGCCCGCACTCAGGGCAATGTTCGGATCGCCCACGAATAGAAACCATTGGGCCAACTTAGGAAAATGCTGCAACTCAACAGAAAAAAGTTGGGCGAAGGAACCGCAGGCGATCAGGAAGATGGGTAGCAGTATCGGAAGAAAAGACAGCCACGTGGGGGGTAGTTGTGATTGTTCTTGCGCCGTATCAATCGGAGGCACATAGTCGTCCGCCACGCGTTTTCCCTTCCATCGGGCATAAAAAAGACCTACAGCTGCAGCAGGTATCGAAAGTAGGGCGCCCATCAGCATGATGGTTCCGAAATCGGCGCCTATGGTTTCAATGGCGGCGGTAATGCCGGGATGAGGAGGCACCAAACAATGTACGGCGTATAGGGAAGTGGCCAGTGTTGTGGCCATGACGGCCATGGTCCAGGATGTTTTCCGGACGATGGAGTGATTCAGCCCGTTCAAGACAATAAAGCCGCTGTCACAGAAGACCGGAAAGCCAATGATGTATCCCGTTAGGGCGATACCCAGCGGTGCGTTTGTTTTGGAAACCTTGTGGATGAGGTATTCGGCCATGCGGATGGTGGCTCCGGTCTTTTCCAGTATTCCGCCCAGCGTTGTTCCCAGAATGATGAGTACACCCACTTTGCCTAGGGTATTGCCAAAGCCTGCTTTCAGCTGTTCAGCTAGTTCGGACAGAGGCATCCCGGTAAGCAATCCGACACCCAGCGCGGCCAAGGACAGTGCGAAAAAAGGGTTCAGTTTTTTAGGTCCTGTACTCCAGATGACAAAGGCAACGGTCAGTACTAATGCGGCTATTGAAATATACATCGTTTGAAGATAAATCTCACTTATGTGACTTGCTTAATGGTATACTCCGTATGGTTGAAGGAGAAGCGGCTGCCCGCTTGCACGCCAACTAATCGGCTGCCTATGGGGGAGGCCGTGGACACCACCCAGTATGTGTTGCCTTTCACTTCCAGGCGGCCTATGCTGATGGCGAGGAAAAAGGTGCCATGGTTAGTCTCAACAAGACTACCTAGTTTTGCCGGTCCGGAATGTGGACGTGCGTCTAACGAAGCCAGCAATTGTCCCATCCGTTCCGCATCCGTCAGCAACTGCTGATGCCTGGCAATTTCCTGTTGCATCATTTCACGTGTGGTTTCAAATTTGTCGCCCGCACTGCTTTTTGTATCATCGGCGGCGGCATCACTGGCAGAAGCTAGGGCTTGCTGGGCATTGGTGGTGCGTTCGTCTACATAGCGGCGGCAAGCGGCCAGCAGCGAAACCTTGAGGGTGTGGTATGGCTCGTCCATGTTTTCAGGGTACGTATTGTTAGGTGTGTGAAAGAATGTTTATGGTTTTCCCGAAAGGGTCCCTTACATAGAATCTACGGACCCCCCAAGGTTCGTCTGCTGGGCCATAGATCACGGCAAATCCCGCATTTTTCATTTTGCTATGCATCTCGTCGACATCGTCAACCTCAATGGAAATATCAGGTACCGGGGTTCCGGAACCGCCTTCGCTAGCGAAACTGATTTGTACCTGCATTGAGCTGTCTGTACCATATGTGCGAATCCAGGTCAGGTCCATTAAGATCTCCAGCCCGAGAATTTCGTGATAAAAATGCTGCGCTGCTTCAATGTTTTCTGTTGCCGTGTTTACGACAATTCTTCGTACCGTCATATATTGACCATTTGCTGAGAGCAAAACTACGAAAATTGGTTTATGGAAAATACCGGCGACAGACATCATTCAGATAGATAAACCTTTTACATCATGGCTGAATTGAACACCGGACGGAGGTTACAACCTAGGGTTGACCTCACCGCTATGGTAGACCTGGCTTTCCTGCTGATCACCTTCTTTATGCTAACCACCAACATCAATAAGCAGCAGGCACTTGATGTGGCGATGCCCGACATGACCGATTCCACAGACTTTGCGCCGTTGGCAGACGACCGGACGGTTACGTTGCTGCTAGGCAAGGATGGACGGGTGGATTGGTATTGGGGCATGCTGGATAAACCGCTTGCCGGTCCGTATACATCTAGCATAGATAAAGGAGGCATACGGGAGGTGCTGTTGCAAAAGAAAGATGAGGTGCCGACGGTGACCGAAGATGGTAAAGGACTCATCGTAGTGATACGACCCAGTACTCGTGCAGCATATTCGAGTCTCGTGGACATACTGGATGAAATGAAAATCTGCGGTATTGATCAGTACATGATCGGTGAGATAAGTCCCACGGAGGAGTCGATTTTGGCGCTATGATATGCGGCGAAACCGTAAGCGCTGGTAAGGAAGCAACAAAAAACCGAAGAAAATAGCGCCCGAATTTATATTTTTACGGCCATACCATTACTGGAAAATATGGCATCGGGTTTTTTTGCAATTCTGGACGATATAAGTGCGTTGATGGACGATGTGGCCACCACAGCGAAAGTGGCGACCCGCAAAACTGCGGGAATATTGGGCGATGATCTGGCGGTCAATGCCGAAAAAGCGACGGGTTTCCTCGCATCGCGGGAATTGCCGGTGCTGTGGGCCATCACAAAAGGGTCGTTCCTCAACAAAGTAATCATTATTCCCGTGGCCTTGGCGCTCAATGTGTTTTTTCCGGTGGCGATAAAAGTCATTCTCGTTCTAGGAGGGTTTTACCTAGCTTATGAGGGGGTCGAAAAGATTATTGAATTCCTCTTCCACCGTTCGAAAAAAGGGCACGAGGTGGTTGCGGAAAGTAATGAAAACCGGAGCGATGCTGAAAAGACCAAGATTAAAGCGGCGGTGACCACCGATTTCATTTTGTCGATTGAGATCGTAATCATCGGTCTGGGAACGGTATTGGAAGAAAGCTTGTCAATACAGATTCTCACCGTTTCGGTAGTTGCCTTGCTGGCTACGGTGGGAGTATATGGTATCGTCGCGCTCATTGTCCGTATGGACGATGCGGGTTTTAAATTGATAAAACGTACCCAAGACACGGGATGGTTGGCCAAGGTGGGGCACCTGTTGGTAAACTCGTTGCCGATCGTGATCAAATGTCTAGGAGTAATCGGTACCATCGCGCTAATTTTGGTTTCGGGCGGCATATTTGTACATAATATTGATTACCTACATCATATTTTAGGTTCATGGCCTTCATTCCTTAAGGAAATGGCGATCGGTTTCGTAGCTGGACTGATTGCAGTGGCAATTTTGACGGTTGGCAAAAAGATGTTTGTCCGTGGGTGAGTTGATACTGAACCGATTCGAAGAAGCCGATTTCAGCTGGCTGCAAGGCTGGGTTACTTCGCCCGAATTGCTGTTTCAATTTTCAGGCGGGCACTTTTCCTATCCGCTTAATTTTGAGCAGCTCATGAATTACCGCGCTGAACATCCCGATCGGCATATGTACACAGCATGGATGGAAGAGCAACCCGTGGCGTTCGGCGAAATCATTCCCCAAGATAGCGGCCAACCCAGATTGGGAAGGATATTAGTGGGAAATCCGACTATGCGCGGCCAAGGCGTGGGTACGCGCTTTATTAGTGCGTTGGTGGAGGAGTGCGGACGGCTATACGACTGCAATACCGTGGAACTGAACGTATGGGACGAAAATACGGGAGCTATCCGGTGCTACGAAAAGGCAGGGTTTGTTTTTCAGCCGGACGACCGTGTGGTGCTGCAAGCGTTTGGACGCGACTTCAATATCCATAAAATGGTGAAAGTAAGATATTAACTATATAAAGTAAGATATTAACTATATTTCGATATTAACTATACTTCGTCGTCATCCAAGCCTCCTGAAGCAGTACCTGCAAGATCTCCACCTTCTCGATCTACCTCATCGGAATCATCCGTCTCACGAACATTGGCGTCATCGTCTGAATCGTCGTACTGCTGCTGTTTATCAAAGGCTACATGATTTGCACGTTCATTTTCAGCAATTCCTTTTTCTCTTTTCTCCGGATCAACCGGTGGGTGTTGTTGGCCGTTGCTCGTCATAGCGGGTTTTCCTCCTTTTTATGTCAACAAGGACCGAAAGAAAATGTTTGCTCGGAGAATCCGCTCTGAACATTCCGATATATTGTTTCATGTATTCCGGGATAAATTCACCAGGTGATTTGTTATCTTTATGCCCAAAACCAGCTATGAGATGCGTGTAGGACAATTGACGATATTAATCGGGGTAATAGGATCTTTGTATATGGCGACGGCATTTGCGCAAAAGGGAAGCGATGAAGCGCCATCGAAAGCGATTATCGTGAGCGCAGAAAAAGACGATGCATTCGACCGAACCGTAGACCGTTTACTGGAAACAGGCCGTTTTATTCGTTCTGTCGACAAGGATGCAGGTTTTATCCAAGCGAGGGTGTTTTTGAAAGACCGACGAGTGATATCTGCCAAGAAAGGAGAAAGGCAAACATTGAATTTGGTGTTGAGACCGAATCATTCAGGAACCAAGATCGTTCTTCAAATTTACAGCGAGGACTATCGTTTCGGCGGTGACGTTGGAAATCGTAATTATTATTATGAAGAAAACGGAATTGTGGATGATGATGCCGTTTATCAGGAAATTTTAGAGGATCTTCGTGAGCATATCGAACGGTAGAGCGCTAAATTATGAATAGAATCACTCGCTTTATCGGAACAACGGGGTGGGTAGGCCTTGTAACGGCGAAGTACAACCCGGCGTCGGTCAATCGCCCGCGCCTAAACCGAACATCATTTATATTAATGCAGATGAACTGGGATATGCGGAGATCGAACCATAGGCCAGGTCAAAGTAAAGACACCGAATCTGACTAAGCTTAGCCGAACAGGCATGGGTTCACCAATCACTACCCCAGTACACCCGCGTATGCCCCCGCACGGTGCATGTTGCTGAACCGGAAAGAACACCGGCCTGCTCATAAAGATTGGGAATTCATCGACCCTAAGTTCTCTGTCAGTTTCTTACCTTTGCGTCGACATGGGTATTATGAACTGGCAGCAATTGCTGTCCGCCAAACGTTGGGGATATGAATCCCGAAGGCAGGATAATCAGCAGGATGCGCGTTCTGAGTTTCAGCGCGACTACGACCGGTTGATTTTTTCATCGCCTTTTCGCAGACTGCAGAATAAAACACAGGTTTTTCCGCTGCCGGGCAGTGTATTCGTGCACAATAGGCTGACCCATAGCTTGGAAGTAGCCAGTGTTGGCCGGTCGCTGGGGCGCATTTTCTATAATGAGATGCGGAAAGCAAATCCAGATATCGACCGCGAGCTTCCCTACCTGCAGGAGGTGGGCAACATTATCTCAGCGGCTTGCCTGTCGCATGATTTGGGGAACCCGGCTTTCGGCCACTCCGGCGAAGCTGCTATTTCCAATTACTTTACGGTGGGCATGGGGAGTATATTTGAAGAGCAGGTAACCGGAGCGGAATGGGCCGACTTGACGCATTTCGAGGGCAATGCAAATGCATTGCGGATATTGACCCATCCGTTTGCCGGCAAGGACGAGCATGGTTTTGCGCTTACCTACAGTACGTTGGCCGCGATTGTAAAGTATCCGTGCGCAGCTACGGACGGCCATATCAAAAAAGTGCACCATCGAAAGAAGTATGGTTTTTTCCAATCGGAGCGAGCTGTTTTTGATAAAATTGCGGCTGAACTGGGGTTGGTGAAGGACACGGAAGTCCCGACTGGCTACAAACGGCATCCGCTGGTTTATTTGGTGGAGGCCGCAGATGATATCTGCTATAACATTATTGACTTGGAAGATGCCCATCGCTTGGGTATTCTGCACTATGAGCAAGTGGAGAGTTTGCTGCTGCCCATTTGCCGGGATGAACACTTGAAAGAGCGCCTGCAAAAACTTGCCGATTTTGATAGTCGGGTCAGCTTGTTGAGAGCCAAGGCAATCAATACGTTAATCGGGGAATGCGCAACAGTGTTTACAAAAAATCAGGATGCATTTCTGGATGGGGTATTTGGCAGACCACTGATCGAAGCGGTGGATACGGATCTGGTGGAGGCTATGGATACTATCGAGGAGGTGTCGGTGAAGAAAATTTACAATGCGCAGTCGGTTGTACAGATTGAGGTGGCTGGGTATAAGGTAATGAACGGGTTGCTCGAAGAATTTATTCCGGCCTATCTTAAGCAGGACAGGACCCCTTACGATACTAAATTGCTGGCATTGATGCCGCGCCAATTTCACACTCGGCAGAATGATGCCTATGCAAAAATCCGCTCAGTGTTGGATTTTGTTTCTGGGATGACCGACCTGTATGCAGTTGAATTGTACCGTAAGATAAAAGGAATATCGTTTCCCTCGCTAGACTGACGGTTGATGAACATAGCTTGATACATACCCATGCATTTATATAATCCCTTCAAGAATTTTCGTTTCGATAATAACACCTGTTTCCTGAGTGGGCAGCCTTTGCAATCGGGAGATGAACAAATACAGGTTTTTCCTCATTGGCTCATGCGGCAATTTGAGCTGGAAGATAAGCCTTTCAAACTGCTCGATGAAAGTATCCGTACCTACAAACAACTGCAACTGCCCTGTGCAACGGCTATAGCCGAACGGATCGCCGAAATGGATCTTCGGGTGGAGACAGCATTCAACAACGGATATAAAGCAGTGAGACAGATAGACCGCCTGCTGCTTTTTCAATGGGTGGCCAGGATGGTATACGGAGTCGTATTCAATGAAATACAGGCAGGCATCCGGCAGCAGATGCTGAGCGGAGAAGCAATGAATTTTTCGCAGGTGCTGGCGCATAAATTCAAAAACCTGCATTTAATGTTGCAGTCATTGATTTTACCAATGCAATTTGACGGCGGGATGCCATTTACGGTGTTGATTTTTGAGGTTGACAACGACGGACAGACATTCAATTACCGGGATGAGATCAATACATTGGTGTATTCGCTCAGAATGAACGACGTGGGTATTATTGTATGCCTGCAGGATAACGGAACAAACGGTATTTACCACCGGGAGTTTGTGGAGAAAGTGGAGGGAAGGTGTCTTCACCCGATTCAGTTTGAAGAATTATGCGCGCGTTTCTTCTACTCGGCTTACTTATTTAACCGCTTGCCTGAATATACGGTTCTGCCAACAGATGAACAGGTTTACGTCGAACCGATGCCCTTAGCTGATATGAGCATGAAGCCTATTTTTGACCCTTGGCAAATAAAAACGTATGGACAGGTGCTGGAGAACTTTTGGAAGCCTTGGGGGTATACGTTGTTCGAAATCATCAAGGATCCCGAAAACCCGATGTCGTTTCTGATAGATGGAGAAGGTAGTCCAGTGTCCGGTAGTACGATAAACCTACCTAAGGCCTGACAGTGTGATTTCAAGAAAATATTGGTTTTATTTGGACTCGTACCTGATTTATCTGTATTTTTGTAACCCTGCTCTTTTTTGACGGGGCTTGTTCATTGAAAGGAATACAGATTGCGAAAAATTAATGAGACTGATAATCAGTATAATTATCAAATAATTTAATTTTTTGTTTGCAATCAAGAAAAGTGTTTTTACCTTTGCACCCCGCGATCGACAAAGGGAAGAGAGTGAGGTCGAAAAGCGAGTGTTGTTTGATAGAAGAATTGGTAGGAATTGTTGGGAAAGTTAGCCGTGGAAACATGGTAAGTGAGAAGAAAAAAAAATAAAAAAATATTTTTTGTTTTTAAGATAAGATTTCTACCTTTGCAGTCCCAAACGGAACAGGGGTTCGAAAGAAGAAAGTTCCGGCCCAGCAGCGCGATGCGGCTGGTGTTTGAAAGAGGGAAAATCTGCCGGTTCAGAACCGGCGTGATATAAAAAGCCGAAGCGCGAGCGGAGGCGAGATAGTTCTTAAAGATATTGATATTCATGTAGCGTAACGAGTAGTCTGTTTTACAGACAAAAGTTAAAAAAACAGACCTAAGTCAATCAGTAAATAGACATAATAACAAAGATTGATTCCGAGAATATCGGGTCAGATCGATAACTTCATTTTACAATGGAGAGTTTGATCCTGGCTCAGGATGAACGCTAGCGGCAGGCCTAATACATGCAAGTCGAACGGGATCCACCAGCTTGCTGGTGGTGAGAGTGGCGCACGGGTGC